>CEAZ01032346.1_pt1 | contig 128337 bp, 106 predicted proteins | sample 557361 | NCBI WGS metagenome assembly CEAZ01 (sample SAMEA3182074, study PRJEB8094) | gut metagenome | biome: human; feature: gut; material: Stool; isolation source: human stools | place: Canada | collected 2012-02-22 | reverse complement strand
TCCTGAGCCAGGATCAAACTCTTCATTGTAAAAGTATTGTTAATCATCCCGCAAGGGATGGTTGTTGCTCTGTTCAGGACGCTCGAATTTAAAAAGTCTCAATTACCTATCTTAATAAGTATTGACGGTTCTTTTTATTTTACCCAAGTCTCTCTTGTTGCCAAGAAAAGACTTGCTCTTGTACTACTTGTATTGTTTATGTAAATCTGTTCAAAGATCGCTTCTTTTCGAAGAATGCTCCTTTTCAAAAGCGGATGCAAAGGTAAAAACTTTTAAGCATATACTCCAAATATTTTCGGAAGTTTTTTTTTAAAATTCTTTTCTCATTCAAAACAACTCTCTTGCGAAAGGGAGAACTGGGAAAGAAAAGAATCCAAAAGCTCTTTTCTTTGCGAGTCGGACTGCAAAGATAAAGATAAATTTCAATAAACTCCAAACAATTTCAGATATTTATTTTTCATTTCTATCTAATCTTCAGCACTCATGCGCTTTTGTTTCAGAATGTCAATCTATCGCTGCTCTCGTTCTCGAAAGCGGATGCAAAAGTAGAGGATTTTAATATACCGACCAAATATATCTTTCACTTTTTCCTAATATTTTTGAAACTTTTTTGTAACTGGCTGATTAGTAAAGATGTTGTAGAGCATATACTTTTAAAAGTGTTATACCTACCGACAAAATAGGTACATTATATATATACGTGCGCGCGAAAGCGGCTTCCTACTTCCATTATTTACTGTCCAAAGCAATGAGAATCATAATACACATATTTGGCGTTTAAGAATAAAAGCACTAATTTTACTTTTAAATAAAAACCGTATGAGATACAAAAAGATTATAGAACTATTACCAGCTTGCGCATTACTCTCTTTGCTATTGAGCGCAAACGGCGCATGCAGCAGCGGACAGGCAAGTAACAAACAAGAGAAAGTAGTCGTAACAGATACGATAACCGCTTTCGCATTACCCACAATCCCCACAATGCTGAATACTCCGGAATTGCGTGCCGATTATCTGGCGCGTCATTACTGGGATAATGTAAATTTCACCGACACCAATTACATACACCATCCCGAAGTGACGGAGCAAGCATGGGTAAACTTCATTGATATCCTGCGACTGGTACCCGCTTCAACAGGGGATACAGCCTTGAAAACCTTGTTTGCACAAGCTGAAAAAGAGAAAAAATGCTATATGTACCTGACTTCCCTTGCGGACAAATATCTATACGATCCAAACTCGCCGATGCGTAATGAAGAATTGTATATATCCGTGCTGGATGCCATGCTGAAATCTTCCGTCATGGATGACACAGAGAAAATTCGTCCGAAAGCCCGGCGGGAACTGGCGCAGAAAAACCGTGTAGGTACAAAAGCGCTGGATTTTACCTATACGTTCGCCAATGGCCAGCAGGGCAACTTGTATAATATCAAAGCTCCTTACACATTGTTATTTATCAATAATCCCGGTTGCCACGCTTGCGGTGAAACGATAGAAGCGTTGAAACACAGTCCTTCCATTCACCAAGCCACTGCACAAAGCCGGATGAAAATTCTGTCCATTTATCCCGATGCGGATTTGGCGGAATGGCGAAGACATCTATCGGATTTTCCTGTGGAATGGATTAACGGTTATGACAAGAAACAGACAATCGAGCAAAACAATCTTTACGACTTAAAAGCCATCCCAACCCTGTATCTACTGGATAAGGATAAAACTGTATTGCTGAAAGACGTTACAACCAAAGAAATAGAGGAATACTTGCAGAATATTCAGTGAACAATTTCGGCATAGCGAGTTTCAAGGAGATAAACGGTTTTTTCAGAGAGAACCTCGCCCTTTATAAAAAAGAATAATATTCTCCGTCATTCATTCAGAGCGCAGCGAAGAGTCTTTTCCCTATCACAAAGGAGTGGATTCTTCGCTGCGCTCTGAATGAATGACGGAGAACACGGTGTTTAATCCGTACATTATTCTATAATTTTTGCATCTTCGATGTCGTCATCATCGGCCTTACTGCCGGTAACCGGTGCTTTAGGACGGAGACGAGTGAACTTGAACCAGTTTATCAGTTCCGAAACCGCATAAACCAAACTGGTGATTCCGATAATAATAAACGCCGTAGAGCGTACTCCCGTAGGATTGAACAGGGCAATCAATCCGGCAAGCAATATCAGTACCGGAACAACGTAGAATCCGCCCGGCACAGGTGTCCATCTGCGGGCAGCCGAAAGCGAAGCTATCTGCTGCACACCGCCCATTACAAGGATAAAGCCCAGCACGAACGTCAGCAAATCGGCAAAAAAGCCCGGCATAATAACCAGCCACAATCCGAACAGCAAGCTGCCTATCCCCTCGATAGGAAAACGGCGGCGCACCTCGGCACTCTGAGCATAATATCCTATAATACTGATGAGCGAAGGCACAAGGAAAATGACACCGATCGTTATCACAAAATAATCACCGGCCTGGTCGGGAAACATCACCAACACCAGGCCTATTACCAGCGCGCACACGGCGCGCAAGAATGAATAACTTAATCCTTTCATGAGTTTTTGATTTTTTGCGAAGATACATTATTTATCTGAACAACCCCGCATGATAATACCGAAAAATCAGTTCACATTGAGCCAGGCGTTCAAGTCTTCGGCTATAAAAAGCCAATATAGCAATAAGACAATGGCAATAATCGCGCCTACGGCAATCAAATGTTTTCGCTTCATAGTTTGTTCCTTTCTTTTTAATAGTAAATAATAGCTGTTATCCGCTATAAAGAACAAAATTTTAAGAAAAATGTTCTTATACGAAAAAAAAGTAAGATTTGTTTTGGAGATTAAAACAATGTGCTTATATTTGCCTCGGTTAAAATAAAAAAAGACAATGAAAACAATGTTCGTAAATACATATTGGTGGTGGCACCCGTTACAACTCCGGCAGTCGTAAGGGAGCAGTGCTCGTATGTATATATGTAATATATGATAGATATAAAAAGAGCCCTGTCGCACCAAGCGACGGGGCTTTTTTCGTTTAAGCGATGTACATCTCCCCCCTATCAAATCAATGGTAAAATGATAAATAATAAAAAAGACAATAATATGGCGAGTTTCTTAGTTGACAAAGAAGGCTATTACGGAGAATTCGGCGGGGCATACGTTCCCGAGATACTCCACAGATGTGTAGAGGAGTTGCAGAACACCTATCTCGACGTTCTGCAAAGTGAGGATTTCAAGCGGGAGTACGACCAGTTGCTGCGCGACTACGTAGGGCGTCCTTCTCCGCTGTATCAGGCCAAACGCCTGTCGGAGAAGTACGGTTGCAGGATTTATCTGAAACGGGAAGACCTGAACCACACCGGTGCGCACAAAATCAACAATACCATCGGCCAGATTTTGCTGGCGCGCCGCATGGGCAAGCACCGCATCATCGCCGAGACAGGAGCGGGACAGCACGGCGTCGCCACCGCCACCGTCTGCGCATTGATGAATATGGAGTGCATCGTATATATGGGCAAGACCGATGTGGAGCGTCAGCACATCAACGTAGAGAAAATGAAGATGCTGGGAGCAACCGTAGTCCCCGTAACCAGCGGCAACATGACCTTGAAAGACGCCACCAACGAGGCCATACGCGACTGGTGCTGCCACCCTGCCGACACCTATTACATCATCGGCTCCACCGTAGGCCCTCACCCCTATCCCGATATGGTGGCACGCCTGCAATCGGTTATCAGCGAGGAGATTAAGAAGCAGCTCATGGAAAAGGAAGGGCGCGATTGTCCGGACTATCTCATAGCCTGCGTAGGCGGCGGAAGCAATGCCGCCGGAACCATTTACCACTATGTCGACGACGAACGCGCGCAGATAGTTCTCGCCGAAGCCGGCGGTAAAGGAGTGGAAACGGGCATGACGGCCGCCACCATCGCCCTCGGCAAACTGGGCATCATTCATGGAGCGCGCACCTACGTCATCCAGAACGAGGACGGGCAGATTGAGGAACCTTACTCCATCTCCGCCGGACTGGATTATCCGGGCATAGGTCCCATGCACGCCAACCTTGCCGCACGGAAACGCGCCATCGTACTCTCCGTAAATGACGACGAGGCTATCCGCGCCGCTTACGAACTGACAAAGCTCGAAGGCATCATCCCCGCATTGGAAAGCGCCCACGCCCTCGGCGCCTTGGAGAAACTGAACTTCAAACCCGACGATGTGGTGGTACTGACCGTTTCGGGACGGGGGGATAAGGATGTGGAAACGTATTTAAGTTATGAGTTATGAGTTATAAGTTATGAGGGTTTGTGATATAAACTGACTGTTACAACTTACTGCTACTACTTACTGCTACTACTTACTGTTACTATTTACTCAATAAAGGAAGCAATGAAACAATATAATTATCAAACGGTCAGCCGTACAGTGCTTGGCGACCTGCATACTCCCGTAAGCACTTATCTGAAAGTGCGCGACATCTTTCCTCAAAGCGCGCTCATGGAGAGTTCCGACTATCATGGCAGCGAGAACAACCGTTCTTTCATCGGGCTTTGTCCGGTGGCAAGCGTCAGCATAGACCACGGAACCGCCGTATTCCGCCTGCCCGACGGCACACGCGAGGAACATCCCGTTACCGGAGAGTACCGTGCGGAGAATGCTCTGCGGGACTTTCTCAACCGCTTTCATGTGGAAGGCGAGTACAGCGACTATTGCGGGCTGTACGGCTACACCTCTTTCAACGCCGTACGCTATTTCGAGAACATTCCCGTAAAGGACAGCCGCGAAGCCACCAACGATGCGCCGGATATGCTATACATATTATACAAGTATCTCATCGTTTTCAACGACTTCAAGAACGAGATGCTGTTGCTGGAAATGCTGGCTCCCGGCGGGAAAAGCGAGCTGGACAAAGTACGGAAAGCCATTCACAACCGCAATTATACCGTTTACGACTTCCGTGCCGTAGGCGAAACGACCTCTCCGCTGACGGACGAGGAGCACAAAGCCAACATCCGCCAAGGAATAGCCCACTGCATGCGGGGTGATGTTTTCCAGATAGTCCTCTCCCGCCGCTTCGAGCAACGTTTCACAGGCGACGATTTCAAGCTCTATCGCGCTCTGCGCAGCATCAACCCCTCTCCCTACCTGTTTTACTTTGACTTCGGCGGTTTCCGTATCTTCGGCTCATCGCCCGAAACGCACTGCCGCATCGAAGGACGCCATGCCTATATAGACCCCATTGCCGGCACTACCAAGCGTACCGGCGACCCGGAGCAGGATGCCGTAAACGCCCGTTACCTGCACGACGACCCGAAAGAAAACGCGGAGCACGTGATGCTGGTAGACCTCGCCCGCAACGACCTCAGTCGCAACTGCCACGACGTGAAAGTGGATTTCTACAAGGAGATGCAATATTACAGCCACGTCATTCACCTCGTGAGCCGCGTCAGCGGTACGCTGAACAGCGAAGCCGATCCTATCAAGGTGTTCATCGACACCTTCCCCGCCGGAACATTGAGCGGTGCGCCGAAAGTACGCGCCATGCAGCTCATCAGCGAACTGGAACCGCATAATCGTGGCGCCTACGGCGGTTGCATCGGGTTCATCGGTCTGAACGGCAGTCTGAATCAGGCCATCACCATCCGCACATTCGTCAGCCGCAACGGGGTACTGTGGTTCCAGGCAGGCGGCGGCATCGTAGCCAAAAGCAATGACGAATACGAGCTGCAAGAAGTGAACAACAAACTGGGAGCATTGAAGAAGGCAATTGTAATGGCGGAGAGAATGAAAGAAATGAAGAATGAGGATGAAGTATGAAGAATAAAGGATGAAGATTTTGAAAGATATGGAAATGAAAATAGTAATCATAGACAATTACGACTCTTTCACCTACAACCTTGCGCATCTGGTGAAAGAACTCGGAGCAACGGTGGATGTGTTGCGCAACGACCGATTCAAAATGGACGAACTGGAGAAATATGATAAGATACTTCTTTCTCCCGGCCCCGGTGTACCCGAAGAAGCGGGATTGTTACCGGATGTCATACGTACCTATTCCGGAAAGAAACCGATATTGGGAGTGTGCCTGGGAGAGCAGGCTATCGGACAGGTATTCGGCGGGAGATTAGTCAATCTCAGCAAGGTATTTCACGGCGTACAGACCGATATACGGCTGACAGAACCGGATTACATTTTCCGGGGACTGCCTGAGAAAATACCTGTGGGGCGCTACCATTCTTGGGTAGTGGATACGGAAGGACTGCCTGCAACGCTTGCCGTTACAGCCGTCAGTCCCGAAGGGCAGATTATGGCGTTGAAACACCGGGAGTACGACGTTCACGGCATTCAGTTTCATCCGGAATCCGTGTTGACGCCGGACGGAAAGCAGATTATGAAAAATTGGCTGGACGGTGACGGAAAGGACGGAATAAACGGCGCAGCTTATGAAGGTAAATGACACAGTTCACGAGGATGCAGCGCAGACCTCATAAGGTACAAGCGGCCTCATAAGCACAGGTGCACACATTGCGTGAAAAACAAGCGCACACTGCGTGAAAGCCAAGCAAGCACTTCGCAAGAACCGAGCAAGCACTTCGTAAGAACCGAGCAGGCACTTCGTGAGAGCCGACCGCCCACCTCATGGAAGCTGACCGCGCACCTCACAAGAGCCGGGCAGGCATCTCACGGGAGTGAAGCAAGCGCCTCACGAGAACAAAAAAACGTTACTCGGAAACATATTCGATTACTGATATCAGCACTCATGCTTAGCCATACATCAACTATAAACTTTTTAATCACTGACTTAAACAGATGAAAACAATATTAACCCGCCTCTTCAATCACGAAGAGCTCACCGCAGAGGAGTCCAGACAAATCCTGCTCAACATCAGCCGGGGGATGTATCCCGAGGCGCAGATAGCAGCGTTACTCACTGTTTTTCAGATGCGCGGCATCACAGTAGACGAACTGACAGGCTTTCGCGAAGCACTTATGGAGACACGAGTCCCGATAGACTTCGCGCCCTATCGCCCCATTGACATCGTAGGTACGGGCGGTGACGGAAAGAACACGTTCAACATCTCCACCTGCGCCTGCTTCATTGTGGCGGGAGCGGGTTACAAAGTGGCCAAGCACGGCAATTACGGCGCTACTTCCGTCAGCGGGGCAAGCAACGTAATAGAGCAGCATGGCGTGCGCTTCACCAATAATCCCGACATCCTGAAGCGCAGCATGGAAGAATGCAACATTGCCTACCTGCACGCCCAACTGTTCAATCCGGCAATGAAAACCGTCGGTTCTGTGCGCAAAGCGTTGGGAGTACGCACGCTGTTCAACCTGCTGGGCCCGCTGGTGAATCCGTGCAAACCCGCTTATCAGCTGCTGGGTGTGGCAGACCTCTCGCAGATGCGTCTCTACACAAATGTTTTCTACAAGCTCGGTATCGACTTTGCCGTCGTCAACAGCCTGGACAATTACGATGAAATCTCGCTGACCGATGAATTCAAGGTAATGACACACAATTATGAGCGTATCTATCGTCCGCAAGCTCTCGGTTTCAACGCGGTACGTCCCGAAGAGCTTTCCGGCGGAGCATGTAAGGAAGACGCGGCACGCATCTTCGACAATGTCCTGAACAACCGTGCGGAAGCTGCCCAGACGCAATGTGTCATTGTCAATGCCGCCTTTGCCATTCAGGTCATGGAGCCGGAAAAGGAGATTGAAGAATGCATCGCCATAGCCCGCGAATCACTGGAAAGCGGACGGGCGTTGAAGACATTGAAAAAGTTTATAGAAATAAGTAAAGGTTGAAAATCAAGTTATGCTATACTGTCATTCAGAGAGAAGCGAAGCATCTCTTCCCTTTGTGAATACAAGTCTTTATGTGAATGTCAAGAAGAGAGAAGATTCTTCGCTCTGAATGACAGATAGGATTAACCGATTATACGCATTTACTTAAACAGCGCCATATCACCCCCAACCCATAACTTATAACTCATAACTCATAACTTATAACTCACCCCTCCCCTCCTATGGATATTCTATCTGAAATAACAGACCACAAACGAATCGAAGTGGAATTGCAGAAACAGGCTGTTTCACCCGAACAGTTGCGCGAGCAAGTACGCGACCTAATGGAAAACTCCCCTGCCCCACGCCGCAGCATGAAACGTGCGCTGGCTTCCTCACCAGCGGGAATCATTGCCGAGTTCAAGCGGCGCTCGCCCTCGAAGGGTTGGATATACGAGACGGCCAAAGCCGACGAAATACCAGCCGCATACGAGGCGGCAGGCGCTTCCGCCATCTCCATCCTTACGGATGAGAAATTCTTCGGCGGTTCGTTGCAAGACATCCGTACGGCACGTCCGCTGGTCGACATTCCTATCTTGCGAAAAGACTTCATCATCGACGAATACCAACTGCTGCAAGCACGTATCGCAGGTGCGGACGCCGTATTGCTCATCGCCGCCTGTCTGACGCAGGAAGAATGCGCCGACCTCACCGCCCGGGCGCACGCCCTGGGACTGGAAGTGCTGCTCGAAATCCACAGCCCCCGCGAACTTGCTTATATAAGTAAGGATGTGGACATGGTAGGCGTCAACAACCGCAACCTCGGCACATTCGTCACCGATGTGGAGAACTCGTTCCGCATAGCCGGACAACTCCGGCAGACGATAGCCGATGCCCGTAACATTTCCGACGCCCAAGGCTCTTCCGATACCCCCCGACATCTGCCGCTACTTGTTTCGGAAAGCGGTATTTCGCACCCCGAAACCATCTGCCGCCTGCGCACCGCCGGTTTCCGAGGCTTCCTTATCGGAGAAACCTTTATGAAAACCCCGCAGCCGGGAGACGCGCTGAAAGGCTTCATACAAGGCATCGAGGAAACCGAAGCACAGAAATCTTTGTGAGCAATGAATAATGAATCGTAAATATAGTAAACAGTAACTCCCATGGCTTCTCTTATCATCAAAGTATGTGGTATGACCGAAGCGGAAAACATCCGCAATGTAGAGCAACTGGACGTAGATATGATAGGTTTCATCTTCTACCCCAAGTCTCCCCGTTGCCTGTGCGAAATGCCGGCATACCTGCCTGTGCACGCAAAGCGTGTCGGCGTCTTCGTGAACGAAAACAAGGACGACATCCTGATGTACACCGACCGTTTTGCGCTGGATTATATCCAGCTCCACGGCAACGAATCGCCCGAGTACTGCCGTTCTTTATGCAACAACGGCCTGCATCTCATCAAGGCTTTCTCCATCGCGCACCCCAAGGATTTGGCGGCCGTCTCCGCCTACAAGGGATTATGCGACTATTACCTGTTTGACACCAAAACGCCACAGTATGGCGGTTCCGGCAATCAGTTCGACTGGAACCTGCTGCTTCGATACACCGGAATGACACCCTTTCTGCTCAGCGGCGGCATCAACCCTTACAGCGTCAAAGCAATCAGGGAGTTCCATCACCCCAAACTGGCCGGCATCGACATCAACAGCCGCTTCGAAACGGCTCCGGGCAAAAAAGACGTGGAACGCATCGGAAAATTCCTTCAGGAAATAAGAGGCGGCGAACCTGCCGGCAAATAGCACCGCTACCCGCCGATAACGTAACAGACAACAATAAATCCATAATAACGAACTCACTATGAACCGTATCAACCAACTTTTCCAGAACAGCCCCCAAAACCTGCTGTCTATCTACTTTTGTGCCGGCTGCCCCACACTCGACGGCACAGCCGATGTTATCCGCACGCTCGAAAAGAACGGAGTGGATATGATAGAAATCGGCATCCCCTTCAGCGACCCCATGGCAGACGGTATCGTCATTCAGGATACCGCCACCCGCGCCCTGCGCAACGGAATGTCTCTCCGCATCCTCTTTGACCAGCTGCGTGACATCCGCCGCGATGTCCGCATACCGCTGATATTGATGGGATATCTCAATCCTATCCTGCACTTCGGCTTTGAAGCCTTCTGCCGGAAATGTACGGAATGTGGCATCGACGGCGTCATCATCCCCGACCTGCCCTTCAGGGAATACGAGACGAACTATAAGGCCGTCGCGCAAAAATACGACATCCGCATCATCATGCTCATCACCCCCGAAACCAGTGAAAAGCGCGTCCGCGAGATAGATGCCCACACCGACGGATTCATTTATATGGTGTCGTCGGCAGCCACCACCGGCGCGCAAAAGGATTTCGACACCCGGAAACAAGCCTACTTCAAGAAGATTCAGGACATGAACCTGCGCAATCCGCGTATGGTAGGTTTCGGCATCAGCAATAAACAGACATTCGATGCCGCCTGCTCCCATTCGTCCGGAGCCATCATCGGAAGCCGCTTCGTCACTCTGCTCAACGAATATAAAGGAGATGCCGGAAAAGCCGTCGCGCACCTGAAAGAGGACTTGGAGCAAGGATGATAAAAGGGTTATTACTTTATCATTACCACCTTATTACTTTTTTTCCTATCTTTGTGCCCGAAAAAGAAGAAAAACGAGATATTTATGAAAGCAGATTACCCTTCCGTTCTCTTAATTTACACAGGCGGAACTATCGGAATGATAGAAAACCCGGAAACCGGCGCACTGGAAAACTTCAATTTCGACCACCTGCTCAAGCATGTCCCCGAATTGAAACGCTTCAACTACCGCATCTCGTCCTATCAGTTCGACCCGCCCATCGACTCCTCTGATATGGAACCTTCTCTGTGGGCCAAGATTGTCGAAATCATAAATGATAACTACGATAACTTTGACGGCTTTGTCATCCTGCACGGCACCGACACGATGGCGTATACGGCATCGGCGCTCAGCTTCATGCTCGAAAACCTCGCGAAGCCGGTTATCCTTACCGGTTCGCAGCTGCCTATCGGAACCTTGCGCACGGACGGAAAGGAAAACCTGATTACTTCCATCGAAATAGCCGCCGCCAAGCATCCCGACGGCACCGCCATCGTTCCCGAAGTATGCATCTTCTTCGAGAACGAACTGATGCGGGGCAACCGGACAACCAAAATCAATGCCGAAAATTTCAACGCTTTCCGCTCCTTCAACTATCCCGCTCTGGCAAAAGCAGGCATCCATATCCGCTACAACGAGCACAGCATCCGTCGCCCCGACCCTGCACGGCCGATGAAACCGCATTATCTCTTCGACACCAACGTCGTAGTCCTCACCCTGTTTCCGGGCATTCAGGAAAGCATCATCAATTCCGTACTGCACGTTCCGGGGTTGAAAGCGGTGGTTCTCAAGACATTCGGTTCCGGCAACGCTCCCCAAAAGGAGTGGTTCATCCGGCAACTAAAGGATGCCACAGAGCGCGGCATCGTCATCGTCAACATCACCCAGTGCCAAAGCGGCGGCGTAGAGATGGGGCGTTACGAAACCGGCCTGCATCTTCTTCAAGCCGGCGTTATCAGCGGCTACGACAGTACGCCCGAGTGCGCCGTTACAAAGCTCATGTTCCTGCTCGGACACGGGCTGGACCAGACAGAAATTCGTCGCCGGATGAATTCGGATTTAGCAGGGGAAATTACAAAAGAGTAATTTCCTCTTTTTTTCTTCTCCCCCCCTTCTGACTTTTTCCCTCACCCGCACTGGATAGTATTTACAAGTTTCCAAGACCGGCAAATGGCCGGATTTAACAAAACATCCACCCTATTTTATCAAAAAAGACAATATTTACAACTAATAATCCGAATAATATAGCTATTTTTGCGGCGTAAACGAACTAAAAGTTGATTATTTTATTCAGGAAGCAAACAAAACATCAGAAATTTTTATAGATTGGCTTATGAAATTATTCTACCGTTTTTCAGTTATGGCAGCCATAGCCGGTACTTTGGCGTTTGCCGGTTGCACGGATGATGTGTACGATCCTGAAAGGGGGATTCAGACGGAACCGAAAGAAAATCCGTTAGGAGAAGATTTCGCCGCCCCTGACGGTTTTAACTGGTCTATGATTAACACCGTAAATCTGAACGTCGAGGTAAACGACGAGTTTGACGGTCGATACAAGTACCTTATCGAAGTATTCACCGCCAACCCGATATCCGATGTAAGCGCCGCGCCTATCGCAGTGGGTACCGCCGATAAGGACGGAAACTACAACGCGGAAATCAACGTCTCCAAAGCAACCGCGAGACTGTTCGTCCGTCAGACCGACCCAAAGCAGCGCAAGGAAGTCTACGAATACGACATTCCCGAAAATGGCGGAGCATTGGAGTGTAAGTTATACAGCGTTTCAACCGGCACAAGAACAAGAGCGGCAAGCAGAGTTACAGCCAATTCCAACCCGGCAGCCGAAGCAGCCCGGGCAGCCGGCATAGCGGAAATCGCCGATAAGGAATATAAGGAAACGGAAGTCATCCCCGCCGTCCCGGGCACATCGGACGGTTATATCTCCGACAATCCTTGGGATGAAGGCGTACTGGCCGACGGCGCCGCGTATATTATAGGAAAGGAATACACTTCAGCCTCTCCCTACCTTGTGCAGCTAAGAACAAACAGAGGCAGGGCAACCGTATTCGTACAGGGTGTTTGGAAACTAAGCGATAATCATTCAAACCTCGATATATACGTAATGAACGGCGGTAAAATCATCGCCAACGCCCTTACCGTCGGCAACAACAATACCCTCACCCTGCAAAGCGGCGGCAGCCTCGAATGTACCTCTCTCAAATTAGGATGCCCCACCAAGAATTTCGGAAACATCAAGGTCGGCAAAGAGCTGAGCATGAATCTCGGAAACCGCCCGGAATTATTTAACGCGGGGAATATCGAAGCAGACGATGAAATCACTATCAACGGCAGCAACGTCATCAATCACGGCACATTAAGTGCCCATGAATTCAACTTCGTAAATGCCCGGATACTGAACAAGGCGGATTTAACCAGCGTCACCGATATAGACCTCAACGGCAGTCAGCTATTCAACTACGGCAATATCAGCTTCGACGAAGCGGACGGTGAAATAGAAACCAACAACTCCACCGCAACCGCCATCGTCAACCACTATGAAGCCCGCATCAGCGGTCATGAAATAGAAGGCGGCCTGTCCGTCTACAACGACGGTTTCATCGAAACATCCAAATTCACGAACTCGTCATCCGATGTTCTATACAACAGTTGCACCGTCATCGTCAAAAAGGAATTCAAGTTCAGAAACGTGACATTAAACAAAGGCTCCATCACTGCCGGCCGTGCCGACGAAACCGACACCGAATGGCTGCCCGTACCCGAAATAGAAACCCTGAGCAATGCCAGGTTCACGCTGACAGACGGCTCCATGATTAAAGCCAAAGAGTTCAGAGTAAAACGCGGCGACGTCATTTTCCGGGCGGTGAACGTCACCAACGACGACAAGTCGATGATTAAGGCCGGAACAATTAAATTCGAGCACCCCTCTACCGTCCAATTGTTAAGCAACAATCTGGTCATAGAAGGAAAGATAGAAGGCCCCGACCGGTATCGCCCGTTTAAAAAGAACGAAAGCGTCAATACCGGTTATGACGAATCCAAATACACCATCGAGACTTGCGGCGGCATCTACGACGAAGGCAACAAAGGTGAAGAAGAGAAAAACCCCGACTTCCCCATCGAAATCGAAGACAGCGACGTATACACTTTCGCCTTCGAGGACAACTGGCCTGTATACGGTGACTTTGACATGAACGACCTCGTAATCGTAATGTCCAGAAAAGAGCTGCAAGTAGACAAAAACGGCATCGTGACCCGCCTCAGAATGACCCTCGAATTACGCGCGACAGGCGCCACCAAGACATTGGGAGCAGGCATCCGCTTCACCAAATTCCCCCGAAACATGAAGCCCGATAAATTCAGAATCGGCGGTGAGGACGTATCATTCGAGGAGCGGCAAAGCATCCCCACCTATATCCTCTTCGGTGACGCGCGCACCGAATTGTGGGGCGGCCGATACACCGACACGGAGAAGCGCATCAACACCATTGTCGGCGGCCCGTTCAAGAAGGACACCAAGGAATACAACATTATCATGGAAATTCCCGCCTCTGCCAACGTGAAGCCGGAAGACCTGAATATCAACCACATCGATATCTTTGCCATCACAGCTCCCGCCACAGCCAAAGGAAAGCGTACGGAAGTGCACATAGCGGGCTTCGCTCCGACCGACTTGGGCGGTACTCATTACTTCAACAGCGGTAACGACGGCTCATCCGCCGCCGAAAACAGGTACTATCTCAGCCAAGAGAACCTTGCCTGGGCGGTCGTGATTCCCCAAGAGTTCGCATGGCCTGCGGAGAACAAGAAAGTCACGATGGTATACGATAAGTTCCGGTCGTGGATTACCACCGGCGGACAACAAGACAACGACTGGTACCGGTCGCACAACCAAGACGTATATCCTATTGAAAATCTGACTCCGCTCAATAAAGACTAAAGTACACCGATATACACATTCTCACGTTTTTTCTCACTTTGCCGTTAAAGTAGGTTAACAAGTCTTCATTGTTATTAGCAATCGGACGAGTTTAATAAAAAATAATAGTTACTTTTGTTACTGCATAGTAAACAAACAAAGCAACAGCGCTATAATAAACAGAGCAATGAAAAAAATCTTATTGGTTGATGACAAAGCCACCATAGGCCGCGTACTCAAGATCTATTTAGGGACAGAATACGACCTGGAATATTTTGAAAACCCCTTAAAGGCCCTTGAGTGGCTTAACGAAGGCAATATTCCCGACCTTATCATCTCCGACATCCACATGCCCCATATGCGTGGCAACGAATTCCTGTACTATCTGAAAGGAAACGAGCTGTTCAGGCACATCCCCGTAGTAATGCTCTCCAGTGAGGAAAGCACCGTCGAGCGCATCCAGTTGCTCGAAGCCGGGGCGGCGGATTACATACTCAAGCCATTCAACCCGCTGGAACTCAGGGCACGCATCAAGAAATACATCTAAAAAAGCAGCAAGGAAGATATGTTATATTATATCTACATAGGAAACGGCCAAACCGCCATCGACCATCTGAGCAAGGTTACGGATGGCATGTTCGTTACTGTTTCCTGCGCCGATAAAGCGGCCGTCATCATAGACGGCATCCGCGAACGGTATAACACATCCATCCTTTACGAGCAAACCGACCCCGAAAAGGACTGCCTCGACATCGCCTGCCTTCACAGGAGATTTCCACGCGTCTACATCACCCTTATCACCGAAGGATTGCAGGCAGAAGAGCGCAAGGCCTATCTGCTGGCAGGCGTCAGCAACACACTGCCGCCGCAGGCCGACGCAGAGAGCATCCGCAGCATGACCCGGTTCCTGCAGATACGCCAAAAGCATAAAATGCAGGAATTCAGCCGTACCCACCGGAAGATGCTCAACACGTTTCACCTGCCCGCATGGAAACGCGCGTTCGACGTATTATTCGCCGCATGCGCATTGGTACTCCTTTCTCCGCTGCTCATCGGCACAGCCGTCGCCATCCGTCTCGAGAGCAAAGGCAAGGTCATTTACAAGTCGCAACGTGTAGGCAGTAATTACCGGATATTCAACTTCCTGAAATTCCGTTCCATGTACACCGATGCGGACAAACGGCTGAAAGAGCTCAACGCCCTCAACCAGTACAAGCTGGAAGAAGAAATAGCGGACTGCACTCCCGACATCCGTTTCGACGAGCTTACAGGCTCCCCCGACGAAGAAGCCGGCCTGCTGATTTCGGACGATTTCATCATACCGGAGAAAGATTTTTTGAAACAAAAAGCCCAATCCAAAGAAAGCCCGTTTGTCAAGATAGAGAACGACCCGCGCGTCACACGCATCGGCCGTTTCATCCGCAAATACAGCATCGACGAGCTTCCACAGCTATTCAACGTTCTAAAGGGCGACATGAGCATCGTAGGCAACCGCCCTCTCCCGCTCTACGAAGCCGAGCTGCTGACCAGCGACGCGTACATAGACCGCTTCATGGCGCCTTCCGGACTGACCGGGCTTTGGCAAGTGGAGAAACGCGGCGGAGCCGGCAAGATGTCGGCGGAAGAACGGAAACAGCTCGACATCAAATACGCGCAGGAATTCAGTTTCCTGCTGGACATGAAGATACTTCTCAGGACGTTCACCGCTTTTGTACAGAAAGAAAACGTGTAATCATTAAAACCAAAAACAAGACAGACGAATGATAAAAGCCCGTATATATACCTTATTATATCTCTGTGCAGTTACACTTATTCTGTTCCTGTCACCCCTGCCTGCCGGCGCCCAGAAAGACATGACGCGTGAAGAGCGAATCAAAATCCTGGAAGCGTTGAAAGAGAGCGACGCCATTCTGGAAAAGAGCATCTCGGGAGACAACCTGCCGGAGACGCGGCACTACATAGAAGGCTTCGAGCTGCCGCCCCTTTCCGTATTCATGGATGCCGTGATAGAAAACGCCACCGTAAAACGGGCGCAGTCCCAGGTAGAGCAGGTAAAGAACCAGTACCGCATAGAAAAAAGGAACTGGTGGAACTACTTCCGGCTGAACGGGAACTACGCCTACGGGCGTTACAACGTGCTGAACGACAACAGCGACTCCTTCACCGACTGGTATCAGTCCACCACAGCCAGCTCCCGCCACACCTTCAACGTAGGCGCCAGCTTCAGCGTAGGCCTCGGCGATTTGTTCAACCGCCCGCTCCGGCTGAAAAACTATCGTTACAACATCGAACAACTCCAATACACGCAGGAAGAAGTGATGGAAGAACGGCGGCTCAAAGTGCTGGAAGCCTATAACAATGTGACGGCGCAACTGGCAACCATCAAAGCCAAAGCGGAGAATGCCGCCCTCTACAACGCCCAGATGAAAATCTCGGAGAACAATTTCATACAAGGCAAAATAGACATCATCTCGCTCTCACTGGAGCGCGCGCGCCGTTCCGGGGCGGTAACTTCCTATGCCGAGGCGCGCGTCTCGCTGCATAACGCCATCATTTTACTCGAGATGCTGACCAACGTAAAAATAATCAAAGGGAAATAAAGTCTTATGGATATAGTACAGTTTATAGCCCAATTCTTTTACCGCATCCGTTACTGGCTGTTGTGGGGCGGATTCATCGTCACCGTGCTGGTGGCGTACTTCACCCAGTTCCTGCCATTCAGCTATACTGTAAACAGCAATATCTACGCCGGCGTCACCAACGTCACCAACATCGACGGCAGCAAGGTCGAGAACATCAGCAGTACGTTCGACAATCTCATCAACATCGCCAAGTCCAAAAGCACCCTGGAGCAAGTCTCGCTCCGCCTGCTGGCCACCAACCTTGTGTATGGCGAGGAATGGCAAGACAATATGTACATCCAGGCAAAGCACTACCGCCAACTCCTGCAAAGAACTCCCAAAGAAGTGCTGGCTCTGGTAGACCGTTCCTCGTTGGAGAAGACCGTCGGGAACCTGCAAAAATACCGTCAGGAAAGCGCCGCGAACTTCGTATATTCCATGTTCAGCCGTCCCACGGAGTTTTACGGCTTCGAGGCGCTCGACCAAATCATCGTAAAGCGTCTGGGTACGAGCGACCTGATAAGCTTCACCTACACAAGTCCCGACCCGGGCATCACCCAAAACACCATCCGGATTTTAGAAGACGAGCTTATCAAGGCATACGAAATACTCCGTTTCAGCGCCACCAACAGCGCCATCGCTTACTTTGAGGAGCAAGTGAGGCTCGCCAAAATCAACCTCAACAAAGAAGAAGACAACCTGATGCGCTATAACGTAGAACATTCGGTAATCAACTACGACAACCAGAGCAAGGAGCTGGCCATCACCAAATACGACCTGGACGACCGCGAGGAACTCGCCCTGCGTACCTACCAGAGCGCTGTGGCGCTCCGCCGGATGCTGGAAGACAAAATGGACATCCGCGCCAAGATAATCCGCGACAACACCAAGCTGCTCAAAGAGCTTGAGAAAGTAACGGAGCTGAACCAGAACATTCTGGAGCAGGAAATCTTCTCGACGGACACGGAGCTGAAAGACAACAGGCAGTTGCAGCAAAACAAAACCGATTTACGGAACTCCGAAGACAGAATCAGCCATATTTCCGACAACCTCAACGAATACAATTTCACCAAAGAAGGGGTCGGCATCGATAATATGGTAACGGAATGGCTGGTGGCGTGCATCAACGAGGCCAAGGCGCAGGCCGAGCTGAAAGTCCTTCGCGAGCGCCGGAACGACATCCTGAACCAATACCGGGAATTCGCCCCCGTGGGCACGCAGGTCAACCGCAAGGAGCGCGCCATCGGCATAGCCGAGGACACCTACCGCGAACAGCTCCGCGGCCTGTCCGAAGCGCGGCTCCGCCTGCAAAACATCAAAATGACCACCGCCAACCTGCAAATCATCGCCCCGCCCGAATTCCCGCTCACCGACAACGGGCGCAAGCGCATGCTCTACATCGTGGCAGCCCTGATAGGCAGTTTGATATTCATCACTTTCTACTTCCTCATCATCGAGCTAATAGACCGTACGCTCCGTGACGCCGAACGCAGCCACCGCCTTAGCGGCCTGCCCGTCATCGCCGCGTTCAACGGCATCAGCAACCTGAAATTCCGGGGATTCCTGAAAGTATGCAACCGCCGTGCCGCCGCCTACTCCTGCCACCGGCTCAACAAATACCTGGCAACAGGCCGTCCCACCGTCATCAACCTGCTCAGCATGGAAGAACGGGAAGGCAAGAGCTTCCTGGCCAAATACTTTGCCGACCATTGGGCGTCCGAGGGGCTCCGCACCCGTATCGTAAGGCACGGCGTCGATTTTGAAACCAACGACAAGAAATACATCCGGGCGCAGCGGCTATCCGACTTCTGGGAGTTGAACTCCGCCGAGCAGATACCCGATATCATCCTCGTGGAATACCCGTCCGTAAGCAGCTCCAGCCTGCCTCTGGCCGTGCTGAAACAGGCCGATTTCAACCTGCTCATAGCCAATGCCTGCCGTTTGTGGGGTAAGAACGACGACATCAACCTGAAATCCATCAAAGAAATGCTGGGTGACACCCCGTTATCGCTTTACCTCAACAATGCCGACCGTGAAGTCGTGGAATCATTCACCGGCGAATTACCGCCCAAGACACCACTCCACAGCTTCGTCAGCCGATTGTCGCAACTGGGACTGACCGCCAAAAAAGCCGCCGTAAAATGAGCATCAAGCGAAGTTACATATCATCTCCCACCCTCACCTTTGCCATACTCTGCATCGGGTTAGGCTGCATCGTGGCGGCCACCCTGCGGCAAAATCTGGCGATAGCGGCACTGGTGGCCGTGCTGCCCGCCCTCTTATGTATCCTGATTTTGCATCTCCGCAAGCCGGAACGCTTCATCTTCCTGCTGTTCATCTTCAATTACTTCTTCACCCCGCTGGCCCGTTACAGCCGGCAGGACGGGCTCAGCGTACTGTCGGACGTCATCTGGTGGAGCGTACTGCTTATCATCATCATCCAGACCGCGCTGCGCTACCGTTTCCCCTGGAAGCAGGCCGCCAACATCCTCACCATAGGGGGCGCGGCGCTGGCGGTATACTGCCTGATGGAAGTCGTCAACCCCACCGCGTCCCTGGAAGCGTGGATTTATTCCAGAGGATTCATTTACAACACGTTCCTCGTCTCCTTAATCACGGTGCTGCTGGCAACGTCCTACAAGCAAATCGGCCGGCTGATGTTCCTGTTCTCCCTACTGACGCTCATCGCCATACTGAAAGGTTTCTGGCAGAAATTCATCGGGTTCGACGCCATCGAGTACGATGCCCTGATGGAAAGCGGCATGTACAAGACGCACCTGCTGCCCCAAATCACCCGCTATTTCTCTATTTTCACCGATGCGGGCAATTACGGTTCCAACATGGGATTCACCTGCGTGCTGTTCGGCATCACCGGCCTGTTCAGCAAGAAACCCGGCCTGAAAACATATTACCTCTGCGTCTCCGCGCTTTCACTGTACTCCATGTTCACTACGGGCACCCGGGGAGCCATCGTGGTGCCTCTGGGCGGCCTGCTGCTCTTCGCGCTTATCAGTAAAAACATCAGGCTGATGAGCGCCGCCACGGTAGGGGGAATATGCATCTACGTCTTCTTCGCGTTTACATACGCGGGCGAGAGCAACTACATGATACGGCGTATGCGCACGGCGTTCCGTCCGAATAAAGACGCGTCCTATCTGGTAAGAAAACAAAACAGGCAAAAGCTGGCGGAATACCTCAGGGACAAGCCCTTCGGCGAAGGTCTCGGCCTGGGCGGCGTGGAAGCCCGGAGATTCGGCAACAGACTGACCACCACCATCCCCAACGACTCCACCTACGTCAAGATATGGACGGAAACGGGCATCGTGGGCATCATCCTCTACCTGCTGATTTACGCGGGCAGCCTGCTGTGGGGATGCTACTACATCATGTTCAAGGTGAGGAACGACGAGCTGCGCCACCTGCTCACCGCGCTTGCCTGCGGCGTATTCGGCATGATGCTCAGCGCATACGGGAACGCGTTTTTCACCCAGTTCCCCACCGGCATCATGATGATTATGTTCCTGGGCATACTGATGAACGGGAAATATATAGACGAACGTCTGACGATTGAAAAACAACAAGCATTATTAACCGCAACTAAAAAAGATTCGACGCTATGATGTCCGATATTTTTAACATATTCAGTATAGACTGGTGGATGGATGAGAACAACAACGCGTTACAAATGACAGATTCCGTCCTGTTCCTGCTGCTGGCCATTCCGGTGGCCTACCTGCTTCTTTGCGCGCTCTTCTCGCTCGGAAAGTACAGGAACCCCTACCCGGCGGCAGCCGTACAGCACCGTTTCCTGGTGCTTTTCACGGTGTTGCGCAACGGAAAAGAGGTGATTGAATCCATCAACCGCTTTCTGGACACCCAGCAATACCCGCGCGACAAGTACGACGTGGCCGTAGCGGCCACCCAACTGCCCGAAGAAGACCTTATCACCCTGCTGCAAATGCCCGTAAACATCGTAGTGCCCGACAAGGAGTACTGCACCAAGGTCTACGCCATCCAGCAGGTGATGGAACGCTATGCTCCCGACGAATACGACATGATTGTGCTCTTCAATTCCGACAACCACATCGTGCCGAACGCCCTCAGCCTGTTCAACGACGCCTACTACTCCGGCTGCGACTCCATCCAGGCGCACCGCATGGCGGAGAACCTGAACACCAGCATCGCCGTCCTCAATGCCACCAGCGAGGAAATCAACAACAATCTTTTCCGTCTGGCGCACACCCGCATGGGCTTTTCCTCGGCTCTCATCGGTTCGGCCATGGCGTTCGATTTCGCCATGTTCCACGAACGCGCTCCCAAGTTGAAAGGCTCCGACATAAGCAAGGCGATGGAAACCGCCCTGCTGGAGCAGAACATCTACACCGAATACCTGGCGGAAGTGGTGTGTTACAGCAAGAAAGAGGACAATGCCGACGGCTACCAGACACAGCGCATCAGTTGGATACGCGCGCAGTACACCAGCACATTCTTCGCGCTGAGGTATCTCCCGCTGGTGCTGCTGAAAGGCGAATGGGACTACGCCCTCAAACTGTTCCAGTGGCTGATGCCTTCCCGTTTCCTGCTTATCGCGCTGGTGCTGCTGTGCACCGCGGGCGTCACCCTGCTGGACTGGACGCTGGCTCCCAAGTGGTACGTGCTGTTTGCCGCGCTTATCCTCGCTTTCCTCATGGCGCTGCCCGAAGGAGAGGCCAGCCGCCGTCTCCGCAAGGCCATCTGGGCGCTCCCGGTGCTTATGTTCACAGCCGTATTCAGCCATATCAAACGGTTCTTCCATAAAAAGAGATAAGGAGCGCACAACATGAAGATAGCCATAGAAGCCCAACGGATTTTCCGTCCCGACAAGCACGGCATGGATTTCGTAGCGCTGGAAACCATCCGCGAATTGCAGAAGCGGAACGACGGCAACGAATATTACATCATCGTCGCTCCGGGCGCCGACCGTTGCCTGGAAGAATCCGCCAACCTCTCCATCGTGGAAGTGGCGTGCCCCACCTACCCGCTTTGGGAGCAGACAGCCCTGCCGCTGGCGGTGAAACGCCTGGGCGCCGACCTGCTGCACTGCACGTCCAATACAGCCCCGCTATACTGTCCGGTTCCGCTGGTGCTGACACTTCACGACATCATCTATCTGGAGCCCCGCCTGCACCGCAGCCCCTCGCTCTATCAGGAAATGGGGTGGCACTACCGCCGCCTCACCGTGCCCCGGATTCTGAAGAAATGCCGGAAAATCATCACCGTCTCGCACTTTGAGCGCAACCGCATCCGCGAAGCCCTGAACATCCCCGCAGACCGCATCACGACCATCTACAACGGCTGCAACAAGCATTTCCGCCCGATGGACGACATAGACATGCAGGTAGTAAACCGCTATATCCCCCAAAAAGACTTCCTGTTCTTCCTGGGCAACACAGACCCCAAGAAGAACGCCGCGCGGGTGCTGAAAGCCTACCGCCTCTATCTGGAACAGTCGTCCGTAAAGCGTCCGCTGCTCATCGCCGACCTCACAGAAAGCCGCATAGACAGCCTGCTTCAGCAGGAAGGCATCGGCAACGCCCTGAAACAGCACCTCTACTACCCGGGCTACATCCGCAACGCCGACCTCGCCACGCTGTATAACGCCGCGTTCGCCTTCCTCTACCCCTCGCTGCGCGAGAGTTTCGGCATCCCGCTGGTGGAAGCCATGGCCTGCGGCACTCCCGTCATTACGGGAAACACCTCTTCCATGCCCGAAGTGGGCGGCCCCGGCATACTGGCCATAGACCCCTGCCGGCCGGAAGAGATAGCCCGCGCGGTGCTGCGTCTCGAAAACGAGGACACGCTCTACCGGCGGCAGCGGGAATACGGACTGCTGCGCGCCCGGCAATTCTCGTGGGAAAAGACGGCCGACGAGCTGATTCAAGTATATCGTTCCCTATTCAAATAACCGCCGCCCCATGAAAATCCTTTTCCTCGTCTTCTACGGATTCCAAGAGTACAACGGTATCAGCAAGAAAATCGGCTACCAGGCGGACGCCCTCAGGCAATGCGGGGCGGATGTCCGCGTCTGCCGCTACGAGGTCGCCGGCGACGGCAGCCGTAAGTGGATGACAGACGAAGAAGTGCTCGCCGATTTGGGCAAGGGAATACCCGCCAAGCTCAAAAAGCGGCTGTCGTTCGCCCCCATCCTGCGATACGTCCGCCGGGAAGGCATCCGGTGCGTCTATATCCGTTCCTACCACAACGCCAACCCCTTCACCATACACTTCGTGAGGACGCTGAAAAAGCAAGGCGTCGGCGTGCTGCTGGAGATACCCACATACCCCTACGACCACGAATACGCTTCCGTCAGGGAGAAAGCGCAGCTGTATACGGACAAACTGTTCCGCCGCGCCTTCTGCAAGTACGTCGATTTCATCGTCACCTTCTCCGACGACGAGCGCATATTCGGCTGCCCCACCATCCGCATATCCAACGGAATAGATTTCGACCGCATCCCCCTGCGCTCCCCCCGGCACGGCACGGCCGGAGAGCTGAACCTGATAGGAGTTGCCGAAATCCACTTCTGGCACGGCTTCGACCGCCTGCTGAGAGGTCTGGGAGAGTATTACAGCGGCCATCCCGAATATAAAGTCCGCTTCCACCTGGTAGGCAAACCGAGCGGCAGGCGCGAAGCGGAAGAAATCGCGGCGCCCATCCGCCGCTACCGCCTGCAACCGTTCGTCACCCTGTACGGGGCAAAGCACGGCGAGGAGCTGGACGCGCTTTTCAACCGGGCGGACTTCGCCGTAGGCAGCCTGGCACGGCATCGCAGCGGCATATACAACATCAAGACGCTGAAAAACAGGGAATACGCGGCGCGCGGATTCGGTTTCGTCTACTCCGAGACGGACGACGACTTCGACCGCATGCCCTACACGTTCAAAGTCCCCGCCGACGACAGCCCCGTCAGCATCCCCGCCCTGATAGAGTTTTACCAAAGCATGACCGTGACGCCGCCGGAAATAAGAGATTCCATCCGCCACCTCTCCTGGCGGGAACAGATGAAGAAAGTATATGAACATATCGTACGAATGAAAAAATAGAACGCCATGCCCGAAGTCTCCGTAATCATCCCCATATACAACACCGCCGCCTACCTGCGCAAGGCGCTGGACAGCATTTGCGACCAGACCCTGAAAGAGCTGGAGATAATCCTCATTGACGACGGCTCCACCGACGGAAGCCGCGGCATCATCGAAGAATACGCGGAACGCGACGCGCGGATACGGTGGCACGCGCAGCCCAACCAAGGTCAGGGAGTGGCGCGCAACACCGCCCTGGCGCTTGCCACGGGCAGGTATATATACTTCATGGACAGCGACGACCTGTTGGGCAGGGACGCCCTGCGGCACTGCCACGAAGAGTGCGAGCGGCACAAGCTGGACTTCGCTTTCTTCGATGCCGAAACCATCCTGGAAGACCGCCACACGCCGAACCTCTACGATTACCGCAGAAAAGGCATCGTGGATGAAAACAAGCTGTGGAACGGCATCGAGCTGTTGGACTTCGAGATAAATCACCGCAAGCTGCTTATCTCGCCGTGCCTGTTCTTCACAAGACGCTCCTTTCTGGAGCGATGCTTCAAGGGATTCCCCTCAGGAATTATCCACGAAGACCATGTCTTCGCGATGGATGTGCTGCTGAACGCCCGTCGGGCGCGCTATATAGCGCAACCCTACTTCAAGCGCAGGGTGCGGGGCAGCTCCACCATGACCGGCCGCTTCGGAATGCGCAACATCGAGGGATACACCGCCGTATGCACCCGGATGCGCGCGCTCGGAGAGGAACGCCCCGAATGGAAAGCGGTTATCGGCAAATACCTGTCCTACACCCTGAACGATGTAATCTGGGCGGGACACCGGATGTCGCTGCTCGAAAAAGTGGAAACCGCCTGCCGCTTCAGACGCCTGCGGCTCGGAAAGTACGTCAGTTTCAGGAACTGGGCTGTGTTCTGGCTGAAAAAGAAATAGGAAAAGACCATGAAAGCGCTTGTCTCCATCATCACCGTCAACTACAACGGGCTGCGCGACACCTGCGAAATGATAGACTCCTTCCGCAGCCGCGAAACCTATCCGCGATACGAAATCATCGTTGTGGACAACGGCTCGCGCCTGCCCGAGGCGGAAGAGATACAGGAACGATACAGGGACAACCCCGTGCCGGGCGGCTCCTTATCAGGCAGCCCCGTCTCCTTTCCCCCCGTCAAAGTGGTGCGGAACATCAACAACGGCTTTGCCGGCGGCAACAATGCCGGACTGAAAGCGGCCGCAGGCGATTACCTCTTTTTCATCAACAACGACACCCTCATCAAAGAGCCGGTACTGGATGCGCTGGTGCGGCGCATAGAGAGCGATTCGCCACGCAACGGCGGCGTGTCGCCCATGCTGAAGTTCGCCGCCTGTCCGGACACCCTGCAATACGCGGGCTTCACCCCCCTGAGCCCCGTCACCCTGCGCAACGCGGCCATAGGCTTTATGCAGCAAGACAGCCCCCGCTTCCGCATCCCCCGCGAAACCGCCTCGCTGCATGGAGCCGCCATGATGGTGAGCCGGCGGGCGTTGCAGGACGCAGGCACCATGAGCGAGGTCTATTTCCTGTTTTACGAGGAGCTGGACTGGTCGGCACAGCTCCGGAAAGCCGGCTACCGCCTGTGGTACGAGCCCGCCGCCGTGGTCTACCACAAGGAAGGCATGACGGCGAGGCGGGGCAGCCCGACACGCGAATTCTACCTGTCGCGCGCGCGCATGCTGTTCGCCCGCCGCAACCTGCGGGGCATCGGCAAATACCTGTCGTGCGCCTACCTCTGCATCCTCGCCGCCCCCAAAAAGGCGGCCGTGTACCTGCTGCACGGACAGGTCGCGCTGGCCAAAGCCACGATATGCGGCACCTGCGAAGGGATATATAAAAATATCCGAACCGCCTGACATTCCGAAAGAAGTGCTACCTTTGCAGGCATTAATTTTTTAGTATTTGAGTATGAAAAAATTTTTAAGGTAACCATAACGCTGAACAACAAAGCGTTTTGGGTATTCGAGGGAGAAACCAAGTACACGATGAAAGAGCTGGTTATCGCCGAAATCATCAAGCTGATAATCTTCCGGACATTCAGGTCGGACACGAAAGCCAGTTACAGGGCAAGCGCCGAACTGATTCCCGCCGGACACCGCATCGAAGTCGTGAAACAGGTAAGGGAAAAGGAGAAAGAGTAGAAAAATCCCGGAATTATACATCTTTTAACCTACTCACGGTTTCCAAGTACTTTCAAACCGTATTACACTGCAACACAACAGCATGAGCGTATATAGACCGTAGTAAATCAGGCTATATACGCTATTTTTTATGCCTACCTTCGTGCCGATAATACAAGCGTACGAATAAATAAAATTGATACATGAAACGCAATTTCTACTTACAACATCCCATCATGGCGATGAACGATCCCCGAATGAAAAAACTCATAGACAAGGAAAGGTTGAAAGGCTCCGGAGCCTATTGGTTCATCATCGAAAAACTGGCGTTGCTGCCCGAACCGCGCGCGCAACTGGAATATCTGCAACCGTTCTGCGTAGGCCGGAAAATCCCCCTGTCGTACTTGCAGAAAATCATCCGCGAATACGACCTTTTCATCTTCGACGAGGACAACTATTTCACGCCCGCCGAACTGAATCCCGCCAAGAAAAAGGACGAAAAAAGTGTCGAAAATGTTTCGGGAACTGACGTTTCAGTGTCCGAAAACAACCGAAAAGTGCAAAAATCGTCTCGGAAGAAAGCGGAAAAAGAGAGTTTGAAAGTCGGTAACAGCCTAAACGGCAGCCTGTTGCCAAAAGATACTCCCGCAATCGGTAAAGAGAATATAAAAGATATAAAAACAACAGCAACAACAGAAGAAAAAGAAGAGACCGCCGCCGATGCCGCTACTCTTCCTTCGGTTTGTTCGTCCGGCAGCACACCCCCGCCGCCGCCATCCGTCACGGTAACCGTCTGCGACGAATGGGACGAGCCGCGCCGGCCGCAGCACCCCATCCGCCCCTGGCGTGAACTGGTGGACGAACTGGGGCGCAACCGTCTGTGGATGGAAATGGCCTGCATGAGAAGCGGCTACGGAGCCATGCTGGCACGCCACCTGCCGGAAGCCATAGAGTTCTTCAAGCAGCACGTGGAGCTGTACGGCAAAGGAGACAACCTGCTGACCGAAAGCGATGTACGCTCCTACTTCGTGAATTTCGTGAGTGCCGGCGGACGCACCTCGAAAGCGCTGTTCAAGGAGCTGACGGACAACGAAGCCCGGAAGAAATCCGAGCTCCGGGAGTCCTCTGCCGACCCGCTGCGATACGAGCAAATCGTCAACGGGAAGCGAACCTACCTGGGCTGCCCCATCCCCGACGACGCCCCGCCCCGTCCCGACCCAAACGCCGTCTGGAACGAGGAACTGTGCCTGTGGATGTCCGGCAGGAAGAACAAAGGGAAGCCCGACTGAAAGCGGGCAGTCCGACAACTCCGAGCAGGCAGTCCGGCGGTCGCAAGCCCACAGCCCGACGGTCGTAAGCCCGCAGTCCGGCGGTCATAAGCAGGCAGTCCGGCAGCCGTAAGCAGGCAGTTCAAGAGCGCTGCCCCCACAGTTCGTCACCGCCGAGCCCGCAACCCGAAACATCCGGGCTCACAACCCGAAATCCATTCACCCCAAACCATCCCCCATGTTCGACTTCAGAAAACATAACATCAATACCCGTGGCCGCAGCAGCGGCAAAATCAAAACCACCTGTCCGCAATGCAACGACACCCGCGGCCACAAAGGCGACCGTTCGCTATCCGTAGACCTCGACAAGGGACTGTGCTACTGCCACCACTGCGGCTACACCCTGCACATCCCCGACGATGCCGAAGAACGCCGGCGGCAGGAACGGATAGACCGCTACCGCAAATCCGTCCTGCTGCCCTCGCACTTCCGGCGTCCCGTGTTCAACGCTTCCAAAACCGGCCGCAGCGAGGCGCTGGAACGATACTGGACGGAAGAACGCTGCCTCAGGCAAGAGCTGCTCGACGAGCTCCGCATCACCGAACAGCGTGAATGGATGCCCCAAAGCGAGAAAGAAGAGAACTGCCTCTGCTTCAACTACTTCGAGGGTGATACCCTCGTCAACACCAAGTTCCGCAGCGGACAGAAGCACTTCAAAATGGTGAAGGACGCCGAGCTCATCCCCTACAACATCAACGGCATACTGGGCACCCGCCAGGCCGTCATCACCGAAGGCGAGTTCGACGCCTGCGCCCTGATGACCGCCACCGGACGGCGCGACATCATCTCCGTGCCCGCCGGCGCGCAAAGCAACCTCACCTGGATAGACCGCTTCGTGGAGAGCCACTTCGAGGACAAGGAAACCGTCTACATCGCCGTAGACGAGGATGCCGCCGGAGAAGTGCTGCGCCGTGAGCTCGTCCGCCGTCTGGGCGCGGAATGTTGCAAGATAGTGCGCTACGGAGCCGGCTGCAAGGACAGCAACGAGCATCTGATTCGTTACGGCGCGGACAGCCTCGCCATCTGCCTGCAACAGGCCGAGGAAATTCCCATAGAGGGCGTAGCCACCGCCGACGATTGCAGCGAGCAGTTGCGCGCCCTCTACGAGAACGGACTGCAAGGCGGCGCCGAAACGGGCTGGGAGAACCTGGACGCCCACTGCACGTTCGAGCTGGGGCGGCTCGTGGTGATAACAGGCCGTCCGGGCGACGGAAAATCCGAGTTCACCGACGAGCTCGTGCTCCGCCTGCGTCTGCGCCACGGCTGGAAAACAGCCTATTACAGCCCCGAGAACCTGCCCGTGGAGTACCACCTCAAGAAGATTGCCGACAAGCTGTTGGGACGTAACTTCGCCCCCGGCTACGGCATGACCGAGGAACTGTACGACCAAGCCCGCCAATGGCTGGCGGCCAACGTGACCCATATCCTGCCCGGTGACGGCGCCTACCGCATAGACGACATCCTGCTCAAAGCCCGCCAACTGGTACGCCGCCGCGGCGTGCGCACCCTCGTGATAGACCCCATGAACCGTCTGGAGCAGGACAGCGGCATGACGGAACGCGACTTCATCCGCTCCGTGCTGAACAAACTCTGCCGCTTTGCCCAGCGCAACCGTTGCCTCGTCATCCTCGTAGCCCACCCCCGCAAGGTCAACCGCAACGAAGCCACCGGAGAACTGCGCCGTGTGGAGATGAACGACATCAACGGCTCCGCCGACTTCGGCAACATGACGGACTACTGTATCGACGTAGACCGTAACGACAAGAAGCAAATCGTAACCATTTATATTGACAAAGTGCGCTTCAAGCATCTGGGCAGTGCAGGCACGTGCGCCAAGTTCGTCTACAACTTCATCAGCGGGCGCTACTTCCCTTGCGAAGAGGGTATCGTGCATACTCCGGACGGCGACAGTCCGGGCCCCGTAGACACGCGGTTCGACAATGCAAATTGGTTGAAAAATAATGAGGAACAAGGTTGCCTGTTCCACTGAAAATGCGTACCTTTGAAGCAATCAACTATCTGAATATCAAAACCTGAACATGTATAGACTATGATGAAAAATGATGCTTCTTTCATTGCTGAAGCCCCCTTCTCCATCCGCAGCTACGGCAAAGGAGAACTGGCGATGTGTTATATCCGCAACGTGGCGCAACAGAGTGCCGTAAACCTGTTTAACGAATGGATCCGTACCGCCCCCGGACTGGAACAACGCCTGCTGGCCACGGGCATGAACCCCGCTGCCCGCCGGTATACCCCCGCGCAAGTGCGGCTGATGGTGAGTGTTTTCGGAGAACCTTAAAGGGTTCTTCGGGAAAACTCCCGAAACGTTGCGGCTGTAACTGTCGTTGTGATTCTCTGCGGTTCTCGGTAATTCTCGGTAACTCTCGGTAATTCCCTGCAACTCCCTGCAATCCTCTGCAACTCCCTGCAATCCTCTGCAACTCCCTGCAATTCCCTGTAATCCCCCGTAATTCTCTCCCAATCTCCCCCAACCCTTGCAAAGCTCCTTTCGTACCGGCGCGTCGCCGTATCTTTGTATCAACGAAACGAAAAGGAGAAAACTCGCCGCGGAGAAGCCATCCCCGTCGTTCCGGAAACAATTGACAATTCATTAAAAAGTAACGAAATGACAAAAGCAAAAGCATTAGTAATGCGTACGCAGCGACACAAGAAAATAGGCGACAATACCTCGCCGATGGTCTACACGCTGAGACGCAAGCCAAAAGACGCCAAGATTCTCGACCTCGAACGCATCGCGCAAGACATCGAGGCACTGGGCAGCATGTCCGCCGAAGACGTGGTACACGTAGGCAGAGCTCTCGTCCGCCAGATACGGCAGACGCTGACGGACGGAAATAACGTCCGCCTGGACGGGTTCGGTATCTTCTATACCACCTTCAAGTGTCGCGCCACCGAGGCCGCCAAAGATTGTACGGTGAAAAACATCGAACGGGTGAATATCCGCTTCAAAGTAGCGAACACGCTCCGTTTGGAAAACGACACCAACGCCACGACCAAAGGCAACCCCAACACCTTGATTTTTGAGCTGGTGTCCGAAGACGGCGTTTCCGGCGGCGGAAACAATGGCGGCGGCAGCGGCGGAGACAACGGTGAAGAGGAGAACCCGCTGGGATAAGGGAATTTTACGAACCGATAATCGGGATTTATCATTTATAACTTAAAAACAAAAGAATATGAGTAAAAGTACAGGAATCTGGGACACAGTCTTGAAAGTAATCATCGCCGTAGCTTCCGCCGTTCTCGGCGTTTTCGGAGCCAACGCGATGACGTTCTAAAAGAGTGACGGTACACACCGTACGAGAGGATGCGCCGCCCCGGTGATGGGAACGAGGCCATCCTCTTCTTTTTTATCCGCTTTATCTGCGCCGGAAGCGCCTTACCAGCGAACGCATCCCCGCCGAGCAGCAATAAAAGCCGCCGCACAATATCAGCAGGAACACCAGCGACGACACCAGCGCATACACCATCCACATGCCATAGCCCTGAGACGGTTCCGGCAGCGGAAGGAAACAGAGAACCACGTCCGTCAGCCCCCACGAAAGGACGGCAAGCAGCAGGTAAAGGAATATATTCTTCCAATAGGACATGACGGGCATTCCGAACCCTTCCTTATAAAGGAGATAGGGTTTCCAAACGCTGACGACGGTCAGCGAACTGGCTACATCGCCCAGCAACACGCCCGGAAGCCCCCACAGGAAGCCGCCCGCCAATGCCACCGCCACCGTGATTGCCAGCGTCGCCACCGCCGCCCATGTGTCGTGAAACAGTCCGTAACCGAAGATAAACTGGTCGTTCGTGCCTCTGAACTGGCTGATGAAGAAGTTGGTGAGGATAATAACCAACACGGAACGGGGCAATACGTACTCCTCGCCCAGCCACACCGTAATGAACGGGTCTGTCAGATGATAGAGCGCGAATGTCAGGAACGACGCTATCAGGAAACGCAGCGAGCTCAGCTCCCAAAAGACTTGCTGGATGCGCTTCACATCTCCCTCGGCTATCAGGTTGCCCACGCCCGCTCCGGTACTGCCCAGAAAATTGTCGACAAACTGGTTCAGCTTGGTGAGCAACAGCATATAGTTGCCGTAATACGCCACCAGCTTCAGTGAGGTAAACGCGTACACCAGAAAAGGCAAAAGCTGCGTCCTGCCCATTCCCGCCAGTTTATGTACAAACATCTGGCGGGCTTTACGCACGATAATCTTATTCTCCGGATACTTCCGCCTGCCTTCCGCCACCTCGCACTTCAGCCACGGATATACCCGGTTTATCTTCCAATTCAGGATGAACGAGTACAGAATGCCGAATATCAGCTCGATGGCTATCCACAGGTAGAAGCTGCCCACATGGCACGCCAACGCCGTTTGCAGGAGTATCTTGACGATATTGGCCGTTTGGAAGTAGACGGTGACCACATAATTGCGCTGGTCGGCGCCAAGCAGGGTCTGCCGGTAATTGACGAAGTAACCGATGAGGGCGGAAGCCAAAAAGGCGAAATAAGCAAAATAGATTACTCCGAAACGAATACCGGCACCGGCGAATATGTAAGGCAGAAAACAGGCGAGCAGCAGCCCGGCGCCCAAAATCAGCAACCCCACATTGCGATAGAGATAGCCCAGCACCGAGATGATTTCCTTTATCTTGTCCCGGTTGCCGTCGAAAATCGGTTTGTAAAGCACATAGCCGATGGAAGCTCCGATGCCCAGCTCGGCCAGATTGAGAAAGCCCAGCAGGTTCTGCATCGTCCCCGTCAGCCCGACAAAGTCCGCCCCCAGCTTCTCAAGAAATATCTTTCTGGAGAAAAAGGAGATGAAAAGGGTGACAAGGTAGAAGAATACATTGACACGCGCGTTCAGATAGCTTTTCTTCAGGCGGGATTCTGACATAGGCACTTTTTTAACTTTGCCGACAGCAAGCCGGAAAATGTTTCATAAACCATATCGGGACATTCCATACGCGTATAAATCCACACGGCTTTCAAATATCCCCGCCAGCCAAAATGCTTCCGGCACAACTGTACGTAATAGTAGCGGTTCACGCGTTTGTCCCGCTCCCCTATTTTCCGCATGAAACGGTTGTACCGGCACGATACCCGAACGCGCGCCAGCAGGTTCTCAAGCACAACGCCGTAGTACAAAGAGTTCTTGCGAACCGTGGCGCAATATATGGCTTGGGAGCAGAGAGCCGTTTTCCGGGCGTAATAATCGCTGTATGCCGAAAACATCACGTCGTTTCCTGCCGGAGTTTCATCGAAACGAATCCGGTGGTTCCGCACCAGGCTTGCGGATATCATCTTCGCCCACGGCACTCCGTTCTTATATCTCAGCGCTTCCCAATCGGCATCCTCACGTATCCGGCCGTAATATTCCTGCCGGGATTCCACCTGCCGGAGCGTATCCGAGTCCGTGCTCTCCGCCCGAAAAACAATCATGTCGTAATCCGTAAGGGCGAATGTATCCAGCACATCCAAAAATCCCGGAAGAAAGAAATCGTCGGCATCGGCAAACAACAGCCAGCGACCCTTCGCCACGGCCAACCCGCAGTTGCGCGCGTATCCGGCTCCCTTGCTTTCGGACGTATGGATAATCTCCGTGTCCTTACGCTCGCTCCCCGGAAAGTTGTCAAAATCTACAACGGCAGGCGAACTGTTATCGTCTACTATCACAACCTGGATATCCTGCCGTAACGGTATGGAATCAAGACAGCGTTGCAATAACAACGGAATATTCTTGTGAGGAATTATTATCGTATAGGTATATGCAAAGTCCATTTCAAGAGTTTTTCTTCTATCTGTCATTATCCATCCACCCCATGCACCGTATGAATAAACCGCTTATTCGCTTCTTTCAATCGGAACAGGTTCAAAAGCATCAGCAAGAAAGAGTAAGGAACCCAGCAAACCGCCTTCAGCAACCGCCACTTCCAATACTTGCGGGGAATGGCGAGAGCCAGCGCCGACAGCAGCAGGATGAATATTCCCCACCACTTACAGGCCGATGGGGACGCGCATAGGGAATGCGCGAGGGAGATGATGAACACGAATCCCAACAGCAGCACCCGGGAGAACGAGATTTGCTGGTAGAGCTTGTCGCAGAAGTCCCACTTCCCGTCACGGATGGCGGGCAGCAAGCGTCCGGCAAACTCAAAGAAGCTGTAATACTGCGCGGACAGCCAGCGGCGGCGTTGCTGGTAGAAATTGTTGGCTTGCTGTATCTTCTCGTCCTTGACGAAAGTATCGGGCAGGTAATGGAAATGCACGCCCTCATAAAGGAGCTTCATCTCCAGCACACGGTCAAAACCGCCCACCGAGGTGTTGCTCATCATCGCATCGTAAAACAGGGGATAGTCAAAAGCCATGCCCGAACCTATCAGAGCCGCCGACATGCCCAGATTGGCATGCCCCGAACGGAAAATGGAGTTGTTTATCTCCTCGCTGACTGCGTCCAGATAGGCCATGTCGGTGTTCAGGTTCTTGGCCACGCGATGTGTCTGCACCACCCGGACACCGGGCACGGCGAAAGCGTCGTTCACCTCGGACAGGTAGGACGGGGCGATAATGTTGTCCGCATCTATTATCAGCGCCACGTCGTAAGCGGCTTTGTCCAGGTATTCGAGGGCGGCTTTCAGGGATTTGGTGTTGGTGCTTTTCTCAAAATCCACTTGAAGCAGCTTGATGGGAAGTGAGGACAAGGCCGCGTTCGTTTCAGGCCGCATGTGGTCTGATATAACGGTGACGTCGTATTTATCGTCCGGATAATCCTGCGCCAGGCAGGCGTGCACGGTGGACAGGATGACCGCATCCTCGCGATAGGCGGCAATGAGTACCGCAAAACGCTTGCAGGCGCGTGCCGGTACGGAAGCGAGAGGTTTGCCACGGCGCAGCGATGCCAGACTGTACACCAACAGATACGCCACATTTATTGACAATAAAATGTATAGAAACCAATCAAAGATATGTAATAAGTGTTCCAAAATCCATGCAATTTAACCCTGTTGTTTTATTTGTTGGAAGTCTGCCCGCAGGGGCTTCGTCGCAAAGATACAAAAAACGGGGAGAGTTTGGACAGAATATACAAAAAAAGGCGGAAAATAAAAAAAACGAGCAAGTTCTCCCGAACCCCTCGCCTCGTGTAAGAAAAGCCAAAAGGCTTTTCTTTTTTACTTGCATCAAATTGTTACCCGAAAATCAATCTTTCTTTTTACCTCTAAAAACAAACTTCAAACCTATCAAATAACACTTAATGTTTAACTTTTACCTTTACCTAATTACCTACTTTTAATCTATAAATTTTTCGCTTATGAATTAATTCAATCTTTTTACCTCTTAACTAATTACCTTTACTGAAAACTCTTCTTTTATTTTTTAAGAGCAATTTCTCAACTGCACTGCAAAGGTAAGCGTTTTTTCCGTGTGCGCAAACAGTAGAGGAAAAAAGTGAGTGTCTTATAACATTGTTTTAGAGATTAAACGTCTCTTTTACACTTGTAAACACTTAAAAGGCTATCATTGTGACACTCTTTCCGCCGAAAGCGTTACACCGGGTACAAAAAAACAAACCACCGAAGTGCCGTAGCACCTCGATGGTTGTCCCCTTTAAACACCTTTAAACAAAATGAAATATAATGATTACTTTCTTGCTTCCGCAATGTAAGCCAGAGCTTCCTTGCATTTCTCCGTAACGTAAGTCCAGTCTTCAGCGGCAACCTTGTCGTTCGGGAAGAGCTTGGAACCCATACCTACGCAGAATACGCCGGCTTTAATCCAAGAAGTCAGGTTTTCCTGTGTCGGTTCCACACCGCCGGTAACCATCAGCTTAGACCACGGCATCGGAGCCAACAGGCCTTTTACGAGTTTTGTACCCAGCACGTCACCGGGGAATATCTTGCAGAGATCGCAACCTGTTTCCTGCGCGAAGCCTACCTCTGAAACGCTTCCGCATCCCGGAGTGTATGCCACCAGACGGCGGTTGCAAATCTTAGCGATTTCGGGGTTGAACAACGGGCCTACAATGAAGTTTGCGCCCAATTGCAGATACAGCGCAGCGGTAGCAGGGTCTACGATAGAACCTACACCCATAGCCATTTCGGGACATTCCTTAGCCGCGAACTTCACTACTTCGGCAAATACTTCGTGAGCGAAGTCGCCGCGGTTGGTAAACTCGAATGCGCGGACACCGCCGTCGTAACATGCCTTCACTACTTTTTTCGCTACTTCTGCATCTTTGTGGTAGAATACAGGAACCATACCGGTTGAACCAATCTTGTTCAATACGGCTATTTTATCAAATTTTGCCATTGTATTAATCAATAATTTAATGTATAGAAATAACTCTATTTGATTTTTTCAGGCATGGATTGCACGGGCTCAGCACCGTATTTTCCATGTGATTATTACACCGGCATCTGTAAAATCCGTGTAATCCGCGCCTGAAAAGAATTATCAGCGTTGTACGCGACCGCTTGCGTCACCACCGGCCAGCGCTTCCACTTCCTCAACAGAAACGAGGTTGAAGTCACCGTTGATAGTGTGCTTCAAAGCCGAAGCGGCCACCGCGAATTCGAGAGCGGCGCCTTGGTTGGGCTTAGTCAGCAAACCGTGGATGATACCGCCTGAGAAAGAGTCACCGCCACCTACACGGTCGATAATCGGGTTGATGTCGTAGCGTTTTGATTCGTAGAACTCTTCGCCGTTGTAAATCATTGCTTTCCAGCCGTTGTGTGTTGCCGAGAATGATTCGCGCAAAGTAGAGATTACATATTTGAAACCGAATTCTTTGGCCATTGCCTTGAAGATGCCTTTGTAGCCTTCCGCATCTGTCTTACCGCCTTCTACGTCAGCATCGGGTTTGAAACCGAGGCAGAGTTCCGCGTCTTCTTCATTACCGATACAAACGTCTACGTATTGCATCAACGGTTTCATGATGGACTGAGCTTTTTCTTTTGTCCAAAGTTTCTTACGGAAGTTAAGGTCTACGGATACCGTAACACCATGACGCTTGGCGGCTTCGCAAGCCAGACGGGTCAATTCGGCAGCCTTGTCGGAGATAGCCGGAGTGATACCTGACCAGTGGAACCAGTCTGCACCTTCCATGATAGCGTCGAAATCGAAATCCGCCGCATCCGCTTCGGAGATTGAAGAGTGGGCGCGGTCGTAAATCACCTTGCTGGGACGCATGGACGCACCGGTTTCCAGATAATAGATACCTACGCGGTCACCGCCACGTGCGATAAAGTCTGTCTTTACACCATATTTACGCAAAGCGTTCACCGCTGACTGACCGATTTCGTGTTTCGGCAATTTGGTTACAAAGTAAGCATCATGACCGTAGTTGGCGCAGCTGACAGCAACGTTGGCTTCACCACCGCCATATACTACATCAAAAGAATCGGACTGTACGAAACGAGTGTTGCCCGGAGTGGACAGTCTCAACATAATCTCACCTAATGTAACGACTTTCTTTCCCATAATTCTATGTTTTTATTAAATATATGATTAAATTGTTTCTTTCAAATTGTCATATCAGCCCTCATGAAGAGGTTAAACACTTGATTCTATGCAGAGTAAACAAAAACGGGGTTTGTTCTTCATAGCTTTCGTGTGCGGGCACAAAGATACAACAATTTTCGTAATTACAAAAATTGTTATATATTTGTATCGAAAATATTTAGATTATTATTGTGTGCGAGCACAAAAAGCCATGAACAAGCCCATGAATACACCGGAAAGGATAAGGATTAAGGACATCGCCAGGATGGCTGATGTATCGGTGGGAACCGTAGACCGCGTTATCCACGGACGTAGCGGAGTGTCGGAAGCCAGCCGTAAACGTGTGGAAGAAATCTTGGAGAAGCTGAACTATCAACCCAATATGTATGCCAGCGCACTGGCGTCCAACAAGAAGTATGCGTTTGCCTGCCTGTTGCCCCAGCACGACACCGGGGAGTATTGGACGGAAGTGGAAGGCGGCATCCACGAAGCGCTGACAACCTATTCGGACTTCAACATCACCGTGAAGTTGACGTACTACGATCCGTACGACTACCGCTCCTTCGCCCGCGCCGCCCGCAGCATCGCGGACATGAAGCCCGACGGCGTATTGTTCGCCCCTACCGCCCCGCAGTACACCGCCCCCTTCACCGACGAGCTCGAAAAGCTGAATATACCTTATATATATATAGACTCGAACATCAAGGAAGCTCCCGCCCTCTCCTTCTTCGGACAGAACTCGCACCAAAGCGGATATTTCGCCGCACGCATGCTGATGCTGCTCGCCGGCGAGGATGCGCAGGAAATCGTTATCTTCCGCAAGATAAACGAAGGCATCGTAGGCTCCAACCAGCAGGAACGGCGGGAAATCGGTTTCCGGGAATACATGAGCGAGCATCACCCCGCCTGCCGCATCTGGGAACTGAACCTGCACGCCAAACGCGACAGCGAGGACGCGCAAATGCTGGATGACTTCTTCCGCGCCCACCCCACCGTAAAGAACGGCATCACCTTCAACTCCAAAGCATATATCATCGGCGAATATCTGCAAAAGCACCGGAGAACGGATTTCAACCTCATGGGATATGACCTGCTGAAACGTAACGTGGACTGCCTGAAAGAGGGGAGCATCTTCTTCCTCATCGCCCAGCAACCCACCTTGCAGGGGTTCGACGGCATCAAAGCCCTGTGCGACCATCTGATTCTGAAGAAAGAAATCGCAAGGGAGAATTTCATGCCGATTGACCTGCTGACGAAAGAGAATATAGAATACTATTATAATAAGTAAGAGAATACGGAAGAGCATTATAACAAGTAAGATAAAATAGAATAACATTATAATAAGCAAGGGCATATAGAATAACATTATAATAAGCAAGGGCATATAAAATAACATTATAATAAGCAAATGTTAGAATGACAGACAGTACAAGCTGATTATACATTAATAAATGTTGAAATTCAGTTTATATCAGTAACGATGATATAGGGTAATCTAAGGCTGAAAGCCTTTTTATCTTATAGCCCGGGGTAACACCCCGGGAATACGAATATAAATAACATTGCGCCCTGTAAGGGCAAAATATTTGAAGATTAATCTTTTGCCCTTACAGGGCGCAGGGTTCCGGGAACATTTATTCCCGGGGCGTTGCCCCGGGCTATAAGATAAAAAGCCCTTCAGGCTTAGGTTATACTTACTATAAATAGCTTTCAACACTTACTTGTTTAATAAGGTTGTAAGATAACAAGGTGAAAGTGATAAGGTGGTAAGATAATAAAGCGATAAGGTAGAAATGATAAAATAGAAGTAATAAGGTAAAAGTGATAAGGTGGAAACGATAAAGTAGAAGTGATAAGGTAGAAGTAATAAGGTAAAAGTGATAAGGTAGAAGTGATAAGGTGGAAACGATAAAGTAGAAACGATAAAGTAGCAGCAATAAGGTAGCAGCGATAAAGTAGTAAGATAATAAGGCAATAAGATAGTAAGATAATAAAGTGATTAAAGCAATCAAGTAATATTGAACGAAACTAATTAAAACATATTCATATGGAAACAAAGTACCTGAAAATTAATCCTGCCGATAACGTCGCAGTGGCCATTGTGGCACTGCCGGCAGGTGAAAAGCTCATAGTAGACGGCAAGGAAATCGTCCTGAACGAAGATGTTCCTGCCGGGCACAAGTTCGCGCTGCAAGATTTTGCGGAAGGCGAAAATGTGATTAAATACGGTTATCCCATCGGCCACGCCCGCACCGCTAAGAAGCAGGGCGACTGGATGAACGAAAACAACATCAAGACCAATCTTGCCGGACTGCTGGAATATACGTACAATCCCACCGAAGTGAATCTGGATATTCCGCACAAGAACCTGACCTTCAAAGGTTACCGCCGCAAAAACGGTGATGTGGGAGTGCGCAACGAGATATGGATTATCCCCACGGTGGGCTGTGTAAACGGCATCATCAACCAACTGGCGGAAGGCCTGCGCCGTGAGACAGAAGGCAAAGGCGTGGACGCAATCATGGCATTCCCGCACAATTACGGTTGCTCGCAGCTGGGCGACGACCACGAGAACACCAAGAAAATACTACGCGACATGGTGCTGCATCCCAATGCCGGCGCTGTACTTGTGGTAGGCCTGGGATGCGAAAACAACCAGCCGGATGTATTCCGCGAGTTTTTGGGTGAATACGATTCCGACCGCGTGAAGTTCATGGTGACGCAGAAAGTGGGCGACGAATACGAAGAAGGCATGAAGCTGCTGCGCGAACTCTACGAAAAAGCCAGCAAGGACGAGCGCGTGGATGTGCCTCTGAGCGAGCTGCGCGTAGGCTTGAAATGCGGCGGTTCCGACGGCTTCTCGGGCATCACGGCCAACCCGCTGCTGGGTATGTTCTCCGACTTTCTCATTGCGCAAGGCGGTACGAGCGTACTGACGGAAGTACCCGAAATGTTCGGTGCGGAAACAATCCTGATGAACCGCTGCCGTAACAAAGAGCTGTTTGAAGAAACGGTAAAACTGATAAACGACTTCAAAGAATACTTCCTCTCGCACGGCGAACCGGTAGGTGAGAATCCGTCTCCGGGCAACAAGGCCGGCGGTATCTCCACACTGGAAGACAAGGCTCTGGGATGTACCCAGAAGTGCGGCAAGAGCTACGTGGACGGCGTGCTTCCTTATGGCGAACGCCTGCAAGTAAAAGGTCTGAACCTGCTTTCGGCACCGGGAAACGACTTGGTTGCAGCCACCGCCCTGGCTTCATGCGGATGCCACATGGTACTGTTTACGACAGGCCGCGGAACGCCGTTCGGAACGTACGTACCGACCATGAAGATTTCCACCAACTCCACCCTCGCCAAGAACAAACCGGGCTGGATTGACTTCAACGCCGGAGTTATCCTTGAAAACGAACCGATGGAAAAGACTTGCGAACGTTTCATCGACTACATTATCCGTGTGGCAAGCGGCGAGTTCGTGAACAACGAAAAGAAGGGTTACAAGGAAATCGCCATCTTCAAGACAGGCGTGACTTTATAATACAGGTTTGCCCGGTAATTTTTCTGGTACGGATTACACGGATTTCGCGGATATTAAGCGGATATTAAGCGGATATTAAAAAAAATCCGTGCAATCCATGTCTGAAAAATCACCGGGCGTATTCCATCCCTAAATAGGGAAAGAAAGTGTCAGAATGAATTTCAACCCTCATTCTGTCATTTGGTACGAAGTGAAGAACCCCTTTCCTTTATATATGAGGAAAGAGATTCTTCACTTCGTACCAAATGACAGAATGAGGTATCAACCGGAATTCTATTCTTTTTTCCTATCTTTGCAGCCGGTTTACTCAATATATCGCTCTTATAATTCCATAACAGAAAAGTATGTCCGCAGATACAACTACTTCTCCAAAGCAAAAAGGCGGCTGGTGGTCGCTAAGTCCGTTGGCTGTATTTCTTTGTCTATACCTCATCACATCACTGCTTGTAAACGATTTCTATAAAGTGCCGATTACGGTGGCCTTCCTGCTGTCGTCCTGCTACGCCATCGCCATTACGCGGGGGCTGAAACTGGAACAACGCGTCTACCAGTTTTCCGTAGGCGCAGGCAACAAGAACATATTGCTGATGATATGGATATTCGTCCTCGCCGGAGCGTTCGCGCAAAGCGCCAAGCAGATGGGAGCCATCGACGCCACGGTGAATCTGACCCTGCATATCCTGCCGGACAACCTGCTGCTGGCGGGTATCTTCATAGCCGCCTGTTTCATATCCCTGTCTATCGGCACCAGCGTGGGGACTATCGTCGCGCTTACTCCGGTGGCGGTGGGGCTGGCGGAGAAAACAGGCATAGACCTGCCCTATATGGTAGCCATCGTGGTGGGCGGCTCGTTCTTCGGAGACAACCTCTCGTTCATATCAGACACCACGATTGCATCCACAAAGACGCAGGACTGCGTTATGCGGGACAAGTTCAAAGTAAATTTCATGATTGTAGTACCGGCCGCATTGATTGTGCTGGGCATTTACATCTTTCAAGGGCTGTCATTGTCCGCCGCCCCGCAGATACAAGAAATTGAATGGATAAAGGTAATCCCCTACCTCATCGTGCTGGGTACGGCGATAGCCGGAATGAACGTGATGTCGGTACTGCTGCTCGGCATCTTCTCGACCGGTATCATCGGCCTCTTCACCGGAATGGGGTTCTTCGACTGGTTCGGCGCCATGGGAACAGGCATCACCGGCATGGGCGAACTTATCATCATCACCCTGCTGGCAGGCGGAATGCTCGAAACCATCCGCTACAACGGCGGCATCGACTTCATCATCGCCCGCCTCACCCGCCACGTCACCGGCAAGCGGGGAGCGGAACTGAGCATAGCCGCACTGGTGAGCGTAGCCAATCTTTGCACCGCCAACAACACCATTGCCATCATCACCACCGGCCCCATCGCCAAGGACATAGCCAAGCGCTTCCACCTGGACCGCCGGAAAACGGCAAGCATACTCGATACATTCTCCTGCCTCATTCAAGGCATCATTCCCTACGGCGCACAAATGCTGATAGCCGCAGGACTTGCCGGCATCTCGCCGCTCGGCATCATAGGCAACCTTTACTATCCGTTCTGCATGGGAGCCTGCGCGATACTCGCCATATTGATAAGGTATCCGAGAAGATACTCATAATTCTTCCCCGGAATGAAAATATTACGCGAACTATTTGTCAATCAAAAGAAAAAGTGTACCTTTGCGCCCGCTACTACGAGTTAGCAGCATAATTCAAATCATTAACTAAAAACATTTATTTAAATGGCAACAAAAATCAGATTGCAAAGACATGGACGTAAGAGCTACGCTTTCTACTCTATCGTAATTGCAGACGTAAGAGCACCACGTGATGGTAAATTTATTGAGAAGATTGGTACTTACAACCCTAACACCAATCCTGCCACAGTAGATTTGAAATTCGACCGCGCACTTGACTGGGTGTTGAAAGGTGCACAACCTACCGACACTGTCCGCAACATCCTTTCCCGTGAAGGCGTTTACATGAAGAAGCACCTTCTTGGCGGTGTAGCGAAAGGCGCATTCGGCGAAGCAGAAGCAGAAGCTAAGTTCGAAGCTTGGAAGAACGACAAACAAAACGGTTTGGCCGCTCTGAAAGCTAAAGACGAAGAAGCTAAGAAAGCTGAAGCCAAAGCACGTCTGGAAGCCGAAAAGAAAGTAAACGAAGTGAAAGCTAAAGCATTGGCCGAAAAGAAAGCCGCTGAAGAAGCTGCCAAAGCTGCCGCTGAAGCACCTGCAGAAGCAGAAGCTACCGAAGCTCCGGCTGAAGAAGATCCCGCAGCAGAAGCCGCTGCTGAATAAAAAGCAGAGCTTTCCCTGTAAAAAAGGGACAAAAAACATAAAATCCTCACCGGTTATACCGGTGGGGATTTTTTATTATTATCTTTGTGGCTACAAATTATTTATTTAATGAACAAAGCAATGAAAAAACTAACTTACCTGCTCGCTGCCGCTGCCGTATTCGCAGCCTGTAACAGCGGGAACCAAGGTTACACCGTAACCGGAACGATAGAGGGTGCAACCGACGGCGATACCGTCTTTCTGCAAACCGTGGAAGGCCGCCAACTCGTAAAACTCGATTCCGCAGTCATCACCAACGGAACCTTCACCTTCAAAGGAACGCAGGACACTGCCGCCAACCGCTACCTTACTTATAGCCCCGCCGGAGCAGAGGGCATGATTATGGACTTCTTCCTCGAAAACGGAAAAATCAATATCAAACTCAACGGAAAGAGCAGCTCCGCCACCGGTACCGCCAACAACGACATCTACCAGGCCATCAGAACCCAGCTCAACGAACTGGACAGCCAGATGGAAAACATCTACACTTCCATGACCGACACCGCCCTGACCGACCAGCAGCGCGAAGCCAAAGGCAAGGAAATGAGTGCGCTGGAAAGCAAAATGATGGAAGTGGCCAAAGCCGGCATCAGCCAAAACATTACCAATGCCGTGGGCGTGCATCTGCTGAAAAGCAATTACTACTACTTGGATGTGAAAGAACTCGACCCGCTGATGCCGCAGATTCCCGCCACATACAGCAACGACGCCACCATCATCCGCATCAAGGAGAATGTAGAAAAGATGAAAGCCACTGCCGTAGGCCAAAAGTTTACGGACTTTGAAATGCAGACTCCCGAAGGAAAGACCGTGAAACTGTCCGACTACGTAGGAAAGGGCAAGACCGTGCTCGTCGACTTCTGGGCAAGCTGGTGCGGACCCTGCCGTCGCGAAATGCCTAACCTGGTAGAGGCATACGCCAAGTACAAGAACAAGAATTTCGAGATTGTAGGCGTTTCTTTAGACCAGAACGGCGATTCTTGGAAAGAAGCTATCGACAAACTGAATATCACCTGGCCGCAAATGTCCGACTTGAAATATTGGAATAATGAAGGCGCCAAGCTGTATGCCGTAAGCAGCATTCCCCACACGGTACTGATTGACGGTGACGGAATTATCCTTGCACGCGGTTTGCACGGAGAGGAACTGCAAGAAAAATTGGCTGAAGTGCTTAAATAAGCAAGGAAGCCGAAAGAGTATAAAACAAAGGGGGGTGTCAAAACTCCCCTTGTATCGAAATCACCCCCGCTACGATTATCTGTGGCGAGGGTGATTTCCTATTTATGAGGGTTTCGACACACCCTCTTTATTGTTTTGCAATCCCGCAGGGCAACAGCCGTAAGATGCGGGCTCAGTTATGGTAACATGCGGGCTCGGCCACCACGAGACGCGGGCTCGGATGTAACAAAGTGCGGGCTCAGCCATAACAAAGCCTGCGCTCAAACACAGCGAGACATGCGCCCGGACACAACAGTGCGTGCGCTCAGACAGGGAATATACGGTCTGCCATATCCTTAGCCAGTCCCACGGTTTTCCATTGTTTCTCCTCATCCTCTTCCGAGGGATTAAGAAGATTATCCGCATCGGGCAGGCAGAGCGTCAGATGCTTCACGGGAATATAATTCAGCACTTCTTCCATCTTGGCCTGCAACTCATCCAGTTCTTCCTCATCGGGATAATAAGAGAGTACGAAACCAAACACAGCTTCCCGTTCATGCACAAACCACAACAGACGGCTGCGATCGCAAATCCCGCAATCATAATCCAGAAAATACGCGTCCGCCCCGCGCAGCCGTATCAACATATCCGTCGCGGCATGAAAAGCCACGAACAACCCTTCGGGACGCTCGCGCAGCACCCGGTTATTGAGGCGGGCGGCTTCATCGGTCAGCATGGACTTCACGCCCTCGAACTGTATATAACGGCAACCGGCCTCATAAAGCCCTTCCAGCAACTTTTTATAAGCCGCCGCCAAATCATCCAGCAGTATATTCAAGTCCGGATAAACCGACTTCATGCACCCGGCATCCGTTTCACGAAGAATCCTCATCAGTACTTTTCCGGGCGAAGGAATATGCTGTTTGGGCAATACATCGTCCGAAGCATTCGCCGCCAAAAAAGCAAAATCATCAAGGATAGGATGATGAAACAAACCTATCCTGCCCGTCACTTCCAGCTCCTTGCCGGACGGAGCCCCCGCATCGCCCTTCCGGCGGATGCCTTCCCAGGCTTCCAGAAAATCATAACTCCGAAATCCGCCATCCGTCACAATCCTTACGCCTTCCGACCTCAACCGTTCAATCAAACTACGTATCTCCGCATTTTCCACGGCACGCAATGTTTGCTGACTGATTTGCCCGCCTTGATAGCGGCTCCTTGCGTCCCGCAGCGCAGAAGGCACACACAATGCCCCCGCAATATCGACCTTAAAGGGTGGAAACAACTTTCCCATATTCGTTCTTTTTATTTGAAAATTAATACCTCAGCGCTTTGCCCTATCCCACGAGTGGCAAAGAAAATCAAAGAATGGCAGGTCTTCTGACTCGGTTTCCATTTCAAACCGCCTTCCCAACCTTTTCCCGCATACGGGGAAATAATCAGTGGCAGAGGTGTATCTGTCGAAATGTTTGGTATGAAACCTTACAGCAGCGGGACTGTCCAGGATTTGCACCCGATTCCCTTTTAATTACCGATGATGACAACCATCGGTAAACCGATTCGCTGCAAATATAACCAAAGTATTTGAAAGTCGGCAAGTGAAATCCCTATTTTTCATCGGCCGCTTCAAAACAGATTGACACATCATCTAATATATAATTATCAATAATGTGCAACTATAAAAACCACGCAAACTGAAAAGTTTTCCATTTCATCATAAACTACATTTGATTATCAACAGATTAACCATTTTTAATCCAACAAAAGTTTTCCAAAACAGAAAACGTATGAAAAACTATCATACCTTTGTTTCGCAATTAACTCCTATTGTAAAATCTAAAAAATACAACCAATATGATACAAACGGTACTCAAGCGTGACGGACGCGTCGTCGGCTTCAACGAAGAAAAAATAGTAACCGCCATCCGCAAGGCCATGCTCCATACGGACAAGGGAGAAGACATGCAACTGATACGCCAAATCACCGACCACATCTCCTTTAAGGGCGATGCCCAAATGACGGTGGAAGCCATTCAGGACCTGGTGGAAATGGAGCTGATGAAGAGCAGCCGTAAAGATGTCGCACAGAAATACATTGCCTACCGCAACCAGCGCAGTATCGCCCGCAAGGCAAAGACGCGCGATATGTTTCTGGAAATCATCAACATCAAATCCAACGACATCACCCGCGAGAACGCCAACATGAATGCCGACACTCCGGCAGGCATGATGATGAAGTTCGCCAGCGAGACCACCAAACCGTTTGTAGACGACTATCTGCTGAGCGAGGAAGTGCTGGATGCCGTCAGCCACAACTACCTGCACATCCACGACAAGGATTATTACCCTACCAAGAGCCTGACATGCGTGCAGCACCCGCTGGACCGCATCCTGACATACGGCTTCTCCGCCGGACACGGAGAATCGCGCCCTGCAAAACGCATCGAGACCGCCAGTATCCTGGGTTGCATCTCATTGGAAACCGCCCAAAACGAAATGCACGGCGGACAAGCCATTCCCGCATTCGACTTCTACCTCGCCCCCTACGTGCGCAACAGCTACATCGAGGAAATAAAGAATCTGGAAGAGCTGAACGGCAAGGACTACTCGCACCTCTACCAAAAAGAGCTGACAGACTATCTGCAACAACCGCTGGACGGCCTGACCGACGACCGCCGCATTGTCCAGCATGCCGTGAACAAGACCGTAGCTCGCGTGCACCAGTCCATGGAAGCGTTCATCCACAACATGAACACGATACACTCCCGTGGCGGAAACCAAGTGGTGTTCAGCTCCATCAACTACGGCACGGACACTTCCGCCGAGGGACGCTGCATCATCCGCGAACTGCTGAAAAGCACGTATCAAGGCGTAGGAAACGGCGAGACAGCCATCTTCCCCATTCAGATATGGAAAAAGAAACGCGGCGTAAGCTACCTGCCCGAAGACCGCAACTACGACCTCTACCAGCTTGCCTGCAAAGTCACCGCACGCCGTTTCTTCCCGAACTTCCTGAATCTGGACGCCACCTTCAACCGCAGCGACGACTGGAGAGCCGACGACCCGAAACGCTACGAGCACGAAGTCGCCACCATGGGATGCCGTACACGTGTGTTTGAAAACCGCTTCGGCCCGAAAACATCCATCGGCCGAGGAAACATCTCTTTCTCCACAATCAACATCGTCCGCCTTGCCATAGAGTGCATGGACATAGCGGACAAGGAGCAGCGCATCGCCCTCTTCTTTGCCAAGCTGGACGCCATGCTCGACATCACCGCCCGCCAGTTGCACGAACGCATGGAGTTCCAAAAGACGGCGTTTGCCAAGCAGTTCCCCTTGCTGATGTCCGCCTTGTGGATAGGTTGCGACAAGCTCAAGCCGAACGAAGACATCTCTTCCGTAATCAACCAAGGTACGCTGGGCATCGGTTTCATCGGTCTGGCGGAATGTCTGGTCGCGCTCTTGGGCAAGCACCACGGAGAATCGGAAGAAGCCCAGGAATTAGGTTTGAAAATCGTGACGTACATGCGCGACCGCGCCAATCAGTTCTCCGACCAATATCAGCATAATTACAGCGTGCTGGCCACGCCCGCCGAAGGTCTTTCAGGCAAGTTCACCCGTGTAGACCGCAAGAAGTTCGGCTGTCTGCCGGGCATCACAGACCGCGACTACTACACCAACTCCAACCACGTGCCCGTGTACTACAAGTGCAGCGCCCGCCATAAAGCGGAAGTAGAAGCCCCCTACCACGACCTGACCCGCGGCGGACACATCTTCTACGTGGAGATTGACGGCGACGCCACCCACAACCCCGAAGTCATCATGCGTGTAGTAGATATGATGGACCGGTACAACATCGGTTACGGCTCGGTGAACCACAACCGCAACCGCTGCCTGGAATGCGGATACGAAAACTCCACCCCCGACCTGGAAGTTTGTCCGAAATGCGGCAGCACCCACATCGACAAACTGCAACGCATCACCGGCTACCTGGTAGGAACCACCGACCGTTGGAACCAAGCCAAACTCGCCGAACTGAACGACAGGGTAGTACATGGGAATGAAGAATGAAGAATTAAGAATGAAGAATTTTGAGTTGGTTAAGAGCTTTCATACTGAATTCATCATTCATCATTCATCATTCATCATTCTTCATTCTCCATTCTTCATTCCCATTTTCCCTCCCCCTAATTCTTCATTCTTCATTCTTAATTCTTCATTAAAAAAGTGCTTTCCATTCTTGAGATATTAGAAGATACCACGGTGGACGGTCCCGGTTTCCGTACCGCCATTTACGCGGCCGGATGCCCCAACGGGTGTCCGGGCTGCCACAATCCGGAGTCGTGGGACATTAACCGCGGACGCTGGATGAGCACCGATGAAATTCTGCAAAAGGTGCTTGCCGATACATTCGCAGACGTGACGTTCAGCGGGGGCGACCCGATGTTCCAGCCGGAAGGCTTCACCGAACTGGCGCACGCCATCAAGCAGCGAAGCCGGAAAAACATCTGGTGCTACACCGGATACACCTTCGAGTCGCTGTTGCGCAATCCCCGTCAGGCAAAGCTGTTGGAGTACATCGACGTGCTGGTGGACGGTAAATTCCAGCAGGAGCTGCGCGACGAAGACCTCTACTTCCGTGGCAGCAGGAACCAACGGCTGATTGACGTGCAGGCATCACTGAAAGCAAACAAAACCGTAAGTTACCGGTACAATCCGGGCATTTAACGAATATTTTTCCTACATTTGCAGCACATAAGATAATCCGCAACGAGATACTGAAACCGTGAAACGAAAACAATCCCCCGGACATACGATACGCTTCCGCCGCTGGAGCCGGAAGGCCTATGCCGCATTCGCCAGCATAGGCAGATGCGTCACGATCGGCTGTCTGCGCAAGAATGTGGCCGACAGCTCGCTACGCAAGCAGGATGCGGTTCAGACTCTCCCCTATTTTATTCATACCATGACTATTGACGAACTGAAAGCCCGGGTACTGGCAGGCATAGACATATCGCCCGACCAAGCCGCCTGGCTGGCGAACACCACCGACCGTGAAGCGCTTTATGCCGCTGCACATGAGATTACCGTACAGTGCGCACAGCACGAGTTTGATATGTGCTCCATCATCAACGCCAAGTCGGGACGCTGCCCCGAAAACTGCAAATGGTGCGCACAATCCGCCCACTACCACACCAAGGCCGACATCTACGACCTGCTCCCCGCAGAAGAATGCCTCAGACAGGCGCAATACAATGAACGGCAGGACGTCAACCGTTTCTCCCTCGTCACCAGCGGCCGAAAACCTTCTTCCCGACAAATGGAACAGCTTTGCGATACGGCACGCCATATACGCCGCCACTCGTCCATACAGCTATGCGCCTCTCTGGGCTTGCTGAACGAAAAGGAACTGCGAGCCCTGCACGATGCCGGCATCACACGCTATCACTGCAATCTGGAAACAGCCCCCTCTTTCTTCCCCACCCTGTGCAGCACGCACACGCAAGAAGACAAGCTGCGCACCCTGCAAGCCGCCCGCAACGCGGGTATGGATATTTGCAGCGGCGGCATCATCGGTATGGGTGAGACAATGGAACAGCGTATCGAGTTCGCCTTTACCTTGAAAGAGCTGGGAGTGCAGTCCATCCCCATCAACCTGCTCAGCCCCATTCCGGGCACTCCGCTGGAAAACCGGCAGGCGCTGACGGAAGAAGAGGTATTGGTAACAATCGCCCTGTTCCGCTTCATCAATCCCACGGCCTACCTGCGCTTTGCGGGCGGACGTTCGCAACTGAGCAAGGATGCGGTGAAGAAGTCCTTATATATAGGTATCAACTCGGCCATCGTGGGCGACTTGCTGACCACGCTCGGCTCTAAGATTTCCGACGACAAGAAGCTGATAGAAGAAGCCGGATATGAGTTCTGCGGTTCGCAATTCGACCGCGAGCATCTGTGGCATCCATACACTTCGACCACCGATCCGCTGCCTGTATATAAGGTGAAGCGGGCGGACGGAGCAACGATTACGCTGGAAAGCGGACAGACGCTGATAGAGGGAATGTCCTCTTGGTGGTGCGCCGTACACGGTTACAACCATCCGGCGCTGAACAGGGCAGCCACGGAACAGCTCGGCAAGATGTCGCACGTCATGTTCGGCGGACTGACGCACGACCCCGCCATCGAACTCGGAAAACTGCTCCTGCCGCTGGTTCCGCCTTCCATGCAGAAGATATTCTATGCGGACTCCGGCTCGGTGGCCGTGGAAGTGGCCTTGAAAATGGCTGTGCAGTACTGGTACGCCAAGAACCGGGGCAAGAAGAATAACTTTGTCACCATCCGCAGCGGCTATCACGGAGATACGTGGAACGCCATGTCGGTGTGCGACCCGGTGACGGGGATGCACTCGCTCTTCGGTTCGGCGCTCCCGGTACGGTACTTTGTTCCGCAACCCCGCTCACGCTTCGGCGGCGAATGGAATCCGGATGATATTCTCCCGCTGAAAGAAATCATGGAGCGACACGCCGATGAGCTGGCGGCCTTGATACTGGAACCCGTGGTGCAGGGCGCAGGCGGAATGTGGTTTTATCATCCGCAGTATCTGCGCGAAGCGGCGAAGCTATGCCGTGAGCACGGTCTGCTCCTCATCTTCGATGAAATAGCGACAGGCTTCGGACGTACCGGAAAGCTGTTTGCCTGGGAGCATGCCGGAACAGAGCCGGACATCATGTGCATAGGCAAAGCTCTGACCGGCGGCTACATGACGCTTTCCGCCGTATTGGCCGCCAACGAGGTGGCGGACACCATCTCCAACCATGCCCCGGGCGCGTTTATGCATGGCCCCACGTTCATGGGAAATCCTCTGGCATGCGCCGTGGCATGCGCATCGGTACGATTGCTCACGTCTCCCGAATATGATTGGCAGGAGAAAGTTGCCCGCATCGAAGCACAGCTAAGGCAGGAGCTGGAACCTGCACGGCAACTGCCGCAAGTGGCCGATGTACGCGTACTCGGAGCCATCGGCGTCATAGAAACCAAGCAGCCGGTGGATATGGCATGGATGCAGCGACGCTTCGTTGAAGAAGGCATCTGGGTACGCCCGTTCGGCAGGCTGGTATATCTGATGCCGCCTTTCATCATCGAACCGGAACAGCTCGGCGTATTGACGAAAGGATTGATTAAGATTGTGGAAGAAATGAAATAAGAAAGCGTTGAACAATGGATACAATACATGAAATGCAGCAAGAGCTGCAACACCTTGAAGAACACAGCAACCTGCGCCGTTTGCCCAAGATGGTGCACGACGGAAGGCATGTCGTCGTGAACGGCGCGCGTATGCTGAACCTCTCGTCCAACGACTATCTGGGGCTGGCATCCGACCGGAGCTTGCGCGAGGAGTTCCTGCGCACGCTTACTCCCGACACGTTCCTGCCCGCCTCTTCTTCTTCCCGGCTGCTGACGGGCAACTTCACCGTTTACGAAGAACTGGAAGCGGAGCTGGCGCACCTTTTCGGTACGGAAGCCGCATTGATTTTCAACAGCGGGTATCATGCCAATACGGGTATCCTGCCTGCCGTAAGCGATGCGCGGACGCTGATACTTGCCGACAAGCTCGTCCACGCCAGTCTGATTGACGGCATCCGTCTTTCGGCGGCCAAGTGCGTCCGTTACCGCCACAATGATTTGGCGCAATTGGAACGGCTGTTGAAAGAGCATCATTCCGCCTATCGCCGAATCATCATCGTCACCGAAAGCATCTTCAGCATGGATGGCGACCGGGCGGATTTGCAAGCCCTGGCAGGATTAAAACGCCGATATGACAACGTACTGCTTTATGTGGACGAAGCCCACGCCTTCGGCGTACGCGGCAAGCGGGGGCTTGGTTGCGCCGAGGAATCCGGTTGTATCCGCGACATCGACTTTCTCGTCGGTACATTCGGCAAGGCGGCTGCGTCCGTAGGCGCTTACATCGTATGCAGAAAGACGGTACGGGAGTATCTCGTAAACCGCATGCGCACACTTATTTTCACCACCGGGCTGCCACCCGTAAACATAGCATGGACACTGTTTGTAGTACGCCGACTGGCAGATATGCAGGAACGGCGCGAACATCTGGCGCATATCGGCCGAACGCTTCGCGAAGCCCTGCAAGCCCGAGGATATACATGTCCCGGCGCCAGCCATATCGTTCCGATGATTGTCGGACAGAGCGCGGATACCGTCCTGCAGGCAGAGGCTTTGCAACGGCACGGCTTTTACGCCCTGCCCGTCCGTCCGCCGACAGTGCCGGAAGGAACATCACGCATCCGTTTTTCGCTGACAGCGGAAATCAGAAGCGAGGAGATAGAAGAGTTAACGAATTACCTGACCGTTCATACTCAAACTTAGCAATGCCTATGACAAACGGCATTAAAACATCAACCGATATTTATCATTTAATAAAGAAAAAACAATGAAACAAGTGTATATCATCAACGAGAATCACCCCAAGTTACTCCTTTTCTTTGCCGGATGGGCGGCAGATGAAACTCCTTTCAAGCAGTATCATCCCAAGGATACGGACTACATGATTTGCTACGACTACCGCACACCGGACTTCGACACGTCCGTCTTCGACCGTTACCGGCAGATAAACGTGGTAGCCTGGTCTATGGGAGTGTGGGCAGGTTCTCTCATACTCAGCCAAGTTCCCCGGGAAAAAATTTTCAGTATAGCCTTCAACGGAAGTACAAGCCCCATAGACAATCTGGAAGGTATTCCCGTGCAAACCTATCAGGCCACTTTCGATGGACTCACCCCCGCCTCGCTCCAGAAGTTCCTGCGCCGCATGTGCAAGGACAGCAACGCCTACAAGGCCTTCATGGAAATAACTCCCCGACGGGACTTCGATGAAATCAAGGAAGAACTGAGGCTCATCCGGGAGCGGTACTTCGAGATGTTTGGAAACATGGAGCATAAAGGTTATGATGAGGAGACTGAAGAAAGGTTTCAGGAGAACTTCGAAAGGTACGAATACGACTACGATTACGCCTTTATCGGCAGCAACGACCGGATTTTTCCGCCTGAAAACCTGGAAATGAACCACGACAACCTGATGTGCAACAATGTAATCCTGACGGACAGCGCACACTATGACGCGTCCATGTTCCGTTTTCTGTTGCAGGACATGTGGGAAATGCCCATCGACGACTTTATGCACCACCTCAAATCCATCAATATCGAATGAAACGACAGAGGAAATGACTTGCAACGCCCAATCCATTGACAAAGCTCTCGTGGCACGGCGCTTTGCCCATGCGCGAGACACATACGGCAGCGAAGCCCGCGTACAGCAGCAGGTTGCGGAAAAAATGCTGTGCCTGCTCACGGCGCACGCCTGTACATCCGCTACCACACCGGACGGTAACGGTGACAGGCAGCAACCGCGGAACGCCGCCCTTTCCTTCCGCCATATTGCGGAGTTCGGGTGCGGTACGGGCTGTTACTCCCGCCTGTTGCTGCGCACGTTGCAACCGGAAACGTTGCTGCTTAACGACCTGTGTCCCGAAATGGAAGAGTGCATACACGACTTGCTGACGGGTGGCGGGCGTCTGCCACGCGCTCCTCAGGCTGGCAACGCCTCTGGGGTTCTTTACGATGCCGATGTGGAATTTTACGGCGCCGAAACTCCATCCGAGAGCACCAAAGTACCATCCGAAAACGCCAAAGTGCCATCTGAAAACACCAAAGTGCCACTTTACGGAAGCTCTCCTGCAACTACCGCCGTCAGCTTTCTGCCGTGTGACGCGGAAACGCTTGATTTCCCGCAAGGGACGGACTTGATAACGTCCTGCTCCACCTTGCAATGGTTTGCCGATACGGAACGGTTCTTCGCCCGTTGCCACCACTTTCTGTCGGACGGCGGCATTCTTGCATTCAGTACTTTCGGGAAGAAGAATATGCGGGAGATACATACCCTGACCGGACACGGACTGGAGTATCTGTCGCTCGACAACCTGAAAGTTCTGCTCTCTCCCCGTTTCGAGATTCTTTATGCCGAAGAAGAGATTGTCTCCCTGCCGTTCGGCACTCCGCTCGAAGTGTTGCGACACCTCAAACAAACCGGAGTTACCGGCACGGAAAAGAGAGTTTGGACACGCGGACGTTTGCAGAGTTTCTGTGATGAATATATACGGATGTGCGGCAACGACGACCGCAGCGTTTCGCTGACTTATCACCCGATTTATGTGATTGCGAGGAAGAGGGAAGGATAAAGGATAAAGGATAAAAGATTAAAACATGAAAGATAAAGAATAGAGGATATTAGTAATAGAGTAACCCAAGGCTGAAAGCCTTCTATCGCAAAGCCCGGGGTAACACCCCGGGAATACGAATATAACCAACATTGCGCCCTGTAAGGGCAAAAAAGATAAAATATAAAGTATAAAAAGACATGAATACCGACATCTATTTCATCAGCGGTATCGATACCGATGCCGGAAAAAGCTACTGCACCGCCTGGTACGCCAAGCAGCTATCCCAAAACGGACAGCGTGTCATCACCCAGAAATTCATCCAAACCGGCAACACCGGCCATTCCGAAGACATCGACCTTCACCGCCGTATCATGGACACAGGCTACCTGCCCGAAGATAAAGAAGGGCTCACCATGCCCGAAATCTTCTCCTACCCCTGCTCTCCTCACCTTGCGGCTCGTATCGACAACCGCCCCATCGACTTCGGCAAAATAGAGCGCGCCACCCGCGAACTCGCCCGCCGCTACGACATCGTACTGGTAGAAGGCGCCGGCGGCCTGATGGTTCCCCTGACGGAAGAATATCTCACCATAGACTACATCGCCGAGAAAAACTATCCCCTTATTTTCGTAACATCCGGCAAACTGGGCAGCATCAATCACACCCTGCTAAGCCTTGAAGCCGTTAAACACCGGGGAATCACGCTCGACACCGTATTGTACAACCTTTACCCCACGGTAGAGGACACGACCATACAAAACGATACGATGCAATACATACGGGACTACCTTGCCAGGCACTTCCCCGAAACGAAGTTTGAAGTCGTGCCGGAAATAAATAATCCGCGTCAGGCCATGTAATCTGTGCCGAATTTCGTAACTTTGCACGTTATAAAACGTCATAGGACACATGGAAGCATTTACATTCGATACAACCGAGAAGATATTACTCGCAGCGACGGGAACTCTTTTTATCATTCAAGCCCTTTATTACTTTTGTCTGTACAACCGTATTCACATGCGCAGCCGTGCCGTGAAACGAGACAATGTGCACTTCTCTCAGGAGCTCCCCCCTGTATCGGTCATCATCTGCGCCCGTGAAGAATCCGAAAACCTGCGCCGCAATCTGGCCGCTGTGCTGGAGCAGGATTATCCGCAGTTTGAGGTTATCGTTATCAATGACGGCGATACGGACGAAAGCGAAGATTACCTCACCCTGCTGGAAGAGAAATACCCGCACCTCTACCACAGCTTCGTCCCCGACTCTTCACGCTATATCAGCCGCAAGAAGCTCGCCGCCACTCTCGGCGTGAAAGCCAGCAAATACGACTGGCTCGTCTTTACCGAAGCCGACTGCCGTCCGCAAAGCGACCAATGGCTGCGACTGCTGGCACGTAACTTCACTTCGCGTACGCAAGTCGTTCTGGGATATAGCGGTTATGAGCGCGGCAAAGGCTGGCTGCACAAACGTGTGGCGTTCGACAACCTGTTCAGTTCCATGCGTTACCTCGGTTTTGCGCTTGCCGGAAGCCCTTATATGGGCATCGGGCGCAACCTCGCCTACCGCAAAGAACTGTTCTACCGGGAGAAAGGCTTCTCCGCGCATCTCAACCTTCAACGCGGCGATGATGACCTGTTTATCAACCATGTAGCCACAGCCGAGAATACCCGTGTAGAAACCGATGCGGATGCTATCGTACGCATGCAACCCGTATTCCGCGCCAAAGACTGGCGGGAAGAAAAGATAGGCTACGCATCTACCGCCCGCCTCTACCACGGTGCGCAACGCTGGCTGGCCGGATTGGAAACCACCACCCGCCTGGCGTTCCATGCCGCATGGATAGCCGCGCTCGCAGCAGGTATACTGCATTTTCACTGGCTGGCGGCGGGCATCGCGTTCCTTATCTGTATATTTCGGTTTATCCTGCAAGCCATCATCATCAACAAGACCGCAAAAGATTTGAACGACCAACGCAGATACTACTGGTCACTGCCCGTATTCGACGTGCTTCAACCTTTGCAGTCTCTCCGTTGGAAACTCTACTGCCTGTTTAGAAAGAAAAGCGGATTCCTGAGAAAATAAATACATTCCACGGGGCGTAGTTATTCGCCTTGCGGAATGAAAATATCTATCCCGTGGGATGAAATTATTCGTCCCATGAGATGAAAACCACCCGTCCCGTAAGATGAAAATATCCGTTCCGTAAGACGAAATCATCCATCCCGTAAGACGGATTCGGCTCTGCCGTGACAGGGATTTGATTGCCCTACCCGCTCTTACTCGTAGCGCATGGAATTTGCCGGATGAATCCGTGTAATAAGGTATGACGGCCCCAGCAACATAATGACCGAAGCCAGCAGCGTACCGGCATTCAGCAACAAGAAAATCCAGATATTGAAAGACACGGGAACGGTGTCCATATAGTAGGTTTCGGGGTCCAGGCGGAACAGGCCGAACCATTTCTGGATAAAGTAAAAAGCCAGTCCTATCACATTGCCCCACAACATTCCCTTTCCGATAAGGAATACCGCCAGCCAAAGAAACAGCTTGCGGATAGTGAGATTATTCGCGCCCAAAGATTTCAGAACGCCAATCATGGAAGTACGCTCGATGATGATAATCAGCAATCCCGACACCATCGTGAAGCCGGCAACACCGGTCATCAGGATGAGGATAACCCATATATTGACATCCAGAATGCCGAGCCATGCAAAAATCTGCGGGTTCAGTTGCTCCACATTGAGCACACAGTAGTCCGCTCCGTACGGGTCGGGGCGCCGGCTCACCTCATCGGCTATCCGGTAGGTGGCTTCTTCCAGTTTATCGTAGTCGTATAGCTCCAGCTCCACTCCGCTCACCTGGTCGGGACGCCATTTGTTCAAGCGGTTCACCAAGCACAAGTCGGTGAGCAGGAACAGGTTATCGTACTCGGAAAAGTTGGTCTGGTAAATGCCCGTGACGGTCAGACGGCGGGCACGCACCTCATCCTGTATATAATAGGTGTCTATCTTATCGCCGAGCTTCAGTTTCATCTTGTCGGCCATCGCCTTCGAAATGACGACACGGTTGGTAGAAGCCGAGTCGCTGAACTGCGGAAACTCTCCCTCTACCAGGTGGCGACGGAAGAAAGAACTGCCGTACTCAGGCCCTATGCCCTTCAGCACCATCCCCTGAAAGGCGTCGGACGTCTTTATCATCCCCGGCTTGGTGGAATAGCGTTGCACATGTTTCACGTCGGGATTATCTGCGAGGGCGGCAATCATGCTGTCCGTCACAGCTATGGGGCGGGTTTCAAAAGAACGCGCCGCGTCCGAATTGCTTATCTGGATATGCGAGCCGAAACCGATTATCTTATCGCGCACCTCGCTCTTGAAACCGATTATCACCGACACAGCGATAATCATCACCGCCAATCCGATAGCGACACCGACGGTCGCTATCAGCACGGCAGGACGGGAAACTTGCTTTCCGGCATCGGAACTGCGGTAAATACGCAGCGCTATGAAACGGGATAAATTCATCAGTAGTATTATATATCTTCCGATTTCTTCCGGGCACGGGTTACACGGATTCCGCAGGCTTTCTTAGTCCTTTCTCCGTGAAATCCGTGTAATCCGCGCCCTATTCTTACATTCGACAGACCGATTATCCGGTACACCTTCCCGAACAACTATTCCGTACGTCCCGGATAGGCTTCGAGCGCTTTGGAGAGCACAAACAGCGCACGGGTCAAATCTTCTTTCTTCAAGACGTAAGCTATGCGCACCTCGTTGCGGCCGGAACCCGGAGTGGTATAAAAGCCGGAAGCCGGAGCCATGAAAACGGTCTGGCCTTCGTACTCGAATTCGGAAAGACACCATGCGCAGAACTTGTCCGAATCGTCTACGGGCAGCTTGGCCACGGTATAAAACGCTCCCATAGGAATAGGCGAATATACGCCGGGAATACGGTTCAGACCGTCAATCAGACACTTACGGCGTTCCACGTATTCGTCGTAGGTATCGCGCAGGTAGTCTTCTCCGGCATCCAGGGATGCTTCGGCGGCAATCTGGCCTATCAACGGCGGACTCAAACGCGCCTGGCAGAACTTCATAACGGCATCGCGTATCTCCTTGTTCTTCGTTATCAGCGCACCGATACGAATACCGCATTCGGAATAACGCTTGGAAACGGAATCTATCAGAACCACGTTATTCTCGATGCCTTCCAGGTGGCAGGCGGAGATGTATGGGGAACCCGTATAAATAAACTCGCGATACACTTCGTCGGAGAAGAGGAAAAGGTCGTACTTCTTCACGAGGTCGCGTATCTGATTCATCTCGCGACGGGTATACAGATAACCGGTAGGATTATTGGGATTACAAATCAGGATGGCGCGGGTGCGGTCGTTTATCAACTCCTCGAACTTCTCCACTTTAGGCAGCGAGAACCCCTCTTCTATGGTCGTCGCAATCGTACGGATTTTAGCGCCGGCGGAAATGGCAAACGCCATATAGTTGGCATAAGCCGGTTCCGGCACGATAATCTCGTCCCCCGGATTAAGACAGGCCATAAATGAGAACAACACGGCTTCCGAACCGCCGGAAGTAATGATTATATCATCGGCGGTGAGCTTGATGTTGTATTTATCGTAATATCCCACCAACTTTTCACGATAGCTGCGATAGCCCGCGCTGGGACTGTACTCCAACACCTTACGGTCAATATTGCGAATGGCGTCAATCGCGACTTGCGGCGTAGGCAGGTCGGGCTGTCCGATATTGAGGTGGAATACATGGGTGCCCCGTTGCTTGGCTGCATCTGCCAAAGGAGCCAGCTTTCTGATAGGAGATGCGGGCATCTCCATTCCGCGAATAGAAATTGTTGGCATGAGTTTTTTATATCATTTTATCATTTAAGTCGCAAATGTAGTGATTTATTTGATACTGAAGGGAAGCTAAGACATAAAAACTTTAAAAACCTTATCTATATTAAAAACACTATGCTATTTCAAAAGAATCTTGTACCTTTGAAATAGTAAACAAATGGACAACTACAACCGTTTTATCATAAACCAACATTAAAAATAGTAAGTAATACCATGGTCATCAACCTAATAACTTTTGCTTCACTGTTACATAAGCAAGCATCTGTTCGCAGTTCCCATGAAATAATATTGACAGAGTTGGAGAAATATTTCACCGTCAATTTCATAGATTATCAAGATATTAACAAGCTGACCCCCGATGACTTCAGCATCCTGTTCATCGCCACCGGCGGAGTGGAACGGCTGGTCATCCAGCATTTCGAATCGCTTCCCCGCCCCGCCATCATCCTTGCGGACGGCATGCAGAACTCACTCGCCGCCGCCCTCGAAATATCTTCCTGGCTGCGCGGACGCGGCATGAAAAGCGAAATCCTTCACGGCGAACTGTCCGAAATCATCAAACGCATTTTTGTACTCCACAGCAACTTCATGGCGCAACGCAGCCTTTTCGGGATGCGCATCGGCGTGATAGGCGCCCCGTCCGGCTGGCTCATTGCCAGCAACGTGGATTATCTGCTTGCCAAGCGGCGCTGGGGAGTGGAATACACCGATGTCGCCCTTGACCGCATCTACGAATATTACGCTCAAATCACCGATGACGAAGTGGGCGAAGCATGCGCCCGCCTCGCCGGAAAAGCGCTTGCCTGCCGGGAAGCGTCCCCCGAAGATATGATAAAGGCGATGCGCCTGTACCGGGCTATCCGAAAGATTGTGGACGAAGACCGCTTAAGCGCGCTCACCCTGAGCTGCTTCCGTCTGATAGAGCAGACGGGCACTACCGGATGCCTGGCGCTTTCCCTGCTGAACGACGAGGGTATCATCGCCGGATGCGAAGGCGATTTGCAATCCATATTCACCATGCTCACCGCCAAAGTGCTTACAGGGAAACCCGCTTTCATGGCCAACCCGTCCATGATTAACGCGCGCACCAACGAAATCATACTGGCGCATTGTACAATCGGCATCGCGCAGACAGAGCAGTTCATCATCCGCAATCACTTTGAAACGGAAAGCGGTATCGGCATACAGGGAATACTGCCCACCGGAGACGTGACAATCGTGAAATGCGGCGGAGAATGCCTGGATGAGTATTACCTCGGTACGGGTACGCTCATCGAGAACACCAATTACATCAATATGTGCCGCACGCAGGTACGCATAAAAATGAATGCTCCGGCAGAATATTTCCTGAGAAATCCGCTGGGAAACCATCACATTCTGTTGCATGGCAACCATGAACAAATACTTGACGAGTTCTTGCAGTCGAACGGATGCAAGAGGATAGAATAAGGCTGTAAACGCTCCGCAATTACATTACATCACATCGTCGCTCAGTCTGACTTCAAAGCGGGTTCCTCTGCCCAGCTTTGAAGTTACCGTTATCGTTCCATGCAGACGTTCCACAATCGTCTGGCAGATACTCAGCCCCAAACCTGCGCCTTGCGTAAAGCTGTCCGCCTTATAGAAACGCTCGAAGATATGTTTCTGGTCTTCATCGGATATACCCGCCCCGGTATCTTCCACGAAGACGGTTGTGTATCCGGGTTCTTCCATGCTGTATCCCAACGTGATGCTGCCCTTCGCGGTAAACTTCCTGGCATTGTTGATCAGGTTATTCACAACCTGCTTCAAACGCACGGAGTCGGTAACGATATCTTTGCCTGTCCCTTCCGGAAAGTCGGTGCGTAATTCCACCCCTTGCGGCATGCTCAGCCTCTGAGAGTCGTAGACCTGCTGCATGATAAACGTAAGATTGTAGGAAGAGAGCTGAAAGTCCATTGTGCCCGACTCGATGCGTGAAAGGTCCAGAATATCGTTAATCAGAGCCAGCAACAGGGTACAGTTTATATTGATGGTCTCGACAAACTGCTGCACTTCTTCCGAAGAAAACGCTTCCAGGTCTTTCAGCAAATCGGAGAAACCGACTATCGCATTCAGCGGAGTGCGTATCTCGTGGCTCATATTGGCAAGGAACGCCGATTTCAGTTTATCGGCCTGCAAAGCCCGGTCACGGGCGGCGATAAGCTCGTCTTCGGTGTCTTTATAGCGCTGAATACTCTGGCACACACCCAATACCATATAAGGAATATCCGCCGTCAGACCGTCATAAGCGGTACTGCGGAACTCCCACCACTCATACCCGCCATCCGCGTTTTGCAGCCGGAAACTCATACGCGAGTTCGGCTCGTGTCCCAGCATGATATCATTGAAATGCTTGCGTGTACGGGGCAGGTCTCCCGGATGAATAATCAGGTCCAGCTCTTCCCTGGATATATACCCCGTATTGTCATAGCAGTTGAAGCGTTGCAATAATCCGCCGGGGAAGTGGAAACATTTCAGCCGTGTGTTGTACTGCCACGGATAGATGGAACTCTCTTCGATGGCCATATTGAAGAAACGCCTCTGCATCTCCTCTTCGGATATGTTACGGCAGACAATGGCCATACCCGTCAGCTTGTCTTTCGCAAAGATAGGAACCACCTCGCCCGAAACCGGGAAATAAGCGCCTTTCGTATTCTCCTGCATGAACGCCTTTTCCGGTATAATAACAGGTTTCTTGTCCCGTATCACCTGCTTCAACAAAGTTTGCAGGATATTCTCGCCATTCATGTAGATATGAAAAATGGAGCCGGCAATCTGCCCTTCGTACGAACGTGCCATATACGTATCGGACGATAAGCCCAGCATCTCCACCAAAGCCCGGTTGACGAAATGGATCCGCAAATCCGTATCATACGTTATCAGCCCGTCGCGAATGGAGCAGAATATCTTATCGAATTCATCCCGTTGCTCCACCAAACGGTGCTGTACCAGCAGACGGGTCTGCGCGTGGATGCGCTTGCGAGCCTCGCGCCGGTTGCTCCGATAAAGCCAGGCCACAAGAAACGCCAGTGCGCCCACCGTCACCGAATAGAAAAGGATAAACCAAACCCGATAGCGATCCATTAAAGGCACATTCAGAATGGTTCCCCGCTTCTCAACGCTCTCCACGTCTACATGGAAAAAGTCCAGCTGCTTATAATCGAACAATAACTTACCGTCCAAATCCCCCACCCCGAACGAATCGGGCGACCGCCCTTTCAGAATGTCCGCCGCCTGTACGCCCGCAGCATAGGTATCTGCCGCCGGCTCTACGTCATAAACGCATAACACGCCGCTCGTCATCGCCAGGTTCTGATTGGCAAATACGGGAGCTTTCAGCTTCAAGGAAAGAAAAGGAATCCATTTAGGAGCTATAACAATGTGCTTATACGCGTGATAATCGTAGCAGATAGAGGTAATAATGGTGTTGAGGGACTTCTCCTGCACATTCAGTTTCTTCAAACTGTATCCGGGATGCTTCTCCTTAAAAGCCACCCAGGCATCTTCCACCGCTTCCACCCCTTTGGAGCTCAAGAAGCTGCTGTCCGTCAGGCAGACAATCTCCTTGCGCGCGGGAAACAGACGTATGGCTTCTTCAAGCAGCACATTGAAATCCGTCTTTGAAGTGAAGCCCGAAACGTTCGGCATTCTGTCAAACAGCTTCTTATCGGGATACTTAATGCCCGAAACCACCACCGGTATCTGATACGGCAAAAAATCGCCGCAATGGGTTAAAGTAAAGAAAGCCTCATCGCTGGACGTCACAATCAAGTCTGTTTTACGCTGCCTGGCACGTTCGCATATACGGCGCATGATAACGCACTCCGAAGCGAAAGTCCAAAAGTCGGCGTTCAGGTATTCCGTTACCACGTCAGCCTTTACGCCACCCTTCTCCAAGCCGTTCTGCAGACCGGTAATAAGATTATCATGCCAAGAAGCGCTGTTGGTATATGATTGTATGAAAAGTACGTTATAGTTGTTTTCCGCAGCCGAAAGTGTTCCCGATATCAAGCACAGGAAAGCCCATGAACATAGTAAGAAAAAGTGTTTTCCCATTTCGTTTGTTTTGATTTGTCTGCGTAAACTTCTTTATAGTCACGCAAATATACAAGGTTATATTGAGAATTTACACCTTTTTCCTTAAAAAAACTTTATTCATCGTGCAATGCCTCGGCCGGATGTACTTTCATCGCTCCATAGGCGGGATACCAGATTCCGGCAACAATCATCAGCGCCATAAGCATCCATGTCAAAACAAGAGCTGATAAAAAACGCACGGCATCGAAAGGCATCTTGCCCACATCCACCAGCTCGGCATAACCGATATTAAAAGCTATGACAGCCGCCGGCAGAGCCGCCAACGTGAGCAGCAGTATCCCCTCATACATGAGGTAGGAGAAAATACCCCGGCGCGAGCTGCCCATCGCCAGCCGCAACGCAACCTCTTTACGACGCTGCTGCGTACGGAACCAGAATGTTCCGATAACACCCAGGAAGATATTCAGCAACAGGAAACCGAGCACGCAAAGCTGTGTCTTCCATTCGTTCATGTCTTCCAGCTCGCAGATTTCACGCAAATGCCCGAACGGTGTAATATCCAGCAGATAAAGGTTGCCCACCTGATAAAGACGGTCGGCGTCATCCATCAGCTTTTCGGCAAAGTCCTTATCGGCATCTTCGGAAACGCGCAAACTGACGGTGATATAACGGGGGTCTCTAAAATCCCGTAACCTGTTCACGTCAAGCGGAAGGGCGGCAAAAGCCCCGCCCCACTGCGACGGCGTATGGAAATGCGACCAGCGCACAGGCGTACCCACCGCACCGATGCGGCGGCGGACGTCCTTACTGTAGTTCAAAAGCGAAACTTCCCGTCCCTGCAAGGATGCGCTACCGCCCGTTTCCGGATGTCCTTCGGTAAGGTTGGAAGATACCACCAGTTCATCGTTACGGAGTGCGGCCTCTACTTTGGCGAAATCCGCTTCTTCCGTAAAGGAGTAACGGAAGACACGGAAGAAGTCCGCGGTGACCCAAAGAAGACGCGCGTTGACGGCCACAGAGTCAATGCCCAAGTCGATGCCGTTGCTACCCTCATTGTACGGAAAACAGTTTTGCGAAAGGGCGACGGCCTCTACACCGGGACAATGACGCAGCCTGTCCGTAAGCCGGAGTAAATCATCCATATCGTCATCCGCAGTCAGCTCCGGATTATAAAGAGGCGAGTTCGCTCCCAGCCTGCTTACGGTAATGTTGTAGCAATGCTCCGTATCAAATCCCATCGGAGCGTGATAGACGCGTGTGGTGACAAGCGTCCAGTCCACAATATACCACAGCACGACAAAGACCAGCAGCAACTCCACAAAGAGAAAAAGATTGCTGCTCCACTCGTTCTTTATTTGTTTCAATATCGTTTTCATAATCATCGTTTACCTTTGGTTAATCGCATCCGTTATATTCATTCTCGAAGCGCGCCATGCCGGTATGCCCGCCGAAAGGATGTTCATCAGCAAGCAGAAGCCGAAAGCCGCAAGAAACGCCCAGGGCGAAAGCAGCATACCCGGTGTCAGTGTGGTTTCACCGCTGAGGTAGGCATTGGTGCTGTTGTCGAAGAGGAAGCCGTTCAGCAGGAAAGTGGCGGCATAGCTCAGCGCAAGTCCCAATACGCCGGCAAACAATGTCAGCAACAGGTTCTCAAAGAATATCTGGCGCATCAGCTCCCCGCCCGTAGCCCCGAAAGCCTTGCGCACGCCTATCTCCGCCATGCGCTTACGCATACGGGAAAGCGTCATGCTGCTCAGGTTGATGGCAGGTACAAGCAACAGAATGACGATAACGAGCGTGTAATGCAGGATAATGGCTTTGGTATCGGGCGTTTCGCTCCACTTGCGGTAAAGATTGGCAAACTGTTCATCGGGTTGCCCGCGGTAAAACACTTCCGAGTCACGCAGCCCGTCGTTATATTTGCGGCGGAGTTGTTCCACCTCCTCACGGATAGCCGGAAAATCGGCTACGGAATGTGCGAGGATAACCGCTCTCATCTGTCCCATAGTGTCTTCCCACCACGTCAGCCGGTTAATATCCGTGGAAGTATAAGGCACCCACACCTGCGCATAAGCAGAAGTGGCAAGTACGGACACATCCGCCACCACACCGGATATACGGTACTCCACATGGTTCAGTTGTACCGTTTTTCCCGCAACGTCCGTCGTGCCGAACAGGCGGCGCGCCACCGTAGCGCTCAGCACGGCGCATGGCAGTCCGGCATCGCTGTCGGCCTTTGTAAACGCCTTGCCGCTGAGAAACCGGAACCGGAAGATAGACCAAAAGGCATCGTCCGTCTGCACCATGTCGGCAGTGGCCTTGTTGCCCGCCGGCAAAGACACACGTACCTTTTCGGGCAAGGAAATCAACGTAACCGCTTCTGCCGTGGTGAGATTCTTAAAGCACTCGCGCCCCGTACGTACCGACATGCGGGCGTTGGACGAATCACCGTCGCTCCCACCCTTGTTCTTGACGGACATGGCAGACACATACAGCGAACGGCTGCGGTTCACTTCCGGCTCACAGTCCACAATCCTTACCTGAAAAGTGATGACAAGCACCATAATCATACAGATGGCCAATGCCGTACCCAGTACGGAAACCCACGTTATGATAGGATTCTCGCGCAAATGATATAGCGCTTGCTGAAAATAAAGACGTATCATATTCTGTTATCGGTTTAATTTCTTGAATTCATTCATCGTGCAGAGCTTCCGCCGGTTGTACCTTCATCGCCTTACGCGCCGGAATACCGATACCAATCGTAATCATCAATCCTATCAGGACGAAACTTACGGCCGCGCAAAGCAACAGACGCCCCCACTCCAGCGTCGTACCGTTGCGCCAAGAATTCAGTTCCATGCTTGCCAGGTTATAATCAATGATGAATGCTATCGGGGTGATAAGTAACAGCAAAAGCAGTCCTTCGCTTATCAGACGGACGAAAATACTCATGTCCGATGCTCCATGCGCCTTATGCAGGGCAATCTCCGAACGGCGCTGCTGGGTACGGAACCAGAAAGTGCCGAGCAGCCCCAGGAAGATATTCAGCAGCAGGAATCCCATTCCCATCACGTAATTACGCAAATCATTGCTCCATGACTGCTGGAAATTACGGCGGATATCCTTAAAAGAACGCACTTCGGAAATATAGACATTGCCGATGCGGAACTGCTTCTCGCTGTCCGCCTTCAGGCGCCGGATGAAGTCATGGTCTTGATTAGCCCGGACACGCAAGCAAAGTTCCAACCCAATATCGTACCAGTCCAGTTTATAGAGAAAAGTATAAGAGCTTCGAGCTTGTTGGAAGTCGTTGTAACGTACATCCTTTAAAGCCGCCCCCAATCGATAAGTTTGTGTTGTATCACCAAAAAGCTGGCAACGTTTGCCTACAAGTTCTGTCAGCGGACGACCGTACTTCCGGTAGAGGTTATCGGAAGCAAGGAACTCTCCTTTTTCCAACATCCCGGCAAGCTGTTCGGGCGTTTCACCGCGTGTACCCTGATAACGGAACACACGTACAAAATCGGGAGTTACCATACGGCGGATAGTCCAACTATCAGAAACCAGTGTATCATACCGAACCATATCAGTAGAATTGCTGCCATTGTATGGATAGGAATTTTGCGAGAGACTTACCGCCTCAATTTCCGGACGGCGGCGTAAGCGGTCTACAAGTTCAAGAATATCGGCATCTTCCTGTTCATCGGTTTGGTTCGGAATATAATCAGGACTCTTGTCCGTGAGTTTTCCCATTTCAATAAGGTAACAATGACTGATGTCAAAGCCTCGCGGTTCCAAGTAGGTAGCTGCACGCGTATAGAGATAATCTACCACAAACCACATCACAACGCTCACAACCAGCAGTTCCAAAGCCAGCCACAGGTTATTGCGCCATTCATTCTTTATCTGTACCAAAAGTTTCTTAGTCATTTCTTTCTGCGATTAATAGTTAGCGACGAGCGTTTAGTGCAACCGTCCACCCAATGCATTCACTATCCCGATACGTGAAGCGCGCCATGCCGGAAAACCGCTGCTCATCAAATTCAGCACAAAGCAAAAGAGCAGCGCCCAGGCAAAGGTGGAAGCATGCAGCAGGATTGAAGCGTCCACTTCCGGCGGATTCAAAGTCTGGCTGAACTCCTGCGCAAAAAGCAACGTATTGCCCACGTACGCAAAAACCACGCTCAGCAGCAGGCCGACAATACCGGCCAATAAGGTTATCACCAGATTCTCCGCTATAATCTGCCCCATCAGCTCCATGCGTGTACTGCCGAAAGCACGGCGTACCCCGATTTCCGCTACCCGCTGACGCAAACGGCTCTGCGTCATGCTCGAAAGATTGATGGCAGGCACTATCAGCAAGATAACGAAGATGATAATCCGCTGGCGGCGGGCTGCATCCACATCCGGCTCGATGTTGGCGCCGAAAGCGATGGCATTCTTTTCCTGGTCGTAAGGACGGTTACGGTAAATCAGTTCCCAGCCATTCTTTCCGATGAGCGTGTTGTACGCCGATTTACGGCGTTCGGCTTCCCGGCGGATAGCGGGAAAATCATCCCGGCTACGCGCCAGTATCGTGCAACTCATCATTCCCATATGCCGGTCGTTCCACGTATCATTATCCATACCCGTCGAGGTATACGGAACCCATACCTGCCCGTAAGCGCAATCCGCCAGCGTGGACACATCTTTCACGACACCGGCCACGCGATAGGGCGCATGACTGAGGAGAAATTCACGTCCCGCCACATCGGTCGTACCGAAAAGGCTGCGCGCTACACTTTCCGTAAGTACGGCCGCCGGTTGTCCGGCGTCGAATACGGCTTTATCGTAGGGCTTTCCTTCGATAAAGGAGAAGTCAAACACACGCCAGAAGATGTCGTCCGTCTGCCGCAAATCCACGCTGACCGCCGGCTTGCCCGGCAAAGAAACAGGTGTGGATACCGGGAAAATGGTATAAATAGTGACAGCTTCCGGTGTTTTCAGCGACTGGAAACATTCACGGGCGGTCTGCACACTCATCGGTCCGTTGCTCGTCCCTTCGCCCCAGTTCGAGTTGGAGATGCTCATCGACTTGACGTGCAGAAAGCGGTCGCGATTACTTTCGGGCGCGAAAGGAGCCACCTTTACCTGCTGCATCATTACCACCAGCATAATCAGGAAGATGGCAAGCGCTGTACCGGCTATACCGACCGCACTCATCAGCGGTTGCTGGCGAAGCTGCGCCCACGCTTGTGTAAAATATTGCTTTATCATCTGTTCATTCGCTATTTTAACAGTACACTATAATCAGTTTTCTACTTTTACTCTTCGTGCAATGCCTCTGCCGGCTGTATGCTGACAGCTTGCTGCGCCGGAAACCAGATTCCCACTATCACCATCGACGCCATCAGCAGCCATGCGCCCAACGTGCCCGACAGGAAACGAAGGAAACTTCATTCCACCGGCCAGGTGGTAATCAATTCGGTATGTCCCATCGTAAATTCGGCAATGCCCACATTGTAGCATACAATCATGGCCGGGAGCGTAACAAGGGTCAGCAACAGCAATCCCTCTCCCATAAGCAAACAGAATATCTGCTTCTTCGTGCTGCCCATCGCAAGCCTTAAAGCTATTTCATTGCGACGGCGGCGGGTACGGAACCAGAATGTACCTATCAGCCCCAAAATGTCTTTCACCCGTTTCTCCATTCCTTGCCTGATGGCCGGAAAGTCGGCAGATGAGCGCGCCAGCGCAACGACCGTATGCGCGCCGATATAGTTCCGAACGGAAACGGCATCCTGCAAATCGGCCGGATACATGCGCCACACCTGTGCGTAAGCGTCTTTGGCTATTACGGACACATCCTTCACCACCCCGCACACACGCGCCTCGTTGCGGTTCAGCAGCACCGTCTTACCTACCGCATCCGTAGTACCGAACAGTTTCCGGGCGACAGAAGCAGATATCACAATAGCGGACACATCACCGCCCCGGTCCGAATCATCGAATCCGCGTCCGGCGACGAACTGCATCTGGAACACTTTCCAGAAACCCGGATCCGTCTCCATGGCATCCACCTTTACGCTGTTAGTGCCATCGGGCATGGAAACCAAAGCAACTCCCGCCGGAACAAACGCCGTACAAGCCTCCACTTCCGGCAACGGCTGCACGCACTCTTTCATAAAAGCCGGCGAACAGGAGCTATAAGTATTCCACTCCTTATTTTCTTTGCCCTGCAAATGCATCTTACTTATATATAAGCAACGGCTGCGGTTCACTTCCGGCTCCATATCCGCATATTTCATCTGCCAGGTAATTACAATCGCCATAATCATGGTTATGGCAAATGCCGTACCCAATATGAAGATGGTACTCAGCAACGGATTCTGCCGCAGAAGCATAAGGGCTTGACGAATGGTTTGCATGGTGATGAGGGGGGGATAAGTTATGGGTTATGAGTTATAAGTTATGAGTTATGGGGGATGAAGGGCGGGAATTATTCTACCTGACGGCCGTCGAAGAAGCGGACGGTACGGCTGGTTTGTCTGGCCTGTTCTTCATTGTGGGTCACCATTACGATGGTGCGTCCGTCTTCTTTATTCAACTGATGCAACAGCTCCATGACTTCCGCACCCATCTTGGAGTCCAGATTACCGGTAGGCTCATCGGCGAGTATTATCTCCGGATTGCCGATGATGGCGCGCGCAATGGCAACACGCTGGCACTGACCGCCGGAAAGCTGTGTAGGCATGTGGCGCATACGGTGGCTCAAACCCACCTTCTGCAATACTTCCTCTGCCAGACGGCGACGCTCCTTGGCCGACACCTTTCTGTACAGCAAAGGCAGCTCCACGTTATCCAGTACATTCAGCGAATTAATCAAGTGGAAAGACTGGAACACAAACCCCAGCTTCCGGTTACGGAAAGCCGCCAGTTCCCTGTCCTTCATGCCATCCACCTTAATGCCGGCTATTTCAATCGTTCCGCCGGTAGGCGCATCCAGCAAACCCATAATGTTCAGCAAAGTAGACTTACCGCAACCGGAAGGACCCATGATACTGAGGAATTCCCCCTTGTTCACTTCGAGGTTTACATTCTCCAACGCTACGGTTTCAATCTCGTTCGTACGATAAATCTTGTTGATGCCAGTTAACTTAATCATAATGGTAAGTATTTAATTGTTATTTCAGTTTCAGCTTATTCTTGTTCTTATACTGGCTCATGTCGCTCACCACCACTTCATCACCCGGTTGCAAGCCGCCAATAACTTCCACAAACTCAAAGTTGGAATCGCCCAGCTGCACTTTGCGCTTCACAATCTCGTTATCGGAATTGCGGACAAACAGTTCGTATTCCCCGCGTCCCACATAGTAAGAAGCGTTGGCAATGCGCAACACGTCCTCTTTCACGGCGTTCATCACATACACATCCGTTTTCAGGCCGGAGCGGAGACGGCGGTTGTTATCCTCATTCAGTTGTACGGTAAAGGAGATAACGCCGTTCTTGGACAACGGAGTGACACTGCTGACCGCCCCTTCCAGTTTCTCATTGCCAATCTTCACAACGGCCTTGCCGCCGGCAGATACACGGTCGCCGTACGTATCGGCTATCTCGCCCTCTACTTTGAAGTGGCTCAAATCGGAGATGACGGCAATCTGCGAACCCTCCGCCACCTGCGCGCCAATCTGGTTATTGATGTAAGTAAGGATGGCCTTACGTGGCGAACGGATTTGCGCGTCGTCCAGCGTACGTTTGGTTTCGGCCAGCGTCTTGCGGAAGATGCTGAAATCCAATTCCTGCACCTGGTATTCCGCATCCAGCACTTCTTTCTCGTTGGCATACTGTTGCTTCAACTGTTCGTATTCCAACTCGGCCACATTATAGCTCAGCTCCGCCTGACGCACTTTATCGGTAGTGCCGGAGCCGAGGCTGTCGAGGTATTGCTCATTACGCAACTCCACCTTTTTGCGGTTCAGCTGCATGGCAGAAACCTTTATCTTCATCTGCAAGTCATTCAGCTTGGTCATGTTCTCCAGTTTGAGCTGTTTCAGCTTGTAGCTGCGCATCTGTTCCTCGTCCAGCTTCTGCTTATAATCGGTTTCGGCGCTCTGCAAGTCCAGCTTCAGGATAGGCGTGCCTACATCCACGCTGTCGCCGCCTTTCTTATATACTTCCAGAATACGGGTATTGATAGGCGAATTGATAATCTCCTCAAAGGCAGGAACCACCTTGCCTGAAGCGCTTACGCTGACCTCGATAGTGCCCTGGTTCACTTTAGAAAACACAAGGTCTTTTTCTTTCACGCCGGTACGCATCAACGAAATGAGTACACTGATAACGACGATACCCGCAGCGCCCATGCCGCCATAACGAATGATTTTCTTGTTACGTTCTTTGTTACGAACTTCTTTCGGAATCTCTCTATCCATATTCTCTGTCTTTATTTACTGTTTTATGTTGCCGCCGTCCTGTCGCGTAAACGGACAGCCGCGATCCTTCGTCCTTATACTTGCGAAATCCGTGCCAAAAATGTAAATCATTGAAAACAAGCGTTAAAACAAAAAAGAAGAGTGTCCGTTTTCGGACACTCTGTACATTTTCGGATAGCGGGCCGGTACACAAAAGGGACAGGCAAGGCACATCCCGCCGACAACATGCTTTAGTAACGGCAATACCAACCTTTGGTACAGCCGATACCAACAGCCGGTACAAGGAATACCAACGCTTGGTACGACGTGTACCTAAGGCTGGTACGCTTCGTACCTAAGCAGGGTACACGACGTACCAAAGCGCGGTATCTCTTTGGTACGCGCACCTCACTGAATTACAATAGGATATAAAAGCCGTAATCCGCTTATCTCAAACGCAGCCTGTCGCCTACTTCCGGCACGTATTCCGCATCCTTGCGGTTCATCTTATACAGGTTCTTCAGGCGGATGCCGTACGTCTGCGAGATGGAGTGCATGGAATCGCCGTCTTTCACGATATAAACGGTATGAGGCTTGGCCGCTTTCTTGCGCTTGCCTTTCAGATAGATGATATCGCCGGCCTCTAAGGTATAGTCTTTGTGCAGGTCGTTATACTTCACCAGTTTGCGCCAGCTGATGCCGAACTCCTTGCCCAGGAAGTGGAAGGTATCTCCGTCACGTGCCACGACATAGGCTATGTCATTGGCGATATACACCTGGTGCGGATTGGCGAGCCAGGGCTTCTTCTTCAATTCCTTCTCCCAATTGCGGGCTTCACGCTTGCTCATGCCGCGGCTGTCATACTTATATAAGTCGTAGTCCTCGATGATGGTTATCAAGCGGTTGGCGTAAGAGGGGTCTGTGGCATAGCCCGCTTTTTTCAGGCCGCGCGCCCAGCCTTTGTAGTCGGTAATCTTCAACTTAAACAGGAAAGCGTAGCGGGCGCCGCGTTTCAAGAAAAGCGAGTGGTCTTCGTAGGAATCCTTCGGATTACGGTAGGCGCGGAAACACTCGTTACGGGCATCATCGTCGTGCCGCACGCTGCGTCCCCGCCAACTGCTTCCGCACTTTATGCCGAAGTGGTTGTTGCTTTTACGCGCCAGCGTACTTTGCCCCGCACCGCTTTCCAGCAGACCTTGCGCCAGCGTAATGCTGGCGGGTATCTTATGTTCCTTCATCTGCTCTACGGCAAGCGGAGCATATTGCTTTATGTATTCATTGTAGCGGGAGTTTCTGCGTTGCGCCTGCGTGGCTACGGAAACAAGAAGAAGCGCTATGATAGCGGTCAGTCTGAAAATAGGTTTCATGCTTCAAATGTTGAATTTGACACAAAAGTCTGCAAAAGAATTGAAAAAACCAATCTCTTTCCTATCTTTGTAACATTAATTACAATAAACCATTACTCTATGAAAGACCTGAACATACAGATTGCTATCAAGATATACGACTACGAAGAACTGAGTGCCGCCGACCGCGAGCTGATGGATGCCGCCCGTCAGGCAACTTTCCGCAGCTATGCCCCCTACTCGCATTTCTCCGTGGGCGCGGCAGCCCGATTGGCAAACAATACGATTGTTACAGGTACCAATCAGGAGAATGCAGCCTATCCGTCGGGACTTTGCGCGGAACGCACCACCTTGTTCTATGCCAACTCCCAATATCCCGACCAAGCCGTAGAAACGCTTGCCATAGCCGCCCGCAACGAACGCGGGGAGTTTCTGGAAGAACCCATTCCCCCATGCGGCGCCTGCCGGCAGGTGATGCTCGAAACGGAGAAACGCTTCAAACGCCCCATGCGCATCTTGCTGTTCGGCGAAAAAGGCATTTATGAACTGAAGAATGTAGGCGCATTGCTGCCGCTTTCATTCGATGCGTCTTCCATGTTATAAACAAGATGTGTACCTTATTATAAATAAAATGCGTACCTTTGCAACCGCTAACCAATAAATACCACCGATGAGAATAGTTAAGTAAAGACAGCACATTTCGGTAAACATCACTTTATACATGCTTTTCATATCAGAACGCTGAGCATCACTCAAAAGGTGTATGTTTGGCCCTTACTGTGTTTGTCTGTTCCCCACAGCCTTGCGAGAGTTGAAAATGTGTCATGCGGACACCTATGTTATCTACCCTGAACACAGTATTTTTATGAGTATCATTATCAAAGACCTCAGCTATATCCATACCGATAAGGAAGTTTTGTTTTCCAACCTCAATCTGATTATCAATTCCGGAGAAAAGACCGCGCTGACAGGCAACAACGGTTGCGGAAAGTCCACCCTGATGCGTATCCTTGCGGGAGAAGTATCACCGGGCGGCGGCAGCGCGTATTGCTCCGGGCATCTTTTCCATGTACCCCAGCATTTCGGGCAGTACGACGGCCGGACGGTTGCGCAGGCATTGGGCATAGACCGTAAGCTAACCGCTCTCCATGCCATCCTGAACGGTGATGCGGCGGAAGAACACTTCGTCCGGCTCGATGACGACTGGAATATCGAAGAACGCGCCCAAGCCGTGCTCGACGCATGGCAGTTGGCCGGTATCTCCCTTTTGCGCCCGTTAAAGGGGTTGAGCGGCGGAGAGAAAACACGCCTGTTCCTCGCCGGCATGGAGCTGGGCGAGCCGGACACCATACTGCTGGACGAGCCGACCAATCATCTGGATACCGCCGGACGGGAACGCTTGTATGATTTCGTACGCCGCACTTCGGCTACGGTACTCGTTATCAGCCACGACCGTACCCTGCTAAACCTGCTACCCGCCATTTGCGAGCTTTCCCGCAACGGACTGGCTTACTACGGCGGTAATTACGACTTCTATAAAGAACAGAAGGAAGTACACCGCAACGCCCTGCAACAGCAGTTGGAAGAAAAAGAAAAGGCTTTGCGCCTCGCCCGCAAAACCGCCCGTGAAGTGGAAGAACGGAAAGCCAGGCAAAACACACGAGGCGAAAAGGCTTCCATAAAGAAAGGTATTCCGCGTATCCTGTTGGGCGGCCTGAAGAATCACGCCGAAAACAGCAGTAGCAGGCTCAGTAATGTCCACGCCGAAAAGGCGGGAAAGATTCAGCAGGAAATAACAAGCCTGAAAGGCTCCTTATCGCGAACGGACAAGTTGAAAACAGACTTCAACGCCCCGGCATTGCATACAGGCAAAATACTCGTTACGGCATGGGATATCAATTTTCATTACCCGGACAGCGACGCAAACCTTTGGCCGGCTCCCCTCAGCTTTCAGCTGCGCAGCGGCAGCCGATTGTGCATTAAAGGGAATAACGGCAGCGGTAAGACAACCCTGCTGAAACTGATTACCGGCGAACTGGCACCGACCGGCGGAGCGATAGAGCGTGCAGGCTTTACCTATGTTTATCTGGATCAGGAATACTCCCTTATCCAAAATGGATATACCGTTTCGGAACAAGCGGAAACCTTCAATCTGCGGCATCTGCCGGAACATGAAATAAAGACCATCTTAAACCGTTATCTTTTCCCGCAGGACGTTTGGAACAAGCCTTGCGGCAAATTAAGCGGCGGTGAGAAAATGCGCCTTGCCTTCTGCTGCCTGATGATTGCCGATAACACTCCCGACATATTTATGCTGGACGAACCTACCAATAATCTGGACATCGAAAGCGTTGAAATCATCACGGCCGCGATACGTAACTATCAAGGTACCATACTTGTTATCTCGCACGACCGGAAATTTCTGAAAGAAACGGGAATTGAACAAGAAATAAGCTTTTTTCTGTAAAATTGGTAAAAACAACTGTAATCCATATACACAAACTAATGATAAACTCCGTATTTTTGCGACGATAAAACTATTATGACTATGTTACGTACTATCAGACTGACACTTGCAATTGTATTCTTTGCGCTCGTCACGCTCCTGTTCCTCGATTTTACCGGAACGCTGCACGGATGGATGGGCTGGATGGCAAAGATACAGTTTCTCCCCGCACTGCTCGCACTGAATGTAGGTGTGGTATTGCTGCTTGTTGTATTGACCTTGCTGTTCGGACGCGTCTATTGTTCCGTTATCTGTCCGCTCGGCGTATTTCAGGATGTCATCTCCCGGTTTGCGGGCAAACGGAAGAAAAACCGCTTCCGCTACTCTCCCGCAAAGAAATGGCTGCGTTATGGGATGCTGGCATTGTTTGCCGTCATCCTCATTGCGGGGGTACGCTTTCATGCGGTCGCTTCGCTGCTCGAACCGTACAGCTCTTATGGGCGTATCGCTTCCAATCTTTTCGCTCCCGTCTACCAGTGGGGCAACAATCTGCTGGCATACCTGGCGGAACGGGCGGACAGCTACGCTTTCTATGAAACAGAGGTGTGGATGAAAAGCCTGCCTACGTTCATCATAGCGTCCCTTACTTTTGTCGTACTCATCATATTGGCATGGAGAGGCGGGCGTACGTACTGTAACACGATTTGTCCGGTGGGTACGGTACTCGGCTTCTTGTCCAAGTATTCCCTTTTCAAACCGGTTATAGACACAGCGAAGTGCAACGGCTGCGGACTTTGCGCACGCAACTGCAAAGCTTCGTGCATCAACTCCAAAGCTCACGAAATCGATTACAGCCGTTGCGTGGCGTGCATGGATTGTCTGGATAAATGTAAGCAGGGCGCCATCATCTACACCCGCCGTCATAAAGCAGGTGTAGAGAAAGTAGCTGCCCGGAATCAGTCCCGTGCAGCGACCGATGCAGCCGAACCAATAGATGATACCCGGCGCGCATTCCTCTCGGCAACGGCAGTGTTGGCCGTTACCGCAGCCTTAAAGGCTCAAGAGAAGAAAGTGGATGGCGGATTGGCTGTCATCGAAGATAAGAAGATACCCGCACGTGCCGCCGCCATCACTCCGCCGGGGTCGTTGAGCGCACGCAATTTCGCGCAACACTGTACAGCCTGCCAACTATGCGTTGCGGTATGTCCCAACCAAGTACTGCGCCCCTCTTCCGACCTGACGAAACTGATGCAGCCGGAAATGTCCTACGAGCGCGGCTACTGCCGTCCCGAATGTACCAAGTGTTCGGAAGTGTGTCCGGCAGGTGCAATCCGGCCGATAACGAAAGCTGACAAATCTGCTATCCAGATAGGCCACGCCGTATGGATAAAGGAGAATTGCATCTGCATCACCGATGATGTGGAATGTGGAAACTGCGCCCGCCATTGTCCGGTCAGCGCCATACAAATGGTAGCTTCGGACCCCGGGAATCCGGAGTCCAAAAAAATACCCGTTGTCAATACCGAACGCTGCATCGGCTGCGGAGCATGTGAGAATCTTTGCCCGTCACGCCCGTTCAGCGCAATCTATGTGGAAGGACATATTATGCACAGGATGGTGTAAAGGCCAGGTGAAAAAGAGGTAAAACGATGAGGTGATGAGATAATGAAGTGATGAGACGCTGAAGTAGCGATGAAGCAGTGATGAAGCGGCAAGGTAATAAAAGAGTATCATCACGAGTTATATAAATAAACGACTGAATCAATTAATATCATTGGGTACTTATGGATAAGAATAATAACCATAACAATAATAATAGCAATAAGATTAATCGCCGGGACTTTTTCAAGCTTGCCGGCGCAGGGACACTCGCATCGGCAGCCGCGCTGTATGGCTGCTCCGGTAAAAACAACAGTTCGGACAGCGAATCGGCCGCTTTGGGCGAGATTCCTACCGATAAGATGGTCTACCGCACCAATCCTACTACGGGCGACCGTGTATCGTTATTAGGCTACGGCTGTATGCGCTGGCCTACCCGGAAACGGGCGGACGGAAACGGGGATGAGATAGACCAGGAAGCCGTCAACGAACTGATAGACTACGCCATTGCCCACGGCGTGAATTACTTCGATACATCCCCGGCATACGTGCAGGGTATGTCCGAGCGCGCCACGGGTATCGCCCTGAAGCGCCACCCGCGTGAAAAGTTCTTCCTCGCCACCAAACTGTCCAACTTCAGTCCCAGCACCCACAGCCGCGAGGAGTCACTTGCCATGTATCACCGCTCTTTCCGTGAACTGCAAGTGGATTATATTGATTATCTGCTGTTGCACGGTATCGGCATGGGCGGCATGGAAGCCCTGCACAGCCGCTATCTGGATAACGGCATGCTCGACTTCCTTCTGAAAGAACGTGAAGCGGGGCGCATCCGCAATCTCGGTTTCTCTTATCACGGCGACATTAAAGTTTTCGATTATCTCCTCTCCCGACACGACGAACTGAAATGGGATTTCGTACAAATCCAGCTGAACTACGTCGACTGGAAACATGCCAAAGAAGTAAATACCCGCAATACGGATGCCGAATATCTGTATGGAGAACTCGTAAAGCGCGGCATACCTGCCGTCATCATGGAGCCGTTATTGGGCGGACGTCTCTCCAAACTGAACGACCACCTGATGGCACGCCTGAAACAACGCCGTCCGCAAGACAGCGTAGCTTCCTGGGCATTCCGCTTTGCCGGAACCTTTCCCGATGTGCTGACGGTGTTAAGCGGCATGACGTATATGGAACATCTGCAAGACAATCTCCGCACCTTCTCCCCGCTCGACCCCTGCACGGAAGAAGAAATGGCGCTGCTGGAAGATACGGCGCAGATGATGCTGACCTATCCCACCGTTCCGTGCAACGACTGCAAATACTGCATGCCTTGTCCCTACGGTCTGGACATCCCCGCCATATTGCTGCATTACAACCGATGCATCAACGAGGGCAATGTGCCTAAAAGCAGTCAGGACGAGAACTATCGCGAAGCACGCCGCGCCTTTCTCATCGGCTATGACCGCAGCGTACCGAAGCTTCGCCAGGCAAGTCATTGTACCGGATGCGACCAATGCAACCCGCATTGTCCGCAGGGCATTGATATTCCCAAAAAGTTACAGGAAATAGACCTATTTGTAGAAAATCTCAAACAAGAGAGACTATAATACAAACGGAAAAAGAAAATACGCCCTATCTTTGGCGGAGCAAATAATGAAGAAAGTAATACGAATGAAGAGAAAAGCAATATTACTCCTTTCGATAACCGGTATCTGGGCAATGGCGGGATTCGCGCAAACAACAAAAGACAGCACGCGCATTGCCGGAAGCCTGACAATAGATGAAGTGGTAGTCACCGGAACAAGAAACGAAACGGATATACGGCATCTGCCAATGACCATCTCCGTTGTCAACCGCAAAGTGCTGGAACAAAGTTTTCAGCCGTCCGTTCTGCCCGTACTGACGGAGCAAGTGCCCGGCCTGTTCACCACGAGCCGCGGTATCATGGGATACGGTGTGTCTACGGGAGCGGCAGGCGGAATGAGCCTGCGCGGTATCGGCGGCAGTCCTACGGCAGGCTTGCTGGTGCTGATTGACGGACATCCCCAATATATGGGATTAATGGGGCACCCCATTGCCGACGCCTATCAAACCATGCTGACCGACCGGGTGGAAGTGCTTCGTGGCCCCGCCTCGGTGCTGTACGGCTCCAACGCCATGGGCGGCGTCATCAATATCGTGACCCGCAAGATGCAGGAAGACGGCATAAAGACCAATGCGCAAATTGGTTACGGTTCCTACAATACATTACAGACGGAGGTTTCCAACCGCATCAAGAAAGGGCGTTTCAGCAGTATCGTCACCGGCTCTTACAACCGTACCGACGGACATCGCGACGATATGGAATTCGAGCAATACGGCGGTTACGCCAAGCTGGGGTATGACTTCAACGATGCCTGGAAGCTGTGGGGCGACGTAAATATCACCCAATTCAAGGCTTCCAATCCGGGCGAGGCCGGTAATCCGTATATAGACAATGATTCACGCGTCACGCGCGGCATGACTTCGTTCGCTCTCGAAAACCATTATGAGAAAAGCTCCGGCGCCTTGAGTTTCTTTTACAACTGGGGACGCCATAAAATCAACGACGGCTATCATCCCGGCGGAACACCGCAGGAATCCCACTTCAATTCCAAAGACCGGATGCTGGGCGTGTCGTGGTACCAAAGCGCAACGCTTTTCACCGGCAACCGTCTGACTATGGGTTTCGACTATCAGCACTTCGGCGGCGAATCGTGGAACAGAGTGGTGGCCACCGGCGAACGTATTCCGGGTGTAGACAAGCAAATGGATGAATTTGCCGGATATGTCGACTTCCGTCAGGACCTCGGCGAATGGCTGTCTTTGGATGCCGGTATCCGTGTAGACCATCATTCGCACGTAGGTACGGAATGGATTCCGCAAGGCGGACTTTCGTTTCACTTGCCCGAACAGGTGGAAATGAAGGCGATGGTAAGCAAGGGCTTCCGCAATCCCACTATTCGTGAAATGTACATGTTTCCGCCGCAGAACCCGGATTTAAAAGCGGAAAGTCTGATGAATTACGAGCTGTCCTTCTCACAAAGGATGTTGGACGGTGCTTTGTCTTACGGCATAAATATCTACTACATCGACGGTGACAACATGATTATGACCGTTCCCACGGACGGCAAGCCCAAGAACGTCAACACCGGCGAGATTGAGAACTGGGGGCTCGAAACCAATATCGGCTACCGCATCAATCCTCACTGGCAAGTAAACGCCAATTATAGCTGGCTGCACATGGAGAATCCGGTGGTTGCCGCTCCCGAACATAAACTCTATGCGGGCGTTGACTTTACACAAGGCCGCTGGGGAGTATCAACCGGGGTACAATATATAAAAGACCTTTACACCAACGTAGGTAAAGGTAAGGAGAAGAAAGAAAGTTTTGTTCTTTGGAATCTGCGTGCCAATTATCGTTTATGCCGTTATGCCGACCTCTTTGTAAGGGGTGAGAACCTGCTGGCGCAACGTTACGAAATCAACGACGGCTTCCCGATGCCCAAAGCCACCGTTATGGGCGGAGTGAACATCAACTTCTGACAAAATCAGGCATTACCGTCGTCAAGACCGTAGCCGTTTGAAATAATAGTTATAACTTTGTAAGCATAAAAATGATTATTTGATAAACCAATAAGATTACTCTATAAACTATAAGAACATGGAAACAAAAACTGTAAAACTCTATTCGCTGGATTACAGCAATGCAAAAACTTACTTAATGGCCGCATTGTTCATTGCAGGCAATATGGCGCTTCCTCAGCTTTTCCACCTTATACCGCAAGGTGGTATAACATGGTTGCCCATCTATTTCTTTACCTTGATCGGCGCCTACAAATTCGGCTGGAAGGTGGGATTGCTGACTGCCGTTCTTTCTCCGGTAATCAATTCACTGCTGTTCGGAATGCCTCTTCCGGCAGTGCTTCCCGCCATTCTGTTGAAGTCCGTATTACTGGCGGTAGCAGCCGGTTGGGCGGCACACCGCTTCAACCGCATCTCTCTGCCTATTTTATTGGCTGTCGTACTGTTCTATCAGGTGGCAGGTACTTTAGGCGAGTGGGTTATGGTTGGCAGCTTCTTCCAGGCCGTACAAGATTTCCGTATCGGTCTGCCGGGAATGGCGATGCAGGTAGTAGGCGGGTATGCGTTGATAAAATATAGCGCATCGCTATAATACATTGCAGGATTATCAAAAGTGGCGGAACTGTTTTCCGTACACTGTTTTACCAAAAGTATAGAGGCCGTTGGCCTCAACTCAAAAAGAAAACCTTAGAATCGATAATCAGAGAAAGAAATGATGAACTTTTTCTGCTTATCGAATTCTAAGGTTTCAACCAATATAATCTACGAGAATCAAAAACGTCAGTTTCTCAACAAAGAGACAGAACCGCTTACTTTATCTTGTCATATTGCTGTTCTGCTTTAATTTCCGTATAAGCAGGCGCATCTATCATCTCGACCAATGCCCTCAAAACAGGTCCTTCACCCATAGGGTCGTTTTTCCATTGCGGACGGTTATAATAAAATGATAAAGAAGGCATAATTCCCGTACCTGCACAAATTGCAGTGACATCACCCTCGGGCGTGATTTTTGTCAGCATCCCTTTCAAGCCTTCCCATGCCACATAGATATAATCGGGATGTAACCATCCTTCTTTAACTCCCTTGGCAATGCCGAAAACAAACATGGACGTTCCGGTTATCTCTTCATAAGAATCCGGTTTGTCGAGCAACTGATGCCATAACCCGTTAGCGCCCTGATAACGGATTACTCCATCCGTCTGCATCCGGAAGTTCTCGATGACATCTTCACGCATAGGATGATTTTCAGGCATTCTCGACAGTAAATCTGCCGTTGCCATAAATATCCATCCGTTGGCTCTTGACCAATGAGCTACTCCGTGCATCTTCGTGTCGGTATGGTAACAGTGATAATATACTCCCTTTTCCGGACACCACAGATAGCGGGTATAATTCAATATCTGATTGGCAGCATCATCGAAATACTTATTATCTCCCGTCACCTCTCCCATTCTTACCAAAAAGGAAAGAGCCATAAAAGCATCATCAGCCCATACCGTATTTACATGCGGCCACAACCGGGCAATAGTGCCATCGGCGAGCCGGGGCTCGGAAAACATCAAATGATGATTGGTGCTTTCGATATATTTCCGGAACGCTTCGTCAGGATGCTTCCGGTTCAAATCAATCAGGCTTGCTCCCATCGGCCCGTTATCGTCCAAACGTTTATTACGATAAATCATGTGCCAGTTCAAGGCGTTCACCGCTTTCCAACCCTCATTCTTCAGCGTTTCCTCATACAATCGGCGGAAATAAGATTGATTGTCCACGTCAAATACGAAATCCATGTTTTTCAATACATAGTTTTCGTATTTGGAATTACCCAGCTTATTACCCAATTCCATTAAGGCGATATTGGTAACTCCGTTCGTATAGTGCCAATCCAGATATTTACTCTTGACCTTCACCGCTTTATTCAATGGCGTATTCTTTAAGGATGTATAGGTCTTCCCGCTTTTCTTATCCACAAACTCATAAGTGGTGGACGCTAAAATACGGTCGGCTATCTTCACCGCCATCTCTCTGGCTTTGTCATTCGTTTGCGCCCCTGCCGGCACGCTACACAATTGCAACACGCTTATAAAAACAAGACATAATTTTTTCATCATTCGATATTCTATTTAATCAGAAATATATAATTCTCTATATTCGTATATCCATTGGACGCTATCTTCATGGCATCTGCCGGATCGTTCTTATCAAGGCCGTATTTATCTTCAAACTCGTCCGGCATACCGTCATTATCGGTATCCGCGGGAGCATCCGCTGATTTTATACTGCCCGGCCCTTTTGTCGGTATATCTTCTTCCGTATGGATAATCAGCCCTTTTTTCCCTAATGAAGTCAGTTCGTCAATAAGATAGGCATCCACCTCATCCCGTGCGGGCAGGGAAGCTCCGCCATTATCGACAATCCATTCATAGGCTTCCTGAGCAGTCATCAGTCCTTTTATTTCGGGATGTATATCGGACGGACGTTCAAGGAACGTAGGAGAAGTTATAATCTCCTCTCCGGCTACAACCGACTTCTTCATGCAGTCCGTACGTTCCAGTTCACGGCCATTCAATACGCCATCCTTATTATCATCATAGAAGTTACCGGACAAATAGGCGCTGAAATGCTCGTTATATCGGGTAAAGGGAGCTGTCGCGCCTAACTTCTTGCCATCGTAATTATCTGTAGTTCCTACTATAAAATAATTATTCCGAATATCCGCATCCGATTTTTGCTCGGTATCCCCCATAATGTAAGCACCGCCGTTTCCCCAATTATAAAGGACATTGTTTACGAACTGATTCAGTCCTTTCACTTTCGGATTACGGGTTTTATTGTCTATATACAGATTACGGTACAAAGTAACCCCGTTGTTTATCGTAGTCTGGATAAGGCCGCCGCAAGAATGGGGTTGCAGTCCCTGCCCTATGAACGAATTCTGTATAGTGATATTCCGAGGTTGGTCGGCAGGCTTTTTAGGGTCTCCATTGATGGAGAAACATTCATCGCGTCCCCATGTCACGGACATGTGGTCGAAAATCATATCCGACCCGTAGGCGATACCGGCCGCATCTTTACCTTCACGGCCGTTCATGCCCATTCGTACACGTAAATAACGGCATATCAAATTGTCCGCCCCCGAAAAGGAAACCCGATTGCCATACACGACAACTCCGTCACCCGGAGCTGTCTGTGCTGCAATTGTCAAATTCTTTGAGAAGTCGAGAGGAGACTCTAATTTGATTACCCCTGCTACCTTAAATACAATAATACGGTTGGGCTTACTGACGGCATCACGTAAAGAACCCTTACCCGAATCCGCCAAAGTCGTTACTTGATACACTTCACCCGTTCTGCCGCCTGTGGCATGCCGTCCATACCCTTCCGCACCGGGAAAGGCCAGTACTTCACCATAATCCGGAAAAGGAGAGACGGAAAAATTGTTTCCGTCTCTACCATCGTAGGATTTTGGACTGCATGCACAAAGTACTCCAGCCAATAAAAACAATCCTATTACATTCATAATAACTTATTCAAATACTTTTATCCAACGCGGGTCACCATACTCAGCCTGATAGACCACAGATTCTGTATCCATAATAGTGAAGTCAAATTCTTCCACATTCTTGTACAATTCTTCACTGGAAGCATCCAACGAAACCAATGTCAGCCCAGCACCCTCCGCTTTCTCAAAATCAACGGTACAATAGTTTCCTTTATCATTTACTTTAGAATCACCCAATTTTACAACCGGACCATTACTACTACTGAAAATACAATTGTTTATCGAGAGATTTAAAGGAGTTGTCAACTTGGAGAAATCACCAATTACCGGATTAGCGCTTTCCTTAGTATCCCAATTATAGAATGTACAATTGGACACCAATACCTTATTATCGGAAGTGATGGTAGCTGCACTCGTTGGTGCACCCAATATACCAGGTGAAACATAACGTTCGTAGAAAGTACAATTAGTAATCGAAATATCTTTCCACACATTACATCCAGCATTTAGAGCATGAACAAAACCATACTCAGCTTTTGCATTCTTTGTATCAAGGCTGCCTCTTACCAAACAATTATCCACTCGAATATGATTGATGGTTGCCACTTTAGTTGCATTCTTAATATTCCACATCAATACAGTAGGAGTTGGCAAGAAAATATCCGAATTTGTAATTTCAAAACGGTCTATCACAAAATCAACATCACCCTGCTTGATAGTCAACAAGCTGCTGCTACTGCCCGCGGTAGCGCCTCCTTCAGGAATTGTTTCTTCGATATTCACATTGTCGATCATGAAATAGTCTATTTCACACTGTACAACAAAACCAGCCTTACGTATATATATAGTAGGACGTTCGCCAGGATTAGCTAATAGTGCAATATTTTTAGTAACATTAATGTTCTTAGTATTTTCCCCCGGCTTTCCACTTGTTGACAAATAATAATCCACCCCATTTTTCAATTGGAAGATCAGTTCAGACTTAGTATCATCCGCCATACTTGCTTCAATTTTGCTCACCAAATCAGGCCCATCTTCCACCAATACAGCTCCGGCGGGCATACCACCCGTAGTAAATCGACGTTGATTATACTTTTCAGCTCCTTCCGGTGCAGCACTGTTTGTCAATGCCACACAATAAGCTGTGCGTGGAGAAAGGCCGGTAATGGTGTAACTTCCGGAAGTTGCATCATCCAATGTAAAATGTTGTTCTTCCATAGTTCCTTCTTGCCAGACAACTACACCGTCTACCGGATTCTGTTCTGATACTACCCATCTTATTTCAACGGAATTCTCCCCTATTTCTTCTGCCTGAGGAGTATGAAGTATTTTAGGTACCACACGGGACAAAGTTGAAATGGAAGAACCCATTTCTGTCCAATTCGATGTGATGGCAAGAGATTCGTTATTGGCTCTGACACGAGCATAAAACTTAGTCTCATAACGTAAATTCGTAAACGTACACTTACCATGCTCCACTGTCTGAGTTTCAAACTTTTCCGACTGAAACGTGGCATCCTGTGAAAGCTCTACCGTATATGAAGTCGCTTCACCGGATGTTCTCCAGGCCAGTGTTACAGTATTGCTTTCTGCAAAACAGGAAGAAGCTATAAAAGAAGGTCTGAATAAACGGGGCATTTCCGTCTTATCGTCTTCACACGCCATGCAAGCAAACAGACAAAAAAGTAAAAGCGGTACTATATATCTTGTTTTCATCCTACTGTTAGTTTTAATATCCATAATAATTTTTCAATAATCCCTGATGGCTCGACAATGCGTCCGGCGGTATAGGAACCAAATAGCGTACAGGATCTGTCTCGGGATTTACAGACCCGGCATTCGAAGCGTTGATATATCCATAGAACGAATGCAGAATACGGGCAGACGGTTCCCACTGGCGAGGGCTGGCGTTTTTGACTTGCGTACAATATTGAACGCACATATCTACGCGCGAGTAACCGGTAGGATTCTTAGAAGGATATGCAGGTAGCGCCTCGTCATAAGAATTGACATCACCTTCCTTATACCAATCCATTGTTTCGGCTACACATACCGGGAACAGCGTTTTATCAGCCGGTACCATCTTATAATAGGCTACGGCCGGATAAGAATCAAAACGCGCATTATAAGTAGGGTCTTCAAAAGGAGTTGTCGTATTTTCATACTGCTTAGTGCGGGCAACCTTACCTAATTCAATCCAATCGAAATACAAGTTATATAATGTTTTGCCATACAAGTTCCAGCGCGCCAAATCATAGCGTCTATGCTTTTCTCCGCCAAACTCCCACGCACGTTCCTGAACAATAGCGTTGAAGAAATCTTCTTTTGTCCCCAAAGCATCTACATAGGCTTCCACCTTTTCCGCATGGTCTTCCTGCGCAAAGGCTCTCTTACGTACCTGCTTCAAAGCATCCTTGGCGCCCGCCGTCGGCCCGTCATGATTTTCATTGGCAGCTTCCGCATACATCAACAGCACATCGGCATAACGCATATACGTATAGTTAATCCCCGTACCCTTATTGGATGTGCTGCCCAGCGGCGATTCCATAAATAAACGGTTCCACTTGCCGCAGCCAACATTAAGCTCGGAAAAAGGCTTCTGAATAATAGAACTCATCCCCGAATTTTCATAACGGAACATTTCGCAGGTAATATCCCTACGTAAATCCGCCTTATCAAAAGATAACATATACGTAAGCGCTAATCTGGCACCGCCGGACGAATATCCGTGAGGAGCATTGGAAGCGTTCACGCCTTCCGAATTCTTTGACGATACGATATATGTTCCCCAAGAATAAGCCAATTCTCCTGAACCGCCCACCTTAGCCGGTACATCAAAAATATTATCATCGGCAACCGGTACTATCCAATTACATTCATCTACCCAAACCTGGCGGAAAGAGCGGGACAAAGAGTGTTTACCCTCGGAGATAACCTTTCCGGCATATTCCTCGGCTATTTTATAATACTCCTTCCAATCATCACTCCGTTCCATTGCACCCACAGCCGCAGGATTATCATAATCCGGTCGGAGGCTCCAGCCACCTCTTTGCAAAGCAATACGTGCTATCAGTGCCTGGCAGAATTCTCTTGAAGCAGCTTCCACTCCTCTGTCGGATTCTTCCGCATACAACATCAAAGGTTCTACTTCTATCAAATCATTTATCATATCTGTCAATATCGTATTGCGGTCTGTCGCCCCAATAAACAGTTCATCCTTATTTCCGGCAGATGTTCTTCTGTACGGCACATCACCCCAGTTTCTGACAAGTTCCAGATAATACATGGCGCGCAAAACTTTCGCTTCTCCATAGTAATGCATCAAACGAGACGGTTTAGTCTTATCGGCGGCGGCAAACAACGGACTCTGCTCGATACCCTCTATAACGTCATTCGTACGGTTCACCCCGTCATACATACCCGTCCAAATATCACCATACGACTTTATATCACCCGTACTCGGCACATACGCACGCTCATTGAGGTTAGATGCGGTGGACAGTCCGCTAAACTCCACATCCGTATTAAACAGCATCTTCTTAAGCAAGACCCCTACCCAACCCTTACCGCTGACCATAGGCACATACATGCCATTGACAGCAGTAGCGATTTCGGATTCGCTGCCAAATACATAATTCTTATCAAACGTAGACGGAGAATTTACATCCAGATAATCTGAACAGGAAGCAAACAGTAATATGCTCGCAATTACCGATATATATATTTTTCTCATACTCTATATAATTTTAAAAATTCAAATTAACACCGACTGTATAAACACGGCTACGCGGAGTTACATTGTTATCAATACCCGGCGTCAAACCTTTTTGGATATTCACTTCCGGATCGTAACCGCTATATCCCGTTATCGTAAACAAGTTACTTCCGGAGAAATACAAGCGCAAGCTTTTAACTCCCAAAGATTGCAACCAATGTTTAGGAAGCGTATAACCGACCGTCAAAGTACTCAAACGAAGGAAAGAACCGTCTTCAACCAAATCGGTCATTGTTATACCCTGAGTTACGGACATCCAAGAGTAAGTTTTGGCATTCTCATTCAATGCAGCCAAGGCAACAGGGTCACTGGAAACATTTACCCCGGCGTCATCCACATAACGGAAACGATTGGCAAGATTCATATCCGTAGATAAGTTGGAATAATTACGACGGACAGCCGAGTGCAGGTAGAGTTTATTCACATTGAGCACATCAAAATCACACATGTAATTAAAGAATGCCGTAAAGTCCAGATTTTTCCAGTTACCGGAAAGACCAAAACCGCCGGTCACTTTAGGATTTGTATCACCTATCACCGTCATATCATCTTCCGTTATCAGGTTCGATTCGGAATCGGACAGTTTCTTGAATTTCATGGCACCCGGCTTAAAGGCGAAGTTACCGGAACTGAATGATGAATTGTCGGGCACGCCCGGCTTCAAAGTCCATTTTTTAGTCGTCGCGTCGAAATCAAAATCATTTACCTTATAGAACCCGTCATTGACGAATCCGTAAATCAATCCCATGCTTTTGCCTACTTCCATCTTATAGTTATACGTTCCATACCAGTTGGACAATGAGGCTTTGGTTTTCCATTCGGTCTCACCGGTAGCCAGTTTGTCCACCTTATTCTTATTGAACGCGACGTTGAAATTTGCCGATAACTGGAAATTCTTTGTCTGAACGATTTTTGCGTCCAAAGAAATTTCAACTCCTTTATTTGAGGTCTGTCCCACATTTGTCATCTGACGGGAGTAACCCGATGAATTGGGAATGATGGAAGGAACCAACAAGTCCTTGGTAGTATTCCAATATACATCAACCGTACCGCTCAAACGATTTCTAAAGAATCCGAAATCCAAACCGATATTACGGGTTATGGTTGTTTCCCATTTCAAGTCAGGGTCATAAAGATAGGTCTGGTCGGCAAACTGATAATAATTATACTCTTCATTGCCGAAAGCGGGAGCGCTCGTTCCGCTGTATACGCGATAGATATTATGCCACAAATCATTACCGATACGGTTATTACCTGCCAGACCGTAGCTGGCTCTCAACTTCAAGTCGGAAATGAATCTTATAGGCTTCATCCACTTTTCATTGGAAATTCTCCAGGCGATAGAACCTGCCGGAAAATATCCCCATTGCTTACCGGGAGCAAACTTGGTAGACCCGTCGGCACGAACCGTCAGAGTGGCATAATAACGATTTTTGTAATCATACAATGCACGTCCGAAAAAAGAGGATGTTCTGTCGGGAGCGCTTCTGTAACTGGTGCTCTGATTGGGAGTTCCCAAAGCAAAATTCTCCAAAGCCGCCTCTGCCGTTACTGAAACCGGAAAGAGCTTCGCGCTCATAAACGTATTATCGTTCTGCGCATGGTTAATTTCCTGTCCCAGCATTATATTGACATTGTGAGACTTATTAAACGAGTTACGATAGGTCAGCGTATTTGCCAGACGATATGATTCCTTATGGGTTTTGGTACGCTTAGCCGAAGGCATATTGTTCATACCCGCAGCAGAAGCCGTACTGGACAACGGACCGTAAAACTGATTGTCATTTGCATGAGTCGTACTGATTCCATACTCGGAACGAAATTGCAGCCCTTTTATCACATCCCACACCAAGGCAGCTTTCAGGCTGATAGCCTGTTCGTCCCGTTTTCTGTAATTCTGTTTATTCTCTTCTACCGGAGTATATTTCTGATTCAGAGAGTTTCCGTCTTCATCCAGGTTTTCCTCGTCATCATCGGGGTCAACGGCAACTCCCGCCGACAATCCGTTGGTAGGGCGGAAACGAAGTGCGGTAACGATATTTGTTCCCGAAGTTCCGGCACCGTCAATGGTGCGTGTGCGATACGTTGCATTTGTTTCCAGTTTCAGATTCTTGAACAACTGATGATTCAATTTCAGGTTGATGTTATTACGTGTCAGTCCCGAACCAATCAACTGTCCCTCATCTTTATTGCGGGTATAACTTAAATTGAATTTAGTTTTTTCATTACCGCCGTTAACGGTTATATTATAATACTGTGAAAGAGGATTACCGCCCAAAATTTCATCCTGCCAGTCAGTAGTGTTCGTGTATTTGTACAAATCGATATCGTCATAATAGCCGAAGTTTTTGATAAAGCCCTCATCCGAACCTTTACGGATCATCTGATATTCATATTCGGCCATTACAAACTCATAGTTGTTCATCACCGGTATTTTGCGTGCCAGCGTACGCATCTGCAGATAGCTGTTAAACTGTACCGTTGTTTTACCCATTTTAGGATTCTTGGTAGTCACGATAACAACACCGTTCGCGCCTCTCGCTCCGTAAATAGCTGTCATTGACGCTTCTTTCAATACATCAATGGATTCAATATCCGTCGGCGGAATACCGCTCAAATCATCTACCGGAAAACCATCCACCAAAAACAACGGCGAATTATCCTGGGTAATGGAACCACCGCCACGCACGCGAACGCTGATTTCAGCGTCCAACGCACCGTCTGTAGTGGTAATCTGTACACCGGCCATTTTTCCGGCCAAAGCATCGGCTACGGAAGCCGAAGCCACCTTGGATATAGACTCGGATGAAACAGATGCAATGGAACCCGTCACATCGCTACGGCGTATATTGCCATATCCCAATACCACAATTTCATCCAGCACATTCGCATCCTCACGTAAAGTTATATCCAGTTTTTTACCTTGCTGGGCTTTTACTTTGCGTGTCTCATAGCCGATGTAAGATATTTCCAGATTGGCATTATCCGTAACATCCAGTGAAAAGCTACCGTCAATACCGGTAACCGCTCCGTTGGTTGTTCCCTGCTCTCTGACAGTCGCACCGATGATAGGCTCCCCTGCATCATCCACAACCTTACCGATGGCTTTAACTCGCTTACTCTTTGTTTTTCCTTCCGGTTGTATCTTCTTTACTATTATTCGTTTATTCTGAATTTCGTAAGTCAGATTGTTTTGTCCCTGAAGAATTTGCTTAACGACATCATCAATCGTCGCTTTATCCGTAGATATTGAAATTCGCTTATTCGTATTTACATCCGCAGATGAAAACACAAATGAGTAACCGGATTTTTCTTTCAATAGTTCTATCGCTTCTTTCACCGTTATTTGCTTAGCTTTCAGTGATATATCTTGTGAAAAAGCAGAAAGGTGAAGACAAAGAGCTACTGAGGCTATTAAAACAGCCTTACTGAAGTTTCCCATAAACTTTTTGAATTTTTAATTAATGAATAGAAATAAGGTTTGGTAAAAATTACCAAATAAAGCTGACTCCCGGAACATTATATCCGGGAAGCAAAATACCAGTGTCAGCCGGAAAAAGTAAATCTCATGTAATTCATGTTCCTCATATTTTATTTTTTAAGTTCAACATTAATATAGTATATATACACCGTTTTCGTATTTATAATTCATCTGTTGGGTCGAAGCCATCACATCCAGAATCTTATCAATCGTATTGGCCGAGATACCGAAACTTCCATAGAAACGTTTGTTGCGTAAAGAATCGGCAACTTCCACCTTAACATTATAGCTGCGCATCAGTTTCTTAGCTATATCTTCCAGCAGCTCCTCATCAAAGAAAAGCTCGTCGTTAATCCAGACATTAGCTTTGGCCGCCCTTGTGCTGCTTTTTACCATTTGACCGGTCACCTTGTTGAGAACCATTTTCTCGTCCGGCGTCAGATAAAGTTCAGGCATTTCCCTGATGCCGTTCCTAAGAGCCACCTTTCCTTCCATCAGATTCACCGTCACTTCTTCATCATCCGGATAGTTTCTGAAATTGAATTTCGTTCCCAGCACTCTCAGATTCAGTTCTTTCGTGTTTATTTCAAAAGGTACTTCTTCGTTCTTCATTACCTCAAAATACCCCTCTCCTTCCAAACGCAACCGGCGGTCATCCACTCCAAAACCCTGCGAATATATTATTTTCGATCCTGCGTTCAGCCATACCAATGTACCATCCGGCAAATAGAGTTTAGTATGCGCTCCCATAGGCGCCTCTACAACCATATCCGCAAAATTTTGCTTCACAGCCTGCTTTCCCTGCCAATAAGTAACAAATGGAATCATCAGAATCAGCACAACGGCAGCTACCCGCATAAAGGTTTTCCATGAGAAACGGAGCATCTGTTTTTGTTTCTTCTCCGCCCCGGCAACCCGTTGTCTGAATAAAGAGAATGCCTTGTCTTTATCAAACCGTACAGCAGTATCGGCAGCCCCCGAGGAAAACCATACCTCTAACTTATTCCGTACATATTTCCGATTAGACTCAGACTCCAAACTCCAACGTTTCAGTTCGGCAAAGGATTCTTTATCCAGTTTTCCCGAAAGATATCGAGTTATCAATAAATCTATATCAGTATGTTCTTCCAGTTGCATAATTCTGTTGCTTTATATATAAGACAAAAAAATCAAGAATGAGGGTAGTCGAAAATATATATTTTTTCAAATATCCATAAAAATATAAATAATCAATAAATGCAAATAGTTATCCAAACGCTTTTGAAGAAGAGCTAAAGCATTCTTTATATGATACTTAACCGTATTAATGGAGATTCCTAACTCTAAAGCAATCTCTTCGTACTTTTTTTGTTCAAAACGACTTTTTTTAAATACGGTACGACATTCCACAGGCAGTTCTTCTATGCTGCGGGTCAATTCATCTTCCAATTCTTGTTCGAGCAATATACCCAAGGGCTGATTCTCTTCCACAAAAACAGAATCGAGGAATTCCATATTTTCCGGCAGCATAAAAGATGAAAAATGCAGTTCTTCGCGATGGCTCAAGGATTGCAATTCATTCAGGCAACGGTTACGTACAGCACGCATCAGATAAGCACGTACAGAATACGTGATTTCTATCTCCCGGCGATGCTCCCATAAATAAAATATAGCGTCGTCCACCACTTCTTCCGAAAGAGCCGCATCATTCAATATCTGATTGGCGAAGCGACAAAGCAGGACATAATGACGCTCATAGATGTATTTAAATGCCTCCTCATCCCCTCTGCGTAAATGTTCAATGATTAATGTATCTTTCATAGCCGCCTCCATTTATAGAAGAGCAAAAGTAGTCAAACTTAGGTAACTATACAATCATTAAGAAGATTTTTCAGAAAAAGAGGCGCTCAATTATGCGCCGCCGCACACAATAACTTATATTTCTATTGCAATAAATCTGCCTTTGCATCTTAATAATTTATATCTTTGTTACCTGAAATCTATTCATTCGACAACTATCTAATAATCATTCGATAGATATCAAATAATTATTAGACAATTGTCGAATGATTATTAGATAGTTGTCGAATGAATAAATTTATACAAGCTGAAAAATAGTTTGTAGAGAGAGCAGAATTTATTCATCGAATAGCAAAAAACTAACTGCAATACTTATATAATGAGTGCCTACTACGATTTTTACGAAACACCCTCACCGGGACAAAAGAAAGAGAACAAAAAAATTCTTCACGCACGTATCTATCCTAAAAGGACTTATACCAAAGAAGAATTTATAGAACATGCTTCAAAATACCAACATCTGCCTAAAAATGTATTGGGAGCCTCATTAGGAGTTCTTATTGATGACCTCTGCGATTTACTTGCCGACGGAAATATCGTGGAACTGGGTGAACTCGGATTTCTCAGTACTTCGCTAAAATGCCTTCGGAAAACAGACGATAACCAGCAAAAAATAAGGGCGGAATCCGTTGTGTTTCAAAATGTGCATCTACGTATCAGCAGTACATTCCGTAAGAGGATTATACACAAAATGACACTGGAGCGCGTACACTCTCCCTCACGTAAAGCCGCTGCAATTACGTCCAGCATAGAAGAGCGCAAAGCCGCATTGGCTGTATTCTTAAAAGCCAATATTTGCATCACCCGCCGGGAGTACGTCCAAATAACCAAGCTTACGCCATACGCCGCCATGAACGAACTGAATAACCTTATTCAACAAGGTATTCTGCGACGTAGAGGTTCGGGAAGGTCTGCCGTCTATGTTGCAGGCGAAAAATACAATGAAGAAATAAAAGAATAACAAATCTCGATAGAAATCAGAATATGGAAATCGCAAAAACAACAGAACCGGAAAATTCTATACAGTGGTTCGTCTTTTTCAAAGACCAACTGCTGTTAAAGAAAGAATACACAACAAACGGAGAAAACAAATACGGTATACCCCATGGAATAAATCCGCCTGTAACACCCGAAGCGGGATGTACGATACACGAGGTAACTCTGACGGACGGACATAAGGTAAAAACCTTCGCCCTCGAACAACCTGTACCCGAAACCGAAGAATGGGTAATGACAGGTTTACGCACTTCTTACGACTATCTGCCATTGGCGGATTACCAGGCAGCGGGAAAATCATTCCAGATACTCTATTGGGACGAGCACAGCCGCTTCTGTCCCGTATGCGGCACCCCTATGGAACAACACACTCCTATCATGAAGAAATGCCCGGAATGCGGAAATGAGATGTATCCCCCCGTTTCTACGGCTATCATCGTGCTGATACGGAAAGACAAAGAAATATTGCTGGTGCATGCACGCAACTTCCGCGGTACTTTCCATGGGCTGGTAGCCGGATTTCTGGAAACGGGCGAAACACTGGAACAATGCGTAGAGCGGGAAGTTATGGAAGAAACGGGACTGAAGGTGAAGAACATCACTTATTTCGGCAGTCAGCCATGGCCCTATCCCAGCGGGTTAATGGTAGGCTTCATTGCCGACTACGAAAGCGGAGAAATCAAGCTGCAAGCCGATGAGCTCAGTTCCGGCGCATTCTATTCCAAAGACAATCTGCCGGAAATTCCACGTAAGCTAAGTATTGCACGAAAGCTGATTGACTGGTGGCTGGAAAATAATTAAAGGAAAGGGCATAAAAAAACAGATTGCGGAAAACACGCGCTCACAAACGAACAACTACGAATGAAACGACTCTCATTCACATCAACCAATCGGCGTGCAACCGCAATCTGTAAGTACATCTGTTAACTGTTGACCTCCGTCGCATATAAGAACAGCATTTAACGGAGAATGATTAGATAATCGGCATAAAGAATATAAAAGAAACTTAATTGAGGTACTTCAAAATACGCTTGCTGTTTGCTTTTTTAAGCACAGATTACGCGGATTTCACGGTGCTCTCTAAATTTATCCGTGCAATCCATGTATCGAGTAACAAGAAATTTGATTGTAATCTATTGAATAATAGATTTTTGAAAAAGAAGAGTGTGGCAATGGGTAACGGGATAGAAACGAGCGAACTACTTTAGTCTGCTGTGTTTTTCCATTGCTTCAAATAACTCTTTCAATTACGGCAAAGATAATAAAATCCAATTATATAGTCCTATTTCCCTGAAAATATATACTTTTGTATTCAACAAGTTAATATATTGTTCAACTTATGAAATGGCAACTCTGTATATAGCTTAAATGCTTCAGGGTGGTCGGAGAACTAACAAATCTTCGACCTATATTTTTATACCCTATTCTAAACACAGAGTTTTCTCAATTACATTTTTGATTATGATTTATAGCACTACAAAAATTAGTGCTTAATGGTCATGTTATATTAAGTTGAATAATGAATTATGCATATAAACAAATATGGCTCATCAACTCGCCTATAATGGTGAGCCTACTCATGGAACAATTGATTAATTTCACAGATTCCATTTTTCTTGGTCATGTCAGTCAGATAGATTTAGGAGCATCGGCACTGGCTACAATGTATTACACAGCCATTTACATGCTCGGTTTTGGGTTCAGCCTTGGAACACAAGTTGTTATCGCAAGGCGAAACGGTGAAGGGAGATATATGGATGTCGGCAAGGTCTTTTATCAGGGATTGATTTTCTTATCTGTTTTTGCCGTTATCATTTTCATATTATCCAAACTGTTTTCTCCGGTATTACTTCGCATGACGATTTCGTCAGATAATGTCTATCAAGCCACCATAAAATATATGGAATGGCGAGATTACAGTTATCTGTTTGCATTTCCTTTATTGGCAATTCGGGCTTTCTTCGTTGGAACAACCAACACCAAAATTCTTACAGCTAACTCTATTATTATGGTAATCTGCAATGTTTTATTTAACTACTTGCTAATATTCGGGAATGCAGGTTTTCCTAAATTGGGTATTAGTGGGGCTGCTATCGGTTCATCACTGGCAGAGTTCGTAGGATTGCTATTCTTGATTCTATATATGTGGAAGCGAGTAGACAGGAAACGGTATGGATTACGTGCAAGTTTTGACTTAGGGCTGTCACTTCGCCTCTTAAATATTTCTGTTTGGACGATGGTACGTTCGTTTTTTTGCATCGCTCCTTGGTTTTTATTCTTTGTGGCAATTGAACATTTAGGAGAATGCGAACTTGCAGCAGCAAACGTAGTAAGAAGTATCTCAATGCTCTTTTTTGTGATTGTCAATTCATTTGCGACTACCGCTATTTCGTTAGTTAGTAACCTTATCGGAGCAAATAAAATTCCAGAAGTTATGCCACTTTCCCGCCGTATCATATTGCTAACTTATACAATGGGTATTCCATTGATCCTGTTATCTTTTGTTTTGTCGAGAACTCTTTTAGGGCTGTTCACTAATGATGAAATAGTTGTTCAGAAAGCATTTTACCCATTCTGTGTAATGCTTTCTACATTTATCATCTCTGTACCAGCTTATACATATTGCAATACAGTAATAGGCACAGGTAATACGAAAGTAGTTTTTGTGTTCCAAACGATTAATATTATTATCTATCTGTCATACCTATTTGCTTTGTCCCAATTTCCGAATATTCCGCTTGCAGCATATTGGACTTCCGAACAAATATACGTCTTAATGTTATTATTGATGTCGTATGTATATATGAAAAAAGGCAGATGGTTTAATAAGAGTGTCTAATCCTAACAATGATTTATCTATGTGGGATATTCTGGAAACAAGGCTTTTCAAGTTCTTTTATCAACTTCCGATACAGAAATTGACTTTGAACCGCAAATCAAAGAGGCATATAGAGAGTTTGTGGAAAGATTAATCTTCTATTTAGATTCTGAGACAGATAATATGAAGCGTATTCGCACCCTCAATTTGATTCACGTAGAAATTGAAACGGTTAAATCTTTGGAAGTTTCTTATGGAGCAAAAAAGGACGTGTTGAAAATCGTTTACTCAGATAAGGTATTATCTTTTGTTCAAAAAAACTGGAGTTAATCCATAAACAAATGGAGTTCCCACGATATTTCATTAAGATAGAAACCTCATGGCAATCACCGCTCTATCTTACAGACGAAACCTATCTTATTGAAATTATGGAGATGGTGAGCGGACTGTTCTTATCTAAAAGAGTAGTTACTCACAACGGAGCAGAATCACCACTTACAGAAATCGGAAGAGCGTTTGAACACCTCTTTAATATCAAACTGGGGGATATTCACAAGAAGCATGAGAGTGTTATTAAGCGTAAGTCATCCAAAGTTACCGGATTTTTAGATACACTTCGCGAAGCCTATTACCGAAGAAAGTAAGAACAAAGGATATTTGTAAATCAACAACTTACCAACTATTTATAGGGGTGTACCAGTGGTACACCCCTAACTTATTTGCACTCATTTGCCAAACTTTGCTTCATCAATCGATTGGTAAACTTAATGTTTAATTTACAAATGAAGCAAAATGTATATAGACAATGATTTGTACAGGAAAATGCCGATTGTAAGACCTATGAACGGTTCAAAAAGGAAAATCAATTTGATACGCAAACCGATGCAAAACAAGGTGAATAATGTTACCGCCTGATGAAGTGGCAGCGCTCCCCATTTAGCAGAAACACCTCACCCTGTGGCTCGGCTCGTTTCGCTAAATGAAGCAAGAGGGAACTGGACAAGTCCTGTTCTTCCCTCTTGCCCTGCGGGGCAAAGCCTTTGACTTTAATGGGTTACATTCGTAACCGTTTATAACAGTGATTATAAGCTGAAAGTGTATTTCACTTATAATCAACTGAATAAATCTCATTTTCTTTATAAAAAAGTTATAATTATGGATAAGACCAGTAATATATCCACACTCACTACCATCGGGATAGACCGACAGACGAAGAAACTGATAGATAAGCTCTGCAAACGCTATTCACTGAAAAAAAGGGGAAATAGTCCGATTGGCATTTGTCTATATTGATAAAGCGTGTATCCCCCCCAGCGGAAGTACCGGAATCCGTAAAATCGGAACTGGCGAAGATAAACAAACGGCAGGATGATATAATCCGCTTCATCCGACACTACGAGGAAGAACAACTAAATCCGATGGTACGAACGGCAAATTCTATAGCCGTTCGCTTCGATGCTATTGGCAAGGAGTTGGAAAACCTTATACTTTCCTAACTGGCAACCAGTCAGGAAAGACAAACAGCCGTACTGCAAAAGGTAAGTGAACAGTTCGGAAAACATGCCGATGTAATCAACCAGCAGGGAAAGCAACTTACTGCCCTATATCAGATACATCAACGGGATTATAAGAAGCTGCTTCACCTGATACAACTCTATTCAGAGTTATCCGCTTGCGGTGTGATGGATAGCAAACGAAAAGAGAACTTCAAAGCGGAAATCATCAATCTGATAAATACATAGAGCCATGCATATAGATTTTGCCCCACCATCGGGTGGAACATATAACAATACAGGAAGTAGCCGACAATTAGCTTCATATTTAGAACATGAAGATTTGGAACGGATGGAAAAAGGTATCTATACCGATGGCTTTTTCAACCTGACGGATAATAACATCTACAAATCAAAAGTTATTAAGGATATAGACAGTAATATCGGGCAACTCCTGAAAACGGATGCTAAGTTTTTTGCTATCCATGTCAGCCCATCGGAAAACGAACTTCGGGCAATGGGGAACACTGAACAGGATAAAGCCGAAGCTATGAAACGGTATATTCGGGAAGTGTTCATTCCTGAATACACCAAGAATTTCAACAAAGGGTTATCCGAAGCAGATATAAAGTTTTACGGCAAAATTCATTTCGACCGTAACCGTTCCGATAATGAACTAAATATGCACTGTCATTTGATTGTAAGTCGGAAAGACCAAATAGGAAAGAAAAAACTATCACCGCTTACTAACCACAAAAACACCAAGAACGGAGTAATAAAAGGCGGTTTTGACCGTGTAAATTTGTTCCAACAAGCGGAACAGGGATTTGATAAGCTATTCGGTTATAATCGCCAACTATCGGAATCTTTTGAGTATGCTAATACCATGAAAAACGGTAGTATTGACAATAAACTGAAAATGCAGGAGCAGGAGTTGAAAGAGCCAAAACAATATTTTACTGGCGAAAATAAAAAAGAGATATTCCAATCCGGTGAAAAAGAAAACATGATTTCTCGCAATCTTGATAGCAAGGTAGATAATAAATAGTCTTACAATCGGCAAAATAATAGTGGTGGTGATTCTCTTTTGTCTATCTTCTCATTAGGAGACGGCAATAATTACGATGCAACACTGGCAGAGAAATTACAAGCACAGAAACGTAAAAAGAAAAAGAAGAAAGGGATTAGACGATGATTGAATATGAAGAATTAAGAGCCGATATAGACCGCTACCTGATGGAACGTTTCAAGTATCATAAATCGCTTGTCTATCTGACAATAGACAATGTTATCACCATCCGAAGAAACAGCCGTATAGACCTGTATTTGCGTATCAGAAAGGTTGAAAGCCTATTTCCACCTGATTGTCTGATTATTGCCCGATTTGGATTCAGTAAGGAGCGAATAGGACACGGTACGCACTTTCTCCGATTCTTGACAAGAATAGCCCTAAAATATGGATTCAGATACATCAGAATTGAATGTGCCAACGAAAAAAGCGATGCTTTCGCCAAGAAGTTAGGCTTCTGTTCCATTGATGAAGAGAATTTCACAATAACGGTAAACGACCTAATGAATTATTTTTCAATGGAATAATTTAATAAATCCTTTATTTTCCTGAACACAAAGGTATATTCCGAGAATATGCTTATCAGAGGAAAAAATATATGTATGGTTGAGTGTTTACATCAGATACACTCACTTCCATTTATCATACGCATTTTTTGAAACCAACTAAAAAGTGCTTTCCTTTGCTTGAAAAAGTATTGAAATATATATCTTTACTGCAAAAAGAAAAATATATGAATAGTTTATTTGATTTATTTAAAAGAACATATCTCGAACCTGCAAAACACAATGATAATACATATGAGTATTATAATATCAGTGCAAGAACTGATATATCAAAAGTAAGAGATATTTTAGAAAAATGGTTCTATAATTATCCTGAAGAAGAAAAGAAAGAGCTAAAGAGCCGATTTAAGAAAGATTTTGATTCTTCATTTTTTGAACTGTTCTTATATGAACTATTTTGTAAGCTAGGATATAATATTATCATTCATCCTGATTTACCTTCTTCTCCGAAAAAACCTGATTTTTTAATATCTAAAAATGATTTAGAAATCTATATTGAAGCAAAGATTGTTAAGAGTAAAACTATGAAACAAGAGGCTTTTGAACGAAAAAGGAATGAACTCTATGATAATCTGAATAAGTTAAATACAAAAGATTTCCTTTTAAATATTGAACATCTGTGCTTTCTTTCTCAGAAACAGCCAAGCACAAAAGGGATGATAAAATATATAGAGGAAGAATTACAAAAAATAGCCCCCAACATATTGAGAGAAGAATTAGAAAAAAATGGCATTGAAAATCTACCGAAGATAGAATATAAGAATAGGGATGTTCATATGATAGTAAGCCCTATCCCTATAAGTCCTTCGGCAAGAGAGGAAAAAATACGTCCAATAGGTATATATCCAGCAGAAGCCTTTTGGGGAGGAGGTGAAGAATCTCTCAAAGAATCTATTGAAAAAAAAGCTAAAAGGTACGGAAAATTGGATAAACCATTTATTGTATGCCTAAATTCGTTAGACATTAGAACATCGGGAAAAATAGACGTTGATAATGCTATTTGGGGGACATTAGCATTTTCATGGTCGACAAATCCGGAAAGTAAAGATGAAAAATGGATAAGACAATTAGATGGCGTATTTTATGATAAGAAAGGTGTGCGACTTAAAAATCTTACAGGTATTTTCGTTTCTAAAGTATGCCCTCATAATGTTCCTGTTGCCAATTATTGGCTCTATGAACATCCTTTTTCCGAGAACAAAATGGATTTCAATAAAATAGGATTAAAATTTAACTATATAAGCGAAGGGAAAATAATCGACAACACAGGAGATAATATAGGTGATATACTTGAAATACCTAAAGATTGGCTTACATAACTGATTATCGGGAAAGCATTTACTTTACTGATAATCAGTTAGAAATTATTCTCATTGGTTTCCCTTTTAGGAAATATTCTGTTTCATCTGTACTGTTTTCAAATTTTACTATCAGTTTCGGATAGTACATACTTTCCTTCAATCCGTTCTGCTAAATTTGTCATATCCTCATTAATCTTAGTACGGGTTATATCCGCATAGATTTGGATAGTGGAAATACTTCGGTATCCCAGTGTTTGGCTAATCGTTTCTATCGGAACACCCATTGAAAGACAAAGGGTTGCATAGCTATGTCTTGCCATGTGGTACGTCAGTCGCTTATCAATATTAGCTGCTTTGGCTATCTTTTTTAACTGAATATCAGCGTTTTCTATTGTGCATAACCTGAACGCCCTTCCACCAAAACCAGCGAAAGCAGTGTCCCAGTATTTTTCGATAAGCCGTAACGGAATATTAAGTAGTGGAATATAAGAAGTACTTCCAGTCTTTTGACGGTTCAGGACAATCCATTGTTTACCATCTTCTTTCCGTACAATATTATCGTGCCGTAAGTTCTTCAAATCTACAAAGGCAAGCCCTGTGAATGTCGAGAATAGGAACATATCACGAATAAACCGTTGTGTGCCTGATTTAAGGGAAGTTTTCATAAGCAAGTCCAGTTCGTCATTGGTAAGCGACTTGTTTTTAAGTTTGTTTTTTTCCAATTCAAAACCGTCAAAGGGTGGACGGGTGATAATTCTCCGATGTAATGCCAAACATATTACCCTGTTTACTAAAACAATCCGAGCCTTAACGGTTCTCGGATTCATCCTGCGTTTTACCCGAAAGAAGAAATTCAACGCTTTGATGAAAGGCAAATCTAACTCTGTCAGGGGAATATCCTCTACATGGTATTCTTCCTGAAGAAACTGTTTAAGCTGTTTATAAAGTACTTCATATTGCTTGTAGGTGGATTGTGCCCGGTCAATACCTATTCTTCCTTTGAAGTCTTCCATCATTTCACCGAATAAAGCAAGGAGCGTTTTTTGTGCTGTGGCAATTCCTTGAAAGGCATTCTTCACTTCGATAGCGGTTACTTTTCCTGTTCGTTTTAAAATATCCCTGTAATGCGCATGTATGGAGAGATTAATTTTATTAATCTCTCTGTTGAGTTCAACGGCGATACGACTTTTGCCGATTGCCCGACCTGATTTTACACTCCAAAGTCGTTCTTCTATTTTCAGCTTTGAGCCGAATTGTGCAATGGTGTTACCGATGATGATTTTACCCACAATCGGGTAAATGGTATCGGGATTTGTTTCTGTTCTTTCCATCTTCCCCTCTCGTTTAAGGTAGAAGGACACCTTTAGTTCGTTGTTCATAACACTCACATTTTAAGTTCGTAAAATTACTTTCAATATGGGTTATCCGAACAATGTAAACCACAGATAAACAACGCTATAACCAGACGTTTAACGTCATTGTTTTGCTCTGCTTTTCGCTTAATGGAATGGGTAACGGTTTAGAAACGGAAAGTCTGTACTAATCCGCTTTTATTGCTATTTCGCTACTCGGCATCCAAATACACTAAAAGACATACATTTCTATTAACCAATCAATTACCGTGCTTTTCTCTAATTCTTCTTTCAGGCATCTTGTTTAATCCGCACCTAAAAAAGCAAACAGCAAGCAAGATTTTGCCCTGCTCCCTCTTAACCTTTTTTACAGCCGTTTCTTACAGCATTCTGTGGCGTGTTGCGTCTAACCTACAACCAAGACTCAACAATGAACAGAAATGATTAAAAAGGAATATATATTGTTGGCAGTATTATCTGCCGGTTTTTCCTTTCCGGTGCAAGGACAGACTACATGGACGAAACAAGATTCCATTAAACTGAAAGAGATACTGGACGGAACAACGGATATATCCATTAATCCTACTGTCAAACAAGAAATCGACCTGTTATTTTCCACACCTGCACAGATACACAGTATTCCCATTTTACCCGTTGAGGAACTTTTACCCAAGCCGGAAAATCTCCGGCAGATATACGCGATACCCGGATTCCGGCTGGACAATACACGCATATATTACAACACCCAACGACGGAATAAATATATACTGAACACTCAGCGATTCAGTATCTCAGCCACTACGGAATATGGCAAAAGAGCAAGGGTACTTTTACAGCAAAAGACAGATTTCAAATTTGACGTCACTCAAAAGCTCGGCTATCATGTTTACGCAGGCTATAACCGCAGCAGCGGTAAATCCGCCATATTGCCGGAAACAGTAAGCCCGCTGTATCTTGGAAGTGGATTCTCGTATGACATCAACAGGCAGGTACAGGTAAAAACAGGTGTCAGACACCAATTCAATATAATCCACAGACGCTGGGAATGGGTGTGGGAAACAAGTGTGGGAATATCTTTTTAGATATGAAAAAAGGTGCAGGCGGCTTACTGCCGCTTGCACCTTTCCATATCAAGAGTCAAGTCGTCTTAGATACCGAGTGATTTGCGTACTGCTTCCACTTTCTTTTCAGCCTCGGCGTTTGCATTGCCGTAGCACTTGGAGCAACCCATTTCACCTTTCACTTCAATGTAGAACTTAATCTTAGGCTCCGTACCCGAAGGACGAACGGAAATCTTCGTGCCGTCTTCTGTAAAGTACTGGAGAACGTTGGATGTCTCGGGCATATCCAAGTCGGTTACATTGCCCTTGGCATCGGTAGCTTTCAGAGTTTTGTAGTCCTTAATCAAGGAAACGGCAGAACCACCGATTTCTTTCGGCGGATTGGCGCGGAAGTTATCCATCATAGCCTTGATTTCATCTGCACCGCTCTTACCCGGCTTCACTACATTCACGGTAGTTTCCTTAGAGAAACCGTACTCTACATAAATATCCATCAGGATGTCATACAACGTCTTACCCTGGTCTTTAGCCCAAGCGCAGATTTCAGCCAACAGTGAACAGGCGGAAACGGCGTCTTTATCGCGAACGAAATCTTCGGCAAGGAAACCGTAGCTTTCTTCACCGCCGCCGATGTATTGCTGCTTGCCTTCGCGCAGGCGGATTTCACGGGCAATCCACTTGAAGCCGGTATAGCAATCGAGCATTTCAATCTTATTCTTATCGGCAACCGCCTTGATAAGTTCGGTAGTCACAATGGTCTTCACGATGAAGTCCGTAGGCTGCATCTTGCCCGTCGCGATACGGTTCTTGATGATATAGTACAAGAAGAGCAAGCAAGTCTGGTTACCGTTAATCAGCACCCATTCGCCCTTATCGTCCTTACAAGCCATACCCACGCGGTCGGCATCCGGGTCGCTTGCCATTACGATGTCCGCATCAATCTTCTTGGCGAGTTCGATGGCCATAGAAAGCGCTTCCGCATTTTCAGGATTCGGAGAGATTACCGTCGGGAAGTCACCGCTCTTGACCATCTGTTCGGGCACGCAGTGTACATTCTCAAAGCCCCATTCTTTCAGAGAAGCGGGAATAAGCACTCTACCCGCACCATGAAGCGGCGTATAAACGATACTGAGGTCTTTCTGACGTTTAATCACTTCCGGGTCGATGGAAAGGGTGTGGACTTTATCCAAATATACCTTGTCGATGTCTTCGCCGATAATCTGAATCAAATCCTTGTTGCCTTGGAACTTGATGTCCTCAACAGTTACTTTGTTCACTTCATCGATAATGGCAGTGTCGTGCGGAGCAAGTACCTGCGCACCGTCATCCCAATAGGCTTTATAGCCGTTGTATTCTTTCGGGTTGTGGCTTGCGGTCAGGTTGATACCGCTTTGGCAACCGAGGTGGCGGATGGCGAAGGAAACTTCCGGAGTAGGACGCAAGTCATCGAAAAGATAAACCTTGATACCGTTCGCCGAGAAAATATCAGCCGAGATTTCAGCGAACTTGCGGCTGTTGTTACGGCAGTCGTGACCCACTACGACGGAGATTTGCTCTTTGTCCTTGAAGCATTTGTTCAGATAGTTCGCCAATCCCTGGGTAGCCGCGCCTACTGTATAGATGTTCATACGGTTGCTGCCCGCACCCATGATACCGCGCAAACCACCTGTTCCGAATTCCAGGTCTTTATAAAAACATTCTATCAGTTCGGTCTTATCTGGATTTTCCAACATTCTTTTCACTTCAGCCTGAGTTTCGGCATCATAAGCCGGGGTAAGCCATTTTTCAGCTTTCTCAGTTACCTGTTTAATCAGTTCTTGATTTTCCATAAGACTATTTTAATATTAAAGGTTAATACTTCATTTTTTGTTAAGTCACAAATGTAAAAGAATAAGTTCAAATATCCTAATCAATCGGGCATTTTATAACGGTCGCCCGTTTGTTTTACATATTCTTCCAAGAATTCCTTCGGATAACCCGGACGAAGCACCCCTACGGGCTGACCGATAGCATTGCGCTCGAACTTTCCGTCTTTCATTTTACGGACAACACCGTCATTATATTTCACAATGATGAATTCACCCAGACGCTTCCATGTGTCGAAAGCGCTCTGTGCCGTCATATTGGTATAATTTGTCAAGAATGCTTTCGCTTTGGCCGGGTCTTTCTCCAGAAGTTTGGCGGCGGCGGATTCAATGCCTTCCTGCGCCTCGTTGAAAGTGGTTTCGAGTTCGTTCTGCGTGGCACGTACATCACCAATCATAAGGTCGTAACGGGGATATACCATATTGGAAACCCAGTTGAAAATCCAGAAAGAGGAATTCCATGAGAAAGTGATATAGTCCGCACCGTCTACACGCGAATAGCATACGGGCACTTTATCCGCGCAACAGTATACGGGAGTGAATACAGTCATGTTGGCGTCATCCGTACCGAACCACAATACGCCTCCGATAGCATCGGGCAGCGTGGAACGCATCTGCGCCACAAACACGAAACCGCTCTGCTGCGTGGAGATGGGACGCTCGTTGAAATACTCCTTATCGCCCACTTTGAAAGAAAGAGGAGAAAGACGGTAGGGAGTGTGATACGGTCCTGCACCGAAATCTTTGCTGATGTCGAGAGGAGTGCCTTCGTAATGATCACGCATGGCATTCTTTACATCTTGTACGGAGATTTTACGGTCGGGCTTTACGAAAAGCGGCATCGGAGTGTCGGTATCGCCTAATATATAAGGTAAGAATTCGTTGCCACGGGCGGTAAACATATTAAAATAGCTCCACACGCGGGCTTCGCAATAACGACGAGCGCCAAAGTCGAGCGGCGCATAGGCATTCGCAAAGCTGAAGTCTTTGTTTACTCCGTCGAAATAGCCTTTCTCACGGGCAAAGGATATGACGTCAGGAGAATACATACAGTTGTTCTTGTCGTTCATATCGAACTGGTGGATACGGCTTTGGTTGGCATGCGCGGAAATGCAATCATCGGGCACGCGGACAGCCACCCATACGGCTCCACGCACACCGGGACCTTTGCCTATCATCTCCATAATCCAGATTTCATTGGGATCGGCGATGGTGAATGACTCGCCGCCGCTGTAATAACCGTATTCCTGTACGAGTTCCGTCATTACTTTGATAGCTTCGCGGGCGGTGCGGGAACGTTGCAGACCGAGATAAATCAGGCTTCCGTAATCGATGATGCCGGTAGTGTCCACCAACTCGGGACGGCCGCCGAAAGTCGTCTCACCGATAGTAAGCTGGAATTCGTTCATATTGCCGATAACGTTGTAGGTCTGGCGTGCCTGTTCTATCCGGCCGAGGTATTTGCCGGTATCCCACTCGTGTACGTCAATCAATGTGCCCTTTTTGTGCACACCTGCGGGATAATGATATAACTCGCCGAACAATCCATAGGAGTCGGCAGAATAGGAAACAATTGTAGAACCGTCCGTAGAGGCGTTCTTACCCACAATGAGGTTGGTACAGGCAAATGCGTTTGCCACAGCTGCCACCACTAACGCGACGGAGAGAGTTAATCTTTTCATACTTCTGTTATTATATAGTTTATTTGATAATGCCATGATATAAATGAAGAGTTACCATGCAAAACGGAACTGTTTCGTGGTCTGATTGCCACAACCGTCAGTTACAGTCATTTCTACGGTATGCCTGCCGCCTTTCTTTACATGCTTCGGGTCGAGTTCGCAAACCAGATTGCCGCTAATGGAGTTGGGCTTGCCGAACAAGGCGTATTTTCCGTCTATCGTTCCGCGATAACTGTGTATTCCTGTCTCCTTGTCTTTCGCTTTAAAGACGATACGCCCCGTACGCCCCCACTGCTGAGGGTTGAGCGGAGTAATCTCCGGCGGTACGGTATCGACAGCCACCGTATAAGCAGCCAAGTCGCGGATACGGACTTTCATAAAGCCGTCCTCATACGTGCCGCCTACGCTATATTTCCCACCTCGGGCTGTAACGCCGGCTACGTAATATTTCGATTTATCTTCCAGGCGGTCGCGGCGCAAACCGATACGCATTTCACAAGCTCCGTGCAGGGGAATACGCGTATCGTGCAACTGATAAGTGAAAGCCACATCTCCGCTATCGGCACGTACGGAATAGTTCAGCCAGACATCATCGTACAGCATTCCGCGCGGTACGACCAGCTCCAAACCGGGTTCCTGAAGATAATTGGTCTTGTCCCATTTGAAAGCATACTTTTCGCGATGTTCCACGGGACGGATGCCGGTGTTCTTTCCCTGTACGGTAAAGCGGACTTTCGAGGTGTTGCCTAACGCGTCGCTTAAAGTGTACACAAAGCGATAAGGACGTTCTTCGTTGATTTCTATCAGTCCGCGATTGCTGTTGGAGGCATGCAGCATACGCAGGCGGTTGCCCGGTTCGATGAATGACTTCATGTACTGTCCGTGCGTCCATGAATTGATATAGCGGTTTTCTTCGTAAGCAAAACGGTCTACCACACTGCGGAATACTTCTTCACCGTCCACTTCGAGAATAACGGTATGCACGCCGTAGCGGTTGCCCACCCCGTCCATGTGGTCATAGGCACGAATTCCCGCGCCTATCAGTCCCCAGGCCGTGATAGGTTTTGCGGGGCTGGCAGGGAAAGTCTGATGTATCTGCTTTCCGTTTACCACACCTTTGCCCGGTTGCGGAAACAGGATGATACCTTCGGCATGAGGGGCGGTATTGTCTTTCACTTTTTTCATAAAGAAAGGCAGCGGGTCAACATAGTCTCCCGTTGCCGACTCAATCATATCCAGATGCAGGTGAGGGCCGAAAGAGTAGCCCGTATTGCCGCTAAGGGCTATCACCTGCCCTGCCTTTACCGGATATTCCCCCGGCTCGGGAGTAATCTCCACTTCCCAACTTTCCTTTTCATACTGCAAAGCTTTCACCCTTCGGGCTATATCTCCTACAAACGCGCTGAGATGGCGGTTGATAGTGGAATAGCCGTTGTCGTAATCCACATCGAGCACATAGCCCGAACCGTGCGTTACGCGGATGCGTGAGATATGCCCGTCGGCCAAAGCACGCACGGGTTTGCCGATGGCCCCGCCGGTCTTGAAGTCCAATCCGCCATGAAAATGGTTGGCACGTATCTCACCGAAGTTACCGGAGAAGACGATAGGAAAATCAAAAGGGGGAGTAAAAGACGCCGCCTGCATCTCCGGCACAGTTTCCATATCGGACGCCTCTTGTGCATACCCGCCTTGTACGCTGCCAACGAAAAACAAAACTGAGAGAAATATAGAATGTTTTATATTCTTACAAATCATATCCTATTTTTTTAATGCATGCAAATATAAAAAGAATAGTTCTCTCCGCCTAAACAAAAAAGCATAATCCTACCGTCCTACCCTATAAATAAGCAGGCGTTTTCTGTTGTAAAACACCTTATATTAAATGACAATGAGACAGAGAAATCGCTATCTTGCAACATGTTTAACCATTAACAGATGACATTATGATTATCGGAGTACCCAAAGAAATCAAGAACAACGAGAACCGTGTAGGAATGACCCCTGCCGGAGTAGCCGAGTTGGTGAAGAAAGGTCATACGGTGTATGTGCAGGCTACGGCCGGCGCAAACAGCGGGTTCTCTGACGATGATTACATCGCCGTAGGTGCGCGAATCCTGCCTGCCATTGAAGATGTCTATGCCATAGCCGACATGATTGTCAAGGTGAAGGAGCCTATTGCACCGGAGTACAAACTGATTAAAAAGGGACAAGTGGTATTTACCTATTTCCACTTTGCGGCCGATAAATTACTGACCGAAGCCATGATTGAAAGCGGTGCCGTATGTATCGCTTATGAGACGGTGGAGAAGGACGACCATTCCTTGCCATTACTCACTCCTATGAGCGAAGTGGCAGGACGTATGGCTACCCAGGTGGGAGCCCGTTTTCTGGAAAAGCCGCAAGGCGGAAAAGGAAAGCTGATGGGTGGCGTACCGGGTGTCCGCCCCGCGCGCGTACTTATTTTAGGTGGCGGCGTAGTCGGTACCAATGCCGCACAAATGGCTGCGGGAATGGGTGCCGAGGTAATGATTACGGATGTCAACCTGCCACGCCTGCGCTATCTCAGCGAGGTATTGCCCAAAAACGTAAAAACGCTCTATTCCTCGCTTCACAATATAAAAATGGAACTGCCTACCATAGATTTGGTAATAGGCTCCGTTCTTATTCCCGGTGATAAAGCTCCGCATCTCATCACAAGGGATATGCTGAAAATGATGAAACCCGGAACCGTACTTGTGGATGTCGCCATTGATCAGGGCGGCTGCTTTGAAACGTCTCATCCCACTACCCACAGCGAACCGACGTATGTTGTGGATGGTATTGTGCACTATGCGGTAGCCAATATTCCCGGCGCTGTACCGTTTACTTCTACTATGGCGCTGACAAATGCAACACTGCCTTATACCGTGGCATTAGCTTGCAAAGGTTGGAAACAGGCTTGTAAAGATGATCCGGCATTGGCATTGGGACTGAATGTGGTAGAAGGGAAAGTGACATATAAGGCGGTGGCGGATGTGTTCGGAATGAGGTATGAGGAGGTAGAATTATGAGTTATAAGTTATAAGTTATAAGTTATAACTTATAACTTATAACTCATCACTTATCCACCACCTCAATCATCAAACAAGAAATCTCCTTTCTTCGCATACGCCCAATACATAGTCAATATTGTTATGCACAAATTGAAAATGAACGGAAATTCTTGCGAACCGGTATGGAATATCCATTGGAAAAAATCGGTGATGAAAGGCGACAACAGTATGGCAAGGTAATTCATCACCATTACAAAAGCAAGGGCAAGCGTTGTCTTTTGAGGAATGGCAGTATCGACCGTCTTATCATAAATCAGCGGTTGAATGATACCATAGCCTAAACCGACCAAAATACATCCCGGCACAATAAGCCATTCCGTAGGAGAAATCCATATCAATAGCAATCCGACGGCAACAGCCAAAAGGCTATAAAGTTTTGTTTTATTTCCCAAAAGCTTCACTATATTATCCAACATAAACCCCGGAGCCATAATGGCAAGGAAAAACAAAGAAATCATCAGCCCTGAATTTCCGCTTGAAAAGTGGTGCGCTTCCATTAAGAAAGGTAAATTAAAAGTAACCGCAAGGACTACGTATGTAACCACCCCATAGAACAGCATTAACTGAATAAGATGGCGTATATGTATGCCATATTTACCGGAAATCACAGGCGCAGACTGCATGGAAGGAATAACAGCCGACGCCTGCTTCACCGTGACCGAAACCGTATTCTTTTTTAAATAGGCCGAAAGAACCAAAGAAATCAGCGGCAACAGATAAACGACAAAAGGCAAACGCCAGTGTACCTCTGCCAGATAACCCGTTACGGCCGTAGCCACCACCAGCGTCATATTGGTTATGGCGGAACTGTATCCAAACTGTTTGACGCGATACTCTCCCGTGAAATACCGAGAAATCAGCCCCGTAGAAAGAGGAATAATCAATCCCGCCCCGATACCGAGCAAAGCGCTGACAGCCATCAGTTGCCACATCTTAGAAGAAAACAAATAAAGCACCCCGCTTGCGGCAAACAGCCAAAGCCCCACCCGCAGCAAACGGATAAAATCGCGTTTCTCCGCCAACTTGCCCGCCAACAATACAAACGGGATAATCAGTAAGGAAGGCAAAGAAGTCAACATCTGTATATCCAACTCCGTGGCATGGGGAAAAATAGTGGAGAGCTCTCCCAAAATAGGTGAGACAGCCAAGCCCGGCAATGAGGTCAGAGCAGAAATAGACCAGATACCTATGAGCGTAATAAGAGGAATGGTTCCTTGTCCGGTATTAATTTTCATAATTTTAAAGTGAGTGGGTTAGTTGAAGGAAAACAAGCGATGCAACAGAATGTTCGGACAGGATAAGTGATAATTAAAGAGTAATAAGACGTAAAAGCGCCGGGATTTCCCGCCCCGCCCTTTTAATAAACGCCAAATAATGTAAAACGGCGGAACTTTCTTTCGTGGGGGTCGTTGTTGTGGAAAATTCGACGGGGAAGGTCCCCGCCGCCTAAACCTTTAAAAACTTATAGTTATATGGAAGATTTGAATTTCAGAAAAGGAGATGCAAAGACCGAAGTATTCGGTTCGAACCGTATGTTGCAACCCTCACCGGTAGAGAAAATCCCCGAAGGGCCTACCACTCCGGAGATTGCCTACCAGATGGTGAAGGATGAAACGTTTGCGCAGACCCAGCCCCGTCTGAACCTGGCTACGTTCGTCACTACTTATATGGACGAATACGCAACCAAGTTGATGAACGAAGCTATCAACATCAACTACATCGACGAAACCGAGTATCCCCGCATCGCCGTAATGAACGGTAAATGTATCAACATCGTCGCCAATCTGTGGAACTCTCCGGAAAAAGAAACCTGGAAAACCGGCGCACTCGCCATCGGTTCTTCAGAAGCATGTATGCTGGGTGGTGTGGCCGCATGGCTGCGTTGGCGCAAGAAACGCCAGGCTCAAGGCAAACCGTTCGACAAACCGAACTTCGTTATCTCGACCGGTTTCCAGGTGGTATGGGAAAAATTCGCCCAACTGTGGCAGATTGAAATGCGTGAAGTGCCCCTGACACTCGACAAGACCACGCTCGACCCCGAAGAAGCTCTGAAAATGTGTGATGAGAACACTATCTGTATCGTACCTATCCAGGGTGTTACATGGACAGGACTGAATGACGACGTTGAAGCCCTTGACAAAGCGCTCGACGCATACAACGCCAAGACCGGCTACGACATTCCTATCCACGTAGATGCTGCAAGCGGCGGCTTTATCCTTCCGTTCCTGTATCCTGAAAAGAAATGGGACTTCCGTTTGAAATGGGTACTTTCCATCAGTGTCAGCGGTCACAAGTTCGGCTTGGTTTATCCGGGTCTGGGTTGGGTTTGCTGGAAAGGCAAAGAATATCTGCCCGAAGAAATGTCATTCAGCGTAAACTACCTCGGCGCCAATATTACCCAAGTAGGTTTGAACTTCTCCCGTCCCGCCGCACAGATTTTAGGACAGTATTACCAATTTATCCGCTTAGGCTTCCAGGGTTACAAAGAAGTACAGTACAATTCACTCACAATCGCCAAGTATATCCATGACGAAATCGGTAAAATGGCTCCGTTCGTCAACTACTCCAACGAGGTGGTGAACCCGTTGTTCATCTGGTATTTGAAACCGGAATACGCAAAGACCGCCAAATGGACGCTGTATGACTTGCAGGATAAACTTTCGCAACACGGTTGGATGGTTCCGGCCTATACGCTGCCTTCCAAACTGGAAGATTACGTAGTGATGCGCGTCGTGGTCCGTCAAGGATTCAGCCGCGACATGGCGGACATGTTGCTGGGCGACATCAAGAATGCCATTGCCGAACTGGAGAAACTGGACTACCCCACTCCTACCCGCATGGCACAGGACAAGAACCTGCCGGTAGAAAGCAAAATCTTCAACCACGGCGGCAGACGTCACAAAAAGTGATAAAGTCATAATCACTCTACTGCCTTATCACTTTAACACAGTATATATAAATATGGAAAAGAAAATATCAATCTCTCAAATCAAGGAAGTTGCCCAACAAGCCTATAATGAGGTGAAAGGACAAACAGGCGGCAAGAATGCGGATTATATTCCGTACCTTGCCAATATAGATTCCAAATTGTTCGGCCTCAGCATTTGCCTGATGAACGGACAGACCATCAATATCGGAGATACGGACTACCGTTTCGGCATAGAATCCGTGTCAAAGGTACATACCGCCATACTTATCCTGCGCCAGTACGGTGCGCAGAAAGTGCTGGATATGATTGGCGCCGATGCAACAGGACTGCCGTTCAACTCTATCATCGCTATTTTGCTGGAGAACGACCATCCCTCTACGCCATTGGTAAATGCCGGAGCCATTTCCGCTTGCTCCATGGTACAGCCGGCAGGCAATTCGGACAAGAAATGGGATGCCATCGTACAGAACATCACAGAACTGTGCGGCTCCGCTCCGCAGCTTATCGACGAACTGTACAAATCGGAAACGGCTACGAATTTCAATAACCGCTCCATTGCCTGGTTATTGAAGAATTACAACCGTATCTACGATGATCCGGATTTGGCGCTCGACCTTTATACCCGCCAATGCTCACTGGGTATCACAGCCGAACAATTGGGCATTGCAGCCGGAACGATTGCCAACAACGGCGTTAATCCCGTCACCAAACAAAACGTGTTTGAGGCCGGGCTCGCGCCGAAAATCACTTCAATGATTTCCACCGTAGGCTTCTACGAGCATTCAGGCGACTGGATGTACACTGCCGGCATACCCGCCAAGAGCGGTGTAGGCGGTGGCGTAATGGCCGTACTGCCCGGTGTGATGGGTGTTTCCGCTTTCGCTCCCCCGTTGGACGAAGCCGGCAACTCCGTCAAGGCGCAACTGGCTATCAAGTTCATCATGAACAAGCTCGGTCTGGGTGTATTCAACGGTGACAATGTGACGATTACAGAATAATCTCTCATACTCTTTTTTCCAAGGTTGCTCCAAAAGCGTCGCGAACGCCGAGGGGCAACCTATTTAATGATGAATGATGAGTTGCAGGTGGCAACTCGTCACAAAACAGACCTCATTATGAAAATGGCTCTATCGGAATTCGTTTTGCGAAAAAAAGGAATATACGGCATCCTGCATGTCATCATCCTGCTGCTTTCGCTGTTTTTGGTAATCAGCATCTCCATCGATACGTTCAAAGGCATCCCTTTCTACGAGCAATCGGTGTACATGGAAGTACAGTTGTGGATTTGCGCATTGTTCCTGGCGGACTTTGTGCTGGAGTGGATTCTGGCAACAGACAAGAAACGGTATGTCGCCACGCATTTCATCTTCCTGCTGGTGGCTATTCCTTATCAGAATATCATAGCCTATATGGGCTGGACTTTCTCACCCGAAATTACCTATATGCTGCGTTTTATCCCGTTGGTACGGGGCGGCTATGCCATGGCTATCGTGGTGGGCTGGCTGACGTACAACCGCGCATCGGGTCTGTTCGTATCCTACCTGACCATGTTGCTGGCTACCGTCTACTTCTCAAGCCTTGCCTTCTACGTCATGGAGCATGGAACCAATCCTTTGGTTACGGGCTATGGCGATGCTTTGTGGTGGGCGTTCATGGATGTGACCACGGTAGGCTCCAACATAATAGCGGTCACCGTCACCGGACGGGTATTGTCCGTGCTGCTGGCGGCGTTGGGCATGATGATGTTCCCTATTTTCACAGTATATGTAACGAGCCTGGTAGAGAGGCGTAACAAGGAAAAGCAGGACTATTATAAAAAGATAGAACAGAAACAGGAGCCCGTAAACAGCGCTCCTTAATTGTTAAAACCAAGATTTTCCCTTACCCGCCGGGAACAACTGTTCCCAGGGGTTGTTATAAACGCTGATTTTGAATATATTTTTCATCTAAAACCTTAACTTATGGCAAATATTAAACAAACAGTGAAGCTGGGCGTGTTTACCCTGGCAATCATGAATGTGACGGCAGTAGTATCCCTGCGTGGACTGCCCGCCGAGGCCGTGTACGGAATGAGTTCGGCCTTCTATTACTTATTTGCGGCCATAGTTTTCCTTATCCCGACGTCACTCGTCGCTGCGGAATTGGCTGCTATGTTTCAAGACAAACAAGGCGGTGTGTTCCGCTGGGTGGGCGAAGCCTACGGAAAGAAGCTCGGCTTCCTCGCTATCTGGGTACAGTGGATTGAAAGTACGATCTGGTATCCTACGGTGCTGACGTTCGGCGCTGTGTCCATTGCGTTTATCGGCATGAATGACGTGCACGACATGTCGCTGGCGAACAACAAGTATTACACGCTGGTCGTGGTGCTCGTTATCTACTGGCTGGCAACTTTCATCTCTCTGAAAGGTATGAGCTGGGTAGGAAAAGTCGCTAAAGTCGGCGGTTTGGTAGGTACGATTATCCCTGCCGGATTACTGATTGTACTCGGTATCATCTACCTTGCTACGGGCGGACATTCCAATATGGACTTCCACAGCAGCTTCTTCCCGGACCTGACGAACTTTGACAATGTGGTGCTCGCCGCAAGTATCTTCCTCTTTTATGCAGGTATGGAGATGGGCGGTATCCACGTGAAGGATGTCAACAATCCGTCCAAGAACTATCCGAAGGCTGTGTTTATCGGCGCGCTGATTACGGTGCTTATCTTCGTGTTGGGTACATTCGCTCTGGGTGTCATTATTCCGGCCAAGGATATCAGCCTTACACAGAGTTTGCTGGTAGGCTTCGACAACTACTTCCGTTATATCCACGCTTCCTGGTTGTCACCGATTATAGCCATTGCGCTGGCGTTCGGCGTGCTGGCAGGTGTACTGACATGGGTCGCCGGTCCGTCCAAAGGTATCTTTGCCGTAGGTAAAGCAGGTTATATGCCCCCGTTCTTCCAGAAAACGAACAAGCTGGGTGTACAAAAGAACATTCTGTTCGTGCAAGGCGGCGCTGTAACCATATTAAGCCTTTTGTTCGTGGTGATGCCTTCGGTGCAAAGCTTCTATCAGATTCTTTCACAGTTGACGGTGGTTCTTTACCTCATCATGTATATGCTGATGTTCTCCGGAGCTATCGTATTGCGTTATAAGATGAAGAAGCTGAACCGTCCGTTCCGTATCGGTAAAGGCGGTAACGGTCTGATGTGGCTTGTCGGCGGTCTCGGTTTCTGCGGCTCATTGCTCGCGTTCGTACTGAGCTTCATCCCGCCCAGCCAGATTTCTACCGGCAGCAATACCGTATGGTTCTCCGTGCTTATCATCGGCGCGCTTATCGTGGTAATCGCTCCGTTCATCATCTACGCTTCCAAGAAGCCGGGCTGGGTTGACCCGAACAGTACTTTCGAACCGTTCCATTGGGAAGAACAACCGGCCGCGCAAGTTGCGGGTAAAACAGCCACAGTGACTGCCGGAACAAGCGCTTCGGCGACCGCAAGCGAGAGCGTCGCACCTGCTTCTACGGGAAATGCTCCGTCGGCAAACGGCGGCAATGGCAGTAAAGCTCCGAATACTCCCCCTAAAGGGTAAAGACAGGCTTGCCATATAATTTTGCCTATAATGAAAAATCCTTTTGATGTACATCATACAGGATTTTCATTATAGGCAAAATCTTTTATATCAACTGTCAAACTAAAACAAGCAGCAAATCAAAAGCCGGACTTATACTTCCAAACGCTCGAAGATATTGGCGGCAAGCGTTTCGCACGCCCGCTGATAGTCCGTTACCAGTTCATCCATTACTTCCGCAGCCGTCTGTATTCCTTTCTCATTGAGCAAGGCGGAAGCCTGTCCTATTTCAAGTTCGCCTTCTTCAAGGTCTCCTTCGAAGATACCGCGTTTGGCACGTCCTTTCGACAAGAGGATGCGCAACTCTTCTTCCGTAGCTCCGACAGCCTCGGCAGCCGTCACCGCCCGCTGAAAATTGCCGCGGGCCAAACGTACGGGGGATAATTTCTTTAGTAATAAACGGGTGTCACCCTCTTTCAGACGCAGGCAGTACTCTTTAAACACTTCGCTGGCGGAGCTTTCTTCGGTCAAGGCAAACCGCGTACCGACCTGAACGCCCTCGGCTCCCAAAGCGCGCATGGCGAGAATCGCCTCACCGGTGGCGATGCCGCCGGCAGCAATCAGGGGCAATGCGGTAACCGCGCGTACGGCAGGAATCAGACAAAGAGTGGTCGTCTCTTCACGCCCGTTGTGTCCGCCGGCTTCAAAGCCCTCGGCAACAATGGCGTCTACGCCGGCCGCCTCGGCTTTCATGGCGAAGCGCGATGATGAAACGACATGTACCACTGTGACGCCGTGTTTCTTCAGCCAGCCTGTCCATGCTTTAGGGTTTCCGGCAGAAGTAAACACGATACGCACCCCCTCATCCACCACAATCCGCATGATTTCTTCTATCTGGGGATACATTAAAGGAATATTCACTCCAAACGAATGATGCGTGGCCGCACGGCACTTCTGTATATGTTCGCGTAAAGTTTCGGGATGCATGGAACCTGCGCCCAACAGTCCCAAGCCACCGGCATTACTCACCGCCGACGCCAACCGCCAGCCACTACACCACACCATGCCACCTTGAATGATGGGGTATTTTATCCCAAACAGAGAAGTTATTCTATCCATTGTTTATCCTTTAAAGGTTTGTCTTTATGAAAACAAGGATAAGAGAAAGAAAGTTCAATATTTAAGAAATTAAAGACGGGATACTCCTATTTGATTATTGCCTCTTTACGACGGGCGCTAACGGAATCACCATAAGCTTTTAATACTTCCAGCGTACGTGCGCGACGCCTCGCCGCTTTCCTGTTCCAGAACTCTTTTGTGAAAGGACGCATAAAATCGCCTGTAAATCCGCTGCTGCCGGTACCCCGCCAACTTCCTACCGCCATATTGTTGGCACGCTCGGTCACCATATAGCGCAAGCCCGTAGCTTCTATTTGTTCGATACTTTCGCGAGGCCCGGCATCCATGGGAGTTTTAGCCCAATCGGAATAGATGAAACGCGTGGTCAGTTCGTAGAACGGATCGCCCCGCCATGTATTCTTATTCACTGTAATTTTTTTCTGATAGACGGGGTCCCAGTTGTATTTGGTATTCGCGGTATAAGGCCGCAGGGTAAGCACCACCTTTTTCTCCGGCATCCGAGGCATTACGGGTAAGGCGGTATTAAAGTCCAGCCATGTTTTATGCACATCGGCTTTCGGAGAACCCGAAGGAGCATCGGCGCCCATCTCTTTCAACACGTCCGGATTCAGCTTCACCTCTCCCCCGCCATTCAGCAACCGGTGCAAACGCAAAGAGTCTTGCGGTGTCCACTCTTGAGCGTAAAGGGGGAAGGCTACCGCACAAAGCAGCCCTAAAAAGAGAATAGAATACTTCACCCGATTAATTTTTATACCTTATACTTTATACCTTATCTCACCACCACATATAGCCGCTTCCGCAAAGCGGTTCGTCATAGCAAGGGTCGATGGTCCACATGGTACGCGGATATTTCCGGCCTTCCCACCAACGGCGATAACGGGCGGCCGCATCGAGCACCTCTTCATCGGTCAGGAAGTAGATGCCCTCATAGTTTTCGGCATCCACATGCACCATTTTGCATCCCATCGAGGCGTTATGTCCCAGGCGAATCGTTTCCACCGTCCACAGAATGCACTCGCCCAACCGCAATTTCCCGCCTGCCGAATAAGATACGGGAGCCAGCGGGAAGGCAGGTATCACCGTTAAATCCTCGGCATACTTCAAGAGCTCTTCAATATCTTCTTTGGCGAACTTGGGCACATTGCTCAGCCCCTCAGGGCTTTGAGCCGAGTATTTTCCCGCCTTCAGTTGCTTCACAAACAAATCCACATCCGGATGATTATAATCCAGCGATTCTTCTCCGCAAGATACAAGCGCAAGGCAGCATACCATCGCGAGCATTACGTATCCGTATTTATATATTTTACAAAGAGTATTCATTTTGTTGTACTGTCTTTAAGGTTAATAAGTCATACGCACTCCGCACAGAAGGTTCAGGTTCGTGGGGCGTTCCGTTCGCAAAGTTCCGGTTTCGGAATCCGTATCGAAATGATGGGAAACCGAAGGCTCGGCAAACAAAGCAAAGCGGTCGTTCAATTTGTAACGCACCCCTACTCCTGCTGCTACCGACAGTTGAACGGGCTCCGCATGAAAGCCGTTATCCGAAGCACCGGCAATACATTTTTCGGCGGCTCCGCCTACGGTGGCATATAAATCGACTTTCGGAGTACTTGCCAGCGTCATATTCAATTTTACGGGAATGGCCAAAGTGTGCAGCGTACGGTCGGCGGGCAAACGATTGTACCGGATACCCGTTTCCAAAGCGAGCCAATTGTTCAGACTGCGTTCCACTGTAACTCCCGCCGTCAGCGGCATATTGCAGTCGCCTTCAGGGAGCGAGGTGCCGAGGGCCGCTTTCAACGCCCACTTACGCGATTTCCGATACTTTACAGGAGCGGATTCCTGTTCTTCTTCCGCAGGAACAGCGGAAAAGGCATCCGAAGCAGCGTCTGCCTGAGCGGTGGCGTTCTGATAAGGACTACCGGCCTGTGAAACGGTATTGTTGTCGAAGTAACCGCCACCGGCCTGTACCCGCTGCCTGATAGTAATGGAAAGCCGGACGGAAACGGATTCGCCCTCATCTTCCGCCTGGTCAGTCAGGCCTGCGGGAGTTCCGCTTGCGGGTCGCTTCATGCCGGGATGCTGCGCCGTCGGGGTTGCCGGACGGATGGACGGGAAAGACTCCTGCACCACATCACCGTTCAGACTGCCTTCCGGTGTCAAAACAGCCACTTGCGTAAAGGCTTCCTTTATTTCCTCTTTCGGAGAGAAGTACCAGAAAGCGGCCGATGCGGCTCCCAACACAAATATAACGGATGCGGCAGCCGCCACCCGATAATATTTCGGAGAAAGAAACGCAGCCCTCTTCCGGTCTTCCGAGGCGGAAGACGCCACGTCTTCCCGCAACTTCTCCCAGAAGCCTTCGCGTACCGTCATCTCTGTGCCGGCCAGACGGCTGCGGAACAATCCGGTTATTTCATCTTTTTCTCTCATATTCGGTATATTCTTTAATTCTTTTCGCTAACATACACTTGGCACGATGCAATTGCGAGGTAGACGAATGCTCCTTGATATGGAGCAGCTCCGCTATTTCCTTGTGCGACTTTTCCTCGAAGACGTACAAGTTGAACACGGTACGGCATCCGTCGGGAAGCTCCGCCACAAATGCCATCAGCACTTCTTCCGACAAGCGGCTCCCGCTTTCGGCAACACTTGCTTCGTCCTGCACATCGGGAAGCTGTTCTTCGTTTACCACCAGTTGGCTGAAACGGTGCTTCCGCCGCAGATAGTCGATGGCCTGCGTCACCATGACCCTCGTCACCCATGTGCTCAACGCACATTCGCCACGAAACGTGAAACGAGTGAAGATTTTGATAAAGCCGTCATGCAAAACATCGTGCGCCGCATCCATATCGCCCGTATAACGGTAGCACACCGCCAACATCTGTTTGGAATAGAGAGTGTAAAGTTCCTTTCGGGCGGAATCCTTTCCTGCCCGGCAGCCCTCTATCAGTTCTATCTCATTTTCCAATGTCAGTGCTCGTTTTACGGACGCCTCTTCGCGTCGTTTGTCAGTTAGACGCAGCATCCGGAAGAATGCTGCAACAGAATCTCTAAAAAGAAGTTAAAGAATCGCAGGATTAAAACAGAAGACCTTCCATAAGCTTGCTTACACGATGCAATCCTTACAGAAGGTCTTACTTTTATTCAGGTTATCAATGCAGGCGCTTTATCAGCAAGCTTTAAAGCTCATGTCCAGTCCTTTTACGGAATGCGTCAAAGCACCCACCGAAATAAAGTCTACTCCACATTCGGCATAGTCGCGCAGTGTATCGAAAGTAATGCCGCCGGAAGATTCCGTTTCGTAACGTCCCGCTACCATTTCCACGGCTTTTCTGGTCATTTCAGGTGTAAAGTTATCGAACATGATACGGTCTACACCGCCCAAATCGAGTACCTGTTGCAGTTCATCGAAGTTGCGCACTTCAATTTCTATCTTGAGGTCTTTGCCTTTCTCCTTGCAATATTCTTTGGCGCGGGTAATGGCTTTGTCGATACCGCCGGCAAAATCCACATGATTGTCTTTCAGCAGAATCATATCGAACAGGCCGATACGGTGGTTTACGCCGCCGCCTATCTTTACAGCCATCTTCTCCAGAATACGCATGCCCGGAGTTGTCTTGCGGGTATCGAGCACACGGGTATTCGTTCCTTTCAACTTCCCGGCATATCGATGTGTCATGGTGGCGATACCGCTCATACGCTGCATAATGTTGAGCATCAGACGCTCGGTCTGCAACAGAGATTGTATCCTGCCTTCCACGATCATGGCTACGTCACCCGGCTTCACTTCCGCACCGTCGTTGATGAATACTTCCACTTTCATCTCAGGGTCGAAACGGCGGAACACTTCTTTGGCTACTTCAATGCCGGCAAGGATACCGGTTTCTTTAATCAAAAGTTTGGATTTGCCCATTGCCGTGGCAGGGATACACGAAAGGGTGGTGTGGTCACCATCGCCTATATCCTCGGCAAAGGCCAGGTCTATCAGCCTGTCAATCAATTCTTCTTCCTTATTCATTTGTTTTATCTATTCTTATTTGATGTATCACGTATTTGTCCGCCACTTTTCTAAAGAAACAATTCACCCGGAAGTTTCCGTTTGCGGTTGCCAACGTACCGACTATGAAGCCCGATTCATTGCGTTTTCCCTGATGGTTCACCGTAAAACCGCTCACCTGATTGCCGGAAAAGAAAGCGGCCATCTTTCCCTCTGCCGTCCGGCGGTCGACATTGATTGAACGATTCTCCAGAATCAGCTCTACTTTATCACTCAGATGCCCGTTCAGCTCCTGAGAATCTCCCTTCTTAAAGGCCGTGACCACTCCTGCCGGCACATCTTGCGCCATAAGCGAAACCGCCCGGACAAAGAGACAGAGCCATAATATTACTACTCGTTTATTCATTTTCACAAGTATTAATGATAGGCAAAGGTAAGCAAATCTTGTAAATAACAAGAAAAAAGGCCGATTTTATTTTATTAACCTTCCATAAGTACAGCCATCATTGAAGGAATAATTCGTCCTGCGGGATGGAATTATCCGTCCCGCAAGACGGATTGTTTCATCTCACGGGATGAATTTATTTGTCTCGTGAGACGGATTATTCCGTCCCATGGGATGAAATAAATAATACACAGAGAAAAGCGGCATTCTCACGAGAAAGGGTTATTTTTGCACGAAAATCAGTAATTCACATGAAAACGACTTTGCTCGTCGTAGGACGAACCGTAGAACAGCACTTTATCACAGCCATCAATGACTACATACAGCGCACACGGCGCTATCTCTCGTTTGATATGGAAGTCATCCCGGAGTTGAAAAATACCAAAAGCCTTTCCATGGACGTACAAAAAGAGAAAGAGGGCGAGCTCATCCTGAAAGCTCTCCAACCGGGTGATGTAGTGGTGCTGCTGGACGAGGGGGGAAAAGAAATGCGCTCCATAGAGTTCGCGGACTATATGAAGCGCAAGATGAATACCGTAAACAAACGGCTGGTTTTTATTATCGGCGGACCTTACGGTTTCTCCCCCAAAGTTTATGCGGCGGCACACGAGAAACTGTCTCTTTCGCGCATGACCTTTTCGCATCAGATGATAAGGCTTATCTTCGTGGAGCAGCTTTACCGTGCCATGACGATACTGAACGGCGGACCGTATCATCACGAATAATCGCGAGAAAGCCTCTTCCGGCACCTGTCTCCGGATACAGACACCGCAGACGGTATCCCGGCACAGATACAGCCCCTCTTAAACAATCTCCTGCAACAGAGCCGGAATTTCGGGAGTACTGTTCTTTATAACCGTAATACGGTTCTTCCCTTCCGGCGTCAACGCGAAGTGCATCTGACGCTTATCCGCTTTTCCCACCAGGCGGGTTATCAGCTTCTTCTCCTCTACCGAACGGATTATCTTGGAAGCATTGGAGGCTGACAGTCCGAGCGCTTCCGCTATCTCGCTGGAAGTGAGTTTGGGGGTGTTGAGCAGGGTACACAACAGCATACCCTCATTCAACGACAAATCAAACTCCTGCATGAATTTTACTTCAAACTCGGCTATCGCCCGGTAAATATCGCGGATTCTACATAAAGTTTCCATTATTCCTGTTTATATAAATAGATTCACATTCGCCTTGTCCGCGCGCTCCATATAGGTAGCTACACCGCCTATGGTAACTTCGTCCAGCAATTCTTCGCGCCGGATACCCATCATATCCATAGACATCTGACAAGCTATAAATTCAACGCCCTGCGCCAACGCCTGAGAACGCAACGATTCCAACGAATCTATCCCTTTCCGTTTCATCAGGAAGCGCATCATCCGGCTGCCCATTCCCATCATATTCATCTTGGACAGTTTCAGTTTCAATGAGTTGGACGGGAGCATCATGCCGAACATCTTTCCGAAAATATCTTTCTCCGTCCGGGGCTTCTGCATCTTCTTCAAGACATTCAATCCCCAGAAGGTGAAGAATATCGACACTTTCTGTCCGGTGGCCGCTGCGCCGTTAGCGAGTACAAAGGTAGCTAAAGCCTTGTCTAAATCATCGCTAAAAAGAATTAAAGTTTTTCCCCGTCCGCCTGCTGCCGGAAGAGATGACGGACAGGCACAGGCCTCATCGCCCTTTTCAAGCAACACCGTATAACGTCCTTTTTCTTCTTTTTTCTCTATCAGTTTGTTGCCCGTAGTGGCGCACCAGGCAGAAGCGTCACGTGCGAAACCCGCATCGGTCGCCACAATTTCCACCCGCTCGCCCGGAGCAATGCTGTCCATGGCTTTCTTTACCTGCATGATAGGGCCGGGACATTGCAGGCCGCAGGCATTAACCCTCAAAGGTTCTTTGGCAGAACCGCCCTGCGCCGATTGTGACGGAGCGGATGCAGCAGGCTGCGCCGGCGATGGTGCCGTAGGAGCAGGAACGGGCGCCACTGCCGTAGAATAGGTCTTATATCCGCCTATCAAGTTGAATGTGTTACGATAGCCGCGCCCTATCAGGATACGTTGCGCCAGATATCCGCGCAAACCTACGGCGCAGAAGAGAACAACGGGCTTATCCGTGGGTATTTCCGACAAATGGTCGCGCATCCCGTCCAGCGGAATATTGACAGCTCCCGGAATCGTTCCGAACGAGAATTCCTCGGGCGTACGGGCATCTATCAGCATTACCTCGTCTTTCTTCTCAGCCAGTTCGCGCCAGGAGATAACCGGCATTGCGCCGCTGATAATATTGGAAGCCACATATCCGGCTATGGCGATGGGGTCTTTTGCCGATGAGAAAGGCGGTGCATAGGCGTGTTCCGTTTCCATCAAATCATAAACGGTTCCACCGTGTTTGATAAGTCCCGCTATCTGGTCGATGCGCTTATCCACTCCCTCATAACCCACACATTGCGCGCCATAGAGTTTACCGGTTTTCGGGTGGAACGTCAGTTTCAAAGTCAAGGGCAATGCATCGGGATAATAGCCTGCGTGCGAAGCCGAATGGGTTACCGAGCTTTGATACTCCATTCCCCATTGTTTCAGACGCTTGGCGGCCAGTCCGGTAGACGCTACCGTCATATCGAAGACTTTGGCGATGGATGTACCGATGGCGCCTTCATAGGATGTGGTATTGCCCAATGCCATATTGTCGGCAACAATACGTCCCTGACGGTTGGCCGGATTAGCCAGATAGTTGAGCCACGGTTTTCCGGTCAGCGGATGAGGATATTCGATAGCATCGCCTACGGCATAGATGTCTTTTACGGAAGTTTCCAAGTGCTCGTCCACCCAGATACCACCCATTTCCCCCAACTTCAGACCGGCCTGTTGCGCCAATGCCGTTGCCGGACGCACACCGATAGAAAGCAATACCATATCGGCGGGAATCGTCTTTCCGCTTTTCAGGAAGACAGTAATTCCCTGTTCGGTGCGACGGAAATGGGTAACGCCCTCTTCCAAGTAAAGGGAAACGCCTTTTTGAATTAAATGCTGGTGGATATGTGCAGCCATAGAGAAATCGATGGGCGCCATAACCTGGTTGCCCATTTCTACAACCGAAACCGCAACGCCCGCATGATGCAGGTTTTCCGCCATTTCCAGTCCGATGAAGCCCGCTCCCACTACAACCGCGCGTTTTACTTGTTTGTCTGTGATATAAGCCTTGATTTGGTCGGTATCTTCCACATTGCGAAGCGTAAAGATGCCTTCCGAATCGATGCCTTCCAAAGGCGGTTTTACCGGATTGGCTCCCGGAGAAAGCAGAAGTTTGTCATAAGTTTCTTCATATTCCTTTCCGTCGGCTTTACGGATAGTCAGTGTCTTCTTTTCCGGGTCGATGGCGACCGCTTCATTCTCTACCCGTACATCAATCCGGAAACGTTGGCCGAAAGATGCGGGAGTCTGAACCAACAGTTTCTCACGCTCGGCAATAACGCCACCGATATAATAAGGCAATCCGCAATTGGCATACGAAATGTATTTGCCTTTCTCCAATAAAATGATTTCAGCCTGTTCGTCTACTCTTCTTAACCGGGCGGCAGCTGTAGCTCCACCTGCAACACCACCAATAATTACATATTTCATACTTCTTTCTTTTAGTTTGATGCTGCAAAGAAAGCAATAATTTCCAATATAAAATAGTTTCCTTTGGAAAATAATGTTAATCGGTTATATTTTAATGTCATGAGGGGTGATATCCATATTGACACACCCCTCATGATATATAATATTTCATTCAAAAGTTTTTCGGAACGGGAATTACCACCCCATCTTATCGAGGCCGGCAGCAGTATACCAAGCAGTGGAACGATATGCGGCGGCAGCCTGGGAGTCTAAGGAAAGGGGGATATAATGCGTGACACCATTTGTTTCCTTCATCGAAAACATTCCGGCAACAGCATCAAATCTATAATCAGCAAACGCAGAATAGTTTTTTTCTGTAGTATTCCAATAAACAAGTGCAGAATTAAAGGCTTGTTTCCACATCTTATATTCGACATCGCTTGTCAAATACTGTATTATTCCTTGCATATCAAAATATCCAATATGCCCCTTACTTATACGTTTATCATAATCGAAAATATTTGCACGAAGTTCTTCCAACGTGACATCCGTTTGCAAAACCTGATTAGTAAGTATAGCTAAATTATCCAACTCTGAGGTTTTCAAAACAGCAACAGAAGTGCCGCCCGTCCAATTCGCATTTGAGATACCAACACCTGCTTTATAATTTTCATTGTAATGATTAAAATAAGCTTCTGCCATTTGAACTGCTGCCCCCTGTTTAAACATCAAAGGCACAACTTTATCATAAGGAGCCCCCGGTCCAGGATTTTCCGTAGGACATCCCATATAATAATCAGTATAATTACGTACTGCATATGCCACCTCAATAGACATCATAAAACAAGCATCGAACATAATAAAATCAAAATGCGGCATTTCATCATCCAACACTTCCACGAAATCAGATATATTCATACGGTTATCCTGTCCCTCACCAACATCTTGTCCAATCCAACGAGTAGACGCTGAAGGTACAGGATAAGGAATCCAACCATCGGCATGCGACCAATAAACCAATCCATAGCTATCTGCTGGATATTCATAAAAAGTACGATGCATAACCTCTTTCATCACATCGACATCCGTAGATACCTGCTCAGCATACTTCTTAACAATCTGCCTCTCAACATTACCTTTCTTATCTTTTGCTATACGGAATAAAATAGGACTATCCCCATTATCATCCAAATAAACCAAGAGATTATATAAAGAAGTATCTATTGATTTCATACCTACTAGCATCTCATCAATATCCTGAGTAGCAAAATTGCTCGGATAAGAAGACTCCAAACCATTTTTATCCGCTACTATATAAACAAGCACGGTTTTACTTCCCGCTTCGGGTGGCACAGGGTCATCATCTTGGTTACAGGACGTAAACAAAAAAAGGAAAGACGCGCACAGCAGGGTATAAAGTTTCAATCTCATAGTCATTCGTATAATTCCGGGAAGTAATGATTACTCTTCCGGCTTCTTAAAACTAAACTTGTCCGGCGCAATAGCTTGCAGCACCATTGTTCCTTTCTTATACTTCGCCTTTACCTTGACAGCTTCCTTTTCCAGTTTCTTTCTGCTTTCACTGAAATAGACCATACACGTATAATCGGGTTTCTTCAAATCGTACTCCAGGTAGTTCTTCAACTGATAGCTATACAAATCGCGTTTGGGCAGAAAACCGTTCTTATCCAGCGCCGCGCTATCCAAGACCTGAATTTCCGTACAATACACTATCGAATCATTGAAAGACGCCGCTACACCAAAAGCGTAAACCGGCTTATGACTTTTCATTGTAAATGCCGTACACAAAGTAAATACGAGCATTACTGCAAATGCTATTTTTACGTGCTTCATAATTTCTTTTTGTTTATTTAATGGGGCAAAGATAATGTAAACCGAAAGCAGAACAAAATAAGCACGCCTATTTTTTATGCGGAGACAGCGCTTTACCATGATTTAAAGACGAAAAAAACCGGCCGTCCACGCTGGACAGACCGGTTTACTTAATTTCTTTATTTGTCAGAAACCGATATTCTTATTTATCCCAAATAAGATTTGAGCAATTTGCTACGATTACTTTGTCTTAATCTTCTGATTGCTTTTTC
>CEAZ01027141.1_pt1 | contig 143870 bp, 115 predicted proteins | sample 557361 | NCBI WGS metagenome assembly CEAZ01 (sample SAMEA3182074, study PRJEB8094) | gut metagenome | biome: human; feature: gut; material: Stool; isolation source: human stools | place: Canada | collected 2012-02-22 | reverse complement strand
ATCTCCATCACCGAAAAGCATCCAATGAAAGAATTGGTAGTATTGTTCATCAGCCAATTTCTCGGCCTCTGTAAATGGTCTTTCGGGTTGGCTTTGGCAACAGACGAACAAAATGCCCATCAGTATAAGTAAGTAGTTTTTCATCGTTCGTTTTCTTCTTTGCAAAACAATCCTTTGATTTTGCGCCATATGTTAGATTGCCAACAATTACCGTATTCTGTTTCTGCATAACCCAATGTGCGGACTTGATAGCTTTTCCCGTTGGAATGTATTATTTGCAGATTTGAGTGGTACACTTTTGTACTTTCTATACGAATAGAATCACCATTATCAGCCACCCACCAAGAATTATCTTTCGGAAAATATTGGATAGTCCGCATTACAACTGAATCCGTCCATATCTTATCATCGGGATTTGTAACGCTTAATAAATGACAACTCCATTCTTCTCCGTTTTGTATTAAGTAACAGTTTTCATTACCGTATATTCTGGCTTCCATTATTTCATCACCAAAAATATTAGGCATGGCAATCGTGAAATCAAACAATAGTACAACAATCAGTAAGCCTATTTTGCTACCTCTGTCTAATTTTGCATTTTTCTGTTTTACAAAGAATATTGGCAAAATTGAAGATATTAATACGCTAAACCATCCAAAATGAAAGAGTATTTCCAGATATATATGGCGCAAAAGTACATGTTCGGAGTAGAGATAAAATGCACCGACTTTCCATGCTCCAATCAATAGTCCAAGCCCTAATAGAAATGCACTAAAATAGAGCCGTATATTGGGACGTGACAGTTTGCGGATATTCACCCAGATAAGAATAGCCGCAGCCATCATTAGTAAAGTATATCGTAATGTTGGATGCCCGTCTATCAGTCCTCCATCACTCCAATAATGAAAATCCAGATAATCAAGGCAATAATTATAGGCAATATAATAGATTGTCAAACTCCCTACGATGTAGGCAGTTCTTACAAGTATGCTTTTAAGCGTGGGATTGAGGGTCATGGATTAGTTATTGAGGGATTTAATTATTCTTGCAACAACAGGAGCACAAAGCGGAACACCATAGTAAGTGCCATTATATATATTTTGCTCCATGATTACGAAGATTCTGTATTGCGGATTCTCGGCAGGATAGTATGCCGTCAGACTGCCCCAATAATGCCGTTTTCTATTGGCTCTGACTGTTGCACCTTTAGCGGCTATATCCAAACTTTCCAACCCAACATAATCGGTTCGGCAATCGTCATAGGAGAATTGTTTACTTTTCTCCGCAGCGATATTCATAAAATCTTGTTTGCAGGCTTTCGGCCCTCGTTTTGTCATTCTGCAATCTGCCGATGCAATGTCATTTCCTTTCATATCAGAGAGAATTACAGCTCCTTGCAGGGCTTTTTGAGCCGTCAATATGTCCGATAGGATTTGCTGGACGTTATCATGGCTTATTGTCTGTCCATTGGTGAATAGAGCCGATAAGATGAAAGCGACGGTTAGTAGATAGCGGTTCATAGGTGATAATGTTATGTGTATAATATAGCTGTGACGCATTTTGCAAAAATCTCTTTTATATACCCCTTAAAAATTATGTCACTATCGAAAGAGCAGGGACAAACATTGCCAAAGTTTCAATACTGATTCTTTGGCAATGTTTTTAATAATGCTTATCTCGATTTTCTTTAATCATTTCTCGGATAAATTTCCAGATTACAAATAGAATAATGATTATGAAAATCCCTAATAATGTTGGCATAATTTTATAATTTATTCATTTCTTGAACTATCTTATTTATAACCATTTGATATGATAAATTCCATGTGTATAAATCATATAATTTCCCATTGACCCAAGGCAAGACCACTCGACTTTGTTGTATGGCCGATAACTTATCCAATTCTTGTTGAATGGCATTATGCGTGCGTTCTATCCGTTGCATATATAAGGCTAATTCTTGGGCATTGTAAGGTGTCGCCCCTCCATCTCGACAAAAAACCTCGTCGATTCCATTAAATTGCAACAGAATAAATTTTGCTTGTTCCCGAATATTATCCGCGATTTTATCTGCGTTAGAGCGTCCAAATAAGCCCATATCACAAATTTATTATCGAATCTAATATATCTCTATCTGCAATGCTTTTGGCTGTTGCCACAAAAACAGGGTCATTAGATGCATAGTCATTAATTAGTCGCATCCATTTTTGAATAGAGCTATAAACAAACGATTTTTCGCTGTTTGTATGAAGTTCGTCTTTTAGAATATTGCGGCAGTCAATGCCTCCATTAATCGCATATACTTGCCACTCCGTTTGTGAAATACGGTCAACCGTTTGTTGAGAAATGCCAAGATAATTCATGAAATCGAAATATTCCTTTTGTATGCGATTCCCTGCTGCTTGGTTCGGATGCGTAATATATGGCTTCACAATACCAAAAAGATTATCAAGTACAATTACTAATGCACAACGGCCACTTTCAGAGAAAGTGTTTGGAACAACTAATGTATTCATATTTATATGTTTTCTATATTTGAGCTAAAAGAGCCGAACTAAGCAAGTAATACAAGGAAAAACGATAATTGTTTCATAGTAAAGATTGTATTAAGAAAGAGCCATTATTATACAGATAATAAAGAAAATAACACCTGCAATGATGCCAACGCCCGTAGCATTCATTTCTTTTTCTTCTGCTTTTTGCGCTCTTGCAACTCTTTGTTCATATTCGGGAGTTCCTCTTTTTTGGTCTAACAACCAATTCGCATGGCGAATCATTTCTTCCGCCTCTCTCTTGGTATGGGCAACTCCTATTTTCTCCCCGATTTTATTACGACATTCGTACATCATAATTAATAGTTTTAATGTGATAGTTGTATATTAGAGTTCTCTATTTGTAGACCAATTCATTTACAAGTTTTTTTACCCCAGAGGTTGCACAATCTTGTATATGTAAAAATCCATTAGGCAGTTTATCTGACAAATCAGTTGGGTCAATAATGAATTTGATGGCTTCTGAACGAACATATTCAATCAGATTAGCCGCAGGATATACTGTTAAAGATGTACCAATGACAACAAATATCTCTGCTTCCATTGTCCAATCAATAGCAACGTCCATAGCATAGACAGATTCGCCAAACCAGACTATGAACGGTCTTAATTGTGAATCATCTTCTGCTTTGTCTCCTATTCGGATAGGAATATTTAATGGATAGTCTTTTATGTAACATGGATTTAGTTTGTCTTTGGATGAAGTTACTTTGGTAAGCTCCCCGTGCAGATGAATAACATGTGTGCTTCCAGCGCGTTCATGCAAGTTATCCACATTTTGAGTAATGATTGTAACCTCATACCATTTTTCCAACTCTGCTAAAAGTAAATGAGCATAGTTGGGGGTCACGTTCAACAGTTCGTTTCTGCGATAATTATAAAAATCCAAAACGGCCTGCGGATTGTCTTTGAATCCATCCAAAGACGCTAACTTTTTTGCATCATATTGTTTCCACAATCCGTTGGTATCTCTAAATGTAGCCAAACCACTTTCGGCACTAATGCCTGCCCCTGTCAAGACCACTAATTTTTGCTTTGCAGACTTGCTCGCCATATCTTTAGGTACACACCTTCCGCCCCAAGATGTGATTAGTTAAAAAAGAAAGCGCAGGGCTGATGACTTATTTTAGTGCGACAGGTCGTAGGAAACCCAATAGATAAAATAAGCAACAACCCCGCGCCTGTATCGTGAAGATACGACGGGAGGGCAATGCCACTTATCCTCTCTATTGTGCTTGGAATTTCCTACGTTCGTCGCACGAGAATAAAGTTACACTTCCGTATTCAGTATGTTTTCCACAAAAGTAGAAAACAATCATCGGAAATGCAATGGCAAAACCACTCTTTTTTCAAGGTTGTTGCAGATTCAAATTTCGTCAAAACAAAGTTGCCAAACAAGTGGGAAAGGGCTGGAAAATAAACTTTGTTTCTTGTAACTTGGGTTAGATGCTTTGTTATTCAATTTAAGCCGACATATTCCCTTTAATCGGGAGTTGCAAATCATTCCAACCCTCAATTATCGAGAATATGCCGACTTAAAATCTGTTTTGATGGTTTGGTAATGGCTGTAAGAATTACAAGTCGCCGATAATCAGCAAACCGACCAACCGAGTATATAGAGTGTTCCGCACGTTATTCTGCGGCTATCTTTTGTATCACGCTGTCCATACAGATAGCCTGTCCGCTGGCTAATCGTCCCCACCAACAGCACCCGTATTCGTCGATAATAACCTCTCCCTCCTGTTTCAGACGTTCGGCCAGCCAACTGTCAATCAACCACCATTCCATGACATCACCCAAGAACGGATAGATATATTCTTCGGCTAATAAGTGCCTGTTGAGCATTTCGTCCACGACTGCGGTTTGATTCGTCAATACGCAGTTCTCCACCAATCGCTGTGCCGTCATAATAGGTGCTGTTGTGTGGCGATATTGCGTAGCCATTGATTAGCAAACGTGGTGTGGCTGGCCTGCAAGCGAGGATTCAACGCTATTCCATCCTCCGACCATCTGACGCTGTTTTCCTCGATACCGCAATAGTCGTTGCGATAATAGTAAGGAATGAATTGCCGAGTTTCATTGTGCAGGGCAAAGAGCATTTCGGGGTCTCGCATGGCATCGCCGTTCTGCTGTCCGTAATGAGCCAGCGAAAAAAAGTCGTACTTGTCGATACGGCCGATCAATTCAAGGTAGACGGGCATATAAGTACCGCCCGAGTTGTCGATTTTGGTTGTTTGTAGAGCCAACAATGCGCGGAAAATCTCCGCCGCCTTTCTGTCAAGTGTTTTCATATATGAAACGGTTTTACATTTGACAATGGAGAGGGGGCTTTAGTATGGAGTAACTGTATGTGCAGGGGATATATTTTACAAAAGAAACAGACATTATAACCTGTTTCTGATAAACGCCTACGACGTGTATGTAAAGAGAGAAATCGGAGTGACGCAATTTTCAAGGGGTATATAAACAAGAAATTCCAAAAATATGTCACCATCTCTTATTAAATGAAAAAGCCCTCGTGCGTAAGCACGGGGGCTGTATATCTAAAATGCAAAACCGCTGAACTCTTCCTTAAACTGTTTTGCTTGTTCGGCTCGTTCCATAACTGCCTTATATTGTTCCTGCATATCGAGCACCTTTATAAAATAGGCCAACGATACCTTATCGGGCAAGGTTTTACATCGTTTATTGAGTTGGTAGGTTATGCTTATTGGCTCTGTTCTCGGTACGTCGATAGCGGTGTATTTTGTAAGCAACACGGACATAGCCCGCTTATCCCAATTTGGCGGTGTTATACCCTTTGATTTACAGAACTCGCATATCTCCTTATAAATCCCTGCATCCGTCTTTCTAACTGCTGAATTGATAAAACATCCAGTCGTCAGTTCATAACCCTTTGCAATCTGCTTTATAAGCCCTAATTGCTGACATTCATTTAATAATGCAGTAATGGTATTGCGGGATAATCCGATACTCTTTGCAATCTGGCTGTTGCTTCATTGGACGGTATCCGTATTATTAAGACATATTGCCTTTAATAAGAGCAGAAACCCTGCAATCTTGGCGGGATAGTTCCTCTTAAAGAAACTATTATCGAGGAAGAAATAGTCTTTGTTTGCTGGCTTTATCTTGTATGAATTTCGCTTTATAAAACCTCTGTCTGCATCTTCTTTAACGGTAGTCTGCACGGTCATATAACCTGCATCTTTTAAGCGTTTGATAACACGTCGGATTGTTCGTTCATCCAATCCCGTCAGTAAGGATAGTTTTTCTTCTGTTATATGGGAAATATTCGTCTTGTGATTGGAGCAACACTTAATGGTCGCTCACACGTAAATATCGACGGGTTTACTGTTGCCCGTCTGAAAGTTCACGATTGATTTGGGGATTACTGTATAATTCATCGTTAGCAATGGAATTTTGATTGTTCGTAAATATGATTTCTTTTAAGTGCAGTAGTTTTCGAAAGCAGGCAATGCCGTAATGCTCTTTTGCCTGCTTGCGGTTGTCGAATCATTTATGGTCTTTGATATGGTAGTACATGGTCTGAAAGACTTATTAGGTTATGTATAAGTAGGTAGTGTATATATAGGACACTTTTGAGCAATCTGCACAGGACAGTTTTGAGCAATCGCCTGTATGCTATGAACCCTACTATCTTGTCAATTTATCTTTGATTTCTCGAAATAAAACATAAATCTTTGATTATTAAATATATAAGTATTATATTAGGGTCGTTCAAAGAAAATTCTTGCAACTTTTTTTGCATGAAAAAATGAATTTACCTCTGAAATTTTGTTATCAACCTTTTGAGCAGTTCGCAAAAACAGAAAGAAATTTTCGGCAAAAAAATGTTTTTACCTCCAAAATTTCGTTATCAATTCGCTGTTCTGCTTTCCGTATTTCTTGATTCCGAATTTATGCTTATAAAGGAAATCTTCATTTCACCCTCAAAAAATGCGGAAATATCGTGCGATAATAGGAAAAGCGGATAGATTCCGCCTTATATGAACTGCTTGATTGATCGGGTGGATGTCTTTGCTGAATTGTTTTACAAAGATATAAAATATTTAACCGATAATCAAATAGTTTAACGCATTTTGCAATAAAATATATGTTTTGCGTTGTTAGCATCTGAAAATCAGTAATAAACTGAAAATTCGACAGAAATTTATTCAGACCTTTGTTCTGCCGTAAGGGTATTCTTTGCGGTCTGCAATCTTTGGGCAGGGATTGCAGCCATTATCAGCCCCTCTGCATAAAGGACAGAGTAAGTAAAAGCCATGAAAAAGATGGTAATTTCAGTAGATGACGCCAACCGTCAGTTTGCATTTGTCAAGGGAAATCGCCCTACAAATAGCAAAGTGGTAAAGGCAAAAGAACGCTCTATCAAAGCGTATGGACAACTCTCACCCGTCACCGTGGTAAACGGTGAAAAGGTAACGGCGATGGGCGGATGTCTGGTTGACCAGCAAGGGAATGAAATACCCAACGATGAAGCCGTGAAGTATTACGCCGTATTGGACGGTCAGCACCGATTGATTGCCTATCAGAATTTGGGGATGAATATGGACGACCTTGTGATTTGTGAACCCCTCAATGCCGAGTTGTCGATTGCCGAGGTTATTGCGCAAATGAATATCTGCACAACGACGTGGAAAGGGGCGGATTATATGGCCGCTCCTGCCATGATGCTGGAAAAATCGAACGAGGTATTCGATTTTGCCATGCTGTTGCATAGCAAAAGCTATCCGCTGGCGACTATCTCGCTGTGGTGTTTAGGCGGTAATACGCTCAAGCCTAAAACTTTGGTGGAGAGTCTGAAAAGCAATAAACTGCCCAAAGAATTTGAAGATACGGGATGGTTTCAACGCAGTATCAAGTGGTATAATGCGGCACAAAGGAAATTTCTCGATGCTTTTCTCGCCAAAAAGTATTTGATTGCACACATAATCACCAAGTTTGCCCATGCAGACGATCCTGTCGCTTTTACCGCTCAAATGGAAGAGAAAATCAACCAGCTGACACGGGAGCAGGCGGATGAAATTATGAATCCTCACAAAGAAGAGAATCAGAGCCGAGAGCAGGCTACCTTTGATTTGCTGAATCAGTATCTCGGATAATCGCAAATGAAAGGGAGAGGGGCGGGAACTATAAATATTCCCACCCCTCGATTTGAATAAAGCAGGGCGTCACGATACGGTGATGCGGTATTCATCCATATCCCGCTCGGTAATGATAGTGTCAAAGGTGTATTCTCTGGGAATTGTAGGCAAAAGCGTATAGGGATGTTCTGGGTCTACGCTGGGATGTGTCGGAACGATTATCACGGCACGGGATATATCCACCGTCCAGAACTCTGGCAACAGAAAGACACCCCCGTTACGATGCTTTTTAATCAGTACATAACGTATCATGCCGTTCTTAAAGACAATCTCCAAAATGCCACGCATAGCAGATAACGAGTGATAAACGACCTTTTGCAATTTCTCCTTATATAAGGCGGATTGCTCCATTTCGCTAAAATCTTTCTGTTCCACGCTCCGTTTTATTTCGGCATCGTTTTCGGCTATCTGTCCGTTCAGTTCGGAAATTTCCTGCTCAATTTGCTTGATTTGTTTGCAAAGTACGTTATAATCGGTTTCCAATTCGTTGATAAGGTCATCGTTATTCAGTTTTTTGATTTTGGCAATCAACGATGCCGATTGCGTTTTCAGTTCATCAACGTTATTGACTTTTCGGGTGATTGTTTCCCGAATCTGTTTGTTTATCCCCTGCAATTCATTTGCCCGCTCCGTATTGAAACGCTTGTATTCCTCGGTGTGCAAGGTTTCCTTTACACATGTCCAGACAGCAGAAAGGACATAAGAGCATTTTATGCCGAAATTCTCACACCGCTGTTTATCGTTATAGGAACTTGAACAACGATAAATCAAATAGCTGTTGTGGTTGGGCTTCATATACAAACTGCATCCGCAAGGACAAAAGATAAGACCTTTCAGCGGATTATAGTATTTAGGAGCATTGCTTTGAAACAGATTGTTTTCACGCATCTGTTTGTTGGCCTTGTCGAAAACCTCTGGTGTAATGATTTGCAATTCTGGAATCGTCCCGTACAATTTACCTCGTCGATAAATCTCACCTTTGTATTTGGGATTGCGGATAATGCGGCAAATGCCAGAATAAGAGAGTTTATAAGGATATAATTTGTTGTAAACTCTCACGGTCTGGCGAATCGTATTGCCGTCGATTAGTTGCTGAAAAAGGTATTTTACCGCTTCGGCTTCTTGGGCATCTACAACAAGCAGATTTTTCGGGGTAAGGTTTAATTTATAATCAGGATTATGAATGACTTTATAACCGAATGGAACAGTCCCGCCTGTAAACATATTCGTAAACTCGGACAATTTGGAGCGTAAACCCGTCTGCATCCGTCCTGCAATCTTGTAGCGTTCATCGGCGCTTGCTTTGGCCTCTACCGACAGCGTGATGATGTCATAAAGAGACAGAACAGTTCCAGCCTTATAAATGCGGTCTTGCTTGTCCAAAAACAGAATATCGACACCCTGTTTCAATAATTCATTGATAGTAGAAAGAACCGATAATATATCGTCTTCACGCGATAAACGGGAGAGTTCAGAAACGATAATCATGTCTGCAACGGTGTCGTCCACCTCTAACAGTTCATTAATACTCTTTCTGTCCTTTCTGGCTCCCGAAATCTTCTCTTGAATGATTTTGATCAGATGATAATTTCGTTCGGTACAATAGGCCGTAATAAGTTCAACCTGACGGGTGATGTCTTGCGCTTCCGTCGATACACGGGCATAACCCACAACTCGTTTCGATTTCTCCATAACGCTAATAATCAATCTTTTGTGCAAATATAATGTTTTTTACGATATTTTGCGACAAAATTGATTACTTTCTGTATAAAGACGCGCTTGAAGCCAATTCGCCGCTCGTCCGAGCCAACTGCTGGGAGTGGTACACCTCCGTCGTGCGGACCCGCATGCACAACGCCTCGCGCGAGCTGGTGGTCTTCACCCGCTGGCACGAGGAGGACCTGATCGGCGCCCTCGCGGCCCGCGAGCCGGTCGAGGAGCTGCGCGCGTGGTCGCAGCTCGACACGCTGCCTGCCGACCGGTGGCTGCACCTCAATTTCGAGGCTCTGAAAACCGCGCCGCCCACGGAGGTCGACCCCCGCCAGCCGGGCGAGGCGTTGTGGGAGCGGCAGCACGGCGCTGCGCTGCTGGAGGCCAAGCGGCGGCTGGACCCGCTGCAATTCGAGGCGATGTATCAGGGGCGCCCTTCGGCCCGCGAGGGGCTGTTGTACGGGCTGAATTTCGCCGAGTACGACTGTCTGCCGCACGAGATCGTCCGCCGCGCCAACTACACCGACACCGCCGACACGGGCGACGACTACCTCTGTTCACTCTCCTATGCGGTCGATGCCGACGGGGTGATTTACATTACCGACGCGGTCTACTCGCGCGAGCCGATGGAGGCGACCGAGCCGCTGGTGGGGGAGATGCTCGTGCGCTCGGACACGCGGCAGGCCGCCATCGAGAGCAACAACGGCGGCCGCGGTTTCGCCCGGGCCGTGCAGGCGCTTGCGCCGGGCGTGCGCGTCGAGTGGTTCCACCAGAGCGGCAACAAGGAGGCGCGCATCCTCTCCAATTCGGCCACGGCGCTCCACCTCGTGCGCTTTCCCCGCGGCTGGAACCTCCGCTGGCCCGAACTCTACGCCCACCTGACGACCTACCGCCGGAAGTTCCGCGCCAACCGATGGCACGACGCGGCGGATGTCGTGACGGGCATCGTCGAGCGCGAGGCCGCCGGCCGGGGGCAGAAACGGGTCCGCGGCATCCGGTTTTTGTGAGCGGACAATGTGAAGTCTGCGTTAAATATGTTCCCGCGCGGAATCAAACGCTCCGATTTTCCGTACCTTGTACCCCGTTACGTCACTTATTCTTTTAAGTAAACAGCATGAAATCATTGAAAATCGGAAATCTATGCGCCTCCATGCCCATCGTTCAGGGCGGTATGGGCGTAGGCGTCTCCCTTGCGGGCCTGGCATCGGCCGTGGCCAATCAGGGCGGTGTCGGCGTCATCTCGTCGGCCGGTCTCGGGGCGATCTATAACAACTATTCGAAGGACTATCGCGCCGCCTCGATCTGGGGGCTGAAGGAGGAGCTTCGCAAGGCCCGCGAAGCGACGAAGGGCATCATCGGCGTCAACGTCATGGTCGCCATGTCCAACTTCGCCGACATGGTGAAGACCGCCATCGCCGAGAAGGCCGACATCATCTTCTCGGGTGCGGGGCTTCCGTTGAACCTGCCGTCGTTCCTCACGGAAGACGCCAAGACCAAACTGGCTCCGATCGTTTCGTCGGCGCGCGCCGCGAAGGTCCTGTGCCAGAAATGGTTCTCGGAATATAAGTACATCCCCGACGCCATCGTGGTCGAGGGTCCCAAGGCGGGCGGCCACCTGGGTTACAAGGCCGACCAGATCTCCGACGAGCACTATTCGCTCGAAGCCATCGTTCCGCAGATCGTGGCCGAGGTCCGTGCCTTCGAGGCCGAGCACAACTGCCGCATTCCGGTGATCGCCGGCGGCGGCATCTATACGGGCGAGGACATCTACCGCATCATGGCGCTGGGCGCCGACGGCGTGCAGATGGGGACGCGCTTCGTCACCACCGACGAGTGCGACGCCGATCCGGCTTTCAAGCAGAGCTACATCGAGGCGCACGAGGAGGACATCGAGATCATCCAAAGCCCTGTCGGCATGCCGGGCCGGGCCATCCGCAACTCGTTCCTCGACCGCGTGAAGGAGGGCCTGAAGGTCCCCAAGGCGTGCCCGTTCGACTGCATCAAGACGTGCGACGTGACGCACAGCCCCTACTGCATCATGCTGGCCCTCTACAACGCTTTCAAGGGCAAGCTCCGCAACGGCTACGCCTTCTGCGGCTCGAACGCCTGGCGTGCCGAGAAGATTCAGTCGGTCCGGGAGCTGATGACATCGCTCCGCACCGAGTACGACAGCTTCGCCGCGAAATGCGAAGGCTTCTCGCTCCGGGAAAAACTCTTCGGCGCGAAGTGATCCGCCGTCTCCCAATAAAGACAAACCCCTCCCGGCCATTTGGCCGGGAGGGGTTTGTCTTTGCCGGATGTCGTGCGTCATTTCGCCGCGGCGTAGACGAGTTTGAGTTTGGCGAGCTGCGCGTTTTTCTTGTTGGTGATCTCGATGCGGTAACGCAGGTTCTCCCGGGCGTCGATCAGTGTGTAGGACCATGTGCCGTCGTCGCCGTAATCGAGCGTATACTGCGGTTCCGAATTGTCGGCGCCGAACAGGTCGAGGCTGACGTCGTTCTGCTGGCTCGTGGGCAGGTAGTGAACCTCCGAAAGAACTTTGCCGGCGATGGCCGGGAATTCGACGTATGCGCCTAATTTGCTGAAAAACAGTCCTTGGGCCGGATCCGGAATGGAGGGGCTGAACTGCTTGTTGTCGAGCCAGTAGAATTTGCCGCCCTCGTCCGGATCGACGAAAATGGCAAATGTGTAGCCGCCGATCGTGTACTCATGGCGCCCGGTCGTGAAGTTATCCGTCGAATAGGGCGGCAGCTCGGGGGTGGCGACCGAAGCTCCCAGCGTAAAATCGGCCACCAGGGTTACCTCGGACGGCAGCACCGGGGTGATTTCGTCCTGGCTGACGCTGACGGTTTTCACTCCGTCGACGCTCGTGGCCGCGATCTCGATGCTGCCCAGTTGCTTCACATAGCCGTCCCAGTTGCCCGCGGCGGCGGTTACGCGGACGGTAGCGTCACCCGTGCCCTCGGTCTTGTCGAGCGTGAAGCCTTCGCCCGAGGGGACGGCCTTCCACGCGGCGGTCGTAGTGATGGTGAAGGTTTCGGACTCCCCGGCCTCGCCGCCCAGTACGAGGTCGTCTGTGCTGACGGTCAGCGTCGCGGTGTTCTTGTCGTTGTTGTCGTTGCAGGCGGTTGGGCCGGTGACGGCGAAAACTGACAGCAGCAGCCCCGAAAGGACCCGCATGAATCTGGATGTTTGCATAAATTATTTTTTTTGTGAGTGAGTAGCTTACAACTCCTCGAGCCGCGCCACGGGCGAGACGTCGAGCGACGAGAAGTCGCCCCGCAGGTAGCGGTAGTAGCCCGCCATGGCGATCATCGCCGCGTTGTCGGTCGTGAACTTGAACTCCGGAAGGAACGTTCGCCAGCCGCGCCGGCGGCCCGCTTCGGCGATGCCGTCGCGCAGGCCCGAGTTGGCCGAGACGCCGCCCGCGATGGCGATGTCGCGGATGCCCGTCTCCTTCGAGGCGCGGATGAGTTTGTCGAGCAGAATCTCGACGATGGTCCCTTGCAGCGAGGCGCAGAGGTCGGCCTTGTGCGTCTCGATGAAGTCGGGGTCTGCGGCCACGGCGTCGCGCAGCGTGTAGAGGAACGAGGTTTTCAGGCCCGAGAACGAATAGTCGTAGCCCTCGACGCGGGGATGCGCGAAGCGGAATGCCTTCGGATCGCCCTCCTTGGCCAGACGGTCGATCACCGGACCGCCCGGGTAGGGCAGCCCCATCACCTTGGCGCACTTGTCGAAGGCCTCGCCTGCGGCGTCGTCGATCGTCGTGCCGATGATCTCCATTTCGAGCGGGGAGTCCACGCGCACGATCTGCGTGTGGCCGCCGCTCACCAGGAGACACAGGAACGGAAAGTCCGGATGGGGCAGCGTGCGGTCCCGAAGGTCGATGAAGTGCGAGAGGATGTGCCCCTGAAGGTGGTTGACTTCGACCATCGGGATGTTGCGGGCGATCGAAAGCCCCTTGGTGAACGACACGCCCACGAGCAGCGATCCGACCAGCCCCGGGCCGCGCGTGAAGGCGATGGCGTCGATCCGGTCGGCGGCGACGCCCGCCTCCTTGAGCGCCGTGTCCACGACGGGGATGATGTTCTGCTGGTGGGCCCGCGAGGCCAGTTCGGGGATCACGCCGCCGTATTTGACGTGAACCGCCTGCGAGGCGATGACGTTCGACAGCAGGACGTTGTTGCGGAGCACGGCGGCAGAGGTGTCGTCACACGAGGATTCGATGCCGAGAATTGTAATATCCATCCGGAATTATAATTGTTTTTTAACTATTTTCGCTAAATTTGCAGGTTATATAGGAGTCCTGATGCGCAAAGGTATAAAAATATTGGGAAAGGTGTTCTCGGCGGCGGTTTTGTTGCTGATAATTGTTCCCGTGGCGCTCTCGCTGCTGCTCGACATTCCCGCCGTGCAGAACTACGCGGTGCACAGGGCCGCGCGCTTCGTCTCGCGCAAGCTGGAGACCACCGTGTCGATCGACCGCGTGGACATCGGCATCTTCTCGAAGGTCAGGGTCAAGGGCTTCTATGTCGAGGACTACCAGCGCGACACGCTGCTTTACGTCGGGAAGCTCGACGCCTTCATCACGAGTTTCGGCATCTTCGGCGGCGGGCTGGAGCTGAGCCGCGGCGAGATCGCCGACGCGAGGCTTTACCTGCGGCAGACGCCCGGCGGGGAGATGAACATCAAACAGATCGTCGACCGCATTTCCGACCCCGACAAACCCAAGAAGGGCAATTTCCGCCTCTCGCTGAAGAAGGCCTCGATCGAGAACATGGACCTCTGCCTCGAACGGCTCGACCATCGCGATCCGGAGCACGGCATCGACTTCTCGCACATGCACCTCTACGGCATCACGGCCCGCGTGGACGATTTCACGATCGACGGGCAGGCCATTTACACCTCCATTGCGGCCTTTTCGGCCCGCGAACGCAGCGGCTTCGTGCTGAACCACCTGGCCGGGCGGTTCTACATGACGCAGGGCTGTCTGGGCTTCGAGAACGCTTCGATCATCACGCCGCGTTCGAACGTCAACTTTCCGTTCGTCTCGCTGGCGGGCGACTCGTGGACGCAGTACAAGGATTTTATCGGCGAGGTGCGCATCGACGCCTCGATGCGCAATACGACCGTTTCGACCGACGACATCGCCTTTTTCGCCCCGAAACTGCGCGACTGGCATGTGGATTTCACCGACGTAAACGTCGAGGTCGCCGGCGTGGTGTCCGATTTCACGGGCCGGATCAGGAGCATGCAGATCGGCGAGGGGACGACGCTCGTGGCCGACGCCTCGGTGAAGGGGCTTCCCGACATCCGGAAGACCCGTTTCGACCTGTCGGTTCCCCGCCTGCGCTCCACGGCCCGGGCCGTGGACGAGCTGGCCCTCGGCATCGCGGGCCGCAAACTCTCGGACAAGCTGGTCGGCGTACTGGGCAATTCCGGGCAGATCGACCTCAATGCCCGTTTCCGGGGACTGCTCTCGTCGTTCGACATGCAGCTGGGCGCCGCGACGGGCGTGGGCGACGTCTCCTGCAACCTGAAAATGGCCCCGGTCAAAGGGGGGCTGAGCAGCGTGCGGGGCGATGTCGAGACGCGCAACCTGCGTCTGGGCGAGCTGCTCGACCGCCGCGATCTGCTGGGCAACGCCACCCTCACGGCCTATGTCGACGGCGTGATCGGCAGGGGCGTGGCCGACGCCAACGTCGTGGGCAACGTCACGCAGCTGGGATTCAACGGCTATGTCTACGACTCGCTGCGGCTCGACGGCCGCCTGCGCAACCGCGAGTTCGACGGACGCATCACGGCCCGCGATCCCAACCTCGACTTCGACTTCTTCGGCACGGTCGACCTGAACGACTCCGTGCCGCGCTACGACTTCACGATGGACCTGCGGCACGCCGATCTGGCCCGGCTGCACGTCAACCGCCGCGACTCGGTGTCGCAGCTCTCGGGCCGCATCGTCGCTGCCGCCGGAGGGCGTTCGCTCGACGATCTGAACGGCCGCATTCAGGTGACCGACGCCCGCTACCGCTACAACGACAAGGAGATCGCGGCCGCCAGCATGACCGTCACGGGCGAGAACTCCGAGCGGAGCAAGTTCGTGGAACTGCGCTCGGACTTCGCCGACGTCACGTTCCGGTCGAAAACCAGCTACCGCACCGTCTTCGAATACCTGCGCCGGAGCGCGTGGAAATACCTGCCGATGCTGGGCGGCGAAAAGTGGGAGGAGACGCCTTCGGAACGCAAGGCCGCCGTGGCCAACGACTTCTCGCTGCTGTCGGTCAACATCCGCAATTTCAACCCCGTGGCCGACGCCGTGTCGACGGGACTTCAGATCGCCGACGGCTCGTCGCTGCAACTGTTGTTCAATCCGGCCAGCGACCAGTTGTCGCTCAAGGCAGCGTCGGAGTACATCGAGCGCCGGCGCATGCTCGCCACGCGCCTTTCGGTCAACGCCTCGAACCGCGGCGACTCGCTGGCGGTCTACGCCTCGGCCGAGGATCTCTATGCAGGGGTGCTGCACCTTCCGCGCCTCTCGCTGACGGGCGGCGCGCGGCAGAACCGCGTGCAGCTCTCGGCAGGCTTCGACGACACCCTGCGCCGCGTCTCGGGACTCGTCGGGTTCCGCGCCGCGGTGGCCGACGAGCACGGACCCAACGGCCGCGTCGTCGATTTGCGGATTCTTCCCTCGCACATCACCCGCGGCGACAAGACGTGGCAGATTTTCGCCCGCAAAATCCTGCTCGACACCGCGCAGGTCGTGATCGACAAGTTCTACGTGATGAACCGCGAGCAGGAGCTGCTGCTCGACGGCGTCGCCTCGCGCAGCCGCGAGGATTCGGTGACGCTCTCGCTGCACAATTTCGACCTGGCGCCCTTCGCGCAGGTCGCCGAGCGCATGGGCTATTACATCGAGGGGCGCACGAACGGTTCGGCGGCGATGAAGTCGGTGCTGCGCGGCGGCGAGATCACGGCCGACATCCTGCTCGACAGCGTGGAGGTCAACGACATTCCCGCGCCGCCGATGCGCCTCGCCTCGCGCTGGGACTTCGCCCGCAGCCGCGCCGGAGTGACGGTCTCCGACCGTATCAGGCGCGACACGCTGATCCGCGGTTTCTACGCCCCCGACCGCAACCGCTATTTCGCCCGGCTGGACGTCGACAGTCTCGACATGGCGCTGCTGGACCCGATCCTTGCGGGTGTCGTCTCCTCGACCGAGGGCATGGCCTCGGCCGACCTCACGTTGCAGGGCCAGGGCCGCAAGGCCGATCTCGAAGGCGAAATCCGGGTCGCGGGGCTGAAAACCACGGTCGATTTCACGCAGGTGACCTACTCGATGCCCGAGGCCGTGCTGAACGTGAAGAACAACCGGTTCAGGGCTTCGAACGTCCCGATTTTCGACCCCCGGGGCAACCGGGGGCGGGTCGATTTCGACATGAGCCTCCAGCACCTTTCGAATATCTCCTACGACGTGCGCGTGGCCCCGCAGCAGATGCTGGTGCTCGACACCGACTCCGACGACAACGACATGTTCTACGGCAGGGTCTTCGCCACGGGCGCGGCCCGCATCTCGGGCGACAAGGGGGCGGTGAACATGGATATAACGGCCTCGACCGACGGCAACTCCTCGTTCGTGATGCCGCTGTCGAGCAAGTCGAACATTTCGAACGCCGATTTCGTGGTCTTCGAGCAGCCCGAGCAGGTCGATACGCTCGACGACGTGGCGCGCAAGAAACTCTCCTTCGAGCGCAAGCATCGCCAGAAATCCGACGCCGGGAGCCAGATGAAGATCACCCTCGCGCTCGACGTGCGGCCCGACGCCGAAGTCGAACTCGAAGTGGCGGGCAACACGGTCAAGGGGCGCGGCGCGGGCGCGCTGAACCTCCAGATCAACCCCAAGGCCAATATTTTCGAGATCTACGGCGACTATACGATCGCGGAGGGCAGTTTCATGCTGTCGCTCCAGCAGATCATCAACAAACGCTTCACCATCGAGAGCGGTTCGTCGATCCAGTGGACCGGGTCGCCGATGAACGCGATGCTCGACATCGACGCCGTGTACAAGGTCAAGGCGTCGCTGCAACCCCTCCTGCAGGGCACGGCCGACCTCGGGGGCGACCGTTCGGTTCCCGTGGAGTGCGTTATTCACCTCGGCGAGCGGCTTTCGAACCCCACGATCACCTTCGACGTGCGGGTTCCCGGCTCCGATCCCGAGACGCAGAGCCTGATCGCCAATGCTCTCTCGACCCCCGAGACGGTCGACACGCAGTTCCTCTACCTGCTGCTGTTCAACAGCTTCATGTCCGAGAACTCGTCGCAGGCCTCGTCGAACATCGGCAGCTCGGTGTCGGCGGCCACGGGACTGGAGTTCGTGTCGAACATGGTCAGCAACTGGCTTTCGTCGTCCGACTACAACGTGGTGATCCGCTACCGGCCCAAATCGGAACTGACGAGCGACGAGGTCGATTTCGGGCTGTCGAAGAGCCTGATCAACAACCGGCTGTTCGTCGAGGTCGAGGGCAACTACCTGATCGACAACAAGCAGGCCGTGAACAGTTCGATGTCCAACTTCATGGGCGAGGCCTACATCACGTACCTGATCGACCGGGCCGGGACGCTCAAGCTGAAAGCCTTCACGCAGACCATCGACCGCTTCGACGAGAACCAGGGTTTGCAGGAGACCGGCATCGGCGTCTACTTCAAGGAGGATTTCGACAACCTGCGCGACCTGCGGCAGCGGATCAAGGAGCGTTTTACGAACAAGAAGCGCAAGGCGCGGCGCATCGCCCGCCGTACGGCCCGCGCGGCCGAAAAGGCGGCCGAAGATGCGGACCGGAGCCGTCTGCGCGAACCGGCGGATACGCTTTCGCCGTTCGGATACGTTAAAGAGGAAGAGGATGAATAGAAGGTGAACTTTGCGGTTAAGCGAGAGCAGAGACTGCTTGAAAAGTGAAAGATGTCCCTGCGGTGATTGAATCCGACTTGATGCCGGAGCCGTGAAACAACGACCCGACTAAAAGCGCGGGCGGAGGGGCCGGGGCGCGTGCGCCCCCGCGGGCGCAGACTGCAAAACCGGCGCTCGGAAACGAAATTGGAAGGATAAAATTTGTAAACTTAAATATTTCTAAACCATTATGACAACATTTTTGCAGGCTGCCGAGGCGGTGGCCGTAAGTGAGGAGACCCGTATGGGCTTGTGGACCCTGTTTACCAAAGGCGGCTGGCTGATGTGGCCGCTGCTGGCGCTGGGGGGCGTGACGATCTTTATCTTCGTGGAGCGTTTCATGGCCATCCGCAAGGCTTCGGTGCTGGACATGAACTTTATGAACCGCATCCGCGACTACATCTCCGACGGCAAGATCTCGACGGCCGTGAACCTCTGCAAGAAGACCGACACGCCCATCGCACGCATGATTGAGAAGGGCATCGAGCGCATCGGACGCCCGATGAGCGACGTGCAGACCGCCATCGAGAACGTCGCCAACCTCGAAGTCTCGAAACTCGAAAACGGCCTTCCGTTCCTGGCCACGATCGCCGGCGGCGCGCCGATGATCGGTTTCCTCGGCACGGTGTTAGGTATGGTGCAGACCTTCATGGACATGTCCGCCGCGGGCGGCACGGTCGACCTGGGGCTGCTGTCGAGCGGCATGTACGTGGCGATGGTGACCACCGTGATGGGTCTGATCGTCGGCATCCCGGCCTACTTCGGCTACAACTACCTCGTGGCGCGCATCGAGAAGCTGGTGTTCCAGATGGAGGCCAATTCGATCGCGTTTATGGACATTCTGAATCAACCCGTTCAAAAATAGCGCGTTATGGCAATCAAACACGGATCGAAAGTCGATAAATCGTTCTCGGCCTCGTCGATGACCGACCTGATGTTCCTGCTGCTGCTGTTCCTCTTGATCGCCACGACGCTGATCAACCCCAACGCCCTGAAACTGATGCTTCCGAAGAGTTCGAACCAGTTGAAGGACAAGGCGATGACCACGGTGTCGGTTCAGGATGCGGGCCACGGCAAGTATCGTTACTATGTCGAATTGCAGGACGTGGGTTCGATCGGCGGCGTGGAGCGGGCGCTCAAGGCGCGGCTCGACGGGCAGAAGGACGCTACCGTCTCGCTCCACTGCGACAAGACCGTTGCGGTGGATGAGGTGGTGAAGGTTATGAACATCGCCAAGGACAATAATTATAAACTTATTTTGGCGACTTCGCCGAAATAAGTTCAATGAAAAATGAAAAATTAAGAATTAAAAATGAAATCCGTGCCACTCTGGCGCAGGGGCAATTTTTAATTTTTCATTCTTAATTTTTAATTGGGAAACCAATGTATTACTACGATCCCGATAATAAATCCCCGCGACGGTGGGCGATGATCGCGACGGCGGTCTACGGCGTGCTGCTGGCCGGCTCGTTCGCGCTGGTGTCGTTCGATTTCTCGCCGGTGACGGACAAGCCGGGCGACACGATTCTCGTCGACTTCACCGAGCCGCCCGTTCCCGAGCCGCCCAGACCGCCCGTGAAGGTGGCCAACGAGCCGCGCGTGCACGATGTCGCGGCACCCGTGGAGCAGACGGCGCAGGTTGCGGGCAAGGACCCTGTGACGCAGACGCCCAACCCCAAGGCGTTGTTCAAGATGAACAAGGGCGGGGCCGACGAACCCGACAATGCGGGCAATCCCCGCGCTCCCGAGGGCGAGGACAAGGCCAGCGGCACGGGTCCGGGACTGAACCCCGACGGACTGGACCAGCTGGACCAGGGGCTGAAAGGGCGCGGACTGGTGGGCGACCTGCCCAAGCCGTCGTATCCCGGCGAGAAGGGCGGCAAGGTCGTGATCCGTGTGACGGTCGACGCTTCGGGCAAGGTCACGGGGGCTTCGTTCGAACCCAAAGGCTCGACGACGGACGCCGCCGAGCTGATCGAGGCGGCGAAAGCGGCAGCCCGCAAGGCGCGATTCACAGAGAGCCGCGCCGCGGTGCAGGGCGGCACGATCACCTATATTTTCCGCATGGAGTAACGGGTGTGTTTGAGAAACCCGCGTCGGGTCGGCCGGGTCGGCGCCCGTTTTTTACCCGGTTTCCCGCCGCCCGCTGGTATGATATTGGATAAATACAAATTTTGGCTATGCAACATATCCTGTTAACCCTCTCGGCCTGCCTGGCGTTCGCTGCGGGCTATGCCGAAAAACCCGTAAAGGGGGCGCACCTCCGGCTGGAGAACGCGACCTATAATTTCGGCGACGTGCCCCGCAAGGGCGGCGATCTGGTCCGCGAATTCCGGTTCGTCAACGACGGTACGGCCCCGCTGGTGCTGGTGCGGGTCATCACTTCGTGTTCGTGCCTCAAGGCGTCGTTCTCGAAGCGTCCCGTGGAGCCGGCCGATTCGGGGGTGATCCGCATCACCTACGAACCCCACAAGAGCGAGCCGGGAGCCTTCAACAAGGTGATCCAGGTCTACTCCAATTCGGTCGACGGCCGCGACGTGATCACCGTGCAGGGCAACTCGATCGAGGGGCAGCCCCGCGGAAAGGTCAAGACCGAAAAGGTGAAAGTGAAGTATAAGTAAGAATATGAACGAGTCATCGGCATCCCGCAGTGCTGTCGACTGCCGCTTTCGCCGCCTTTGGCGTCGTTGGCAAGTCTGACCCACCCCCAAACCCCCGCCTCGGCGGGGGCTTATGGCAGGGCGCTGCCCGGGACCGAATGACATAATGAACCGAAATATGGCAATTCTTTTTTCAAACGCGACGGTGCTGCCGATGATGGCCGTCGGGAACGCCCCCCGCACCTTTGCGGGCTGGGTGGGCGTCGACGGCAACCGCATCGCGCTGGTCACGGAGTCGGAAACGGCCGCCGCGGAGTTCCGCGCGGCGCACCCCGGGCTTCGGGAGTTCGACTGCCGGGGCAAACTCGTGATGCCGGGGCTGGTGAACACCCACTGCCATGCGGCCATGACCCTGCAACGCAGCCTTGCCGACGACATCGCCCTGATGGAGTGGCTCCACGACTATATCTGGCCCTTCGAGGCGCGTCAGACGGCCGACGATGTGGCGCTGGGCATGACGCTCGGCGTGGTCGAGATGCTGCTGGGCGGCGTGACGTCGTTCGTCGACATGTACTATTTCGAAAACCGCTGCGTGGAGACGGTCGAACGGCTGGGCATCCGCGCCATGCTGGGCTGCAACTACTTCGATTCGAACGTCGACGAGGTGATGCCCCAGGTGGAGGAGGCCGTGCGGCTGGCCGCCGGATGCGACCGGGTGCAGATCGCCCTGGCGCCCCATTCGCCCTATACCGTGTCGCCCGAGAACCTCCTGCGCGGCAAGCGGCTGGCGGACAAATACGGCCTGCATCTGATGACCCATATCTCGGAGACGCAGGACGAGGTGCGCATCGTGCGCGAAAAGTACGGGAAAACCTCGGTCGAACACCTCGACGGGTTGGGACTGCTGGGGCCGAAGACCATCGGCGCGCACTGCATCCACGTGACCGACAGCGACATCGAGACACTCGCCTCGCGGGGCGTCGCCGTGTCGCACAACCCGCAGAGCAACATGAAAATATCGAGCGGCGTGGCGCCCGTCGAGCGGATGCGCGCCGTGGGTGCGCTGGTGACGGTCGGCACGGACGGAACCTGTTCGAACAACGATCTCGACATGTTCGAGGAGGTGCGCACGGCGGCCTTCCTGCAAAAATCCGCGACGGGCGATCCCGTGGCCCTTCCGGCCTGGGAGGCGCTGCGGCTGGCGACGGCGAACGGCGCGCGGGCGATGGGCTATGCCGACGGCGAACTGGGCGTCGTCCGCGAGGGCGCGCTGGCCGACCTGATCGTCGTGGACCTTCAGAAACCCCATTTGCAGCCCGTCAACGACGTGGTGTCGAATCTGGTCTACTGCGGCAAGGCCTCGGATGTCGATACGGTGGTCGTCGACGGACGGATCGTCGTCGAGAACCGCTGCGTGGCGGGCGTCGACCTGCCGGCGCTCTATGCCAGGGTTGCGGCGGCCGTCGCGCGAATCAAAGCCGGCCGATGACCGGATGCGGAGGGGCGCGGTGCAGCGTCCCGTCCCGCAAATCCGGCTCGCAGCCGGGTGGCATCGGAATTGCGTTGAACCACCTGATTATAAAAACTATCGAATTATGGATCACAAGGTAACTTTCGGCGGCAAGCCCGTGACGCTTGTCGGCAATCGCTGCAAAGTGGGGGAGACGGCCCCCGTATTTACGGTCACCGATGCGGGGCTGCAACCCGTGTCGTCGGACGTTTTCCACGGCAAGGTGCGCATTTACAGCGTCTTTCCGTCGGTCGATACTCCGGTCTGCTCGTTGCAGAACATCCGCTTCAACCGCGAGGCGTCGAAACTGGGCGACGACGTGGTCGTCGTGTCGCTGTCGGTCGACCTGCCCTTTGCGCAGAAACGCTTCTGCGCCGCCGAGGGCATCGACCGCGTGCATGTCTTCTCGGATTACAGGGAGCTGGATTTCGGCATGAAGTACGGCTTCGTGATCGACTCCCTGCGCCTGCTGGCGCGCGGCGTGGTGGTCGTGGACCGCGACGACGTGGTGCGCTACGTGGAGTACGTGCCCGAGGTCACCCACGAGCCCGACTACGAAAAGGCGCTGGCCGTGGCGCGCGAACTGGCGAAGTAAGCCGCCGGGACGGCCGAAAAAAAGCGGACCCTTTCTCGGGTCCGCTTTTGTCATTTCCGGAAATCCGGGGTCAGGGCTTCACCAGCGACCGGCTCCGGCCCCACATGTTGCGAGCCGCCGTGACGAGAACGGCGAGGAACGAGGCGGGGATGAGCGCGAGGATCAGCGGCTGCCAGCAGAGGGCAGGGCCTTCGGCGTAAAGGATGACACTGGCGGCATAGTGGATGAGTCCGACGGTCAGCCAGGCCGTCAGCGTCACCGACCCGATCGTGATGTTGAGCCGCGAGGGGGAGTAGCGGCCCGCCTTCTTCGAAAAGAGGTTGCCGTTCATCTCCCAGGGGCGGCACAAGGCTCCCAGCCGATAGCGCTCCGGAATTTTCAGTCCTTCGGCTTCCTCCTGTTCGATCTCGAATATGTAGCGTTCGTAGACCTCGTACCAGGCTTTCGACCCCTTGGCCATCATGATCCAGATCAGGGCGAACGACGTTCCGAGCAGCGCCACCGCGCAGGCGGCTTCGTTCAGCGCCAGGAAATTGGCCGCTCCGGGTCCGGCGGTCAGGATTTCGGACGCCAGCGCTCCGGAGACGGCGAAACAAAAGACCAGAAAAATGGAAAGAAGGAACGATCTCCGCCACAGGTTCGTGGCTTCGAACCGCCGGCATTGGTAGAATCCTTCTCTCAACTCCTTTAAAGAAATATGGTAAATCTGTTTTGGTGAATAAAAAGGAAAATATAGTCGTTGCGTAACTACTTTTTTCGCAGGTAGACCGTCGCCGTGCGCGAGGTGTTGTAGATGCGGATATGGGGCTGCCGCTGTCCGTCGCCCTCCCCGGCGTCGAACGAGAAGTGTTCGGCCGCCATCGACTGCCGCTCCTGTCCGCCGAAGCGGCTTTCGTCGGTCGAGAGCACCGGGACGTACTTGCCCGGGGCCTGCACCGGAAGTTCGTAGTCGGGGATCGAGGCCGAAGGATGCCAGTTGAAGACGAACAGCAGGTCGCCGTGCGAGAAGGCCATCGTCTTGTTGCGCTCGTCCATCAGCAGATTCCACGGGTAACCGTCGGCAAGAACCTTGTATTTTTTCACCAGCCGGATCATCGCGCGGTCGAAATCGCCCAGCCACGCATAGCGCAGGAATCCGTTTTTCGCGAGCGACCACTGCCGCCGGGCGTGGGCGTAGCTCCAGCCGTTGCCCTCGCGCGGGAAGTCGATCCACTCGGGATGCCCGAACTCGTTGCCCATGAAGTTGAGGTAGGCCTGACCGCCCGTGGAGATGGTCATCAGGCGGATCATCTTGTGCAGGGCCATGCCGCGGTCGATGACGATGTTCTCCGAAGCGCGGTCCATGTGGAAATACATCTCCTTGTCCATCAGCCGGAAGGCGATGGTCTTGTCGCCGACGAGCGCCTGGTCGTGCGACTCGGCGTAGGCTACGGTCTTGACTTCGGGCAGGCGGTCGGTCATCACCGACCACATCTCCCGGATGTCCCACTGCTCGTCGGGCACCTCCTTCAGCTGCTTGATCCAGAAGTCGGGGATGGCCATGCCCAGGCGGTAGTCGAATCCGATGCCGCCGTCGGCGATCGGGATGCACATCCCCGGCATGCCGCTCACGTCCTCGGCGATGGTCACGGCCGAAGGCCGGAAATCGTGCGCGAGGCGGTTGGCCAGGGTGAGGTAGGTGAGAGCGTCCCCGTTGACCCCCTCGTCGAAGAAACGGTCGCGCGAATCGAACGTGACGTAGCCGTGGTGGCGGTAGATCATCGACGTCACGCCGTCGAAGCGGTAGCCGTCGAAATGGAACTCGTCGAGCCAGTATTTGACGTTCGACAGCAGGAAGTGCTGCACCTCCTCCTTGCCGTAGTCGAAGAGTTTCGAATCCCAGTACTGCTGGTAGCCCGCGTCGCCCGGCGGCGAGTAGAGATGGTCGGTGCCGTCGAGGGAGTTGATCCCCTCGTTGAGGTTCTTGACGTAGTGGGCGTGCACGAGGTCCATGATCACCGCCAGCCCCAGTTCATGGGCGCGGCGGATCAGCTCCTTCAGCTCCTCGGGCGTGCCGCAGCGCGACGAGGGGGCGAAGAAACTCGACACGTGGTAACCGAACGACCCGTAGTAGGGGTGCTCGGCCACGGCCATCAGCTGCACGGCGTTGTAGCCGTCCTTTTTGATGATCGGGAGTATCTTTTCGGTGAATTCGCGGTAGGTCCCCACGCCCTCGCGCTCCTGGGCCATGCCCACATGGGCTTCGTAGATCAGCAGGCTGCCGATCTTCGAGGCGTCGAACGCGTCGCCCCGCCAGTCGAACGGTTCCGCAGGGTTCCAGAACTGCGCCGTGTAGTTTTTGGTCTCGTCGTCCTGCACGACGCGCCGGGCGTAGGCCGGGATGCGGTCCAGCCAGCCGTTGTTGCCGTGGACGTGGATCTTGTAGAGCGAGCCGTGCCGCAGCCGGTCGCGGTACATCGCCGCGGGGAAAAAGGCGCTCCAGACCCCCGCGGCATCCTTGTGCATGCGGATTTCGGTGCGCTGCCAGTTGTTGAAGTCGCCGAAGACGTAGACGTCGTGCGCCCCCGGCAGCCACTCGCGCAGCCACCAGCCGTCCAGCACGTCGTCCCACTGCCAGCCGAAATAGCGGTAGCCGTTGGCGTAGTCGACGAGCGATCCCGCCGAGCGTCCGATGTCTGCCATTTTCCGCTCGTAACGCTCGTGGCGCAGGTTCATCTGCGCCTCGACGGGCTGTAACCATTCGTCGCGTTCGACGATCGGAAGTCTTCGGGTCGTTTTTTCCATAGGGGAGTCGATTTTCTACAAAGGTACGAAAAAGTCGGATGGGAGCAAAACCGAATCGCACCCGGGTCCGGTTATGCGTTCCGACTGATAAAAGTGCCGTTGCGACACTAAATATATGAAAAATTTTTCTATCTTTGTCCACGAACAAAAAAACGTATCCATTACTAATACCCAATTCTACTATGCTCAAGCAACCTAAAGGTTTGATTGCCGCGGCTCTCGCCAATACGGGCGAACGTTTCGGTTTCTACACCATGATGGCCATTCTGACGCTGTTCCTGATGTCGAAATTCGGTATCGACGGCGAGCAGGCCGGGAAAATCTATTCGTTTTTTTATACCTCGATCTACATCCTGGCGCTCGTCGGCGGCCTGATCGCCGACCGGCTGCGCAACTATAAGGGGACGATCATCGCGGGTATTCTGGTGATGACGGCGGGGTATGCCGCGCTGATGGTTCCCACCGTTACGTCGAAGACCGTGGTGATCGGCGCACTGATGGTGATCGCCTTCGGCAACGGTCTGTTCAAAGGCAACCTCCAGGCGCTCGTGGGGCAGCTTTACGACAACGAACAGTATGCCAAACTGCGCGACACGGGCTTCCAGATTTTCTACATGTTCATCAACATCGGCGCGATGTTCGCACCGTTCGCCGCCGTGGGCGTGCGCAACTGGTGGCTCCGCACGCAGGGATTCCTCTACAACTCCGACCTTTCGGCCCTCTGCCACCAGTATATCGGCGGCACGATGAGTCCCGAAGTGGCCCAGGGCCGTTTCAGCGAGCTGGCTGCCGAAGTGAGCCTTGGCGGCGTTCCGGCGGACATGGGCGTTTTCGCGCAGAGCTATCTCAACGCCTTCAACACCGGATTCCACTATGCGTTCGGCGTGGCTATCGTGGCGCTGGTCTTCTCGCTGGTGGTTTTCCTGGCCAACAAGAAGAAGCTGCCCGATCCCAAGGTTGCGGCCGCTTCCAGGACGACGCCTTCGAAGGCCGAAATCCAGCAGGATGCGCGTGAGATCAAACAGCGCCTCTATGCGCTGTTCGCCGTGTTCGCCATCGTGATCTTCTTCTGGTTCTCGTTCCACCAGAACGGTCTGACGCTGACGCTCTTCGCGCAGGATTACACCCGTCTCGAAATTTTCGGCATGCCCATCACGGCCGAGATTTTCCAGTCGGCCAACCCCTTCTGCGTGGTGTTCCTCACGCCGGTCATCATCGCCGTGTTCGCCTGGCTGCGCAACCGCGGCAAGGAGCCTTCGACTCCGATGAAGATCGCGATCGGAATGGGCATCGCCGCATTCGCCTACGTGCTGATGGTCTTCGGGTCGCTGGGCCTTCCCAAACTCGCCGAAGTGCAGGCGCAGGGCGGTCTCTCGTTCGCCGAGCGCGTCACTCCGTGGCTGCTGGTGGCCACCTACCTGATCCTGACCATCGCCGAACTGTTCATCTCGCCGCTGGGCCTGTCGTTCGTGTCGAAGGTCGCTCCGCAGAAACTCCAGGGCCTGATGCAGGGCTGCTGGCTGGGCGCCACGGCGCTGGGCAACGGCCTGCTGTTCATCGGCCCGATCCTCTACAAGCGCATCTCGATCTCCGCGACGTGGAGCATCTTCGTCATCGTCTGCGCCATCTCGATGTTCGCCATGCTGGCCATGGTCAAATGGCTCGAACGGGTCACGAAATAGACGGGGCGTTCCCGTTTTGGACAAAGCCGCCGCAGAATTTCTGCGGCGGCTTTTTTGCTCCGGTCTGCGCTGGCATGCTCGTTATGCGGACGGCCGCCGCATGATCCCCGAAGCACCGTGCGGTCTGCCCGCCGAAGGGCGATTTCCCGCGTCCGATTTTGCATGAAGGAGTCCTGATAGGCTCCTTTTTTGTTGTTTTCGTCAGAAAACCGGGAAAAACAGAAAACTTTTTTTGTTTTATAAGTTTTGGCGCGTATATTTGCATCCGTATCAATCGGATTGGATCATGGATCAGAAGGAACGAATCATAGAACAGGCGATGCACATGTTCGTCTCGCAGGGCATCAAGTCGGTGCGCATGGACGACATCGCGCAGCAGCTGGGGGTATCGAAACGGACGCTCTACGAATTGTTCGGCGACAAGGAGGGGCTGCTCTACCTGGCGATGGACCGCTATTTCGAAAAGAAACGCATCGAGCGCGCCGCGGTGTGCGCCCATGCGCGCAACGTGCTCGAAGCGATGTTCATGGTGCTGGGCGGCGTGATGGACAACGCCGAAGTCATCCAGCGGCTGCTGAACAACCTGCGCAAGTTTTACCCGGCGGTGCACGACAAGATGACGCGCGAAGGCAGCGCCAAGAGCCGCCGCGACCTGCAGGAGATGCTGGAAAAGGGGATTGCCGACGGGCTGTTCGTCGACACGATCAATCTCGATCTGGCCATTTCGGTGCTTTACTACACGGCTTCGGCCATCACCGTGCGCAAGGACCTCATTCTGCCCGCGGGCATGACCGAGCGCGAGGCGTTCGTGCAGATCATCAGCAATTTTTTCCGCGGCATCTCCACGACCAAGGGGCTGCTGCTCGTCGACGACTACCTGAAACGCTACGAGCCTGCCAAAACCGTTCTCCGGATGCAATAGCCGGCGCGAAGGGGCGGGGACTGAAATATCCGTCCGTTCCGTTCGTCCGCATAAATGATAATGACAACATAATTTTACCGAATAATGATGAAACGACTTTTTTTGATCATCGCCTTTTGGGCGGCGGGCGTCGCCGGCGCTTCGGCGCAGATGCGGCTGACGCTTCCCCAGGCGCTGGATCTCGCCTTGAGCGAAAACCCGACCGTCAAGGTCGCGGAGATGGAGGTGCAGCGTTACGACTACGTGAAGCGCCAGACGTGGGGCAACCTGCTGCCGCAGATTTCGGTGTCGGGCAGCTACACCCGTTCGATCGTGAAGTCCGAGATGCGCGGCGGCATTTCGTTCGGAGCCGATAACACCTTCGCCGTGCAGGGCGACCTGTCGCTGCCGCTCTTCGCGCCGTCGGTCTACCGCACGCTGAAGATGAACGACGCGCAGATGGCCACGGCCGTGGAGGCCGCACGCGCCTCGCGCATCGACCTGACGGCCGAGGTGAAGAAGGCCTTTTACAACATCCTGCTCGCCGAGCAGTCGCTCGCGGTGCTCCGCGAGTCGGAGGCCACGGTGCAGCGCACGGTCGACGATACGCAGGTGCAGTACAAGCACGGGCTGGCCTCGGAATACGACCTGCTGACCGCGCAGGTGCAGTTGAGCAACCTCAAGCCCACGATCCTCCAGACCGAGAATTCGATCAAGCTGGCCAAGCTGATGCTCAAGATGTACCTCTCGATTCCCGAGGACGTGGAGATCGAGGTGGTGGGCGAGCTGGACGCCCTGCGCGACGACGTGCTGGCCGGGACGGACGGGCTGACCACCGACGTGACGGACAACTCCGACCTGCGTTCGCTCGAATTGCAGGAGGAGGTTCTCCGGCGTTCGCTCAAGGCGGCCAATGCGGGACGCATGCCGACGCTCGCAGCCTTCGGGTCGGCCTCCTATACGGGTAACGACATGGAGCCTTTCAATTTCGGCGGCGCCGCCGCGACGGACGATTCCCGGTATTTCTGGACCCATCCGATTTCGGTCGGCCTGCAACTGTCGGTCCCCATCTTTTCGGGCCTGACGAAGATGAACAGGTCGCGCGAGCTGAAAAACCAGATTTCGCAGCTGTCGCTCCAGCGCAGCTACGCCCGGCAGCAGATCGACGTGCAGGTGCGCTCGGCGCTGAACGACCTGCTGACCGCCCGCGAGACGATGTACGCCCAGGAGCTGACCGTCGAGCAGGCTCGCAAGGCCTACAAGATCTCCGACACCCGTTACCGGGCGGGCGCGGGGACGATCCTCGAACTCAACAGCGCGCAGCTCTCGCAGACGCAGGCGCAGCTGAACTTCTCGCAGGCGATCTACGATTACCTTTCGGCCAAGGCCGAGTACGACCGCATCGTCGGCCGCGAACACGGAAATAAATAAAAAACAGGATAAAGAACGTATGAAAAAAATCGTGATTTTGTGCATCGCCGCCGTCTCTTTCGCCGGCTGCACGGGTAAGAAAGGCGTGACCGCCGTTGCGGAAGACAAAGGCGTGCTGACCAAAAGCGCCGTTGCCGAAGAGGCTTCGGTGCAGCTTACGGAGGTCTTCACCTCCGAGATCGAGCCTTACAAGGAGAACGACATCACTCCGGCGGCTTCGGGCGTGCACATCGACAGGATTTACGTCGAGGTGGGCGATCCGGTGCGCGAGGGGCAGCTCGTCGTGACGCTCGATCCCACGCAGTACACCCAGCAGCTGGTGCAGCTGAAGACCGTCGAGGACGACTACAACCGCCTGCTGCCGGTCTACGAGGCCGGAGGCATTTCGACCCAGCAGATCGAGCAGGCCAAGGCCCAGCTGGACGTGCAGCGCGAGGTGGTCGCCAACCTCAAGAAGAACATCGAGGTGCGTTCGCCCATTTCGGGCGTCGTCACGGCCCGCAACTACGAGTCCGGCGACCTGTTCGCCCAGCAGCCGATCCTGCACATCATGCAGATCGACCCGCTGAAGGTCGTCGCCAACATTTCGGAGCAGTACTTCCCCAACGTGAAGGTGGGCATGCCGGTGAAGCTGGCCGTCGACATCTTCCCCGACGAGGAGTTCACGGGCACGGTGTCGCTGATCTATCCGGCGCTCGACCCCACGACCCGCACCTTCAAGGTCGAGGTCAAGGTCCCCAACGCCAAACGCACGCTGCGCCCGGGCATGTACGCCCGAACGACCTTCGACATGGGCAGCAAGGAGGGCGTGATGGTTCCCGACGTGGCCGTGCAGAAGCAGGTCGGCTCGGCCGAGCGTTACCTCTACGTCATCGTCGGCGACTCGGTTGCCGAGCGCCGCTCGGTCAAGGTGGGACGCCAGGTCGGCGACCGCGTGGACATCCTCTCGGGGATCGAAGCGGGCGAGCCGGTGGCCGTCACGGCGTTGTCGAAACTTTTCGACGGGGCCAAAGTGGATATTAAAAAAGACTAAAACAGCCCCTTTCCAATGAAAATTTACGAAAGCGCGGTCCGCAAACCGATCTCAACGATCCTGCTGTTCGTCGGCGTGATGGTCTTCGGACTCTTCTCGCTGATGAACCTGGCCGTAGACCAGTATCCCGAGATCGAGATACCCCAGATCTCGGTGATCACGATGTATCCGGGCGCCAACGCCGCCGACATCGAGACCAACATCACCCGTGTGCTGGAGGACAACCTCAACACGGTGAGCAACCTCAAGAAACTGACCTCCAAGTCGCAGGACAACGTCTCGATGATCACCGTCGAGTTCGAATACGGCTCCGACCTGAACGAGGGGGCCAACGAAATCCGCGACGTGGTGTCGCGCGTGCAGTCGCAGCTGCCCGACGACATCGACTATCCGACGATCTTCAAGTTCTCGACCTCGATGATCCCCGTGATGATGCTTGCCGTCACGGCCGAGGAGAGCTATCCGGCGCTGAACAAGATTCTCGACGACAAGCTGGTCAACGTGCTCAACCGCGTCGACGGCGTGGGCGCCGTGTCGATCATCGGCGCACCCGAACGCGAGGTGCAGGTCAACGTCGACCCCGCCAAACTGGAGGCCTACAACCTCACGGTCGAGCAGCTGGGGCAGATCATCGCCGCCGAGAACGTCAACATCCCCAGCGGCACGATCGACGTGGGCAACAACACCTTCAACATCAAGGCCGACGGCGAGTTCAAACTCTCGGACGAGATGCGCAAGGTCGTGGTGTCGAACGCCGGGGGCCGCACGGTGAGACTTTCGGACGTGGCCCAGATCCGCGATACGCTCGAAAAAGCCACGATGGACGAGCGCGTCAACGGCCAGCGGGGCGTGCGCGTGATGTTCCAGAAACAGTCGGGCGCCAACACCGTGAATATCGTCCACGAAATCCAGTCGCGCCTGCCGGAGATTCAGAAAACCCTCCCGAAGGATGTCAAGATGGAGCTGATTTTCGAAGGCTCGCAGGAGATCACCGACGCCATCGGGTCGCTCTCGGAGACCATTCTCTACGCCTTCATCTTCGTCGTGCTGGTGGTGATGGCCTTCCTCGGACGCTGGCGCGCGACGCTGATCATCTGTATGACGATCCCCGTGTCGCTGATCTGTTCGTTCATCTACCTCTTCGCCACCGGCTCCACGCTGAACATCATCTCGCTCTCGTCGCTCTCCATCGCCATCGGTATGGTGGTCGACGACGCCATCGTGGTTCTGGAGAACATTACGACGCATATCGAGCGCGGCTCGAACCCGAAGGAGGCCGCCATCTACGCCACCAACGAGGTGTGGCTGTCGGTCATCGCCACGACATTGGTGGTCGTCGCGGTGTTCCTGCCGCTGACGATGGTCCCGGGCATGGCGGGCATTCTGTTCCGCGAGCTGGGCTGGATCGTGACGATCGTGGTCTGCGTTTCGACTACGGCGGCCATTTCGCTTACCCCGATGATGTCGGCTTACCTCTTGAAACTCGAAGGCGGCCAGCACGACTACAAGGGCCTCGGCGTGATCTACAAGCCGATCGACCGGGCGCTCGAATGGCTCGACGACGCCTACGCCCGTTCGCTCGACTGGGTCGTACGCCACCGCCGGATCACCTTCTTCTCGATGATGTCGGTCTTCGTCGTGTCGCTGGGGCTGCTGACGCGGGTTCCCACCGAGTTCTTCCCGCCCTCGGACAACGGCCGCATTTCGGCCATGGTCGAGCTGGAGCAGAATGTCGGCGTCGACTACACGGCGCGCATCGCCCGGCAGATCGACAGCATCATCTATGCGAAATACCCCGAGATCGTGCTCGTCTCGGCGTCGGCCGGCGCCAACTCGTCGGACAACGCCTTCGCGGCGATGCAGACCACCGGTTCGCACATCATCAACTACAACGTGCGCCTGATCGACGTGGAGGAGCGCGATCGGTCGATCTACGTCATCTCCGACCTGCTGCGCGGTGATCTCGACCGGATTCCTGAGATCCGCCAGTATACGGTCACTCCCGGCGGACAGTCGGGCAGCATGAGCGGTTCGGCGACGGTCAACGTCAAGGTCTTCGGTTATGACATGGACGTGACGAACGCCGTTGCCAACGACCTGAAGGAGAAGATGCGCCGTCTGGAGGGTGTTCGCGACGTGAAACTTTCGCGCGACGACCTGCGTCCCGAGTACAACGTGGTCTTCGACCGCGACCGGCTGTCGTACTACGGCATCAGCAGCGCCACGGCGTCGCAGGCCGTGCGCAACCGCATCGACGGCCTCGTGGCCTCGAAATACCGCGAGGACGGCGACGAGTACGACATCATCGTGCGTTATGCCGAGCCGTTCCGCAACCGCATCGAGGATGTCGAGAACATCACGCTCTACAACGCGCAGGGCCGCCCCGTGAAGCTCAAGGAGGTGGGAACCGTCGAGGAGGAGTACGCCGCGCCGATGATCGAGCGCGAGAACCGTCAGCGCGTCATTTCGGTCCAGTCGACCCTCGGGGCCGGCGTCGCGCTGGGCGACGTGGTGGCCGAGGTCGAAAAGCTCCTCGCCGACTATCCCGCGCCCGACGGCGTGGACCTCGAAGTGGGCGGTACGGTCGAGGATCAGGGCGACGCCTTCGGCGACCTGGGAACGCTGCTCATCCTGATCGTCATTCTGGTGTATATCGTGATGGCCACGCAGTTCGAGTCGCTCAAGTTCCCGTTCATCATCATGTTCACCATTCCGTTCGCCTTCACGGGCGTGTTCCTCGCGCTGTGGATGACCTCCACGCCGCTGTCGCTGATCGCCCTGATCGGCGCCATCATGCTGGTGGGCATCGTGACGAAGAACGGTATCGTGATGGTCGACTACATGAACCTCCTGATCGAGCGCGGCTCGGGCGTCTTCGACGCGGTGATCGCCGGCGGCAAGAGCCGTCTGCGTCCGGTGCTGATGACCTCGTTCACGACCATTCTGGGCATGCTGCCGCTGGCGATCGGCACGGGAGCGGGCTCGGAGACGTGGCAGCCGATGGGCATTGCCGTGATCGGCGGTCTGACGTTCTCGACCATCCTCACGCTGTTCATCGTTCCGGTGCTCTACTCGATCCTCGTGAACCGTTCGCAGCGCAAGGAGCGTGAGAAACTGGCGCGCCTCTCGGCCGAACACCAGGCAAGCAAGCATTGAAAGTGAAAAGCTGAATTAAAATTGATCGGTACTATGAAAGCAGTATTTTTGTCATACAACCAGGCGCTGACCGACCGGGTGAACGCCATCCTCGACAAGCAGGGTATCCGCGGCTTCACCAAATGGGCCTTGACCGAGGGCCGCGGCTCGGTCGACGGCGAACCCCACTACGGCACGCATGCGTGGCCTTCGATGAACGCCTCGATCCTGGCCATCGTCGACGACGAGAAGGTGGCTCCGCTGATGGACGCCTTCCGCGAAATGGACGCTGCGACCAGAATGCAGGGGTCCCGGGCGTTTGTCTGGAATATCGAAAGCGGATTCTGATTCCGCTGCTTGCGGCGCACCTGCCGCACATCCCTCCGGCGGGGCGAATGGAATGTACTCGGGTACGATCCGTCCGCCCCGTTTTTCACGACGCCCGGCATCTGCCCCGCACGGACCGGAATCCCGGTTCCGTCGGTTCCGCGATATTCGGAGACCGGAAGCCGTATTTGAAACGTATGCGGCAATGCGGTGCGAAAAATGAAGCAATGCATCACAAAGTGCCGGGAATTGCGCTATTTTTTCTACATTTGCATCCATGAAACTCACCTTTCTGGGAACCGGTACTTCGCAGGGCGTACCCGTCATCGGCTGCCGCTGCAAGGTATGCACGTCGGCGGACCGGCGCGACAACCGTCTGCGCACCTCGGCGATGGTCGAGACGCGGGGCGTGCGCATCGTCATCGACGCCGGACCCGATTTCCGCTACCAGATGCTCCGCACGGGCGTGCGGCATCTCGACGCCATTCTGCTGACCCACGAGCACAAGGACCATATCGGCGGTCTGGACGACGTGCGGGCTTTCAATTTCGTCGATTACCCGCCGACCGTCCACAAGGTCCATATCTGGGCCGCCCCGCGGGCGCTGGAGTGCGTGCGCAAGGATTTCGACTATGCCTTCGCGCAGGACAAATACCGCGGCGTGCCGGAGATCGAACTGCACGAAATCGACACCGCAAGGCCGTTCCGTGTCGGCGATGTGGAGATCGTGCCCGTGTCGGGCCACCATTCCGAACGCTTCGAGGTCACGGGCTTCCGCATCGGGACGCTGGCCTACCTGACGGACTTCAAGACCATCGAGGACGCCGAGGCCGAAAAACTGCGCGGTACGGAGGTGCTGGCGGTCAATGCGCTGCGTTTCGCCCCGCATCCGTCGCATTTCAACCTCGCGGAGGCGCTGGCGCTGATCCGCCGCGTCGGGCCGCGCGAGGCCTATATCACGCATATGTCCCACGAAATAGGCCTGCATGCCGAGACGGAGGCGACGCTCCCGCCGGGCGTGCACCTGGCTTACGACGGGTTGGAGGTGGAAATTTAGGCTCGCATTCCGGCCGCATGCGGTAAGCTTCCGTCAAGGCGGGGGCGGGGCCGGACTTGTAGATGCGGCGGAACGCCGCGAAAACGGCGGGCGGAGATGCAAAACATGAATAAAAAAGATATGAAGACATTGGCAAATAAGGTAATCGTCATTACGGGCGCATCGTCGGGTATCGGCGAGGCGATGGCGAAGGTATACGCCGCGCAGGGCGCAAAAGTGGTGCTCGGAGCGCGCAACGTGCAGAAATTGCAGCTTCTTGCGGGCGACATCCGCGCCCGGGGCGGGCAGGCGGCCTACTGCGGGGTGGACGTGACGAAGCCCGAGGAGTGCCGGGAGCTGATCGAAACCGCCGTGCGGGAGTTCGGCGGCATAGATGTGCTGATCTGCAATGCGGGTATTTCGATGCGCGCCATTTTCGACGACGTGGACCTCGGGGTGCTGCACCGGCTGATGGACGTCAACTTCTGGGGTACGGTCAACTGCTGCAAGTTCGCATTGCCGTATCTTCAGGCGTCGAAAGGCTCCGTCGTGGGCATTTCCTCCGTCGCCGGGCTGCACGGACTGCCGGGCCGCACGGGCTATTCGGCTTCGAAATACGCCATGACGGGATTCCTCGAAACGCTGCGTATTGAGAACCTCAAAAAGGGATTGCACGTGATGATCGCCTGTCCGGGTTTCACCGCTTCGAACGTCCGCTTCTCGGCTCTCACGGCCGACGGGAAGCAGCAGGGCGCCACGCCGCGCAACGAGTCGAAGATGATGACCCCCGAGGAGGTGGCCCGCATCGTGGCGAAGGGCATCCTCCGGCGCAAACGCCTCTGCCTGATGGAGAGCGAGGGGCGCGCCACGCACTTCGTCAAGAAGTTCGCCCCGGCGTTTCTCGACCGGATGTTCTACTTGGTGATGTCCCGCGAGCCGGATTCGCCTTTCAAGTAGCCGGAAGTCGGATGACAGGGGCGGGAACTTACGAAAGGTTCCCGCCTTTTTGCACCCTTTCCGCGGGACCCGTTTTTCGGCGGGCGGGGCGTCGGATGCCTGCCCACGGAGTATGTCCGCAGCCGCACCAAGGGCGGAGAGAAGGCGGAGTAGTCCTTCTTCCGTGAACGGAAAATTCCCCGGAACCTTTCCATAAAGGTTCCGGGGAATTTTCTGGGTGGAAGCCGGTTCTCCTATTTGGAGAAGATCGACGAGATTTCCTTGTAGTTGTGCACGCGCTCGATGACGTCGGCGAAGAGGTCGGCGACCGACAGGACGGTGAATTTGTGCAGGTCCTTGTTGGGGTTGAGTGGAATGGTGTCCGTCACGATCACCTCCTCCAGCGCGCTTTCGTTGATGCGCTCGTAGGCCGGGCCGGAGAGCACCGGGTGGGTGATGGCCGCGCGGACGCTCTTTGCGCCGCGCGACATGAGCATGTCGGCGGCCATGCAGATCGTACCGGCCGTGTCGATCATGTCGTCGACGATCAGCACGTTGCGGCCTTCGACGTCGCCGATGGCCGTCATCTTGCCCACGACATTGGCCTTGGCGCGCTCCTTGTGCGAAATGATGATCGGCGTGCCGAGCAGTTTCGAATAGGTGTTTGCCCGCTTGGCGCCGCCCATGTCGGGCGCTGCGATCGAGAGGTCTTCGATGTTGAGGCTCTTGATGTAGGGCACGAAGATGCCGCTGGCGTAGAGGGCGTCGACCGGAACGTCGAAAAATCCCTGGATCTGGTCGGCGTGCAGGTCCATCGTCATCACACGGTCGACACCTGCGGCCATCAGCATGTTGGCTACCAGCTTGGCGCCGATCGGCACGCGGGGACGGTCCTTGCGGTCCTGACGCGCCCAGCCGAAGTAGGGCATCACGGCCACGACCTGATGGGCCGAGGCGCGGCGCGCGGCGTCGATCATCATCAGCAGTTCCATCAGGTTGTCCGAGGGCGGGAAGGTCGATTGGATGATAAAGACCGTACAGCCGCGGATCGACTCGTTGTAGCAGGGCTGGAATTCGCCGTCGCTGAAGCGCAGGACTTCCGACTGTCCGAGCGTCGTGCCGAAGCTCGCGGCGATCTTTTTGGCCAGATACTCCGAATCGCGACCGGTGAAAATTTTGATTTTGTGGATAGCCATAGATTTCGAGGATTTTTTTGACGTTGCAAATATAGAACAATACGATGAAAAAACACGCCCGGGCGGGCGTGTTTTTTCAACATTCGGTTAAACTTTTCCGCTGCGGCCCGGTTTTCATTCCGTAGCCCCGGGACGTTTCTTCCCGTTGTGTGACGGCAGGGGTCAGTTCTGTCGCAGACATTCGCCGATGAAGTCGAGGATCTCCTCGCGCCCCACGGCCTTTTCCGACGAGGAGACGAACATCGGCGGCAGTTCCTCCCACTGCTGGGCGAGTGCGGTCCGGAACCGTTCCACGCTCTTTTCGCGCTGGGTTTTCGAGAGCTTGTCTGCCTTGGTGAAGATGATGCCGAAGGGGATGCCGTTTTCGCCCAGCATCTCGATGAACCGCAGGTCGATCTTCTGGGGTTCGAGGCGGATGTCCGCCAGCACGAACAGGAAGTGCATCTTTTCGCACTTGATGACGTAGTCGGTGATCAGTTTCGAAAACTCGCTGCGCTGTGTTTTCGACGTGCGGGCGTAGCCGTAGCCGGGCAGGTCGACCAGATACCAGGCGTCGTTGATGCGGAAGTGGTTGATGAGACGTGTCTTTCCGGGCGTCCCCGACACCTTGGCTAGCCCTGTGCGGGCGGTGAGCATGTTGATGAGCGACGACTTTCCGACGTTGCTGCGCCCGATGAAGGCGATGTCTTTCAGGTCGTCCTTCGGGACCTGCGAAATGCGCTCGGACGAGCATTTGAATTCGGCTTTGGTGATCTGCATCGGTATCTGGTTTTGTGCAAAGGTACGAAAAAGCCGGATGGCTGCAAACCTGGGTTGCGTGCGGCTCCGTAAAACCTTCCGGCTGCTAAAAGGGTCGTTACGACCCCAAAGGTACGAAAAAGCCGGATGGCTGCAAACCTGGGTTGCGTGCGGGTCTGTAAAACCTTCCGGCTGATAAAAGGGGCGTTACCTCCTTAAGGCCGCGGAAAAGTCCGTATTGCGCCTGCGATTTGCGTAACGCAGGGGGTCGGCTACTTTTTCCACGCGAGCGACACCCACAGCGGACAGTGGTCCGAGGCGGCGGTCGAGGTGTCCACCTGCCGCTCGGTGACGACGGCCGATTCGGGCAGTCCGCGGCCGAGGATGTAGTCGATGCGGATGGAGGGCTTGTCGGACGGGAAGGTCATCTGCGTGGTGTCCGAAAGGGGCCGGAATGCGCCGCCCAGCCCGTCGAGGACGGTTTTGGCGACCTTCATGTTGAAGTCCCCGGCCAGCAGCACCGGTTTGCGGCAGGTGTCGGTGACCGTGCGGATGATCGGCAGCGACGCGCGCTGGTCCTCGGGCGTAAGCGAGAGGTGGGTGACGCAGACCACGTAGTCGGGAAACTCGGCGACGAACAGTACACGGGACTCTTCGCGTCCCGGAAGCGGGATGCGGCGCACGGCGAGCGGTTCGTCGCGCGACAGCAGGCCGACGCCGTAGGCGCCGCCGTCGTAGTCGATGGCGCGGCAGAAACGGGCGTGCATGCCCGTCATTTCACCCAGCTCCCCGGGGATGAAGCGTCCGGCCATGCGTCCGGTCACGCTGTCCAGTTCCTGAAGGGCCACGATGTCGGGGGCCGTGCGGTTGATGATCTCCGCCACGCGGCCGAGATCCTGAACATTGTCGATGCCGCGGCCGTTGCGGATGTTGTAACTCATGAATTTCAGGGTCGTCTGCCGCTGCGTGCAGGCGCCCAGCAACAGGCCGCACACGGCGGCCGGCAGGAGAATGCGCAGAAAGGGTTTCATGTCGGGAAAGTCAATTTTCCACAAAGATAAGGCAACCTGCGCGAAAGATCAAATTTATTTCCTCCGGAAATGCGGGTTTAGCATCCGATTTGAAGCGGACGACGTGTGATTCCAAAATTTTCGCAGTCTATGAAAACACCTTTCCTGACGATGCTGTGCGCCGCTGCGCTGGCCGTCTTCCCTCCGCAGGCCGAAGCCTGCACCCGCGCCGTTTACCTCGGACCCGACGGCATGACCGTCACGGGCCGGACGATGGACTGGCGCGAAGATCCGCTCACCAACCTCTACATCTTCCCGCGGGGCGTCGTGCGTCGCGGTGCGAACACGGACAAGACCGTCTTCTGGACCTCGAAATACGGGTCGCTCTCGGCCGCCGGTTACGACATCGGCATCACCGACGGCATGAACGAAGCCGGGCTGGTCGCCAACCTGCTGTTCCTGCCCGAGTCGGTCTACGAACGTCCCGGCGACACGCGCCCCGTCATGGGGTTGAGCGTCTGGACGCAGTATGTGCTCGACAATTTCGCCACCGTGGACGAGGCCGTGGCCGAACTTTCGAAGGAGAAGTTCCGCATCGACGCTCCCGACCTGCCCAACGGCGTGCAGTCGCGGCTCCACCTGGCGATTTCCGATCCTTCGGGCGACAGCGCGATCTTCGAGTATCGCGACGGCAAACTGGAAATCCACCACGGACGGCAGTGTCAGGTGATGACCAATTCGCCCTTTTACGACGACCAGCTGGCGATTCTCGGCTACTGGCGGCAGATCGGCGGCCTGACAATGCTGCCGGGGACCAACCGCGCTTCGGACCGCTTCGTGCGGGCGTCGTTCTACATCGACGCCGTCGTGCAGACCTCCGACCCGAAGATCGCCGTGCCGGCTGTGATGTCGGTCATGCGCAACGTCTCGGTTCCCTACGGCATCTCCACGCCCGACAAGCCGCACATCGCCTCGACGCGCTGGCGCACGGTCTGCGACCAGAAGAACCGGGTCTACTATTTCGAGCCGACGCTGGCCATGGAGATCTTTTGGGTCGACCTGGCGGCGATCGACTTTTCGGAGGGCAGCGGCGAGCGCACCCTCACGCTTGCCGGCGGGCAGACCTATGCGGGCGACGCCACGGCGAAATTCCGGAAATCGGCCAAGCCCTTCGTCTTTCTTTTCGGAGTTTAGGGGGAACGTAAAATGCGCAATTTCGGCTTCGCTGAAACAGTTGCACGATATTTACGTCAGCAAACTAAATAATTGTGAATTATGAATTGTGAATTGTGAATTGTTCAGCGGTGCCGCGGGTATTTGTTGTTGAACCGGTATCCGACGCCCAGCATCAGGAAGTTGGGCATGTGGAAATCGCGGAGACTGTAACCGATGTGGACGTAGGAACTGCGCGTCACGGCCACCTTCAGGGTGAGCATCTGGTAGAAGGCTTTCAGGTCGCCGCCCTTGTGCAGGAAGTTGGTTCCCAGACCGACCCCGATGTTGAAATAGGGCATCACGAACTCGGCACGGGCCGAGACGCCGAGCGCCAGCTGCCTGTCGACGCCGGGTTTCTCCACCGTCAGGTCGGCGCTGCCGCCCATCTCCACAATCTGGTCGGCGATGGCTACGTTGGCGCTGCCGTCGTACACGCCGTCGAGCGACACGCCTGCACGGAACTTGTAGCCGAAGTTATACATCGAGGCGAAGTTGAATCCCAGAACCGTGTAGGCATCCGGCGCGGCATACTGCTTGTCGCCCACTTCGATGCCTTTGCGCCGCCACGAGCCGAAGAACGTGAGGTCGTAGCTGAAATGGCGCGGGAATGCGGGGCAGACCGTCCGCGGGGCCATTTCGGACGACTTCCGTCCGAAATTGTAGGTCAGGCCCGCGCGCAGTCCCACGGCGTTGAGTCCCGCGTTGGGGAATTTGGTGTTGCCGTTGGAGAAGTGCGTGAGGCTCAAGCCCGCCGTGAAGTCCACCTCGCGCGTGACGCGCCAGTCGAGGAAGAAATCGGCGTTGAGATAGGCGTTCATCTTCGAACCCATCATCTTGTTGAGGGGGTTCACGGTGTTGTCGTAGGGTTTCCAGCCGAACGAGAGGCCGAAATTCCATTCGTAGTTGAACGACAGCCGCGGGCTGATCCGTGCGATGCGCGCGCCCTGGAACAGGTAGACGGCGATCGGGTTTCCGAGTTCGTCGGGGTTTCCGAAGTCGTAGTAAGCGGCCCCGATGCCCTGATAGGCGCCGCCGTAAATTTGGTCGGGGATCGATCCGGGACGGAACTGGAACGAGTAGCGGAGGTGTCCCGAGAGGGAGAGGTCGATGGGCTGTCCGGCGCGGTTCTCGCCTTCGACGAAGGGGTTGGTCGGAAAGATGTATTCGGGGCGGAACTCCGCGCCGATGCGGTGCATGAAACGACGCCCGGAAGCGGTCGTGTCGCGGGTCGGGACGATTGATCCGTCGGCATAGCGGGTGGCTGACGCCCGCCCGAAACTGTGGGGTTGCGTCGCCGTCCGCCGCCCATGGAGGTATCCGGCTCGGTATCCCGCCTCGTATCCGGCTTTGTAGCTTGCGCGGCAGTCGTTGTCCCAGCCTTTGGGGATCGCTGCGCTGTCCGCCGCAATCACTTCGGCCGCCGATTTTTCCATTCGTTCCGAACGCGGTTCCGAAGCCTGTGCCGGGCTGTTCAGAAACAACATGCCGAAGAGCGTATATTTCAGAATCGGGGCCCGCAAGGCAAATTTCATAGCAGGGTAGAAGTTCGAAAGTTTCGGCGAATATACAAATTTTCCCCGGAATCGAGACCGTTTCGGCCGGAATTGTCGCGAAGTTTTTTATCTATTATGTGAAATAGCGGATTGTTTTTAGTTGAAATGTGTAATTGAATATTTATATTTGTATAAGCGCCTGTACAGGTTTTGATGATCCAACTGGAGACCGGGAGGGAGACGGCGAGCCTGACATCCCGCTAACAGTTATTCTTACAGAAGATAAATATGCTGTATGTATCGGCATGGCTGTCGCTTCATACAGTGCAAAATATCGGGAAGCAAGATGAAAGAGACGGATACTATGCAGTCGTATAAATACCTGCAAGCCATTTTGGGGGACAAGTGGGTCGATTGGGGCGTGAGCGTCGGGTTTCTCCTGCTCATCGCGAGTTGGTTCGTTCCGCGGAATACGGCGGATTTCTTGGTTGATTTCATCGTTACGGGGCTTATGCTGGTTGTGGCGATCCGGATCGGCAGTGTGATCGTCCGTGTCCGCCGGGGTGATGAATTGTCTCGGGAGTCCGCCCGGTCGGTTCGTTTCCGGGAGGTGATGGGTAATGTCGTCTTTCTCTCGTTTTTCGTCATTGCATTACTGCTGATTGCCTGGCGTTATTTGCGGTAGCGATCCGGCCGAATGCCACTAAAAAATCCACCTCTCCCAAGGTGGATTTTTTAGGTGGTGGAATATGCGGCTTAATACCCGAGTATCCGGAGCATCGAGCGGCAGGACTGCTCCCTGGCGAACAGGTCGCCCGGAGCAAGTCCCCCTTCTCAAAGGGGGATTTAGGGGGATTGTCTGTGCGGTGTATTGCACGCGCCCGTCGGGGCGTTCGGATTTAGTACCCGAGTATCCGGAGCATCGAGCGGTAGGACTGCTCCCTGGCGAACAGGTCGCCCGGAGTGTAAGTCCCCCTTCTCAAAGGGGGATTTAGGGGGATTGTCTGTGCGGTGTATTGCACGCGCCCGTCGGGGCGTTCGGATTTAGTATCCGAGTATTCGGAGCATCGAGCGGTAGGATTGCTCCTTGGCGAACAGGCGCGTGTAATACTCGTTGTCCGACTTGTCGCGGTCGATGATCACGTGCTTGGGTGCGGGGATCAGGCAGTGCTGGATGCCGCCGAAGCCGCCGAGCGACTCCTGGTAGGCTCCCGTGTGGAAAAATCCGATGTACTGCGTGTTGCCCGCTTCGAGTTTGGGCAGGAAGATGGCGCTGGTGTGGCACTCCGAGTTGTAGAAGTCCTCGCTGTCGCAGGTCAGCCCGCCGAGCAGCACGCGCTGGTATTCCTTGTCCCAGTTGTTCACGGCCAGCATGATGTAACGCTGGTTGATGCCCCACGTGTCGGGCAGGGTGGTGATGAACGACGAGTCGATCATGTACCAGTTCTCGCGGTCGTTCTGCTGTTTCTGGTTGACGATCGAGTAGAGCACCGCGCCGCTTTCGCCCACGGTGAACGAGCCGAATTCGGTGAAGATGTTGGGTTCCTCGACGCCGTTGCGCTGGCAGATGTTCTTGATCTGCGCCACGATCTCCTCGGTGAGGTACTCGTAGTCGTATTCGAAGTTGAGCGAGTTCTTGATCGGGAAACCGCCGCCGATGTTGAGGCTGTCCAGCTCGGGACAGATGGCCTTCAGCTCGCAGTAGACGTTCATGCACTTCGACAGCTCGTTCCAGTAGTAGGCCGTGTCCTTGATGCCGGTGTTGATGAAGAAATGCAGCATCTTGAGCTGGAATTTCTTGCTGTTGCGGAGTTTTGCCTTGTAGAAATCGACGATGTCGTTGTAGCGGATTCCCAGCCGTGAGGTGTAGAAGTCGAACTTGGGTTCCTCTTCGCAGGCGATGCGGATGCCGACCTTGCACTTCTTGGTGAACGAGTCCTCGAACAGCTCCAGCTCCTCCTTGTTGTCCAGCACGGGGATCGTGTTCGAGAAGCCGTCGTTGACGAGCTGGGCGATATTCTCGACGTACTGCGGGCGTTTGAACCCGTTGCAGATGATGTAGCGGTCCTTGTCGATGATGCCGCCGTCGTAGAGGGCGTTGATGATGTGGATGTCGTAGGCCGACGAGGTTTCCAGATGGATGTCGTTCTTCATGGCCTCTTCCAGCACGAACGAGAAGTGGCTCGACTTGGTGCAGTAGCAATAGTTGTACGAACCCTTGTAGTCGACCTTCGCCATCGCCACGTTGAACATGCGCTTGGCGCGGTTGATCTGCTGGGAGATCTTCGGCAGGTAGGTGATTTTGAGCGGAGTTCCGTACTGTTTGATCAGTTCCATCAGCGGAATGTCGTGGAAATTCAGCTCGTTGTCCTCGACGGAGAACTCATCCTGCGGGAAATCGAACGATTGTTCGATCAGGTCGATGTACTTGTCTTTCATGGCTCGTTCGGTAAAGTTTTTGCAATCCGGCCCGGTTACTTTGCAATTTTCGGGCGAAAGTAGCTCGCCCGGATTTTGGAAAAAATCGGGATGCAAAATAGGCGAATATTTTTCGGATAACCAACACTTTGCCCGATTATTTTGAAAAAGCCCTCCGGAATATTGCTTTTTCCGCTGAAAAAGGGTAATTTTGAACCCGGATTTAAAGGATTTTCAACCGTGCTGATTCATACCCTGATACAATATCTGGAGTCGCACAGGCGGCTCGTCGTACCCCAACTCGGAACGTTCATCGTCAAGGAGCCGGGCCGGAGCGTCGTCTTTTCGGAACTGCTCAAGCGCGACGACGGCGTGCTGCGGGGGCTTCTCCGCGCCGAGGGGATGGGCGAACTGGAGGCCGCGGGCGAGATCGACCGCTTCGTTTTCGAGATCCGCCACGCCGTGGAGCATGGCTCGGAGTACCGCCTGGAGGGCTTCGGGGTGATGAAACCCGGTCCCAATGCGACCATCGCCTTCGTCTACGAGCCGCAACCCGCGTCGGAATCCCCCGCGCAAGAACCGGCTGCCGGGAAACGTCAGCCGCTGCAACCCGAGAAGGTGGCCGAGGCCGTCAAGACGGCTTTCACGGAGCCGCGCGTGTCGACTTCGGCGAAGATGAATCCCGATCCTTCGGTGCGGGGGCTGCGCTATGGCAAGCCGCCGAAGAACACCGATGCCTACCGCTACGTCGACCGCGTGCCGCGCCGCCGCGCCGACCGGTTCATCTGGATCGCCGTGATCGCCGCCCTGCTGGCCGTGGCGGCCATCGCCTTCGGACTTTGGCGCGACGCCCGGGAGAAGCAGGCCGAAAACGAATACATCGAACTTCCGCAGGCGGCGGAACTCCCGTCCGCCGCGTCCCAACCCGAACAACTCGAATAAATGACAGAGATCACCACCGTAAAACAACGCTTCGGCATCATCGGCAACTCCCCGCTTCTGGACAGGGCGCTGGAGGTGGCCCTGCGTGTGGCCCCTACCGACCTGACGGTGCTCGTTACGGGCGAGAGCGGTGTGGGCAAGGAGTTTTTCCCGCAGGTTATCCACGCCTATTCCGCGCGCAAGCACAGCAAATACATCGCCGTCAACTGCGCGGCGATTCCCGAGGGTACGATCGACTCCGAACTGTTCGGCCACGAGAAAGGCTCCTTTACCGGCGCCGTGGAGGCCCGCAAGGGGTATTTCGAGGAGGCTGACGGCGGTACGATCTTCCTGGACGAGGTGGCCGAACTGCCGCATCCGACGCAGGCGCGCCTGCTGCGCGTGCTTCAGACGGGCGAGTATATCCGCGTCGGTTCGTCGAAGGTGCAGAAAACCAACGTCCGCGTGGTCGCCGCCACGAACATGAACCTCCAGGAGGCCATCGCCCAGGGGCGTTTCCGCGAGGACCTTTACTACCGTCTGGGGACGGTCCCCATCACGGTTCCCTCGCTGCGTGAACGCCCGGAGGACATTCCGCTGCTGTTCCGCAAGTTCGCCGCCGACGTGGCCGTGCAGTACCGCATGCCCGCCGTGACGCTCGACGATGCGGCGCGCGAGATGCTGAAGAACTACTACTGGCGGGGCAACATCCGCCAGCTGAAGAACGTCGCCGAGCAGATTTCGGCCATCGAGCAGACCCGGGTGATCACCTCCGAGGTGCTGGCGAAATACCTGCCCCCGCAGGGCGGGGGCGCGCCGATGGCCGCCGGGACGATGCGCATGGACGACACGATGTCGACCGAGCGCGAACTGCTCTACAAGGTGCTGTTCGACATGCGCGCCGACATCAACGATCTCAAGCGGATGATCTCCGAACTGATGAAGGGCGGCGTGCCGTGCCCCGAGCCGGTCCGTGACGTCAAGGCCCTGCTGCCGACCACGGCGCAGAGCAGCTACGTTCCGGCCGTCGCTTCCTATCCCCAGCCTCCGGTCTATGCCGAGAGCGAGGAGGTGACCGACGAGCCGCCCCGCGAGATGACCAAGGCCGACATGCAGCGCGAGCAGATCATCCGCGCCCTGCGCCGCAACAACGGCCGCCGCCGCGAGGCCGCTGCCGAACTTTTCATGTCGGAGCGCACACTATACCGCAAGATAAAGGAGTTAGGAATTGAAGACAATTCCTGACTCCAATTAAAAATTAAGAATTAAAAGAATGCGCAGATTCCGAGATAATTTTTCATTTTTCATTTTCCGTTTTTCATTGCTGGCTATCGCCGCGGTGATGACCGGCTGCGGCGTGTCCATCAAATACTCGCTGTCGGGCGCCTCGATTCCGCCCGACGCCAAGACCTTTTCGGTGGCTTACTTCCCCAACAACGCCACGATGGTGTCGCCGATTTTGAGTTCCACGCTCACCGAGGCGCTGGTCGACATGTTCACGCGCCGCACGCGCCTGATGCAGGTCGACGAGGGCGGCGACTTCGCCTTCGAGGGCGAGATCGTCAACTATACCTCGACGACGGCTTCGGTTTCGAGCGACGACTACGCCCTGCTCAACCGCCTGACGATCACCGTCAAGGTGCGCTTCACCAACGCCCTCGACGAGAAGATGTCGTTCAACCGCACCTTCCAGGCCTACGAGGACTACGACTCCACGAAACTGCTTACGGAGGTCGAAGGCGAGCTGATCCCCCAGATCGTCGACAAGATCGTGACCGACATTTTCCAGGCCGCGGCCTCCAACTGGTAATTCCGACGCGCGATGTCCGACCTGAAAACATACTTTGCGGCGCCCGGCCGGGCGGAGACGCCTTCCGCTGCCGAAGCCGGGGACCTTGCGGTGCGCTTCCCGTGGTTCCTTCCGGGGCGTATCCTGCGCGAGACGCTTACGGGCGAATCCGATCCGCGGGTGGCGCTGACGGCCCCGTGGCGGGCCGAGAGTTCGCTGCGCAGGGCCGCCGTCGACGCCTCGGCGCTCACGCAGCTCTCCTCGGAGGAGATCATCGACCGTTTCCTGCAGGAAGAGGACCTGCGCATCGTCGCCGGCGAGGGCGAACCCGAAGAGGAGGTCGTTCTGCAGCCCGAACTGGACGACGACGACGAGGTGGTCACCGAGGAGCTGGCCGAAATCTATCTCGCTCAAGGCCTTCGGGACAAGTCCGTGGCGATTTATCGCAAATTAAGTTTGCGAAATCCCGAAAAAAGTGTTTACTTTGCCGAACTTATTGGCAAAATAGAAAACAATATTAAAATTTAAGGTAATATGTTATACACGATTTGCATTGCCCTGATACTCGTTGCGAGCGTACTGGTGATCCTGGCGGTATTGGTGCAGAACCCCAAGAGCGGCATGGCCGCCAATTTCGGCGCGTCGAACCAGGTGATGGGTGTGCGCGAGACTACGAACTTCCTGGAGAAATTCACCTGGTCGATGGCTATTGCCATCGTGGTTTTGAGCCTTGCGGCTACGCTGGCCATGGACCGCGGTCTGGTCGCCGACAGCAATTTGGAGATTTCGAAGGACGCCAAGGCGCTTCAGGAGCGGGTCATCGAATCCGAGGCCGCCGCTACGATGCCGCAGGCCGAGATTCCCTCTGCCGGACAGACCGAGCAGCAGGCCGAGTAGCCTCCGCGCTCCGTCCGGAAACGCCGGAGGGGGGGAGACCTCGCCGTTATAGAAGACCGTGGATTCTTTCCGCGGTCTTTTTTTCGCCCGTCCGGAGGAGGTCCCGCATGGGACGATTCATCGGGGGGGGGCCGGAACGGTCCCGCAGCAGAGACCCCGGAGGGGCGCCTTGCAATGGAAATTCCGAGGTTGTTTGCCTCCCGGAACGGGACGGTGAATTCCCGCCCGTGTTTTGCGCCCGGCCGGAACCTCTCCGATTCATGTATTGGAAAAGCCTGCGGGATGCTCCGCGGGCTTTTTTGTGCCGCTTCGAATCGCTCCGGGAGGAGCCCCCCCCCACGCGTTGGATTATTCTGAATATCTGTCGATTACAATCTTTCGACCACTCATGGGCGCCCTCCCCCTGGGCGAAAACGGTCAGAGATGCTGCGGACTGAAAGCCCCGATGGTCTTGATCCGCTCCTCGAAATCGTCGCGCGAGACGAGCGTGTGCCCCTTGATCTTCGACCGGTAGTTGTAGATCGTGCTCACGGAGTAACGCAGCAGCGCGGCGATTTTCGACGAGTCGTTGATGCCCAGCCGGATCAGCGCGAAGATGCGCAGCTCGGTCGTCAGCAGCTCGCCCTTTTTCGGCTCGATGCGCGCCTCCTTGTCCAGCAGGGAGTTGAAATCCTCGATGAACGTGGGGTAGAGTTGCAGGAACGTCGTGTCGAAGTTGCGGTAAAACTCCTCCAGTTCGCGGCTGTCGCCGTCGGTCGGGGAGTACTCCTTCCGCAGTTCGTCGACGCGGCCGTCGCGCAGCAGGCGGCGTACGTGGCGGCGCGAGTCGATGATCTTGTCGATGTACTCCGAGCACATCGTCAGGAAGATGCCGATATACTCCTCCTTCACTTCGTTGGCCTCTGAAATCTGGCTGTTCAGTCCTGCCAGTCGCTTGTTGATGTGCTGGAGGTCTTTGTTCGAGATGTTGAGCCGGTTGTTGGCTTGCTGCAATTCGAGCCGCGCGAGGTTCAGCTTGCGGTTCTGCCGCAGGACGAAGACCACGCCCCCGAGGGCCAGCAGCATGAAGCAGCCGATTGACACGACGAAGATGTTGTACATGGCGTCCATCCGCTGCCGCCGGACCTGGTAGGCCTCTTCGATGACGTGCAGCGCCAGTGCGTCCTGCCACGGGCGGAGCCGCGAATTGAAGAACCGTGCGTCGTCCATCACGATCCGCATGTAGCGCATGGCGCGCTGGATGTTGTCGTCGTCGAGCAGCGTGTTGGCGAGGCTTTTCAGTGCGGCGTTGTCGCGGATCGCCAGCTGGATGTCGGTCATCGCCGAGCGTGCGAACCACACCTGCGCCGTGGGCGTGTCGTCCATCAGGTCCGCCACGAGGGCGCGCATGTACGACGCCTCGGCATATTCGCGCGAAAGGGGTTGCAGGGCGCTGCACAGCCGTTCGGAAATCTCCACGGCCTGCGGGTAGTCGCGGGCGCCGATCGCCTGGCGGAGCCGGAAGTTGAGGTGCGTGACCGACTCCGGTTCGGTGTTCTCCACGATCAGCTGGGCGTAGATCACCGTAAGCCGCCACGATTCGTGTCCCTGCGCCGAGTCGTGGGAGTAGAGCTGGAGTTCGTCGTTGAGTTTGTGGCGGGCGATGTAGTAGTCGACCAGCTGCCTGCGGTCCAGCGCCGTGGTGTCGACCAGTTTCAGCATGTTCGCCGCTTCGAGGTAGATACCCGCCGAACTGTACAGGTAGGCCAGCTGGATACGGCTCTCGTTGAGGTGCCCCGCGTCGTTCATGCGCGTCGCCAGGGCGATGTTGCGGTAGAGGTAGTCGATGGTCGAATCGGCCTGGTAAGGGGTGTATTCGTCGATCAGCTGCTGGTTGAGGATGTAGCGCTGGGCGTCCGAGAAATCCGATTTCCGGAGGATGTTTTTCAGCGATTCGATCCGCTGTTCGCGTCCGGCGATGTAGGAGTCCCGGTGCGAAAGGGTGGCGTCGAGCTGTGAAAGCACGCTTTTCAGGTCGTTTTGTGCCGAGGCGGCGAGCGTTGCGGCGAGCAGCAGTACGGTTGACAGAAGGTTTCTCATGTGCGGACGGTTCACGGTTTGTTCCTGACAAAGATCGGAAAAAGGACGGATGGTTCCAAGACCGAATCGGGTACGGTGCGGTACTTTCCGGCTGATAAAAGTGTCGTTACGGCACCAAAGATAGGAATAATCCCGGGAAAATCAATACCGGGCGGCGCGCTTTCCGCCGGTCGGACCGTCCGGCCGTTTTTTCCGGCAGGACGGGCGGCCGGCCCGGCGAACGGAACGTGCTCCGGGAGCCGGATTTATTTAAAATATTTTATTATATGCCGTTTCCGGGCTTCCGAGGCGGTTGTGAAAATTCCGATCAATCTACTTTTTTTTGCAATCGTCAAATAATTAATATATTGAATATCAAGTAGGTATATTTTTATAAACGGGTTTTGAGTTTACAATTTGCTGTTTAAATTTTTTTCATGTCGCGGAGGATAGTTACTTTTATTTAAACGGAAATAAGGCGATGAAGTGTCGATTTTTTAAGAACTGCGCCTTACCTATTTATAATATTAACTTAAAACTTAAAAACCTTAAATTCCTATGGCACATTTTTGCAAGAAACTGCAAGCGGACTGCCGGAGAGGGTGGATGCTGGCACTGACGGCGATGCTGATCGTCTTTGCGCCGGCGGCCTTCGCCCAGTCGGCGCCGACAGTGACGGGAACGGTCACCGACCAGTCGGGACAGCCCGTTATCGGAGCCACGATCATCGAGCAGGGAACTACGAACGGCGCTACGACGGGCGTGGACGGCTCTTATTCCCTCAAACTGCGAGGGGGGGGGAATTCTGCTAACCTGATTTTCCAGTCGCTCGGATTCGTTTCGCAAACGGTCGCCGTGAACGGCCGCACGAAGATCGACGTGAAACTCGCCGAAGACGCCGTGGCCCTCGACGCCGTGGTGGCGATCGGTTACGGCACGGTCAAGCAGAAGGACCTCACGACGGCCGTTTCGGTCGTCAAGACCGACGATCTGGCCCGCCGCCCGATCACCTCGGCCTCGGGCGCCCTTCAGGGCAAAGCCGCCGGCGTGCAGGTCATCCAGCCCAACGGCTCGCCCGGACAGGGCATGGTGGTCCGCGTCCGCGGCGCTTCGTCCATCTCGTCGAGCAACGACCCGCTCTATGTGGTCGACGGCGTTCCCGTGGGCGAAGGAAACTACGCCATCGCTTACCTCTCTCCCAACGAAATCGAGTCGATGCAGGTGCTGAAGGACGCCTCGTCGGCCGCCATCTACGGTTCGCGCGCCGCCAACGGCGTGGTGCTCATCACCACCAAGCAGGGCAGCCGGAAACGAGGCCCCGAGATTTCGTTCTCGACCTTCGTCGGCATTTCGAAGGTGACCAAGAGCTACGACGTGCTCAATGCCCGGCAGTACCGCGACCTGATGGAGGAGAACGGCGCCGTGTCGGGGCTTCCGGCCGATCTGACCGACCGGACCGACTGGTTCGACGAAACCTACTCGACGGGCGTCAACCAGAACTACCAGTTCTCGGTCTCCAACGGCGATGAAAACTCGTCCTATTACCTCGGCGGCGGCTACACCAACGAAAAGGGCATCATCAACACCACCTCTTCGGACCGTTACAACGTGAAGGCCAGCTTCGACAAGAAGATTTTCAAATGGGTTTCGGCCAACGCCTCGACGACTTTCTCGCACTACACCACCAAGGGCACGATCATCTCGGGTCAGGGCGCCAACCGCGCCGGCGTGGTGGTGTCGGCCATCACGACCCCGACCTACGCGCCGATCTGGGACCCCGAGAATCCCCAGCAGTTCTACAATAATTTTTACGGCGCCAACCTCACCTCGCCGCGTGAGAACATGGCCCGCACGGATTACAACCAGGATGTCACCGACCGTCTGCTGCTCTCCGGCGGCCTGACGTTCTACCTGGCCAAGGATCTGACCTTCAAGTCGACGGTTTCGATGGACCGCCGCTGGGTCCACTCGTCGTCGTTCCTCGACCCGATCCGCACCTCCTACGGACGGACGCAGCACGGAACCGCCTCGGACACCCGTTCCGACGATATGCGCATGGTCTATGACAACATCCTGACCTGGAACAAGTCGTTCGACCGCCACAGCCTCGAAGTGATGGCCGGCACGTCGGCCACGACCTCCGTGTGGGAGCAGTTGAGCGGCTCGCGCTCCTATTTCTCCTCGACCAACAACAACGCCATTCCCAACCTGAACGGCGGTAACAACGGCGGCGTCCGCGGCCAGAGCTACGGCAAATCGGAGTGGTCGATCATGTCCTATCTGGCGCGCGTGTCGTACAACTACGACAGCAAGTACCTCGTGACGGCCAATTTCCGCGCCGACGGTTCCTCGAAGCTGGCTCCCGGCCACCGCTGGGGTTACTTCCCCTCGTTCTCGGCCGCGTGGCGCATCTCGGGCGAGAAGTTCCTGCGCGACGTGTCGTGGATCAACGACCTGAAACTGCGCGCCGGCTGGGGACAGACCGGTAACCAGGCGGGTCTGGCGGAGTACGGCTGGATGCAGCAGTACAGCACCAACTACTACGACTGGACGCTGACCGAGAATGCGCAGGCCGTGCCGACGGTCGGCGGTCGCAGCAACATCAAGAACGAGGACCTTACGTGGGAGACCTCTTCGCAGACCAACGTCGGACTCGATTTCGCGCTGCTGAACAACCGTTTGAGCCTCTCGCTCGACTATTACTACAAGTACACCAAGGACATGCTGATGAGCGTGCCTCTGCCCTCGCCCTATCCCAACATCACGCGCAACGACGGCGAGATGTCGAACCAGGGCTTCGAGATCACCCTTTCGTCGGTCAACATCGCCCGGAAGGATTTCAACTGGTCGACCGACCTGAACGTTTCGCTCAACCGCAACAAGGTCGAAAAACTCAACCTGAAGCAGGTATACTACTACGCCACGACCTCCGACGCGACCAACGACAACGTCGTGCGCATGACCCCGGGCCACCCGCTTTCGATGTTCTGGGGCTATGTCTCCAAGGGGGTCGATCCCGAGACGGGCGACCTGGTTTACGAGGACCGCAACGGCGACGGCGAGATCACGCCGCTGGACAAGACCTGGATCGGCAACGCCAATCCCAAGTTCACCTTCGGCATGACCAACAACTTCTCGTGGAAGGGGCTTAACCTGAACATTCTGATCACGGGTTCCTACGGCAACGACATCTTCAACGCCTCGCGCATCGAGACCGAGGGCATGGCCTCGGCCAACAACCAGACCACCACGGTCCTGCGGCGCTGGCGCATTCCGGGCCAGCAGACCGACGTGTTCCGCTCGGACAACCCCGCTTGGAACGTGAAGAATTCGTCCTACTGGGTCGAGGACGGCTCCTACCTCAAGGTGAAGAACATCACCCTGTCGTACGACATCACCTCGCCGAAGCTCAAGCGCATCAACATCACGCGCATCCAGCCTTACATTTCGCTCCAGAACTTCATCACCTGGACCGGCTATTCGGGCTACGATCCCGAGGTGAGCCAGTCGGAAAGCGCCACGCAAATGGGCATCGACTGGGGAACCTATCCCAACGTGCGCACGGTCGTCGTGGGTCTGAATCTTACTTTCTAACCGCTGAAAAAAGAACCGATTATGAAAAAGATATTATTAATTGCCGCGGGTTTCTCGCTGGGGGTTGCCACCACGTCGTGCAGCCTTGAGAAATTCCCCGAGACGATGTATGCCGAGAACAACACCTCCGGCACGGGCGACAGCGAGACGGCCATCAACACCCGCGAACTGCTCGAAGGCCAGCTTACGGCCATGTACAACTACATGAAGGGCGATCTCCAAACCTACTGGTATCAGCTGATCACGCTCGCCGAGGCGCGCGCCGACAATGCCTACGGCGGCAACATGGCCGAGACGAAGGTCGTCAGCGTCGAGTCGAACCACATCGACAGCGACAACGAATTCGCCTCGAACCTGTGGAACTACTCGATGAACGCCGTGGACTATGCCAACCAGGTCATCTGCAACATCGATCTGGTGAAGGAGAACGATCCGTCGCTCACCGACAAGGAGTATCAGGAGTGGCTCTCCGAAGCGCTCTGCTGGCGCGCCTATATCTGGATGAACATGATGCAGCTTTTCGGAGAAATCCCGATGCTGACCGAAATCCCGCCCGCCATCAACGCCGGGAACGTCGAGGAGGTCTATCCGCTCTATTTCCCGTCCCGCGTGTCGAAGCAGACCGTCGGCGAGCAGATCGTCAAGGACATCGAGGAGTATGCCTGCAAATACGCCCCCGACATGGACGCTTCGAACAAGTTCCGCATCACCAAGGGCTTCGCCTACGGCCTGATGGCCCGTTTCTACTCCATGCGCGAGTTCCGCGACTGGTCGAAGGTCGTCTCGGCCTGCGAAGCGGTCGAAGGGATGGGGTACAGCCTTTGCGACAAGTACGGCGACTTGTGGGCCTACACCACCGGCGATACGGGCATGGCTGCGATGAACACCCGCGAGTCGATTTTCGAGGTGCAGTGGACCAGCCAGACCTCGGGTTCGTGGATGTGGATGATGTTCCACCGCAACGCCTATGTCCCGGGCGACAGTTTCTCGTGGGCCAAGTGGTGCACGCCGTCGCGTAACCTGACGAAGGCTTACGACGCCGAGGGCGACACCGAGCGCAAGAATGCGTCGGTCGTCTACGACGAATGCGGCTGGTCGTACCACTATCCGAGCGACGAATACGCTTTCATGCACAAGTTTCCGACCAACGTGACGCCGGTTTACCTGATGCGTCTGGCCGAGATCCGGCTCCTGCATGCCGAAGCGCTGGCCAATACGGACGATCCGGGAGGCGCCGCCGACATCGTGGACGAGATCCGCGGCCGCGCCGGCATTGGCAAGCTGACTGCGGCGCAGCGCGCGTCGGCCGACCTGATGCGCGAAGCCGTGCTCCACGAACGCCGTCTGGAACTGGCCATGGAGGGCTTCCGCTGGTTCGACCTGATGCGTTACGGCGACGACTATTCGAAACTGTTCGAAATCTGCGACGGCGTCAACATCAAGGGCTCGGCGTCCTACGACTCCTACTTCCAGACCCGCCGCGCGATGAACGACAACCGCGTGCTGATGCCGGTGCCGACTTCAGTGCTGGAGGATAACACCAACATCGAACAAAACCTGGGCTATTAACCTTAAAATTGCGATTCTGCCATGAAATTCACGATCAATAACAACCTGCGCCTGCTGACCTGCCCGCTGCTGCTCGCCGGAGCCGTATGCTGTTCCAGCGGGAACGACGGCGACACGCCGGCTCCCGGTCCTGGCCCCGATCCCTCGCCCGTGACGGGCGATGTTCTCGCCTACGTCACCTCGGCCGACGGCAACCGCCTGTTCACGGAGGAGGGACTCGACTACTCGAAGGTCTCGATGTCGCCCTACCGGGTCACGATCGACCCCTCGACGACCTACCAGACCGTCGACGGTTTCGGCCCGGCCATCACCGGCGCCACGTGCTACAACCTGCTGCAAATGTCGCAGGCCGACCGCACGGCGATCCTCCGGAAGTGCTTCGACCCCGAGACCGGAGCCGGTTTCAGCTTTATCCGCGTGCATATCGGCGGCTCGGACTTCTCGATGGACGAATACACCTGCTGCGACCGGGAGGGCATCGAGTTCTTCGCCATTCCCGCCGTGGAGAAGGATGGCATCTTTCCGGTGCTGAAAGAGATTCTGGAGATCAATCCCGAAATCAAGATCATGGGTTCGCCGTGGTCGTGCCCCAAATGGATGAAGGGCACGGTCGCCGACCCCTCGAAACCCTACGATTCGTGGACCAGCGGTCGTCTCAATCCCGCCTATTACGACGATTACGCCGAGTATTTCGTGCAGTGGGTGACCGAGATGGAGGAGTACGGATTCCCGATCTACGCCATCACGATGCAGAACGAGCCGCTGAACAAGGGCAATTCGATGTCGCTCTACATGCCGTGGGAGGACCAGCTGGCCTTCGTCAAGAAGCTCGGCCCGGCATTCCGCAAGGCGGGCATCGACACCAAGATCCTCTGCTACGACCACAACTACAACTACGACAACGTCGCCGGCCAGCAGAACTACCCGCTCAACATCTACGCCGACGCCGATGCCGCGCAGTGGGTCGATGGCTCGGCCTGGCACAACTACGGGGGCAGCGTGAGCGAGCTGGACAACATCCGCGCCGCCGCACCCGACAAGACGATCTACTTCACCGAGGCTTCGATCGGCACGTGGAACTACAATTTCGAGAGCTGCGTGATCGACGACTTCGAGTCGATCTTCCTGGGGACGCTGAGCCGCTACGGCAAAGGGGTTCTGCTGTGGAACCTGATGCTCGACGACAAGGGCGCTCCGAACCGTCCCGGAGGCTGTACGACCTGCTACGGGGCCATCGAGATCAGTTCGTCGGATTACAAGACGCTCAAGTACAACAGCCACTATTACGACCTGGCCCAGTGCGCCAAGGTCATCCGGCCGGGTGCCGTGCGCATCGGCGCGTCGGGTTACACGGCGTCGGGGCTGACCTACCTGGCCTTCCGGAATCCCGACGGATCGAAAGCCTTCGTGGCGCTCAACAGGAGCGCCGGCGAACAGACCGTCGCCGTGTATGAAAACGCCGACCGTTCGTTCAAATACACCATCCCGGCCAAGTCGATCGCCTCGTTCCGCTGGGGCGCCGGAGCCGAAAACTAACCTTTAAAATTCGCAGAACATGAAAACGCTGAAATACATCGCACTGTCGCTGCTCGTCGCTGCCTCGACGACGGCGTGCAAGGACGATCCCGAACTGCTCACCACCGACGTCGGTCCCGAGATGACCGTCGTTTCGGCCGATGCGTCGGGCGTCTACGGCGGCAAGGTCGACTTCGAGGTGACGATGACCGACCGCTATGCGCTCTCGACGCTCAAGGCGCAGGTATTCTTCGACGACGAGATGGTCGCCGAGGAGGTGATCCGCACCAAAAGCGACGGAACCTACACGGGGGCTGTGACGCTTCCCTTCTACAAGAACATTCCCGACGGCGAGGCCACGCTGCGCTTCGTGGGGCAGAACGTGCGCTTCGGAACGACGACCGTCGACCGGCCGCTCGCCGTATCGCGCCCCAAGCCCGCCTACCTGACGTTCTTCCTCGATGACGCGGAGTACCGCATGGAGCCTACGGGCAACGACTACGAATACGCCGTGACGGACGAGTTCCCGCAGAAGCCGCAGGGCTACATCGCGACGCCCGAACTCGACGCCGCTGGCTCGGTGGTGACCTTCGGCTACGATTCCGGGGCCGGCGGCATCGTCTCCGATTCCACCGACGCCATTCCCTTCGCCAATTCGAATGCCGGGGAGTTCACGATCACCTTCAACCTGCTGACCTTCGAGGGTTCTCCTTTCATCAAACTGCTCTTCGGCGAGACGGAGATGACGATGGTCGACAATGACAATTACAGCATCGTCACCACGCTGACCGAGGGCCGGACCTACAAGCTGACGGGCGTTTCGGACTTCGCCGACTGGGATGTGGACCGCGACTTCTTCGAACGCGCCGATGTTTCCGATCCCGAGACGCTGACCTTCCTGCCGATGACGGGCATGTACAAGGTGACGGCCAATTTCAAGCACCGCTACCTGAAGATCGAGGCCATGAAGTCGGCGACGGAGCTTGCCACGCTCAACGACGACGGTTCGGGAGCCATCTGGGCCATCGGCGGCACGGAGGTCGGCAAGCCGACGCTGAAAAACGCCGCCAGCTGGAGTCCCGAGGACGGGGGCTTGTGTCTGGCGCGCGTCGCCGACAAGAAGTACCAGCTGACGCTCGTTGCGGGAATCTCGCTCAACGCCTCTTCGTTCGACTTCAAGTTCTTCCACCAGAAGACCTGGGGCGGGGAATTCGGCGGCAAGGACATTTCGACCGCGAGCGATTTGGTGAAGATCAGCGATTCGGGCAACCTGGGCCTGGTGGAGGGCAAGACGCTCGACCTGGGCGGCATCTACCGCTTCACGGTGGACATCACGGGCGGCAATACGGCGGCCGTGCTGACCGTCGAGAAGGTGGGCGAGCAACAGCTTCCGCCGGCCGACATCACTGTCAACGGAACGCCGATGACCCAGCTCGACGTGGACAACTACCAGCTGGACCTCGACCTGACGCAGGGTCAGACGCTGACGCTGGGCGGCGCCGACGCCTTCACGCCGGCGTGGATCAATCCCGACTTCTTCGAGGCGGCCTCCGCGACGAGCGTCAAGCTGGTCCCCGTCACGGGCAAATACCGCATCACGGCCAACCTGGCGACCCGGGTGATTGATGCGCTGGTGCTCAACGCCGACGGCTCGGGGCTTGCCACGTTGAGCGACGACGGCCACGGGGCGGTCTATTTCATCGGCTACGGCATCGGTTCGCCCGCGGCCGTGAACGAACCGGGCTGGACCACCGAAAAGGGCGTCTGCGTGCCCGAATCCGCTCCCGGCATCTACACGATGACGGCCCAGGCGGGTCTGGAAGGCAGCACGACCCTCGGACAGCGTTTCCGCGTGAGCGGCTGGAGCGGCAAGTTCTTCCGGAACCGCGGCTGGGACGGTCTGGGAGCCTTCACGCTGGCGCCGGGCGCCGAGGCGTTCTTCTCGATCGCCGGGGACGGCAACATCGAGATCGCCTCGGGAGTCACCCTTGAGGAGGGCGCGACCTATCGTCTGACACTCGACGTGACGGCGGGAAAAGACAACCCCGTTTTGTCGCTGGTTAAGAAATAATCGTTAATTTTGTAAACGGAGTGCGCGGCCTCTCGACTGTGCACTCCGTTTGTGAATATGCACTAATCCATTCCAGACATGAAAAATAAAATTCTGTTGAAGAGTCTCGCCGGGCTGTGCGCCCTGGCGGCGGTCGCCTGCGGAGGCGGGCCGGGGCCGCAGGGCAGCGTCGCCGTCTACCTCGACGAGTCGCAGCCGATCGAAAAGCGGGTTGAAGACGCCCTTTCGCGCATGATCCTCGAAGAGAAGGTCGCCATCCTGCATGCGCAGTCGAAATTCTCGTCGGCGGGCGTTCCGCGCCTGGGCATTCCCGAGGTGTGGTGCACCGACGGCCCTCACGGCATCCGCCCCGAGGTTCTGTGGGACGAATGGGACCAGGCCGGCTGGACGAACGACTCCTGCACGGCTTTCCCGGCGCTGACGTGCCTTGCCGCGACGTGGAATCCCGAAATGTCGGCGCTGTATGGCAAATCCATCGGCGAGGAGGCGCGCTACCGCGAGAAGGACATCCTGCTGGGACCCGGCGTGAACATCTACCGCACGCCGCTCAACGGCCGCAATTTCGAGTACATGGGCGAGGACCCCTACCTCTCCTCGCGGATGGTCGTTCCCTACATCGAGGAGGTGCAGAAGAACGGCGTTGCCGCCTGCGTGAAACATTTCGCACTCAATAACCAGGAGGCCCACCGCCACGGCATCGACGTCGAGGTCGACGACCGTGCGTTGAACGAGATCTACCTCCCGGCGTTTAAAGCCGCCGTTCAGGAGGGCGGCGCATGGGCCGTCATGGGCGCCTACAATAAATACAAGGGAGAGCATTGCTGCCACAACCGCTACCTGCTGAACGACATTCTGAAACGCGACTGGGCCTTCGACGGCGTGGTCGTCTCCGACTGGGGCGGCACGCACGACACGAAACAGGCCGCCGAGAACGGTCTCGACATGGAGTTCGGTTCGTGGACCGACGGTTTGAGCTGGGGTGCCAGCAACGCCTACGACAACTATTACCTCGCCGCCCCCTACCTCGATATGCTTCGCAAGGGCGAGGCTTCGACGGCGACGCTCGACGACAAGGCGCGCCGGGTGCTGCGGCTGATTTTCCGCACGGCGATGAACACCCGCAAACCGTTCGGGTCGCTCAATTCGCCCGAACATCTGGCCGCTGCGCGCCGTATCGCCGGCGAGGGCATGGTGCTGCTGAAAAACGAGGGCGGGGTGCTGCCCATCGACCTCGGGCGTGCGAAGACCATCGCCGTCGTGGGCGAGAATGCGATCAAGATGATGACCGTGGGCGGCGGCTCCTCGTCGCTCAAGGTGCGGCACGAATATACGCCGCTCGAAGGCATCCGCGCCGCTGCGGCCGGCAAAGCCGAGGTGATCTACGAGCGCGGCTACGTCGGCGACGTGACGGGCGACTACAACGGGGTGAAGACCGGGCAGGATTTGAGCGAGAGCCGTTCCGAAACGCAGCTGATCGCCGATGCCGTGGCCGCGGCCCGCAAGGCCGACGCGGTGATCTTCGTCGGGGGGCTGAACAAGAGCAACCACCAGGACTGCGAAGGCGACGACCGCCTGCAATACGGCCTGCCGTATGCGCAGGACAAAGTGATCGGGGCGCTGGCCGAAGCCAATCCCAATCTGGCGGTGGTGATCGTCTCGGGCAACGCCGTGGCGATGCCGTGGATCGACCGTGTTCCGGCGGTGCTGGAGGCGTGGTTCTCGGGTTCCGAGGCGGGCAATGCGCTTGCCGACGTGGTGTTCGGTGCGGTGAACCCTTCGGGCAAGCTGCCCTTCACGTTCCCCGTGCGGCTGGAGGACAACGGCGCGCATGCGCTGGGCGAATACCCGGGCGCGGACAAGGTGAAGTATAACGAGAGCATCTTCGTCGGTTACCGCTGGCACGACAAGGAGCAGCTCAAGCCGCTGTTCGCCTTCGGCCACGGGTTGAGCTACACCGCCTTCGCCGTCGGCAACGTGAAGGCCGACCGTACGACGCTCGCCCCGAACGGCAGCATCCGTATTTCGGCCGACGTGACCAACACGGGCGACCGTGCGGGCGCCGAGGTCGTGCAGCTTTACATCGGCGACGAGCAGTCGTCGCTGCCGCGTCCCGTGAAGGAGCTGAAAGGTTTTCAGAAAGTTTCGCTGAATCCCGGGCAGACGCAGACCGTGACTTTCGAGATCACCCCCGGGATGTTGCAGTACTACGACGACGCAAAGGGTGCGTGGGTGGCCGAGCCGGGCGCGTTCACGGCCTATGTGGGCGTCGCGTCGGACGATATTCGCGGCACGGTGGAATTCGAGTTGAAATGATTCCGCAGCCGGAAAGGAGAAGTCCGCGACCTCTGACAGGTCGCGGACTTTTTCATTGTTCGGTCCGGATGCGATAGAGGGCGTGCCTGCGCAGGGGATGCCCCTCGGGCAGGGCGGGGTGGTCGAACTCTCCGACGCACGTCATGCCGAGCTTTTGCATCACGCGCCGGGAACGCCCGTTTCCGACGAACGTGAAGGCGACCAGTTCCGGGATGCCGAGTTTCGCGGCGTGTGCGATGCAGGCCCGGGCTGCCTCGGTGGCGTAACCCTGGCCCCAGGCGTCGTGCCGCAGCCGCCAGAGTATCTCGACCTGGCCCTCCAGCCCGCAGGAGAACGTCACGCGGTGCAGTCCGGTGAATCCCAGCAGCTCTCCGTCCGAAAGACGTTCGACGGCATACGGACCGAACCCCTCGGTCGAAAACTCGTCGCGGATGCGGTCGAGCAGGTCGGCCGACTCTTCGGCGGTGAGCGTCGCGGGGAAATACTCCATGACCCGCTCGTCGGCGTTCATGGCGGCGAAAGCCGGCCGGTCTTCCTCCCGCCATGCGCGCAGTGCGAGGCGGGCCGTTCGGGACGGGTAAAGCATACTTGCTTGTTTTGGGTGTTCGGGGAGTGTCGCGGAAGCGCGGAACGGAATCGCCGGTCCGGAAACCTTCCGCCGCCCCTGAATCCGGCGTCTTGCGCCGGCGCCGCTTATTCGGCGACCTCCTTTTTCGAGCGTTTGCGCGTGTTGATCGTCAGGTAGCGTTGCAGGGTCTGCTGCAACCGCACGGGGTCGATGTTCAGGCGGATTTCGCCGCCCTGTGCGATCGAGATGTCGCCCGTCTCCTCCGAGACGACGACGATGATGGCGTCCGAAATCTCGCTCATGCCGATCGCCGCGCGGTGCCGCGTGCCGAACGACTTGGGCACGTCGCTCTGCGTCACCGGGAGGATGCACTTGGCCGCCACGATCCGGTCGCCCTCGATCAGCGCCGCGCCGTCGTGCAGCGGGGCGTTCTTGAAGAAGATGTTCTTGATCAGCGACGTCGACACCTTGGCGTCGAGGGCGATGCCGCCTTCGGCGATCAGCCGCAGGTCACTCTGCTGACCGATGACGATGAGCGCCCCGGTCTTCGTCTCGGACATCTCGCGGCAGGCCGTGACGATCGGCACGACGTTGGTCTGCACGGTGTCCTCGCCCGTCGAGAAGATGCGGGTGATGAAGTTGAAATGTTTCTGGCGCATGCCGATCATCTGCAGGAAGCGCCGCAGTTCGGGCTGGAAGACGATGATCAGCGCGATGGCTCCCACCGAGATCAGCTGTCCGAGGATCGTCGACAGCAGCTCCATGTTCAGCGCCCGGACGACCACCCACAGCAGGTAGACGGCGATGATTCCCGAGAGAATGTACGGCGCATTGGTTCCCTTGGTCATGCGGTAAATCCAGTACATGATCACGGCCACCAGAATGATGTCTATCAGGTCGACGAATGTGAACGGAACGAATCCCATCGTGTATCAGAAAATTTATCAGGTTTCAGTTATCGCACAAAGATACGAAAAAGTTGGGCCGCTGCAAAACCGGACCGCATGCGATTCGGCAAAACGCCGCGACTTTCCGACAGTGTCGTTACGACGCCCAAGATATAAAAAATACCGACTTCCGCCGTGCGGGGAAGCCGGTTTTTTTTGTTTTTCGCGGGCGGGGCTACTTCTTCTCGGCCTTTTTGTCGGCGGCATACAGCTCGTTGACCTTCGCCAGCACGGCGGGGGGGATGTTGAGCGTCGTGTCCGCGTCGATCAGCGCCGAGGCGTTGAGGATCAGTTTGTACTTCTTGCCGCTGTTGATCTCCTGCACGGCGCGGTGCAGCAGGTCCTGGGCGCGGTTGGTGAACACGTAGTTCTCCTCGTCGAGCGTCTGGGCCTCCTTCTGGGCGTTGCTCTGGTAGGAGGCCACCTTCTTCTGGATGCTCTCCTGCTGTGCCTGCGCGTCGCGCGAGGTGATCAGTCCCTTTTCGTACTTCTGCTGCAACTGGGCGGCTTCGGCCTGGAGGTTCTGTTCGCGCTGCGCCCAGCTCTTCTGCGCCTTCTCGGTCTTCTCCTGAAGTGCTACGCCTTCGTTCTTGTAGAGGTCGCACTGGGCCAGCACGGCTTCGACCTGAACGTATGCGATGTCGCTCGAAACAACCTGCTGCGCCGCCGCCTCGGCCGCAACTTCGGCCTGCCCGGTGGTCTTCGTGCCGCAGGCCGCGAGGACGAGAGCCGCAGCCAGCGCCGGAAAGAGAGTTTTTTTCATATCGTTTTTTTGGTTTGTTTAGTTAATTATTCAGCATTTGAGACACAAAGGTAAAAAAAAATCTTTACTTTTGCCCAACCCGCAGCAAAATTTGAAACACATGTACGAATACATCAAGGGCACAGTCGCCGAAGTGGCTCCCGCTTACGCAGTTATCGACGTCGGCGGGGTGGGCTACTACCTCCATATTTCGCTCGAAACCTACTCCGCGATCGAACACGAGACCGAGACCCGGCTCTACGTCCATTACGTCGTGCGCGAGGATGCGCAGCTGCTCTACGGCTTCTCGACCAAGGCCGAGCGCGAGTTGTTCCGCCTGCTGATCAGCGTTTCGGGCGTGGGCGGCAACACGGCGCGGATGATCCTTTCGACTTATTCGCCGCGCGAGTTGCAGGGAATCATCACGGCGGGCAACGCCGTGCTGCTGAAAAACGTCAAGGGGCTGGGCCTCAAGACGGCGCAGAAGATCATCGTCGAGTTGAGCGGCAAACTCATGGCGCCGGGCGCCGACGACGGAGGGGCCCAGCCCGGGGCGGGCGGGAGCTTCGACGAGGCCCTTGCGGCGCTGTCCATGCTGGGCTTCGCCCGCGCCCCGGCCGAGAAGGTTCTGCGGGGCGTTCTGCGCGAATCTCCCGCGGCTCCGGTCGAGGAGCTGATCCGAATGGCGTTGAAAAAGCTCTGAATCCGCCATTCCGGAAGTGCGGATATGCCGCATGTGTGGTCGGAAACCGTAAACTTTTGGAAAATAGGTCTGAAAGTCTCCCGGCATTTTGTTTTGGATCTATTTTGTCTTATATTTGCATCGCCTAACAAAACGCCTCATTTTTAATTCGCCTCTATGGAAGACATTCCGCTTGGATTCATTTTGATTCTGTTCGGCTTCTTTGTCGCGGCTATTGTGCTGACAGCCATCGTTATCGTGTGGAAGCAGCGCAGGTTGCAGCGGCTCAAGGACCCGCACAAGGACTATTACCGGAAAAAGGGATAGCCGGTTTTTCTGATCTTTTCAAGTACGCCCGCATGCAAAGCGGGCGATTTTTTACGTTTCTTGTTCGTAAATCGGATTGTTTTTGTAAATTTGCACGATTATATGCCGATGAAACGAATATTCGCCACATTGATTTTCGCCCTGCCCCTGCTGTTCTGCGGTTGCTCGGAGGAGGAGAACATCCTTCCCGAACAGCGCCAGAAGATCGTCTCGTATCTTGAGAGGACGCACTCCCCGGCGCTGATCCCGGAGTCGCAGGTCGAGACCGGGAGCCAGCAGCGGTTCTACACCATGTCGGGCAGCACGGTTTACCGGTATATCGACAATTTCTACCGGGACGGGCGGAGCGAGCTTCCGGAGGTCACCGCCGCCGCGAAAGCGACCATCACCTTCCGGGCCTACGTCTTCGCCTTCTCGAACATCACCGATTCGACCTTTCCGTTCTACTCGAACGATCCCGCCTTGCAGCAGGCCTACGAGGACATGGGGCTGACGCCCGGAGCGTGGTCGTTCGAACCGCTGACGCTCGATATGCGCGGCGACATACTAAACGGGCTGCGGCATGCGTTACTTGGTTGTCGCGAAGGCGACATCGTCGAAGCCTACATGACCTACAATATGGCTTACGGGGACAAATATGTGAGCACGATTCCGAGAGAAAGCCCCGTCGCGTGGTTTTTCACGGTCGAAAGCGTGGAGTACGACGAATAGACAGAACACCGAATTTATAGAATTGTATAACAAGATATGAAGTTGATCACCCGTTTTCTCTACCTCTCGGCAGCCGGCATCATGCTGCTGACATCCTGCGCCAAGGAGCAGACCGAGTCGTATGACAAATTCGAGAACCAGGCCCTTGAGGCGTGGATGACGCAGAACCGCCGGGAGCTGCTGAAAAATTACCAGCCCGAAGGCGGCTATTACGTCGAAATCCTCGCTGCCGGGAATCCCGACGCCAAGCCGGTGAACGACACTGCCTGCTGGGTGAAGTTCGACTTCTCGGGCCGCGATTTGAGCGGCAACATCGTGCTTACGCGCCGTGCCAATGAAGCCCGCCAGCTCGGCACGTTCACCAAATACACCCACTACGTTCCCTTCTACCGCTACTGCGGCACGGAGAATACGAGCCTGATGGAGGGCACTTTCCTGGCCATGCGCAATACGCTGCACCTCGATCCGGACTATGCCGCAGGCAAGGGAGTCGATCCCGAGTTCCTGCTGCGCGAAGGCTCCAGGGTGCGGCTCTACCTTCCCTCGCGCATCGTCGGCAACGGCGTGGAGGGCGACGGCGGCTACGAGGGGCAGTTCGACTTGAGCGCCAAGCGTCCGCTCATCGTCGATATGGAGATCTGCGATACGGTGAAGAACCCGCTGGAGGCCGAAGGCTCCTTGGTGGACGCCTTCTGCGAGGCCAACGGCGGAATGGTGATGTTCACCAAGGACGGCGAGGACGATTCGGAGAAACGCCCGACCGATCCCGAGGATGCGAAACATCCCTACAACCGTGCGGAGCGGTGGGTGAGCGCCTGCGATACCGTGGCGCAACTCTATGTCGACGTGCGCTACGACCCGGCCAAGGAACTTGCCGGCGACAGGTTCACCTTCTCGTTTCCCGTCGGCAGCGAACGCAACGAGCCGTATAACGTCGGGTTCGAACCCTACAACGGCTCCGATCTGGAGAAGAAGATCGCCGAGGCGCTCGTGAAGCGTTTCCACGGCGAGGGCGACGACTACGAAGCCTACAAGGGCGTTGCGGACCTCGACGCCGATTCGGTCGGCATGGAAGGCACGGCCAAGATCTGGTATATCGGCCGTTTCCTCGACGGGTTCATCTTCGACACGAACATCGACGAGGTGAAGCAGATCATCTACGGCGAGGTGCGCAAAACCGGTTCGGCGCACTCGTACGACGTGCAGAATCCCGATCTGATAACCGCGTTCTATTACATCGTCCCGCATCTGAAATACGGGCAGTGGGCGACGCTGGTCACCACGTCGACCAATGCCTACGGCACGACGGGCAAGAGCGGCGGTTCGAGTACGTCGACCTCCTCGAACGGCTACACGTCGAGCTATTACGATTACCTGAACTACCTGAACTATTCGCAGATGTATTACGGCAATAACGGCTATTACGGCGGTTATTACAACGATTACTACGGCTACGGCGGTCTGGGCAACTACGGCTATTACGGCGGTTATTACGGGGGCTACGGCGACAATTACGATTCGGGCGAGACGACGACCACGACCGAGGTCTATACCGACATTCCGTCCTTCTCGCCGCTGATTTTCCAGATCTACATCGAGCCTGACGGCGAATGATCCGCTTTTCCGGCGGTGCGGAATGCACCGTGAAATCTGAAAAGTCCCCGCTTCGGCGGGGGCTTTTGTTTTGGAACAGGGGACTTTCGCTTCTTTTCTTTCGCGTTGCATTTTTATTACACTTTTTCAGGCAGAAATTTTGCAGTTCCGTAAAATTGTATTAATTTAGTTGTGTAGAACCATCAACCAAAAATTCAACGGATATGATTATCACATTTAACGAGTTGCGCCGTATCAAGGACCGGTTGCCCAGCGGCAGCTCGCAGCGCATTGCAGATGAGTTAGGAATCGACGTAGACACTGTCCGCAATTACTTTGGCGGCAAGCACGAATCGAAGGAGTGCGTCGGCGTGCACTTCGAACCGGGACCGGACGGGGGTGTCGTTACGTTGGACGATACGACGATTCTCGATGTTGCAATGCGCATCTTGAGCGAGCAGTAACGGAGTTATAGCGATTTGTCCGGCATCCGCCGGAAGAAGGGCCTGCGTTTTGCAGGCCTTTTTGTTTGTGCTTTTGTCACCGAGAGTACATGAAACATTCCGCGGTCCTCGCCCGCGGGGTATCGCTGTCTTTTGGTGGCAAAGATCTTCGCAGTCCGGCGACGGCGGGTCCTTTTAGTCTTTTCGTTCGCCCCAGCCCTTGGGAGCGTCCGCTTGAGCGGCGGGGTTTGAGCGGCGCGGGTTGTTTGCAGCCCGGCAACCTGCGGGTCTTTTGCTGCCGTTTCGTTCGCCCCAGCCCCCCCCCTTGGGGGCGATCGTAGGCTTCTGTGCTTTCTGCTTGTCCCGGACGCATCCCTCCCGCCGCGTTTCGCGGCGAACGATCCCGGCCCGATGCCGTAGCCGTGAAACGAAGGCCCGGCTAAAAGTGGCAAGAAACGGGGCCGGTTTGCTTGCAAACCCGCGAATAGGCGCCCGTTTCGAACGTTAGCCGGGACGAAGTAGGCGAAGGCATCTGCCGGGGAGTTTTTGGTACTTTTTGCGGTCAAAAAGTACATCACCTTCCGCGGGCGGAGACCGCGGTTAACCGCTGACCAAAAAGCGGCAAAAAACGCAAGTCGCCGGACTGCGAACACCCCCGAGTGCGCCGCGCCCCTCAAAAACCGCTTTTCAGGCGGGTGACAAAATGCCGTGCGCCATGACGTTGCACGGCATTTTTCTGCCATCGGGCTGACAATTTGGCAGGGATTGCCGATCGGCACGACCTTTGTTCGGTTCGAGGGCGTAACCGGCGGCCGGAGTCGGAAAAAGCCCGGACCGGCGGATACGAAACCGAAAAAATAAACAATTAAAACATATTACTATTATGGCAAAGATTATCGGTATTGATTTAGGAACCACGAACTCCTGCGTGGCAGTGATGGAGGGCAACGAGCCTGTTGTAATCCCCAACTCCGAGGGACACCGCACGACCCCTTCGGTCGTGGCTTTCACGGCCGACGGCGAGCGTAAGGTCGGCGACCCCGCGAAGCGTCAGGCGATCACCAACCCCAAGCGCACGGTCTTTTCGATCAAGCGTTTCATGGGCGAGACCTACGACAAGGTTTCGGCCGACATCGCGCGCGCTCCCTATGCCATCGTCAAGGGCGACAACAACACCCCGCGCGTGGACATCGACGGACGTCAGTATACCCCGCAGGAGATTTCGGCCATCATCCTCCAGAAGATGAAGAAGACGGCCGAGGATTACCTGGGCCAGGAGGTTTCGGAGGCCGTGATCACGGTTCCGGCCTACTTCTCCGACTCGCAGCGTCAGGCTACGAAGGAGGCGGGCGAGATCGCCGGTCTGAAGGTCCGCCGCATCATCAACGAGCCGACGGCCGCCGCATTGGCCTACGGTCTCGACAAGAAGTCCAGCGACCAGAAGATCGCCGTGTACGACCTCGGCGGCGGAACGTTCGATATTTCGATCCTCGAACTGGGCGACGGCGTCTTCGAGGTGAAGTCCACCAACGGCGATACGCACCTCGGAGGCGATGACTTCGACCACGTGCTGATCGACTACATGGCCGAGTCGTTCAAGGCCGAGCACCAGATCGACCTGCGTCAGGACCCGATGGCCTTGCAGCGTCTGAAGGAGGCCGCCGAGAAGGCGAAGATCGAACTGTCGTCTTCGACCACCACGGAGATCAACCTGCCGTATATCATGCCCGTCAACGGCATTCCGCAGCACCTCGTGATGACGCTCACGCGCGCCAAGTTCGAGCAGTTGTGCGACCACCTGATCCGCAAGACCATCGAGCCTTGCAAGCTGGCGCTTCGTGACGCGGGTCTGGACGCCTCGCAGATCAACGAGGTGATCCTCGTGGGCGGTTCGACGCGTATTCCCGCGATCCAGAAGATCGTCGAGGAGTTCTTCGGCAAGACCCCGAACCGTTCGGTCAACCCCGACGAGGTCGTGGCCATCGGCGCCGCCATTCAGGGCGGTGTGCTCACGGGCGAGGTGAAGGATGTGCTGCTGCTCGACGTTACGCCGCTGTCGCTGGGTATCGAGACTTTGGGCGGTGTGATGACCAAACTCATCGACGCCAACACGACGATCCCGACGCGCAAGTCGGAGACCTTCTCGACGGCTGCCGACAACCAGCCTTCGGTGGAGATCAACGTCTGCCAGGGCGAGCGTCCGCTGGCCCGCGACAACAAGTCGATCGGCCGCTTCCACCTCGACGGCATTCCCGCCGCACCGCGCGGCGTTCCGCAGATCGAGGTTACGTTCGACATCGACGCCAACGGTATCCTGAATGTTTCAGCCAAGGACAAGGGCACGGGCAAGGAGCAGAAGATCCGCATCGAGGCCTCCTCGGGCCTTACCGAGCAGGAGATCCAGCGCATGCGCGACGAGGCCAAGGCCAACGAGGAGAAGGACAAGGCCGAGAAGGAGCGCATCGACAAGATCAACGCCGCCGACTCGAACATCTTCACCACCGAGAAGCAGCTCAAGGAGTACGGCGAGAAACTTCCCGCCGACAAGAAGGCCGCCATCGAGACGGCGCTCGGCAAGCTGAAGGAGGCGCACAAGAACGCCGACGTGGCCGCCATCGACACGGCGATGGCCGAGCTTAACGCCGCATGGCAGGCCGCTTCGCAGGACATCTACGCGCAGCAGCAGGCACAGCAGGGCGCACAGCCCGGAGCCGATGCCGGTCAGCAGTCGCAGTCGAACGCCGGCGGCCAGCAGGGCGGCGGCGACGGGCAGCCCGAGGATGTGGAGTTCGAAGAGGTGAAGTAGGGCTTCGCCAATTAAAAATTAATTCGACGCGAAAGAGCGCGATTCCTGCGGGAGTCGCGCTCTTTATTTTGCCCGGGATGTAAAATTTGCTATCTTCGTCCGTAAAAATCGTTTCCGATGGCTTGGCTGTATCTGATTCTGGCAGGACTTTTCGAGATGGGGTGGCCGCTGGGGTTCAAACTTGCGAACCTCTGCCCGCGTTACCATTTTCTTTTTCTGGCCCTTTCGGTCGTGTCTATGGGCGTGAGCGGCTGGCTGCTCTACGTGGCCCAGAGGACGATCCCGATGGGTACGGCCTACATGATCTGGACCGGTATCGGGGGCGTGGGAACCGTGGTCCTCGGCATCGTTTTCTTCCACGACGCCGTGACCTTCTGGCGGATGTTCTTCCTGTCGCTGGTCTTCGTCGGCATCGTCGGCCTGAAGATGGTGCATTAGGCCCGCTCCGCCCGCCACATCCCGTAGAGGATCAGCGCCGCTCCGGCCAAAGCGGCGAGGGTGATCCGCTCGCCGATGCAGAGCGTCGCCGCGACGATCGTCACCAGCGGGTTGAAATAGATGTAGTTGGTTGTCCTGACGGCTCCCAGACGGTGCATCGCGGCGTTCCAGAGCACGTAGCAGAGCATCGAGGCCACGACGCCCAGAAAGAGCAGGTTGCCCCACACGACGGGCCGCGACAGCACCTCCCAGTCCGCGCCGAAAGGCCGGAACGCAAAGACCGGGAGGATCGTCACGAGTCCGTAGAAAAAGACTTTCCGGGTGATGAAGATAGCGGGGTAGCGGCCTCCGAGGCGTTTGATCACCAGCGAATAAACCATCCATAGCATCGCCGCCGAGAGCGCCAGCATGTCGCCCCGCGGCGAGAGGCGGAGCACGAAATGCCCGTTGAGCACCACGAGCACCATCCCCGCGAATGCCAGCGCCGAGCCTGCGATCTGCCGCCGCGACATCCGTTCGCCGCGATAGAAGAGGCTCATCACCACGGCGGTCCACACGGGCGCCGTGCAGACGATCAGCGAAACGTTCGAGGCCGGGGCGTACTCCAGAGCCATGTTTTCGGTAAGGAAATAGAGCGACCCTCCGCTCAGCCCCGCGGCCGCCAGCAGCAGTTCGTCGCGCAGGTTCGCGGCCCACATGCGCCCGCGGGCGAAGGGCAGGATGCAGACGTATGCCATCGCGAACCGGAGCAGGAAAATTTCCGCCGGAGTCAGCGAGTTGGCGATCAGGACCTTCGTCGAAACGAACGTCGCGCCCCATACGGTCACCGTGAACAACGCCGCGAGGTGGTATTTGTATTCCGTGTATTTTATCATACGGCTCCAAAAATACGGATTTTTTTGCGCCGGCGCACTACTTTTCACCTTTCACCTTTCACTTTTCACTTTATTTTTCTATCTTTGCGTGCTATTGTGCGTAATGACAATAATTACAACAAATAACAATAACTATTTTTCACTCAAATGCAAAGTAAAGGTTTTATTAAACTCATTGCGGTCCTGCTGGCTCTCGCGTGTGTTTATCAGCTCTCGTTTACGTTCAAGACGCGTGGCGTAGAGAAGCAGGCGGCCGCTTATGCCGCGCAGTTCCCCCTCGACCAGCAGGGCGAGGCCGAACAGCATTACCTCGATTCGGTGCAGAACCTGCCGGTTTACAACCTGGGCTTCCGCAAGTTCACCTACAAGGAGTGTAAGGAGAAGGAGCTGAACCTGGGCCTGGACCTCAAGGGCGGTATGAACGTCATGCTGGAGGTGCAGGTCGAGGATGTCGTGAAGGCTTTGGCCGGCGACAGCCAGAACGACCCGGCCTTCATCGAGGCGATCGGCGTGGCCAACGAGGCGATGAAGCAAGGCTCTTCGACCGACTATATCTCCGATTTCGTGAAGGCGTATTCGCGCCTTTCGAACGGCCGTCCCATCGCCGAGCTTTTCGTAAGCCCCGACCGCAAGGACATCACGCTCGAAAGCTCGGACGCCGACGTCGAGAAGATCCTCAAGAAGGAGACCGAGGCTGCCATCGGCGCATCGTTCAACGTGCTTCGCAGCCGTATCGACCACTTCGGCGTTACGCAGCCCAACATCCTGCGCCTCCCGAACTCGCACCGCATTCTGGTCGAGCTTCCGGGCGTGAAGGAGCCGCAGCGCGTCCGCGACCTGTTGCAGGGAACCGCTTCGCTGGAGTTCTGGACCACCTACGACGCCAATGAGATCTTCCCCGCGCTTTCCGCTGCCGACAAGCTCATCAAGGCCGAACTGGCGCAGGCTCCCGCCGCTGCGCCCGAGACCGCTGCCGCCGAGGCTGCCGTTGCCGCCGGGACTCCCGCCGCCGAGGCCGAGGGCCTGATCGCCGAAGTCGGCGCCGCCGATTCGACCGCCACGGCCGAGACCGCCGTTCAGGAAGGCAACTTCGACCACTCGCAGAACCCGCTCTTTGCAGTCCTCAATCCCCGCTTCGCAGGCGGCGCCTCCATCGGAGCCGCTTACAAGGCCGACATGGCAGCCGTCAACGAGTACCTCGCCCAGCCGGCCGTCCGCGAGCTGTTCCCCGCCGACATCATGTTCAAGTGGGGCGTCAAGGGCGACGACAAGATCGACGGTCGTTTCTACCTCTACGCCATCAAGGTTTCGACGCCCGACGGCAAGGCTCCGCTCGACGGTTCGGTCGTTACGGAAGCCACCGAGCAGTACGCCCAGCGCGGCGCCACGGCCGAGGTTTCGATGACCATGAACGCCGAAGGTACGCAGGAGTGGTCGCGCATGACGGGCGAAAATATCGGCAAGTGCATCGCCATCGTTCTCGACGGCTACGTCTATTCGGCTCCCCGCGTCAACTCGAAGATCGACAAGGGACAGTCGCAGATCACCGGCGATTTCACCATCCAGGAGGCCAAGGACCTGGCCAACGTGCTCAATTCGGGTAAGGTTCCCGCTCCGGCCAAGATCATCCAGGATACGGTCGTAGGTCCTTCGCTGGGCCAGGAGTCGATCAACGCCGGTATGATCTCGTTCGTGATCGCCTTCATCCTCGTGCTGCTCTACATGGGTCTGTTCTACAAGACGGCGGGCTGGATGTCCGACGTCGCGCTGCTCACGAACGTCTTCCTGCTGATGGGCGTTTTGGTGTCGTTTGGCGCCGTGTTGACCCTTCCGGGTATCGCGGGTATTGTGCTGACGATGGGTATGGCCGTCGATGCGAACGTGATCATCTACGAACGTATCAAGGAGGAGCTTCGCGGCGGCAAAGGTCTTTCGCTGGCCATCAAGGACGGTTTCTCGAAGGCCTATTCGGCCATCATCGACGGTAACCTGACGACGATCATCACGGGTATCGTGCTGTTCATCTTCGGCAACGGTCCGGTTCAGGGCTTCGCCACGACGCTGATCATCGGTATCATCACCTCGTTCTTCTGCGCCATCTTCATCACGCGTCTGCTGATCGAGTGGATCGTCGGCAAATGGGGTCACATCACCTTCTCGCGCCGCTGGTCGGAGAACTTCCTCAATAACACGCGCGTCGACTTCATCGCCAAGCGCAAACTGGCTTACGGCATCGCCGTTGCCCTGATGGTTCTGTCGTGCGTTTCGTTCTTCGCCCGCGGTCTGAACCTCGGCGCCGAGTTCACGGGCGGCCGCGCTTACGTGATCCGTTTCGACAAGCCCGTTTCGGCCGAAGAGGTTCGTCAGAATGTGGAGAAGGCTTTCTCGCAGTTCGCCGATGCCGACGCTTCGTCGATCAGTTCCGAGGTGAAGCAGTACGGCAAGGAGAACCAGATGCGCATCGTGACCCAGTATCGCTACGACGATACGTCGGACGAGGCTACCTCGGAGGTCGAGCAGATCATCTACGACGCTCTGAAACCGCTCTACTCGTATGACATCACCTTCGAGCAGTTCCGCAATACGCAGACCGACGCCAACGGTATCCTGACGGCCGACAAGATCGGCCCCTCGATCGCCAAGGACATGACGTGGAACGCCATCTATTCGGTGCTCTTCTCGCTCATCGCCATCGGTCTCTACATTACGTTCCGCTTCAAGCGTTGGCAGTGGGCTTCGGGCGCCACGGCGGCCCTGGCCTTCAACGCCCTGCTGATCATCGGCATCTTCTCGATGTTCTACGGTCTGCTGCCCTTCAACCTCGAGGTCAACCAGGCGTTCATCGCCGCGATCCTGACGATCATCGGCTATGCCATCAACGACACGGTGGTCGTCTTCGACCGAATCCGCGAGTACCTGGGTCTCTACCCGAAGCGTAACCTGAAGGAGAACGTGAACAACGCCATCAACTCGACGCTGTCGCGTACGATCAACACCTCGGGCACGACGCTCGTGACGCTGCTGGCCATCTTCTTCTTCGGCGGCGAGACGATCCGCGGCTTCATCTTCGCGCTGATCATCGGCGTGGTCGTAGGTACGGCCGCCACGATCTTCCTCGCGACGCCGATCGCTTACGATCTGATGACGAAGCGCGCCAAGACCGACGTGGAGAAGTAATGGATAGACTCCCGATCCGACAAAAACGGACCGCACCGAGAGGTGCGGTCCGTTTTTTCAAATAAATTTGGCATTGCGGCCGGCTTGCACTATCTTTGCGGGCAAGCAGACGCCCGCTTGGGCAGGCTGCGGCTCGGCAATGTGCAAAATAAATTTGATATTGCCCCGCCTTGCACTATCTTTGTCATACGGATATTATAGGTTCCCATGATGGAAAATTGGTTGAAATGGATGCACCGCTACGTGTCGCCGGTTTTTCTGGCGCTGCTCGTCGCGTCGTTCATCCTTTGGTATATCGCGAAATTGAGCTATACGTACACCACCGAGCAGACCGTGAGGGTGAGTGTCGACGGACAGCCTTTCGAGGTTACCTGCGTGGTCGAGGGCGTCGGTACGAACCTTTTCGGCTACCGGGTCTACATGAACAAGACGCTGCGCATTCCGCTTGCGGAACTCAAGACGAAGCGTTCGTATGAGGAGGGGCACGAGGGTAAACTCATCATCGACCCCCAGTCGCTGCAAAACGCCCTTGCGCCGCGGTTCAGCGACATCAAGATCATTTCCATCGGGGACATTCCCGAAATCGACGTTCCCCGTAACCCATGATGAAGGTCGGAATCACAGGCGGCATCGGCAGCGGCAAAAGCACCGTTTGCCGTCTTTTCGCGCGTTTGGGCGTCGCGGTCTATGACTCCGACGCCGGGGCCAAACGGCTGATGACGGAGGATGCGGAGCTGCGCAGGCGCATCACGGACCGTTTCGGGGCCGAAGCCTATGCGGACGGGACCTTGAACCGGACCTACCTTGCCGGGCGGGTCTTCTCCGAGGCGCAGGCCCTCGCCGACCTGAACGCCATCGTCCACCCGGCCGTCCGGGCCGATTTCGCGGCGTGGGCCGAACGGCAGGAGGGCGACTACGTGATCCTCGAAAGCGCCCTTCTTTTCGATGCGGGGTTCGATGCCTGCGTCGACCGCACGGTTGCCGTCCTCGCCCCCGAGGCGCTGCGCATCGAACGCACCTGCCGCCGCGACGGGCGCACACCCGGGGAGGTCCGCCTCCGTATCGCCGCCCAGACGGACGACGATACGTTGAGCGCGAAGGCCGACTACACCCTTGTCAACATCCTCGAATCCGACCTTGAACCCGCTGTCGCGGAGTTGCACCGAATTTTCAGCCATGAAGCCCATGAACATTGATTTTTCCTCGCCGCAGGTGATGGCGATTCTTAACGTCACCCCCGATTCTTTCTATGCCGGCAGCCGCACTCCGGAGGCCGAATCCGTCGAGCGCCGCGTTCGCGAAGCCGTGTCCGAAGGGGCGCAGCTGATCGACGTCGGGGGCTACTCCTCGCGTTCCGGGGCTGACGAAGTCCCTGCCGACGAGGAGTGGCGTCGCGTCCGGCTGGGCGTCGGGACCGTGCGTCGGCTGGCGCCCGGCATGACCGTCTCGGTCGACACGTTCCGCAGCGAAGTCGCGGCGAAGGCTGTCGAAACGTTCGGGCCGCTCGTCGTCAACGACATTTCGGCCGGGGAACTCGACCCCGCGATGCTCTCCGTCGTTGCGGACTGCGGCGTACCCTACATCGCCATGCACATGAAGGGCGATCCGAAAACCATGCAGTCGCAGACCGACTACCGGCGCGACATCGTCACCGAGGTCGTCGGCTATTTCCGCCGCCGCACCGACGAGATGCTCGCCGCGGGCATCCGGCGTGAAAACATTATCCTCGACCCCGGCTTCGGCTTCGCCAAGACCACGGAGCAGAACTACGAATTGCTCGCGGGTCTGCACCGCCTCTGCGCGCTGGGTTACCCGGTGCTGGCGGGGCTTTCGCGCAAGTCGATGATCTATAAGGTTCTCGACGCCACTCCCGCCGAATCGCTCGCCGGAACCGTTGCCCTGGGCTGGGAGTGTCTGCGCCAGGGTGCGGCGATACTCCGCGTCCACGACGTGCGGGAGGCTGTGGACACGGTCAAACTGTTCAATATGTTCCGCCAATGATACGGGTTACCGACATACACAAGAGTTTCGGCACGCTGGAGGTGCTGAAAGGCGTTTCGCTCGACGTGGCGCAGGGCGAGGTGGTCTCCATCGTGGGGGCCAGCGGCGCTGGCAAGACCACGCTTTTGCAGATCATCGGCACGCTGTCGCGTCCCGACGGCGGGCGCGTGGAGATCGACGGCCGCGATGTCTCGGCCTTGGGCGATCGGGCCTTGTCGCAGTTCCGCAACGAGCGCATCGGCTTCGTGTTCCAGTTCCACCACCTGCTTGCGGAGTTCACGGCTTTCGAAAACGTCTGCATTCCGGGGCTGATCGGCCGGCGTCCGCGCGCCGATGTCGAACGCCGTGCCGCCGAACTGCTCGACATGATGGGCCTCGCGGCGCGGCGCGACCACAAGCTCGGACAGCTTTCGGGCGGCGAGCAGCAGCGCGTGGCCATCGCCCGTGCGCTGGTCAATTCACCCGCCGTGCTGCTGGCCGACGAACCCTCGGGCAACCTCGACTCGCACAACCGCGACGAGATCCACCGCCTGTTCTTCGACCTGCGCGAACGGCTCGGCCAGACCGTCGTGATCGTCACCCACGACGAAAACCTCGCCGCAATGGCCGACCGGAAGATCACCATGTCCGACGGTCTGATCCTCGGCTGCGAAACGGCCCGGTAACATGAAAAAACTGCTTTGGCTGCTTCTTCCGGCTCTTGCCGCCTACGGTGCGTGGGACCTCGTGCGCGAGGTGCGCGGGGCGTGGACCTCGGACTACTCCCGGACCTATTCGCGCGCCGTGGGGCAGACGATGTCCCGGGCGTTCGATTCGCTGAACCTCTCCGGACGGGGCGTCCGCATCGGGGTGCTGGACGCGGGTTTCGGGGGCTTCCGCACCGACCGCTGGACGCGGGGGCTGCACGTCGCCGCCTGGCGCGATTTCACGGGCGGCGACGAGACGGCATTCTTCGACGACGCCACAGACCACGGCACAAGGGTCTGCACCAACCTCGGAGGCCGTTCGGGCGATACGATCCGCGGGCTGGCATGGGGCGCGGAGTATTATCTTGCGAAAACCGACCGCGCCGAAGTGGAGCCTCGCGCCGAGGAGCGGCAGCTGATCCGCGGCATCGAGTGGCTCCTGGCGCATGACGTCGACGTGATCTCCTCGTCGTTGGGCTATACGACGTTCGACGATTTCAGCGGCTATACGCCCGCGATGCTCGACGGCTGCACCTCGACGCTCTCGCGCTACCTCGACAGCCTGCTCACGGCGCGCCCCGGACTCGTTTTCGTGCAGAGCGCCGGCAACGAGGGCGACAAGGCGTGGCGCAATGTCTCCTTTCCGGCCGATGTCCGGCAGGTCATCACGGTCGGTTCGTGCGATTCCGACGGTGTTTCCCGCTCCCGCTCCAGTGGTGTCGGACGCGAAGATGTCGGCTATGTGAAGCCCGATTTCGTCGCCGGAGCCTCGCCGTTGGGAACTTCGTTTTCGACGCCGGTTATCGCGGGGCTTTGCGCCTGCCTGCTCGAATACCGTCCTATGGAACGCGGCGAACTCATCGGACTGCTGCACGCTTCCGGCACGCGGGCCGCAGCTCCCGGCTGCGAACTGGGTTACGGCATCCCGCAAACCGATGTCTTGCTCCGAATGCTCCGCACGCCATGACGAACACCGATCTGAAGGAGCTGCTCGACGCGCTCCACGACAAATACAACAGCCCCGACTTCATCGCCGACGATCCGATTTCGGTACCGCACCGCTATACGGACCGCGCCGACCGCGAGATCGCGGGATTTTTCTCCGCGACCATCGCCTGGGGCAACCGTAAGGCCATTGTCCGCAGCGGCCACCGCATGATGCACTTCATGGACGACGCTCCGGCGGATTTCGTGCGCAACGCCTCGCAGCGCGAACTGGCGCTGCTTTCGTCCTACGTCCACCGCACGTTCAACGGCGGGGACCTGCGCGATTTCGTGCTGGCCCTGCGGCGTATGGAGGAGCGTCACGGCGGCATCGGGAATTTCTTCGAGACGCGCTATGAGGCCGCGCAGAGCATACCCGCCGTGCTGGCCGACTTCCGGCGCGAGTTTTTCGCCGGGGAGCACGCTCCGCGCTGCGAGAAGCATGTTTCGTCCGTTGAGCGCGGGGCGGCCTGCAAGCGGCTGTGCATGTATCTGCGGTGGATGGTGCGCCGCGACGACCGGGGTGTCGATTTCGGTCTGTGGCGGCGTATCCCGATGTCGGCCCTCTACCTGCCGCTGGACGTCCATGTCGGCGAGAGGGCGCGTGCGCTGGGACTGCTCGGCCGCCGCCAGAACGACTGGCGGGCCGTCGAGGAGTTGACGGACGCCCTGCGCGCATTCGATGCGGAGGATCCTGCGCGGTACGATTTCTCGCTGTTCGGCGCAGGCATGGACGGCTATTTGAATGAACAATGAATAATACTCATAAATCCCGCTTCTTAAGCGGGTTTCGGTTTAAACAATTCACGGTCCGTCAGGACCGCTGCCCGATGAAGGTCGGGACCGACGGCGTTCTGCTGGGTGCATGGGCCGCGGTGCGGCCGCAGGACCGGCGGATGCTCGACATCGGCACGGGCACGGGGCTGATCGCCCTGATGCTGGCCCAGCGCGCCCCGGAGGCGCATGTCACGGGCGTCGACATCGACGATGTCGGGCAGGCCCGCGAGAACGCCGCCGCTTCGCCCTGGAGCGGCAGGGTGGCGTTCGCTCAATGCCCCGTGCAGGAGTTCGAGACCCCGGAGCCGTTCGATCTGATCGTCTCCAACCCGCCGTTTTTCATCGACTCGCTCACCTGCCCCGATCGGGGGCGCACCGCGGCCCGCCATGCCGTGCACCTGCCGTTCGGCGACCTGCGCGACGCCGTCCTCCGCCTGCTGGCTCCCGGAGGCCGGTTTGCCGTCATCCTTCCCACGGCCGAAGCGGAGCGTTTCCTCGCGGTCTGTGCCGGACGACTGGCCCTCGTGCGCCGCACCGACGTGCGCACCACGCCCCGCCGCCCGGCCAAACGGGCGCTGATGGAGTTCGTCCGCGCCGACCGCCCCGCCGACCGCCCCGCCGACCGCCCCGCCGATCGTTCTGCCGATTGTTCCGCCGCCGTGCCCGAGGTCTCGGAACTGGTCGTCGGCACGGGAGAGCACGAATGCTACACGCCCGAATACCGCGCCCTGACCCGTGATTTTTACCTGAAATTTTGACGGCACGCGAAAATAAGCTACATTTGTGAAACCGCAATAAAATTTTCGGACCATGAAATTCAGACTTTTGGCATTTGCCCTGCTGCTTTCGGGCGGCGTCTCGGCCCAGAACCCATACATCTCCCTTCAGGGCGCGAACGAAACCGCCGGCGGCCTTACCGTCGCCCAGCCGCGCACGATCCTTGCCGTCGACCTCACCGTCGAACACGACGTCACCTTGAGCGGACCCTATGCGCGTTATGCGCAGAAATACCTCGGGGTGCGCGCTCCGCTCACCGACAAGACCGTGTGGAGCGTCACCGGGGCGCAGATCGCCCTGCTCGACGGCGACACCTATCTCAATGCTGCGGCTCCGGCTCCGGCCGCGACCCGCGTGCTGTCGCACACCGCCTCCGAAAACGAGTTCGCGCGCTTGCAGCCGGACAAGACCGACATGACGACGCCCGCGCTGGAGGACGCCGCGCGCACCGCCGCCGCGCAAATCTTCTCGCTGCGCCGCCACCGCATCGAGCTGGTCACGGGCGAAGCGGGCGAGAACGTCTTCGGCGAGGGCCTGAAGGCCGCGCTGGAGGAGATCGACCGTCTGGAGCAGAGCTATCTGGAGCTGTTCCTCGGCAAGCGGATCGTCTCGACCGAGACCCGCCGCTACGTGGTCTGCCCGCAGGCCGACAAGAAACAGTATATCGTCTGCCGCTTCAGCCCTGCGGCCGGACTGCTTCCCGACACGGACCTTTCGGGCGACATCGTGCTGTTGCAGATCGAACCTTCGGGCGTCGCGAAGAGCGACCTCGAGGCCGGTCCGAAGGAGACGCAGGTCGTGGCGTGCCGCGTGGCCGATCCCTCGACCTGCATCGTCGTCTCGGGAGGCCGCGAGTATGCCCGCGCCGTGCTTCCTGTTTTCGAATTCGGCCGTACGATCAACGTCGCCCTGCCGCGCCGCAAATAATCTTCCGATGGATTTCACCTCCCGCATGGCGGCGCTGCTCGGGGCATTCCGCCGCGAGCGCAACGGCGCTGTTGCCGATTCGATGCGCTTCTACGGCGCACCCTGCGGCCTGAATTACGGCGTGAGCCTGCCGACGCTCCGCACGCTGGCGCGTGCCGAGGCCGCCGATCACGATTTCGCCAAATACCTCTGGCGGCAGGATGTCCGCTGCCTGCGCCTTGCCGCGCTGCACATCGCCGATCCGGCGCGCCTTACGCCCGGGGAGTTCGCCTTCTGGGGCGACGGGCTTCTCAATTCTGAAATCGCCGCGGAGGCCGCCTTCGCGCTGTTGAGCCGCATCGGGGCGTTCCCCGAACTGTTCGCGGCGTGGATTGCGCCCGATGCCGGGTGGCTGCGGCAGTATGCGGCCCTGATGGCCGCGGCCCGCGTTCCGCATCCTTCTCCGGCGTGGGCCGTTCCGGCTGCGGCCGTCGTGCACGGGGCCGCTGCGGCCAGCATTCCGGAAGCGCACCTGCTGGCCCATGGCGCCGTGGCGTTGTTCACGGCTCTCGGGACGCGAAACGAAGAGAACCGGCAGGCGGTTCTCCGCGCGGCCGGCTCTCTGGGTCAGCTCCCTGCCGAAGCCTGCGTCCACGAGGAGCTGGCCTGGCGACTGGAGGTTTAGGGCTGCATCACCTGTTCGCGCTTTTCGAGTTCGTTCAGCACGTTGATCAGGTGTTCGTACCCCACGCGGCCGCTCTCGCGCCACAATACCTCTCCGCGGCAGAAAAACATCAGTGTCGGGACCGACATGATGTTGTAGCGCCGTATGATTTCACGCATCGAGGGGTCGTCGATGTCCGCTTTGTAGACGTCGACGCGGCCGTTCATCCGCTCCCGAAACTTGTCGATGGCCGGCATCATCATCCGGCACGGCCCGCACCAGGTGGCGAAGAAGTCTACGAACGTCAGCGCGTCCCGCCAGATGATCTTGTCAAAGTCCGTCATGGTCATATCTTCCGATCAGTTTATTTCCACCCACGATATTCCCGCATAGTTCTTCTCCGCAAGTTCCTTTTCGACGTAGCTGATCGTGCGCCGCAGGCCTTCGATGAGCGGTGTGCGGGGCGCCCAGTCCAGTTCGCGCCGTGTCGCCGAGATGTCGGGCGTGCGGCGGCGTATGTCGTCGATGCGCGCTTCGGCGTGGACGATGTGCGAGCTGCTGCCCGTCAGGGCGATGATCTTCTCGGCCAGCGAGCGGATCGTCACCTCGTGACTGCTGCCGAAATTGGCCGTGCGCGTCGTCTCGGCCGGCGGGGCCTCCATCAGCCGCACCAGTCCGTCGACCACGTCTTCCACCCAGCAGAAGGTCCGCAGCTGCTCGCCGCTGCCGTTGATCGGAATGTCGCGGTTCTGCAACGCCGCCACGATCATCTTCATCACCACGCGCTGGTCCATCAGGTCGGCGCCGCTGCCGTAGGTGTTGAAGATGCGCGCGATGCGTGCGTCGACCCCGAATTCATATTGGTAGGTGCGGTGCAGGGCCTCCCCGGCCCGTTTGCCTTCGGCGAGGGTGCGGTGTGTCGGACAACCGTCCGCCGCCTCGACCGAGGTGTCGCGGTATCCCGTGCCGTAGATGTCTCCGGTGGATGCGTAGAGGATGCGTGCGTGCTCCGAACGGGCCGTGTCGAGGGCGTTTATCGACCCCAGTATGCTGACCTTGAGCGACTCGACGGGCAGGGCCTTGTTGTAGCGCACGCGCGAGGGCGCCGCGAGGTTGTAAATCTCGTCGCAGCGGATGCCGAATGCGTTGACGATGTTGTGGCGGACGTACCGGAATTCCGGGTGCGGCGGCATGTCGCGCAGCAGCGGCGAATCGGCGGTGTCGCGTATGTCCACGCAGAAGACTTCGTGCCCGTCGTTCAACAGACGCAGGCACAGGTGGGAGCCGATGAATCCCACGCCGCCCAGTACGACTATTCTCTTTTGCATTTTCTTCCCTTTTACCGGGGAAAAAGCAAAATCCATTCCATACCGGCGGCAATCCCGCCGGAAGCCCACGCGAGGTCGGAAGATTCGCTCTCCGGAACTTCGGTCGCGTTTTCAGGCGGCAGCTCGCGGTGGTCCGCTCGAAGGACAGTTACGAGCAGGCCTCCGCAGGGCGGAGCTGCGGCCTGCCGATTCACCCGAGGCGAATCGAAAATCTTCCGGCCGCGACTGCCAGAAGCCGCTCCTTTCCTTATCTGTTGTTTTTGATGTCGGCCTATTCTGTGAAAAGCGCCTTCGGGAGCTGGTCGACGCTGTTTATCGGGACTACCTCGATGCCTTTGGGACGCTTGCCGCCTTTGGCCAGATAGCCCGACACGATGATGCGCCTGAATCCGAGCCTTGCGGCCTCGCTGATGCGCTGTTCGGTGCGGGGCGCGGGGCGCACTTCGCCCGACAGGCCTATTTCGCCGGCGCAGCAGACCCCCTCGGCCACGGGACGGTCGTAGTAGGACGAGATCACCGCCGCCACGACCGCGAGGTCCAGCCCCGGGTCCGCGACCTTGAATCCGCCCGCGAAATTCAGGAAAACGTCTTTCTGGAACATCTTCATCCCCACGCGCTTCTCCAGCACGGCCAGCAGCATGTTCATGCGCCGTGCGTCGTATCCGGTCGTCGAACGCTGGGGCGTGCCGTACGCCGCACCGCTCACCAGCGCCTGCACCTCGATCAGGTAGGGCCTCACGCCGTCGGCCGACGCCCCCACGGCGATGCCGCTCAACGGCTCCTCATAGTGCGTCAGCAGGATTTCCGACGGATTGTCGACCCCCCGCAGTCCGGCGTCGAGCATCTCGAAGACCCCGATTTCGAACGTCGCTCCGAACCGGTTCTTGATGCCCCGCAGGATGCGGTAGATGTTGTTGCTGTCGCCCTCGAACTGCAACACCACGTCGACGATGTGTTCGAGTATCTTGGGACCGGCTATCGAGCCGTCCTTGGTGATGTGGCCGATGATGAAGATCGACGTTCCGGTCGATTTGGCGTATTTGAGAAGCGTCGCCGCGCATTCGCGGATCTGCGACACGCTTCCCGCCGACGAGTCCAGGAGGTCGGTGTAAATCGTCTGTATCGAGTCGATCACCACCAGGTCGGGACGGTGCTCGGCGATTTGCGCCACGATGTTTTCCAGCAGCGTTTCGGGATAGATCAGGCACTCGTCGTTGCCGATGCCGATGCGCGCGGCGCGCATCTTGATCTGCTCGGCCGACTCCTCGCCCGAGACGTAGAGGGTTTTCAGTCCGTTCGCCGCCAGCGCGATTTGCAGCGAGAGGGTCGATTTGCCGATTCCCGGCTCGCCGCCCACGAGGACCAGCGACCCCGGGACCATCCCGCCGCCCAACACGCGGTTTACCTCGGCGTTTCCCAGATCGAGGCGGACGTGCTCGCTTTCGCGGATGTCCCTCACGCGCTGGGGCTTCGCCGCGGGCAGGGGACCCGCCGCGACCGCCGGGACCGAACCGCTCTCGCGGGCGATGATCTCCTCGGCGAACGTGTTCCATTCGCCGCACGAGGGGCAGCGTCCCAGCCATTTCGGGGCTTCGAACCCGCAGTTTTTGCAGAAAAATGCCTTTTTGACCTTTGCCATACGTCCTCCTATTTTGCGTTTGCCGAGGTGTACTCCCGGCGCACGGCCTTCGTGATTCCGGCCTCGGGGTAGAGAGCTTGGTACTCTTCGGTCAGGTCGACCGTCAGGAGGGTCTTGCTCGTGCCGTCCTCGGCCTTGTAGGCCGAGACGGCGCAGGTGTACTTCATCGCCGGTTCCGGACAGTAGACGAGGATGTCGGTTGCGCCCGGGTCCTTGAAGAAGACGCCCCGCACCCGGTCCGCCTCCGCCGTCTGTCTGATCCGGAGGCGCCCGCCGTTGTATTTGGTGAATTCCAGCACATAGCTTCCGCCCGCCTTCACGGGAGCCGCCGCTTCGATCTCCTCCCGGATCCGTTCGACCACGGGGTCCGTTTCGTTTTCCCCAGCCTTCGTCTCCGGTTCCGTGGGGTCAGTGGGGTTCGTGGGATCGGTGGGGTCTGTTGGGTCGGTGGGGTCTGTTGGATCGGTGGGACCCGGTTCGGGGTCCGGAAGGGTGATTTCGGCCTCGACGCGCACGACGGGATAAACCGCCGTGTAAAATGCGTCGGAATCGTCTCCGCAGGCGGCTGCCAGCAACAGCAGGCAGGCCGTGCCGTATTTCAGTTGTTTCATCATAATCCGGAATCTTCGTCGATCAGTATTACCAACACCCGTTTGTCGGGCCAGCATCGCAGCATTTCCATCCGGGTGTTGCAGATGCGGTCCTGCGAGTTGCAGTCCGCGCAGACGCCCGTTTTGGCGCAAGGGGTGCGGAATCCGGGGTGTCGCGCGACGTTCTGTGGGGCGGCGATCCGGCGGATGCGCTCCTCGGCCTCGTCGCGGTCGGCCACGATCTTGTTGCGTCCGGCCACGATGATCACCTTCCGGGGGCCGAATGCCACCGGTGCGATGCGGTTGCCCACCTTGTCCAGCCAGTGCAGTGTTCCCTGCTCCGTCACGGCGTTCACGCCCGTGATGAAAAGGTCCGACAACAGCGCGCGGCGGCGGATTTCCAGCCGCTCCTCGTAGGGCTTCGAGGCGTCGAACCCGTCGAGCAGCGTCAGCCGCCCGTTGCTCCGCAGCCACTCGACGATGCCCGTTCCGCGCATCGTCATGGAGTCGCCGAACGACACGAGTTGCGGGTTTTCGGCCTCCACGACGGCCTTCATCAGGGCGAAGGCCGCTTCGGCGTCCTTCACCACCTCGGCCTCGAAACGGTGTCTCCGCAGCGCCGCGGCGCAGGCTTCCGTTTTTTCCGCAGTTCGGTTTGCCATCGGCTCCGCATTTATTTGATAAAGAACCGGTAAATGTCGTTGCCGTTGGCGTAGAGCAGCAGGAACAGAATGATGATCAGTCCGACATACTGCGCCGCTTCGAGCACCTTGTCGCTCACCTTACGGCCCGAGATCATCTCCCAGAAAGTGAAGATCGCGTGCCCGCCGTCGAGTCCCGGGATCGGCAGAATGTTCATCACCGCGAGGATGATCGACAGGAAGGCGGTCTTCATCCAGAAGTCCTGCCAGTCCCACGTGGAGGGGAAGATGCTGCCGATGGAGATGAATCCGCCCAGCTCCTCGTACATCTTGGTTTTGGGCTGCACGATCATCTTCAGCTGGTCCCAGTAGGAGGAGATCACCTTGCCCGTCCTTTGAATACCGGCCGGAATCGCCTCCAGGAACGTATATTTCTGCGTGCGCAGCGCGAGGCCCTTGCGGATGACTCCGAGCGTGCCGTTCTCCGAGACGGGCGCTTTGAATTCAAAGAGCATGTCCCCTTCCCGCAGGACTGTCAGCAGCACCGAATCTCCGGCGTGCGCCTTCAGGTATTGGCCGTAGCCCGTAAAGTCGAGACCCGAAACGTTGTCGATGGCTACGATCTCGTCTCCCTTCCGCAACTGTGCGACGGTCGGGTTTACGACGCTGTCGATCAGAAAGGGGATGCGGGGCAGGAGGAAATTTTCGTATCCCTTCTGCTGGCGCATCGAGATCAGCTCGTCGAGCGGGAGGATCAGTTCCACCTGCCGTCCGTTGCGTTCGACCACGACGCTGCGGTCGCTTTCGGTGATGATCAGCGAGTTTACGACCTTGTTGATGTCGTCCGCCTCTTCGCCGTCGATGCTCACCAGCCGGTCTCCGTCGTGGAATCCGAGTTTGTGCCCGGCTTCGTTGAAGTTGTAGCCCCACTTGGCGTCGGCGTTCGAGAAATAGGTGTCGCCCCACGTGTAGCAGATGCCGATGTAGATGGCCACGGCCAGCACGACGTTCATCACCACGCCGGCGATCATCACCAGAAAACGCTGCCAGGCGGGTTTGGCGCGGAACTCGTCCTGTTTGACGGGCTGTTTCATCTGTTCCGTGTCCATCGACTCGTCGATCATGCCGGCGATCTTGACATATCCGCCCAGCGGCAGCCATCCCAGACCGTACTCGGTGTTTCCGCGTTTGAATTTGAACAGCGAGAACCACGGGTCGAAGAAGATGTAGAATTTCTCGACGCGGATTTTGAACACCCGCGCCATGATGAAGTGACCCATCTCGTGAATGCCTATCAGGATGGTGAAACAGAGGAAGAACTGAATGATTTTTACAAGAATGTCCACAAGCTTTAATTTTTAATTTTTTAATTGTAGGAACTCCGCCGCCAGCGCGCGGGCTTCGGCGTTCGCCTCGGCGTAATCGGCCAGGGTGGGCGAGGGGACGAATGCGGCGTGCTCCAGCGCGTAGCGGATGGCGCGCACGATGTCGAGCCATGCGCATTTGCGGGCGAGGAACGCCGCCACGGCCACCTCGTTTGCGCCGTTCATCGTGCAGGCCGCCGTGCCGCCGCGCCGCAGACAGTCGTAGGCGATGTCGAGCGCCGGGTATTTCGCGCGGTCCACTTCGGCGAAGGTCAGCTGCGGATGGTTCAGGAAGTTGAACCGCTCGCCGGGACGGTTCGCCCGGTCGGGGTACAGCAGCGCGAAGCTGATCGGCAGGCGCATGTCGGGCGTTCCGAGCTGGGCCTTGATCGCGCCGTCCTCGAATTCGACCATCGAATGGATGATCGACTGCGGGTGGAGCAACACCGAAATCCGTTCCGCCGGGGTCCCGAACAGCCAGTGGGCCTCGATCACCTCGAACCCCTTGTTCACGAGCGTCGACGAGTCGATCGTGATCTTCGCGCCCATGTCCCACTGGGGGTGGCGCAGGGCCTGCTCCACCGTGACGTTCGCCAGCTCTTCGGCCCGGAAGTCGCGGAATGCGCCGCCGCTGCACGTGACGATCAGCCTTCTGACCGGGGCGCGCTCGCCCACGAGACACTGGAAGATGGCCGAATGTTCCGAGTCGATCGGAATCACCGGGGCTTTCCGCTCCCGGGCCAGCGGCATCACGCAGGCGCCGCCCACCACGAGCGACTCCTTGTTGGCCAGCGCGAGCTTCTTGCCCGCCTCGATGGCCGCCACCGTGGGAGCGAGTCCGGCGTAGCCCACCAGGGCGTTCACCACCACGTCCGTGCCGCCTCCGGCCGCGACCTGCGCCACGGCCTCCTCTCCGGCATATACTTTGGTGTCGGTTCCCGCGAGTGCGTCGCGCAGCTGCGCGTAGTGCTGTTTGTCGGCGATCACCGCCGCGTCGGCGTCGAATTCCCGGGCCTGTCGGGCCAGTCGTTCCCAGTTGCGGTTGGCCGTGAGGACGCGGACCTCGAAGCGGCCGGGGTTTTCGCGGGCGATGTCGAGCGTCTGCACGCCGATTGAGCCGGTCGAACCCAGTATTGCGAGTCTTTGTTTCATGCGTTTGTCAGAAGACGATGTACCCCTCGGGGTCCACGGGTTTGCCGTTGTTCCAGAGTTCGAATTCGAAGAGCCGGACCTCTCCGTCCTGCACTTCGGCGTTGTAGCCGATCAGTTCGCCCGAACGGATGGTCTGGCCGGTCGTTACGAGCGACTGCGAGAGGTTCTTGTAGACCGAGATCAGGTTCCCGGCGTGTTGCAGGACCACGATGTAACCCGTCTCCGGGGTCCAGAGGCTCTGAACCACCGTGCCGTTGTCGATGGCTGTGATGCGGTCGGCGGCGGTCGCGGCGATCTTCACACCGAAATTTCCCTGCCGGATGTCGAATTTTCCGGTTATGATTCCCTCGACGGGCGTCGCCAGCTCGATGGCCTCGCGCACCTTGCGCCGCGAGCCGCCCTGTCCGGCGATGGCGTATTCGCCGTCGCCCTCCATCTGGGCCCGCAGGAGCGAGTCTTCGTGCGAGGGCATCACCAGCACCTTGCTGATGCGCGACGAGTCCGACGAGGCGAGCACGCGCGCCACGGGCGTGCGTCCCTCCATGATCAGGGCTATGTTCTCGTTGTAGGTCAGCATGTCGTTCATCATGCGCTCCATCGAGTCGAGCCGGATGATGTTCTGCACGAGGCTTTCGCGCGAACGGTCGGCCTCGGTGCGGTATCCGGGCAGGAATTCCAGGATGGGGGAGTACGCCACCAGCGACAGCGTGAGGATGAAGAGCATCAGCATGAACGCCACCAGTCCCGCGAGGATACTCGCCGGCGAGAGGTGCATGTGCCACTCTTCGGTGTTGTCCGTGGCGTTGAGCATGTTGAACCGGCGTTTGCGGAACAGGCCGCGCCACCATGCCCGTATGGTTTTCAGAAATTTCATCTCTCCGGGTACGATTTCTCTTTGTTAACCCTACAAAGATAGGCAAATTTGCATAAATCCTTTGCGGGGCGCGCTTAATTTTTTACCTTTGTGGATGTTTTGAACCAATGTCATAAACAGATAAAATAACATGGTAAAACCCACATTACTGGTACTCGCCGCGGGCATGGGCTCCCGCTACGGGTCGCTCAAACAGATGGACGGTGTCGGTCCCAACAACGAGGCCATCATCGACTATTCGGTCTACGACGCCATCCGCGCCGGTTTCGGCAAGGTCGTCTTCGTCATCCGCCACTCCTTCGAGAAGGAGTTCCGCGAGGTCTTCTCGGCCGACCGTTTCGGCGGGCGCATCGCCGTAGATTTCGTTTTCCAGGAACTCGACTACCTGCCCGAAGGTCTTGCCGTTCCCGAAGGCCGTGTCAAGCCGTGGGGTACGAACCACGCCGTGATGATGGCAGCCGATGCGGTTCACGAACCCTTCGCCGTGATCAACGCCGACGATTTCTACGGCGCCGAGGCCTATAAGACCATCGGGGACTACCTGGCGCAGCTCGGCGAGAGCCGCAACAGCTATTGCATGGTCGCTTACGACCTGAACAAGACGCTTTCGGAGAACGGTACGGTCTCGCGCGGCGTCTGCGGCGTCGATCCGAAAGGCGACCTCACGTCGATGGTCGAGCGGACGCAGATCGAGCGGATGCCCGACGGACAGATCGTCTTCCACGACAACGGCGCCGACGAGCCTCTCTCCGAGGACACTCCCGTTTCGATGAACCTCTTCGGCTTCACGCCCGACTTCTTCACCTACTCGAAGGTGTACTTCAAAGTCTGGTTCGAGGCCAACAAGGACAATATCAAGTCGGAGTTCTACATCCCGACGATGGTTAACAAGCTGATCGGCGACGGCACGGCTACGCTCCGCGTGCTGCGTTCGGCCGCCCAGTGGCACGGCGTCACCTACAAGGAGGACAAACCCGCGCTGATGGCCGCCATCGAGAAGATGATTGCCGAGGGTAAATATCCCCGGAATCTCTGGGCGTAGTTTTCGATTCTCACGGGCATCTTTCGCCCTGCCTTGTCCGGCCCGAACGGGAAATACTTCGGTATGTCCTGTCCGGGCCGAACTGCGTTATGGCAAAATCTGCTCCGCGATAATCAAAAACCGGTTCCGCTTTAGATGCGATACTTTCCGCACATCCTCCGAACGGTGCGAATGGGACGCACTCGAGTGCTACCCATCCGTCCCGTTCTTCGCGATGCCCGGAACTTGCCAGCTCCTATTGTCTCTGTCATTATAGGCCTACCTCTGCCTGTTTTTGCCACCGCCTGTATACTTCTGCCCGCCGCTCTGCCGCTCTGCCCGTTCTGCCCGTTCTGCCTGCTCTGCCGTTCCAGCCAGCCTGCCTGTCACCTGCCTGCCGCTCCAGCCAGCCAGCCAGCCTGCCTGCCGCTCCCGCTGCTCCAGCCTGCCCGCCGTTCTGCCCGCCGTTCTGCCTGCTCCAGCCTGCCTGCCTGCAAAAAAAGCGAGACTTTCCAAAGTCTCGCTTTTTTATTATCCGGTTTGGGCCTTCGTCAGCCCCCCCCCGACTTTCTGCGCGTCAGTCCAGAAAACCTTCCCGGACGAGCTGCTCGCGGATCTTGGCCCAATCGGCCACGGGATGTTTCTCTCCGTCGACGAACCGCAGCGGACAGCCCAGATTGCAGTCGTCGATGTAAAGGTCTGCATGAATCTTCGGCGACGAGGTCCAGCGCTTCTGCGACGGGTTTTCGTTCACGGCGTAGAGCGGAATGCCCCGGACGCGGAACCATTCCACCGCGCGGTCCAGCAGTTTTCCGTGCCGCATCGAGTAGAGGATCAGTCGGCAACCGTTGTCCGTCAGCTCTTTCAGCACGGGCGCCGCCCCCGCATCCTCACCGATCTCCGGGTAGGCATGCGTTACGACCGTACCGTCGAAGTCGATGGCTATTGTTGCGTCGTGAATGGCCATCGTTACCGTTTTACTTTATGTGTCAGCGACCGGAAGAAGTGCTTGATACGTTTGCGGTAGCTTACTTCCTTGTAATCGTCTCCGTAGCCATATCCGTATCCATAACCGTAGCCGTAGCCATACCCGTATCCATATCCGTGACGGCGGGCGCGGGTGCTGTTCAGAACGATGCACATGTTGTGGAGCTTCTTCTCGCGGTAGAGCCGCTCGATGTCGGGCAGCTGGCGCCGGTCGAGCACGCCCTCGCGTACGATGTATATACAGAGGTCCGCAAGCCGGTCGGTGATAATTGCGTCGGCCACCGACATGGCGGGCGTACTGTCGAGGAAGACATAATCGTATCTGCCGCGCATTTCGGCGATGAGCTTGTCGAGTTTGTCCGAAAGGAGCATCTCCGCCGGGTTGGGCGGCTGCACTCCTGCGTAAATCACGTCGAGATTCTGGTGGAATCCGGAGTTCTGGATCATGCTCTCCACATCGGAAACCGTTCCTGCGAGATAGCTCGTGATGCCGGTTTTGCTGTTGCTGTGGCCCAGCTGGGACGACAGGGCATGGCGGCGCAGGTCGAGGTCGATCAGCAGCACGCGCTTGCCGGCCATGGCGAGGGTCATGGCCAGGTTCGTCGCCACGAAGGTCTTGCCTGCGTGCGGGTCCGACGAGGTGAAGAGAATGGTGCGGATGTCGGTTCCGGCCGAGACGCTCATAAACGTCATGTTCGAGCGCAGAATGCGGAAAGCCTCCGACAGGGCGTCGCGGCCCGTTTCGCGCACCACGATCCCGGCCTTGCCGCCGCCCTCGTGGTAGGGGATGTCGCCCAGGAACGGGGCGTTGACGTTGTCCTCGATGTCCTTGCGACCGCGGATGGTCGTGTCGAGCATGCCGATCAGGTAGAGCAGGCCGAAGGGAATGGCCAGACCCACGATCAGGGCGATGCCCAGAATCATCATCGGTCGGGGCGATACGGGAGCGTTGCTGCCGTAGGCGTAGTCGATCGACCGTGAGTTGCTCTCTGCCACGGCGTAGTTGAGCTGGTTCTCCTCCTGCTTGTTCAGCAGGTAGAGGAACAGTTCTTCCTTGATCTTCTGCTGGCGCGTGATGCCCAGGATGACCTTCTCCTGCGAAGGCATGGTCGAGATGCGGATGTTGGCCTGCGTCTCCTCCTTGCGCATGGCGTCGCGCTGGATTTCGAGCGTCGAGATGTTGGAGTCGAGCGACGAGATGATCGAACGCCGCACGGCGGCCAGCAGGTTGTCGAGGTCCTGAATGACGGGGCTGCGCTCCGAACTGTTCTCCAGCAGTTTCTCGCGGCGCAGGATCGCCGAGTTGTAATCTTCGATCTGCTTGGCAATGGCCGTGTTGGTTCCTGCGGCCGCCATCGCCGGAATCAGTTCACCGACGTTTTTCGGGTCGTTCAGGTAGGTGCGGATGTACTCCGCCACGTTGATCTGGTTTTCGAGCGAAAGACCTTCCGTCTTGTAGCGCGAACTTTCCGACACGCTGCGCGCGGCCTCCGAGGTGATGTCCACCATCCGGTTGTCCTTCTTGATGTCCTCGATATTGCGGTCCACGTCGCCCAGCTCGCGTCCGATAACGTCCAGACGGGCCTTGATGAACTTGCCCGTAGCGACCGACACGCGGCGCTTGTCCTCGATGGCGTCTTCGTTGTAGGCCTCGATCAGCGTGTTGATCACGTCTTCGGCGCGCCGGGGGACGGTGTTGTTCATCGAGATGGTCACCACCGAAGCCTGCTTGTTGGCCACGTCGCTTTTCACGGCTGCGCGGTAGGCGTTGGTGGTCCGTCCCAGCGAACTCTTGGTCACGCGGATCGGAACCCCGATGTAGTCGGGGGCCATGTAGAGCGACTTCTGCACCACGACCTGGCCCACGGGAGTCGGGATCGTGTCGCCGTAAGCCGCCGTGATGACGCTGCGGCTCTCGTGCTTGGTGACGAACTGGTCTTCGAATCCGCTCAACCGGATTTTGTCGTCGTCGATCGGCGTGATCTCCATTGCGAGCGACTGGTTGTCGTTGTCGTTGATGAACTTCACGTCGATCGGGGCCTGACCGTAGAGGTCGCGCCGGCGGAGCCGTTCGCTCACCGAGTAGTTGACCGTCAGGTTGAGCTGCTTGACCACGTTGGTCATCAGACGCCGCGACTGGAGGATGAATACTTCGTTGTCGACGTTGCGGCGGTTCTGGAATCCCGCCAGATCGCTGAATGCCGTGAGGTCCACGTCTCCGCCCTTGCGGCTGTCCTTGACCAGAATGGTCGCCGTGCGGCTGTAAATCTTCGGGGTGCTGGCCAGATAGTAGTAGGCCGCGCAGAGACAGCATACGGTCGAAAGCACGAACCAATACCAGTTGGCGATCACCATGCGGATGATGTCGTGCAGGGTGATCGTGTTCGTCAGTTCTTCGTTGTTGGTCTGTATCTGTGAATTGATCTGTTGTTCTGCCATGGAGCCTTGCTATTTGGTGAGGGTTACGATGAGTGTCGCCACCGAAATCGCCGTTCCCACCAGCGAAAGGTAGAAATTGCGGTTCTGGCTGATCTCGCCCGTCTGCGCCTTGTACTTGTTGGGTTTCACGTATACCACGTCGTTCTGCTGGAGGTAGAAAGCCGGGGAGTTGAAGATGTCGGTCGATGTGAGGTCGAGGTATTCGATCGTGCGCACGCCGTCCACCTCGCGCGTCACGGCCACCTCCGAACGCACGCCGTATACGGTCATGTCGCCGGCCATCGCCAGAGCGTCGAAAATCGAAACCTTGTCGCGTGTGACATCGTAGAATCCGGGGCGGGCCACTTCGCCGATGACCGAAATCTTCATGTCGGCGAACTGTACGTTGACCGTGGGGTCGTTGATATATCCGCCGTCGATGATCTTCTTGGCGATGGCCTGGGCCAGTTCGCTGCGGGTCTTGCCCTTGCATTCGATCTTGCCGATCACGGGCATTTCGAGCATGCCGTTCTCGTCGACGGTGCGCATCTGGAGCGCCTGCGAGTTTGCCGCGCTGGAGACGTTGGTTCCCGTGAGCGAATTGTAGGAGGTCGCCGAGTTGAACGGCACTGCCAGTTCGGGGTCCTTGCTGTTGACGACGATCGTCAGCCGGTCGAGCGGCTTGATGCGGATCTGTCCGTTTTCGGCGATTTGTTCGGGTGTGAAGGGCTGGGCGTCCTGCAGGTACCATACGCGCTTCTGTGCGGAGCACGAAACGAGCAGTATGCCGAGGACCGCTGTCCCGATGAGAAGGCAGAGTTGCTTCATTTTTAATAAGGCGTTGATTGTAATTACGTGCGCAAAGATATAAATTAATTCTGAAAAACAGCCGCTTTTCGAAGGTGATATTTTACAAGTATGTAGGTAATGCGTTGCCGGATACGTGTTTTTTTGCAAAAAAATCGTATCTTTGGTATCCGAAATTCAAAAAATGATAGACTGCTGCATATTCGATTTGGACGGAGTTGTCGTCGATACGGCCCGCTACCACTATCTGGCGTGGGCCGCGCTGGCTCGTGAACTGGGCTTTGAATTCACGCCCGTGCAGGGCGAAGCGACCAAGGGTGTGAGCCGCATGGCGTCGCTGGAGATCGTCCTGCGCGCCGGAGGGCTTGAGGGGCGTTTTTCCGCCGCCGAGAGGGAGCGTCTCGCCGCCGAAAAGAATGCGCGTTACCTGCGTTTCGTTTCGCAAATGACACCCGCCGAGGTGCTTCCGGGCGTGGCGGCGTTTTTGCACGACGTGCGCAGCCGCGGCGTGCGGACGGTGCTCGGCTCGGCGTCGAAGAACGCGGGGACGATCCTCGACCGGTGCGGCCTTCGGCCGCTGTTCGACGCCGTGGTCGACGGCAACGAGGTTTCGCGGGCCAAACCCGATCCCGAGGTTTTCCTGAAGGGTGCCGCCGCCGTGGACGCCGCGCCGTCCGTGTGCGTGGTCTTCGAGGACGCCGCCGCGGGTATCGAGGCCGCTTCGCGTGCGGGCATGCGTTCGGTGGGCGTCGGGGGCGGTGCGTCGCTTTCGGCCGCCACGATGCAGCTGGAAACCTTCGCGGGGTTTATGTTTGAACAATTGGCGATGAAGATCGACCGGGACTGATTGCAACCCCGGCGCAACGCCGCGAAAGGCTGCGGCCGGGGCGGTGAAACGAGCGATAAAGAGTATAGATTATGAACGACGGATATGTAAAAACCGATCCCTGGCGTCTCGTCGAGGATCGCTTCGACCCTTCGCGGGGGCTCTCTTCCGAGTCGCTCTTCGCGCTGGGCAACGGCGTGATGGGCGGCCGGGCCAATTTCGAGGAGCGTTATTCGGGCGAGACGCTTCAGGGCAATTATATCGGCGGGGTCTATTATCCCGACAAGACCCGCGTGGGGTGGTGGAAGAACGGCTACCCGGAGTATTTCGCCAAGGTCCCGAACGCCGCGTTCTGGATCGGGGTCGATGTCGCGGTCGACGGCGAGCCGCTCGACCTGGCGACCGTCGCGGAGGTGAAGAGCTTTTACCGCGAGACGGACATGCGCCGCTCGGTGCTGACGCGCCGCATGAGGGTCGTGCTGAAAAACGGCGTCGAGGTGGCCGTCGAGACGGTTCGTTTCCTCTCGCTGGCGCGCCGTGAACTGGGCGTCGTGAAATACGCCGTCACGCCGCTCAACCGGGCGGCCCGGATCACCTTCTCGCCCCATGTCGACGCCGACGTGCGCAATGCCGACGCCAACTACGACGAAAAGTTCTGGGAGGAGGTCTCGACCGAGGCCGACGCCACGCAGAGCCGTACCAAAAAGAGCGGTTTCGAGGCGGCCTGGGCGCAGGCCGTCGAGCTGGACGGCGCCGAGTGGCATTGCGAAACCCGCCCCGAGAAGGTCCGGGCCACCGCAGCGGTCAGCCGTGAAAAGGGCTGCGCCGCCGTCTTATATAAATATGCGGGCATCTGCTCGTCGCTCAACCACGCTCCGGCGGACCTTATCGCCGCGGCGCGCTGCGTCGCGGCTTCGGGACAGGAGGCGGGCTTCGAGGCCCTGCTCGAAGAGCAGACGGCCGCCTGGGCCGCCCGCTGGCACGGCTGCGACATCGAAATCGGGGGCGACGCCCGGGCGCAGCAGGGCATCCGCTTCTGCATCTTCATGTTGCTGCAAACCTATACCGGGGTGGACACCCGTCTGAATATCGGTCCGAAGGGCTTCACGGGCGAGAAATACGGCGGCGTGACCTACTGGGACACCGAGGCCTACTGCCTGCCGTTCTACCTGGCCACCGCCGGGCGGGCCGTCGCCCGCGAACTGCTCGTCTACCGCTACAACCAGCTCGACAAGGCCATCGAAAACGCCGCGAAACTGGGCTTCCGCGACGGTGCGGCGCTCTTCCCGATGGTCACCGTCAACGGCGAGGAGTGCCACAACGAGTGGGAGATCACCTTCGAGGAGATCCACCGCAACGGCGCCGTCGCCTACGCGATTTTCAACTACATCCGCTATACCGGCGACACGGCGTATTTGGCCGACTGCGGGCTGGAGGTGCTGCTGTCCGTGGCGCGCTTCTGGGCGCAGCGCATCACGTGGTCCGGGGCGCGGCGAAAATATGTCATGCTGGGCGTCACTGGTCCCAACGAGTACGAGAACAACGTCGACAACAACTGGTATACCTCCTACATCGCCTGCTGGTCGATGCGCTATGCCGCCGAGTCGGCGGCGTGGGTGCGTGAAAACCGCCCTGCGGACTACGCGCGCATCTGCGCGAAGCGACGTTTCGACGAGACGGCCGAGACGAAGCGGTGGCTCGAAATCGCCGACGGCATGTACTTCGGCGAGGACCGCGAACTGGGCATCTTCCTCCAGCAGGACGGCTATCTGGACAAGGAGCAGACGTTGGCCAAAGACCTTGACCCTGCGGATCGCCCCATCAACCAGCGCTGGTCGTGGGACCGCATCCTGCGCTCGTGCCTGATCAAGCAGGCCGACGTGTTGCAGGGGCTTTATTTCTTCGGCGACGATTTCGACCTCGACACCGTCCGCCGCAACTTCCGCTTCTACGAGGCGCGCACGGTCCACGAATCGTCGCTCTCGCCCTGCGTTCACGCCATCCTCGCCGCGCGTATCGGCGATCTGGACAAGGCCTACGAACTCTACCTGCGCACGGCGCGCCTGGACCTCGACGACTACAACCGCGAGGTCCGCGAGGGCTGCCATGTCACTTCGATGGCGGGTTCGTGGCTTTCGGTGGTCGAGGGTTTCGGGGGCATGCGCGTCCGCGACGGCGTGCTGTCGTTAGACCCGCAGCTGCCGGCCGCGTGGGAGTCCCTCTCGTTCAAGGTCAATTTCCGGGACCGGGTCCTGACGGTCCGGATCACCCGCAATGCGGTCGAGGTGGCGAACGAAGGTGCCCCCGTCGAACTTGAAATCCGCGGCGTGCGCCGGCTGATCGCGGACAAGGTAATTATGAATTGTGAATTATGAATTGTTTTTGGCCGCAGGCTGTCCTGTATGAAATGAACGTGCGCCAGCTCACGCCCGAAGGCACGCTGCGCGCGGCAACTTCAAAACTGCCTTTCCTCAAAGACCTCGGCGTCGACGCCGTGTGGCTCATGCCGGTCTATCCGATCGGGGAGGCCGGGCGCAAAGGCTCGCTCGGCTCCTACTATTCGATCCGCGACTACTGCGCCGTGAACCCCGAGCTGGGCACGATGGCCGACTTCGACGCCTTCGTCGCCGAGGCCCACCGCCTCGGCATGCGGGTCCTGCTCGACTGGGTGGCCAACCACACGGCGCGCGACGCGCGGTGGATCGCCGAAAAGCCCGCCTCGTGGTACGAACGCGACGCCGCGGGCCGTCCCGCCGTGCCGTGGGACTGGTCCGACACCGCCAAACTCAACTACGCCGACCGCGACGTGTGGCGCGCGCAGGCCGACGCCATGGAGTTCTGGCTCACGCAGCACGACGTCGACGGATTCCGCTGCGACATGGCGATGCTGGTTCCCATCGAGTTCTGGAACGAGACCTCGCTGCGCCTGCGGCGTGTGAAGCCCGATCTGTTCATGCTGGCCGAGGCCGAGGAGCGGAATCTTTTCGAGGAGGGGGCTTTCGACGCCTGCTACGCCTGGCGGATGCACCACCTGATGAACGACGTGGCCCGGCAGCGCACCCGCGTCACGGCTCTGCGCGACTACATCTACGCCGACCGCGACGACTATCCCGACTCGGCCATGCGGCTGGCGTTCACGTCGAACCATGACGAGAATTCGTGGAACGGCTCCGAATTTTCCAGATTGGGCGATGCGCGCGAGATCATGGCGGTCTTCACGTTCGTCGTGCCGCGCGGCCTGCCGCTGATCTACACCGGGCAGGAGATCGGCTACGACCATTCGTTCGCCTTCTTCGACCGCGACCCGATTCCCCGTTACGAGGCCAACGCTTTCACCGGGTTCTACCGCCGCCTCACGGCGTTGCGCCACGACAACCCGGCCCTGGCTGCGGGGGAGCGGGGCGGTGCGATGACCGAGATCCGCAACAACGCCGAGGACTGCCTGATGACGCTGGTCCGCGAGACGGCTGACAACCGCGTCGTTGCGGTGATGAACCTCTCGCCCTACGCCATCCATGCCGATTACTATACGGGCATCTACGCCGGGATGTACACCGACGCCATGACGGGCGAGCCTTACGAGCTTCGCGGCCGCGTCGAGGAGGATATGGCCCCGTGGAGCTACCGGATATTGTGTAATTAAAAATTGAGAATTAAGAATTAAAAATTATTATTTGCGAATGATTGGCTGTTGTAATGCTCTTTGCAGCCCGACTGTTCGGGCCGTTGTGATGCAGCCTGCGTTATAATTTTTCATTTTTCATTTTTAATTCTTCATTTTCTTTATCTTTGCCGCATGAGAAACATTGCGATCCTTTGCCTGCTGCTCGCCTGCACGCTGCCCGCCCTTGCGGGAACCTACCGCGCGGACGAGATTCCCAATGTTCAGCGTATGGACCGGCGGCGCTATGTCTCCGATCCCGACGGTATCCTGTCGCCTGCCGCCGTGGCGCATATCGACTCCGTCTGCGCCTCGCTGCGTGAGCGGGGCCTCGCGCAGGTCGCCGTCGTTGCCGTCGACGACATCGCGGGCGGCGATACGTTCTCGTTCGCCGTCGATCTGTTCCGCAGCTGGGGCGTAGGCTCGGCCAAAAGCAATAACGGACTGGGCATCCTGCTGGTGAAGGACCTGCGTGAGATACGCTTCGTCACGGGCGGCGGCCTCGAAGGCATCCTTCCCGACGCGCTCTGCAAACGCATCCAGCTCAACTATATGCTTCCGGCCTTCCGCGAGGGGGATTACAGCGCGGGCATGGTCGCCGGGGTGGGGGCTGCGGCCACGATCCTCGAAGGCGGCGAGGTCGATCTGGGCGGCGACGCCGACGAGGACCTTCCGGCATGGATGATCTTCACGATCGTCTTCGGCTTCGTGATCTTCCCGCTGGGCATGGTGCTGGCGAACTACTATTTCTCCCGCCGTTGCCCGAAGTGCCGTAAGCTGACGCTGAAACAGCAGTCGCAGCAGGTATTGAGCGTCACGCGGAACTACCGGCTGGTCGAATATACGTATGTCTGCCCGAACTGCGGTGCGGTCGTGAAGCGGCGTTCGCGCAACCTGCGCGACGACAATTTCGGCGGCGGGGCCGGGGGCGGCACGATCATCGGCGGCGGCTTCGGACGCGGCATGGGCGGCGGCATGGGCGGCGGCATGGGCGGCGGCTTCGGAGGAGGCTCCTTCGGCGGCGGCGGAGCCGGTTCGCGCTGGTAGTTTAAGGTGCAGAGTTCCGGGGCGTTGCATGTTGGGCTGAAAAGCGTCTGCAATTCGGTTGCGTCGCGACAAGCCCTTCCCCTGAAGGAAGGGTTTGGGACGGGGTCTGGCTTGTAAACGGCGCCGGAGGCTGCGACTGCAGCGGTTTGATGCGAAATGAGTTTAAATATATAAATAGCTTCTGTTATGAAAAAATGGATTTGGATCGGCGTAGTCGCCGTGGTGGCGATCTTCTTTTATGCGACCTATAACGGTTTTGTGAACAGGGAGGAGGGGCTTAAAAGCGCCTGGTCCAATGTCGAGACGCAGTACCAGCGGCGTGCGGACCTGATTCCCAACCTGGTCAACACCGTGAAGGGCTACGCGGCCCACGAGACGCAGACCTTGAACGAGGTTACCGAGGCGCGCGCCCGGGCCACGTCGATCAACCTTTCGGCCGACGACCTGACGCCCGAGCGGCTCGCACAGTTCCAGCGGGCGCAGGCCGAGGTGCGCTCCGCGCTGGGCCGCCTGATCGCCGTGTCGGAGAGCTATCCCGACCTGAAGGCCAACCAGAATTTCCTCGAATTGCAGGCCCAGCTCGAAGGGACCGAGAACCGCATTGCCGTCGCCCGCAAGGACTTCAACGCCGCGGCGCAGCAGTACAACGTTTCGGTGCGCCGCTTCCCGGCCAACCTCGTCGCGCGGATGTTCGGCTTCGGCCAGAAGCCCTATTTCGAGTCGGCCGAAGGGGCCGCGGCCGCTCCGCAGGTCACCTTCTAAATGATCTCGGAACGTTCCCGCGGTTATGTGCTGGGAGCCATAGCCGCGGCCAGCTACGGACTGAATCCGCTCTTTGCGCTGCCGCTTTACGGCGCGGGCCTGGGAGTGGATTCCGTGCTGTTCTACCGCTATGTGCTGGCTGTGGTGATGCTGGGTGCGCTGATGCTGTTCCGGCGGCAGTCGTTCGCCCTGCGGCGGCGCGACGTCCTGCCGCTTGCGGCTATGGGCGTGCTCTTCTCCGTCTCGTCGCTGCTGCTTTTCGAGAGTTACAACCTCATGGACGCCGGCATCGCCTCGACGATCCTGTTCGTCTATCCGGTGATGGTCGCGGTCATCATGGCCGTGGGTTTCCGCGAGCGGGTCACCGCCGCCACGGTCGTCTCGATCGCCCTGGCGTGCGGGGGCATCTCGCTGCTCTACAAAGGGGGCGACGGCGCGACGCTCAACCTCGCGGGCGTCGTGCTGGTCTTCCTTTCGGCGCTCTCCTATGCGGTCTGGATCGTCGCCGTCAACCGCTCGTCGCTCAAGGACCTTCCGACCGAGAAACTCACCTTCTACTGTCTGGTTTTCGGCTCGCTGGTCTATGTCGTTCGGCTGCGGGGCTGTGCCGATCTGCAACCCGTCCCTTCGCCCCTGATGTGGGTCAACGCCGTTGCGCTGGCGCTTTTCCCGACGATCGTTTCGCTGGTCGCGATGGCCGGGGCCATCCGCCGCATCGGCTCCACGCCCACGGCGATCCTCGGGGCGCTGGAACCCGTCACGGCGTTGTTTTTCGGCGTCGCGGTCTTCGGCGAGCGGTTCACGCTGCGCATCGGAACCGGCGTTTTGCTGATCCTCGTCGCCGTGACGCTCATCATCGCCGGCAAATCAATCCGCATCCCCACCTCCGTCACGCACCTGGCCCGGTGGATGGCCCGTCCGCGCCTGCCGCGCTGGGCCGTGCGCTGGGCGCGCCGCCTGCCGCTGCCGCGTATCCGCCGTACCCGCTGACGGATTTTGCAAAAACGCGCCGGCGCCGGAGGAATCTCCTCCGACGCCGGCGCGTTTGTCTTCGTACCGTTACAGCCGGCTCTTTTCGTCGGCCGACCCCGCCTCGACGGCTTTGCGCTTGAAGGCCTTCCCCGACTTGAAGTTGTAGGTCAGCCCAATTCGGAACGAGCGGTTGCTCCACGTCTGCCGGGCGTTCATCGTGCGGACGAATCCGTCGCCGTGCGCTCCGATCACCTGTCCCTGGTCCAGAAGGTTCTGCACCGAGAACGAGGCGGTGAACCGGTCGCCGAAGCGTTTCTTCACGCCGGCCTGCAACCGGTGGTCGGGCAGCACCCAGCAGTTGCCCAGGTCGATGCGGCTCTGATAGTTGTACGAGAGGTCGATGTAGAATTTAGCCGGCAGCGTGAAGGTCGTCGAGATGCTGCCGAATGCCCAGTTGTAGAAAGTTTCGGCGCCGTGCTGCTCGACGCGCTCACCGTGGCGCATGTAGGTGAAGTTGGCGTTCAGTTGCCACCATTTCGCGGGCTGGAAAGGCAGATTGACCGAGACGTAATAGTTTTTGGTGCGGTCGTAGTTGACCCATGCCAGTTGCAGCAGGTCGGGATTCTCCGGGTCGGCCTGTATCGTCTGCTGAATCTCGCCGCTGACGAGCTGCACGCCGGCCGTGAGGGTGTATTTGTGGGCGGCCACCAGCGTGAGGTTCACGTCCTGCTTGAACGCCGGGTCGAGCGACGGGTTTCCCGTCTGGTAGGTGTAGTCCGAAATCTGCATCCGCTGGGGGTTGAGGCACCAGAAGCGCGGCCGTTCGATGGTCCGGGCGTATTGGGCGATCAGCGACCATCCTTTCTCCTTCGAAAGGGCGAAGGAGACGTTGGCGTTTGGAAAGAGCGAGAAATAATCCTGTCCGACGCTTTTTCCCGTCGTGTGGGTGTATTCGCCGCGCAGACCAGCCACGAGGCCCCAGCGGCCGAGCTGCGCCGAGGCGACGGCGTAGGCCGCCGCGATGTTCTCCGTGTAGTCGATCGTGAAGCTCTGGTTGTCGTTGCGCGTCCATGCGTCGCCCTTGAGGTATTCGTAGAGCGCGTCGTTGTGCATGTCGTTGTAGGTGTATTTGGCTCCGGCCTTGAGCGTCCAGCGGGGCGAGAACCTCTTTTCGAGGGCCAGCGTCGCCGTGGCGATGTTGTAGACGCTCTCGGTGTTGTCGCGGTAGGTCGAATCCGCCGTCGCTCCCGGAGCCGTCATGCGGCTGAAGTTGTCGTTCCCGGAGTCGGTTTCGCGGCGCGTGTAGTCGGCAAGGAGTTTGAGCGTCGAGCCGAGCGTGTCGATCTTGCGGATGTAGTTGAACGTCGCCGAGTAGTTGTTGCGGATGTCGAGTTTGTCGAAATGGCTGTCCGTGCGTGTCACCGTGCCGGCGTTCCGGAAATCCGTGTAGGTGTCGTTCGGCTCCCCGTTCCGGTTGCGCCAGTACTCGAACTCCGCGCCGACGCTGTTCCTGTTGTCGATCTCGACCACCGCGCCGGCGCTGGCCCCGAGGCTGCGGTTGCGGCCTTTCATCGACGAATGTGCGTTCAGCTCCTTGTCCGCGGCCTCGTAGCGCGTCTGCTCGCCGGTGGTGGTCTCGTCCTTTCCGAAAGATCCCCATGCCGAGGCGTAGAAGTCCACGCGGCCCGAATGCAGGTTGATGTTGGCCGACGGATTGTACCTGTGTACGATCTCTCCCTGCGTCGTGTTGAACGCCACCGAGCCGTTGACGCCGTTCTCGCGGCGTTTTTTGAGCGTGATGCGGATGATGCCTCCCGCCGAGTCGGCATCGTAGTCGGCGCCCGAGGTGGGCACGACCTCTATTTTCTGAATCTCCTCGGCCCGGAGCGACCGCAGGTAGGTCAGCAGCTGTTCCGGCTCCATGCGCAGTTCGCGGTCGTTGACGTAGACCTTCGAGCCGCTCTTGCCGTTGATTGATATTTTCTCCCCGTCGATCCATACGCCGGGGGCGCGTTCCAGCAGTTCGATGCCGTCCTTGCCGATGGCCGCCGGGGCGTTCGCCACGTCGACCACGAACCGGTCGGCCTCGCGGCGCACCAGCCGGGCCTTTACCTCCACGCTTTCGATGCCGGTCGCCGAGGTCCGCATCACGAAATCGCCCAGATGGTTCTCCTGCTCCACGCGCACCGGCTTTTTCACGGGGTCGAATCCGAGGTACTGAATCAGGAGCGTGTATTCGCCGGGAGCTGCTTTCAGCGCGAAACGTCCTTCGGCGTCGGTGGCCATGCCGGCCACCTGTTCGGTTCCTTTCAGCAGGACGACCGTTGCGTATTCGACGGCTTTTCCCTGTTCGTCCACCACGCGGCCCGTCGAGGGGCAGAGATGCGCCGCAAAGAGCCGGGTCGCGGCCGCTGCGAGCGTTACGATAAGGAGGATCAGTCTTTTCATAATATTCTGTTTTGCACTTTATTTGTCAGTGCAAAGATATGTAATAATATTTATACTATGCAAGACATAGTACTGTAAATTTCAGAAAATTTTTGATACCTAATATATATGGAATCCCGCGGTTCTTGCGGGGGTGTTTTCCGGGTGTAAAGATACCCCCCCCCCGGCTGCGAACCAAATTTTTCCGTAACTTTTTTTCGCGGTCCCGCTTTTTCGCCTCCAGAAAACAGACGCCGTGAATATTTTGTTGAAAATTCGCCGACTGGCGGGGTAGGAATCCCGGGAAATAATTCCTAAATTTGCAAATTGAATTAATGTGGCTAATTGTCCCCGGACGTCTGATACGGGCTTTTTTCAACCGGCTGCGCCCTTTGCCGGGTCCCTCCCGGAGGCTGGAATCCGGGGCAGGCCGGATTTGTGGACGCGGCCCGCGGCCGCGGGTTCGGACAGTCTGTTTTACAAATGCTGTAATAGAACGATGATCGTATGTTAAGTGCTTTATACTACCTTTTGCTGGTGCTTTTGTGCACGCTTTTTATGATTCTGTCGGCCCTTGCGCTGGTCGTCTGCTATCCCTTCGACCGGGGGCGCCGGACGGTGCATGAACTGTCGCGCATCCTGGTGCGGATTTTCTTCTTCCTGCCGCCCTTTTGGCGGCAGCGGGTCATCGGCCGCGAACTGATCGACCGGAAGAAGAGCTACGTCATCGTCATCAACCACAACACGGTGATCGACATCCCGGCGCTCTACTACATTCCGCTCAATTTCCGCTGGGTGTCGAAGCGCGAGGTCTTCAAAACGCCCTTCTTCGGCCAGTTCCTCCTGCTGCACGGCGACATCTGCATCGACCGCGGCCACGCCGCCGAGGCGTTGGAACAGCTGGTCCGCGACGGGAAAAAGTGGATTTCGCGCGGGGCTTCGGTGGCGATTTTTCCCGAGGGCACGCGCTCGAAGGACGGTGAGATCCACCGCTTCAAGGCCGGGGCCTTCACGCTGGCCAAGGAGGCCGGCGCGGAGATCCTTCCCGTGGTGCTGGACGGAACCAAGACGCTGATCAAAAAGAACCTGGCATTCAACTGGGGCAACCGGATCACCGTCCGCGTGCTGCCTCCCGTTCCGGCCGAACGGGTCGCCGCGCTGGAGACGCATGAACTGATGCAGGAGGTGCATGAACGGATGTGCACGGCGCTGGGAGAAGTGAGAAACGAAAAGTTAAAAGTGAAAGATCAAAAGTGAAATGTCGCAAATAAAGGTTGGAACACGAAAAATTCAAAAAAAGTTGCGTTGAACTTCCCGCCGATTTTTTAATTTCTCACCTTTCACTTTTCACCTTAATTAAGTTATGGCAGATTTACTCAATAATACCAACTCGAACGCAAACAATTACGGCGACGACGCCATCGTGACCCTCTCGCCGAGGGAGCACATCCGCCTGCGCCCCGGCATGTACGTCGGCGTGGTGGGCGACGGTTCGCAGCCCGACGAGGCGCTCTACGTGCTGATCAAGGAGGTCGTGGACAACTCGATCGACGAATTCATCATGGGCGCGGGCCGGCAGATCGACATCACGCTGGCCGACAACGTCGTTACGGTGCGCGACTACGGCCGCGGCATCCCCCTCAAGTCGCTCGCGGCGGCCGTCGGGCAGATGAATACGGGCGGCAAGTACGGAGGCGACGCCTTCAAGAAGACCGTGGGCCTGAACGGCGTGGGCGTCAAGGCCGTGAACATGCTTTCCGAAGAGTTTACGGCCCGTTCGGTCCGCGACGGCGAGGCCCGTACGGTGACCTTCGCCAAGGGTCTCGAAGTGAGCGACAGGTGGGAGAGCGGCGTCAACGAGAAGAACGGCACGTTCATCTCGTACCGCGTCGACAAGGAGATTTTCGGCGAATATGCCTACAACCTCGAATACGTCGAGCAGAAAATCCGCAATTACAGCTACCTGAACCTGGGTCTGACGCTCAATTTCAACGGCAAGAGCTACGTTTCGAAAAACGGTCTGCTGGACCTCGTGAACGACAACATGACCGAGGACCCGCTCTACCCGCCCATCCACCTCACGGGGGAGGACATCGAGGTGGTGATCACCCACGGCACGGGCTACGGCGAGAGCTACGACTCGTTCGTCAACGGCCAGCACACCACGCAGGGCGGCACACACCAGACGGCCCTGCGCGCCGCCGTCGCCAAGACGGTCAAGGAGTTCTACCACAAGGACTACGACCCGTCGGACATCCGCACGTCGATCATCGCGGCCATTTCGATCAAGGTCACCGACCCGATCTTCGAGAACCAGATGAAGACCAAGTACGGTTCGAAGGAGGTCGAACCGGGGGTCTCGGTCAATAACTTCGTGGCCGACTTCCTCACCAAGCACCTCGACGACTACCTGCACAAGCACGCCGAGACGGCGCAGATTCTCCAGCGGAAGATCGTCGAGAACGAGAAGGAGCGCAAGGCGATCTCGGGTATCCAGAAGAAGGCCCGCGAGACGGCCAAGAAGGTGAGCCTGAACAACAAGAAACTGCGCGACTGCAAGATCCACCGCACGGACCGCAACGAGCTGGCCGAACAGTCGATGATCTTCATCACGGAGGGCAACTCGGCGTCGGGCTCCATCACCAAGAGCCGCGACGTGCGTACGCAGGCGGTCTTCTCGCTGCGCGGCAAGCCGCTGAACTGCTACGGGCTGACGAAGAAGGTGGTCTACGAGAACGAGGAGTTCAACCTCCTTCAGGCGGCGCTGAACATCGAGGAGGACATGGACAACCTGCGCTACAACAAGGTCGTCATCGCCACCGATGCCGATGTCGACGGCATGCACATCCGCCTCTTGATGATGACCTTCTTCCTGCAATTCTTCCCCGAGGTGATCCGCCAGGGGCATCTGTTCGTGCTGCAAACCCCGCTGTTCCGCGTGCGCAACAAGAAGGAGACGCTCTACTGCTATTCCGAGGAGGAGCGCCTGAAGGCTGTGGCCCGGTGCGGCGCGAACGCCGAGATCACGCGATTCAAGGGTCTGGGCGAGATTTCGCCCGACGAGTTCAAGGAGTTCATCGGCGAGAATATGCGCCTGGACAAGGTCCGCATCACCAAGGACGACCCGATCCACGACCTGCTGGAGTTTTATATGGGCAAGAATACGTATGAGCGTCAGGGCTTCATCATCGACAACCTGCGCATCGAGGAGGACATCGTCGAGCAGGACCTTGCGATTAATTAAAAATTAAGAATTAAAAATTAAAAATTCCGATTTCATGGCGGAAGAGAACGATAAGACGGGGCGCGACGAAGCGCTCAACGAGGACGCCTCGACTCCCGAAACCGCAGACGAGGCGACGGACGAAACGCCTGTGGCCGAGGCTCCGGCCAAGGCGGGCAAATTCGACCGCCTGACGCAGGAGGAGGGCGGCGTCCGCAAGCTCACGGGCATGTATAAGAACTGGTTCCTGGACTACGCCTCGTACGTGATCCTCGAACGCGCCGTGCCGCATGTCGAGGACGGACTGAAACCCGTCCAGCGGCGTATCCTTCATGCGATGAAGGTCGTCGACGACGGCCGTTACAACAAGGTCGCCAACCTCGTGGGCCAGACCATGCAGTACCACCCGCACGGCGACGCGTCGATCAAGGACGCGCTGGTGCAGCTGGGGCAGAAGGACCTGCTGATCGACTGTCAGGGCAACTGGGGCAACATCCTCACGGGTGACGAGGCCGCCGCGGGCCGTTATATCGAGGCGCGTCTTTCGAAATTCGCCCTCGACGTGGTCTTCAACAAGAAGACGACGGAGTGGATGCTGTCGTACGACGGCCGCAAGGAGGAACCAGTTACGCTGCCCATCAAGTTCCCGCTGCTGCTGGCACAGGGTTCGGACGGCATCGCCGTGGGACTGGCTTCGAAAATCCTGCCCCATAACTTCGTGGAGCTGATCAACGCCGCCATTGCGCACCTCCAGGGACGTGATTTCCAGCTTTACCCCGACTTCCCGACGGGCGGCATGGCCGACGTGAGCCGCTATAACGACGGCCTTCGCGGCGGCACGGTGAAGGTGCGGGCGAAGATTTCGAAGATCGACAAACGGACGCTTGCCATCACCGAGATTCCCTATACCACGACCACCGAGTCGATCAAGGATTCGATCATCAAGGCCAACGACAAGGGCAAGATCAAGATCCGAAAGGTCGACGACAATACGGCCGACAAGGTCGAAATCGTCATTCAGGTCTCGCCCGACGAGTCGTCGGACAAGACCATCGACGCGCTCTACGCCTTCACCGACTGCGAGGTGTCGATCGCCCCGAACTCGTGCGTCATCTGGGACGAGAAGCCGCACTTCCTCGGGGTTTCGGAGATCCTGCGCCGCTCGGCCGAGCACACCAAGTCGCTGCTGGGGCTGGAGCTGAAAATCCGGCTGGGCGAGTTGAGCGAGGCATGGCACGCCGCCTCGCTCGAACGCATCTTCATCGAGAACAGGCTCTACCAGCTGATCGAGGGGTGCAAGAGCCGCGAGGAGGCTTATTCCGCCGTGGATAAGGGTCTGGAACCCTTCAAGATGCGGCTGCGACGTGAAGTGACGCTTGAAGACGTGCAGAAGCTCACCGAGCTGAAATTTATCCGTATTTCGCGTTACGACAGCGAGAAGGCCGACAACGAGATCCGCCAGATCGAGGAGGACCTGAAGTCGACGCAGTACGACCTGGACCACCTCACCGAATACGCCGTGGCCTACTACGAGCGCATCCGCGACAAGTACGGCAAGGGCAGAGAGCGTCGCACCGAGTTGCGCGAATTCGACTCGATCGAGGCGACGAAGGTGGCCGTCACGAACGCCAAGCTGTACGTGGACCGGGCCGAAGGGTTCTTCGGCATCGGCAAATCCATGAAGGACGCGGAATTCGTCTGCGACTGCTCGGACATCGACGACGTGATCGTCTTCACGAAAGACGGGCGTTACGTGATCACCAAGGTTTCGGACAAGGCCTTCTTCGATAAAAACATCTATTATATCGGGGTCTTCAAGCGCAACGACGACCGCACGATCTACAACGTTCTCTACCGCGACGGGAAGAACGGCGCGATTATGATGAAGCGCTGCGCCATCAAGGGCATCACGCGCGACAAGGAGTACGACATCACCAAGGGAACCGCCAAGAGCGAGATACTGTATATGTCTGTCAATCCGAACGGTGAGGCCGAGGTGCTGAAGGTTTACTTCAAGCCCCGTCCGCGCCTGAAGAAGGTGATCGTCGATCTCGATTTCTCGACCCTCGCCATCAAGGGGCGTCAGAGCCAGGGCAATCTGTTCTCGCGCTACGGCATCCACAAGATCGTGCTGAAGGAGCGCGGCACCTCGACGCTCGGGGGGCAGGACATCTGGTTCGACGAAGATGTCCGCCGGCTGAACGCCGACGGGCGCGGCAAGCTGCTCGGCGAGTTCAAGGGCGACGACCGCCTGATCGTCTGGACCTCGAAGAATCAGTACTACATCACGGGCTACGACCTGATGCAGCACTTCCCCGACGACACGGTCCTCGTGGCGCGTTACGAGTCCGACCGGGTTTACAGCCTGTGTTACTACGACCGCGGCCAGAAGTATTACTACATGAAGCGTTTCACGGCCGAGATGTCGGACAAGATTCAGGATTTCCTCGACGCCGACGCCGATTTCATCTGCGTGACGGACCGCGCCGGGGCCAAACTGGAGATCACCTACAAGGGGGCGCACGCCTCGCGGCCCGCGGATGTGATCGACGTCGACGAGTTCGTGGGCGTCAAGAGCCACCGCGCCAAGGGCAAACGCCTGACGACCTATGACGTGGACCGGCTGCGGATGATCGAACCCGAACTGCCTCCCGAACCGGAACCTTCGGAGGATGAGTCGCTTGACGACGGTCAGCTGACGGACGCTTCAGCTGACGCGGCGCAACGCGCTGCGGCAGAGGGGAAAGCTTCCGGAAAATCCGCCCTGAAGGAGCCGCTCGGCGCCAAGCCCGCCCCGGGAAAGGCTCCGGCGGGCCAGCCCTCGGCCGGAACGATCGTCGGAGGCGTGGAGTTCGAGGTGGAGCGTCCGAAAGGCGACGCCGGCGAGATGATCGACCCCGAACAGCTGAACCTGTTTTAACGAACCGCCTGCGATGAAACCTCTCTTTCTGGTCGGATATATGGGCTGCGGCAAGAGCACCCTCGGACGCAAGCTGGCGCGGCGTCTGGGCGTCGATTTCATCGACACCGACGCGCTGGTCGAGGAGCGCGAAGGCGCCTCCGTGGCCGACGTCTTCCGTTACGAGGGCGAGGAGCGTTTCCGCGAGGCGGAGCGCCGGGTCCTCGACGAGGTGATCGCCGGAGCCTCCTTCGCCGTGGTCTCCACGGGGGGCGGGCTGCCCACATGGCGCGATAACATGCTGTGCATGAACGCCGTCGGGCATACGGTCTACCTGCGCCGCTCGCCGGAGCAGATCGCCCGGCGGTTAAGCCCCTACGGACGCCGCAAGCGGCCCCGTCTGCAAGGTCTCGACGACGAACAGCTGGTGGCCTTCATGCGCGGCGACATGGCGGCCCGCGAACCGTTCTACGCGCAGGCTTCGCTCGTCGTCGACTGCGACCCGATGTCCGACGACGAGCTGGTCGAACATATCGTGCAAACTTTCTCCGACCGTGGCTGACAACAGACCCATAGGCATTTACGACTCGGGGCTGGGCGGACTGACCGTCTGGCGCGAGGTCCGGCGTGCGCTGCCCGGCGAATCGCTCGCCTACCTCGGCGACGGCGCCAACTGCCCCTATGGCTCGCGGCCCCGCGAGGAGGTGCAGGCGCTGGCCGACGCCGCCGTGGCGCGGCTCGTGGAGCTGGACTGCAAGATGGTCGTCGTGGCCTGCAACACCGCCACGGCCGCGGCCATCGGCTTCCTGCGCGAAAAATACGCCGGCATGCCCATCGTCGGCATGGAGCCGGCCGTGAAACCGGCCTGCCTGGCGACCCGCAGTGGGGTGGTGGGGGTGCTGGCCACCGAACGGAGCCTCGACGGCGAGCTGTTCCGCCGCACGGCCGCCCGGTACGGCAGCGGCATCGAAGTCCTGACCTACCCGGGCACGGGTTTCGTGGAGCTGGTCGAGGGGAGCCGGGAGGATACGCCCGAGGCCGAAGCCGCGGTGCGCGCCGCCGTGGAGCCGATGCTGGCGCGGGGCGCCGACCAGATCGTGCTGGGGTGTACGCACTATCCCTTTCTGACGCCCGTGATGGAACGCATCGTCGACGGACGGGCTGCGATCGTCGACCCGTCGCCCGCCGTCGCCCGCCGCGTCGGGCAGCTTTTGGACCGCTACGGCCTGCGCGCTTCGGCGGATAACCGCCCCGCGCTCACGTTCCGCACCTTCGCCGACGAGCTTTACCGCTTGCGTCTCGAACGGAAGGTTGCGGCGTACCTGTAAGACGCTCCCGGCTCCGCCCCCCCCCATTCGCGGGCGGGAACGCTTCCGACCGGAATCGCTCCGGGCGATCGATAAAGTTTGCGGCACCTTCGGAATTGTCGGAAAAAATTCGTACCTTCGCTCGATAATAGCGACATTCTGGAATGGCATCTAAAAATACATCCTCCAACAGCCGGCAGGCCGTTCAGCGTTCCAACAGCGACAGTGCGCGCTGGATCGCCGGACTGCTGCTGCTGTTCATCGGTCTGTTCGCCGCCGCTGCGGTGTTCTTTTCGTTTTTCAGCTGGGCCGCCGACCAGAGCGGGCTGCAAAAATCGGTCGAGGAACGGGTGACGCTCGGCATCGAACCGGAAAATCTCTGCGGCTGGGCCGGAGCGCGGCTGGGGATGTTGCTGGTCGATCATTCGTTCGGGCTTTTCGGCATCCTGATTCCCGCGATGATCGTGCTGGTCGGCGTGCGGATCGTCCGTCAGCGGCCGCTGCTGTTCAACCATTCGATCCTTTCGCTGTTCCTGATTATGATCCTGGGGTCGCTGACGCTGGGATTCGCCTTCGCCAACCGCTGGAGCCTCTGCTGCTCGACGGGGTGGGGCGGCGCTTTCGGCATCGCCTCTTCGGCCCTGCTGCGCACGCATATCGGGGCTTTCGGAACGCTGATCCTGCTTGTCGGCGGCTGGATACTGACGGGTGTTTTTATCAACCGCAACTTCATCAACAAGGTCAACGAGGCGGGCAACGTCGTGGTCGACAAGAGCGGGAAGGTCGTCGAGATCCTCAAGCACAAAGTCGTGCTGCACGGACGTGCGGCCGGGGAGGACGGGGCTGCGGAGGATGTTCCCGAACCGGCTCCGAAACCCGGCCCGAAGGCGGCCGCACCGCAGCCCGCGCCGCCGAAAGCGGCGGAACCCGCGGCGCAAAAAACCGCCCCGATCCGTGTGGAACGTCCGTCGGAGTCCGTTGCGGCCCGGAAGTCCGTGCCGGAAGAGGACGAAAATCCCTTCCTCGAACTGACGCCCGACGGGAAACCCGTCGCCGGGGAGACTGCCGCGGAGCAGACGCCCCCTCCCGCGGAGGACGGGGAGTTCATCGAGGTGGACCTTTCGCGTCCCGAGGGCCGTGTGGTGATCGGCCGCAGCGGGCTGGTCGAGCTGGAACGCCCTGCGGTGCGCGACGCCGTACCTGCGGAGCCTGCCCCGGAGGAGGTTCCGGAGAGAGAGGCCGCGCAGTCCGATCCCGATGCGCCCTTTACCGAGATCACCGTGCTGGACGACGCGCCCGCCGCGGAGCCGGAGGGCGTCGTGGTGACGGTCGAGGCCAACGAGGCGAAACTGCTCGACGAGAAGGCGATCCCCACGGAGAGCTACGACCCGCTGAAGGACCTGGTGAACTACCGCAAGCCGCCCGTGACGCTGCTGGAGGACTACATTTCCGATTCGGAGGTCTCGGACGAGGAGATTTTCGAGAACAAGACCAAGATCGAGGAGACGCTCAAATATTTCGGCATTCCGATCCAGCGCATCAAGGCCACGGTGGGTCCCACGGTGACGCTCTACGAGATCGTGCAGGCGCAGGGGGTTAAAATCGCTAAAATCCAGGGCCTCCAGAACGATATCGCCCAGAGCCTTAAAGCCGAATCGGGCATCCGCATCATCGCCCCGATTCCGGGCAAGGGAACCATCGGCATCGAGGTCCCGAACCGCAACAAGCAGATCGTGTCGATGTATTCGGCTGTGCGGTCGCTGCGTTTTCAGGAGTCGAAGGCCGAGCTTCCGGTGGTGATCGGGCGCACGATCCAGAACGAAAATTACGTCTTCGACCTGGCCAAGATGCCGCACCTGCTGGTCGCCGGAGCCACGGGGCAGGGCAAGTCCGTGGGGCTGAACGCCATCATCACCTCGCTCCTGTACCGCAAACACCCCGCGCAGCTGAAGTTCGTGATGATCGACCCCAAGATGGTCGAGTTTTCGCTCTACGCCAAGGTCGAACGCCATTTCCTGGCCAAGATGGAGTCGGAGGACGAAGCCATCGTCACCGATCCCCGCAAGGCGGTCTATACGCTCAACGCATTGTGTACGGAGATGGACAACCGTCTGGAGCTGTGCAAGAAGGCCGGTGCCCGGAACATCTTGGAGTACAACGGGAAATTCACTTCGCGGCGGCTGAATCCGATGAACGGCCACCGCTTCATGCCCTATATCGTCGTGGTGATCGACGAGTTCGCCGACCTGATCATGACGGCCAAGGAGGTCGAGACCCCCGTGACGCGTCTGGCCCAGAAAGCCCGCGCCATCGGCATCCACCTGATCATCGCCACGCAGCGTCCGTCGGTCGATGTCATCACGGGTAAGATCAAGGCCAACTTCCCGGCCCGCGTCGCTTTCCGCGTGATGCAGATGATCGACTCGCGGACGATCCTCGATCGTCCCGGCGCCGACCAGTTGATCGGCCGCGGCGACATGCTCATCTCGAAGGACGGCGAACTGACGCGTATCCAGTGCGCGCTTGTCGAGACCAAGGAGGTCGAGCGCATTGTGGATTACATCTCCAAACAGCAGGGTTACACGGCGGCTTATGCGCTGCCCGACTATACGCCCGACGGCGACGGCACTCAAATGGGCAGCGAGGAGTCCTCGGCGCCCGTGAAATACGACTCGCTCTTTGCCGAGATCGCCCGCGACGCCGTGTCCGGAGGTCAGATCTCGACCTCGATGATCCAGCGCAACTACGAGGTGGGCTTCAACCGCGCCGGCCGCATTATGATGCAGCTCGAAAGGGCCGGCATCGTCGGCCGCCAGCAGGGGGCCAAACCGCGCGACATCCTCTACCACGACTTGCCTTCGCTGGAGGCGAAATTGCAGGAACTGGGATTGTTTTAAGTCCTCGGCTTAAAACAATCCCAGTTCCTGTGGTTAAGAATTAAAAATTAGGAATTGAAAATTGCGGGAGCTGACGCTATGGGGAGACGAAAATTTTTCATTTTTCATTGTTTGTTTTTCATTGCCGTATTGTTTTGCGGCATATTGCAAGGCAATGCGGCGCAGCCTCGTGCCACGGAGATACTGGAACGCCTTGCGGCGGGATTCCGTGCGATGGACGGCTACGGCGTGAAGTTCGGGGTCGTCTCGGGCGACTACGAAGCCCGCGGCAGCTATGTCGTGGAAGGCGACAGCTATTACCTCGTGCTGGGCGATGCGGAGGTTTTCGCCGACGGAGCCGTGCGCCGCGAGGTCGACAACCGCCGCCGCGAGGTGACCGTTACGGAGGTCGACACCGCGAGCCGCAACATCCTGAACAATCCGGTCCGGGCCTTCGATTTTCTGGGCAGCGAATATACGCCGTCGCTCGTCTCCGAAGCCGACGGCCGCACCGTCGTGCGGCTGACGCCCGCCGCCGGGAACGACTCCCCGGCAGGCGATGTCACGCTGACGGTCGACACCGCTACGATGCGCCCCCGCTCGCTTTCGTACGACTACGACGGCGAACAGGTGCTGGTGAACGTGCTGGAGGTCGCGCCCCTCGCTGGGCACGTCCGGCGGTTCGATAAAAATGCCTATGCCGGATATGAATTCATAGATTTTCGGTAATTTTTGATGAAATGAAACACCGGGCCGCTATGCGATTGCGTACATGGCGGCCCGGTGTGTTTTCGGTTAGACTGTTGTTACAAATCTTCGCCGTTGGCATGATTATATTCGTTGTCGTAATACATAATAATCCGATATCTCCCATATTGTTGTGAGATCATATACCAAACACTTTTATTATTTAGCTCGATATATTTTCTGAGTGTGGCGGCGCGCTCAAGTATTTTTTCAACTGATCCTTCTTCTATCGTATCTGTTGGAAAAACCAATATATCTGTTGGAAAAACCAATATTTGTTCCTTGGTTACAGAGTCCGGAAGTTGGTAATAAGCAGCCTCATACCGTTTATCTTTGAGAGTTATTTCAAAGGAAAGGTCTTCATTGTCGGGGATTGTCGGTTCCTCTTCAAGTTCAGGGCGTCCAAGTACAATTGAGTCAAACTTATTTGCTCTAATATACTTTGGATTGTTTTCGAATTGTTTACAAAGTTGGTTGAAGCGGATTTTAATATCAGTCACATTTCTAGTAAAGTTTTTATCTGTTAACATAATTCTCCAGACTTTATTGTTGTTGGTTACAATGGATAATAGGACATCGGTCCCATTGAATTCTCCTTCCAACAAGTCAGCATTAGGTATGCTGCGAAACCCTTTGGCTTTCAGTTTTTCAATCATGGCGGGTTTGTATCCGTCAACCGGAATGCCGAGGAATTTCGTCACGTCTTTCTCCTCTTCCTGCGCTTGCATGGTCGCGGTGCACAAGAGAGCAATAGTTACACACAAAAGTTTCTTCATGGGTGTTGCTGTTTTGTTTTACTTAATTAAACTAAATGGATATAAATTTTAATTTGAATCAAATATAGCGAAAAAAGGCGATAATTTCTATGGTTTGAAGTGCTTTTTTATCTAATTTTCGAATGTCGGACGGCATCGTGTTTTTCGGCCTTTTCTCCCGGCAGTTTGCCGGGAGATTTTTTTTTTTCGGGGCGTCGAGATCGTGGGCGCAATGGTGGAAATCCCGCGCAAATGACAAGTTGTCGCGCCGTTTGTCGTCGCCGAATGCAGGGAGGATGGATTGTTTAACGTGTGTTTTTAATAAATGCGTCAAGGATAATAAATCTTAACATAAATTCATGCTATTTATTAAAATATTATCTTATATTTGTTTTAGGATGTCCTGACGCATGTTGAACACTTTAAATTTAATCTATTATGGATGAATTAGGCTTTACGTTGGCGGGGTTTGCGGTCTTGGGGGTGTTGCATTATGCGGTTGCTATCGTTTTTGCCGTATCCGAATACCGAAAGTGGAGGCCTACGGGGTGGATCATTCCCCTTGCAGTCGTTATGTTCGTCGCTTTTTCGTTTATTTTTCCGGTAGTGGAACATATCGTCCGCCCCAGAATGCGGGCCTGCGGCGTCGACCGGCGTATCATCCGGCTGAAACTCGTGCTGGCATGGTCCGTGCCGCTTTTAACGAGTGTCGGTATTAAGTTGTGTGAGTTGTTCTGCAACCGGGTCGTGCCCCGCGATTTCTCCGGGGAGCTGGCCCTCTGCTGCTGTCTTTCGTGCGGACTCCTGTATTTGGGGCTTATGCTCTGGGTCAATGTGAAGCTCAATGCGCTTGCGGAGGCGTGTCCGGCCAAAGGTGCGGAGTGATCGCTCGACTTTGTCGCGGACCGTTCTGCAATCCGTCTTTCTCCCGGCAGTTTGCCGGGAGATTTTTTTCGGGCCGTCAGATCGCCGGAAAAGGGGCAAAAACGGGGTGGTCCGCTGAAAATATCGCGCCCACGAAGCAGATTTATTCCCCTAAAGTTGCTCAAACCGGAAATAAATCGTATTTTTGTTCGTTAAAAGAACGGTAATTTTCGACGGGTATCGACGGGCCGGTTGCGGCGCTTGTGAGCGTTGAAAATTTGAATTGGAGATAATTCGGTCGAAATTCCGGTCGCGATGCGACGAGGCTCCCGCCAAGGCGGGAGCCGGAGCGGGCCAAGTATGTAAACGCGGCGGGACGCCGCGAAAGCCCGCTTCGAAACGGAAAGACGAAGAATAACAGAATTAAGTATTAATATGTTAACTGAAGAAGAAAAGAATGCCGGTTTGACGGGGCGTATCATCCCCATCAATATCGAAGAGCAGATGAAATCGGCGTACATCGACTATTCGATGTCGGTCATCGTGTCGCGTGCGCTGCCTGACGTGCGCGACGGCATGAAGCCCGTGCACCGCCGCATCCTCTACGATATGAGCGCGGAGCTTAACCTCTACTCCGACAAACCCACACGTAAGTCCGCCCGTATCGTCGGCGACGTGCTCGGTAAGTTCCACCCCCACGGCGACACGTCGGTCTACGACGCGATGGTCCGCCTGGCGCAGGACTGGTCGATGCGCTACCCGCTGGTCGACGGACAGGGTAACTTCGGTTCGATGGACGGCGACTCGCCTGCCGCCATGCGTTACACCGAGGCCCGCATGAAGAAAATCACGGACGAAGTGATGGCCGACATCGACAAGGAGACGGTCGACTGGACGCTGAACTTCGACGACACGATTCCCGAACCCACGGTCCTGCCCACGAAAATCCCGCTGCTGATCGTCAACGGCGCCAGCGGTATCGCCGTCGGTATGGCCACGAACATGGCTCCGCACAACCTTTCGGAGGTGGTCGACGCCTGCTGCGCCTATATCGACAACCCGGAGATCACGGGCGAGGAGTTGCTACACTACGTCAAGGGTCCCGACTTCCCCACGGGCGGTATCATCTACGGCTACGAGGGAGTGAAGGAGGCGATGCTGACGGGCCGCGGCCGTGTGATGATGCGCGCCAAGACCGACATCGAGCATACGCCCAGCGGCCGCGAGTGCATCGTCATCACGGAGATTCCCTACATGATCAACAAGGCCGAGATGATCAAGAAGATCGCCGACATGATCAACGACAAGAAGATCGACGGCATCTCCTACATCAACGACGAGTCGGACCGCAACGGCCTGCGGATCATCATTATCCTGAAGCACGACGCCGTTGCGAGCGTGGTGCTGAACACGCTGTTCAAGAACACGCCGCTGCAAACGTCGTTCGCCGTGAACAACATCGCGCTGGTCAACGGCCGGCCGCAGATGCTGCCGATGCGCGACCTGATCAAATACTTCATCGAGCACCGCCACGACGTCGTCGTGCGCCGCACGCGCTTCGACAAGCGCAAGGCCGAGGAGCGTCTGCACATCGTGCAGGGTTTGCTGATCGCGCAGGACAACATCGACGAGATCGTGCGCATCATCCGCGCCTCGCAGACGCCCGACGCCGCCAAGCAGACGATGATCGAGCGTTTCGAGTTGTCGGACATCCAGGCTTCGGCCATCATCGAAATGCGCCTGCGCGCCCTGACGGGACTCGAAAGGGGCAAGCTGCTCGCCGAGCGCGACGAACTGGAGAAGCTGATCGCCCACCTGACGGAGGTGCTTGCGAACGTCGGCATGCAGATGCAGATCATCAAGGACGAGCTGCTGGAGATCAAGGAGAAGTACGGCGACGAACGCCGCTCGGAGATCGTCTACGCTTCGGAGGAGTTCAATCCCGAGGATTTCTATGCCGACGACGACATGGTGATCACCATTTCGCACATGGGCTACATCAAGCGCACGCCGCTGGCCGAATACCGCACGCAGAACCGTGGCGGCGTGGGGGCCAAGGGCAGCGCCACGCGCGACGAGGACTTCATCGAGCACATCTACGTGGCTTCGATGCACAATACGATGCTCTTCTTCACCGAAAAGGGCCGCTGCTTCTGGCTCAAGGTCTACGAGATTCCGGAAGGCGCCCGTTCGTCGAAGGGCCGCGCCATCCAGAACGTCATCCAGATCGAGCCGGACGACAAGGTCCGCGCTTACATCAACGTCAAGAGCCTGGCCGATGCGGAGTACGTGAACAACAACTACATCATCATGTGCACCAAGGACGGCACGATCAAGAAGACCAAACTGGAGGCCTACTCGCGTCCGCGCCAGAACGGCGTGAACGCCATCGTCATCCGCGAGGGCGACCAGCTGATCGAGGCCAAGCTCACCAGCGGCAACGCCGAGGTGATGATCGCCGCCCGCGACGGCAAGGCCATCCGTTTCAACGAATCGACGGTGCGTCCGATCGGGCGTGTCGGCGCCGGAGTGCGCGGCATCTCGATCGAGGACGGGGACGAGGTGGTCGGCATGATCTGCGTGGAACCCGATTCGAAGCAGGACGTGCTGGTATTGAGCGAGAACGGCTACGGCAAGCGTACCGATCTGGACGAATACCGCATCACCAACCGCGGCGGAAAGGGCGTGAAGACCATCAACATTACGGAAAAGACAGGCAAACTAATTTCGATACAGGCCGTTACCGACGACAACGACCTGATGATCATCAACCGTTCGGGACTCACCATACGCACCGCTGTCAGCCAGATCCGCCTCGCGGGCCGCGCTACGCAGGGCGTGCGTATCATCAACCTCCGCGAGGGCGACGCCATTGCTTCGGTGATGGCCGTGCCGGCTGCCGGGGAAGAGGAGGAAGTGCAGCCCGCGGAAGGCGTTGAGACCGGAGGCGAAACCCCCGGAGCCGCCCCCGCGGAGGAATAAGAAAAAGAAACAACAAAACTTTAAAATTTCAGTTTACCATGAAGAAAACGATTTTGACGGCTCTTGCGGCGCTGCTCGTGGCAGTTCCCGCCGTGAAAGCCCAGAAAGTGAACAAGGAAGCCCTTCTCGCCAAGATCGAAAAGAGCGACGCCGACATCGCCAACGAGAAGAAGGCGGCGAAGGCCGCGACGTGGCTCGCCCGCGGCAAGGCTTTCTACGAGGTGGCCGTGGAGCCTACGAAGAGCATCTTCGCCAACATGGAACCGACGATGCTGAAACTGGCTGTCGGCGAACCCAAGTCGACGACGAAGGAGACGCTCAACGGCACGGAGTACGACGCATGGGTGTATCCCTATTTCACGGCTTACGTCAAGGACAACAAGGTCGTGACGTGGAAGCAGAGCAAATGGGTGCTGAAAGACGCTCCCAAGAAGGCCATCGAGGCTTACAACAAGGCTTATGAACTCGATCCCAAGACGGCCGAGAAGGTCAAGGAGGGTCTGAAGCAGGTCAGCGACTTCTGCTCGCAGGTGGGCAACGTCGGCATCGACTCGGGCAACTACGTCGAGGCCGCAGACGCTTACGTGACGGCTTTCGAGGCGCAGTCCAGCCCGGCTTACGAGAAGGCCGACCCCGCGCTGCTCTACTATGCGGGCTACCTGCTGACCGTCGACGGCTCGAACAACCCCAAGTCGTTCGCCAAGGGCGGCGAGTACCTGACCAAGGCCATCGACCTGGGCTATGCCGACGAGGAGGGTAATATCTATTACTACCTCTTCCACTGCCTCTACGGACAGAAGGACCTCGACAAGGGAAATATTATGAAAGCGAAGGACGTGCTGCTGACGGGTATCGGGAAGTTCCCGAAGAACGAGCGCATTCTCGACGGCCTGATGCAGCTTTACACCGCGGAGCAGGGCGTGGGCGACCCCGCCGACCTGATCGCGCTGATTGACAAGGCCATTGAGGACAACCCGTCGAACGTGGACCTCTGGTTCGGCCGCGGCCGTATCTTCTACGCGCTGAAGGACTACGATCAGAGCATCGAATCGTTCAAGAAGGTCGTGGAGCTGAAGCCCGACCTGTTCGAGGGCAACTACTACCTGGGTGTGTTCTATACGATCAAGGGCGACGCGCTCAACAAGGAGATGAACGAGAAGCAGTACAGCAGCCAGGCGGTTTACGACGCCGATCTGAAAGTCGTCAACGATGTCTACAAGGAGGCTGTGCCCTGGTTCGAGAAGGCGCACCAGATCAAACCCGACGATGTCGATACGCTGGAGTTCCTCAAATCCATCTGCTTCCGTCTGCGCGACGAGGCCGGCATCATGGAGAAGTACAACACCTACAATGCCCTTTACAAGCAGGTGAAAGGCATCGAATAGCCGCCTGACGGGCGGGGATTCAGCGGTGATGGTTCGCCGGTCCCGCTCTTTGAACGTAGTTGCGCTGCCGCCCGTTCGGCAGGCGTTATGAAAAAAGCCCGGCTGGAAAGCCGGGCTTTTTTGCATATGGGGGGGGTAAATGGCATTACGAAACGCCCTGCACCCTGAATCCCGCCTTTTGGCCGTGCGGGCGCGGAACCGGGGAGCAGCGTTCCGGCAAACCGGCCGCACCCTGAATCCGGCGTCTTACGCCGGTTAGCGGGCGATGCGGCCCGAGACGGAGCCGCGGGCCAGCTGTTCGACCTCTGCGGCCGTGAATTGGTTGTAGTCGCCCGGCACGGTGTTTTTCAACGCGCAGGCCGCGGTTCCGAAGTCCAGCGCAAACTGGGCGTCGTGGGGATGCGCGGCCATTCCGTAGAGCAATCCGCCCACGAAGGCGTCGCCCACGCCGACGCAGTCGACCACGGGGTCGATGTCGTAAACCCGCGTGGAGTGCAGACGTCCGCCCGTGTAGAGCGTTCCCGAGATCAGGTGGTGGTTGGCGCTCAATACGCTGCGCAGTCCGAAGACGATGCTCCGGCAGCGGGGGAAGCGCGCCGCAACCTCCGCCGAGGCCCGTTCGTAACCCGCCGTATCGGGACGATAGGCGGCGTCGCGGGCCGCAAACTGCGGCAGTTGCATGCCGAGCACCTTTTCGTATTCGTCGTCCGTGCCGAAGAAGGCGTCGCACTGCTCCATCAGCGGCGGGAGCACCTCCTGCGGCTCCTTGCCGTATTTCCAGAGGTTCTTGCGGTAGTTGATGTCGCACGAGACGGTCAGTCCCGCCGCGTGCGCCGCCGCAATCGCCTCGGCGCACACGGCCGCCGTGCCGGCGCTTACCGCGGCCGAAATTCCCGACCAGTGGAACCACGAGGCGTCGTGGAAGATTCCGTCCCAGTCGATCATCCCCGGTTGCAGGGTGTCGAAGGCCGAGTCGGCGCGGTCGTATACGACGTGCGACGAGCGCATCGCGGCGGCCTCCTCCATGTAGTAAATCCCGAGCCGCTTGCCGCCGCGCAGGATGGCGTCCGTCCGTACGCCGTAGCGGCGCAGGTCGTCGATGCAGGCGTCGGCCACCCGGTTGTCCGGCAGGCGGGTGACGAATTCGCTTTGCAGGCCGTAGTTGGCCAGCGATACGGCGACGTTGGCCTCGCTTCCGCCGTAGCTGGCGCGGAAGAGGTTCGTCTGGTTGAAACGCAGGTAGTCGGGCGGCGTGAGCCGCAGCATGATCTCCCCGAAGGTAACGATCTTTTGTCTGTCCATGATTTTTGTGAAATAGGAGTTACAAATATACGTAAAAAGCCGGACAATCGCAAGCCGGATTGCGCCCGCTTCGGGAAAGGGTTCCGACAGAGAAAGGCCCGGTCGTCGGACCGGGCCTTTCGGAAAAAGCAGGACGGCATGCCTGCCCTTTTTGGACGGATTTTTAGTTGAGGACCGTCACTTTGAGCGGCGTCACGGCGGCGGCCTGCGCCTGCCCGATCTCTTCGATCCACTCCTTCATGTCCTCCACGCCGCCCTGGCTCCAGCCCGAACCGGCGTAGTAGGTCAGCGTCCGGCCGGGTTTCACGGCCTTGACGGCTACGGCGTGGCCCAGCGTGTCCGTAAGCATCTCGGCTCCCGGCAGGATCACGCCCAGGTAGATGTCGCCGTCGCGTGCGGGGTTCTTCGAGTCCGAAACGGCCTCGCATAGGGCCATCCAGCCTTCGCCGCGCTGCATCTGTTTCACGTCGTGGCGCACGAAGCCCGCGGCGATCGGCATCTCGGCGAATGCTCCTTCGTAGATGTTGTCCATGCGGTTGAAGCGCTGGTTGGCGTCGAGCGAGATGACCTTGGTGAGCGTCACGGGCGTGCCGTCGACATCGAACGGGGCGTAGGTCAATTCGACCGAAGTGCGGATCGGGCCGTTGTCGAGCGTCCGGGCCGTGGCGTAGTTGTGTCCCATCATCCAGAATTTACCGCCGGCGAAGGGCAGCGATGCGCCCGAACCGAGTGTCACGCCCACCTTGTAGCAGTCCATGCCGTCGCCGTAGTTGTGGTGGTAGTTGCCCCGGGCGTACCACTCGTCGATCACCAGTTTGTCGGTGCACTTCACCCATACGTCGATGCCCGGAGTGACGAGCTTCTCGGGAGAGGTTTCGAGCGCCGGGCCGTAGAGGCGGTAGGCTACCTTGTTGTTCTCCCAGGCGTAGTCGTCGTAACGTTCGGGAACCGTGCGGCCGAACGCCTCGGCGGGGTAGTTCTCGCGCTGGCCTGTGACCAGTTTGAACCGCTTGCTTTCCATCGGGTCGGCGTCGGTCTGGAAGATCAGCGCCTGCGGTTCCGTTCCGCCGCGGAAGAGGACCTGCGAGGGGATCTGCTCGTTGTCGTCGTTCAGGACGACGATGTTGTCCGGCGTCACGCCTTTGAGCGCGGCGACTTCGGACCAGGCGATTTCGACGGTTTCGTCATCGCGTTCGGTCGGGGTCGTGTTGGCGACTTCGACCTTCAAAGCGGGTGTGCAGGAGGCCGTCAGGAGGGCTGCAACCCACATAATCGGTTTTTTCATAAAATTAGAATTGAAGTTTTTCCGTTGTTTGTAGGCAAATTTACAATTTTTCCGTATATTGGTCAACCAAAACGGCAAATATTCTATTTAATTCGGTAATTTTTCATATTCCGAGTGGCGGAAAGTTACTAATTTTACGTTATGAAAAAGAGCCTGATACGTATAGAAATTTAACCGCGATAGCTTTTATTTTTTATGAAACAGTTCAACGACGACAACTTCCTGTTGCAGACCGAGACTGCGCAGCGTCTTTACCACGACCATGCGGCCAAGATGCCGATCATCGACTACCATTGCCACCTGATTCCCGAGTACGTGGCTTCGGACCACCGTTTCGACAACCTGTCGAAGATCTGGCTCGAAGGCGACCACTACAAATGGCGCGCCATGCGCACCAACGGGGTCGATGAGAAGTATTGCACGGGCAAGGATACGACCGATTGGGAGAAGTTCGAGAAGTGGGCCGAGACGGTTCCCTATACGATGCGCAATCCGCTCTACCACTGGACCCACCTCGAATTGAAGACCGCCTTCGGGGTGACGAAACTGCTCAACCCCGCTTCGGCCCGCGAAATCTACGACCATTGCACGGCGCTGTTGCAGCGTCCCGAATACCACGCCCGCGGCCTGATGCGTCGCTACAACGTCGAGGCGGTCTGCACGACGGACGATCCCGTGGATTCGCTCGAACACCATATCAAGGTCCGCGAGGACGGTTTTGCGACCAGGATGCTCCCCACGTGGCGTCCCGACAAGGCGATGGCCGTGGAGGTTCCGGCCGATTTCCGCGCTTATATGGAGAAGCTTTCGGAGGTTTCGGGCGTCGCGATCACGAAGTTCGCCGATGTGATCGACGCGCTGCGCGTGCGTCACAAGTTCTTCGGGTCGGTCGGCTGCCGCCTTTCGGACCACGGCATCGAGGAGTTCTATGCCGAGGATTATACGCAGGCCGAGATCGACGCTATTTTTAATAAGGTATACGGCGGGCAGACGCTGACGCCCGAGGAGATCCGCAAGTTCAAGACCGCCATGCTGGTCGAGTTCGCCACGATGGACCATGAGGCCGGCTGGACCCAGCAGTTCCACTACGGCGCCATCCGCAACAACAACAGCCGCATGTTCGGCCGGCTGGGGCCCGATACGGGCTTCGACTCGATCGGCGACTTCACGGTCGGCAGGCAGATGTCGAAATTCTTCGACATGCTCGACCGCAACGACCGCCTTGCGAAGACCATCATCTACAACCTCAATCCCCGCGACAACGAGCTGGTGGCCACGATGATCGGCAATTTCCAGGACGGCCGCTACGGCGCCGGGAAGATCCAATTCGGATCGGGGTGGTGGTTCCTCGACCAGAAGGACGGCATGGAGAAACAGATGAACGCCCTCTCGACGCTGGGTCTGTTGAGCCGCTTCGTGGGCATGCTGACCGACTCCCGGTCGTTCCTTTCGTACCCGCGCCACGAGTATTTCCGCCGCACGCTGTGCAACCTCGTCGGCAACGACATCGAGCAGGGCCTGCTGCCCGCCTCGGAGATCGACTTCATCGGCCGGGAGATCATCGAGGGCATCTGCTACCGCAACGCCAAGGACTATTTCAAATTTTAAGCTGTCATAATACCATGAAAATCGTAACATTAGGTGAAATCATGCTGCGTCTTTCGACGCCCGGAAACACGCGCTTCGTTCAGTCCGATTCGTTCGACGTCGTCTATGGCGGCGGCGAGGCCAACGTGGCCGTTTCGTGCGCCAACTACGGCCACGAGGCTTACTTCGTCTCGAAGCTCCCGAAGCACGAGATCGGCCAGTCGGCGGTCAATGCGCTGCGCAAATACGGCGTGAGGACCGATTTCATCGCCCGCGGCGGCGACCGCGTGGGCATCTATTACCTCGAAACCGGGGCCTCGATGCGTCCCTCGAAGGTGATCTACGACCGTGCGCATTCGTCGATCGCCGAGGCCGATCCGCAGGATTTCGACTTCGACGCCATCATGGAGGGCGCCGACTGGTTCCACTGGTCGGGCATCACGCCCGCGATTTCGGACAAGGCCGCCGAACTGACCCGTCTGGCCTGCGAGGCCGCCAGGCGTCACGGCGTGACGGTGTCGGTGGACCTGAACTTCCGCAAGAAGCTCTGGACCAAGGAGAAGGCGCAGTCGATTATGAAGCCCCTGATGCAGTACGTCGATGTCTGCATCGGCAACGAGGAGGACGCCGAGCTGTGCCTCGGGTTCAAGCCCGACGCCGATGTTGAGGGCGGCGAGACCAACGCCGAGGGCTACAAGGGCATCTTCCGCCAGATGGCCGCGACGTTCGGGTTCAAGTATGTGATCTCGACCCTGCGCGAGTCGTTCTCGGCGACGCACAACGGCTGGAAAGCCATGATCTACAACGGAGAGGAGTTCTACGAGTCGAAGCGTTACGACATCGACCCGATCATCGACCGCGTGGGCGGCGGCGACTCGTTCTCGGGCGGCGTGATCCACGGCCTGCTGACCAAGCCGACGCAGGGCGAGGCCCTGGAGTTCGCCGTGGCGGCATCGGCCCTGAAGCACACGATCAACGGCGACTTCAACCTCGTATCGGCCGAGGAGGTCGAGTCGTTGGCCGGAGGGAATGCCAGCGGCCGGGTGCAGAGATAATTAAAAATGAAAAATTAAGAATTAAAAATTATGGCTCGCTTCAATAAAATGCAAGTTCTGGAGGCCATCGGTAAGACCGGCATGGTTCCCGTATTCTATCATGCCGACGCCGACGTGGCCGAGCAGGTCGTGAAAGCCTGCTACGAAGGCGGCGTGCGCGCTTTCGAGTTCACCAACCGCGGCGATTTCGCTTCGGAGGTGTTCATCCGTCTGGTGAAATTCGCCGCCGCGGAGTGCCCGGAGATGATCCTGGGCATCGGTTCGGTGGTCGACGCCCCGACGGCCGCGATGTACATGCAGTACGGCGCCAACTTCGTCGTGGGTCCCTACCTGAACGCCGAGGTGGCCAGGGTCTGCAACCGCCATCTGGTTCCCTACACCCCCGGCTGCGGTTCGGTGACGGAGATCGGCACGGCGCAGGAACTGGGCTGCGACCTGACGAAGGTCTTCCCCGCGGGCAACGTCGGCGGCCCGTCGTTCGTCAAGAACGTCAAGGCCCCGCTGCCGTGGTCGAACATCATGGCCACCGGAGCGGTGGAACCCACCGAGGAGAACCTCACGGCGTGGTTCAAGGCCGGCGTTTATTGCGTGGGCATGGGCTCGCAGCTCTTCCCGAAAGAGGTCGTCGCCGTGAAGGACTGGGCGGCGATCACCGAAAAATGCCGTTTCGCTCTGGACGTGATCGCCCGGGTGCGTTAAAACCGATTCCGTAAGTTCGGTAGTCCGGCGGCGGCCCCGCTCCGCCGCCGGACGCCGTTCCTACGGCTCACCAATTCCTGAACACTACTTAATTAAACCCCATAATGACAAACAACAAATCGACTCTCGCTGGGAAGATGACGCAGTATCGCTGGGTCATCTGTGCGATGCTCTTCTTCGCAACGACTGTTAACTACCTCGACCGTCAGGTGCTCTCGCTGACGTGGGACGAGTTCATCAAGCCCGAATTCCACTGGAACGAGTACCACTACGGGCTGATCACTTCGATCTTCTCGATCGTCTATGCCGTCTGCATGCTCTTCGCGGGCCGTTTCATCGACTGGATGGGCACCAAGAAAGGTTATCTGTGGGCCATCGGCGTCTGGTCGATGGGAGCCTGCATGCACGCCCTCTGCGGCATCGCCACCGAGGCATGGGTGGGGCTTCCCGACGCCGCCGCGCTGCGCGCCGTCGAGGCCGGGTCGGCCTTGGCCGCGACCATCGCCATGGTCAGCATGTATTTCTTCATCGCCGCGCGCTGCATCCTCGCCCTGGGCGAGGCGGGCAACTTCCCGGCAGCCATCAAGGTGACCGCCGAGTACTTCCCCAAGAAGGACCGCGCCTACGCCACCTCGATCTTCAATGCCGGCGCTTCGATCGGCGCGCTGTTCGCCCCGCTGACCATTCCGCTGCTGGCGAAGGCCTGGGGCTGGGAGATGGCCTTCATCGTGATCGGCGCCCTGGGCTTCGTCTGGATGGGCTTCTGGGTCTTCATGTACAAGAAACCCTCGGACCACCCGAAGGTGAATGCCGCCGAGCTGGAGTATATCGAGCAGGACCAGCACGAAGTGGTCGACGGCGAGACGGTCGGCAAGGAGCAGGAGGGCGAGAAGATCTCGTTCTGGAGAACGCTCTCGTTCAAACAGACGTGGGCCTTCGCCTTCGGCAAGTTTATGACCGACGGCGTGTGGTGGTTCTTCCTCTTCTGGACCCCCTCGTACCTCAATTCGCAGTTCGGGATCAAGATGTCCGAAGGGCTGGGCGTGGCGCTGATCTTCACGCTTTATGCCATCACGATGCTGTCGATCTACGGCGGCAAGCTTCCGACGATCATCATCAACAAGACGGGGCTGAACCCCTATGCGGCACGCATGCGCGCCATGCTGATCTTCGCGTTCATTCCGCTGCTGGTGCTGCTGGCGCAGCCCATGGGCACGATCTCGCCGTGGTTCCCGATCATCCTGATCGGTCTGGGCGGCGCGGCGCACCAGTCGTGGTCGGCCAATATCTTCTCGACCATCGGCGACATGTTCCCCAAGTCGGCGATCGCCACCGTGACAGGCATCGGCGGCATGGCCGGCGGTGTAGGCTCGATGATCCTGCAATGGTTCGCCGGCTGGCTGTTCGTATATGCCGACGAAACGGCGATGCAGTTCATGGGTTTCGAGGGTAAGCCCGCCGGATATTTCGTCGTCTTCTGCATCTGCGCCGTGGCTTACCTCATCGGCTGGATTGTGATGAAGACGCTGGTTCCGAAATACAAACCGATTGTATTGGATTAACTTAAAAACCGGACATACAATGATCAAGCAACTGAACAAGTCGACCGTCGAAACGGTCGGCCGTCCCGTTCGCATCCTGCAATTCGGCGAAGGCAACTTCTTGAGAGCCTTCGTGGACTGGCAGATCGACATCGCCAACGAGAAGGGCGTCATGGATGCAGGCGTGGCCGTTTGCCAGCCGATCATCGACCCCGAGCGCAAGGTGCTGGGGATGATCGACCTGATGCACCGGCAGGACAACATGTACCACGTCTATCTGGAGGGCATCGAGAACAAACGGCCCAAGAAGGACGTGCGGCTGGTGAAGAGCATCATGGATTCGTTCAATCCCTATGTGGACTATGCGAAATACGAGGCGTATTTCCTCTCGCCGGAGCTGAAGATCACCATTTCGAACACCACCGAGGCGGGCATCCGCTACGAGGAGGGCGACGATCTGACGGCCTGTCCGCCGAAATCGTACCCCGCCAAGATGACGGCGCTGCTGTACAAGCGGTTCAAACATTTCAACGGCGACCCGACCAAGGGCCTTTGCATCATCTGCTGCGAGCTGATCGAGAACAACGGCTCGACGCTCCACGAATACGTCATCAGACACGCCGAATATCACAAGCTCGGGCAGGATTTCATCGACTGGGTCGAAAACAGCTGCCACTTCTGCGACACGCTCGTGGACCGCATCGTCCCGGGCTTCCCGCGCGAGCAGATCGGCGAGATCAGGGAGGAGATCGGCTATGACGACAACCTCGTGGTGAAGGCCGAGTTCTACCACCTGTGGGCCATCGGCGGCCCGGGCTACAAGGAGGTGATGAAGGAACTGCCGCTGGACAAGGCGGGGCTGCACGTCGTTTTCATGCCCTCGATCAAGCAGTTCCGCGACAAGAAGGTCCGCATCCTGAACGGGTCGCATACGGGCATGGTGCCCATCGCCCTGCAAATGGGCTGCGAGACGGTGATGGACGCTTTCAATACGCCCGACATCGAGCGGTTCGTCAACGACATGGTTGCCGAGGAGGTGATCCCGATGATCGACGAGGACCGGGACGAGCTGAAGAAGTTCGCCGCCGGGATTCTGGAGCGTTTCTACAACCCCTTCATCAAGCACATGCTCCGGTCCATTTCGCTCAACTCGCTTTCGAAATGGGAGGCGCGCAACTATCCGACCGTGCGCGACAACTGGTTCAAGGCGCAGCGGCTGGCCGAACGCGAAGCATTCACGTTCGCCGCGCTGATGACCCTCTACGGGCCGAACAGCGGTTTCGAACCCGACGACACGAGGGAGTTCGTGGACTACATCCGCGCCAACTGGGATTCGGCCGACATGGAGGCTACGATCACGAAGATCGTGAAGGAGAGCGGCATCTTCACCGTCGATTTCTCGGAGGTTCCGGGCTTCATCGGGACCGTTGCGGGCTATGTCCGCGACATCGAGACGCTGGGCATGAAAGATGCCTTGAAGAAGTTTTTAGGAGCGTAACCAGTCAGCTGTTCCGGTGCGGCGTTTCGGACGGTTCGTGGCACGGCCTCCGGTCGTGTTCACAAGTCCGACCCACCCCCGAACCCCCCCCCGCCTCGGCGGGGGCTTTGCGGGACCCGGACATGCGGCTTATTTTATTGATATGAAACGGTTTCTGAAAATCAACGCTGCGGACAATGTCGCCGTCGCACTGGCCGACGACCTGCATGAGGGCGAGACGCTCGATGTCGAGGGCGTCGCCGTGACGCTCCGCGAGGACGTTGCGCGCGGCCATAAGTTCGCCCTGCGCGACATCGCCGCGGGAGAGAACGTCGTGAAGTACGGCTATCCCATCGGTCACGCCACGCAGGACGTGCCGCAGGGCGGGTGGATTCACACGCACAACCTGAAAACCAACCTCCGCGACGACCTCGAATACACCTATGCCCCCAAGGTTTACGATGTCGGGTGCCCGAAGCGCGACGTGCGGGTGATGGGTTACCTGCGCGGGAACGATACGATGGGCATTCGCAACGAGTTGTGGATCGTGCCCTCGGTGGGGTGCGTCAACGGGCAGGCGCAGGCCATCGCGGAGCGTGTGAAGCGCGAGTGCGACTGCTCGCACCTCGACGACGTGCGGGTCTACACCCACAATTACGGCTGTTCGCAGCTGGGCGATGACCACGCCAATACGCAGCGGGCGCTGGCCGCGCTGGTGCGTCACCCCAATGCGGGCGCCGTGCTGGTGCTGGGCCTCGGGTGCGAGAACAACCAGGTGTCGGCCCTGAAAGAGGTGATCGGCCAATGGGACGACGAGCGGGTGAAGTTCCTCGTCGCCCAGGAGGTCGAGGACGAGATCGAGGCGGGATTCGAAATCTGCCGCGGGCTGGTGGAAAAGACCAAAGCCGATAAGCGTCAGCCGCTTCCGCTCGCATACCTCAAGGTGGGCTTGAAGTGCGGCGGCTCGGACGGTTTCTCGGGCATCACGGCCAATCCGCTGGTGGGGCTGTTTTCCGACTGGCTGATCGCGCAGGGCGGCACGACGGTGCTGACGGAGGTTCCCGAGATGTTCGGCGCCGAGACGATCCTGATGGACCGCGCCGCGGACCGCCGGGTTTTCGACGGAACGGTCTCGCTGATCAACGATTTCAAACGCTATTTCCGCCGGTTCGACCAGCCGATTTATGAAAATCCCTCGCCGGGCAACAAGAAGGGCGGCATCACGACCCTTGAGGAGAAATCGCTCGGCTGCGTGCAGAAGGGCGGGGCGCAGCCCGTCGTCGACGTGCTGACCTACGCACAGCCCGTCACGAAGCCGGGATTGAACCTCTTGCAGGCTCCGGGCAACGACCTGGTGGCCGCTTCGGCGCTGGCTCTCTCGGGCTGCCAGCTGGTGCTCTTCACCACGGGACGCGGCACGCCTTTCGGGTCGTTCGTGCCCACGATGAAGATTTCGACCAACACGCAGCTCGCGGAGTTCAAGGCCAACTGGATCGACTTCAACGCCGGCACGCTGGTCGAGGACGAGGAGCCGCAGGCCGTGCTGGAGCGTTTCATCGGCAAGGTGCTGGCCACGGCCGGCGGCGAGCGTCTCAAGCACGAGGAGACGGGTTTCAAGGAGATCGCCATCTTCAAGACGGGGGTGACGTTGTAGCGTGTAATTGCGTTCACCGAACCTATGATGAAATCCGCTGTAATCATAACGATCCTTCTCCTTTCCTCGTTCGTCGCCTCGGCAGAGACGGTCTATACCGTCGACTGCAACGGCGGCGGGGATTTCCGGACCATTCAGGCGTGTTTCGACGCCCTGCCGTCGAAGCCTGCGGAGTGGCGCACGGTGCGGATTATGCCCGGCGTCTATCGCGAGAAGGTGACGCTCGACGTCTATAAGGACAAGGTCCGGATTCTGGGCGATGAAATGGCTGAAACCCGCATCGTCTGGGGTGACTATGCCGGCAAAGTCGTCGACGGCCGCGAGCTGACCACCTACGACAGCTATACGATGTCCGTTCAGGCCGACGATGTCTATCTGGATTGCCTGACCGTCGAGAACGATGCCGGAAGGGTAGGGCAGGCCGTGGCGCTCGAAACCCGCGGCGACCGTATCCATCTGTATCATTGTGCGCTCATCGGCGATCAGGACACCTTCTTTGCTCGCGGCTACGTTTCGCGCGTACATGTCGAGAATTGTTATATCGAGGGAACCACCGACTTCATTTTCGGCCCTTCGATCGTGCTGTTCGAGTGTTCGACGATCCATTGCAAGGCCGACAGTTTCATCACGGCCGCTTCGACCACCGAGCGCAACGAATACGGATTCGTCTTCTCCTGCTGCCGTGTGACGGCGGCCGAAGGGGTGACGCGGGTTTACCTCGGGCGTCCGTGGAAATCGACGGCCCGCACCGTGTGGCTGGAGTGCGAATTTCCCGCGGCGATCCGTCCCGAGGGGTGGCGCGACTGGCGGTTGTCCGGGTCCTATGCGATCTTGTCGTAGATGGTTTTCAGCCTGCGGGTCATAAAGAACTGGATCACTCCGCGCAGGAACATGTAGAGCGTGAAGGCCAGCCATAGGGCATTGTTGCCGATCAGCGGGTAGCAGGCGTAGTAAATGGCGAAATAGGCCGCCGTGGCCCAGAACATCGAGTCGCGCATGACGCGCGTTTCGGTGGCTCCGACCATGATGCCGTCCATGATGAAGGGCATGGCCGAGGCGATCGGGATGAGGATGATCCAGACGATGTAGCGTCCCGCCAGCTCCTCGATCACCCCGGCGTTGGGCGCCGAGTGGTCTACGAACACGCCCACCAGGTCGCGCCACCAGACGAGATAAATCCCCACGAAGACCACCGATACGAGCGTTCCCCAGGCGATGCACCTCCGCAGGCAGTCGCGCAGCGACACGCTGTCGCGCGCCCCGATGAAACGTCCCGTGAGCGCCTCGGCGGCGTAGGCGAAGCCGTCGTTCATGTAGGAAAAGAGCGTGAAGAGTTGCAGCAGCAGGGTGTTCACGGCCAGCAGCGCGGGGTCGTCCATGCGTGCCGACGCCCCGGTGAAGAAGGTGTAGACCGCGACGATGCAGAACGTGCGCAGGATGATGTCGCGGTTGATGATGAAGAACGTCTTCAGCGGTTTGAGGTCCAGCACCTCCGACCAGTCGATCCCGGTGAGGATCGGACGGTATTTGGCGGCGAGCAGCAGCGCCGAGAGCGCCACGCCGGTCCATTGGGCGATCACCGAGGCGTAGGCGATGCCCACGATGCCCATATCCATCCCGAAGGCGAACCAGAGGCTGCAAAGGATGTGCACGATGTTGACCGTGACGGCCGTCAGCATGGGGAATATGGCGTTCTGCATCCCCGTGAACCAGCCGTTGAACCCGAAGAGCACGATGCCCGCCGGCACGGCCCAGATGCGGGCGTAGAAGTAGTCGCGGGTCATTTCGCTGCCGTTCATGGCCCAGAGGGCCAGTTCTCCCACGGGGTATTGGAGCAGGATCATCAGCACACCCATCACCGCCGACACCGACAGCGCGCGGGCCAGCATGTTGGTGCACTCGCGGAAGTCGCCCGCGCCGAACGCCTGGGCCGTCAGCCCGCTGGTTCCCATGCGCACGAACGAGCAGTTCCAGTAGATGAAGTTGAAGATCGAGACGCCGATGGCCAGCGCGCCGATCGTGGTGGCGGAGTCGGCTCCCCAGTGTCCGGCGATGGCGGTCGATACGATGCCCATGAGCGGCACGGTGATGTTCGAGACGATATTGGGGAGCGCGATGCGCAGTATTTCGCGGTTCATGTTCATAACGCAGGATCGGGTGTCGCAACCGATGCCGGGCGGCGCGGGGCTTCTGCCGGAATGCCGCCGGTCGTCGGGGAGTTATTTTTCGGCAAAGATACGGCAAAAGCAGGCGTTTTGTCGCCTTCCGGCGCAATTATTCCCAAAACGGTTGAAATCGGGCACGTTATGTGTTATAATCCGGAAAAATGGATTACCTTTGCCGGGTGGAAACCGGCTCGGACGGGCTGCGTCCGGTATCACGCGCGTGAACCCGGTCGGCACGTTCCGGTCCCTGCCCCCGATAATTTATTAGACGAATAGAAAATGAAAGATCCTAAAAACGACTCGACCCCGGTGCTCGAACGCTTCGGACGCGACAAACGCAAGCGCACCGTAGTGGCTACGGCGGAGCGTGTCGAGCGTCGCCCGCGTTTGCAGCGTGATGCCGCCGATTCGGAGCAACCCTCCTTTGAAAACAGGCCCGAACGCCGGGCTTCGTATAACCCCCATTTCACGGCCGACAACCGTCCGGTCTTCGAGAAGCCGCACTACGGCGACAAATCCCGCGGGGAGAGCGACCGCCCGCGTCCCTACGGCGACCGTCAGCGTCAGTATGACGACCGTCCGCGTTCCTATGGCGACCGCCCGCGTCAGGACGACGACCGTCCGCGGCGTTCCTTCGGCGACAAACCCCGCTACGACGGTGACCGTCGCCGCAGCGACGAGGAGCGTCCGCGCCGCAGTTACGGCGACAAGCCGGCCTACGGCGAGAAGAAATTCGGACCCAAGAAGTTCGGCGACAAGCCCTACGGCGAGAAGAAATTCGGCGAGAAGAAATTTGGCGACCGGAAGTTCGTCGACAAACCGTTCAAGCCTGCCTATAAGAAACACGACGACAAACCGGCGTCGTATCCGAAATTCAATCCCGAGAAGCAGACGGGCGAGATGCGCCTGAACCGCTTCATCGCCCAGTCGGGCATCTGCTCGCGCCGCGAGGCCGACGATTTCATCACGGCGGGCGTCGTTTCGGTCAACGGCAAGATCGTCACCGAACTGGGGACCAAGGTGCTGCCGACCGACGAAGTGCGGTTCAACGACGAGCCGGTGCAGGGCGAGAAGAAGGTCTACCTGGTGCTGAACAAGCCCAAGGGCTACGTCACTTCGCTCGACGATCCCCATGCCGGAAAGACGGTCATGGAGCTGGTCTCGGGCGCCTGCACGGAGCGCATCTACCCGGTGGGACGTCTCGACAAGAACAGCCTCGGGCTGCTGTTGTTCACTAACGACGGCGACCTTACGAAGCAGTTGACGCACCCTTCCTACAAGAAGAAGAAAATCTATCAGGTGACGCTCGACAAACCCCTGACGCGCGCCGACATGGACCGCATCGCCGAGGGCGTCACGCTCGAAGACGGTGAGATCTTCGCCGACGAGATTTCCTACGTCAAGGAGAACAAGCAGGAGGTGGGCATCGAGATCCACTCGGGCCGCAACCGCATCGTGCGCCGTATTTTCGAGTTCCTGGGGTACACCGTGACCAAACTCGACCGCGTTTACTATGCGGGTCTCACGAAGAAGAACCTCAAGCGCGGAGCGTGGCGGTTCCTGACCCGCGAGGAGGTGGAGCGGCTGAAGTCCGGGCAGTATGAATAGGAAGTCCGGGCTGTATGCATAAATGAAAAGAGCGATTCGTGAGAATCGCTCTTTTCATTTCATTTAATGCGTGTCCCGATACCAGTTCGTCATCCGGTTTTCGGCGACGTACTTCGTCGAAGGCTCGCTCACGGAGACGCCCGTATAGAAATGCACGGGGTTCGACCCGTTGTTGTATTGGGAATAGAACTGCTTCGTGTACAGACGGCTTTCGGGGGGAAATGCCCGGTCGAGTTGCGTCGTGAATTCCTTGACGAGCGCCGGGTCGCCGCAGCTCAATTCGACGTAATGCCCCAAGTCGTAGAAAAGGTGTGTCATCAGTCCCTCGTAGTACTGGAGCTGCGAGAGTTCGAACGGCTGTTTGCCTTTTTCGTTGATGCGGCGCATCACCTCCGCCAGCGCGTCCAGCTGCGACGTGACGGCCAGTGAGATGCAGCCCGACTGCTCTTTCCAGGTCGTGCTCTGGTATTCGTTTTCGTAGAGGTTCCAGAACTCCCGGCAGGTTTCCGCGAGCCGGTCCGCGACCGGTCCCGTTTCGAACAGGTGGGGGACGATCCGGTCGTAGGGGAATCCGTCGCCCATGACCTCGCAGGGCGACGCCACGATGTAGCCGATGACCGAACGCAGGTCGTAGAGCGTTTCGATGTTGGCCATGAAGCAGTCGTCGAAGATCAGGTAGTCGAAACGGAACTGCTGCGCTTCGAGCGCCTCCTTCAGCTCCGTGATGTTCAGTTCGTAGCCCTTGTCGCCGAACGAACGGGTCTGCTTGGCCCCCGGGGGCGTGGCCCATAGGTCGTCCTCGGCGGAACGCCGCATCGGGTAGGAGAGCGAGCCGCTGGCGACCGGAATCCACGCCTTGCCGTGGCAGCCGATGATCAGCCCGTAGTTTTGGGCCGGAGCCAGCTCCGCGGCATCGGCGAACAGCTGCCGTACCTTTTCGGGGTTTCCGGCGTTGAAGCCGTCGTAGGTTTTGAGCGTCGTTCGTTCGCACCGTTCCGTCGCCGGGTCGTAACGGATCTCCTGCAGGACGGCCGACGAATGTTTCTCGGGCTGGTAGCAAACCAGAATGCGCCCGTCGCCCGGGATTTGGTTCGTCACGGCCGCACTGACGCCCTCGATGTTGCGCTCGTAATAGTCGATCAGGCTTCGTCCGGGCATGTACAGCAGAAGGGTCTGCGTCGCCACGGCGGGCCGCTGGTAGACCTCGACCGGATAGCCGTCCTTGTTGGCGGGGTGGCGGACGGTTATCGTGCCCAGCTTCCGGCGCGCCTTGGCGGAGTTGGGTTCGGAAGCGGTCACCGTGACCGTCGTCTCCCCGCGGGCGCCGCCGTCCGGCGTCACGGCGAATCCCTCGCCGGTATACGACAGCGTCCACGGTTCTTCGGCCGACACGGTGAACGTCGTTCCGGACGAAGCGTCGCCCGGGAGGTGAATCTCTCCCGTCGAGACTTCGATTCGCGGCTCGCGGTCTTTTTCGCAGGCCGCGAGCGTCAGCAGCAGGGCGAGGCAGAGCGTATGCCGGAGAATGCGGATCATTTATAGGTGCGGGGTTTGAGGTTGTTGAACTGCCACGTGCGGTCGCGCTGGTAGGTGTAACCCTCGGGTTTGTTCCAGTAGACGCGGCTGAAATCGAAATAGAATCCCTTGCGCTTCTTGCCCTCGACCACATAGGGAACGACCAGCGGCACGAACTCCACCGTGCGGCTGACGATGCGCGCCTTGCCGAACGAAAGCCCTTCGGCGGCCAGCACGTCGAGCGCGTGGTCGAACATCAGTACATGGCGCGGGGTCTTCTGCGTGAATCCGTCGCCCGAGCCGAGGATCGTGCGGATGACGCCGTTCATGCGGTCAGACCAGGCTTTTTCCTGCTCTTTGTCGCCCAGCGCACCGTAGGCGAACGACATGAGATTGAGGATTTTGGGGCTGAACGGATCGCGTTTCAGGGCGTCGTTTCCCACCGAGACCATCGTTTCCAGCGTGACCCTGTCGGGTTTGTCGGGGTCGATGCCCGAGGCCAGCATCAGCATTTTGTCCAGATCGGGGTTCACGGCCAGCGGCTTGTATTCGTCGCGGTAGGCGTATCCGTAGTAGAGGTAGTGGTAATCCTCGTCGGTCAGCGTCTCGTCGCCCGCGTTGTAGCGCATCATCAGCGCGGGGTAGTAGAACGCGGACTGGGCGTCCATCGTCCGGTCGAGGATCATGTCCTCGTCGGGGACTCCGGCGGCGGCCAGCGCCGGAACCAGCAGTGAGAGAAGCAGCAATCGTTTCATAGCGGTCGTTTCCGGTACAAACGCAAAATCAGCGCAAATCGTATCTGGCGATCAGCTCTTCGAACTTCGCGCGGAGTTTTTCCGATCCGGCGACCAGCGGCAGGCGCATCGTGTCGCCGATGCGTCCCATCACCGAGAGGGCGCATTTCACGCCCACGGGGTTGCCCTCCTCGAAGAGCGCGTGCACGGCTTCGTCCAGCGCGGCATAAGCCTTTTCCGCCGCGTCGAAGTCGCCCGCCTTGGCATGGTTCACGCACTCCATGAACCGCTGCGGGAAAGCGTTCGCCGCCACGGAGATCACGCCGTCGCCTCCGCGGCGCATCAGCTCGATGGCCATGCCGTCGTCGCCCGACAGCACGAGAAATCCCTCGGGACGGTTGTCCAGGATGCGCTGCATCTGCCCGATGTCGCCCGACGCCTCCTTGATGCCGATGACGTTGCGGAAGTCGGCGGCGCAGCGGAGCGTGGTCTCGGCGGTCATGTTGACGCCCGAGCGGCCCGGGATGTTGTAGAGGATCACCGGCAGGGGCGAATGCTCCGAGACGGTGCGGAAATGCTGATAGAGACCCTCCTGCGAAGGTTTGTTGTAATAGGGCGTCACGCTCAAAATGGCGTCGGCGCCCCGCAGGTCAAATTCGCGCAGCTGGTCCAGCACCTCCGAGGTGGAGTTGCCGCCGCAGCCCATCACTAGCGGCACGCGGCCTGCGATCTGGTTGGTGATGAACATGGCGATCACGGCGCGTTCGGGCATGTAGAGCGTGGGGGTCTCGGCCGTGGTGCCGAGTGCGACGATGTAGTCCACGCCGCCGTCGATCACGTAGTCGATCATGCGGGCCAGCGCCTTGTAGTCGACGCGGCTGTCTGCCGTGAAAGGGGTGATCATCGCGGCGCCCACGCCGGAAAGTTTGTGTCGTAGCATAATGTCTCTGATTGTCGTTTTATCTGTTGTCGTTTTGCGTCAGTCCTCAAAGCAGGCGTCTTGCGCCTGTCAGAATAATTCCTGTTGTGCGGCCTTTTCCACCGGGCCTCGGCCTTCGATCATGGCGATGAACTCCTCCTCGGAGATGATCCTTACACCCAGCTTCTCGGCCTTCTTCAGCTTCGCCGGGCCCATCTTGTCGCCCGCCACGAGGTAGTCGACGCTGCCCGACACCGCCGCGAGGTTCCGGCCTCCGTGCAGTTCGATCAGCTCCTTCATTTCGTCGCGGCTCCGCGTGAACTTGCCCGAGACCACGAAACTCCGGCCCGCCAGCGCCTCCGACGCCAGGCGGCGCGCCTCGGCTTCGAATTGCAGCCCCGCGGCGCGCAGGCGGCGGATGATCCGCAGGTTGTCCTCCTCGGCGAAGTATTCGATGATGGCGTCGGCGATGCGTCCGCCCACCTCGTCGGCCTCGACCAGCTCCTCGCGCGTGGCCCGCATCACGGCGTCCAGCGAGCGGAAATGCTCGGCGAGGTATTTGGCCGTGGTCTCGCCCACGAAGCGGATTCCCAGCCCGAACAGCACGCGCTGGAAGGGAACCGCCTTCGAGCGTTCCACCGAGCGGATGATGTTGTCGGCCGACTTCTCGCCCAGCCGGGGCAGGGGGGCCAGCTGTTCGGCCCGCAGGTCGTAGAGGTCCGCCACGTCGCGCACGAGTCCGTTTTCGTAGAGCAGTTCGACGGTCTCCTCGCCCAGCCCCTCGATGTCGAGGGCCTTGCGGCGGATGAAGTGGATGATGCGCCCGATGATCTGGGGCCGGCATCCGCTCTGGTTGGGGCAGTAGTGCTTGGCCTCGCCTTCGTAGCGCACCAGCGGCGTCCCGCACTCGGGGCATACGGTGATGTACTCGAACGGACGGCTGTCGGCCGGGCGCTGCGCGAGGTCCACGCCGATGATCTTCGGGATGATCTCGCCGCCCTTCTCGACGTAGACCGTGTCGCCCGGGCGGATGTCCAGCTGGGCCATCTGCTCGGCGTTGTGCAGCGTCGCGCGCCGCACGGTGGTTCCGGCCAGCAGCACCGGTTCGAGGTTGGCGACGGGCGTGATAGCCCCGGTGCGTCCTACCTGGAACGACACGCTGTCGAGCCGCGTGGCGGCCCGTTCGGCCTTGAACTTGTAGGCCACGGCCCACTTGGGGGCCTTGGCCGTGAATCCCAGCTGGCGCCGGACGGCGAAGTCGTTGACCTTGATCACCACGCCGTCCGTCGGGAAGGGCAGGCGGCGTCGTGCGGTGTCCCAGTGTTCGATAAATGCGTCGATCTCGGCGACGCTGCGGCAGATGCGCGCCGCGTCCGAGACCTTGAACCCCCACTGGCGGGCCTTTTCGAGGCTCTCCCAATGGCTCGTGAAGGGCAGCTCGTCGCCCGCCAGCTGGTAGAGCGTGCAGTCCAGTCCGCGCCGGGCCACCACGGCCGACGACTGCTGCTTGAGCGTCCCGGCGGCGGCGTTGCGGGGGTTGGCGAAGAGCTGCTCGCCGTTGGCCTCGCGCTCGGCGTTGAGGCGGTCGAACGAGGCGTAGGGCATCAGGATCTCGCCGCGGATTTCGAAGAGGTTGGGCCAGTCCGTGCCCCGCAGGCGCAGGGGCACCGTGCGCACGGTGCGGACATTGGCCGTCACGTCGTCGCCCTCGACGCCGTCGCCGCGGGTCACGGCGCGCACGAGCCGTCCGTGCTCGTAGGTGAGCGAGATGGCCGTGCCGTCGAATTTCAGTTCGCAGACGTAGTCCGTGGCCCCGGCTTCGCGCTCGATGCGGCCGATGAACTCGTGCAGTTCGTCCAGCGAGTAGGTGTTGCCCAGCGACAGCATCGCGTAGCGGTGCTTCACGGTCCGGAACTCGGCCGTCAGGTCGCTTCCCACGCGCACCGAAGGCGAGTTGGGGTCGGCGTATTCGGGGTGTGCACGCTCCAGATCCTGAAGTTCGCGCATCATCGCGTCGAACTCGAAATCCGAAATCTCGGGGGCGTTTTCGACGTAATATTTGAAGTTATGCAGTTCGAGCTGCCGGCGCAGCTCTTCGATCCGTTCGCGTACCATAATCCTTAAATAACGTGTGTAAAGTTACATATTTTGTCCTTAACAACGGGTGAATTTGGTGTAAAATCAAAAAAAATGCAAAAAAAAATTGCAGATGTGGTGCGATATTCAAATTTTGCTTATAATTGCAAAAAATTTCGAGACACTACCATGACTAAACCGAATATCGTGAAGAAACATATTGCGACGAGTTTTCATAACCTCAGCCCCGAGTTGCAGGAGGCTGTGAAGGCGAAATACCCGCTGGGATTCACCGATGCGATGATCCGTGTCGACAAGCCCAACGGCGATTTTTTCTATGCCGTTCCCTATGATACGGACGAGATAGCCTACATGGTGAAGATCGACGTGAAGGTCGACGACAATTCGCACGACGACGACGACAAGGACTACTACGACGACGAGATCAAGGGGGCCGACGACATTCAGGGCGACGACGACAGCTCGGACGCTTCGGACGCCTCCGACGACGACGTGAACATCTGACGCCGCCTATGGTCCGCGCCCTTCCCGTCCTGCTCCTACTGCTCTCGGCGGCCTGCGGCCTTGCCGAGGACGAGCGCGACGAGAAGAACAGATACATCTACCTGACATTTTACGACAAGGCCTTCGAGGCCTACTGTCTGGGCGAATTCGACGTCGATGGCGACGGCCGCATCTCGCGCTACGAGGCGCAGCGTGTCCGCACGGTGGAGTGTCCGGAACGGGGCGTCGCGTCGCTCTCCGACCTGAAGGAGTTCACGCGTCTGGAACGGCTCGACTGCCGGGGCAACGCGCTCACGCGGCTGGACGTCACGATGACGCGCCTCGAATGGCTCGACTGCTCGGACAACGGCCTTGTGTCGCTCGACGTGAACGGCCTGCGCGGCCTCGCATACCTCGATTGCGGCGGCAACTCGCTGCCGCGCCTCGATTTGCAGTCGAACGCCTCGCTCGCAACGCTTCTTTGTCCGGACAATGCCCTCGCGGGGTCGCTGGACGTGACCTCCTGCGCCTCGGGGCTGCGTGCCGACGTGCGCGGCAACCCCTCCCTTGCCACGGTCTACTGCCTCGCCTCGCAAAGCGTCGACTTCAACGGACCGACGGAGTTGATCGTGAAATAAAACGTCCCGGGACCTCCGGGACGTTTCTCTTATTTGTCCTTGATTTTCTGCTGGCACTCCTTGATGCGTTGCAGGCATTGTTCCTTTTTGTCCGCGGCGGTGTAATACTGTCGGGCGAGTTTGAATTGTTCGAGCGCCGGGCTGTATCTCCCGGCATTTTTGTAAGCGGTTCCTATATTGTAATAGCAGACTGCTTTCAACGCTTCGTTGCCTCGTGCACAACGTTTGAAATCGGCAGCGGCAGCGTCCGCACGACCCAGTACGATGTAGGCCATCCCGCGATAGAAATAGGCTTCGTTGCCGTCCGAGGAGTCGCAGACGATGGATTTGCGGCATAGTTCGGCCAGACGCTCGGCTTCGCTGCGGTAGGCCCGGAAATATTCGGTCATGTTCTCGTTATCGGACACCTCGAAATCGAGATTCTGCTTGAAGTAGGCTTTGGCGCGCACCAGGTAGAGGAATGCATCACCCTCGGGCAGTTCGGCGAGGGCTTCGGCGGCGAATCTGTCGGCTCCTTCCCAATCCTTACTTGCGAGGTAGGGCATGATCTGGCGTTTGTATTCCGCGGCTTTCTGTTTGGCTTCGGCCCGGGCGGTTTCACGTTGCTGCGCCTCGGCTTCGCGCTGCTGCTGCCGGACCTGTCTTTCCATTCGCTGACTCCATAATATCCGGTCGAGGATTTCCGGAATCTTGGTTTTGTCGTTAATGACGATGTTGTTGATTCGCACGATCTTGTCACCGAATGACTCTAATTTCGAAAGGTTTGAAAGATTCAGAGTCCCAATATTCGCAAATTCGCTAATATACAATGTCTTTAGCTCTGGATTGCAGGACAGGTCGAGTCGGACGATATTACTTTTATAGCCGCCGCAGCGCAGCGTTGCCAGTGCATTGTTGGTCGACAGATCGAGTGCCGTCAGGTTATTGCCGAGGCAATCCAATTCGGTTAGTGCGTGATTGTTGGACAGATCGAGTACTGCGAGTTCGTTGCTGGAACAATTCAATTTGGTCAGTGCGCGATTGTTGGACAGATCGAGAGCTGTGAGTTTGTTGCGGCTGCATTTTAATTCGGTCAGTGCTGCAGCCTTTGTCACATCGAGAGCCGTGAGTTTATTGCCGGAGCAATCCAATTCGGTCAGTGTGCGATTGTTAGATAGGTTGAGTGCCGTGAGACCGTTCCCGGAGTAATTCAGTTCGGTTAAATTGGGAAATCCCGACAGATCGAGCAGAAGGTGGGGATTGTATGACCAGTCCAGACTTGTTAAAGCGGTGTTTTTTGATAAGTCGAGTGCTGTGAGTTTGTTCTTTGAACATCCGAAATGCGTCAACTGCGTATTTTGCGACAAGTCAAGAGTTGTGAATGGATTAGATCCGCAATCGAGTTTTTTTAGTTTTTTATTTCTCGAAATGTCGAGTGTTGTGAGTCTATTGTTGTAGCAATTCAATTCGGTTAATTCGCTGTTGTTTGAGATGTCGAGAACGGAGAGTTGAGTCCCCGTAAGCAGCAAGTGGGTCAATGCCGCATTCTTCGAAACGTCCAGGGACGTGAGCAAACACTCGTAAAAAGCAATCCGGTTAATGCGCTGTTCTTGGATAGATCCAGCGAAACAAGTTCAGAATTGATACAACTCAAAAGCTTCAATTGTGTGAATTTTTCAATTCCGTCTACCGAACTGACTTTTGCGATATTGATCTCTGTTACGGCTTCGGCTTCGGCCCGGCTGATTGTGCCGTCGCGGTCGGTGTCGAATTTATCCAGCACATAGGCGCGGAACGCCGGGTCGGGAATCCGCCCGCCGTCCCAGAAGACTTTCGGATTTATGGAATTTCCCCCCCCCTGTGCTGAAACCGGGGCGGCATAGCCAGCGAGCGCTGCGGCGGCCATCAGAACTGCAATTCGTTTCATTGTTGTAATTTTTAGGGTTATGTATCACAAATATACGGTTTTTTCGTTCCCGGCGTGCCTGCCCGGCGGATTTCTTTTTGCGGCTTTTTGGCTTTCCTGCCGTTGCCGGGGATTGCTTTTCTTCATAATTTGTTGAAAAGTCCGGCGGCGGCCTTGGGCTTTTCGGATAATAATTCGTACCTTTGGATGCAAAAAATGTCTTTTGCAAACATAAAACAGAACCGGATACAATGAAAAAAGTTGACGTTATCCTCGGCCTGCAATGGGGTGACGAGGGCAAAGGGAAGGTTGTGGACGTGCTGACGCCTCGTTACGAGGTGGTGGCCCGCTTCCAGGGCGGTCCCAATGCCGGTCACACGTTGGAATTCAACGGCGAGAAATACGTACTCCGCTCGATTCCTTCGGGCAT
>CEAZ01012945.1_pt1 | contig 144341 bp, 128 predicted proteins | sample 557361 | NCBI WGS metagenome assembly CEAZ01 (sample SAMEA3182074, study PRJEB8094) | gut metagenome | biome: human; feature: gut; material: Stool; isolation source: human stools | place: Canada | collected 2012-02-22 | reverse complement strand
CACTTGATTTCCTGTTGGCCATTCTTGAGGTCACAGCAGCAACGTTCCAACTGAAGAGCCAAGTCAGATTTTACTTCTTTAATCAAGCCTTTGGTTTCACAGCAGCAATCCGACTGTTGGTGTTCCATGTGGCAGAGACGATCCATAACACGGTTGAAGCCTGCGCCCATTTGGTCACGAGAATCTCGGATATCCGAATTAGTTTTGTAACCCAAATCGCAAAGACCTCTTTCCGTAGTGAAACGGTTGTTAAGGATTTCTCTACCAACACCGGCAACATCTTTTGCTACCCCACTGATTTCTTGAGTAACTCCACGAGCAGCATCAGAGATATCTTTGTAGATACCTGCCTTTGCTTCTTGAACCGTAGCTTCTACTTTCTGAATATCAGCTTTGTGTCATTGATTTTGTCCCATACGGAAACTGCAGCAGCACCAAAGCCACCACCTACCAATGCACCACCAACGGCTCCCCATCCAGAGCCTCAACCGGAATGATCTCTATATCCGCAACCATCGTTACAGCCTCTGTCCGCGATTACAACGCCATCGCCGGCACCTTTTACTTCTACTCCCATAATTGTAAGATTTTAAAGATTAATACTTAGGTTAATTATACATTAAATACAGAATGGTGTTGTATTTTTATTACCCCAAATTAAATACGTATTCATAAGTAATTGTTGCAGCCTTCTGAGTTATGTTGACTGTAAGCTCCCAACCCTCACCATCGTTTTCTGCTTGCCTTAATTTAATGGTACCTGACCTTGTTGATTCTACGGTGTTCTCCGTTAAGGTTAAGGTTAACCCATAGTTTCCATTATCACTGGATAGTGTTGTAATGGCTACATTTGTAACCCAACTTGGTTTTGAAGTTACGGTTAAAGCCAAGGGATATCTTGTACTTACCTCAGAACCATTTATTACCTTAGTCTTAAAAGAATAAGCTACATCAACTGTAAAGTTATTACCTCCCAAAGCTGACAATCCGGTTCTAGTGGTAGTTCTTGAACCAGTAGGGGAAGTGAATGCCAAGTAATACTTATAAGATACTGAAGCAGCACTCTGTGTAACTGTGATTGTCTTAGTAGTTGCCCCACTATAGGATGCAGTTACTACACAGCTTCTACTTGAAGTACCCAAGTTCTCCGTAGCAGTAAGTACCGTCTTAGCAGCATTCAAACTAAAACCAGTACCACTTGCACTAACCGTAGGTGTAGCACTCTTCGAAGAACCTGCACTTGTTGACCCTGAACTCCAATGGTTGGTAGTAGGTATACTTACACTGGCATAAATATTAACACTACCTCCTGAATTAGAGATAGAGTATGAACTTGCAGATAAGCTTATTACTGGTGTACCATCAGTAGTACTGGTAATTTTATTCTCTGCCTGGTATACATCGAGAGTTATAGATTTCGATTTACCATTCAGAGATACAGTACAAGTAAGGGAGCCTACCCTTGTTCTAGCCTTTGCAGTAGTTCCCAAAGAACCTGCACTAACTGCAGTACCATAACTAATGCTAGCACCGCTTGTAATTGTGCCTCCTCCAGTTGTAGAACCATTCCATCCCCAAGTCTGAGAATATGAGGGCATAGTGGAGAATGAACTTCTACTTCCTCCAATTGCAGGTATATCGGATACACTTCCTCCACTTACAGTGATTTCACTATAGGTTCTATAACCTGCAGATTGAGAACAACTGATAGTTAGTTTCTTATTGGTTTCTGCCTGAGTTAATACTACACTACCCGACTTTGCCGAAGTAGAAGTATTATTTGCCATAGTTACTGAAGTACCAGTACCGGTAACTCCGGTATTAGCCCTGGTATAACTTAAGGGAATTTGATTACCATAGGTATGTCCATTTCGGTATTCCTGTTTATAAGAGGTTACAGTAAATGTTTTTGTTCCTCCAGTTGCCCCAAAAGACAGAGAAGTGGGATTCACTGAGAATGTTTGAGGCCAACTTTGAGATGCTGCTGCCTGGGTAAATGTGAATTCCACGGTTTTACCAGATTCAGATTGAGTAGCCAACCCCTTACCAGACCTTGAGGTTAGGTCTAGATTCTCTGAAGCTTTCCAAGGCTTTCCATCTGCCGGATTACTATAGTTAGTAATCCAACTTGGTTTACTGTTTATTACGTAATTAACACTAACAGCAGACCCATTAGCTACATTATCCCAATATTTCTGCTTCGTACTGGTAAACCCAAAACCAAAATTAGAACTACTGGGGTTACCTAAAGCATCAAAACTTATACTGGAGTATCTCAAAGTGAATGTATACTTATAAGTTACCTTATGAATATCTTCGAGTTTAACAGCTTCGTTATTACCATAGGAACTAGCATTGGAGATTTCCAAGCCAACGTAACTTTCCCCCGTTCCTGTAGAGGCGAGTGCTAACAATTCAGCCTTGGTAGGGCAGTCATTACCTGTCTTACCAAGGCCTACTTTAGTTTTGACAGCACTCCATGTTGCTATCTCTCCCATATTAATCTACATCTTTAAGATTTCTGAGTTCTGAGATTTCAGCCTTCAAAGCCTTAATCTCTTCGTAAAGAAGTTTAATACCTTCGATTGCCAGAGTAGACATCTTATGGTACTTAACTTGTTTTACCAATACATATTCTTCACCGTCGATAACAACCGTTTCGAATTCCTCAGGATTAGGAACTGAATCCTTAGTTCTTGGGTCTTCTTCCACATAATGGTTAAACCCTGCTGCTTCCAAACCTTGTGCAATGGTACCTTCATCTTCCTTACCATCCATGATAAAGGATTCTGTAGGTATACTGCAAATCTGTTCCAAAGTATGGGTTAATGGTTTGATGTTAGATTTCAATCTTTCATCGGAAGACTCTTTCCAGAAACCGGAAGGAGCAGTAGTCTTAGCAAATACTACCTGGTCAGTAGTTGCCAATCCCAATTGAGCTCTAGTTACTGTATGAGGATTATCCTTTCTACCTGCATGACTATTGATAGAAGTCTGAGCAGTAGTACCTGCAGCCTTAGCATCAGCAATAGCAGTAGCTTGAGCAGTAGATACTGGCTTATCAGCATCAGAAGTATTATTAACATTACCCAATCCAACCTGAGTTTTAGTAACTGTATGAGGATTAGATTTATTGGCAATGTGATTATTTACCTTAGTTTCTAAGGCAGTTACATCTGAACCAGTATCGGCAATCAAATCGTCAACGTAAGTTTTCAATTCTGTACGAAGAGCATTGATGGCATTAGTTCTATTGGTAATCTCATTTGCCAACCCCTGTACGGTATTATCCAAGTTAGTCTTATCTGCTGCAGTCATTACACCTGCAGTAGTCTTAGTTGCTGCAAGTATATCTCTAATTAAATCTGTAGCACCTTCATAAGTCTTACCCTCTGCACTCTTAGTTTTATTATTAAGAGTAGCTCTTACATTAGTTGAATTATGGGTAAGAGTGAATCCAGTAAGAATAATTCCTGGAAGAGAACTATTAAAGGTATCATGAGCATTATCTTTTGCAATACGGGCCTCTTGTTCAGCTTCAATAGCATCTGGTAAGGTTTGATTAAGCTTTATTACACTATCGGCATCCATCAGACCAGCTTCTTGAGTAGTGGCTGGGGTTAGAGGGATTACCATCCCATCGGGTTTATCAATGTAATGCCCTTGACCATCCGTAGCAGAATAGTTACATAAGATAATAACATTACGCTTATTTTTGTTAGCTATTGAAACCTTACTAATTAAATTTTTAGGCATGCTAGATACCACATCCTCAAGATGCTTACCTCTACTACCTTCGAAAGCAGTACCTGCGATTTCCCCAATGATAAGAGACGAAGTATTACTGTCTACGAATTTAGTACCTGACCAACGGAATTGGTATGGAGGTTCACCATCGGCAACATTTATATAAATCTTACCAGATTCTCCAACTACGGGAGTTTGGTGACCTGCATCCGTATACAATTGAACATTAGTAAGACCTCCAGTGGGGCTTACATCATAGGTAGCATATACTTCAAGTACATCATCTACATATGAAGGCAAATGGTTAGCAGGTACTAACCCCTTCCCATCCAATGGAGCAAAGCCATCAGCCTTACCCTTAGTTGCTACAAAGGCATCATGTTTAGCTTCTAGAGTATTAATATTATTCTGTAACTTAGTTTCAAGGGTAGTATCTGCCGCAGTTCTATCGGCAATCTCCTTATCAATCCTTGCACCCAATGCAGTATCAGCAGAAGTACGAGCAGTTGCTTCATCGTTTACAGCTTTAGTAAACTTGGTATCTAAAGCAGTATCTGCAGCTTTTCTATCAGCTACTTCTTGAGCAAGAGCGGCTTCTGATTTACCGTCCAAAGCTTCGATAGCATCTTTACGGTCCTGAACCTCTTGAGCAATAGCATTGGGTAATGTCTCATCCAGATTAACTTTATCTTGGGCGGTCATTACACCAGCTTTCTCTGTAGTAGCTGCTGGGATATAAGTAGTCTTATAATCTTCAGGCTCATGAGTATAAATACCCTCTTCTTTTTTAGAAGAGAAATTATGAGTTAAAGTAACATGACTGCTTTGTTGACCTACCTCAACTGGTTTATCACCAGATAAGATAATAATATTATCTGGTATAGAATCAAACAGCTTCTTATCTGCTGCAGTTTGTACACCAGCTTTCTCTGTAGTAGAGGCAGGCAATGTAATAGGATTCTGTTCTACTGTACCATCTTCAACTACGGTCTTAGTAGCAGCTATGCCAACAGTAGTTTCATTGGGAGTTACTGCACCAAGGGCAAAGTTAGCAGTAGAGATTCTATCCAATTCTACCTTATCTTTCGCAGTCATCGTACCAGCCTTAGTAGCCGATACCTGAGGCAAATCGAAAGTTTCGGTAGTATCAGCATTCAAACCGTTATCCTTAGTTACGGTTACTGTTACCTTATTAGCATCAGAAGCTGCAGAGAGATCAGTTAAAGAATTTGGGTCTAACCCATCTAACTTAACCTTGTCTGCTGCAGACATAACTCCAGCAAGAGTTTGAGTTACCGGAAGTAAATTCTTGGTAGCTTCTACTTCTTCGCCATATTGGTTATTTGCCTTATCCTTGGTTGAAGTCTTTACTTTGAAAGAAAGCTGAGTATCTGTTCGGGTTACAGTACTAACATCGGTAACCATGGTGTCTGGCAAAGCATCGGAAGTACCTTCTTCAGCTTTCAATCTTTCTTCATGGTCATCGGTAATGTTAGTGAATTTATTATCTAAGGCAGTATCAGCATCGGTTCTGTCCTGAATTTCTTTATCGATACGTTTACCCAAAGCTGTATCGGCAGCAATACGGGCAGCTTCTTCTGCATCGATGTTATCCTGGAGAACTTTATCTGCGGCCTTTCTTTCCTCTCTCTCTGTATTAAGGTCAGAAGTATTCTGATCAATCTTTGCTTCCAACCGAATATCTTCAGCTTTACGAGCAGCAATTTCGTTATTTAACAGATCCGTAATGGCCGTATAATTACCATTGATATTATCCTGAATACCCTGGATTAATTCCAGGTTACGTTGGATATTAGCAGTATTCTGAGTTACCAGAGCATTAGTAGCATTCAGGGAAGTTAACAACTCTGTACGAGTTTCACTTACAAAAGTTCTCAGCTCATTTACCGTAGTAGTAAGAGTATTACTCAGGTTAGTGAATGATTGTTGTAAAGTATTATCTCCCTGTTCTCGTAAGTTCTTTTCGGCTTCAAGCTTATTCTCCAACTCTGTAAGCTTAGCAGTCATAGTTGCTGCAAAGTTGGGGTCATCACCGAGAGCCTTAGCAATCTCTGCCAAAGTGTCCAATACTTCAGGGGCTGAACCAATAATCTTTTGGATTGCAGCCTCTACTTGTTCTGCATTCTGAAAGTCAGAATCGTTTAATAACTGAGAAACCTTAGTGATATAGTTTGCATGTTCTTCGATGCCATCCAACTTGGCATACAGCAAGTCAGTGAAATCATTTGAAGAAAGTACCTTGCCATCTACCTTATCTACCTTCTTATCGTCCATTGCCTGGTCTGCAGCAATTCTATCTGCTTTCTCCTGAGCAACAGCATTACTGATAAGAGTATCTTGATTAGCTCTTTCAGTTGATTCTTTATCGATATTGGTTTGAAGTAAAGTATCTCCAGCTAAGCGGTCATTCTTTTCGGTAAGGATATCCTTATTAATACCAGCCATATCATCCTTGTGATTCTGAAGGTTGGTATCAATCTTGGCCTCAAGAGAAGTCTCTTTGGCAATTGCTCGGTCTTTCTCTGCATTAATAGCAGTAGTGTTGGCATTTACCTTTGCTTTTAGTTCATTCATAGCATCGGTATTACCTGCCTCTAGAGAATCAATACGAACTCCCAAAGCATTATCACCAGCAATACGATTTTCCTTTTCTTGTTCAAGCTTAGTGTTAATATTACCTACTTCGGATTCCAAAGCTTGTTTGGTATTATCCAACTTAGCAGTAAACTCAGTACTCAAAGCTTTATCAGCTGCAGTACGGTCTGCTACTTCTTTATCTAAGTTAACCTGGAGAACTTGGTCGGCAGCCTTTCTTTCTACACTCTCAGTATTAAGGTCGATATTGAGAGTATCGATACGAGAACTCAAGGCACTATCAGCATTAGTACGATCAATGATTTCTTCGTTAATCATATCCTTAACTTCCTTGTAGTTATCACCTACAGTCTTAGTTAAGTTTGTGATTGCCTCTGAATTTCTTTCAATACTATGTTGGTTAGTGGCAATAGCAGTAGTATTTGCATTTACCTGCTCAGTAAGCTCATTACGCAATGTATTGATAGACTCTTGCATACTCAATGCCAAGTCTGAAATACGTTGGTTAACGTTAGCCAGACTTTGAGTATAGGCTTCATCTGCAGTCTTTCTTTCGGCAATCTCTTTATCCAAGCTAGATTGAATTGCGGCATCTGCATCTTTACGGTCTTGGATTTCCTTGTTAAGATTGTCTTTTACAACTCCAAGAGCAGCATCACCAATAGCAGACTTATTGTCTACATATTCTTTCAGTTTAGTTTCAAGAGCTGTATCAGCATCCTTACGAGCTTGAACTTCAGCAGCTACCTCAGCACTGTTTGCCTCATCACCCGCAATTCGGTCTTCGATTTCTTGGTTAACCTGTTCTGTGATTGCAGCCAATTTCTTGGTAATGGTAGCAGCAAAGTTGGGGTCATTTCCAAGGGCATCAGCAATTTCCTTAAGAGTATCAAGTACTTCTGGAGCAGAACCAATAATCTTTTGGATAGCTGCATTTACCTCTTCCTCAGTTTGGAAACCAGAATCGTTGATAAGCTGAGAAAGATGCGTAATATAATTTGCCTTTTCCTCAATTCCATCAAGTTTAGCTTTGAGTATATCGGTAAAGTCATTCTTAGTCAAAGAATAGCCTTCACGTTTATCTACTTTCTTAGTATCAAGATCTTTATCACCTTTTTCTCTAGCAGCAGCCTCGGCAGCAATAGCATTAAGCAATTGCTCCTTGTCTTCTACACCCTGCTCTTTTACATCTTCGATTTTGTGTTCAAGAACTAAATCCTGAGCAGCACGAGTAGTAGCCTCTGAATCGATATTGTTCTGTAATACTTGGTCTGCAACAGTACGGGCCTGAACTTCTTTATCAATATTACCTTGAAGAGCATTATCTGCATTGGTACGGTCTGTTACCTCTTTAGAGATTTCATTGTGAAGAACTTGGTCCTCAGAATGACGGTCTACCTTCTCTTGGTCAATTTTACCTTGAAGAGCTAAAGTATCTGCCTGGCGATTAGTGATTTCTTCGTTAATCTTAGAATCCAGTACAGTATCTGCGTTAGTACGATTTGCAGTTTCTTCTGCAATCTTTGACTCAAGGGATGCCTTATCATTGATATGGAGAGTTTTAAGGTCATTTACACTTTCCTTAATCTCATTATCGGCAGCAATACGTTCATCTTTTTCCTTTTGGATAAGATCCTTGAGTTCCTTCTCAAGTTCACTATTACCTTGATTTACCTTATCTTCAAGGTCTTTGATATCTTCAGCATTCTTATCTACCTTCTTCTCAACTCGGTCGATTTCAGCTTTTAAGTCTGCCTTAACGGTATCAATCTTCTTATTGATTTGGTCTAACCCATATTCTAGGTTATCCTGAACTGCAGCTACTGCAGCACCCAGAGCAGCTTCGGCTTCCTTAGCACGATTAACCTCTTCGGTTAAAGCAGTACGAAGGTCGGTTAATTTATTAGTGATAGTAGTTGCAAAGTTGGGGTCATTGCCCAATGCTTCTGCCAACTCTTTAAGAGTATCAAGGGCATCATCAGCACCATCAACCAAATCACTAATCATCTGTTTAACTTCTTCCTCAGTTTGATATTTCAAATCATTCTCAAGCTGAGAAACTTTAGTGATATAATTTGCATGTTCTTCGATGCCATCAAGTTTAGCCTTCAACTCATCGGTAAAATCATTTTTCGATAAGTCGTATCCTTCTTTCTTATCTACCTTATTCTTGATAGAAAGTACGAAGGCCCAGAACTCATTTATAGTTCCCCCAAAGCCAGCACGAACAAAGTCATCATAGTAACCCTGTAACAACCGCTGGTCAATCTCTTCGCAGGTGTAATATTTACTTACATACATATTTATAAAATTTAAGGATTAATTACTGAACGTTGACGACCCAGTAAGAATTCCGAATCTATATCCCTGAATGGTTCTCCCTCTGAACCACAGAAGGCATTCATTGGTATATTCGGATTTTCTGGATCTACATCTCCACCGTCTTCTATATCCCCCCGAATACAAGCATAATCAGGAAGCTTATTTACACGGAATTTCATTACCTGGCCTATACCAGGATGAGGTATTATTTTATCCCAGATATCACCGAAGTAATCTTGAAAGCAGGTGACAAATTTGTTTCCGGTCATTGATTGAAATGCCGTTACATCATTGCCATTACCTTTCATTTCAATATGAACTCCAGATGTACCATTAAGGATAACCAGATTACTATCAAACCAGATTCCACTGGAAGTAGTAATTGGGGTCCACCTCAGTACTAACATCTTTGCCATACACTTAATGTTTTATTCTACAAATTCAATTTTGGTATCTCGGTCTCTCTTTAGGATAACCATGAAAACTAGGGCCTCATCCTTTGCCTGAGCAGTCTGAGTATCTCCAGAAGGCTTATACGTTATACCATTAATTACAAACCTATCTTGTTCCCAATTAAAATCCCAATAACCCTCCGGTGTAAGATAACCGATTTGTTCTATATAAGATTTAGAAATTAGTATTGATAAGTTTTCGTCATCCAATTCTCCTGAGACGGTTGCCTTGTTGATAGGCCAGTTTCTGAAAGCATTGTAGTAACACAATGCTTCGATTTGGATGTTATAATATTTAGGTATACTGTCTTCGGCATGACTGAGAAGCTGATTAACATGTTTGGCCCAAGTTATGGTTTGTCTACCAGCATCCCAATCTAAGAAGTCAGTGATAATTTTCTTGTATCTATCCCAAGAGCGGTTCTTTACCATTCTCCAGGGTTCTTTTGTCATAACTTAGTTAAGATTGATTTCTTACCACCTTTTACTGGAGCACTTGGGTTGGGTCCATCTAATACTCCAGGTTGCCTTCTGTTAACTACTTTTGGGACTACGGTTCTAAATACTTCATCACAGAACGGTAAGTAGATTTCCAATCGTGAAGCTAACATACAAAGGTTCTTTCTTAATTCATCTATTAATCCACCTGGTTGCATTGCTTGAGAAAGTGTTTTCCATAGGGAACTTGTAGCATCTGCCAAGGTATCATAATATTGCACTTCAGTAGGCCCAGTAGTGATTTGTTTTATCCTATCACCCCGAGCAAGTTCAGGTTTAGAAGTACCATCACCAGTTTGTTCTTTGGTAGAAGTTAATTGACTTAGGTATTCTGAAGTACTTGTTAATAAATTAAGTATCTTCACATTGAGAAAGTCCCATGCTGCCAATTCCATTATTAATTGATTTTCTAGTGCTTCATACCATAATTCATCAGTATACTTATCTGCAGGAATTAAGTGATTTACTAGAGGACCAATATAATATTGCCATTTGGTGATGTAGATAGATTTATCTTCCCTGGTCATTCCCTCTGATATCTCTGAAGGAATATAGTGGTCGATTAAGTTATATATTGTATCGGCTAATGCCGTATGACCATAATCACAAACTACCAGAGTCTTATCTACGGTGATATCTAAACCATTAGAGTTGGTTACATGTAGGGTTACTGTATAGAAACCGGGAGTTTCATAAGAATAGGAAACATGTCTTCCACCATTGAAAACCTCTCCCTTATCATCGCCAAAGTCCCAGTCAAAAATGGATTTGGCCGGGACTTTGGATATGACTCTGAATGAAACTTCCAGACCTGACGTAACGTACAAAAAGTCCAGATTGTTATTCATATTAGTCTGTCTTATGTAATTTTCATATATTACCCTTTAGAAGAGGATTCGAATTCTTCCAGCAAAGCCTGAATAAGTGTTTCTACTGTATCATCTTTCTCGGCAACGATTTCATGAAGACCTGCTACCAGTTTCAGTTCTTCCAGGGAATAGCCCTTTGCAAGTTTTTCAAGAGTCATGCCTTTCTTGAACTGAGCATTCAGTCTCTTATCCAACTTTTCGATGTCGGCCTCTGAATACTTTTCGATTTCTGATTTATCAGCAATGATAATCAGATGGCCAGAGGCAATTGCCTTCTGAATCTTTGGTGCACGGAATTGACGACGAGAGAGTTCCTTGTCTTCTCCTCTACAAACGGTAATACCAGTTGATTGGTCATGAAAACTGTAAGCTCTTGGTCCCACAGTTACTGTATATTTATCTTTAGCCATATTTCCTAAGATTTAAAAATGATTAAAGAGAGGATAGATCTTTTTAGTTACCTACCCTCTCAGGGAATTTATATAGATGAAACCGGACGTCCCTTATTATTCGAGGTTAACCATCAAATATGGGTCTACGTTCATGAACTCGGGGAATCCGAATTCTGAGAACTTCTTGTCAGCAGCCAGCAACAGAGTTGCATCCTGGTACATCTTAGAGAAGCCAGTAGTCAAGCTTGCATAGATTGCCTGAGTCTGGTTAGAAACGATTCTTTCAGATTCAAGCATCAACTGACGAGCAGTAAGCTTAATCAAGGCAGCAGATGTATCAATCAACAGCAACTGTTGGTCGGGTGTACCCGGGTGAATGTAGAAGTCAGCATTCTTGGGAACAGGAGACTTAACATTCAGGGTAGCTTCTGTAGTACCAGAGTGACGATCCTTGAATTCCGGCAAGTTCAGCATTTCGATTGCCTGGTCTTCACCACCAATCATAGTTTGGAAGTTACGTCCCATACGAGCAGCACGTACCCAAATATGCAGAAGGTCTTTGTAAGTGATACCATTAGTTGTTTCGTATACACCGATTACCGGGGCAGACTCAGAGCCATCAGGGTTGTTACCATTGATAGCAACGTCCATAGCCAGAGTATCCAGAGCATAACCCAACTGAACGCCAAAATCACGAAGGTAGATTCCCAAGACATCGAGCGAAACATAGTTACGAACTTCATCAGTAAGTTTGAAACCTTTTCCGATTTTGAAGAGGCTAACTGATTTCTGTCCGAAGCTAACATCACCCAATGGGATAGTTTCTGCCTCATTAACCTTTGCAGGGGCAGCATCCGACATGTTAACCATCGGCATGATTGCTTGTAAACCATTGATTGGTTGGTCAGATGCAATGATATTTGGATAGAACGGAGCCTGGCGCATACCCAATGTGATAGCAGCACGGATGATTTCCGGAACAATCCAACGAATATTCTGTTGGGGCATTGTAAAGATGTTCTGCATCGTGTCCACTTTTGGATTGATGCCCATCTTTTCAAAAAGTTCATCTTCTGAAATACCCCATTTACCGGTAACCAATTCTCCAAAAGTTACCTCTACAGGCTTCTTGTCCTGTGAACCGGAACGAACAGCTTCCAAGCTTCTTACCATTTCCGGCAGCTCATTCATAAAATCCTGAGCCTTCAACTTTGTAATATCTATTTTATTTTCCATAACTTCTTTTCTCTTATTTGATGAGTACTTGAATTACCTCATTTGCCTCTTCTGCTGGATTAAGGGCAATGAACTGGGTTGAAGTTGCTTGGTTAGCTTTTACGAATCTATCGTTAAGCAATTCTCCATTGGGAGTTACATAGCCAGCTTCGATATTTTCGTTTGATACCCAGTTACAAATCATGTAACCTTCCATAGCTACTGTTACCTCTACCGGGAAATTTCTTTGAGGTTGATAAGCAGGGTTAACGTTATCCGTTACTGCTACACCCAAATAAACTTGAGTAGCTACATCAGTGCAAGGGTAAATCAAACCTTCTTCATTCAAAGCTACTGGCATACCCTGTACGATTTTCTCTCCAGCTTTAACATTGAAAGCCTGGTGCAATTTGTGTGACTCACTTTTGTAAATCACCGCTCTCGGGGTTCTTTCCCCAAAGAGAGTAAGTTGCTGAGGGTCGTTTACGATTTTAGTTTTTTCCATAACGCGGATTATTTATATTAGTTATTTGATTTTGTTTCGATACAAGTTATCGATTACATTCTTAGTACTCGGAGATTCTGAATTCCGTTGGGTATCAGTACCCTGGGTTCCAGTTTTACCCTCGGTATCATCCTCAGCAATTGAGGAAGCACGGTTGACGTCCTTAGAACCACATTTTGAGCAAGTGAGAGGGAACTTCTCTTCCAAGCGAGCTTGGTAATCCTTTGTCAAGGAAACAAGAGTAGTAATACCAGTAGTCTCGGCATTGAGCATCGTAACGATTGTCTCATCTACCTTATCACCCATCAACTTCTTGTAAGTTTCTACGGCATTTTCACGGAGAGAAGCAATGTGATTCTTTCCTACAGTTGCCATTTCCTTCAAGTTAGCTACTTCAGCATTCAAGTTGGTAATCTGTTCCGTAAGAGAAGTTTTCTCTGTAGTAAGATTATCTACCGAAGTTTGCAATTCGTTTCTGGATGATACCAAAGTCTGAATGCAGGCAATTACATTTTCCTGATTCATCTCTTTACCTTCTTCCAGGGTAAGCATGTTATCCCCAAAAAGGCTTTCAAGAAATTTTTGTAATTCGTTCATGTTATCTTTATTTGAATGATTATCATTGGCATCATTATCATTAAAAGAACCCTGAGTATCGTTCTTTTCTTGATATGATGTTAAATCTGATTTATAATCAGTAAAGAAGTATTGCTTCGATTTATCATCTCTATACTCTTCATAGGATGCCCAAGTTCTTTTGGCAAAGGTTGGGTTAATGATTTTACCATCCGAGCCAATTTTCTGGGCAAATGAATCAGCACCATGTGAAACTAGTGAGGTCTCAAGGTAACGAACAATTTCAGTAACCATTCTACGTACCATAACTCCCTTAGAGTCATAAGTACCCAGTTTCTGATAAAATTCGTTATCTTCCATTTGGGGATGGGATTTATCCCACTTAAATTGTACAGTAACTGAATTACTATGAATTGAAGGTGGCTCCATAAGGATGCCTCTAGCAATTCTTGGGTTTGCCTTACCATCGATTTTCAGAATACCGTTGATACCAGCGGGTATAGTAAAGCTACCGTCTTTATAGGATTCCTGCCACATTACTTGTGATACAGCACCAATAGCATTACCAATGTTGGTTTCATGGTCACAGTTTACTGTTTGACCAAGCAACATCTTCATAGAAGCCTTTAGTACTCCGTTCTGTCCAAAGTCTGTCGGGTTCCAATTCTTAGATACAATCGTTTCTGAAAGTAATCTGAACATTGGTTCGATAAACTCTTCGTCCTTAGGAGTTAGTTCCGATTTGTCTAGGTTGGGATAGTAAGTATTATAATCTATATCCCCTCCCCAAAACCCAAATTGAGCAATGGAATCCGGTGTAGGATTTTTCCATTTGTAATAATTCTCTGAGAAAGCCTTGGCTCCCACTGCTTCTGGGATATACCCAGCCATAATGGTATGGCCTTGACCTATCACCATAGAATCAAGATGCTCTTTGTTTTTCTTTGTAAATTTACTCATCTTGCTTTAGTATTTTGGTCTCCTCGAGAAGGAGCCGGGTTATTCTTATCTCTTGACCTACGAGCAGATTGGTTTTTATCATCTTGCCTTTGTTTCTTCTTGGTACCCTCTTGTGGGTCTGTATTACCTCCCTTAGCAAATTGGTCCTCAAGTGAAACTCTTGGTTCTTTCTCATCAGGAGAATCATAACCCATTGCCCAAGCATATTGCTCTTGACTAATGATACCAGCCTTATACAATAAGTCAAGGTTCTGTATCTTATACTGAAGACCTTGTTGGATTTTAACTTCATCAGAAACTGTAGAAGTTCCCCAATCAATCTTCATCCCCTTATTATTAAAGCCTGCCAGACGCAGTTCTAGAGAATAAAGTCGGTCTAATACATAAGCTACAAGCATTTGGATATTTTTTAACTGGCTAATCATCTTAGACAGCATTATACCAGTTGCACCTTCACCAGTAGTAGATGATACCCCAATGATAGAGCCATTAACTCCCAACCCATTTGCTACAGATTGTTGGTTCATATTCCAAGGCTTCTCGATATTACCGAGCTCCTTAGTAGTAGAATTTAGTTTGAATTCATGGTCATCTATGTAACCAGCAACTACCCCATCCTTCATACCCTCTTTAACATTACGTTTGAGGATATTGAGTTCATGGTATAATCTGGATTCATAAGATTTGATACTCTCATTTGGCCTTTGTGGAGATTTCTGCATCTTAGCTTCTAAGAAACCAACCATACCACAAATCTCCATGATATGTTTGAAGTTAATCTTCATATCATTTTGTCCTTTGAGAGAATCCAATGCAGGCATAAATGGAGGAACTCCATAAGGTTCATCGGTATCATTGAACATACCAACATAGAAGTAGGTTTCTGGGTTAAGCTTAATGTAATCTTGTTGCTTAACAAAGAAATTTATATTCTTTTGGTAAGGAGCATACACCCCATTTAATTCACGTTTAAACTTGATGTGTTCTGGCTTAAGGAATAATACAGTAGCCAAACCATCAAGCTTATCATTTGGTACGCCTTCTACAGATATTGCCCCACTTACAAGAAGTTGAACAATCATTTTATTAACTAAACCATCTATACCAGCAGTATATCTGGTCCATCCCTTGGTGGCTTTCTTAAGATGTTCTCTCATCTTTGAAGCCTCTTCATCGGTATTATTAGGGAAAGTTACTGTATGACTGGTGTTAGCTAACTTAAACATATCTTGCAATGCGATGCCCATATCAGGATTTACTTTATATAAATCCCGAATTAAAGGTATCACATCAACACGAAAAGAGGGTTCAACTAATTTAGTCAACCCTTGTAATGATGTAATTAAGTTATCGCTATCATCGTCAACTGAAACCCTACCAGGCGAAATCGATGTGGCAGGCTTCTCCTCTTTATTAGAGGATGTACCATTCTTGGGAGGGTCCTTCTTACGTCCCCAACCCCAACTAAAATTGAAGTACTTTTTCATCTTGGTTGTACGATTACGTTAGTTTTTCCTTTCCTTATGTGATTACATATTGCTTTTCCAAAGATATCATCATCGGCATATACATCCCCTTCAAGGTCTACATCTACAGCCGAATTGTTAGCCCTATGTTTACCCATTGCAACAGGTCTACCTAAACCATCATAAATGAAGGTATAAGCTTCTTGTACAAAGAATGGGTCCTTAATGGTTACGTGATCTAATCGAATATCTTCTTCTAAGTTTTCTATTATCACTGAACGATTCTTTTGGGTGGTTAACCAACCAGGGGATTTATCCATTTCAGGTCTACTTTTACCCTTTTTCTTTAACATCTTCTGGTAATAGTAAAGGTTAGGGTAGCCTTCGTCTTGAAGCTTAGAAGTTACTGATAAACCAACGTCATTGGATTCTGGAGCTATTACTGCCCAGTTAAACAACTTCCCAGTATCACCAAGTAACTTAGCATAAGCTCCCACTGCCATTCTTCCCTTATATACTACTTGTTCTTCTCCTAGCTTATCCATACAAGTAAATGAAGAGTAGTCAGAAGCTCTACCAGTTGAAACGTCTGCACCAATGAAATATTCTTTATCTGATTCGGGTTCACAGAATTGTCGGTATTGACCATTAAATCTCTTCTTAATAACTGGATAATCACTAAGGCAGTCTTCGATAGCCTTAATATCAGCTAAATCGAAGACTGTATTACCTGATGACAAGAAGTCACCGTCTATTTCTTGTGCTGTTCGTTTTGCACCCAAAGCAGAAGACATTTGGTTATACCAATTTATATCTCGTTCCGGGTGCATCTGCCAGTATAATCGAATGGGATTGAAGGGGTTACCTCCAGCAATGGCATCTACCCAAGTTGAATGATAAAAGTTACCAACTCCATAAGGAGTGGAATTGACGATGGCAGCTCCACCAGTGGAAAGAGTAGGAAAAGCAGCAGCCCAAATTTGAGCAGCCCATCTAACTACTGCTGCCTCGTCAATTACCAAAAGGGAAAGAGATTCCGAACGACCGGCTTCGGATGATGTCGGAATTGATTCAATAAAAGACCCATTATCAAATTCTATCATGGATGCTGATCCGTATTCACCAGCCCTACCGTTTATAATGGGAGTTTGAAGGTACCAGGGTAAATTTTTGTACATGAACTTAATCTTCTTAAGTACTTTTTTAGCAGTGGTATCCTTGATAGAAATAATGTTTATCTTTTTGTTGGGATGGTACATCGCCAACCAAAGACAGTACATAGAAATCAATTCTGTAATACCTGCCTGACGAAATTTCAAAATGATATTGAAACGTTGAGCAATAAAATTATACAAAACCGATTTTTGAAATGGGTAAAGTTCGAACCTTACCTTTCCCCTTACTGGATGTATCACATAACAGAAAAGACTGAAAAAGAAAACATCACTAGAAACTCGGGATAAGTTTGATAGCTCTTCTCGAGTTAATGTAGTTCTAGTTTCTGAGATAGTCTTTGCCATATCTAAAAGTTATACGTTATTTGAAATTCGATGTCAGTACCCATCCCTGATTTTATCTTCGGATAGTAAAAGGTATTGACTCCGAGTTTGTAATTAAATCTCTTAGTCTTGATTGAAAGACCAGCTCCCATATCGAAGAGATTATTGAAAGGTCTGTATTTGCCATAAACGTATGGACTAAGTGATAACCTTGCAACTTTCTTTCGAGTTAATTGACCTTCATACCAGTTGTAGTTGTACTTATCTAAGTCGATTGGGAATAGTCTAGTTGAATAAGTGTTAGTCTCCTTATTGAACAGACTTAAGTTCAACTTATCTTTCTTCAAAACAATTTGAACCAGGGAATCTTGGTTACTGATAACTGGCTGCCTTAGCATGGAATCAGGAAAGAGAGTTGGCTGCTTATTATCATGAACTAAGATTTTACCTGGTTCAACTTTTTCTGAGTACTTCTTCTCTGGTTTGAAGGGTTTCTCTGTGTATACTGTATCTGGGATTTCATTGACCGCTAGTTCTAAGGAATCAACCTCTCGAGAAAGTTTGTAATTCCTGAAGCAAAGGTAAATAGTAAATCCTAGAAGTACAATAAACAAGGCCCTTTTTAAATTCTTCATGGTAATTTCGCTTTTAGTGAAACTCTGGTACTCACTCGTTTCCTTGTTTTCCCTTAACAATCCCTTTCTTACCTTCAGAGTTGATTTATAGGATTATAGCTTTCTTTACCAGAAAGCACTTTCCTAAAAAAGAAAAACTTAATAAAAAGAAAAAAGGGTTTTCAAAACAGCTCAATTTAGCTCAGTTTTGATGAGTCAATTTTCTTGAGGCATTTTTTGAACCAAATCCCTACCTCATAAACCGAGCCCTTGGCAATTGTGTACCTTGCCTTGTTAAGCCAGTAATGGTAATCCTTAAAATCACCCTCGAAGGTATCACCATTTTTGTGAAGGTAGATTTCGAATTTATCGGGGAATCCCATAATTGCCTTGAAGTCTTCGATTCCCAAAGGGTAGCCATCGGGTCTAAATTGCCTATCTGCAGGTCTGAGAGTTAAGGGAGGTTTATCATACTCCAATCGATACACTCCTGGAAGAGTACTCATCTTTGCAGTTTTGATAGGCCATTTCTTTTCATCCTTGAAATCTCTAACCCAGAGTCTATGTATCTTTGCTACCGTGAGATTCTTCTTCTCAGGAAGCTTTCGATAGTCATACATTGCCAGAGTTTTACTCATGAACGGAATCTGGTTAGTATTATTTTCCTGAGAAAATGTGAGTGGTTTTAGTAAATTTCTAGTAGTTGTTGGGGTTTTTACTTTAAATACTTCATCAAAAGCCTTCAAGTATTTCTTACCGGTCTTTTTATGTACTCCAATGATGAGTAATCGCTTCCTTGATTCCTGAGAGTTTCCGTAGTCTAAAACTGACCTTTCGTGAAAAATTAATTTATAGTCTTTGAATGTTTCCTCAAAGAAATCCTTGGGAAGCAATGTTAGCAGTCTTGGTAGATTTTCTATAAGAAATATCTTGGGTTTATACTCGAGTATTGATGCAATTACTAGATTAAGACTACGGTTATCTTTAGGATTACCCAATTCCTTTACTTTGGATAACCTCATTACTGAGGCTGCTCCGCAATCAGGGCTTGATATAATTATGTCTACTTTCTCATTGAATTCTTGTAAACAAAAGCCCTTATAGAACGGTATATCCCCAAAATTTAATTTCCATTGTTCTTCGCCTGGAGTGTGGAATACTCCCCTTATCTCTATGTTCCCTAACAAATTCTTCTTAAAAGGGAACAGGAGTGCACCCTGTCCAGCGCACACTCCCAATACCCTTAACTTTTTCATTTCTTGTAACTTCTCAATTTGATATATTTAATCCAAGCAAATGGTTTACGGTCTTCCAAATAACTCAGATTTTTATCATTATTGTGAGCTTCTTCTTCAAAACTTACATCATGATACCTTTCATTCTGTTTATCCCATTTGGCAAAACACAGAATGAGAAGATATTCGATAATATACCAAAGGTAGAAGAGACCAAAACAGAGAACTACTACCCACCAGAAGGATATATCGAATAATACCCAGAGTATGATACCAAGTATCAAACCGACTATACTACACTCAATCTGTTGTATCTGATGAATACACTCATGATTGATATCATCAGGTTTACACTCTTCTACTTTGTGTTTGAAGAATGAGTTATACACCAGAGTAATTGCTTTGTAACTGGGGAAAAGAAATACTTTTGCTACCCAGCTGTTAAAATGACATCTTTTCATAATTTACCTTTAAAGTTTTCGTAAGCATTTCTTAGTTTTTGGTCGTAGGCATTCTGGGCATACCCGGGACCATTATACTTCTTGGCAAAGCCAGCCCAGTCTTTTGCTTTGAGTTCTTTCAAACAACCAGAATTATACATGAAGTGATACATTAATTCCAGTTGATTTGCATGAGATTCTGACACCTTGTGAACAAATTCGAAGACATCTTTACACCCACAAAGGTTGTGATTGAAGCCCATAATCTGGAACATACCCCAACTTGCAGACTTCAATGCACATTCTTCGTCAATTTCTTTGGCTAATTCGAGTCTTTTGTACTCGTGTACACCTCCCAAGTACTTCGATTTATCCCATTTAGGGAAGAAAATCGTAGAATATCTCTTACAAAGGTAAGCTAAATCTCTGTCAGGGAATTTCTTATGTACTTCTTTGTACATAATGTGACCCTCAAAAAGAATTTGAGGCCTACCGTCAGCTAAAAACCCGTCTCTACCGGCAGCTTCCACCAATTGGACAGCTTTCAATAGGGCAGGTTCTAAACCTAAGCGAATAGCAAGGTCTTTAATCATTTCATTTGTTAGTTTATCCATAACTTATCAGTTTTAATGGTTCAATTTTAGTAACAAAAGTATTGCTTATAACCCATTTTCAATATGTTTCGAGGTTCTATTATCATATATAACTTATAAAATAATGCAATATGGACAAGAAAAATGAGTGCCAGATATGTGGCAAGCCCATTAATTTAGAGGAATTTGATGAAACTCGGGAAATCCCTCAACTTATGGCAAGAAAACAAATTTGTTTTCAATGTGCTTTTTGGTCTAATCGATTAGCTTATGATAAAGAGCTTGAGAAAGAGGGTAAAATTGCGGTAATTACTCCAGATTATTCTCACTGGGTAACTAAAATTCCCGGAAATATTTTAATGGTGCCCTCGGCTTTTGGTGGTATTTACCAAACTAAACTCCAACCAGTAAACACTCTGGGAGTTATTGATGAAGACCGAAAGAAGCTTTTCATTATCCGTTATAATAACATCACTCACCAAGGCACTATACCAGAACATCTAAGAAAGCTTTTTAAAGTAAACGGAGTAATTCTATCTCCACAGGAATACAAAATGCTAGAAGATTACCGAGGCAATGCCTATGAATTTATTAAAAATATGATTGATAATGCAATAAATAAGAAATAATTTCGTATATTTGCATAAAGAAAAATTCTTAATAAATAAAGATATGAAAAAAGAAAAGAAAGAAATCAAAAAGCTTAAAGAGGGGGATGAGGTTCTCTTCACCTTATCTGGAAGACCCATCATTGAGAAAGTTACAGTGGAATCTATTGATAAAAAAGGTGGATTCGCAATGCTCAGTAACCGAGTAAAAGTTGCAAGAACCTTGGGTCCTGATGATACATATCCAAGATTGGATGGGCAAAAGGGAGAAGTTCGTCCGCTTACCGAAGAAAATGAAAGAGTATTCCTTGCATATAAGGCCTATTTCTCAATTAAGAGAAACATAGAATTACTTGATAAAGGGATGAGAAGTATGAAAGATTCGAAAGCTTTCGATATGATGATTGAATTTGATAAGAAGCTTACCAAGATTATTAACAAATACCTCAAAGAACAATGACTACAGTATTAGCGATAATTTACTTGGTATGTTTGCCATTCACGGTATTTTTTGTAAGGGCTTGCTTGGATTATTTACCCTATACTCACAAAATACACTCTCTCGTTTTATTCATCTCGGTATGGATAGTATTACCTCTATTTCCAATTTATCTATTAATCAGATACATAAAATACAAATTACTATGAGATACTTTTTTGACAGAGATGGTAATTATGCTGGGTCATCAATGCAAGGGTGGGAGATTCTTCTCCTACTCTTGTTCCCAGTTGCTCTAATAATCTTCCTCGTATTCTTACCTTTCTATGTATTTCATAAATACAGTTCTAGAGAAGAGGATAAAAAATACGAGGAAGAACATCCAGAAATACTAAAAGTAGATTCTTATATTACCTGCTGGTATCCATGGCATAGATATTCTGTTGCATATACACTGGCTCTTATATTCTGGGTAATTGCTTTTATAATTGGGATATTATCTTAATACCTGTATTAAGTTGGAGCTATCCAATAAAAATTCAAATCTAATGGATATTTTTTAGTGGGGTTAAACCTACTGGAGAGTATAGGAGTATCACTGCTAGCAGAGGGAGCTGAAACTTTTGTAAGAGTATAGGAACCCAATCCAGTTGTTTTTGTTGTAAAGTATGAATTACTTGGTAAATTGTAGCTAGGACTAAAAGCATTACCATTCTTATCAAGGCAGGACCAAGACAACATTTCGAAATTTCCCGGGTACAGGTTATCAAACAGGTTAGCAATATAGACATTAATAGCATATCTATTTTGATTTACTATCCAATTCTTATTTCTGTTACCATCAGCCATAGATCCACCTTCGCGACTAATATTGGTAGTAACATTAAAAAAAATACTCGTGTCTACTCCATTGATGGTTATAGGATTAAAACGTATTTCCCAATATTCTTTTTCTTCGGGAGTAGTAAGGTGTAGATTTATTTTATTACCAGATTCATTTTGTGTAAGTATACAAAGCCCAGAAGTACCGTCATTTCGTGCAGTAATCTGAATAATATTGTTACTCTTGTCTTCCTCCAGAACATAGTCCGGAGTATTGATGCTAGCAGAATAACCAACTCCAATAACCCCGGACAATTTGCCATTTACATACTTACTCTTTTGAGATTGTATTGTCCATCTCTCAGAGTTTCCCTGTCTTATTTCTGCATATACATCTTTGGTGGATCCTCCTCCCCAAGTAGCCCAACTTACGGAGGCTGAGCTCAAAGTACAAGAGGGTGTAGAGGTTAAACCTACTTTGCCATTTACCAGTTTCCTTTTGAGGGAAGTGATACGGTAGGTTATAGTACCACCCTCTGAAGATACAGTATCTGTACCTGTATCTGTAATTGCACGTGCTAGTTTGAATAATGTTTTTTCTTCCATATCTTTATAAGTTTTTGGTTTATAGAAAGAACTTTGATATTGTAATCTACCAGAGAAGAGAGGGAGGTATTTTATTCTCTGGTTTCTTTGTGGGTTGTGTGGTGTGGGATATCTGGGTATACCTTTATCACAAGGAGGTAAATTTTGGTAGTACTAAAAATGTGTATTTGTCCTCAAGGTACCCCTTAATGTGAGGGCTTCGAAAGTTGTGGTACTAAAAGGGGAGTACGGTTACGTTAAATTTAACATTTGAAAATAAAAATTAAGGGACAAACATTTTTATTTATCCCTTTGCTTTCTTTTAATCCTCAAAAGTTTCGTTATCGTCTTTTAAAATTTCTTTTATATCTTTATAGCATTGAATAACTAAATAAGCTATAATTACAAACAATGCTATATTAATAATTAAATATTGTGTAAATACTGCCATATCTTTATAAATGATTTATTTTAAGTTAGTAGGGGAAATATTTCCCCTACTTTAATTTTGTTTTACTTCAAAGATTTTTTTACAATCTCAAGCCCTTTTATTAATATCTCTTTCTTTTCTTCTTTTGTGTTTTCGCTTGCAATTGAAGAAAAAGAAAAATCATTTATAACATAGACTTGTTTATAAAAGTCTATAAAGCCCTCAATTAGTTTTTTATCCGCATTCGTTGCAATCGTAGAAAGAAAATTAAAAGTAACATTTCTGAACTTTTTTCGCAAAGATTTGATTTGCTTTTCGTTTGCTCCCAAAAACAATTCTTTTTTATAAATCTCTGTTTTTGTCCCTAAAGCCGTTTTAAAAAGTCCTTGATTTTTTTCTTTCACAGACTTTAAAACGTCTAAAGCAATTAAACTATTTGCTTTACTGTTTGCACTTGCTTTTTCTACACTCACTTTGTTAATTTGATTTTTCATAATTAAATTGCTTGAAAGTTTTATTATTTATTATTTTTATTACCTTTTCAAATAGACTTTCAAGACTTTTTAAACTATCTTAATAAGGTATTATTTATTTCGTTTCTGTATTGCAAATATAAGAACTATTTTTTAATCTACAAAATTTTTAGAAAATTATTTTCTTAAAAAGTTTTAAATAAAATCTTTCAAATATCTTTTTGTTTTTCTCACATTGCAAAGATACAAACTTTATTTTAATCTACAAACATTTTCAAGAAAATTTTTTGAGAAAATGAATATTTTTATTTTCAAAATTATTTTTGTGAAAAATCTATAAATTCAAAAATTTATTGCACCCTAAAAAGGACTTAATTTTTGCACTTAATTTTGGGGTTCACAAGGAGAATCTTCGCACGCCTTGTAGTGGGCATATATGATATGTATAAGGATATTCCTATATGGCCTATGCCTGTCCTCTAGGAAGTGTGTTATATACCTGTATATTGATAAGGCTATTAATGGACTAAGGTGATAAAGAATTAAGGCCCTTAAGATATATCCCTCTATAAAAACCCCTTAGTCCTAATTCTATAAGGCCATATATGGACTATGGTAAGCCTATGGGGAAATGGGTTTCATAGATTAGCCTATAAGGGCTTACTAAGTTAGCGTAAGTAAAACCCAGATACCTTAGTTAGGCTCTGGGTTAATATATTAATCGAAGTATACCTGAAAGGTTATATACTCGATGTTGAAGGTAAGATCGGGTTCAATTTCCTCTGGGTCAGGGATTTCGGATGAGAATTCCATAAGGCAATCATCTGTGTTAAGGTAGATAGATATTTCCTTAGCTTTCGATTGCATTAGTTCTGGCAATATCGAATCGAATTGTGAAAGTGAATTGGCAATGTAAGATGCCCATGGATAATCCCTAGCGTAATTTACTAAGGTAAGAATGATGAGATTTGAAATTTGATTAAGAGCTTTCATATTGTCTATATTTAATTAGTTATTATTACAATGCAAATATAAATATAATATATTATATATGCAATAACCTCAATTGCCTTCGTAGGTTATTAAGGGCCTTGAATTATATTTGCCTTAGTCCTTGAGGCCATGAATGGAGATTGCCATTTACCTTCCTTACCTATAACTAATATATAATAACTAATGGCTCTAGGCAATCAAGGTACCCCTAAATCACAAAATTGTCCTAGAATACAAAAATTAATGCTAATATAAATACTAAGCAAATTACTTACAGAGTTACTAGGAATATTACCTAAATATGCCCCATGAAAGCCTTAAATCCTATAAACCATTTAGCCCTAAAACCTAATATCCTATTTACCTAATCCCCAACCCAATACTTATTATATAATACCTAATATAATAACTTGGTGAAGGTAATCAGGGTAAATTGTGATGGCCATTAATCGACGATGTACTAAAGCTATACTACCTACATACATAGAAGCTACATAACATACCTGTATTATATAATCCCCTACCTTCGAATTACCTTGAATGCAATCTATAATATAATACATATAAAGGGTACTCAAGGCAATCGGATTTAGGGGCCATTAATGGTCGGATTTATTTGCCTTTTTAGGCCTTTTTGAGTTTGCCTTTAAAGTGTGTAGTAGAGCTATATGGTATAGTGGCTATATAGTGAGTTGAGTGGCTTTGTATAGTAGAGGGGTTATCACTTGCCTTGTTTGCCTAAATCCCCAAAACCCCCGGCGAGGTACCTTGATATGTATTATGGTATATTGATTATGTATGTAGTATAATAAGGGGTATATGTGTATTAGGTATTTTATTATATGTACCTTAGTTAGGATGGTAGCTTAGTTAGGCTCTATATGATTTTCTTTTTATTTTTGTGTTGGGTAGGGGAGTATTGGGTTATAGGTGGGTTAGTATAATCCTATATGTGTAGGATACCAGGATTAGTGATGAGGTATATAGGATTAATATTAGGATTTGTGAGATTATATACCTTATTTTGTTTGTTGGGTGGGTATGCTTGTAGGCTTGGTATATTTTCTCATTTCGTATGAGGGTTAGGATAGTTCCTACTGATAGGATTATTCGGATTATGTGATAGAGGATGTTCATTTCTTTTTGTTTCTTAGTTTCTGTTGGGTACGGAGTAACTTATTATACTGGGCTTGGGGATCACTTAGGTATAGAGTGTAATCATTTTTGTTACTGCCCGGATTAGGGAAACGTTCTGTCCAAGTATCTTGGTGGGGTATGTATATTAGGTCTTTCTTTTTCATGGTAGTGATATTATATCGATTATGGTTATATCGCTTAGTGGGATTTGTAATATTTCTCTTATCTGTAATCTTATGTGTTCGGAGTGGAGGTGGTTGTTGTTTATCTCTTGGTTGGGGTACCTTAGATAGATATTAAGTTCCTCAGTTCTGTATGGGATTACCATTTCCTCTGTGAATCCCTCTGTGTAGTCTTTAGTGTGTCCTGGTACCTCGAAAGATACCAGGAATTTTCCTTTTGTTAGCATGGCTTTAGTTCGTTGGTTAGTATTCTTATATCGGTAAATTGATTCATGTACTCCCTTTCTGAGGATATGTCAAGGCATTTACATGCTATGTAGTGGCCGTACATTGATATACCTGTTTGATAGCCTTGGTCCTCGTTTAGGAAGTTAGCTAAGGATATCTTGTCTACTGAGCATATCCTCTCCAGATGTCCTGGTAAGGTTTCTGAATCTTCATAAAATACAAAGTCATAAGTATCTGTATTATCGGTCATCGTAGCAAATATGTCTATGAGCCAGTTAAAGTCTTCTAGAGGTACATTGGCTAGCCATTCCCATCCGATTGGATAATCGTTTACTGTTATGATTGGTTCCATGATGTTAATTGAGTTGAGGGTTAAACATTTGTTTTGGTTGGCCTAATAGGCAGCAATGAGGATAACCTGCTTCATCGAGGATTCCCAGTATAAGATATCGATTGGTATCTCTGGGAATTTCGAAATAGAAAGCTGGTTTCATGTCGCCATCTATGAATGTAAAAACTATCTGAGTGTTTTCTAGTAACCCATTTAGTTGTACATGAGAAAGGTAGTTATAAATAGCTTCCCTTTGATTTCTTGGGTTTTTATCCCATGAGATGAGCATATCGTCATACCAATTTGGATTATCGCATAGCTTTTTAAGTTGTTGTTGAATATACGGTGTCATGATTTGAAGTAATAATATAAGTCCTCGATTAGTTTATCCTGTTCTTCCCATATAGTATCTGATACTACGTATTCTGATACGAAATAGTTATAGAAAGGCCCAAATAGTATTTTTAATACTATGTCCTTGAGTTCGATATTGAGTTGTTCCTCTTCTTCGGTAGAACTGGGTTTGATTGCCTGAAGTTCTGCCTTATAGGATGCCGTTACGGCATCCTTTAGGGTTTGAATATATTCTGGGTTAGTTTCCTTAAGAATACTTAATTGTGATTTGAGTTCTTTACTTATCATGGGGCTTAGCGATTATGGATATGAATCCCTGTGGATATTGAGTATAGAATAATTGGTAGTTCCCTGTGGGCAAGAAGACTTGCATTATATTTGCAAGTAAGGGATAGATTTTCCATTGGTTTTCCTCTAGAAACTTGTTCCAGTCTTCAGATTCTTCTGGATAATTCCCAGATAGTTGGATATGGTACTGTTCATGGTCAGCAATAAATAGGTTAGTTACTACCTGTATTTCATCTGATTCCTTTTTGTATTGGGTGATTGGATACCAGATGCCTTCGGTTTTCCATTTATTAAGTTGGAACAGAGACATGCCCTGTTCCAGTACGTTGAGTAATTTATATAAGTTTACCATAGTGATTATTTATTTAGTTGGTTAAATAATTCTGATACTGCAAGTTGTTGGAAGATTTCTGTTTCCCTGTGGTCTGATTCCCATTTTTCGATAGCATTGTAGATATTGGTATATTGGGATATCATGTCCTCATCTTGTTCATCGTCTTGGATAAATTCCCGGAGATGTTTTTTGAGTCCGGTTATGATATAATCCTGATGTTCAGGGATTAATTGAAGAACTCCGAATAGGATAGCCTCTACCTGTGAGGGTGAATCATCATAATATTGGTCATCGGCACCCTTTGTTAAGTCCATGTGAGAAATAATGTTTTCCCTGAGATTTTCAAAGAGAACTTCCTCTGAAGCATATGTGATGATATATCCTGAGATATAATCAGCAAAAGGTTCATCCTCTAAGTCGATTGAGTAAACCTGGATATTGGTAGCTTCCTTGTTAATGAGAAGACCATCGGAGTAATCATAAGTATAAATGGGGTGGGAAGCAAGCAGTTCCCGGATGGCCTCTAAATTTTTTAATTCTTTCATAACGTGTCTATATTAAAATTATTTGAGAAATATTTCTCATTGCAAATATACAAAATTATTTCTAAACTTGTTTTTATAACTACTTTTATTTTTATAAATAGGGAGGTTCTGGGAGGTGTTTTGAGTGCCTCCCAGAGGGTTTTGTTAATATTGCCCTGTCATAGTAATGATAATGAAAAGGGATTCATCATTGAAATGTACCTGGATAGTATCTCCATATGAGTTTGACATGTAATGATGATTAGGGTTAAGTTCTTTTAATGGGTGATGTTCATCCCAATGAGAATTAATGAATTCTATCACGTATTGTTCAAAAGCATCGGATTCTCTGCAGTAGGTTTCTACCTTTTCGTCATCGTTTATAGGATACTCCCGGAATTGGAGATTAAGAGTTCCCATGTATGATTCATCCGGATTTGAGATTTCGTTAACTGATTGAGCAGTGTAACCAAAAGCATCAAGAGTTCCATCAAAGTAACCCATAATGTGATTTGAGATTTCGTTAATAGTTGTCATAAGAAATAAGTTTTGTGACCCCGTTCAAGGTCGGTTAATAATTATATTTATTTTTCTCTTATGCAAATATAGAAATAATATTTTAAATATGCAATAATTAAGGGAGCCCAGATGTTGGTGTTTCTGAACTCCCTGAGGATATATTAACTGGTTAGGGATTAGTATAATTCATCGGCCAGCATTGGTTCCTTGGGCTTATTTAATTTCTCTTTAGAACGTCTTGTAGCCCAATTCTCGTAGGGTTTGTAACTAAAGGTACGAGTTGTTTCATCGTATGCAGCATATACCATTTGTTTACGGGATATTCTCCTCCCGTAAGTTTTCTTAAGATTAGCAAACCAATCTAGATACTCCTGTAAAGAGTTAAAGATTTCTTTGTGCCCGTCTAAATCATTTTTAGGACGGGTTTTCCATGTTGCTTCTATATAGCATTGGTGTAAAGTGATTGAAATAAAGTATCGGCACCAGCTACCACCAAAGATAGTGCCCGTGGAGAATTCTATCTCCCGAGCAACTAATGGACTAACGTTATACTTTGTCATGCGATTGAGAAATTAAGTTGGAAAATCCAGTTGTTTCTATCGAGTTGATTGAATGATATGAACCTCCCATCGTTATCGGTAAATTCATTCATGAATTGAACTGCAGCAGATGCTAATTGCCCCTTATAGGGATTAGTATCGGCAGTTATTATTGATTCGAAAATGAAAGAATAATAGGTAGTATCATAGATTTGTACCTGATTAATATCCAAGCAATTGAGTTTGTAATCATCCTCTAGTTTGATTAAGAGTCCCATTAGGAAATTAAGAAGACTACCCTGTTCATCAGAGTCAAGTTCAAATGTAGATTTCTTTTCTAAGAAATTGCGAACTACCTTAGTTAGTTCGTCTGCCTGATTGTAAGTTACTGAGTTCGTTTTCATATTTTTGTCTATTTTTAAATTGATATGCAAATATAAGCATTTTTATTTTTATAGAAAAATATATCTAATTTATTTTTAGGGAGGCTGAGGATGTGTATACGCTATGAAAGGCAGTGGATTAGACTGCCTTTCAATTATTAAGGTAATTGGGGAGTTAGCAAATATAGAGCCTCTCTTATAATTGAACTCTCCATAGGTTCTAAAGAGGGTTCCTTGTTCATTAGTCCACCTTTCTTCTTTTCGTTTTCAAATACTTCATGTATGGCTTGCTTTATTTTAGTAGCTAATACCTCTGATAACTCCTGAGATTTAAGAGAGATAAGTAACCCTTTTCGTATTTTCTCAACATCTTGGTTATTCTCAGTAATGGGTTTTGCTTCTACTAATTCTTGTATACCCGAGGAATATTCATCTAACCGTTCATATCCCAAATGTTGTAAGTCATTAAAGAAGATACTAAACTCATCATAAGTAAGTCTAGTATCAAAACCTACTCCATGATATAGTTGTACTGAAGGAGTAAGGATTCTTCTTAGTGTATTGAAATCCTTTAGATGGTCTAATTCTATCTCTGACCTAATAGGTATTTTATATACCTTTTCACCCTTCAGTACCACTAGCAGAACCATTAGTCTTGGTGGTAGTCTTTTCTCGTTCATAAGCAAGTTTTTGTATTATAAGTTGTACATAGGTATTTCTCTCTCTATAGATGAACATTACCGAGAGAAGTATCTCATGTTTCGGTAATATCATCTGTATGAAATTGCCTGGAGCAATTACAGTAGCTACTACTGGAGAATCTTCCTGAGAGAAATTCTCTAATATCATTTCTGCCCTCTTAATGGGTTCTGGTTTTGTTGGGTCCAAAGTTAGGACTGGAGCAGTTATACATTCCTTGATGCCCTGTGTTAAGGCATTATATAACCATTCATCTTTTATATCCTCTACTTGGAGGTTTTTCATTGTAATCATATCCTAAACCTATTTAGAGTCCATACACCCAGGATATTAGAGAATACCCATAGTTCCCAGTTTTTGTAAAAGTTATAGGGTTTACTGAATTGAGATGTTTGAAATATTATCTGATTTGGTGTTCTAGATAACATTTCTGCATGACAAGTTAATACTCCAGAAGATAATTGAGCTTTAAAAGCTTTAATAATATCTTCATCACTTTTAGTCTCTAATGAGGTAAGCAATTTAATAAATTCTACCTCTACACCTTGAGACATGTTTACATTTCTGAAGGCAAACTTTTCTTTATTTTCCATATTCGTCATTTTTAGATAAGAACTCTTGAGCTAGTTCATCTTGAGTTCTTTCGATTATGTTCTTTACTATTGTTTTATTTTCTACTCTAGCCCACATATATAGCATGCCCAATTGAGCATCCATATAGCAATCTATAAGAGATGGGTCTTTTCTAAATACATCCCATTGTTTTACGAAATTTGTTCGAACCAAATCCCTATAACCCTGGTCTGATATGCCATCTTGGTCTATATAAGCAGATACCCTTTTCTTGACTTCTAAAAGGATTTTCTCTAAGCTTTCGGGTAATCTGAAATTTTCTGGTAAGTTATGATATACCAAAGCATTAGGTATCAATTCCTCAAAGGTAAACTGATTATCGAATAGTTTCTTTGGGTATCTACCTGAAAATATCAAGGGTATCTTATACCTTAGCAATGATGGTACTATGTCGTATATAGCATAATGTTTCCGATATTCCTGATAGACATCGAAATATAGATTCTCATCGAATATACCAGATTTCCTCATTATTGCCTGTAAAGTATTATAAGCAGCATTGATATGAGTATTACTCAATTTGAATATTAAGTTGCCATTTTTAAGGGCAATGAGTTCACTACAGCATCTCTTTCGTTTAAATAAGTTCATGTGATTAAAATGTAAAGTCAATGTATATTTTCCTTGTTCCCTTGAGAAATTTTTCGTGATTTGAGTCATCATACTTATGGCAAGCATAAGTCTTAGATGATTTATCATAATGGTCTCTTACCCATACTGGAGCAGTATCAGTTGGTTTTAATTTAAAGTATGTACCCTGATTAACCTTGTTAACCCGAGTCTCTTTGTAAGATGTCTTTGGTAGTTCCATATTTTTGTCTATTTTAAAATTGATATGCAAATATAATTCTTTCTTTTTAAATATGCAATATCCGGATATAACTATGGGAGCTTACTATTTCGGAGGAATTGAGATGCAAATGAGCCATCCTCTTTTTCTTCTTTCTCAAAGTCTTCATATTGATATAACTCTGGGTCTTCTTCGTCTGGGTCTATACGCATTTCGATTTCTCTACGTAGTTCATGATGTTCTTTAGAGAATGAAGACATAGCTCCCTTATAATCATCAGTAATTTGCATTAGCTCTGCTTTATTAAGGTTAAGACCCTCTTTACTGGTATCTACTCCTTCTTGTTTAGTAGCAACTACTTCGGGTAATGACTTAATGTCATACCTGTCTTCCAATAGTTTAGCCTCTTCTGGTTTATCCAATACCCTTTGTGATTCAAATACGATTTGACGGGCCTCTTCAACAGTAATTGCATTTTGCTGTGTTACGTTGTTCTGTTGATTGAATTGAGCAAATATATTCGTAGTACTTCCTCCAGTGAGATTACGTACGATAGACTGCAATGATGTAGAGGATTCAAGCTTTAATTTAAGGGCCTTTCCCAGCTCGGCAGATATAAACGGTACGTATTTCCCTCCCTGAGATTCTCTTAGGATATTAACCTGATGGGCTATTTCCATACGGTCTTCCAAAGCCCATGCTAGTTGTTCTCCCATTAATGCTTGTAGTAAATCTTCTGCCTTTTCTTTATCCCATATTCTAGAGCTTAATAGCCTATCTCTCATAAATACCCGTATGTAATTGATATCTATACCCATACGATATGAGAATGTATTTATGTCGTATGTGATACCACATAATACACCATTTCCCATTAGCCATTGATTGATGATATAATTATGTATCTTTATCAGAAGTTCATCATTTTGGTTCTTCTGATATTCTAATGCCATTGCAGTAGTCCCCATAGGTCTTGGGAATCTTACCATTTTATTTTCCTTTTCTGACATACAAATGAGATTTTCTGATATCGGAACTTTCATCATAACCCATATACTCTAAATCGAACCTTACATACAGATTCAAAGATAGGTTATAGAAATATCCCTTATATTTTTTCTTACTTACTGATAAATTAAAAGGTTCACCAGAGATTAGGTCCCTGGTGAATACTAAATTACCTTTCCCAGTGATGGGAATATTAAGGCAAAGCTTATAATCCCCTACCTTAAATTTATTCCCATGCAGGTCTGTGATTTCCCTTGCCATAGTTTGCCTTTTTATGGTTCGTAGGTTTTTTGTCTTGTTTACTACGGTTATGGGTTATCCCCTTTTGCTCTTCGATTAATTTCTGAACCTTTGGGAATAACCTTTGCCTTAAAGGAACTACCTGAGTAGCGAAAAAGGCATTCCATAATTTCTGGGTTAATGGTTCTCCTATTTTAAGTTCTGAGATTGCCCAGAATTTAGTTTCGAAATTCTTAACTATTTCCCTAAATCGGTAGTAGTATATATTGCCAGTCTTTTTATCTATCCCAATTGTGGTAGTTTGGCAATAATCTAGAAATTCTTTACCTAATTCGGATATAAACTCTTCCCTTTTAAAGTCATAATTCTCTTGGTCGAGCTTAAATAATTTTACGTAATCGATTGCTTCCATATAGATTTAGTTTGTGATTATTAAACGAGGTATACTTTCATCTGTAATTTGAAATAAGTACCCTCTTACATCATCCTCATAATAAGAGGACCAATATGTTCTTCTAACTCTGAAATTATCAAGGATTGCCCCTTTGGGTACTCCAGTAATAAATAAGCAATGCTTAGGCATCATTGGAGTAATCTCAAATTTCCCATCCTTGAAATTACCATAGGTACCGTAGTCGGGCATATTACCAGTAAACCCCGTATTCTGTAATACATCCTGAACCAGAGTAGTTTGGGGTATTTCCTTTTGGTTACATTCTATGGTTAACTTCGATTTGCCTATATATAGGTCTTTAACTATTTCTCTAAACATTTGTATACGATTATATGGGTAATACCATTTTTCTTGAAGTAAAGGTTATTCTGTGAACGTTCCTCTAACTTCTTTAATTCTCTTCGAGATTCAGTACAAATTCTATCAGATTTCCTTAATATATCTGATACATTATCCCAGATGGGTGCCATTGGTTCTACTGGCCCTGAATAGATAACCTTATGTTTAGTTTCTATTTGGGGATATTTAGATTTATACTGATATTTGCCTTTGCAGTAAAGTACGTTATACTTTTCTGGTTCGTTTCTTTTTTCGTTTTCCATTTTTGTTAGGATTAATGTAATCGGATATTTCATCAAGTTGCCCTAAAAGCAATGCCTGAATGAAAAGGTTTATAGGCCTGAAAAAGAAATTCCTTACGTTATTAGTATTTATATACCAATCGTAAACGATAAAGAACTTCTTAATCTTGGAGTGCTTAAGTGAATGTTGGATTAGATAGGACTTACAACATCGTTTATGTAATTCTACCAATTCTTTGTCCTGCTTAAGCATCTCTTTATCAGAGAAGATAGTGTAATCCATTTTGTATGAATTAAGATGCCCGGGATAATTATCCCGGGCACCTGGTTAATAAAGGTTTATGCAACTTGTTCTGGTTTGAGGACTTTCTTCCTGAAGTCCTCGTATGCTTTAGCAGCAGCCTTGAATTCCTTGGAGTTCTGATCCTTGATACGAGCCATTGCAAGTTCCAATCGATGGAGTTCGTTTCGAGTTTGTTGTCTCCATTTCTTCCGAGCAAGAGTATCAACTACATCGGCAGGATATACGTATTTAACTTCCCGATTAGAAATTACCTGTTCGATGATGGATGGTTTTTGTTGTTCCTTAACTTCCTTGACAACCTGTTCCTTTTTGGAAGTTTGGGTTTTGGGAGAGAGTTCTACCAATTTGGCATTGGCAAAATTAGTGGCAGCTTCTTGAGCATCTTTTACCAATTCCTTTTTAGTCTTTTTGGCCTTAGGAGCAGAAGCCTTAGCAGTCTTAGAATTTTTAATTCCTTCAAGTTGTTCGGCAACCTTAGTTGCAACCAGGTTAGTAACCTTTGTTTCATTCTTTTTCATAACGTCTATATTTAAAATGTTAGTAAAATGATTAATTTCTTTTTCTGATACAAATATAAGAACTTTATTTTAAATAGAAAAATTTTATTTGAATTATTTTCTATTTGCTCGGGTTAATCGGCTAAGAAGTCGAAGATTTCTGGAGGATAGTTAATTTCATCCTCTGGGTCATTTATGTAATCTTCATAATCCTCGTTATATTTATCGTAAATGTTATCTTGTGATGTATTGGGTACCCTTGTACATCTTTCAGGATATTTCTTTACGAAGTCATAGGCTTCTTGAGTAGTCATTACCTTGTCTGAGGTAAATTCGTAGGTTACATAAGAATAAGTTTCACCCAATCTAGAAACTTCATATTGCTGGTATCCAGATTTCTCAATCTTATAGATTTGATTTTCTGGAATCGTTTCTATTTCTACCCTATATTTATACCATTGCTTCTTCTCTTCTTTTGGTTTAATACCCATGCTATCTTGAAGAGAGATTAACTTGGTTATGGGACTTTCAAAATGAGAAGGAGCAGTGCTCACTTCTACTGGATGAGTTTTATTCTCACCAATAAAGTAAATCACTGCCCCCAAGGTTACCAGGCCCAATATGAATTTAGTTTCTGAGTTCATAACCTGTAGTTTCGAATTTATTTTTAATGTTCTTTGCAAGGTATTTACCTTTTGATTCTGCTTGATGTAAACCGTTGCAGATTTCATAAGGTACATCATCATAGCGATAAACTCGATTACCTTTAAAAGCAACCCAAAGTTGTTTCTTCTTTGAGTCATAACCAAAGCCCTCAATATTAGAGGATTCGCAAGGAATCATTTCGACTCCAGTGTTCATTTCTACTGATTCTAAGTATTCGTTCTTTTCCATGTCTATATTAAAATTTTAAAAGTGTTAGTTCTGGGTGGAATTTGAGATTTGCCCTCTGGAATATTGCCCAAGTACCAAGTACTCCCTGAGAATTAGTGTGTACCCATTCATCTTCCATTCTGAATAATATGTGAGAGCATACCAGCATTTGGTATTCACTTAGCATATTTATCAGTTGAGGAGTATTCTCGATTTCCACGTATAATTCAATGTGCTCATCTAGTGCTCGAATTATTTCGTCATCCTCAATCTGAAGGAGTTTTTTGATTAAGTCTTGGGCAATATCATTCCCATTTTTAACATCCTCTTTGATTGAGTTGAGTGATTCAATTTGAATACCAGCAATGAGCTTTACGATGTCTTTTGTTTCCTTGTCCATAATTAAATTTTCTTTATATGCAAATATACTAAAATTATTTTATATAAAATACTCTTTTAATAAATACGGAGGTAAGTGTTAGCGGTTCTTGATTTCTTCCATCTTTTCCTTTATGGAGTCTGGAAATATAGCATCGTTTACCCATCTTAGGAAGAATTTAGAAGGCTTCTTTTCGGGACTTAAAAGCAATTGTCTCTGTTCAGTAGAGAACTTAATCCTTTCGGATTCTAACATATACTTTGGAAGTTTAGTGAATTCTGCCTGAGAGAAGGAGATTACGTTTTTACCAACTTGGGCCCTTAATGGTTTCTTCCTTTCCTTATAGAGATAGGGGATAATCTTTTTCGAGGGTCCCCCAAGAATGCTAAAACCAAAGATTACCATTGGGTCAAATTTATCTGCTTTTGGGTCCTTAGCCCGTTTGATACATCTTGCCATCCAAGAGAATGAATTGGGATATTGCTTATTGTCTGTTGCTTCTCCCACATCTTTTTTATTAAACTCAAATCCAGGAAAGTGAAATAGAAAATCTTCAGTAAGGATAAATACAAACCCCAATCCCCTAAGATATTTAATGATATCTTGTTGGCTTTTACCCTCTTCAATCATTTTCTCTACATCTGCAAGAATATCCTCCCTTGGTGATTCCAATTCCTTAGTTGTAGACCCTGCAGGTCTTCCTCTGCCCACATTAGGTGCCTTAGCAGGCAATGTACCAGATAACCTATCTAAGTATTCTTTGAAGTTATCAATATCTTGTTTATTAGTAAGAGTTACTTCTACTCTTATGGGACCGTTATGCTGTACCTTTGGACCTGAATTCATCTCGGTATAAGCATCTACCAACCTATCGGATAATGGGGTACCATTCTCTGATAGTGTAGTGATTCTAAGTTTTGGTTTATATACTTCTTGTTCCATTTTCGACTTAATTAGAAAATAAAAGGCCTGAACAATTTTTATATTGCCAGGCCTTCTACCATTATTAACGAATACTCAAAAATATGATAAGTAAAAGTAAAAAGTGCTCTTATTAATCTTCTTCTTTAGCGGCCTTCTTTTTCTTCTTGTCTTTGGCCTTCTTATCTTTCTTATCGGAAGCCGGTTTCTCTTTTACCTTTTCTTCCTTCTTTTTCTTAGTTTCCTTTTCCTCCTTGGGAGCCTTACCTGAAGCAAGTTTTCTTTGCTCCATACGGTATTTTTTCTTCTCAGCCGAAGTCATTTCTCTTCCATCGATGAGAGGATAATCGTATTTGGTAGCTGTTCTACCACCATTTCCTTTCTTTTCCTTTTTCTCTTTGGCAGACTTCTTCTCATCTTTTTCCTTCTTCTCTTTTTCCTTGAGTTTTACCAATTTCTTGTTGTTCTCTTGGTCAGCTTCAGGATAGGCAGCAGCAACTTTGTCTCTTTCCTTATTGAGCTTGTTTACAAGTTCGGTAACCTTTTTACCATGTTTCTTGTCTTTGGTCCAATCCTTAGTAGGGTCCAACTTGTTCTCTTTAAGGTAAGCATCCAAAGCTTTCTTAGCCTTTGTGAGTTCCGGAGTCTTGGATTCCGATTTACTCTTCTTTTCTGTTTTCTTAGCCATTTTCATTTATATTAGGTGAATAATTGAATTTCCTATTTACATAATACCATAGTTATACCTTCCTAATTTGGGTTGGGATTTCTTTAATTTCTAGGATTTCTAAACTGCATTGTTTTAAAACTGCCTCGAGTTGAAGTATATCTTCTACCTCTTTCTGAGATAAGTCCGTAAAAGTTTGTTCAAAAGTTTCTTTCTGTTCCCCCCTTATAAAATTAAATTGGGCAACAATATAAGTCCCATGAAGTTTTTTATTCAGGGCTCCTTTAAGGGATATGAGTTTTCTTTTCAGATAATTACTCTTCAACCTATGGGATTGGTATTCGCCTTTCTTACCCTTACTAAGAGCTACCTTTTTAAGGTACGAAACATAATCTAATTCTCTGAGAGTTTGATTAATGTTTCCCACTAATAATCTTAAGTCTTTTTCCATTTGGGTCTTTGCATTACTTGGTTAGATACTTCCTGAGTTTCTTCCGATAGCATTTCTCTTGCCTCATTTATTATATTGATGGCAAGTTCCCTTTCATCTGGTCCCAGGTTTAATTCTTTATCTTCTAGTACATCAGTATAAGTATTTATTAGATTATCCAATGCAAGTATTCGAATGTTCTTTCGAATTGCTAATTTCTCTTCTTCCATGGGTATAAAAAATTAAAGCCCACTACCTTCACAGGCAATGAGCTTTTGGCTGAACAACGTCCTAAGTGTAGATGTTATTCATATGAACTTAAACTCTAAATTTATATAGCAGACATATGGGATAGTAGTTAGTAAGTTAGAGTTTAATCTTCTGATTCTTCCTCTTCTTCTTCCTTAGCCTTTTTGTTTTTCGGAGAACAAATAACGCCATGTCCTTTCTTAGACTTAACGGTAAGAGTTCCCGGAACGAATGAAACTGAAGTTGATACCGGTTTGCCATCCGTAACCAATACAGAAGTAACCACTACACCCTGATAGCCTTCCTTGTTCTTAACGGCATAACCAAAGTTCATTACCTTGGATTTGTCGTTAATGGCAATAACGTCGATTTGCTTGCTGTTAGGGCGTTGTTCAGCCGGCCGATTCTTGAGTGCCTCTTGACGAGCCTTGCGTTTAGCTTCTTTTTCGGGGTCTTTTTCTTTATCCCCTTTCTTCTTGGAGTCTGATTTCTTTGTTGCCATAATTTTTAATGTTTTATAAGTTAATGGTTATTATAAGTAAACTTCTACGTTTATTAATAGTTGATAGTAAAGGTAGGGAAATTTCCCTACCTTCTTTTAAATCTTGAATACAGTTACCAGATTACTTTTTCCCTTTCTTGCCCTTACCTTTGGCTTCTTTCTTTGCCGGCAATTTGAGACCGAGTTCTTTAGCGATTGCTTTACGGAGTTTTTCGATGTCGTCTTCATCATAATCGTCTGGGTCAGTTTCAAGGTCTTTGTCGTCGCAGACATCCTCAAGTTCTTCGAAGTCCATTTCGGCAAGTTCTTCACCGGTCAGTTCTTCCTCTTCTTCTTCCTCTTCGGAATCATCATCATCATCATCATCTTCCTCATCGTCATCATCCGATTCCTCTTCTTCTTCCTCTTCGGAATCATCATCATCATCTTCCTCATCGTCTGATTCTTCCTCTTCTTCTTCTTCTTCCTCGTCATCGGATTCAGAACCAAAAAGGTCTTCGGCTTCTTCGGCAGAAAGCATGATAGGAGCAGGGATAATCTTTACTGAGCCGTCTTCGTACTTAATGATGATTGCACCATTGATTTCTGTTCTGGAAACTTCTTTCAGTTCCACTTCTTTTTTCTTCTTAGCCATTTTCGTAATGTTTAAGTTGGTTAATAATTTATTTATATCACTCTGTTATAAGTTTCTTTACCAGTATGGATTTCTGAGTATACCCAGATTTTACTAATTCCTCCTGAGCAATATTGAATTGTTTTATCTCATCTAGAGTTGTCTTTAATTCTAATTGAGATTCAATTGTTATTGCCTGAGAGGCAAGTTCCTTGTCACCTTGATAAGTGACTATCTTAAACTTCTTACCTGCAAATGGGTTTGCTGGTTGATGTGCTGTGATTTTAAAACCTTCGTTATTCATCGCTATATTTAATTTTAGTTATCCCAGGAATACCCACCTTCCCAAATACTTCGGTATAGGATTTGTATTTCCCTTTTATCATTGTTTTATAGTTATCGGATAATCGAATTGGGTAGACCCATATTTTATTTTCTATCATCCTATTTGTCATTATATAAGCATAAGACCTTCTAAGTTTAATACTCTCTAATGGAACAAACCCTTGAAATAATAAAGACTTCTTAATAAACCTTTCTTTAGGCAAATACCCTAAAAATTTAAGTGATGCCTCATCGAATATTTCGAGCATATCCCTTTGTGCTTTGATAAATAGTACCTTTTGTATTGGGATGTTCATCTTCTTTCTTAAATATAAAGCCAATGAACTTACCAATGGAGGATACTGCAGGAATAACAGATTGAATTTATTTTTCTCCTCTTGACTCAGCCTGTTGTAAATCCTGTAGGATAGCAAGATTGATTTGTAATCTCTTTTGCCTTGTATACTTGGGAGATATGCCTTGCCGTTGTCCATAGAGTTTGATTGAGTACCTTTCATTGAATTCCTTTTTTCCTTTAGACTTAAAGACTCGGTGCATTTGTACCATAAATCTTCTTCGTCGGTGTTTATCTATGTGATATTCATCGGGCATTATGAACTTCCTTGCTTTTACGAATTTACCCTTAAACCAGAATTTAGTACTACCCTTTTTAAGAAGTTTACCATTCATATCGGATAATTCTCTAATGCCTTGTTTTATAAGTTTCCTCCCAGATATTATATGGATATACTGAAGAACATCTACACCATAAAGATAAACTAAGGTAACCTTTACTTGATGTCTAGTAAAGTATGGTATACCGGTTAGATGTTTCCTATATAATTTCTTTTCAGTAACAATCTTATTGGTAGTATCTGGTCTCCAAGTCCATATATAATATCTATCTGGTCGTATGGGTCCGTTGTTACTTTCCTTTAGTTTTACCATTTATATTCCTCTTTGCCATTCTATACCAAAGATTGATAGATTTCTCATTTGCTTCGGGGAATTTCTTTTTCATTCTCCGAATAACTCTATCAAGTTCAAAACCTTTTGCAGTTAATTCGAATACATAAGATTTCTTTGTACCCTTGATAAGATTAAATTCATCCCTCTCTCTTGGTGGTTTCTTTTCTCGAGGTTTCTTTATCCCAGGAACTCGTTTGGTTCTTCTTTGCCCATTTTCCCCTTCTTCTCCGAGAAACCCAAGCCTTAATCTGGAATTTCTTAATGGGTCATCTTTCGAATACCCAATATTTTCTAATTGCTTATCCATCCAATCGTCATATTTATCAATTAACGATTTATCTGGCTTTTCTTCTGATACATTGATATAATGTAATAAGTCAAATACCCCAGCAGAACAAGCATCAGGGAAAGGCATCCCTAATATGATAGCCTTTCTCTTTAAATCCTTATAAGTCATGTTTCTCCCAGAAGCACCAAGGAAATTTGATTTCTCCTTGGATGGAGCTTTCATGTCTTTTCTACTCTTTTTTGCCATATCATTAATATTTTAAAGTATTCATTTATTTTCTTTGCAAATATAAGAATAAATAATTTAATCTTATCTTATTTCTCTATTTATTTTTATAAAAATCCGAGGTTTTTGCTCGGTTCGCAGCAGTGGATTTAGGTTTTTTATGCTTTCTCTTGATATGTGTGTTATAAGCCATATCCAATTTCTTAATATTGAATTCTATGTTGTTCACTTGATTATAGTTTACTGCTCTTTCCACACAGCAACGGTACTCTGGCCAGAATTTTTGTCCAAGCTTAACAGATTCGGTTTTAATCATGAACTTAGATACCATAAAACCAAAGGTATCAGCATCATCTTTAGTTTTAAATACATACATGTAGAATCTACTAAATTCATCTACTACTTCATCCAAAGGTCTTACTGGTAACAATAGATAACCATCGGTATATAGGTCCTCAGATATTAAAGCTACCCAATACTTTTTTTTTCCTGGTTTTACTTTATACCTAAACCTTTCCTTGAGTTTATTGTGCATCCAATCCGGTACTCTATTAAGAAGATACTTGATATATATCTTATCCTTCTTATTCGACCGCCTTTTAAATGCAGATGGCTGTTGTAGCATCCTTGGAAGTATTCTAAAGTTATTCCACCTATCAAATTCAAGAATTAATCTTAGAGTGTCTATGTCCCATTCATCATCAGACTCCTTTAACCTCTTCATGTTTCTCTCTATATTTTTAGAGTTTACCTTTGGGAGTAATTGAGCTGAGTCTCCTGTGAATAAGCTTGCTTCTTTTCTTTTTAATCGTTTCTCTAAACATCCCTCCATATAATCTTGGAAATTCCTCTCACAGGGGCAATCTGGTCGAAAAATAGAAGTGTGTTTCTCAAAAAAATCCGAGAATAGCCTAAAGAATTTCTCTGACCGTTCCCGGATTTCAAGATACTTGTAATGAGATAACTTTAAAATTTCACCAGCTTCCCATGAAGATTTACTTTCTGATAGTTGAAGGAATAATGATTGTTGTTCTTTATCAATTAAACAACTCCAGGCTTTTTGTTGAGCTTCGTTCATAATATTAAATTCTCCTATATCTCATTATACTATCAATTGCTTCATTGGTTATCTGATTAGGGTCATATTCCCCAGAATTAGCATAAAGTTTATCTGGGTCATGGTTTAAATATACACTATAAATGACGTTGTCAAAGGGTAACCATACTTCCATTCTCCCCATTTCGGGGTATATAAGAACTTTTACCCTTTTACAAAGATGGTCAACCTCTAATACTGTAGCATCTACTCCCTCATAAGGATAACCTCGTAATACTAAGTAATCTCCAGGCTTTACATTGACTAAATCATCCACTGAAAACTTCTTATTCTCTCTAGCAATACGTTTAAATCGCCTTACTTCTTTTCTACTACAAGTAGCCACTAAAGAAAAATCATCAAATTCTTCGGCATTGTCAATCCTTACCTTTTTCTTTCTTGGGTGCATTGTCTCGGTATTACGTAACCAAGTTCTGATACCAGATATATTCCTACGTAACTTATTAAGAAATGGCCTTGAGAATGCTAATTTAGTAGGCATTCTCATAAAACCATAATTGAATAATACTGGTACTTCTTCGAATACCATCTTACCCTTTGTGGTTTTTCTTAATACGTTTACCATAGGAATAATTGCCTTGATTTGGTCATACCCCTTTTCTTTGAGTTCTTTATTGATTTTATCACAGTACTTCCTTTCAAGGTAAAATATACAATATGAGTATGGGGTATGCTTCTTCATGGGTTACGGGTTTTTAAGAATTAACTTAGCTTGCTTATGTACTAACTTATAGTTTACATTCTTCAGTATATCACTAGCCATGAATACATAAAGAATCTCACCTATCTTTGGTACATCGATTACCATAATATTGGCTTTATCGAATAGGGGTTTATAGAATACGGAAGATAAATCCTTTCCAACTACAAAGAAAAATTCTTCTGATGGCATTGAATTATATCTCATACAGAGTATGGGAACTTTATTTGCTCTTTTTGCATCCTTAGAAGCTTGTTCCCAGAATTTCAATATATCGCATCCCTTATTACCTAAGAGTAGATGTTCAAACTTAATCTCTTTATAATTCTTGCATTCGATAGATATCTTACATCTATGAGCATGCCTTTCATCAGTACAGGTTAAATCGGAAGTGGAGTCCTTGTTTGAATGCCAAGCTCCACTCCCTGCTCTATTCCTTTCAAATTTGTACCCGGTCCATTTCGTAAAAAACCCGGCAATTTTTCTTTCGAATCGATTTCCTTTATTCTTAGAGTTCATAATATAATGGTGTATTGTATTTTATATACCATTATAGTAATTGGTACCTACTCAGGCCTTGGGTCTTTTCCACTTGCAAAATTTTAGTATTACCTAGAGGAAGAGAATCTAAGTGGGTTATCAAGAATAGAGTTTTCTCTTTGAATATGTGACGTATTAGTGAGGTAACTACTTCTACATTATCTGAACTTAAAGATTCAAATACCTCATCGAGAAATGCTAAGTTAATACCCTTAGAAGCCGTAAGAGCTTCATTCATTGCAAATGCCATTGCAACATTACATAATTGTTTTTCTCCACCGCTAAGTTCATCATAATCAATTATTTGACCATCCCTTTCAATAAGAGTAACAAATTCTTTTCTAGCAGTGCCCAAATCAATATTAAATTCAATCCTAAATCCCAATACCTCTGAATACTTATCAAGGCATTTATTTAAGAACTCAAGTGATGAATCAAATAGATAAGCCTTAATCCCATTATTACCCAATGGGTCATTAATTAACCAGTTATAATTCTCTAACTCTAACTCTTTATTGTGAAAGTCTTCATCAACCTTCCGTAAATTCTTCCTAATCTCCTTAAGTTTTTGTTTATACTTTGGAGACATGACCTTAAGCTTTTCTTGCTTGAGCTTAGCCAGGTCTTCGTCAATAGAAGCAATATCAGAAGCAATATCATCACAGTCTGATTTTAATTTCTTATACCTATCATTTACACTACTAAGTTCTTCCAACCTTTCTAATGCCTCCTGATACTCCTTATCGTATTTATCAAGGTCAGAGAACGCTTTATATATTGATTTGGCATCACGTAATGCACGTTTGTAGTGACCTTCTTCTAACTGTATTACTAATTCTTTAATTACTTTCTTAAGAGGTACATTTGATAAATTCTTGGCATCTTTTATCTTACCCCTCAAATCAAGGATTAGTTCATTTTGTTTTTTAATCTTTATCTGAAGCGAAGCATCTACTTCATCCTTGATTTGTTTTTGTTTTTCAATTAGTAGCTTAGTTAGCTTTTCTCTATCTTGCTTTAACTCTCTTCTTTCTTCTTTGATTTTTTGCTTGAAGGATTTTTCTCTATCTCTCATATCGAAGTAAGCTTCCTTGTTAGCCTCTAATTCTTTCTTAAGCATTTGAGACTCATGCTCTACCTCATTTATTTGAGATATCAAGTTATTTTTATCTTGTAATGCAATGCCTTTAGCAAGGTTTAAGAACTCTAAATCAAATACTTCTTCGAATATCTTTTTCTTATCCGAATTAGATTCTTGTATAAGTCTCCTTATGCCTTGGCCAAACATAATTGAATTCATAAACAGAGTATAGGACAAACCTATTTCTCTGTTTATGGCATCTTGTATTTTACCTTTCCCTTTTATATCAATGATATCACCATCCTTGATAAATATAAGTCGGTCTTTACCTTTAGCCCCATCATCAAGTACTCCCTCATACTTTTGACATCTTATTATCTTATAGGTATGTGAGTCTTTTTGGAAGTATACTTGTACCTTAGTACCCTTGTAATCTTTAGGCCTTACTTGCTTCCAAGTATTTACCTCAGAAACACCCTTTAGGTTTTTCCCATATATTGCCCATACCAAGGCAGAGAGAATAGTTGATTTCCCTTTCCCATTTGGTGCCTTGATAAGTATGGTACAAGTTGGGTTTAATTGTAGGTGTAAGGATTCTATTGAACAAAATCCTTCTGCCTCTAAGTTTAAGAACGTTAACATGATTCAGCCTTTTTAAGTGTTTCAATTAATAGATTAGTTTTAACCTCATCTTTAATACCTTTCTCTCTTAGGTATCTCTTTGCTAGAGACTTCTTAGAAAGTTGCTTAGTAATCTTATGTTTATTATTAACTGGAGTACTAGCTTTTTGGGGAATTACCGTATAATAATTACCATCATCCTTAATATCCTCTTCCCTTTCTACATCGATAAATTTCGGAAACCTTTTTAATTCTACAAATTCCATGGATAGGTCTGAATAAAGTTTCCAATATCCAAGTTTACAATTTTTATCTGTCCTTCTTTGTTGATAAGGGGCTCCTATCATATATACTTTCTTTGAAAGTCTTTGGGGTTTGTGTATATGCCCACATAATACTAAATCAAATTTATTCAGAGTATTTACATTGAGATTTTCTACTGAGTTTATTTCCCTGCCATCAGTATCTTTTGCTCCTGGATAGTCAGTATGAAGCATAAGTATATGCTTACATCTTTTCTTATCTCCTACTAACTTAATCTTATTAAGATATTCGGATAAGCCAATGTTATTATCAATATAGGGAACTCCATATATATAGGTATTACCTATATGAACCCTTTTTAGGTCTATATTTTTCAAAAACCTATATATCCCAGAAAAAAAGATATCCCAAGAAAAAGAGGGTTTATCTATTCGGTTAATTCGGTTTAGTGTATGATTTCCGGATATATTATACATAATCCAGTCTTTTTCATCAAGCTTCTTAAATTCATCATGTAGAATTTCTGCTAGTTCACTAGAAATTCTATTTGACTCATGTAATAAATCACCACAAAATAAAGCAGGAACCTGATACTTCATACATTCATCGGATATAATCCTTAACACCTTAATAGCAGTATTAAGTCTAGTTTCATATTTTCCCCAAGAGTGTAAATGGAGGTCTGAAAATACGATAAATCTTAGTTTCTTAAGTGGGCCATTTAGATTACCATCTTTATAAGCTTGTTCTGTATTTTCAGAATATGTACCCCAATAGAGATTATCTACCCAATTATGAATTCTTATATTATCCCTATGACATACACATGGCTTATTTAAAGGATTAGATATATAAGCTTCAGCTACTAACCTATGGATATAAGCTCTTCTTAATAGGTTTAATTTACGGATTTTTAATACGGCTTGTTGATACCCATTAGAGCGAGTGTATATTTTATTTTGATGATATTCATCTGTTAATCTACCCTTTTTGTCATACCTACTATATAACAAACCATCCCGGGTAATGTGATACCCGGGAAAGCCTTTTATATTATCAATCATTACTTCTTTCCCCATATCCTATCTAAATGGTAATTGATTTGTTCCGTTCTCATACCTAAATTGAGCTCAGATATACAAATAGTGGGTATTTCCCAATTTGCAAGCAATTCCCCCATAAGAGATGATATCTGAACTTGGAAGAATCTGTTAAGTATTCTCTTACCATTATCTTCCATTGACCAATGCTTATAAGTATCTAGATTTAATGGTAAGAAGATTGCTACATCACATTGATCTTCCATTAAAGTCTTACATTGACAGAAAAAATGTTCCATTTCACATTCTGGTAAAGTTCTTGATTGCTTATACCAAAAATAAGCAGCCAAATCTGCATAACTCCTATCAGTTACGAAATATTCTCTATCCTTGAATAACCTATTCCTTTTGTTCAGAAGTTGAAAATCTGCTTTATACATTGCCTCCGAACCGAGGGATAATATTTCATTATGTGATACCCCTTCAGTAGCAGGTAATAAATCTGACATACTACCAGAAATAAAAGGTAGATCTTCTCTCTTAGCTACATACTTAGCTAAAGTAGTTTTCCCTATACCAGAGGGACCCACAAACATAATTCTCTTACTCATGATGTAATGCTTTAAATGGTTTTATAAATTCATTTGTCAAAAATGATGCTAAAGAGTATTCGATACAAAGCTCTTTGAATTTCTCATACTTAAACTTCTTCTTTGACTTAATTGGTAACTTATCCAATGGATTATGTCTTACAAACCAGAAAAGGTCGATTAACTGTTCATTCCTTTTCCATATTTGAAGATATTCTTTGTTCTTACTCTGGGCAATAAACTTCTCAATTCTACCCTCATCAAGGATTTTCCTTGCTTTTACTGGGCCTATACCCGGGAACCCTGGTATATCATCGGAAGTATCTCCAACCATTGCAAGGTACTCTACCGTTTCATGAGAATGATAACCGAATAATTCTTTGCAGTTATCCATTCTTATCATCTCATCTTTTCTGGGATTATATATCCTCAGGTTATTTGATAGCAACTGGTTAAAGTCTTTATCCGATGATATAAGTATCATTTTCTCGGATTGGAATTTTTTAATTGCAAGGTATGCTAAGAAGTCATCTCCTTCATATACTGTAGATTTCTTTTTATCGAAGATATAATTAATTCTTAGCATACCCAGCATTTTCATTATAATTGCCTTTTGCTTTTGCAATGATTCGTAATCTACAGATATATTTTTTCTATGTCCCTTGTAATTGGGCAATAACTTCGTCCTTACTGGTGAATGACCATTATCGAATGAAATATAAACCTCATCCGGTTCGAACCTTGTAAGATACATATGTAGAGATTTGAAAAATCCGAATATTGCCCCACTCGGTTTGCCATCGGTAGATTTAAGTTTTTCGAACTTATGAAAAGACTGATGGAGAATATTCTCCCCATCAATCAGTAATATTGTTTTCTTGCTCATCGTCCAAAATCTAATTCATAAAGTGAAACTTCTTGAATCTTTTCCTCTCCAAGATATACATCTAAATAATTCTCTGGTTGGCTATAAGCATCTAGATACCTAACCCTAGATTCCATTCTCAAATTTTTCTTAAGGTACTCTTTAATTACTTTCTCTATACCTTCTACCTCTTTCTTATTCATCGTCTTCCTCCTCCTCTTCTGAATCTGAATAGTTTTCATATTCTACACCATCGACTGGGAATATATTTGTTTCTATCTTCTCCAGTTGCTTTTTAGTAGTACCTATGGTATTTACTCCGGCTTTCCGTAAAAGTTTTCTACGAAGTTCATCGTCTTCTTCCAAAAGCTTTTGGAATTTCTCTTCCCCTCTTGCAAGAGTTTTCCCTTTCAATTTATACCCACCAGTAGTTTTTTCGATTACATCGGTATCTACTAATACATCCTCTAAAGCATAGCATCTATCAAATCCAACCTCATGGAATTTAGGGTTGAAATATACTGGGCATTTACTAATTGTAGGTCTAGGAGGAGCAACCTTATTTTTAATAAGTCTAATTGTGACAAGTTTTCCAGCTTTCCTTTCTTTCCCATTTTGTTTGATGGTAACAGACCTTCCCGAATAGAAAGCAGCTCTGATTGAAGCATAGAATTTGAGTGCAGCACCTCCTGTAGTTGTTGTGTTATCTTTTCCAAATCCGACATTTAAAGCAGTTCTTAATTGGTTAATATAAATCTGAGATACTCCCAGCTTGTAGAATAACTCACTTCTGATACGGAAGTATTTGTAAAGAGCCTTTGCTCTACCTCCCATTTCTGCTTTACCATCAACCATCTTAGCATCTATATTATCTGTACAGTCTGTAGCTGCAATAGAATCAATTACTAAGAGTATCGGTTCATTGTGAGTTAATTGAGAACGTAAATATATTGCTAAGTCTGCCACTACGTCTGCAATATATTCAATACGGGTATCATTAACAATGGTTACTCTTGCGGGGTCTACCCCATTTATTTCAGCCCAAGAATTCATCCAGGATTGTTCAGCATCTACCCATATCACATGACCTCCAAGTTGTTGAGTAGCATAAGCAAAGTTATAAGCCACCAAAGATTTACCAGAGGATTCTTCTCCAGCAATCTCTACGATTTTACCATAAGGAATACCCTTACCAAATAAGTAGTTCAGAGCAAAGAAAGTAGATGGTATATATAAATCAGTATCAGTAACTTCTGAAGCTAATTTAATCATACTTCCATATTTCTTTGCCATCTCATTTGCTGTTGGTACTTTTAAACCAACCTTAGATTTCTTTGCCATAATGTAATGTCTTTAAACTAAAGAAGGTGATAACAGAACGAATCTAATTACCACCTTCGAATGAAACCATATTACTAACCCTTAAATATCCGATTTGTATTTTCTTTTCTTTTTCTTGGGTTCATCATCTTCCATGTAATGGTCTTTGTGAACTCCCTTTTTCTTTTTCTTCTTGGATTTATCATCATCATCGTCATCCCCATGGTCTTCGTTTAGATACTGTGAAAGTAAATCTTCCAACTCATCATAGGATTTGATTTGAGAACGAACTATCCCCTCAAGGTCAATTGTACCTTGATATTTCTTGTCCAACTTAGTTGGTTTGCAAGCACGGGCAGAATAAGTGGTATCTAGTTTACCAGACCCGGAACGAATTATCTTGATATCGTATCCAGTTTTTAGATCTGTCATATCACCTGCCTCATCTTCATCAAGGTAAAGGTCAATGATATCCTGGTATACTGAGCGAGGAACTAAAACTCCCTTATCTTTGCCTTCGTAATCTACCTTACTACCCTTTTCATCTGAGTAAATGATACCACCGATAACATATCTTCTTCTTGGTACCAGGTTCTTGGCAAGTTCCTTGTCATCTTCATCCTTGGAGTTTTTCAATTCTTGGTATTTCTCCATGAATGGGCAAGGTTCATCAAAAGTAGCCGGAGATATAACTCCTCCCAAATTGCCACCCAGGTAGAATTGAATAATTTCGATACCCAATTCTTGGTCATCACCCGGAGATTTAATTCTCATCCTCAGAGTTCCCTCTTTTGGATATACTAACCCACTACCATTTCCCTTGGATTCTAGCTGTTTCTTTCTAGCTAGCATCTTTTCTTTTGTAGAAAGTCCCTCTGATGAAACTTTCTTTTTCTTCTTGTCTTTTATCATAATGATTAGTTTTAATTATTCGGTTCTGAGTAAACTACTTCGTTCATACTCAATACGGTAAGAACGTTTTTCTCTAAGATCTTTTGAAGAGCAGGAGATAATTTATCTGTTTCGAATTCAAGTTCTTTACCCGCATACAAACCATAGGTAACTATCCTACCTATGCCCACCAATTCCCGATAGGTTTTATATTCTTCTGTAATCTCCCCACTCTTTACTACAACTCCTTTACGAGGAACTCCCTCTTTTACTTGTTCAGGGATAATCAAACCCGATTTAGTTTGGTTTACCTCCTTTGGAGATAAAATAAGTACCCGGTTTTCTGTAGGGCATCCAGGTAATTCTTGATTAAATTTCTCAGCCACAAGAGGTGAGATAAATGTCATTGAATAATTCATATTCTGATACTGTTTTTAAAAGTTAGTAATTATTTATAGTTCAATAGGTTAACCCTTTCTTAGGTTCGCATTAATAGTTCTTAATATATTTTCGCGTGACTCATAACATTTACAGATAGTTATGAACTTATTTGCTTTTTCTACAGCTTTTAAATACCTTTCATTGATAGAAGAGTATTTCTTGTTAAGGTTTGCCTTATGAGATACATATTCGTTATTCCATCTTTCATTAGCATCCTTATAATATAACCAGGCATTCGAATAAGCTTCTTCTTTTTCCCTTGCTAGAGCATCCCTTTCTTTTATATATTTATCTCTCAAAGAAGCAAGTACATAATAACTAGAAGGAGATTCTCGTAGCTGAGAATTAATGATATTCTCATTGATAGATAATTCCTTTTGTATATCAATCTCAATAAGTTTACCTTCAAATTTAACCTTTAGTTTTTTCAGTTCCGTCTTCATAAACTTCTAATAGGTTTTTAAAGTCTTCTTTACTAAATTCTCCTTTGCTTATTGCTTTAGTTACTTGAGCAAAAGCCATTTGATAAGAGAGTTTCATACCGGGCAAATTAAGAAGAGATTTATAGATGCTTATCTTATCTACCAAAGCCATTAATCTTAAGTCGCATAAGTTATCAGTACCACCTCTATCTAGTAATGCTAAAAATGCAGCCCAATAAATATGGGTGGCATCTTCATAAGCAAGTTTACCATCCTCATCTGTAGCCATTACTTTAAAAGCTAATCCCTCTAAAGTAGTAAGATTAGTTTGTACTTGAGATAACTGAGTCTTTAATCGGTTAAGTAACATTTTTTCTTGTCCACTCAACCTTAGATTAACTACATCTAAGTACTTAAGTAAGTTTTCGATAGAATAACCTAAACACCCTGCAACCATATAAGTAAGGGCAGTTAATTTGCTTGCATTATCAATCTCTTTCTGTGTTGCCATAATTCCATAAATTTATATTATTTATGTAGACATAGTATCTTCTCTTTTCGATTCTGTTATAATGGTTGATACAGATTCTGAATGCTTCAGATTAGTTTTACAATTAGGGCATTGTACTATCCTAAAATAATCTCCAGATTTATTATAAACCCCAAAAGTTTCACTGGTATCATATTCAAATTCGCAATCACATACTGGGCATTTAGCCCTCCATACTGTGGGTCCGTTCAAAATCTTTTTCATAACGTTTTCTTTTCTTAATATATTTATATACTAACATGGGTGATATCCCATACTTCCTAGCAAGTTTTGCTTTTATCATACCAGTATCATACTCATAAAGTAATTGAAGTATATCGGGTCTACTTAACTTTGTATCTGAAAATTTAAACCTACCATCTCTAATACATTGTTGAGTATTTTCCTTAGCAGTACCCCAATATAAGTTCTTATAATGATTATGAGTTCTTATATTATCCTTATGACATACATACTTATGATTATTTGGGTTTGGTACATATACTAATGCTACTAATTGATGAATGTTATAAGTGTACCTATATCCATTCGTATCCCTAATAGAAACTATAACATATCCGTTATTTTTAATTCGATTAAGGGATAATTTTACCCAACCTTTACCCTTATAATTAGAATATACCTTACCATTCTTGGTAACATGGTAATTAGGGCAACCAATGCAATCTAAGTTTCCCTTTAAAATCTTCCTCATACTGCTTTATCTCTTTACTAAACAATTTAGGATAATCCTTAATGATTACATTCTTATACTTCTTATGTTCTTCCATATACTCCTCTACTGAGAAATCTGGTTGAAGCATCTTTCTATAATCATACCCAGGAATAAAAGGTAATTCTTCTGCCATTGACCTACCAATAGAGAAGTCCATTGACATATCTACATCATCCACTTGAAAACCAAAATATTTCTTAGTACTAGGGTTTCTCAATATATCCCATATTTTAAAAACAGTCCAAGTATTAATATATTCAGGCTTTGAGTAAAAATAGGCTGCATCATGAACAGTTGCTACTTCAAGCATACGAGGTAATTTACCTTGTCTCATTAACCAATAAACAAGGATAGCTCCAAAATTAGTCATATTTGCTGCAGCACCTTGACATGGGAAATTAAGTCCCAAACGGATGGCATAAGCAACTTCTTGTTTATCATTTGAGTATATTTGGGGTAATCTTCTCTTAGTACCAAATAACTGGGTATAATATCCATGCTTACGAAGGAATTTCTCTTGTTTCTCTTTGAACTTAAGTATCTTTGGGTGTTTCTTAAAGAACTCATCCATCTCCTTACGAGCTTCCTCTTTAGTAACTATAATACCAGCTTTTGGGTCTGATAATTTTACTGCTAGCAAAGCATCTCCAATTCCATAGATAAGCCCAAATGCAATTTGCTTAGCTTGTTTTCTTCTAGTCTTCCAAAGCTTATGGTCAGGGTGACTTTCGTCTTCGTATATTTTACTGGCTTCCTCAATTGGAACCCCATATTTTGCTGCTGCTATACCAAGGTGAGGGTCTACGCCCTTTGCAAATGCTTCCAGATAAGTTTCATCACCTGATAAATGAGCCATCATTCTTAACTCTGCCTGTGAGTAGTCGAATGCCATATATAGATAACCTGGAGGAGCTACCAATTGTTTCTTGATATTTGGGTCTACTGTTGTCTTTGGGATCTGCTGCATATTTGGGTCTGCAGAACTAAACCTATTAGAGTCAGTACCATGTATGTTATATCTACCATGTAATCGAGAATCATCTTGTACCTTTTCCCACCACCCATAAATATAAGTCTTATACATTTTCTCTAACCCTCTTAGTTCGAGAAGTTTATCCAAGAATATTGCCTTTGGTGAATCGGGTTTTTTAACTGTTAACCTTAAGTTAGTTAGGGTTTCTTCATCTGTACTTGGTTTACCAGAATCATTATCTTTAATTACATCGAAATGGAATCCATCCTCTGAATACATTAGCTTAGGCAAATCAACTGGGCTACCAAGGTTAATGGGTCTTATTAATTCCTGTTCCTTTTTAGTTGTAAATATACCTGCCTTGATATTCGATATTTTCTGTTCCCTTAATGCAATCTTTCGTTTGTCTTTTGGGTCATTATAATCTAACTCCTCAAGTTCAGCTTCGATAGATTGAATATACTTATCAATCTTTTCTTGGTTGTACTTCTTTTCGAATTTTTTTACTCTTGGCAAGTCATATATTGCTTGTCTAGCAGCATCTATTTTTGGTTTATATTCTTCCAGAAGCTTTTTATTGAACTCAGTATCTAGATATAATCCCTCTTTCTCTACTGAGGTGAGTACTCGTGAATTACACATAAATAAATTACGGAATACCGAATACATACCCAAATCAATCAACTTCTTTTCAAAGAATAACATTAACCTAAGAGTATAATCCGTATCTTGACAACCGTAATGGCAAAGTGGGTCTAATTCCTTTTTATCCCATGGTATCTTATCAAAGGCATCTTGCTTTTCATAATTACCATACTCTGGTAAATACCTTCTTACCATTGACTTTAAGTCATGAGGTTTTTCCTCGTTGAGAACATATTTAGCAAGCATCCCATCTAAACATGTACCTCTGTAGAATATATGATACTTCTGGTTTACCTGGTCGTCAAATTTCCAGTTCCATGCAACCTTAGTTATCTCATAATTCTCAATTACTTCTTCCCCAAATTTCCTTAACATCTTTTTCCAATTCCAACCTGGTGAAGTATAAGCTTTTGTTTCGAAATGGTCTAAAGGGATGGAAGCACCAAACCCAGGCATCCAAGATACAGAGAGAATTGTAGGTTTAAAACTCTTATTATAAATAGGTTCTGCATTCGTTTCATAGTCACAGCAAGCATAACCCGTAGCTTTACAACAAGCAATAAGTTTCTTAAGCTCTTTCTTGTTCTTTATAATATGATACCGTGTTTCCATATTTTAAAATAGAAAAAGGGACATACCCACCTATAGTAGATACATCCCTCATTATTAGTATTTCTCTTGTAAGTCTTCCAGATTAGATGCTAATGCTAACCAATCTTTCTTATAAGCATGGAGGGAATCAATAGTATGATACAGATAACCGGGTTTAACTCCAACCTCGTTAGCTACGTATTTCATAAGTCTCCATGCAAGGTATACATCATTACCAAAGTGAGTAACAAAGTCCGAACTTCTTTGGTGATAGCAAATGTGTAATACCTTTTCTCCTTTACCATTCTGACGGATAAGGAAGTCATAATACATAGAGCAGGGTATACGTCTACTACCATCATACCAATCAGTATCTAATCCGTCCATATCACCATTGAATATTGGTAATACTGCTTTACGAGTGTTATTATCGTCCTTCAGTAATCTTATCAAGGGTTTAATAACATGGATGATTCTCTCATTATAGGTATAATCAAATTTACCATTTACCAAGAACTGTTCCCATAAATCTTTTCTTAATTCCCAAGCTTTACCTGGATTAATTATATCAGAGGTATCAATCCTTTCTTGAAACTCGGCATCTGCCCATTCTCTTGAATGAGAGAATACGAATAACCATACCGGGTCTCCCAATGAAGTTAAGCAATATTGTTGGCAAATGAGTTCTTTAGTAATAAAATCCTCATTACCTTCAATGACTTTATTTTGATAGGTCTTTGGTTTTACAAGTTGACCATAACTGTTGAGTTCTCTGCCCATTTCGGACATTAACTCAAAACTGTTAGAATATATCCTCATATTATATAAATATTTAACTGTATGACATTGTAGAATTAACCCAGGTCATATGCCAGTAGAGAAATACAAAATTATCGAAATCCTCTACCTCTTTCATTAACAAGGGTATATCTGGTTCTGCACCGTTCTTTTTAATCTCTAAAACTTGGTAATAGAATTTGTTTACTAATCCTATCCGCTTCTGATTTAAAAATTCCCTAGCTTCCATTGTTGTTCTTTTGTTTTAAAAGTTTCTTCTTATAGGCTTTACGTTGAGAGTAAGAAATTACATTCTCGGGATATTCAATATCTTCGTATTCAAGAAGTAATTCTTTTGCTTTCATTGATTTATATGTTTCTTCATATAAATCTGGTCTGAGCACTTTAAAACTTCTAAAGAATACCTTGAATGAAGAGAATTCCTTCTCTGTACCCTTTTGGAATTTCTTCCATATTTCTTTTATTCTCTTATTCCAAGCATTCTCTTCTGCCCCATTAAGTACCTTCTTCAATGGCTTATGGGTATGATACATTAGAAGTGTCTCCACATTTCCGTACATTTGAGTCGCGAATAGGTTGATTTGTACTGACTGATCCGGACCATATACGTACTCTGACATCCGTTGAATTAATAGGAAATCGAATATTAACCTCTTGGTAATCTCCGAAGCCCGAACTACCATTGTAATAACTGGGATGTCCTCCCCGAATCGTTTTGAAAAAGTCGCTGCTATTAGACATTGCTTTCCGTTATCATGATGATTGTTAAACATATAGGTTATATTGTAATTCTGATTGTACTTATTTCTCAGTACTCTCAGTTTACTACGCAACAAGTCAAGCTTATTAAAGTCTATGTAGTTATTCAATAAGCTAGTCCACTTAGTTTCTTTATAATTGAAACACCGCCCATAATCAAATTCTGGGTCTACCCAAGCTTTTCGTATCTTTATAAATACATTATACACTACTGCTACCCCACTATTGGCAATAGCCCCCTTTGCAAATAAAGCAGGCTCTAATCTTAGGAATCCCTCATTGAGTTTTTCCCATGCCTCTTGTGAAGTAGCAAATTCTAACGAATGGAGGGACTCCTCCGGATTAAGTTGAAGTCCCGGTAACCTAGAGTTCCAACCACTCATTTTACTACCTCCCCTTTTACTCTTCTTACTATCCTACTCATATTCTTACAATTAAATTTAGTTGATAATTCTTTTAACGTAAACTTACCCGAATCGTATAATCTTACTACCTCCCTCATTTGTTCGAGGGATAGTTTAGAACTAAATTGACCTTTATTCCTACCTTCTCTCATCATCTGTTTGGTATTCTCTTTATAGGTACCCCACTTTAAATTACTCACTTTATTATTTAATGGGTTATTATCGAGGTGCATTACTACTGGTAAATTATCCGGATTAGGTATATAAAGGGTAGCCACTAACCTATTCAACCTTTTTATATGTGACCTTTTAGTCTTAACATTATAGAGATGAACATGTGGATACCCTTTTGGACTAATATACCTTTTCACTTTTATCCATTCACCATTTTTAAATCTCCAAAGAGTTCCTTTTCGATTTAAGTAATGTCCTGGGTAACCTGGTATATTGTCTTTCTTCATGTTAGTAATTTGTTTTTTGTCTCCAAAGGTTAAGTCTTTGTTTCTTAAAGAATAACCTATAGATTGATTCATCTGAAAATCCCTGGATACCCAAGAATCCCATATATAGATAGAAAGCTTTTACCAAAGAATATTGAAAGTCTAATTCCTTAGTCATTACTTGGGTTTGTTTCCAGGGTCTACACTTAAGAAGATTCCTTGCAATATTCAATTCATATACTACATTGAATAATAATACCTTCTCTTCTTCATGAGATGCTTCACTTAAGGTATTAAACCCAGGAGTATAATCTTTTACAGATTCATGGTCTTCATCAATCATATTAAACCGATTAACTAAACCAATACTACCTTCTGTAACCATTGCCATACCCAAGGTAATTACGTCCTTCAATTCTTTTACTTTGAAGTCAGAGTAATCAATTACATAAGATGTCCCCCATGAGAAGATGTCTTCTGGTAGTATATTTGCAAAGTGGAACAAAGTGAATAGAAATCCCAAAGCATCTCCCTGTTCTTCATTGGCATTTTGCAAATGATTAAGTACTTGAGTATATTCATCTTCTGTTAGCTGGTCAATATTCCATCCCCACTTGTGGCATATCTTTACTACCTCAGAGGTAGATTCATAACCCTCCATTAGTTCTTCGATAACCCTGGCAATAAAATCCTTAAGAACTACCTGATTTTGGTGATTATTGATATCAACTGGGTAATCCGGTAACTTTTCTATTTGCCTGTAGCCGTCTAATTGTTCTAACGAAAGAGAATACATTGATTGTAAATACGTACCTACTTCTAAAGTAGGTACTGTTTCCTTAATATTTCTGATATCCATGTTTATTTACTTCCTGTTGAATTAAATCCACCTTCACCTCTTGTTCCCCACATTTGAGATTCAGAATAAAACTCTTCTGATTGAATCTCTTCAGGTTCTGTGAGATAGATTGGTACATGAATAAATTGGGTTGCTTTCTCATCTACTCTTAGAGTCTGTATTACTCGACTGAGATTGATTATACCGATATGAATCTCTCCTACATAAGGAGAATCTACAATCTCGGCAGTATACAGAAGACCTCTTTTAGAAGCAAGCCCAGACTTATTAGCTGCCATAAGCATTGACTCTTGAGGTTCAATAAGAGGTTTAATACCTGATGGAATAAGGATTCTCCCTCCCGGATAGATTTGAATGTCAGTTACGAAGTTGGTAGTTGTATTTACTCCCAATACAAAATCTGGAGTAAAATGATTTAGAGACTGGTTTGCCTCGATTTGAATTAATTGTTGAGGGTCTAAATTTCTTGGGATATAGAAATCTAAACCTGCATCACCTGCATTACCTCTCGATGGAGTCTTTACGTCTCTTACTTTAATAAATCTGAATCTGTTCATAATATATTACATTTTTTTAAAAGTTGTCCAAAGGTTAATCCTCGTTGAGGAGTTACTCCGAGTGAATGACAGAATCTTTCTACGTCATATTCACCCTGCATAAACAAATCAGCAAGAACATCATCTTGCCGTACATAATAATTTGGGTTGTTAAGATATAACTTAAACATTGCCCATATCATTCTTAACTTACTGACCTTTCCCATTGCATTCTCTATAAAGTTCTCTAATACGTTTCTTTGGTACTTCGAATTTCTCAACTGTCTTTGAGATAATTTCTTTTCTGTCTTTCCCTTTCCGAATCAAGCCTCGGATGTATTTCTTGATACCAACCGTGTCTTCTAATACATCCAAATCTTTGTATTGATTCTTCTGTTCTAGCTCTTTCCTTGTGATATTCAAGTTCTGAGACATCTTGAATGCACATAGCTCTGAGTCTCCGCATAGCTTACACTCTTTAGTTGATAGGTCATACCCAATACCGAAGCAAGGGTCTCCATTAGTTCCCAGAGTACTAACATCTATGGGAGTAAGGATATCTTGCTTCGATAAGTCAGGAAGTTGTTTCTTTTTCTTAGCCATTATATGTCTTTTTTACGTTTATAATAAATGTATATCTCACTGTTATCTTCTATGGGAACATAGGAATAACCGATGTTATTAATAAATAGTTCCCTAAGTTTATATAATTCTTGGTATGAATTTCTATCATGGCTCTCTTGACATACTTTGACTACCATACCATTACTCCAGTACAAACAAAAGAAATGAGTAAAGCATTCGGGAGTATTTTGAAAAGTTTCCAAGCTTGATATCCATATCAAATCTCTACAGTTGAATACATGTTTAGGATTATGTACCTCCCCAACAACAAGAGATTTAAACCATTCCCTAATCTTCTTCATCATAAGTGTAATTAATGTGTTTACAATTGGGACAGACCCATTCTTTGAAATGCCATCCCTTAATTTCCAAATCCTTTTTATGAAAACGTTTCTTACATGAATGACATTGATAGCCATCCTTAGAAAGTATGAAGTCTAAAGCGAGTATTATTATTATCATAATAACAACCGCTGTAATTAAAATATATTTCTCCATCACTGAAAGCCTTTGATTTTCTTTTTAGTGTTATTGGGTTTCCTTAAAAGTACCCAGCAATAAATACCGGATGCAGAGATTTGGATTATCTTCCAACCATCTGATAATAGAGTAGTTAGTTTAGTATCATCCTCATCTCTGATACATATTAGTTTATCATTATTCATAATGCCTATATGCTTATTAATTGTAATCTTCTTTTCCTCCTACGGAGAAAAAGTAAATACTCATAGTACTTCTAGTTAACTCTTAATAAGGCTATGGTTAGGATGTTTCTTCCATAGCTTATCTAACAGTATTACTTTCAATTCTTGTCTCTGATAATATTGCTTTCTATGCTTACCATGCCTATCTAAATAAGGGCCAGGATAATGAAGGTCATCCAGGTATACTTTCTTTTTCGATTTATCGGTTCTTACCAAACGACCAAGAAACTGAATAGATTTTTCCTGACTATCCATGCTTGCTGCATTAAGTAAATACCTAAGCTTAGGAAAGTTTTTACCTCGAGCAATGATTGTAGTTGATACCAGGATATCTATTTTGCCTTCCCTAAAATCCTTCATTATTTGTTGTCTTAACTTAGAAGGAGTATTAACATGCACATAGGCAATATTATAGGCATCGCCCAGTTTCTTTTTAAAGAATTTATATAGATTTTCACAATGTGCAATATGCTTGCAAACTACGAGAGCAGGGTATCTGCCTTGATTAAGGTTCCATAGTAATCTATTATAAGCCATTAACCAAGCTGTATAACAATTGGTGATTGAATCATCGTATATTTCCTTATAGGAAATACAATCAGATTCCCAATTACCATACCAGGGTTTACCAGGTACCATCTTTACAACGGTTTTTGTTGAGTAACCCTTTTTGATAGAATCCTTAAGTTTAAACTCGGCAATCACTTTACCAAAGAAACATTCAAGGTTCATATTCTTAACCCTATCCTTAGCAAGCTTACTCATATAAATCGTACCAGATAATCCTATACGAATTCTGGTATTAAATAACCGAGTGATTACATTCTGATATTGCTTACTACCTCCTTGGTCAGCCTCATCTATAAGTACCATATCTATTTGAGATAATTCCTTTTGATAGAATCTCATATTTCTCGAAATAGATTGAACCATACCTATAGTAAAGTTACTCCAGTTTAAAACCTTGCCTTGAACAAAAGTGATATCTTCTCCGGGAAGATATTGCTTAAATTCTTCTCTAGCTTGATTTAACCAATCCGAATCATTAGTTATTAGCAAAGTCTTTAACTGCTTCTTATAGGATAAATATAAAGACGACATGATAAGTGTGTTATGAGATATGAATCCATTAGATAGGTAATTATGATACTTAGGTATCTCCATATCATAACATGGGTATTTATCTAAGATTTCTATCTTATCTATTTTATCCCAATAACAATTACTAGAAATATTTAGTAATTCTGTAGCTTTATCATTATTAGAGCCTAAGAATTCTACTAAACAATTAAAAGCAGTTAAAGTTAATCTATTATGATGACTTACCTGTGTACTTATAACTCTACCATAGGTTTTTCTAAACTTACCTTTTTCTTTCCAAGAAAGCTTATCATAAAGTTCTTTAGCAAAATTACTAAAAGGTAGTTTATTACTGTAGTTATTCCGTTGAGAATTGCTAGGAATACATTTTCTTTCAATCCTCATGGGTATTATTTCTAGAAACTCATCATAAAATTCGCTATGAATAGTTATTCTATAAGCCATACTCTCTTTACCATTACATGAAGTCTTCTTGGGTTTAAGACAACAAGCTATTCCTAAAGATAATAAAGCTTGTTGTACTCTACGAGCATTTTCAAGATTTACAGTAGTAAAAGATAAGGATCTTCTACCATGAGATGATGAATTATGCCCATCTGTATCAAATAAACCTGCTATATAATTCCTTAAGTCATCATAGGAAGCCTGAAGAATCTTATCGGGTATGTACTTTTCATGGGCAGTACCAATTAATTCTGGATATTCCTCTTGAAGTAGTTTAGCAAAATTAGTATCGGATTTAGATATATGAAAACCTTTAAATCTTTTGTGGGGTTTTATTTCTACAGGAGTTTTACAGATTTCATCCATAGTAGCTTTAACTACTTCGGCTACTTCTATATCTTGACCTGATATAGATATGTTTATTTGATTTTTAGAAACTTGATGAATATGACCATCTCCGGATAAAGCTCCCAAAGTATAGCTAAGGTTTTTACCTATGGTATTTTTAGAATGAGTATATTCTAAGGAGATAGGTAAACAATCCCCTTTCTTTAAATCCTTGACATATACCCATTGTAGATTATCTCCATAATAAGTATATAATCTGTGATTTTCATATCCACAGATTAGAGTATAACCCTGAGAAGTAGTTATCTTTACTACCTTAATCTCATTATAAACTCCTGCATTGGGTTTTACTAATACACCTTCTTTAGTAAGGACTTTACCTTTATATCGTATCTTACCTGTTTCAGAAACGATTTTTTCTATAGGTAATAACCCATCCTCAGTATGTATTAGGGTACCCTTACCGGTGCATTTACCTGCATTAACAGTGTAATCTAAAACTCCAATTTGGAAAGGTACTTTACCTACCTTATTATTGATTACTGCTTTAACAGCCTTCTCTTGTTCTGGTCTTAATTTATATTCTCCTATCTTCGTAACAACTTTACTGACTTTAGGTAAAGGTTGTCGCATATCTACAACTTTAGGTTTAATTCCGTACTCAGTACACTTCTCATATACTGCTGGAAGTAAACCTATTTTAAATTCACCATGCTTGTTAATGTAATGAATCTTGCCGTCCCAGTTCTGCATACCTCTTTGCCTTGTACGTAAGTAGAAAGCATTTGGATGTCTAACCGAAAATTCCTGGTAGAGTTTCTGTGCGAACTTAAGAGGTAAGTCCAGTTCGCACATATTTCCGTTTTGTATTATTATCCTACTCATTTGATAATTACCGTTACACCTTTAGTAGCTTTATCCATTCCCATTGCTTCCTTGAGAAGTTTAATATGATGTTCCTCATCAGCAACCAACTTATTCAATAAGTACATTACATCATCATAATCTGCCCGGTCATCGTGTAAGGCTACGTTATTCATAATCTTCTTGTAATGACCGATAGTTTCTATCTCCGAATCTAAGGCAATCTTCAAAGCACTTTCAGGAGAAAAACCCATTTCCACTTTAGGATAGATATCCATAACCGGATTCTGTTCATAAGGGTCTGCCTTTTGTAGAAAATCTGATAACTTGTCGTAGTGTCTCATTTCTACCAAACCAATACCAAGCATTAACTCTGCAATTGGGTCAAACCTTGATGACTGTTGGGTATACATCAAGATAGCACTAATCTCGGAAAAAGGTTTATCCTTTAGTGCATCTTTAAACATATCAACAATTTCATCTGGCCAAGGTTCGATATCCTTGAAATCTGGATAGTCTACCGACTGGTCTGAATACTTGAGGACATCAATAAAAGCATTTGCTGCATCCTCTACTCTGTTACCTAAAAATTTTAAAGCTTTCATAACGTTATGTTTTTAATTATTAATCTTATCCCAGAGTGAGCCTTCAACTTGAGGTTCCTCTAAGGATTTTTTATTCTTATTTTTATATAAATACTTATTATACCTTTCTACTGCTTTATCGGTATATAACTGAGCAATATCTGGTAGACCATTACACCATGCTAGAGATTCAAACTGAGCATCTATGAAATCCTTATAATCCCAACCTTCTTCCTCTAAGAAGGCTGCTACATAAGCAAAGTGAACATACTTTTCAGGATTCTTTTCATATGATTCATATATACCAGTTGCTTTAGCAATCTTACTTACAAAGTAATCATGTACCTTAGCAGTGAGTTCTAAATCTGCTGACTGTAATTTAATCTCGGCTTCTGTTTGATTAGTAATGTTATCCTGCATGGATATTAACCTTTGCATAACATTACGATAATCTGTCATCCTCTTTAAACCAGTCTCAATGTATTTAATAAATCCTTCCCGAGTATCAAATTTAAAATCCTCACAAAAGGTATTACATATCTCAGCAAGCTTTTTACATAAAGCCCATTCCCTTGTATTACTTTCGTTTATTTTACGAACTCCTCTATGCTTTAACTTTATACGAGTTGCATATAAAATATCAGCAACAAGGGCAGCATCCCCCTTAGATGCTAGTAAAATGTTATTAACTCGCTTAGTATTCTTATTGTTAGAAACTAAGACTGCTCTATGATTTATTGCCTCCTTTCGAGCAATAACAAAAAAAGCCTCAACTGGGAAATTATCTACCTCTAGGGTATTTAATATTTCCTCAAATTGAGACTTAGTTATATGGATAGATGGTTCACGCATAAATATATTATTTTATAATATAATAGGAACTCCCTATTTCAATGAGTTTCTGATTGATATCAATTCTTGATAACTTTGGTACCTGGTAGCATATACTAGCTTAAGTGTCTGACTTCTCCCTAAATCATTTACGTCTTTTCCGTCTGGTAAAAACACCACCTTGACTTTTTTATATGCAACAAGCTTGAGAGCCAAGTTGATGGCATATTCTTTTGCGTCTGGGTCCAGCAATATAATAAATCTTTCGCATGAGGATTTAAGTAATTCATTGACTTGATATCCAGATATAGCTTTACCCATTGTGGCAATTCCTCTATCTCCAATAGTAAGGGCATTGAGTGCACCTTCACAGATGTATACCGACCTATACATCTCCAACGCATCATAATTAAATATGATAAATTCTTTGCCAACTCCTGTGATATCTTTGTTAGGGTTGTTATACCGAGGACCTTGCCCGATAACATTTCTCGCGTTATAATATCTAAGTTGTCCTCTGTAATAAAAGGGTATAATGAGGTACCCAAAGTAAGCCCCCTTTGTCGCATAGCCAATTCCATGCTTAGACAACTCAGAGATGACAAAGCCACGGCTCTTGACATATCCTCTAATGCTTTTTGCAACTTGTGACTGGCCAAGGTTAAGGATTCTAAATCCTTCGGGTAAGTACAAAGGCTTAGCTTCTGCAAGTTCAACCTTTTCTTCGTGAAATTCAAGCTCATCAAATTTTCCACTATTTAAGAAATTAATTAGTTCATGGTATGTATCGAATCCTTCTATATCCATAACCAATTGAGAAGGATTCGGATGTTCATTACATCTAAAGCAATTGGTTCTATACATTGATAAGTTAACTCCCATTTTTAATTCCCTATGACAGTATGGGCATACTGGAAGTTTCATCCAGCCATGTTTATAATCAAATGCTCCAAGTCTTTTAATAAAGTAAGTCTTAAGTCTAGACTTAAACTGATTTGTTATTTTCATGGTTTCTAATTGCTTTACGAATTACCTTTCGGATTCTTTTCAAATCCTCAATATCTAAGTTACTGATAGAAGTTGTTTGCCAACCATTATGAGATATTTCTAAAGCTACCCCATCAGACCATCTATCTTTTACTACCTCTACTTTCTTTGTTTTCATAACTGTTATTTAATATATTACGAATTACCCTATCACCAACTCCAAATCTCTTTCCTAGAACCCTTAATAAAGTTTTGTTTACTTTCCATTTAGTAAACCCTAATTGGATTAGTTCAGATAGTAATGTATTATAATAAGCTTTTACTTTAGGTATATCATTTAAGTTTAATTTACGATGTATATTATCCTTACCCATTACTGAAATCAGATTATTACCATCCCTGATAGATTGGTATACATTTTCTTTCTGGGTACCCCATTTTAGATTCTTATAATAATTATTATAAATATCGTTATCTAAGTGCATTACTACAGGTAAATTATTGGGGTTAGGTACATAAACAGTAGCTACTAATCTGTGAACAAAAATCTTTGTAGACTTACCATCCCTATAAAGGGATACACTATAGTATTTGGGACGTTTCTTTGGTATTAGTGGGGTAAACTCATTACTTAATTTACCCCTACTTCCTCGGACATATCTTGAATATACGCTCCCAGTTTTAGAAACGTAGTATCCCATAAATCCTGGTATATTATCTTTCATTATATATCTCCTTGCTTTTTGTTATATTTCTCTATATTAGCATCTGGGTTACTAGAACTTTTTAGAGAATTATCTAGTTGTTCTCCATATACCCTGTCATATTCTTTTCGTTGTTCTCTAGTAAATTCGGTACACCGTTGAGTTTCTGTAGAGCATTTAAAAAGAGCTCTACCTGATGGTAGACCATCCCTTTGAACCACTATCTCGGCCCTTAATATATCATCCCTTTCTTCTTGTTCTGTAGCATTTAACCCCATAATTACTTGAGCATTTCTTACTATGGCTATAGAACCAGATATATCATTTTCATCATATCTGGTTTTTCTATGTTTTTTACCCTCTCTAGTAATATGATGTGCAGTCCAGATTATATCAAGTTTCATTTCTTCGGCTAAGTTACTCAAGTCTATATATACATTAGATATTCTTTCGAAATCTTCCCTATCCCCCGCTATTGATGCAAGTTTACCAGCGTAGTCAACCATAAGAACTTTAATATCGATTCCTTGATTACGAAGTTGAATTATCTTTTCCCTTATATAAGTGGTATTAGTAATCATTGCTGGTACACGCTCAACCACTAATTCAACTCCAAACCTTGCAAGTTTCCTTAAATGCTTTGCCTCAAGTTTATCATATTCACCCGAGTATAATTCCTTCTTGGTTTTATTAATACTGGATTGAATAAAACGGTCCATGATTTGTTCTTGGCCATTTTCTGTATCAATATATAATACTGACTTCTTCATTCTGAGATAACCTCTTGCAATGTTTACCATAAAGAAGGTTTTCTTTGCCTTGGGTTTATCTAGTATCACATTAACAGAATGCTCTGGATAACCTCCTGCATTAGTTAGTTCATTCAACTGCCTAAATGGGCAAGGTATAACTGAAGGTTCTGATTGTCTTCTAAACTGTCTCTCGGTAATATCCCGAATCATATATAAAGGTTCATCTTCTTTCTTAGATTTACTTTTCTGAAGTACCTTTTCAATCTTCCTCGAATACTCTTCGTATTGTTCGAAGTTATCCAAATCGAAGGAATCATTTAAGTTCTTCATCTCAACATAAGTAGAGAACTGATATATCTTTTCTTTTATATAATCAGAATCCGATAGGGGTATATGATAGAGATTACTTATTAGTTTATTGATATTGGGTATATCATCTTTAGTTACCAAATCCACATAGGTTTTAGATTCTAGTAACTCTTTTAATACTTCCTTTAGAATATTCTCAGAGGGCATTCTGCCTTGCTTCTTAAAATATTTTGATATACCCTCGAAGATAAGGGAGTGTTCTATGAGAACCAGGTAATTGGATTTAATCCTTTTGAGTACTAATCCTCCTTCCTTATCTTTTAAAACAAACCTGAGTATCTCGAACTGAAACTCAGGAGAAAAACTGAACTTGATGTTGTCTTTAAATTTCTTCATATCTATATTGCAATATTATATAAACTAATAGATTTTGATAGTACCGAGATAGTTCTAAGTATGTTGACATCTATCTAGAAACTACTAATCCACTACCTTAAGCTCCCGAATATTTAATATTATTATTTTATATAAGAAAAAATACTTATATTTGCATAACGAATATTTAAAAACATGGGAAAAAGTAAAGGAAATAACGGTTCAGAGCTTCATCGATTAAAACCTATGCAAGAATATGATGAAGCTACTTTCAACAGACTTTATAAAGTTTGTAAGCCAGTAATTAGAAACCTTACCAGACAGATTGATTATAAACGGTTTAATCTTACACCGGATATTATCCAATCTTATTTCTGGGATAAGATGTTATTTGTTTTCAACAAATACTATGGTGAATGTACTGAAGAACATCTTAAAGCCAGAATCCTTGCATCACTTAGTACATTCAAAAACAAATTGCTTCGTTCTGCATACGGAGAACAGGCAGAGTATAATCAAAGCCTCTTTAAACTCGATGACTTATTCGATAATGATAAAGAATTAGAGGATGATACCGAAGAAGAGAAAGCTAAATCAGAAATGCTTGATATGATGTATACTTATATGAAGGATAAGCTTTCTCCAGATGCCTATCTTTTGTTTGAGGTATTAATTACTCCTCCCCCTTTTATCAAGGAAAGGCTTGAAAATAGTACTCGAATAACTAATATAATGCTTATCGAATTTTTCGAAATGCCTAAGACTAATGAATCTATGAGATATATATCAGAACTTAGACAAGATATACAATATTGGGAAGACCGAGCTAAAGAAGAACTTAAGTATTAACACAAAAGAAAAGGGGCGTTTCCCAACGTCCCTCTCCCAATTAATTTTTACTACGCAAAACACAGATTGTAAACAAATGTTTACTCTTAAACAATACAAATAATACACATGAGTTTTAATACTACTAAATAACTAATAACAACTTTATGATGATATTTTTTGGATATATCGTAATGTAATAGTCGGTGGCAATTTCTCAATATCCAAAGTTTCTACCGAAGTTTCTTGTAAGAAAGATTCCCCTAATAGGTTCCAGCTTACTACGATAGCACCATCTTGAATACCCTTGGTAGGAGTTCCTCTACCGAAATCTCCATTCAATCCCGTCTCCCTATTAAAGAAAGATTGAGGACGAACATTCTCCCAGTTATTGGCATTATCTTGTTTACCTTTAGATACACCAAGAGCATGCCTATGCTTAGGAAGGTCATCGCCTTTAATTGAGATTAGGAAGTTGCCTTTAGTTGGAGTATAGTAATCTCCGACATTCTGTAGCATTACTTCATCTCCAATCTGAACTCCTCCAGCTTGGTAACCAATAACTATTCTACCAGCTGCCTTAGTATATTCTGCCCAGCCCTCCGGTATTACATCGGTTTCCCAAAGGATGATAGAACCTATTGGTAAGTTAGCAGTACTCAGAGATTCAGAGAATTCTTTTCTGATAGCCTCAATTTGACTATCAATGTATTGCTTGATATTTAACTTAGTACCCGATTCATCTACTACTGGAAAGCCTGAATTTATCTGTTCTACTCTTTTCACTGATTCTTTCATCATACTCTGGGCAGCAGTAGTATAAGGGATTTCTTGGAACTTACCCTGATAGGGTACGATAGCAAAGTTCTCATTTCGTTTGGTCATTGCATCAGTACCCTTACCATATACTCCGATAAGAACAACGGAAGTTTTATTATTAGAGTAATAAGGGCAAGCACTCTCTACCATCTCTAGAAGATTGCTATAGGTCATATCATAATTGGAATATATATCATTATTAATGATATCCGGTGTACGATTTTCTTCGGCAATCGGATAATAAATATCCAGAGACTTTTTGAACAATGTGTAAAAGCTTTCGGAAGATTCATTCCAATAAGCTACGAAGTCTACTGGATTATCTACTGGTTCAGAAATAGTAGTATGTACTGCAAAGAGTAATACTTCTTCTGTTGAACCTTGGGTACCTTGGATGTTCTCAATAGTAATCGTTTGTTCATCGGATATAAATACATACCCATCTCTTGAAATACACCCAAAGTTCACGTCTGGCAATTCTCCATCTTCTGAAGCCTTTGCCATATACCTTGCCATAATCCTATCCTTGATTACATTGGCATACTTACTTCCAGCAACTCCCTGAGGAGATACCACTAACTTGTTACCATTTATGGTAGCTGAGCCAAATCCACAGAATGGTCCTAAACCAGAAGGAGCAGCAATTGCTTCTGCTGCTTCCTTTGATTTAATAATACCTTCATACTTAAAGTACGTCTTCATTGTCCTTAGTATTTTTAAATTGATTTTTCTGTTCTGACATATCTTTAAATGCTTCACCTACATCCTTGAACTTGAGGGTTAACAATTTAAAGAGTATTCTCCATATACTGTACCGTTTCTTAATACCATGTATTTCACAGATGTGTCCATATATACTATCTACTTCGAAACAGTAGCATATTACCATAACCGTTATTGATACCACTATTGGGTTCAGCCCATAGGGTTCCCCAATAGCTTTACCAAGTACAGCACCAAGTAGAACATAACAGATATAATCTACTATTTTGTTTAGAGTTCTTCTTCCAGCTCTAGATTTTCGAATTTCGATTTTCTGTAACCTACTTGCCGATAACCCAAACCATAAATCTGATAGGATTAGAATTATTGCAAGAATTATCATCCATCTCAAATCATACAAGATTTGTGTACACTCTCCCAATATACCCACAGTGAATGTCTTGAATAAAGACTGAGTTGTGGTCTCTGTTATTCTATCGATTGTTGAATTTATCATTGTTCTACTATTTGCCAAGATTGATTACTGTAAGTTGTAATGGTAAATGTTTTCTCTGAGAGGTCATCATGTTCCCATTCTAACTTTTGAGGACTAACACTTAAAAGGTCTGCATCTACTACGGTGAACTTAGTTCTCTTCGAAGTATCTACCACTGATTCGAATATATACTCTCCAGCTTGTGCAGTTACAAATTCATACCCAGCACCACCTGCGTCATAAGTAGTTACTTTACCAACTTCCCTTATTCGACTATCGAAGTCAGGTTTATTAGAAGTACACTTGATTAAAGTAGATACTTGTTTAACATTCCCCTTTAATTCTGCATAAGTGGGAGTACAAGAAATCTCGATGATTGTAGGATAATCTTCCAGTATTACTTGACATCTTAATGAAGAACCATCATCTGCCACAAAGGTATAAGTCCCAGCCTTGGTAAGAACAATTTCCTCATCAAGGTTATAGGTTTCCCCGTTCTCATCACAGGTAGCAGTACCACTTACATTGACCCCATTTTTCATTTCCTCAAGATGGAACTTACAAGCAGACTTCTCATCCAGTAATTGGTATACTGCATAAGTATCATCTATCTGGTCTTCTGGTAATGCCCAGTTGGGTTCTTTCCAATGACTGTCTGTAGCATCCGAAGGTACTATCTTTAATTTATTCTGATATACTACTGGAGAATTATTAACTACCAAAGTAGTCTTAGCAGTAGGGTAAGCTACAGACTGGAAGGTATAAGTCCCTGCCCTATTTGCAGTATATACATAACCATTCTGAGCATTAAAGGTTTCCCCAGTTTCAATTACCCTTACTCTGTAATCATCCCCATTACCAGAAATACGTTGTATCTTTACTGTAGCTTTTGCAGAGCCATTGAATAATGTGACTGTTGGTGGGCTAACAGTAATTCTATATACTGCAGTCTTACCAGATACTACTTCGAATATACCTACACCTTCATCGGTTTCCCTTTTATCCAGTGTACATTTAAACTTATAAGTACCATAACTATTAGCAGTAAACTTATCACCGTTCTTAAACAACTTAGTATCACCAATTAGCCTACAATATAGTTCACCAGTAAATGATTCTGGGTAATTCGATTCGATGGTAAGAGTGGTAGTAGCATCCTTGATACTTTGCTTATCCCCAACTCTAAATTCAGAAGGTGTACATCTTACCTTATATGTAATCTCTTCTCGAGTTACAACAAATGAAGTTTGCTTTACTGGGAACTCTACAATCTCAAAGATGTAGGTACCAGGCTCTGAAAATTCCCAAGTTGAGCCAGAGACTTTCACTATATCAGTACCGGATAATCGTACATTACAGGTTTTCACGGTACCCTTATAGGATACGTTTGCCCTTACTACTGTACTTACTTTTAGGTTAGTAGGAGTCATCTTTCCAGTAATAGGGTCACAAGTAATAGAATATACTCGATTATAAGATTCTTGATTAACCGTGATTTGAGTTACCTTAGTAGGGTCTCCCACACTTCTAAAATAATAAGTACCTGCTCTGGGTATATTAAAAATGGAACCACTTTCGTGTTTAGTGTAACCCCAATTTATATTATCACTGGATATCTGATATCTTAGGTCGGCATTTATCCAATCTGAAGTTACAGTTACCTTTACCGGTACTTCATATACCTCTGAAGTAATAAGATTGGGTTGGTCCGGATTTACTAACTCAGCTTTAATTGTATACCCATCATTTACGGTAAACCCATATTGAATATCGAAAGATACATGATAGGGTATGAATCTTTTAAAGAAAGCCTCTACGGCTTCTCTAAATTTTCTGAAAGCTGCCGAGTTCGAAGTATATCCATGACCGGTAAGTCTAAAGGTTACCGGTATACATTGAGAACAATCGAAAGTATTATCATAGGTATACTTATCGTCATAATGGTAATACTGGTCAAAGTGCGGATTACCTTTTACCCAACCATCATAACTATCAGCCTTTGCAGGGTCAGTTACTACGCAGGTTAACCCATACAGCCTCATCATTATTTCGAAGAACTCAGAGGTACCTCTTATTTTAAAAAGAGATATCGAATACTTCAGGATGTTTCTTACTTGAGTACTGGTTAAAGTAAAGGGTCCCTCCTTTGGTATTATCCAAAGCTTAGATAACTCTTGGAGTTTAGCATCGGAGTAGAACCCATTAAAGTACTCTGCCCATTTCTGTGCATCTATAGTGTTCCCATAAGCAAAGGGCATTTCTCCGAGGAATTGCCAAAGGAAATTGAGATACATATCCGGAGCCTTATCTATATCGATAATGTCCAAGATATTCTCAATATCCTTTGTAATGTAATCTTCAAAATGCTCTCCACAAATTTCTAGAAACCTCTCTAAGATGCCTTTGCCATTTACCTTATAGGTATCTTGAGCTTTATACTCGAATGGCAAAAAGTCGATTAGATTTTTGAGGTTTATCATTATACAATTTCTTTTACGGTTAAAGTCAATTGTGAAGCATTTTCGAATACTGGTAAATTAAAACCGGGGTCTTCATAGTCATGGTTAGGTTCTGATACCGTAATAGAATATCTGTAACCAGACTGATAATTATTGTTCTGAATATCCAAAGAGAAGTCAAAGCCATTAGCCTTATCTATTACCTGTATAGAATTACCTACAGTACCAGTAGCCATATACCCATTTGATACAGAACGTACAGTAAAAGTAGTTGATGAATTGAAGGTAATATAGTAAGTCATAGACCCTTTAGCCTTATTCAATTTAAACTGACCCAAGTTCAATTCTTTATTACCGTAGAGGGTAGTAGGCCAAGGTTTAATATAGAACTTAGTAAGGTGAAGGTAATCTACTGTTGATAAGTTATCTATTAAGGCATAGATATCTGATAACCTTACGCTTCCACCTATCTGAGCTTGCTCTGGAGAATAGGCATTGTATAATGCTGTAAGAATTTGAGTTTGTATCTCGGGAGTCTTATAAGACTTCTTACCGGTAACATCCATCTCTAGAATAATCTGAACCTTGCCTGCAGATTTAACCTTCAACCAGGTAGTCATAGGAGCTCTTTGAGATAATAGATTGTATACCCTATTGATTAATTCAGAAGAAGCAACAGCTCCACCATCGGGGCTAATATATACTGTAAGCTTTCTACCGCATTCATAATCGGCTTTAGCTTTGTTTACCCCATCAACCAACATGGCCAAACTTTCAAAATCCTCTTTGGTAATTGCTACTCCCAAAGTCTTTACACTCAAAGGTATATGTTCTTTGAGCATTGTAAAGTTTTCATAGTTTGAACCACCTCCGGCATCGTAAGCATTACTTACGGTAGCATCAGTAATTGAAGAAGAGATTACTGAAGGTACAGAAGTAATAGTATTACTCTTTACATTACCCTGAGTACCATTAGTTAAATAGAATACTACATTGGTTATCTTTGCACCTGCAGCGGGTTTCTTACCAAAGGTGCCATCTCCAAACATTATATAGGGGCTTAGAGATTCATCTACCGAAACCATGAAATGTTTATCGGTAGGTTTAGACTTTGCAAAGGTATCTACTAATACCCATGTTTCCCCACCTATCTGTAATGACATAGAGCCTTGTTCGTAATACTTACCATTTGGTAGAGTACCCAGATGAATTATAACTCTATCTCCAGTGGGTATTACCATATTATTGAGAATGCTTGCAGTATACTTCTCATGTTGAACTATAGGTACTTTACAAGTAGTTACATTTGAATACCAAGTTACGTCTCTAGCAGATAACCAGGAATTACCACTAGAATCTGTAAACAGAGTACCTTGGGGTATAGTTAATTTAGCTCCGATAGAATTACCAGTAATACTTCTGGATAAGATTACATCTACTGTAGCAGCAATTGCTGCTCGAGCATGATAATCTACCAAAGCTCCATGTTTAACTACCGAATCATACCTTCTTGCCGTAGATAGGAAAGTTTCCCTTGCCATGTTATCTACATAGTAGTGAAGTACTTCGGCAATTGCCGCAAACAATGAGAGGATGATAATTAAGATGTTCCCCTCCGAATAATCCGTTATGAGTTTCTGACCTTGAGGGTCTTTGAGTCCCATAAGGGATTCAACCAGCTTGGCCTTAATCTGTTGATAAGACCTCTGGTATGGGTTAAGCCATTTATTTGTGATTCCCATATTATTGTGTATTTAATGAATTATCCGACCGGTCATAGGTGATATCGAGGTACTGACTAGAATTTGTTCCATTTACTACATATGTTACTTCTATGTGTATTTTTGCATCAACTCTAGTAACTGTGATATTTTGGAAGGTTATCCTTTGTTCCCAAGCACCTATGGCCTGTTTTAAAAACTCTTTAATTATAAAACTCAGGGCTTGTGAGTTTGGTTCCTCAATACATTGCCATAGTTTACTACCAAAGTTTTCCTGTCGAAATCTCTGGCCTATCATGTAGTATAATATCGAACTTATATTATCTCTGATAAGTTTGAAATCTCCATTTACTGGGTACCAACCTCTTTCACCCTTTTCATTAGTTGTAAGTTGGATAGGATAAGTTACACCTATACCAACTAAGTCTGTAAAGTAATTCTTTTCCATTAGTGTATGCAGGTTTTATCTTCATAATCGTCTACAACGAATTGTGAGAAAGGTTTAATTACTTGAGTTACTGTAGGACCTGAAGAACCGGGTCCAGTAGTTACACCTGAGTGTACATGAGAATTGAACATACTGCGAAGTTGTTCTAGTTCTTGGATAGTTTGATTTAGTTTTTCGGTTAATTGAAAAATATTGATTACTCCGCCATTTTCTCCAGTATTAAGTATCACGGAATCACCAGAAGATATGTTTATATCCCCATCAGCATTTATTACTATCTCTTTCTCCGAACGAACATTTACAGGTCCATTGAAATGTAAATTGAGTTCTCCGTTATCATCATCTATTACTATTAAGTTTCCTTCGGGAGTAACTATCCCCATTTTATTGGGACCATCCAGAGGTTGAGGTATTTGGCTCATTCCCCAACCATGGTATTCCCAGAGTGGTTTAGTTGGGTCCCCAAATTCAAAAGTAACAAATACCGTATCTCCCACTTTAGGGGCTAAGAATTTGAAACCAGAACTAATTGAACCATGTTGTCCTTTAGGATATGCCCAAGCAAATACTCCACCCATTACCTCTGGAACACATACCTTTACCCTGTTCATATGTTTCTCTACATCGTTATTATCAATAACAATGCCACGATAAACAGAGTAATACCGACCAAGACCCTCTAAGCCTTCGTCGGTTATTATCTTTGCTGTTTCGTAACTCATACCCTTATTTTTCTACATAGATTTGACTTGCAATTCGCTTATGCCTTTTAGCTATGTCTCGGTATACTCGATTAGCTATGGCCATATAATTAAACTTAACCCCATAATCTTCAGGCACTTGGATTTGTTTAACTGATATCTTACCAGGAATTAACTTACCCTTAGAGGTAACTGTATTACCTGTAGATAACACTATACCCTCTGCCAAGGCTTGGGGATTATCGGCATTTACTTCAGTATAATAAGCCTTCTTTCGAATAAACTCAGCTTGACCCTTGATATCAATTATGTCTCCCTTATCATTCAAGAAATGTTCATTATAGTATACTTTCTCATTATAAGTAAAGTTAAGATTAAGATTCTGAGAAGTACTTAAAGCTTTTTTATCTTGACCCTTTGTAGTTTTAGCATTAGCTTTAGCATCATTAGCTACGATGTTTTGAGTAGATAAATCAGTTTTAGAAGTTACAGAGCCAGACTTGGAATTGTTCTTTACTAATTCCATATTAGTTATATACCCTTGACCAGCGTCCATAGAATGAGTACATTGTTTTATATACCAAAGCCCTGACCAACGTTTTCCTACGTTATCTATACGGATTATTTGAGAAGTTGCTAGCATAGGTCTACCTACTACCTGAAGTTGACATACTAACCTTTTCTCAGTTTGCTTTAAACCACCATTGGCATTAGCATTAGCTGCCCAAGCATACTTATCGGCACCACCGTATCTACTAAATAAATTATGGTAAAGTTTATAAAGGGGTACCTTGAGATTTACCCTTTTCATGTGCCTTACCTTAACCCTCTTACCATATTGACCTTGGCCATAGTGTTTATTAGTATCAATCTCCATACCAGATAGTACTTCAGTATATGGGTCTTTATTTAAAGCTTCGAACCCTCTTTCTGATGCAGGTAGTACTCCCATTTGGAAATTGATACCAGAAGCTATACCTGCTCCGGCCTGTTTAGAAGCATAGCCTTCTGGGTCATAGTCTAATGGGTCTACATATTCCTCTACCATAAACTCCATACCATCTTCGTCTTCGAAAAGGTATCTTTCGTACTCTAATAATTTCTTAAGATTAGCTTCTAATTCTTTACCATTCTTAGAATTTCTTAGCACTTGTTTAAGGGCATTCTTCTTATCATCAGGTAACTCGTTGGCTGCTTGATTAATGGTAGCTCGTACTTCTTCGGTAGACATTTCATCAAATCTCCTTTGCTTACCTGCTTCATAAGCACCTACTGGACCAACTGCTTCATATTCCTCTACCCGCTTTTTATATTCTGCAGTTTTTTCCATGTTATACTGAAGCTGAGTGTCCCAAGCATCCATTACCTCTGTAGGAGTAGTAGGATGACTTCTATAATCTTCAAACCCATTGCCAGTAATATTAGACACCATAAGGTTATCTACCTGAGCCACAGGAGGTCTTAAAGCTAATGGAGGTTTATCCTCTGGCTCATTTATATTAGTTGATAATACCGATAAATCTTTACTATCTGGGTCTAGAGATGGAGCTAATACTGCTTTAACTCTTTTAGTTATTTTCTGAGTAGCAAAAGATACTCTAAGTACTTCCCCATTCTCTCCTTGATATGTATAAGTACATACCGGTTCTTCATGGAATTTCCGATTATGTATATAGATAACACCATCCCTTGAATCCACATACCATGGCCCATTAGTATACCCTTTCATCTTCTGTTCTAATTGAACTAAGACGTTCTTGCCCACTAATCCAAAGTCACTATCAATTAAAGCTTTCAAGTCTTCTGGCATAGCTACTTCTGCTACTCCACTGTATTTGTTAGCATAGAGTACTTTACCAGTAGTAGTACGGGTATTCTCTGTGGGTACCTGTAGTGACTCGTATACTTTATTACTTATTATCTGTTGTTCCATTACTGAAATATTTCTATGATTACACCAGTAGCATTCCCACAGCCATTGTCTAAATAGGTGGATAATTTATAACCCTCCATGTCCGAATGAACATAAGCAGGTTGATATCTTAAATCTCCCGAAGAATCAATGCACTTAATAGTTACATGAGTACCTGTAGAATCAAATACGGCTTCGAATTCCCTTACCTTAATTATTTTTATGGGCCCAGATATAAATTGGCCATCAGGGTATATATATCCCCATTGAAGACAAATGTTTTGGTTCTCTTGAATCTCGGCAATATCTACAGTATCAGGATTACCCGTATCGAAAGTAATAGTAGCCAAGTTTTCTTTCTCTTCATCGTATCTATAACTCCAGGTACTTATATACGCTCCAAGGGGTATACCTGTAATTGGATTCATTATGGGCATACCTCCAAAATTGAAAAGGGCCAAATAGGGTTGACCCATTCCATTATATAATATAGGTTTCTGTTTAGCTGCCATAAGTCGGTATTCTTATTATGGTTCCCATTTCTAATTCCTTAAAAGGATTCAGTATCTTATTAGCTTCAGCTATGATGTACCACTTACCAGAATCACCATAATACCTGAAAGCAATATTTTGTAGGGTTTCCCCATCTTTAACAGTATGTTGAATATCGTTAGGGGATTCTGGTACTATTGGAGGTTTAGCCTCTAAGGAATAATCCCCATCGTTATACTTCAGAGCATAGGCATTATTATATGGGCTAGCTCCCTTTAGATATTGGTTAACATCAATCATATTTAATACCTCCTGTCTTTTTAAGTGAATCGGAATTTATAAAATCTCCATAGGATAAGTTATATGCACTTACTCTCTTGAAAATCAATTCTTGAGTTGCTGCTGCAGGCAATAACCTACCATTACCAAAAGTAGCTGGCTTTCCGGGTACCCTTATTCGATAACCGTTCTGAAAGTTCTTCAGAGTATAAGTTGCTGAGGTAAGGATATAATTGTGGTTATCGAATATACCAGAATCCCCCCATTCTATCTTAACAATTGGGGGAGCAGCCTGGTAGCCATTAGATTTAGACCATGCCTCTAATAACCTACATTTATTGATTACCTCCTCGGGATTTTCTGGGTCATTACAGTACCAAGACACATTGAATTGAATAATGTCTTCAGCTCCAGTAAAGTGATACATGGGCACATTGCGACCCATTGATTTAATGGTGGCCCATGTGGTTTCTCCTCTAAAATCTATTTCTGGAGGTCTATTCTGTAAGGTAATGTATTGAGTGGGGTTAACAGTCATGTTATATATCCTTACTTCATTCTGATATATAACATCTGCTTTAGCCTCGAAGTTTCTGTAATTAGTAGTATTCTTATTCCCCTTTGCTGGGTCTACTCCTTCACCTTCTTCTAACCTTGGGAATTGTAATTCCATTCTCCATTTAGCCTGGATTTGTTTATTTAGAATAGGGTTCTTAGACGATATTTGAGCTTCTCCGATTACTCCATTGGGAGTATAGAGTTTACCCTTTTGAGCATCATCTTTGGGAAGAGTAGAAAGAGTTCGATTGAGTAATATCCGAGCTCTCCATAGTTTATTTAATGGACCCGTAAGAACACCTGCTGTATCTCTTGTAAGGTCATTGTACTTTTCAACAACCTTACCTGCTGCTTTATTTAATACTCTAGCCATAGTGTTTTAGTTTTATATTCCCATTACAAATGCAGCTCCAGTAAAATCTTGTTGAGAACCTGGAGCATAATCTCCAACTGCTTGACCATCTACTGAGATATTGATACGAGAATCTCTCATACCTTCTTTAATAGCTAACCTAACAGCATTAATAAATCTCTCTTCATTCTGGGCTCTAAGGGTAGTTGGGTCTTCTTTCTCTTTATTCTGAGCTTCAGTATTCCTATCTACTGAATTACTAAGGTAACTAATACCCTCAATTAATAAAGGAAGACCTACAGTAATTGCTAATCCCCAGGGTCCACCGAGTAATCCCATAAGTCTACCACCTATAGATGTTAAACCTTTTATAGCACCTTGCCTAGCCACTTGACTACCAACTTGGGCACCTGCTCCAGCTAAAGCCCCTCCAGCTAAATTACCCGCCATTGAAGTTGCCAAAGGTACTCCAGGATTTGGTGTCTTAACATACCTTCCATTCTTGGTATTATAAAATCTACCAGCAGAATTCATACCAATACCGCTTGACATCATTTGGAGTTGAACCATGGTTCTCATAAGGTTAACCATCCTTACCATGTGTGCTTCCATAATGGCAAACTGAGTATTAGTTTTTATTGCTGCAGCAGACATACCTTCAGTAGAAGCAGTAGCAATAGTCTGTAAATACCCAACAGACCTAATAATACCTCTTACAGTATTAAATCCTGCAACAATAGTACCTACTACTACTGCAGTAGCTCCTACTCTAAGACCAAAACCTCCAACCCAAGTTTCTGAGATAGAATTAATTACTTTGATTATAGAGTTACCCACATTTAGTACTGGGGTAAAGATTCTACCCAAAGCTGCACCTGCGGTAACTGTTAAGTTCTCTATACTTGATTCGAATTGGTCAATTACACCTGCATCGGTTTTAAGACGTTCTTCATTGAGTCGATTTACTGCTCCCAAATTTTGGTCATAGGTTGCAAGTATCTTACCCATCTTATCTCTACCAGAAGCAATATCTCGAAGTACTGGAAGCATACCACGATTACCTCGAACTCCGAATATATTGAAGAAGGTTGGTGTTTCGATTCGTGAAGGTAAATCTACTGCAGCCTTAGCAAACTTCTGATAGATAGTGTAAAGGTCTATAAGGTTACCTTGAGCATCGAAGAATTCATCGGGACTTAAGCCCAAGTCTGCTAAAGCGTTATAGCCTTTCTTTTTTTGGTTAACAAGAGATAGTTGTAAGTAACGAATCATATTGGCCAGTGAGGTACCTGCCATAGAACCCTGTATACCCATATCACCCAATACACCAATAGCAGCAGCCGTTTGCCGAAGGTCTACTCCAGCAGTTGCCATATCTGCTCCTGCATAAGATATGGACTGGGCTAAGTCTGTTAAAGATATGTTTGCATTAGTAACTGCAGTATATAAATCATCGGTTACTCTAGCGGCTTCTCCCATTGGGATTTGGTACATTGACATGATATTGGTCATCAAGTCAGCTACACCACCTTTCTGTCCCACTGGCATTGTAAAGATTGAAGCCAGCTTAGATGCTGGCCCAATCATCTCTTTAATAGCATCGAATTTATTACCCGCCATAGCCAGGTATCTTTGTCCTGATGCAACATCTGAAGCCGTAAGAGGAGTTATCTCATTGACATCCTTTGCCAATTGTAACATCTCCCTTTGTTCTGCAATGGTAGCACCAGCAATTTTCGAAGCAGTCCAAACTTCATTCTGAACACCCGCAGAGTATTTATAGGCCCTTGCCATTCCCCCTACGAGCTGCATTCCGAAGTCCATTGTATTGGAAGCTGACATCTGTATACCTCTATTCCAGGTATTCATATCATTCATCATTGTTCTGAATGACCCAGATATCTTGCCAGCCTCTTGAGAGAATCGGTCTTTTAAAACCATGGCAACACCGACCTCTACTATACTCCTACTGGTATTCATAATTTACTTTCTTTTCTTTAATTGTTTATAATATTGCTCGGCCATTTCCTTGAATATTTTCCTTATTCGGTACGGAAGACGTAAAAAGCCGAAATAGTCTAAGGCTATCTCGGCTCTGGTGATATAAACAAAATCACTCTCTAACATTACTCTTCCGTCAGGTAGAAAAAATTCGGTGCCCAAACTATAGGATAAGTTCTTTCTTCTCCGGTGGTTGGATTAGTGATATGGGATTCACCTTTGAAGATAGGGTCCATAGATAAGATATGCTTTCTCATCTCAGCCATATCCTTTGCAGTAAACGGAGTAAAGTTTTCTACCTTCTCCCAACTACCATCAACCTCTAAGTGAAGATTACGGCAAAGAAGAGGAGCATTCTTAGTTTGTTTATCCAAAGGCAACTTCATGAACTCTTGTTCTCCCTTACCAGTCATACAATCGAATTTAATTCTCTTGCCAGATGAAAGAGTGTATTCATGGTCTACCAATCTAACTCCCTCTGGATAATAAGGGATAGCATCTGGCTTCTGATTTAAATCCTCTACAGTTGGAGTAGTACCGTAATCGAAAAGGAACTCATGAAGGTCTTGGCCATAAGTAATCTTACCACCATTCTCTTTGCCCCAATCATATTCGAATTCTACTTCCTCTCCCAAAGAGAAGATACGAGAATTGAAGATAATAGCATAACGGTCATTGACTGGTAAGTTAAGGGCATCATCTACGGTTAATTTCCCATTAGGGGTAGCAGTAGTTCTAATTACAATTGCTGCAATGAACTTGGTAAGGTTCATCAAAGTCTTCATGTCTGAAAGGTTACTGAGAATATCTTCATCAGCACCATTCTGTTCTCTGATTTCATATTCGTAACCAGAGGGTCCGGTAAATCTAAATGTTCTAAATTCCATAACTGTTATTTTTAATGTTTACATATGTTCATAGTACTCCTTATAACAACAAGAAAGGGGTGAGCTCCTATCACAGGAATCCCACCCCTCCACCGAATCTTAGTGAAAATAGACTAAAGAATTAGTATTTATCTGCAGTACCAACTGAGAACTCTATGGACTCAATGGTATTCTCTGAAGCCATTCTGTCCAAGTCTAAGCCGGTAATCTTACATGGCCATACCTCTTCGAAGACATGGGTATTAAGAACTGAGACTCCATCTTCGGCAAGTTCGTTTACAATTGCCGTTTCCCAGTATTGGCTTGGTACCAAACCTCCACCAACTATGTGGTCTTGGCAAGCATAAAGCCAATCATGAAGCCATGTATCGGAACCTGCAGTAGTCATAAGTTTCTCTACGATAAGATTACCTATAGTAACCCTACCTGCAGTTTTAACGTCTCTATTGACGTCCCCATGAGCAACCTGGTCAATCTCAATATCCGGCAAAGTACAACTTTGAAACAGATAAGTATTGATAGGGTGTTTGGGGAACATGATGCTCCACAAGAATTTCTTCCGTGGGTTTTTTACTTTTGCTCCCATCGTTATATGTTTATAGGTTATTACTTGTTTCTACGATTGATACAGATTTGGATGCCGCATCAATTACAATCTCCATAGTTACTTCTTGCATAGGAACTACATCCTTATACTTAAGGATAGCACGGTACTTACCCTGACGAGCATCTGCTTCGTTATTAACCGAAAGGTCATCCCAAGAAGTTGCATCTTGGTCACCCATCCAGGTATACTCGGTCATAGCATCTTCGTCTACCAAAGAATCCAAGGTAGGTTTAACCTCCAACCAGATTCTCTTCCAAGTACTCCAAACGTTTGGTTCTTCGATATACTTGTTGAGTACCGGGCGAAGGAACTTCTTCAAGTAGAGATTCAACCTTACGATTGAAAGGAATCTTTCAGAATCCTGTTTCACTTGAGAAGAGAAGCAATGCCATAGCATGGTTTGCTTACCTGCATCTGGAGTATCTTTGATTACCATCTCATTGATATAATTCTGAGCAAGGGTGTTCAGTTCGTTATATCGAGAAGGAGAACCATAGTTAGGGCATACTGGACCAACTGCATCCCCAATAACTCCTCGGTTCATACCTGCAAAGGATTTCCAAGGACCATATTGAGTAGCAGAGGCATCTCCCAAACCAACAATAGTACCCACTACATCGGAATCCTGAAGATTACCGTTTTCGTTGTAGTACTTAAGTCCACCACCAAAGTAGGCAATGTACTTAGAGTTACCTACAGTACCAAGGCAAGTCTGTACCCAAGTTACCTGAGCTTTGTAATCTCTTGCCTGAGTACCTTGAGTATAATGGGTTAAATGTTTGGGAACTTCGATATACAGTACCCATTCCATCAATTCCTTTGCCATATCTGCAGCAGCCTTATATACCTTGAGTACATCTGAATCGGTAGTAAGGTGTTGAGAGATATGTGAAATAAACAATTGGTAGAAGTCTGTGTAGTCTTTTACCAAGTCCAGTGAAGCAATCCATTCTTCGGCAGTTGGAGTGGAACCTGCACTACCGATAGTACCATTAAACAGTTTCTCTGTTTCGGAGGGTGCAGCATCTCCCACGGTAATAGTGATAGCATTCTTAGTACCATCAATATCATCGGTAAGCCACTTAATTAGGTTTTCAAAAGAGGAACCTGCAGTAATTACCGGCTTAATATATTCCGAGTTCTTAGCAAATGCACTAAGAGCAAGGTAATCTACCGAAGTATTATTGTTATCATCGGCAGTTTTGTAGGTTATTACTGGACCCTGTTCAAGTACTTGCCCATTAGCCGAATAGATTTTATAATACAAGGTATTAGCTTGCTTATAAAAACCAACCTGGAAAGTATTAGCACTACCAATTGGGTCTCCATATCCCTTAGTTACTAATCCAAAACTATAGGTAGTACTACCTGATTTGAAAGTAATCAGAGCAGAGGGTTTAGCCGAGTCGGGCACAGCAGAAGTAACTGAAATTCCATCTTCTGAATCTTTAGCTTTTCTTGCCGCAGCCTGAGAAGCAGTTACTGTACCTTGAGTAGCTCCTTTGCCAAGTACTCGAATAACACGAAGCTTAGAACCACCTTGCAAAGCCTTTTCGATATTTGATACAGAACCATCGGGTACAATTTCAGAACCATAGATTCTTTGGAACTGAGAGAATGTAGAGATGATTTCTGAAGGGTCATCGTATGGACCTTTAGTAGTTCTAGCCAATACACAAGAAACTCCTAACATGGGAGTAGTTTGAAGAACATTGTTGTTCTTAAACTTAAAATCAACATGAGGTGAAGTTGGCATAATTCTATTGTGATTAAAGTTAATTACTCGTTTAATTTATACCCTAGAGTATTGTACCTATACCTTAGGTACTTTTAACTCTAGCATCTCATTTTCGTTTTGTTCTAACAATCCAATGAGAACTGAGATATCCTTGATAGGTGTAAGTGTACCTTCTTCCAAAAGCTTTTCTGGGAGAATACCATCTTTACATACATAGGTATATACCTTTTCGAGTATACCATGTTCTACATCGGGATGGTCATAATAATTACCAATTTCAATGAATAGGTTTCCGGTGGGAGCAAGCCTGCCCTTTTCCCATTCCTCTAAGTCATTGAAGTATGGTCTCACGTATCCTCTAGCAGGTAAGCCAGTATATAAGATTGTATGTAGCAACCTCATATCGGCTTGTGTTTGAGAAACTAGATGTACATCTATGGTAATATCTTTAGTTTCATAAGGAAACTCTGAAGCTTGGTAATTACCATCCTCAAGTTTATCACCAATGATGTATTTATTCACACCAATATCTCCAGCATAATAACCCTGTAGTTCTATGGTTATTCTTGGGAGAGTCTTTGGGCCTTTTACTTGATTATTCCCTATACCAAAAAGTGGTATAAACTTCTTCATACCTTTGATTGCCTCTTGAAATCTTTTTTCGTTTTCTTGAGACAAAGGTAAGAAGTCTTCTGGGTTTAAGGTAAGACCCATTTCTAACATTGTACTAAGTAGAGAGATATAAAAAGTTCTTTCTACTATCTCTTCTGAATTTACCATTAATTTCCTAATCTAATTTTTAATTGAACTTCATGGCTACCAGTATCATTTATAATCCCGTTATAAGTTACCTGAATACCTCCAAAACCACTTATTATGGTTTGTAAATGACCAACACAATTTAATTCACTAACCCATTGAGTAGCAATATTTGAAGGATAATCGGTAAGCCATACTTTAAAGGGTATTGGTTCAGAACCAATACCTCCAGGGAATTGACCCTCTATTGTCTTACTTATATCGGTTATCTTAAATTGTTTTATAAATTTAGCAACTTGAATACCGTTGATAAGGTAGTACTGATAACCCTTTACATTACTAATCTGAGCAGTACTAGTATTTTGACCAAAATTTGGGAATGGTATATTCGGGGTTGGTTCAAAGCCATACTTAGTAGTTCTAGTACCTGGAGATTGAGTTATATTTAAAACTATCTCGAGGTTAGGTTCTTGCTGTGAGATAATCTTAACTATAGCAGTTCTTTCCAAGGGGTCATAGTTACTGGGGTTATGTTCTTGATTAGTAGATTTAGTTTTGATAGTAAGCTTACCTGCGGCATTAGCTTCTCCAATTTCTTGGGTTACCTCTAACCAATCTGAGGAGCTTTCAACTTTCCAATCTATAGCACGATATTCATCTTGAGGCTTATTATCGATAAACTTCTGTTGGTAACTGTATACACCTATTTCTAGGGTCTCACCCCTTTTAGTACCATCGAAAGTATGGGAAGTAGTTTCTGGAGTGATACTAAAATAAGTTCCCCAGGTCTCTACTATTTTAGGAGCGGCCTTTTGTACCAGAGTTACTTCCCTTTCTACACCCTGAACTACTACCTTGAGAACCTGCTCTTTTATATTATTCATGTCTTCGTTTACTGCCTTAGGCTTTACCCTAATAGTTGCAGTACCAGTTCCGGATAAGGATGATATTTCGAAATCTGCTGCCATTATCTAACCCTCCTTATTTCTTTTCTAATTTCATTACGTATTTCCTTTTGTAAGGCAGCTTTTCCACCAGCAGCCTTAAATGCAGGATTCCAAAGAGGACGAGGTGGTAAATTACCATCTCTACTACCATACTCTAACATGATAGCTATCTGATTCAAAGTCTTTCTTGAAGTCTTACCCGTATAGGTAATCTTCTTGATTCCAATTGGCAATCCGACGAAAGTTCTTTTCTTACCTTTTACCAAAGTAACTGAACGAGCATATTGCCCCGTAAGATTTAACAGGGTATGGTCCCCATATTTCTTTTTCCCATATTTCTTTTCCCCATATTTCTTTAGGGTACCAGGAGCATGTGGTGGCCATGATACTCCTGAACCTCTTGGGGGAACACCCGTATTCAAACTTCGTCTTACTATACGAAGAAGTTGATTACCAAACTTTTCTGTACCTTTCGCATAGCCTTCGGTTAAGATACTTGGAGTTTTGGCAATCAACCTTTCTGCACGAGCTTGTTCTCGTTTATCTACGTATATTTCTAGAGGGCCAACTGGAGTCGATAGTGTAATATTAACCGACTTACTTGGCATAATTCTTACTGTTGTTTAGGTTTATCCAATCCCAATTCTTGAGCAATCCTTAATAAAAGGGTTTCTTGGTTAGTTAACCTCTCATTCATGGATAACTTAAATTCTTCGAAATCTGGAGCAGGATTACGAGGTGATTCTGAACGATTATTAATTAAACCAAGAATATTATCGCATTCAGAAACAACGGCCTCAAATTTGGCTTTGTTATTTAAAATATTTAAAGCATTCTGTTTCTGCATTGATACCTCATTAATGATATTATCGAGATTGGTCGTATAATAGGTACCATTATAAATACCTTCATTTACATTAGTTGGTAAATAAATGGTAATTTGAGATATTGAATCTTGTATCACTAATTCGATACTGTTAACAAAACCTTCTTTACCATTTGAGGCCATTGGTTTACTTTCGCCAACTTTTAAAACTCTTGCTTGGTCAAAGATTGGATAACCAGACCGACGATCTTTCTCTAAGGTGAAAATCATATCACCCTTTTGTACTTTCTGAAAAATCAATTCTTCCATAATCATTTTCTATTTATTAAGTTTAAACCGAATGATACTGCACCTGGATTCTTCTGCATGAAGTCTACCAGTTTTAGAAATTGATAGTATCCAAATTGATTAATGAGTACCTGAGCTTTGTTTGCTACTTCTTGAGCAACCTCTATATTTGGAGCGGGTAATGCTAGTTGTATCTTAAATTCGGTGAGTTGTTCTTGTTGTTCCATAATTCCTTAGTTTAATGAGTTAAAACGAAAAAAGGAGTACACCTAAAAACAGATGCACTCCTTTAATCATCTTGGTATTTTAAATTACTAAGCTGGCGTTGTAGTACCGGTCTTCAAGGCAGCCACAACTTGATTGATAATGTTCTGGTCTCTCTGAGCATCTATCACTCGATTGAGGCGAGCAATCTCGGTGTCTTTAGCAGTGTTCTCGATGAGGCACTTGATTTCCTGTTGGCCATTCTTGAGGTCACAGCAGCAACGTTCCAACTGAAGAGCCAAGTCAGATTTTACTTCTTTAATCAAGCCTTTGGTTTCACAGCAGCAATCCGACTGTTGGTGTTCCATGTGGCAGAGACGATCCATAACACGGTTGAAGCCTGCGCCCATTTGGTCACGAGAATCTCGGATATCCGAATTAGTTTTGTAACCCAAATCGCAAAGACCTCTTTCCGTAGTGAAACGGTTGTTAAGGATTTCTCTACCAACACCGGCAACATCTTTTGCTACCCCACTGATTTCTTGAGTAACTCCACGAGCAGCATCAGAGATATCTTTGTAGATACCTGCCTTTGCTTCTTGAACCGTAGCTTCTACTTTCTGAATATCAGCTTTGTGTCATTGATTTTGTCCCATACGGAAACTGCAGCAGCACCAAAGCCACCACCTACCAATGCACCACCAACGGCTCCCCATCCAGAGCCTCAACCGGAATGATCTCTATATCCGCAACCATCGTTACAGCCTCTGTCCGCGATTACAACGCCATCGCCGGCACCTTTTACTTCTACTCCCATAATTGTAAGATTTTAAAGATTAATACTTAGGTTAATTATACATTAAATACAGAATGGTGTTGTATTTTTATTACCCCAAATTAAATACGTATTCATAAGTAATTGTTGCAGCCTTCTGAGTTATGTTGACTGTAAGCTCCCAACCCTCACCATCGTTTTCTGCTTGCCTTAATTTAATGGTACCTGACCTTGTTGATTCTACGGTGTTCTCCGTTAAGGTTAAGGTTAACCCATAGTTTCCATTATCACTGGATAGTGTTGTAATGGCTACATTTGTAACCCAACTTGGTTTTGAAGTTACGGTTAAAGCCAAGGGATATCTTGTACTTACCTCAGAACCATTTATTACCTTAGTCTTAAAAGAATAAGCTACATCAACTGTAAAGTTATTACCTCCCAAAGCTGACAATCCGGTTCTAGTGGTAGTTCTTGAACCAGTAGGGGAAGTGAATGCCAAGTAATACTTATAAGATACTGAAGCAGCACTCTGTGTAACTGTGATTGTCTTAGTAGTTGCCCCACTATAGGATGCAGTTACTACACAGCTTCTACTTGAAGTACCCAAGTTCTCCGTAGCAGTAAGTACCGTCTTAGCAGCATTCAAACTAAAACCAGTACCACTTGCACTAACCGTAGGTGTAGCACTCTTCGAAGAACCTGCACTTGTTGACCCTGAACTCCAATGGTTGGTAGTAGGTATACTTACACTGGCATAAATATTAACACTACCTCCTGAATTAGAGATAGAGTATGAACTTGCAGATAAGCTTATTACTGGTGTACCATCAGTAGTACTGGTAATTTTATTCTCTGCCTGGTATACATCGAGAGTTATAGATTTCGATTTACCATTCAGAGATACAGTACAAGTAAGGGAGCCTACCCTTGTTCTAGCCTTTGCAGTAGTTCCCAAAGAACCTGCACTAACTGCAGTACCATAACTAATGCTAGCACCGCTTGTAATTGTGCCTCCTCCAGTTGTAGAACCATTCCATCCCCAAGTCTGAGAATATGAGGGCATAGTGGAGAATGAACTTCTACTTCCTCCAATTGCAGGTATATCGGATACACTTCCTCCACTTACAGTGATTTCACTATAGGTTCTATAACCTGCAGATTGAGAACAACTGATAGTTAGTTTCTTATTGGTTTCTGCCTGAGTTAATACTACACTACCCGACTTTGCCGAAGTAGAAGTATTATTTGCCATAGTTACTGAAGTACCAGTACCGGTAACTCCGGTATTAGCCCTGGTATAACTTAAGGGAATTTGATTACCATAGGTATGTCCATTTCGGTATTCCTGTTTATAAGAGGTTACAGTAAATGTTTTTGTTCCTCCAGTTGCCCCAAAAGACAGAGAAGTGGGATTCACTGAGAATGTTTGAGGCCAACTTTGAGATGCTGCTGCCTGGGTAAATGTGAATTCCACGGTTTTACCAGATTCAGATTGAGTAGCCAACCCCTTACCAGACCTTGAGGTTAGGTCTAGATTCTCTGAAGCTTTCCAAGGCTTTCCATCTGCCGGATTACTATAGTTAGTAATCCAACTTGGTTTACTGTTTATTACGTAATTAACACTAACAGCAGACCCATTAGCTACATTATCCCAATATTTCTGCTTCGTACTGGTAAACCCAAAACCAAAATTAGAACTACTGGGGTTACCTAAAGCATCAAAACTTATACTGGAGTATCTCAAAGTGAATGTATACTTATAAGTTACCTTATGAATATCTTCGAGTTTAACAGCTTCGTTATTACCATAGGAACTAGCATTGGAGATTTCCAAGCCAACGTAACTTTCCCCCGTTCCTGTAGAGGCGAGTGCTAACAATTCAGCCTTGGTAGGGCAGTCATTACCTGTCTTACCAAGGCCTACTTTAGTTTTGACAGCACTCCATGTTGCTATCTCTCCCATATTAATCTACATCTTTAAGATTTCTGAGTTCTGAGATTTCAGCCTTCAAAGCCTTAATCTCTTCGTAAAGAAGTTTAATACCTTCGATTGCCAGAGTAGACATCTTATGGTACTTAACTTGTTTTACCAATACATATTCTTCACCGTCGATAACAACCGTTTCGAATTCCTCAGGATTAGGAACTGAATCCTTAGTTCTTGGGTCTTCTTCCACATAATGGTTAAACCCTGCTGCTTCCAAACCTTGTGCAATGGTACCTTCATCTTCCTTACCATCCATGATAAAGGATTCTGTAGGTATACTGCAAATCTGTTCCAAAGTATGGGTTAATGGTTTGATGTTAGATTTCAATCTTTCATCGGAAGACTCTTTCCAGAAACCGGAAGGAGCAGTAGTCTTAGCAAATACTACCTGGTCAGTAGTTGCCAATCCCAATTGAGCTCTAGTTACTGTATGAGGATTATCCTTTCTACCTGCATGACTATTGATAGAAGTCTGAGCAGTAGTACCTGCAGCCTTAGCATCAGCAATAGCAGTAGCTTGAGCAGTAGATACTGGCTTATCAGCATCAGAAGTATTATTAACATTACCCAATCCAACCTGAGTTTTAGTAACTGTATGAGGATTAGATTTATTGGCAATGTGATTATTTACCTTAGTTTCTAAGGCAGTTACATCTGAACCAGTATCGGCAATCAAATCGTCAACGTAAGTTTTCAATTCTGTACGAAGAGCATTGATGGCATTAGTTCTATTGGTAATCTCATTTGCCAACCCCTGTACGGTATTATCCAAGTTAGTCTTATCTGCTGCAGTCATTACACCTGCAGTAGTCTTAGTTGCTGCAAGTATATCTCTAATTAAATCTGTAGCACCTTCATAAGTCTTACCCTCTGCACTCTTAGTTTTATTATTAAGAGTAGCTCTTACATTAGTTGAATTATGGGTAAGAGTGAATCCAGTAAGAATAATTCCTGGAAGAGAACTATTAAAGGTATCATGAGCATTATCTTTTGCAATACGGGCCTCTTGTTCAGCTTCAATAGCATCTGGTAAGGTTTGATTAAGCTTTATTACACTATCGGCATCCATCAGACCAGCTTCTTGAGTAGTGGCTGGGGTTAGAGGGATTACCATCCCATCGGGTTTATCAATGTAATGCCCTTGACCATCCGTAGCAGAATAGTTACATAAGATAATAACATTACGCTTATTTTTGTTAGCTATTGAAACCTTACTAATTAAATTTTTAGGCATGCTAGATACCACATCCTCAAGATGCTTACCTCTACTACCTTCGAAAGCAGTACCTGCGATTTCCCCAATGATAAGAGACGAAGTATTACTGTCTACGAATTTAGTACCTGACCAACGGAATTGGTATGGAGGTTCACCATCGGCAACATTTATATAAATCTTACCAGATTCTCCAACTACGGGAGTTTGGTGACCTGCATCCGTATACAATTGAACATTAGTAAGACCTCCAGTGGGGCTTACATCATAGGTAGCATATACTTCAAGTACATCATCTACATATGAAGGCAAATGGTTAGCAGGTACTAACCCCTTCCCATCCAATGGAGCAAAGCCATCAGCCTTACCCTTAGTTGCTACAAAGGCATCATGTTTAGCTTCTAGAGTATTAATATTATTCTGTAACTTAGTTTCAAGGGTAGTATCTGCCGCAGTTCTATCGGCAATCTCCTTATCAATCCTTGCACCCAATGCAGTATCAGCAGAAGTACGAGCAGTTGCTTCATCGTTTACAGCTTTAGTAAACTTGGTATCTAAAGCAGTATCTGCAGCTTTTCTATCAGCTACTTCTTGAGCAAGAGCGGCTTCTGATTTACCGTCCAAAGCTTCGATAGCATCTTTACGGTCCTGAACCTCTTGAGCAATAGCATTGGGTAATGTCTCATCCAGATTAACTTTATCTTGGGCGGTCATTACACCAGCTTTCTCTGTAGTAGCTGCTGGGATATAAGTAGTCTTATAATCTTCAGGCTCATGAGTATAAATACCCTCTTCTTTTTTAGAAGAGAAATTATGAGTTAAAGTAACATGACTGCTTTGTTGACCTACCTCAACTGGTTTATCACCAGATAAGATAATAATATTATCTGGTATAGAATCAAACAGCTTCTTATCTGCTGCAGTTTGTACACCAGCTTTCTCTGTAGTAGAGGCAGGCAATGTAATAGGATTCTGTTCTACTGTACCATCTTCAACTACGGTCTTAGTAGCAGCTATGCCAACAGTAGTTTCATTGGGAGTTACTGCACCAAGGGCAAAGTTAGCAGTAGAGATTCTATCCAATTCTACCTTATCTTTCGCAGTCATCGTACCAGCCTTAGTAGCCGATACCTGAGGCAAATCGAAAGTTTCGGTAGTATCAGCATTCAAACCGTTATCCTTAGTTACGGTTACTGTTACCTTATTAGCATCAGAAGCTGCAGAGAGATCAGTTAAAGAATTTGGGTCTAACCCATCTAACTTAACCTTGTCTGCTGCAGACATAACTCCAGCAAGAGTTTGAGTTACCGGAAGTAAATTCTTGGTAGCTTCTACTTCTTCGCCATATTGGTTATTTGCCTTATCCTTGGTTGAAGTCTTTACTTTGAAAGAAAGCTGAGTATCTGTTCGGGTTACAGTACTAACATCGGTAACCATGGTGTCTGGCAAAGCATCGGAAGTACCTTCTTCAGCTTTCAATCTTTCTTCATGGTCATCGGTAATGTTAGTGAATTTATTATCTAAGGCAGTATCAGCATCGGTTCTGTCCTGAATTTCTTTATCGATACGTTTACCCAAAGCTGTATCGGCAGCAATACGGGCAGCTTCTTCTGCATCGATGTTATCCTGGAGAACTTTATCTGCGGCCTTTCTTTCCTCTCTCTCTGTATTAAGGTCAGAAGTATTCTGATCAATCTTTGCTTCCAACCGAATATCTTCAGCTTTACGAGCAGCAATTTCGTTATTTAACAGATCCGTAATGGCCGTATAATTACCATTGATATTATCCTGAATACCCTGGATTAATTCCAGGTTACGTTGGATATTAGCAGTATTCTGAGTTACCAGAGCATTAGTAGCATTCAGGGAAGTTAACAACTCTGTACGAGTTTCACTTACAAAAGTTCTCAGCTCATTTACCGTAGTAGTAAGAGTATTACTCAGGTTAGTGAATGATTGTTGTAAAGTATTATCTCCCTGTTCTCGTAAGTTCTTTTCGGCTTCAAGCTTATTCTCCAACTCTGTAAGCTTAGCAGTCATAGTTGCTGCAAAGTTGGGGTCATCACCGAGAGCCTTAGCAATCTCTGCCAAAGTGTCCAATACTTCAGGGGCTGAACCAATAATCTTTTGGATTGCAGCCTCTACTTGTTCTGCATTCTGAAAGTCAGAATCGTTTAATAACTGAGAAACCTTAGTGATATAGTTTGCATGTTCTTCGATGCCATCCAACTTGGCATACAGCAAGTCAGTGAAATCATTTGAAGAAAGTACCTTGCCATCTACCTTATCTACCTTCTTATCGTCCATTGCCTGGTCTGCAGCAATTCTATCTGCTTTCTCCTGAGCAACAGCATTACTGATAAGAGTATCTTGATTAGCTCTTTCAGTTGATTCTTTATCGATATTGGTTTGAAGTAAAGTATCTCCAGCTAAGCGGTCATTCTTTTCGGTAAGGATATCCTTATTAATACCAGCCATATCATCCTTGTGATTCTGAAGGTTGGTATCAATCTTGGCCTCAAGAGAAGTCTCTTTGGCAATTGCTCGGTCTTTCTCTGCATTAATAGCAGTAGTGTTGGCATTTACCTTTGCTTTTAGTTCATTCATAGCATCGGTATTACCTGCCTCTAGAGAATCAATACGAACTCCCAAAGCATTATCACCAGCAATACGATTTTCCTTTTCTTGTTCAAGCTTAGTGTTAATATTACCTACTTCGGATTCCAAAGCTTGTTTGGTATTATCCAACTTAGCAGTAAACTCAGTACTCAAAGCTTTATCAGCTGCAGTACGGTCTGCTACTTCTTTATCTAAGTTAACCTGGAGAACTTGGTCGGCAGCCTTTCTTTCTACACTCTCAGTATTAAGGTCGATATTGAGAGTATCGATACGAGAACTCAAGGCACTATCAGCATTAGTACGATCAATGATTTCTTCGTTAATCATATCCTTAACTTCCTTGTAGTTATCACCTACAGTCTTAGTTAAGTTTGTGATTGCCTCTGAATTTCTTTCAATACTATGTTGGTTAGTGGCAATAGCAGTAGTATTTGCATTTACCTGCTCAGTAAGCTCATTACGCAATGTATTGATAGACTCTTGCATACTCAATGCCAAGTCTGAAATACGTTGGTTAACGTTAGCCAGACTTTGAGTATAGGCTTCATCTGCAGTCTTTCTTTCGGCAATCTCTTTATCCAAGCTAGATTGAATTGCGGCATCTGCATCTTTACGGTCTTGGATTTCCTTGTTAAGATTGTCTTTTACAACTCCAAGAGCAGCATCACCAATAGCAGACTTATTGTCTACATATTCTTTCAGTTTAGTTTCAAGAGCTGTATCAGCATCCTTACGAGCTTGAACTTCAGCAGCTACCTCAGCACTGTTTGCCTCATCACCCGCAATTCGGTCTTCGATTTCTTGGTTAACCTGTTCTGTGATTGCAGCCAATTTCTTGGTAATGGTAGCAGCAAAGTTGGGGTCATTTCCAAGGGCATCAGCAATTTCCTTAAGAGTATCAAGTACTTCTGGAGCAGAACCAATAATCTTTTGGATAGCTGCATTTACCTCTTCCTCAGTTTGGAAACCAGAATCGTTGATAAGCTGAGAAAGATGCGTAATATAATTTGCCTTTTCCTCAATTCCATCAAGTTTAGCTTTGAGTATATCGGTAAAGTCATTCTTAGTCAAAGAATAGCCTTCACGTTTATCTACTTTCTTAGTATCAAGATCTTTATCACCTTTTTCTCTAGCAGCAGCCTCGGCAGCAATAGCATTAAGCAATTGCTCCTTGTCTTCTACACCCTGCTCTTTTACATCTTCGATTTTGTGTTCAAGAACTAAATCCTGAGCAGCACGAGTAGTAGCCTCTGAATCGATATTGTTCTGTAATACTTGGTCTGCAACAGTACGGGCCTGAACTTCTTTATCAATATTACCTTGAAGAGCATTATCTGCATTGGTACGGTCTGTTACCTCTTTAGAGATTTCATTGTGAAGAACTTGGTCCTCAGAATGACGGTCTACCTTCTCTTGGTCAATTTTACCTTGAAGAGCTAAAGTATCTGCCTGGCGATTAGTGATTTCTTCGTTAATCTTAGAATCCAGTACAGTATCTGCGTTAGTACGATTTGCAGTTTCTTCTGCAATCTTTGACTCAAGGGATGCCTTATCATTGATATGGAGAGTTTTAAGGTCATTTACACTTTCCTTAATCTCATTATCGGCAGCAATACGTTCATCTTTTTCCTTTTGGATAAGATCCTTGAGTTCCTTCTCAAGTTCACTATTACCTTGATTTACCTTATCTTCAAGGTCTTTGATATCTTCAGCATTCTTATCTACCTTCTTCTCAACTCGGTCGATTTCAGCTTTTAAGTCTGCCTTAACGGTATCAATCTTCTTATTGATTTGGTCTAACCCATATTCTAGGTTATCCTGAACTGCAGCTACTGCAGCACCCAGAGCAGCTTCGGCTTCCTTAGCACGATTAACCTCTTCGGTTAAAGCAGTACGAAGGTCGGTTAATTTATTAGTGATAGTAGTTGCAAAGTTGGGGTCATTGCCCAATGCTTCTGCCAACTCTTTAAGAGTATCAAGGGCATCATCAGCACCATCAACCAAATCACTAATCATCTGTTTAACTTCTTCCTCAGTTTGATATTTCAAATCATTCTCAAGCTGAGAAACTTTAGTGATATAATTTGCATGTTCTTCGATGCCATCAAGTTTAGCCTTCAACTCATCGGTAAAATCATTTTTCGATAAGTCGTATCCTTCTTTCTTATCTACCTTATTCTTGATAGAAAGTACGAAGGCCCAGAACTCATTTATAGTTCCCCCAAAGCCAGCACGAACAAAGTCATCATAGTAACCCTGTAACAACCGCTGGTCAATCTCTTCGCAGGTGTAATATTTACTTACATACATATTTATAAAATTTAAGGATTAATTACTGAACGTTGACGACCCAGTAAGAATTCCGAATCTATATCCCTGAATGGTTCTCCCTCTGAACCACAGAAGGCATTCATTGGTATATTCGGATTTTCTGGATCTACATCTCCACCGTCTTCTATATCCCCCCGAATACAAGCATAATCAGGAAGCTTATTTACACGGAATTTCATTACCTGGCCTATACCAGGATGAGGTATTATTTTATCCCAGATATCACCGAAGTAATCTTGAAAGCAGGTGACAAATTTGTTTCCGGTCATTGATTGAAATGCCGTTACATCATTGCCATTACCTTTCATTTCAATATGAACTCCAGATGTACCATTAAGGATAACCAGATTACTATCAAACCAGATTCCACTGGAAGTAGTAATTGGGGTCCACCTCAGTACTAACATCTTTGCCATACACTTAATGTTTTATTCTACAAATTCAATTTTGGTATCTCGGTCTCTCTTTAGGATAACCATGAAAACTAGGGCCTCATCCTTTGCCTGAGCAGTCTGAGTATCTCCAGAAGGCTTATACGTTATACCATTAATTACAAACCTATCTTGTTCCCAATTAAAATCCCAATAACCCTCCGGTGTAAGATAACCGATTTGTTCTATATAAGATTTAGAAATTAGTATTGATAAGTTTTCGTCATCCAATTCTCCTGAGACGGTTGCCTTGTTGATAGGCCAGTTTCTGAAAGCATTGTAGTAACACAATGCTTCGATTTGGATGTTATAATATTTAGGTATACTGTCTTCGGCATGACTGAGAAGCTGATTAACATGTTTGGCCCAAGTTATGGTTTGTCTACCAGCATCCCAATCTAAGAAGTCAGTGATAATTTTCTTGTATCTATCCCAAGAGCGGTTCTTTACCATTCTCCAGGGTTCTTTTGTCATAACTTAGTTAAGATTGATTTCTTACCACCTTTTACTGGAGCACTTGGGTTGGGTCCATCTAATACTCCAGGTTGCCTTCTGTTAACTACTTTTGGGACTACGGTTCTAAATACTTCATCACAGAACGGTAAGTAGATTTCCAATCGTGAAGCTAACATACAAAGGTTCTTTCTTAATTCATCTATTAATCCACCTGGTTGCATTGCTTGAGAAAGTGTTTTCCATAGGGAACTTGTAGCATCTGCCAAGGTATCATAATATTGCACTTCAGTAGGCCCAGTAGTGATTTGTTTTATCCTATCACCCCGAGCAAGTTCAGGTTTAGAAGTACCATCACCAGTTTGTTCTTTGGTAGAAGTTAATTGACTTAGGTATTCTGAAGTACTTGTTAATAAATTAAGTATCTTCACATTGAGAAAGTCCCATGCTGCCAATTCCATTATTAATTGATTTTCTAGTGCTTCATACCATAATTCATCAGTATACTTATCTGCAGGAATTAAGTGATTTACTAGAGGACCAATATAATATTGCCATTTGGTGATGTAGATAGATTTATCTTCCCTGGTCATTCCCTCTGATATCTCTGAAGGAATATAGTGGTCGATTAAGTTATATATTGTATCGGCTAATGCCGTATGACCATAATCACAAACTACCAGAGTCTTATCTACGGTGATATCTAAACCATTAGAGTTGGTTACATGTAGGGTTACTGTATAGAAACCGGGAGTTTCATAAGAATAGGAAACATGTCTTCCACCATTGAAAACCTCTCCCTTATCATCGCCAAAGTCCCAGTCAAAAATGGATTTGGCCGGGACTTTGGATATGACTCTGAATGAAACTTCCAGACCTGACGTAACGTACAAAAAGTCCAGATTGTTATTCATATTAGTCTGTCTTATGTAATTTTCATATATTACCCTTTAGAAGAGGATTCGAATTCTTCCAGCAAAGCCTGAATAAGTGTTTCTACTGTATCATCTTTCTCGGCAACGATTTCATGAAGACCTGCTACCAGTTTCAGTTCTTCCAGGGAATAGCCCTTTGCAAGTTTTTCAAGAGTCATGCCTTTCTTGAACTGAGCATTCAGTCTCTTATCCAACTTTTCGATGTCGGCCTCTGAATACTTTTCGATTTCTGATTTATCAGCAATGATAATCAGATGGCCAGAGGCAATTGCCTTCTGAATCTTTGGTGCACGGAATTGACGACGAGAGAGTTCCTTGTCTTCTCCTCTACAAACGGTAATACCAGTTGATTGGTCATGAAAACTGTAAGCTCTTGGTCCCACAGTTACTGTATATTTATCTTTAGCCATATTTCCTAAGATTTAAAAATGATTAAAGAGAGGATAGATCTTTTTAGTTACCTACCCTCTCAGGGAATTTATATAGATGAAACCGGACGTCCCTTATTATTCGAGGTTAACCATCAAATATGGGTCTACGTTCATGAACTCGGGGAATCCGAATTCTGAGAACTTCTTGTCAGCAGCCAGCAACAGAGTTGCATCCTGGTACATCTTAGAGAAGCCAGTAGTCAAGCTTGCATAGATTGCCTGAGTCTGGTTAGAAACGATTCTTTCAGATTCAAGCATCAACTGACGAGCAGTAAGCTTAATCAAGGCAGCAGATGTATCAATCAACAGCAACTGTTGGTCGGGTGTACCCGGGTGAATGTAGAAGTCAGCATTCTTGGGAACAGGAGACTTAACATTCAGGGTAGCTTCTGTAGTACCAGAGTGACGATCCTTGAATTCCGGCAAGTTCAGCATTTCGATTGCCTGGTCTTCACCACCAATCATAGTTTGGAAGTTACGTCCCATACGAGCAGCACGTACCCAAATATGCAGAAGGTCTTTGTAAGTGATACCATTAGTTGTTTCGTATACACCGATTACCGGGGCAGACTCAGAGCCATCAGGGTTGTTACCATTGATAGCAACGTCCATAGCCAGAGTATCCAGAGCATAACCCAACTGAACGCCAAAATCACGAAGGTAGATTCCCAAGACATCGAGCGAAACATAGTTACGAACTTCATCAGTAAGTTTGAAACCTTTTCCGATTTTGAAGAGGCTAACTGATTTCTGTCCGAAGCTAACATCACCCAATGGGATAGTTTCTGCCTCATTAACCTTTGCAGGGGCAGCATCCGACATGTTAACCATCGGCATGATTGCTTGTAAACCATTGATTGGTTGGTCAGATGCAATGATATTTGGATAGAACGGAGCCTGGCGCATACCCAATGTGATAGCAGCACGGATGATTTCCGGAACAATCCAACGAATATTCTGTTGGGGCATTGTAAAGATGTTCTGCATCGTGTCCACTTTTGGATTGATGCCCATCTTTTCAAAAAGTTCATCTTCTGAAATACCCCATTTACCGGTAACCAATTCTCCAAAAGTTACCTCTACAGGCTTCTTGTCCTGTGAACCGGAACGAACAGCTTCCAAGCTTCTTACCATTTCCGGCAGCTCATTCATAAAATCCTGAGCCTTCAACTTTGTAATATCTATTTTATTTTCCATAACTTCTTTTCTCTTATTTGATGAGTACTTGAATTACCTCATTTGCCTCTTCTGCTGGATTAAGGGCAATGAACTGGGTTGAAGTTGCTTGGTTAGCTTTTACGAATCTATCGTTAAGCAATTCTCCATTGGGAGTTACATAGCCAGCTTCGATATTTTCGTTTGATACCCAGTTACAAATCATGTAACCTTCCATAGCTACTGTTACCTCTACCGGGAAATTTCTTTGAGGTTGATAAGCAGGGTTAACGTTATCCGTTACTGCTACACCCAAATAAACTTGAGTAGCTACATCAGTGCAAGGGTAAATCAAACCTTCTTCATTCAAAGCTACTGGCATACCCTGTACGATTTTCTCTCCAGCTTTAACATTGAAAGCCTGGTGCAATTTGTGTGACTCACTTTTGTAAATCACCGCTCTCGGGGTTCTTTCCCCAAAGAGAGTAAGTTGCTGAGGGTCGTTTACGATTTTAGTTTTTTCCATAACGCGGATTATTTATATTAGTTATTTGATTTTGTTTCGATACAAGTTATCGATTACATTCTTAGTACTCGGAGATTCTGAATTCCGTTGGGTATCAGTACCCTGGGTTCCAGTTTTACCCTCGGTATCATCCTCAGCAATTGAGGAAGCACGGTTGACGTCCTTAGAACCACATTTTGAGCAAGTGAGAGGGAACTTCTCTTCCAAGCGAGCTTGGTAATCCTTTGTCAAGGAAACAAGAGTAGTAATACCAGTAGTCTCGGCATTGAGCATCGTAACGATTGTCTCATCTACCTTATCACCCATCAACTTCTTGTAAGTTTCTACGGCATTTTCACGGAGAGAAGCAATGTGATTCTTTCCTACAGTTGCCATTTCCTTCAAGTTAGCTACTTCAGCATTCAAGTTGGTAATCTGTTCCGTAAGAGAAGTTTTCTCTGTAGTAAGATTATCTACCGAAGTTTGCAATTCGTTTCTGGATGATACCAAAGTCTGAATGCAGGCAATTACATTTTCCTGATTCATCTCTTTACCTTCTTCCAGGGTAAGCATGTTATCCCCAAAAAGGCTTTCAAGAAATTTTTGTAATTCGTTCATGTTATCTTTATTTGAATGATTATCATTGGCATCATTATCATTAAAAGAACCCTGAGTATCGTTCTTTTCTTGATATGATGTTAAATCTGATTTATAATCAGTAAAGAAGTATTGCTTCGATTTATCATCTCTATACTCTTCATAGGATGCCCAAGTTCTTTTGGCAAAGGTTGGGTTAATGATTTTACCATCCGAGCCAATTTTCTGGGCAAATGAATCAGCACCATGTGAAACTAGTGAGGTCTCAAGGTAACGAACAATTTCAGTAACCATTCTACGTACCATAACTCCCTTAGAGTCATAAGTACCCAGTTTCTGATAAAATTCGTTATCTTCCATTTGGGGATGGGATTTATCCCACTTAAATTGTACAGTAACTGAATTACTATGAATTGAAGGTGGCTCCATAAGGATGCCTCTAGCAATTCTTGGGTTTGCCTTACCATCGATTTTCAGAATACCGTTGATACCAGCGGGTATAGTAAAGCTACCGTCTTTATAGGATTCCTGCCACATTACTTGTGATACAGCACCAATAGCATTACCAATGTTGGTTTCATGGTCACAGTTTACTGTTTGACCAAGCAACATCTTCATAGAAGCCTTTAGTACTCCGTTCTGTCCAAAGTCTGTCGGGTTCCAATTCTTAGATACAATCGTTTCTGAAAGTAATCTGAACATTGGTTCGATAAACTCTTCGTCCTTAGGAGTTAGTTCCGATTTGTCTAGGTTGGGATAGTAAGTATTATAATCTATATCCCCTCCCCAAAACCCAAATTGAGCAATGGAATCCGGTGTAGGATTTTTCCATTTGTAATAATTCTCTGAGAAAGCCTTGGCTCCCACTGCTTCTGGGATATACCCAGCCATAATGGTATGGCCTTGACCTATCACCATAGAATCAAGATGCTCTTTGTTTTTCTTTGTAAATTTACTCATCTTGCTTTAGTATTTTGGTCTCCTCGAGAAGGAGCCGGGTTATTCTTATCTCTTGACCTACGAGCAGATTGGTTTTTATCATCTTGCCTTTGTTTCTTCTTGGTACCCTCTTGTGGGTCTGTATTACCTCCCTTAGCAAATTGGTCCTCAAGTGAAACTCTTGGTTCTTTCTCATCAGGAGAATCATAACCCATTGCCCAAGCATATTGCTCTTGACTAATGATACCAGCCTTATACAATAAGTCAAGGTTCTGTATCTTATACTGAAGACCTTGTTGGATTTTAACTTCATCAGAAACTGTAGAAGTTCCCCAATCAATCTTCATCCCCTTATTATTAAAGCCTGCCAGACGCAGTTCTAGAGAATAAAGTCGGTCTAATACATAAGCTACAAGCATTTGGATATTTTTTAACTGGCTAATCATCTTAGACAGCATTATACCAGTTGCACCTTCACCAGTAGTAGATGATACCCCAATGATAGAGCCATTAACTCCCAACCCATTTGCTACAGATTGTTGGTTCATATTCCAAGGCTTCTCGATATTACCGAGCTCCTTAGTAGTAGAATTTAGTTTGAATTCATGGTCATCTATGTAACCAGCAACTACCCCATCCTTCATACCCTCTTTAACATTACGTTTGAGGATATTGAGTTCATGGTATAATCTGGATTCATAAGATTTGATACTCTCATTTGGCCTTTGTGGAGATTTCTGCATCTTAGCTTCTAAGAAACCAACCATACCACAAATCTCCATGATATGTTTGAAGTTAATCTTCATATCATTTTGTCCTTTGAGAGAATCCAATGCAGGCATAAATGGAGGAACTCCATAAGGTTCATCGGTATCATTGAACATACCAACATAGAAGTAGGTTTCTGGGTTAAGCTTAATGTAATCTTGTTGCTTAACAAAGAAATTTATATTCTTTTGGTAAGGAGCATACACCCCATTTAATTCACGTTTAAACTTGATGTGTTCTGGCTTAAGGAATAATACAGTAGCCAAACCATCAAGCTTATCATTTGGTACGCCTTCTACAGATATTGCCCCACTTACAAGAAGTTGAACAATCATTTTATTAACTAAACCATCTATACCAGCAGTATATCTGGTCCATCCCTTGGTGGCTTTCTTAAGATGTTCTCTCATCTTTGAAGCCTCTTCATCGGTATTATTAGGGAAAGTTACTGTATGACTGGTGTTAGCTAACTTAAACATATCTTGCAATGCGATGCCCATATCAGGATTTACTTTATATAAATCCCGAATTAAAGGTATCACATCAACACGAAAAGAGGGTTCAACTAATTTAGTCAACCCTTGTAATGATGTAATTAAGTTATCGCTATCATCGTCAACTGAAACCCTACCAGGCGAAATCGATGTGGCAGGCTTCTCCTCTTTATTAGAGGATGTACCATTCTTGGGAGGGTCCTTCTTACGTCCCCAACCCCAACTAAAATTGAAGTACTTTTTCATCTTGGTTGTACGATTACGTTAGTTTTTCCTTTCCTTATGTGATTACATATTGCTTTTCCAAAGATATCATCATCGGCATATACATCCCCTTCAAGGTCTACATCTACAGCCGAATTGTTAGCCCTATGTTTACCCATTGCAACAGGTCTACCTAAACCATCATAAATGAAGGTATAAGCTTCTTGTACAAAGAATGGGTCCTTAATGGTTACGTGATCTAATCGAATATCTTCTTCTAAGTTTTCTATTATCACTGAACGATTCTTTTGGGTGGTTAACCAACCAGGGGATTTATCCATTTCAGGTCTACTTTTACCCTTTTTCTTTAACATCTTCTGGTAATAGTAAAGGTTAGGGTAGCCTTCGTCTTGAAGCTTAGAAGTTACTGATAAACCAACGTCATTGGATTCTGGAGCTATTACTGCCCAGTTAAACAACTTCCCAGTATCACCAAGTAACTTAGCATAAGCTCCCACTGCCATTCTTCCCTTATATACTACTTGTTCTTCTCCTAGCTTATCCATACAAGTAAATGAAGAGTAGTCAGAAGCTCTACCAGTTGAAACGTCTGCACCAATGAAATATTCTTTATCTGATTCGGGTTCACAGAATTGTCGGTATTGACCATTAAATCTCTTCTTAATAACTGGATAATCACTAAGGCAGTCTTCGATAGCCTTAATATCAGCTAAATCGAAGACTGTATTACCTGATGACAAGAAGTCACCGTCTATTTCTTGTGCTGTTCGTTTTGCACCCAAAGCAGAAGACATTTGGTTATACCAATTTATATCTCGTTCCGGGTGCATCTGCCAGTATAATCGAATGGGATTGAAGGGGTTACCTCCAGCAATGGCATCTACCCAAGTTGAATGATAAAAGTTACCAACTCCATAAGGAGTGGAATTGACGATGGCAGCTCCACCAGTGGAAAGAGTAGGAAAAGCAGCAGCCCAAATTTGAGCAGCCCATCTAACTACTGCTGCCTCGTCAATTACCAAAAGGGAAAGAGATTCCGAACGACCGGCTTCGGATGATGTCGGAATTGATTCAATAAAAGACCCATTATCAAATTCTATCATGGATGCTGATCCGTATTCACCAGCCCTACCGTTTATAATGGGAGTTTGAAGGTACCAGGGTAAATTTTTGTACATGAACTTAATCTTCTTAAGTACTTTTTTAGCAGTGGTATCCTTGATAGAAATAATGTTTATCTTTTTGTTGGGATGGTACATCGCCAACCAAAGACAGTACATAGAAATCAATTCTGTAATACCTGCCTGACGAAATTTCAAAATGATATTGAAACGTTGAGCAATAAAATTATACAAAACCGATTTTTGAAATGGGTAAAGTTCGAACCTTACCTTTCCCCTTACTGGATGTATCACATAACAGAAAAGACTGAAAAAGAAAACATCACTAGAAACTCGGGATAAGTTTGATAGCTCTTCTCGAGTTAATGTAGTTCTAGTTTCTGAGATAGTCTTTGCCATATCTAAAAGTTATACGTTATTTGAAATTCGATGTCAGTACCCATCCCTGATTTTATCTTCGGATAGTAAAAGGTATTGACTCCGAGTTTGTAATTAAATCTCTTAGTCTTGATTGAAAGACCAGCTCCCATATCGAAGAGATTATTGAAAGGTCTGTATTTGCCATAAACGTATGGACTAAGTGATAACCTTGCAACTTTCTTTCGAGTTAATTGACCTTCATACCAGTTGTAGTTGTACTTATCTAAGTCGATTGGGAATAGTCTAGTTGAATAAGTGTTAGTCTCCTTATTGAACAGACTTAAGTTCAACTTATCTTTCTTCAAAACAATTTGAACCAGGGAATCTTGGTTACTGATAACTGGCTGCCTTAGCATGGAATCAGGAAAGAGAGTTGGCTGCTTATTATCATGAACTAAGATTTTACCTGGTTCAACTTTTTCTGAGTACTTCTTCTCTGGTTTGAAGGGTTTCTCTGTGTATACTGTATCTGGGATTTCATTGACCGCTAGTTCTAAGGAATCAACCTCTCGAGAAAGTTTGTAATTCCTGAAGCAAAGGTAAATAGTAAATCCTAGAAGTACAATAAACAAGGCCCTTTTTAAATTCTTCATGGTAATTTCGCTTTTAGTGAAACTCTGGTACTCACTCGTTTCCTTGTTTTCCCTTAACAATCCCTTTCTTACCTTCAGAGTTGATTTATAGGATTATAGCTTTCTTTACCAGAAAGCACTTTCCTAAAAAAGAAAAACTTAATAAAAAGAAAAAAGGGTTTTCAAAACAGCTCAATTTAGCTCAGTTTTGATGAGTCAATTTTCTTGAGGCATTTTTTGAACCAAATCCCTACCTCATAAACCGAGCCCTTGGCAATTGTGTACCTTGCCTTGTTAAGCCAGTAATGGTAATCCTTAAAATCACCCTCGAAGGTATCACCATTTTTGTGAAGGTAGATTTCGAATTTATCGGGGAATCCCATAATTGCCTTGAAGTCTTCGATTCCCAAAGGGTAGCCATCGGGTCTAAATTGCCTATCTGCAGGTCTGAGAGTTAAGGGAGGTTTATCATACTCCAATCGATACACTCCTGGAAGAGTACTCATCTTTGCAGTTTTGATAGGCCATTTCTTTTCATCCTTGAAATCTCTAACCCAGAGTCTATGTATCTTTGCTACCGTGAGATTCTTCTTCTCAGGAAGCTTTCGATAGTCATACATTGCCAGAGTTTTACTCATGAACGGAATCTGGTTAGTATTATTTTCCTGAGAAAATGTGAGTGGTTTTAGTAAATTTCTAGTAGTTGTTGGGGTTTTTACTTTAAATACTTCATCAAAAGCCTTCAAGTATTTCTTACCGGTCTTTTTATGTACTCCAATGATGAGTAATCGCTTCCTTGATTCCTGAGAGTTTCCGTAGTCTAAAACTGACCTTTCGTGAAAAATTAATTTATAGTCTTTGAATGTTTCCTCAAAGAAATCCTTGGGAAGCAATGTTAGCAGTCTTGGTAGATTTTCTATAAGAAATATCTTGGGTTTATACTCGAGTATTGATGCAATTACTAGATTAAGACTACGGTTATCTTTAGGATTACCCAATTCCTTTACTTTGGATAACCTCATTACTGAGGCTGCTCCGCAATCAGGGCTTGATATAATTATGTCTACTTTCTCATTGAATTCTTGTAAACAAAAGCCCTTATAGAACGGTATATCCCCAAAATTTAATTTCCATTGTTCTTCGCCTGGAGTGTGGAATACTCCCCTTATCTCTATGTTCCCTAACAAATTCTTCTTAAAAGGGAACAGGAGTGCACCCTGTCCAGCGCACACTCCCAATACCCTTAACTTTTTCATTTCTTGTAACTTCTCAATTTGATATATTTAATCCAAGCAAATGGTTTACGGTCTTCCAAATAACTCAGATTTTTATCATTATTGTGAGCTTCTTCTTCAAAACTTACATCATGATACCTTTCATTCTGTTTATCCCATTTGGCAAAACACAGAATGAGAAGATATTCGATAATATACCAAAGGTAGAAGAGACCAAAACAGAGAACTACTACCCACCAGAAGGATATATCGAATAATACCCAGAGTATGATACCAAGTATCAAACCGACTATACTACACTCAATCTGTTGTATCTGATGAATACACTCATGATTGATATCATCAGGTTTACACTCTTCTACTTTGTGTTTGAAGAATGAGTTATACACCAGAGTAATTGCTTTGTAACTGGGGAAAAGAAATACTTTTGCTACCCAGCTGTTAAAATGACATCTTTTCATAATTTACCTTTAAAGTTTTCGTAAGCATTTCTTAGTTTTTGGTCGTAGGCATTCTGGGCATACCCGGGACCATTATACTTCTTGGCAAAGCCAGCCCAGTCTTTTGCTTTGAGTTCTTTCAAACAACCAGAATTATACATGAAGTGATACATTAATTCCAGTTGATTTGCATGAGATTCTGACACCTTGTGAACAAATTCGAAGACATCTTTACACCCACAAAGGTTGTGATTGAAGCCCATAATCTGGAACATACCCCAACTTGCAGACTTCAATGCACATTCTTCGTCAATTTCTTTGGCTAATTCGAGTCTTTTGTACTCGTGTACACCTCCCAAGTACTTCGATTTATCCCATTTAGGGAAGAAAATCGTAGAATATCTCTTACAAAGGTAAGCTAAATCTCTGTCAGGGAATTTCTTATGTACTTCTTTGTACATAATGTGACCCTCAAAAAGAATTTGAGGCCTACCGTCAGCTAAAAACCCGTCTCTACCGGCAGCTTCCACCAATTGGACAGCTTTCAATAGGGCAGGTTCTAAACCTAAGCGAATAGCAAGGTCTTTAATCATTTCATTTGTTAGTTTATCCATAACTTATCAGTTTTAATGGTTCAATTTTAGTAACAAAAGTATTGCTTATAACCCATTTTCAATATGTTTCGAGGTTCTATTATCATATATAACTTATAAAATAATGCAATATGGACAAGAAAAATGAGTGCCAGATATGTGGCAAGCCCATTAATTTAGAGGAATTTGATGAAACTCGGGAAATCCCTCAACTTATGGCAAGAAAACAAATTTGTTTTCAATGTGCTTTTTGGTCTAATCGATTAGCTTATGATAAAGAGCTTGAGAAAGAGGGTAAAATTGCGGTAATTACTCCAGATTATTCTCACTGGGTAACTAAAATTCCCGGAAATATTTTAATGGTGCCCTCGGCTTTTGGTGGTATTTACCAAACTAAACTCCAACCAGTAAACACTCTGGGAGTTATTGATGAAGACCGAAAGAAGCTTTTCATTATCCGTTATAATAACATCACTCACCAAGGCACTATACCAGAACATCTAAGAAAGCTTTTTAAAGTAAACGGAGTAATTCTATCTCCACAGGAATACAAAATGCTAGAAGATTACCGAGGCAATGCCTATGAATTTATTAAAAATATGATTGATAATGCAATAAATAAGAAATAATTTCGTATATTTGCATAAAGAAAAATTCTTAATAAATAAAGATATGAAAAAAGAAAAGAAAGAAATCAAAAAGCTTAAAGAGGGGGATGAGGTTCTCTTCACCTTATCTGGAAGACCCATCATTGAGAAAGTTACAGTGGAATCTATTGATAAAAAAGGTGGATTCGCAATGCTCAGTAACCGAGTAAAAGTTGCAAGAACCTTGGGTCCTGATGATACATATCCAAGATTGGATGGGCAAAAGGGAGAAGTTCGTCCGCTTACCGAAGAAAATGAAAGAGTATTCCTTGCATATAAGGCCTATTTCTCAATTAAGAGAAACATAGAATTACTTGATAAAGGGATGAGAAGTATGAAAGATTCGAAAGCTTTCGATATGATGATTGAATTTGATAAGAAGCTTACCAAGATTATTAACAAATACCTCAAAGAACAATGACTACAGTATTAGCGATAATTTACTTGGTATGTTTGCCATTCACGGTATTTTTTGTAAGGGCTTGCTTGGATTATTTACCCTATACTCACAAAATACACTCTCTCGTTTTATTCATCTCGGTATGGATAGTATTACCTCTATTTCCAATTTATCTATTAATCAGATACATAAAATACAAATTACTATGAGATACTTTTTTGACAGAGATGGTAATTATGCTGGGTCATCAATGCAAGGGTGGGAGATTCTTCTCCTACTCTTGTTCCCAGTTGCTCTAATAATCTTCCTCGTATTCTTACCTTTCTATGTATTTCATAAATACAGTTCTAGAGAAGAGGATAAAAAATACGAGGAAGAACATCCAGAAATACTAAAAGTAGATTCTTATATTACCTGCTGGTATCCATGGCATAGATATTCTGTTGCATATACACTGGCTCTTATATTCTGGGTAATTGCTTTTATAATTGGGATATTATCTTAATACCTGTATTAAGTTGGAGCTATCCAATAAAAATTCAAATCTAATGGATATTTTTTAGTGGGGTTAAACCTACTGGAGAGTATAGGAGTATCACTGCTAGCAGAGGGAGCTGAAACTTTTGTAAGAGTATAGGAACCCAATCCAGTTGTTTTTGTTGTAAAGTATGAATTACTTGGTAAATTGTAGCTAGGACTAAAAGCATTACCATTCTTATCAAGGCAGGACCAAGACAACATTTCGAAATTTCCCGGGTACAGGTTATCAAACAGGTTAGCAATATAGACATTAATAGCATATCTATTTTGATTTACTATCCAATTCTTATTTCTGTTACCATCAGCCATAGATCCACCTTCGCGACTAATATTGGTAGTAACATTAAAAAAAATACTCGTGTCTACTCCATTGATGGTTATAGGATTAAAACGTATTTCCCAATATTCTTTTTCTTCGGGAGTAGTAAGGTGTAGATTTATTTTATTACCAGATTCATTTTGTGTAAGTATACAAAGCCCAGAAGTACCGTCATTTCGTGCAGTAATCTGAATAATATTGTTACTCTTGTCTTCCTCCAGAACATAGTCCGGAGTATTGATGCTAGCAGAATAACCAACTCCAATAACCCCGGACAATTTGCCATTTACATACTTACTCTTTTGAGATTGTATTGTCCATCTCTCAGAGTTTCCCTGTCTTATTTCTGCATATACATCTTTGGTGGATCCTCCTCCCCAAGTAGCCCAACTTACGGAGGCTGAGCTCAAAGTACAAGAGGGTGTAGAGGTTAAACCTACTTTGCCATTTACCAGTTTCCTTTTGAGGGAAGTGATACGGTAGGTTATAGTACCACCCTCTGAAGATACAGTATCTGTACCTGTATCTGTAATTGCACGTGCTAGTTTGAATAATGTTTTTTCTTCCATATCTTTATAAGTTTTTGGTTTATAGAAAGAACTTTGATATTGTAATCTACCAGAGAAGAGAGGGAGGTATTTTATTCTCTGGTTTCTTTGTGGGTTGTGTGGTGTGGGATATCTGGGTATACCTTTATCACAAGGAGGTAAATTTTGGTAGTACTAAAAATGTGTATTTGTCCTCAAGGTACCCCTTAATGTGAGGGCTTCGAAAGTTGTGGTACTAAAAGGGGAGTACGGTTACGTTAAATTTAACATTTGAAAATAAAAATTAAGGGACAAACATTTTTATTTATCCCTTTGCTTTCTTTTAATCCTCAAAAGTTTCGTTATCGTCTTTTAAAATTTCTTTTATATCTTTATAGCATTGAATAACTAAATAAGCTATAATTACAAACAATGCTATATTAATAATTAAATATTGTGTAAATACTGCCATATCTTTATAAATGATTTATTTTAAGTTAGTAGGGGAAATATTTCCCCTACTTTAATTTTGTTTTACTTCAAAGATTTTTTTACAATCTCAAGCCCTTTTATTAATATCTCTTTCTTTTCTTCTTTTGTGTTTTCGCTTGCAATTGAAGAAAAAGAAAAATCATTTATAACATAGACTTGTTTATAAAAGTCTATAAAGCCCTCAATTAGTTTTTTATCCGCATTCGTTGCAATCGTAGAAAGAAAATTAAAAGTAACATTTCTGAACTTTTTTCGCAAAGATTTGATTTGCTTTTCGTTTGCTCCCAAAAACAATTCTTTTTTATAAATCTCTGTTTTTGTCCCTAAAGCCGTTTTAAAAAGTCCTTGATTTTTTTCTTTCACAGACTTTAAAACGTCTAAAGCAATTAAACTATTTGCTTTACTGTTTGCACTTGCTTTTTCTACACTCACTTTGTTAATTTGATTTTTCATAATTAAATTGCTTGAAAGTTTTATTATTTATTATTTTTATTACCTTTTCAAATAGACTTTCAAGACTTTTTAAACTATCTTAATAAGGTATTATTTATTTCGTTTCTGTATTGCAAATATAAGAACTATTTTTTAATCTACAAAATTTTTAGAAAATTATTTTCTTAAAAAGTTTTAAATAAAATCTTTCAAATATCTTTTTGTTTTTCTCACATTGCAAAGATACAAACTTTATTTTAATCTACAAACATTTTCAAGAAAATTTTTTGAGAAAATGAATATTTTTATTTTCAAAATTATTTTTGTGAAAAATCTATAAATTCAAAAATTTATTGCACCCTAAAAAGGACTTAATTTTTGCACTTAATTTTGGGGTTCACAAGGAGAATCTTCGCACGCCTTGTAGTGGGCATATATGATATGTATAAGGATATTCCTATATGGCCTATGCCTGTCCTCTAGGAAGTGTGTTATATACCTGTATATTGATAAGGCTATTAATGGACTAAGGTGATAAAGAATTAAGGCCCTTAAGATATATCCCTCTATAAAAACCCCTTAGTCCTAATTCTATAAGGCCATATATGGACTATGGTAAGCCTATGGGGAAATGGGTTTCATAGATTAGCCTATAAGGGCTTACTAAGTTAGCGTAAGTAAAACCCAGATACCTTAGTTAGGCTCTGGGTTAATATATTAATCGAAGTATACCTGAAAGGTTATATACTCGATGTTGAAGGTAAGATCGGGTTCAATTTCCTCTGGGTCAGGGATTTCGGATGAGAATTCCATAAGGCAATCATCTGTGTTAAGGTAGATAGATATTTCCTTAGCTTTCGATTGCATTAGTTCTGGCAATATCGAATCGAATTGTGAAAGTGAATTGGCAATGTAAGATGCCCATGGATAATCCCTAGCGTAATTTACTAAGGTAAGAATGATGAGATTTGAAATTTGATTAAGAGCTTTCATATTGTCTATATTTAATTAGTTATTATTACAATGCAAATATAAATATAATATATTATATATGCAATAACCTCAATTGCCTTCGTAGGTTATTAAGGGCCTTGAATTATATTTGCCTTAGTCCTTGAGGCCATGAATGGAGATTGCCATTTACCTTCCTTACCTATAACTAATATATAATAACTAATGGCTCTAGGCAATCAAGGTACCCCTAAATCACAAAATTGTCCTAGAATACAAAAATTAATGCTAATATAAATACTAAGCAAATTACTTACAGAGTTACTAGGAATATTACCTAAATATGCCCCATGAAAGCCTTAAATCCTATAAACCATTTAGCCCTAAAACCTAATATCCTATTTACCTAATCCCCAACCCAATACTTATTATATAATACCTAATATAATAACTTGGTGAAGGTAATCAGGGTAAATTGTGATGGCCATTAATCGACGATGTACTAAAGCTATACTACCTACATACATAGAAGCTACATAACATACCTGTATTATATAATCCCCTACCTTCGAATTACCTTGAATGCAATCTATAATATAATACATATAAAGGGTACTCAAGGCAATCGGATTTAGGGGCCATTAATGGTCGGATTTATTTGCCTTTTTAGGCCTTTTTGAGTTTGCCTTTAAAGTGTGTAGTAGAGCTATATGGTATAGTGGCTATATAGTGAGTTGAGTGGCTTTGTATAGTAGAGGGGTTATCACTTGCCTTGTTTGCCTAAATCCCCAAAACCCCCGGCGAGGTACCTTGATATGTATTATGGTATATTGATTATGTATGTAGTATAATAAGGGGTATATGTGTATTAGGTATTTTATTATATGTACCTTAGTTAGGATGGTAGCTTAGTTAGGCTCTATATGATTTTCTTTTTATTTTTGTGTTGGGTAGGGGAGTATTGGGTTATAGGTGGGTTAGTATAATCCTATATGTGTAGGATACCAGGATTAGTGATGAGGTATATAGGATTAATATTAGGATTTGTGAGATTATATACCTTATTTTGTTTGTTGGGTGGGTATGCTTGTAGGCTTGGTATATTTTCTCATTTCGTATGAGGGTTAGGATAGTTCCTACTGATAGGATTATTCGGATTATGTGATAGAGGATGTTCATTTCTTTTTGTTTCTTAGTTTCTGTTGGGTACGGAGTAACTTATTATACTGGGCTTGGGGATCACTTAGGTATAGAGTGTAATCATTTTTGTTACTGCCCGGATTAGGGAAACGTTCTGTCCAAGTATCTTGGTGGGGTATGTATATTAGGTCTTTCTTTTTCATGGTAGTGATATTATATCGATTATGGTTATATCGCTTAGTGGGATTTGTAATATTTCTCTTATCTGTAATCTTATGTGTTCGGAGTGGAGGTGGTTGTTGTTTATCTCTTGGTTGGGGTACCTTAGATAGATATTAAGTTCCTCAGTTCTGTATGGGATTACCATTTCCTCTGTGAATCCCTCTGTGTAGTCTTTAGTGTGTCCTGGTACCTCGAAAGATACCAGGAATTTTCCTTTTGTTAGCATGGCTTTAGTTCGTTGGTTAGTATTCTTATATCGGTAAATTGATTCATGTACTCCCTTTCTGAGGATATGTCAAGGCATTTACATGCTATGTAGTGGCCGTACATTGATATACCTGTTTGATAGCCTTGGTCCTCGTTTAGGAAGTTAGCTAAGGATATCTTGTCTACTGAGCATATCCTCTCCAGATGTCCTGGTAAGGTTTCTGAATCTTCATAAAATACAAAGTCATAAGTATCTGTATTATCGGTCATCGTAGCAAATATGTCTATGAGCCAGTTAAAGTCTTCTAGAGGTACATTGGCTAGCCATTCCCATCCGATTGGATAATCGTTTACTGTTATGATTGGTTCCATGATGTTAATTGAGTTGAGGGTTAAACATTTGTTTTGGTTGGCCTAATAGGCAGCAATGAGGATAACCTGCTTCATCGAGGATTCCCAGTATAAGATATCGATTGGTATCTCTGGGAATTTCGAAATAGAAAGCTGGTTTCATGTCGCCATCTATGAATGTAAAAACTATCTGAGTGTTTTCTAGTAACCCATTTAGTTGTACATGAGAAAGGTAGTTATAAATAGCTTCCCTTTGATTTCTTGGGTTTTTATCCCATGAGATGAGCATATCGTCATACCAATTTGGATTATCGCATAGCTTTTTAAGTTGTTGTTGAATATACGGTGTCATGATTTGAAGTAATAATATAAGTCCTCGATTAGTTTATCCTGTTCTTCCCATATAGTATCTGATACTACGTATTCTGATACGAAATAGTTATAGAAAGGCCCAAATAGTATTTTTAATACTATGTCCTTGAGTTCGATATTGAGTTGTTCCTCTTCTTCGGTAGAACTGGGTTTGATTGCCTGAAGTTCTGCCTTATAGGATGCCGTTACGGCATCCTTTAGGGTTTGAATATATTCTGGGTTAGTTTCCTTAAGAATACTTAATTGTGATTTGAGTTCTTTACTTATCATGGGGCTTAGCGATTATGGATATGAATCCCTGTGGATATTGAGTATAGAATAATTGGTAGTTCCCTGTGGGCAAGAAGACTTGCATTATATTTGCAAGTAAGGGATAGATTTTCCATTGGTTTTCCTCTAGAAACTTGTTCCAGTCTTCAGATTCTTCTGGATAATTCCCAGATAGTTGGATATGGTACTGTTCATGGTCAGCAATAAATAGGTTAGTTACTACCTGTATTTCATCTGATTCCTTTTTGTATTGGGTGATTGGATACCAGATGCCTTCGGTTTTCCATTTATTAAGTTGGAACAGAGACATGCCCTGTTCCAGTACGTTGAGTAATTTATATAAGTTTACCATAGTGATTATTTATTTAGTTGGTTAAATAATTCTGATACTGCAAGTTGTTGGAAGATTTCTGTTTCCCTGTGGTCTGATTCCCATTTTTCGATAGCATTGTAGATATTGGTATATTGGGATATCATGTCCTCATCTTGTTCATCGTCTTGGATAAATTCCCGGAGATGTTTTTTGAGTCCGGTTATGATATAATCCTGATGTTCAGGGATTAATTGAAGAACTCCGAATAGGATAGCCTCTACCTGTGAGGGTGAATCATCATAATATTGGTCATCGGCACCCTTTGTTAAGTCCATGTGAGAAATAATGTTTTCCCTGAGATTTTCAAAGAGAACTTCCTCTGAAGCATATGTGATGATATATCCTGAGATATAATCAGCAAAAGGTTCATCCTCTAAGTCGATTGAGTAAACCTGGATATTGGTAGCTTCCTTGTTAATGAGAAGACCATCGGAGTAATCATAAGTATAAATGGGGTGGGAAGCAAGCAGTTCCCGGATGGCCTCTAAATTTTTTAATTCTTTCATAACGTGTCTATATTAAAATTATTTGAGAAATATTTCTCATTGCAAATATACAAAATTATTTCTAAACTTGTTTTTATAACTACTTTTATTTTTATAAATAGGGAGGTTCTGGGAGGTGTTTTGAGTGCCTCCCAGAGGGTTTTGTTAATATTGCCCTGTCATAGTAATGATAATGAAAAGGGATTCATCATTGAAATGTACCTGGATAGTATCTCCATATGAGTTTGACATGTAATGATGATTAGGGTTAAGTTCTTTTAATGGGTGATGTTCATCCCAATGAGAATTAATGAATTCTATCACGTATTGTTCAAAAGCATCGGATTCTCTGCAGTAGGTTTCTACCTTTTCGTCATCGTTTATAGGATACTCCCGGAATTGGAGATTAAGAGTTCCCATGTATGATTCATCCGGATTTGAGATTTCGTTAACTGATTGAGCAGTGTAACCAAAAGCATCAAGAGTTCCATCAAAGTAACCCATAATGTGATTTGAGATTTCGTTAATAGTTGTCATAAGAAATAAGTTTTGTGACCCCGTTCAAGGTCGGTTAATAATTATATTTATTTTTCTCTTATGCAAATATAGAAATAATATTTTAAATATGCAATAATTAAGGGAGCCCAGATGTTGGTGTTTCTGAACTCCCTGAGGATATATTAACTGGTTAGGGATTAGTATAATTCATCGGCCAGCATTGGTTCCTTGGGCTTATTTAATTTCTCTTTAGAACGTCTTGTAGCCCAATTCTCGTAGGGTTTGTAACTAAAGGTACGAGTTGTTTCATCGTATGCAGCATATACCATTTGTTTACGGGATATTCTCCTCCCGTAAGTTTTCTTAAGATTAGCAAACCAATCTAGATACTCCTGTAAAGAGTTAAAGATTTCTTTGTGCCCGTCTAAATCATTTTTAGGACGGGTTTTCCATGTTGCTTCTATATAGCATTGGTGTAAAGTGATTGAAATAAAGTATCGGCACCAGCTACCACCAAAGATAGTGCCCGTGGAGAATTCTATCTCCCGAGCAACTAATGGACTAACGTTATACTTTGTCATGCGATTGAGAAATTAAGTTGGAAAATCCAGTTGTTTCTATCGAGTTGATTGAATGATATGAACCTCCCATCGTTATCGGTAAATTCATTCATGAATTGAACTGCAGCAGATGCTAATTGCCCCTTATAGGGATTAGTATCGGCAGTTATTATTGATTCGAAAATGAAAGAATAATAGGTAGTATCATAGATTTGTACCTGATTAATATCCAAGCAATTGAGTTTGTAATCATCCTCTAGTTTGATTAAGAGTCCCATTAGGAAATTAAGAAGACTACCCTGTTCATCAGAGTCAAGTTCAAATGTAGATTTCTTTTCTAAGAAATTGCGAACTACCTTAGTTAGTTCGTCTGCCTGATTGTAAGTTACTGAGTTCGTTTTCATATTTTTGTCTATTTTTAAATTGATATGCAAATATAAGCATTTTTATTTTTATAGAAAAATATATCTAATTTATTTTTAGGGAGGCTGAGGATGTGTATACGCTATGAAAGGCAGTGGATTAGACTGCCTTTCAATTATTAAGGTAATTGGGGAGTTAGCAAATATAGAGCCTCTCTTATAATTGAACTCTCCATAGGTTCTAAAGAGGGTTCCTTGTTCATTAGTCCACCTTTCTTCTTTTCGTTTTCAAATACTTCATGTATGGCTTGCTTTATTTTAGTAGCTAATACCTCTGATAACTCCTGAGATTTAAGAGAGATAAGTAACCCTTTTCGTATTTTCTCAACATCTTGGTTATTCTCAGTAATGGGTTTTGCTTCTACTAATTCTTGTATACCCGAGGAATATTCATCTAACCGTTCATATCCCAAATGTTGTAAGTCATTAAAGAAGATACTAAACTCATCATAAGTAAGTCTAGTATCAAAACCTACTCCATGATATAGTTGTACTGAAGGAGTAAGGATTCTTCTTAGTGTATTGAAATCCTTTAGATGGTCTAATTCTATCTCTGACCTAATAGGTATTTTATATACCTTTTCACCCTTCAGTACCACTAGCAGAACCATTAGTCTTGGTGGTAGTCTTTTCTCGTTCATAAGCAAGTTTTTGTATTATAAGTTGTACATAGGTATTTCTCTCTCTATAGATGAACATTACCGAGAGAAGTATCTCATGTTTCGGTAATATCATCTGTATGAAATTGCCTGGAGCAATTACAGTAGCTACTACTGGAGAATCTTCCTGAGAGAAATTCTCTAATATCATTTCTGCCCTCTTAATGGGTTCTGGTTTTGTTGGGTCCAAAGTTAGGACTGGAGCAGTTATACATTCCTTGATGCCCTGTGTTAAGGCATTATATAACCATTCATCTTTTATATCCTCTACTTGGAGGTTTTTCATTGTAATCATATCCTAAACCTATTTAGAGTCCATACACCCAGGATATTAGAGAATACCCATAGTTCCCAGTTTTTGTAAAAGTTATAGGGTTTACTGAATTGAGATGTTTGAAATATTATCTGATTTGGTGTTCTAGATAACATTTCTGCATGACAAGTTAATACTCCAGAAGATAATTGAGCTTTAAAAGCTTTAATAATATCTTCATCACTTTTAGTCTCTAATGAGGTAAGCAATTTAATAAATTCTACCTCTACACCTTGAGACATGTTTACATTTCTGAAGGCAAACTTTTCTTTATTTTCCATATTCGTCATTTTTAGATAAGAACTCTTGAGCTAGTTCATCTTGAGTTCTTTCGATTATGTTCTTTACTATTGTTTTATTTTCTACTCTAGCCCACATATATAGCATGCCCAATTGAGCATCCATATAGCAATCTATAAGAGATGGGTCTTTTCTAAATACATCCCATTGTTTTACGAAATTTGTTCGAACCAAATCCCTATAACCCTGGTCTGATATGCCATCTTGGTCTATATAAGCAGATACCCTTTTCTTGACTTCTAAAAGGATTTTCTCTAAGCTTTCGGGTAATCTGAAATTTTCTGGTAAGTTATGATATACCAAAGCATTAGGTATCAATTCCTCAAAGGTAAACTGATTATCGAATAGTTTCTTTGGGTATCTACCTGAAAATATCAAGGGTATCTTATACCTTAGCAATGATGGTACTATGTCGTATATAGCATAATGTTTCCGATATTCCTGATAGACATCGAAATATAGATTCTCATCGAATATACCAGATTTCCTCATTATTGCCTGTAAAGTATTATAAGCAGCATTGATATGAGTATTACTCAATTTGAATATTAAGTTGCCATTTTTAAGGGCAATGAGTTCACTACAGCATCTCTTTCGTTTAAATAAGTTCATGTGATTAAAATGTAAAGTCAATGTATATTTTCCTTGTTCCCTTGAGAAATTTTTCGTGATTTGAGTCATCATACTTATGGCAAGCATAAGTCTTAGATGATTTATCATAATGGTCTCTTACCCATACTGGAGCAGTATCAGTTGGTTTTAATTTAAAGTATGTACCCTGATTAACCTTGTTAACCCGAGTCTCTTTGTAAGATGTCTTTGGTAGTTCCATATTTTTGTCTATTTTAAAATTGATATGCAAATATAATTCTTTCTTTTTAAATATGCAATATCCGGATATAACTATGGGAGCTTACTATTTCGGAGGAATTGAGATGCAAATGAGCCATCCTCTTTTTCTTCTTTCTCAAAGTCTTCATATTGATATAACTCTGGGTCTTCTTCGTCTGGGTCTATACGCATTTCGATTTCTCTACGTAGTTCATGATGTTCTTTAGAGAATGAAGACATAGCTCCCTTATAATCATCAGTAATTTGCATTAGCTCTGCTTTATTAAGGTTAAGACCCTCTTTACTGGTATCTACTCCTTCTTGTTTAGTAGCAACTACTTCGGGTAATGACTTAATGTCATACCTGTCTTCCAATAGTTTAGCCTCTTCTGGTTTATCCAATACCCTTTGTGATTCAAATACGATTTGACGGGCCTCTTCAACAGTAATTGCATTTTGCTGTGTTACGTTGTTCTGTTGATTGAATTGAGCAAATATATTCGTAGTACTTCCTCCAGTGAGATTACGTACGATAGACTGCAATGATGTAGAGGATTCAAGCTTTAATTTAAGGGCCTTTCCCAGCTCGGCAGATATAAACGGTACGTATTTCCCTCCCTGAGATTCTCTTAGGATATTAACCTGATGGGCTATTTCCATACGGTCTTCCAAAGCCCATGCTAGTTGTTCTCCCATTAATGCTTGTAGTAAATCTTCTGCCTTTTCTTTATCCCATATTCTAGAGCTTAATAGCCTATCTCTCATAAATACCCGTATGTAATTGATATCTATACCCATACGATATGAGAATGTATTTATGTCGTATGTGATACCACATAATACACCATTTCCCATTAGCCATTGATTGATGATATAATTATGTATCTTTATCAGAAGTTCATCATTTTGGTTCTTCTGATATTCTAATGCCATTGCAGTAGTCCCCATAGGTCTTGGGAATCTTACCATTTTATTTTCCTTTTCTGACATACAAATGAGATTTTCTGATATCGGAACTTTCATCATAACCCATATACTCTAAATCGAACCTTACATACAGATTCAAAGATAGGTTATAGAAATATCCCTTATATTTTTTCTTACTTACTGATAAATTAAAAGGTTCACCAGAGATTAGGTCCCTGGTGAATACTAAATTACCTTTCCCAGTGATGGGAATATTAAGGCAAAGCTTATAATCCCCTACCTTAAATTTATTCCCATGCAGGTCTGTGATTTCCCTTGCCATAGTTTGCCTTTTTATGGTTCGTAGGTTTTTTGTCTTGTTTACTACGGTTATGGGTTATCCCCTTTTGCTCTTCGATTAATTTCTGAACCTTTGGGAATAACCTTTGCCTTAAAGGAACTACCTGAGTAGCGAAAAAGGCATTCCATAATTTCTGGGTTAATGGTTCTCCTATTTTAAGTTCTGAGATTGCCCAGAATTTAGTTTCGAAATTCTTAACTATTTCCCTAAATCGGTAGTAGTATATATTGCCAGTCTTTTTATCTATCCCAATTGTGGTAGTTTGGCAATAATCTAGAAATTCTTTACCTAATTCGGATATAAACTCTTCCCTTTTAAAGTCATAATTCTCTTGGTCGAGCTTAAATAATTTTACGTAATCGATTGCTTCCATATAGATTTAGTTTGTGATTATTAAACGAGGTATACTTTCATCTGTAATTTGAAATAAGTACCCTCTTACATCATCCTCATAATAAGAGGACCAATATGTTCTTCTAACTCTGAAATTATCAAGGATTGCCCCTTTGGGTACTCCAGTAATAAATAAGCAATGCTTAGGCATCATTGGAGTAATCTCAAATTTCCCATCCTTGAAATTACCATAGGTACCGTAGTCGGGCATATTACCAGTAAACCCCGTATTCTGTAATACATCCTGAACCAGAGTAGTTTGGGGTATTTCCTTTTGGTTACATTCTATGGTTAACTTCGATTTGCCTATATATAGGTCTTTAACTATTTCTCTAAACATTTGTATACGATTATATGGGTAATACCATTTTTCTTGAAGTAAAGGTTATTCTGTGAACGTTCCTCTAACTTCTTTAATTCTCTTCGAGATTCAGTACAAATTCTATCAGATTTCCTTAATATATCTGATACATTATCCCAGATGGGTGCCATTGGTTCTACTGGCCCTGAATAGATAACCTTATGTTTAGTTTCTATTTGGGGATATTTAGATTTATACTGATATTTGCCTTTGCAGTAAAGTACGTTATACTTTTCTGGTTCGTTTCTTTTTTCGTTTTCCATTTTTGTTAGGATTAATGTAATCGGATATTTCATCAAGTTGCCCTAAAAGCAATGCCTGAATGAAAAGGTTTATAGGCCTGAAAAAGAAATTCCTTACGTTATTAGTATTTATATACCAATCGTAAACGATAAAGAACTTCTTAATCTTGGAGTGCTTAAGTGAATGTTGGATTAGATAGGACTTACAACATCGTTTATGTAATTCTACCAATTCTTTGTCCTGCTTAAGCATCTCTTTATCAGAGAAGATAGTGTAATCCATTTTGTATGAATTAAGATGCCCGGGATAATTATCCCGGGCACCTGGTTAATAAAGGTTTATGCAACTTGTTCTGGTTTGAGGACTTTCTTCCTGAAGTCCTCGTATGCTTTAGCAGCAGCCTTGAATTCCTTGGAGTTCTGATCCTTGATACGAGCCATTGCAAGTTCCAATCGATGGAGTTCGTTTCGAGTTTGTTGTCTCCATTTCTTCCGAGCAAGAGTATCAACTACATCGGCAGGATATACGTATTTAACTTCCCGATTAGAAATTACCTGTTCGATGATGGATGGTTTTTGTTGTTCCTTAACTTCCTTGACAACCTGTTCCTTTTTGGAAGTTTGGGTTTTGGGAGAGAGTTCTACCAATTTGGCATTGGCAAAATTAGTGGCAGCTTCTTGAGCATCTTTTACCAATTCCTTTTTAGTCTTTTTGGCCTTAGGAGCAGAAGCCTTAGCAGTCTTAGAATTTTTAATTCCTTCAAGTTGTTCGGCAACCTTAGTTGCAACCAGGTTAGTAACCTTTGTTTCATTCTTTTTCATAACGTCTATATTTAAAATGTTAGTAAAATGATTAATTTCTTTTTCTGATACAAATATAAGAACTTTATTTTAAATAGAAAAATTTTATTTGAATTATTTTCTATTTGCTCGGGTTAATCGGCTAAGAAGTCGAAGATTTCTGGAGGATAGTTAATTTCATCCTCTGGGTCATTTATGTAATCTTCATAATCCTCGTTATATTTATCGTAAATGTTATCTTGTGATGTATTGGGTACCCTTGTACATCTTTCAGGATATTTCTTTACGAAGTCATAGGCTTCTTGAGTAGTCATTACCTTGTCTGAGGTAAATTCGTAGGTTACATAAGAATAAGTTTCACCCAATCTAGAAACTTCATATTGCTGGTATCCAGATTTCTCAATCTTATAGATTTGATTTTCTGGAATCGTTTCTATTTCTACCCTATATTTATACCATTGCTTCTTCTCTTCTTTTGGTTTAATACCCATGCTATCTTGAAGAGAGATTAACTTGGTTATGGGACTTTCAAAATGAGAAGGAGCAGTGCTCACTTCTACTGGATGAGTTTTATTCTCACCAATAAAGTAAATCACTGCCCCCAAGGTTACCAGGCCCAATATGAATTTAGTTTCTGAGTTCATAACCTGTAGTTTCGAATTTATTTTTAATGTTCTTTGCAAGGTATTTACCTTTTGATTCTGCTTGATGTAAACCGTTGCAGATTTCATAAGGTACATCATCATAGCGATAAACTCGATTACCTTTAAAAGCAACCCAAAGTTGTTTCTTCTTTGAGTCATAACCAAAGCCCTCAATATTAGAGGATTCGCAAGGAATCATTTCGACTCCAGTGTTCATTTCTACTGATTCTAAGTATTCGTTCTTTTCCATGTCTATATTAAAATTTTAAAAGTGTTAGTTCTGGGTGGAATTTGAGATTTGCCCTCTGGAATATTGCCCAAGTACCAAGTACTCCCTGAGAATTAGTGTGTACCCATTCATCTTCCATTCTGAATAATATGTGAGAGCATACCAGCATTTGGTATTCACTTAGCATATTTATCAGTTGAGGAGTATTCTCGATTTCCACGTATAATTCAATGTGCTCATCTAGTGCTCGAATTATTTCGTCATCCTCAATCTGAAGGAGTTTTTTGATTAAGTCTTGGGCAATATCATTCCCATTTTTAACATCCTCTTTGATTGAGTTGAGTGATTCAATTTGAATACCAGCAATGAGCTTTACGATGTCTTTTGTTTCCTTGTCCATAATTAAATTTTCTTTATATGCAAATATACTAAAATTATTTTATATAAAATACTCTTTTAATAAATACGGAGGTAAGTGTTAGCGGTTCTTGATTTCTTCCATCTTTTCCTTTATGGAGTCTGGAAATATAGCATCGTTTACCCATCTTAGGAAGAATTTAGAAGGCTTCTTTTCGGGACTTAAAAGCAATTGTCTCTGTTCAGTAGAGAACTTAATCCTTTCGGATTCTAACATATACTTTGGAAGTTTAGTGAATTCTGCCTGAGAGAAGGAGATTACGTTTTTACCAACTTGGGCCCTTAATGGTTTCTTCCTTTCCTTATAGAGATAGGGGATAATCTTTTTCGAGGGTCCCCCAAGAATGCTAAAACCAAAGATTACCATTGGGTCAAATTTATCTGCTTTTGGGTCCTTAGCCCGTTTGATACATCTTGCCATCCAAGAGAATGAATTGGGATATTGCTTATTGTCTGTTGCTTCTCCCACATCTTTTTTATTAAACTCAAATCCAGGAAAGTGAAATAGAAAATCTTCAGTAAGGATAAATACAAACCCCAATCCCCTAAGATATTTAATGATATCTTGTTGGCTTTTACCCTCTTCAATCATTTTCTCTACATCTGCAAGAATATCCTCCCTTGGTGATTCCAATTCCTTAGTTGTAGACCCTGCAGGTCTTCCTCTGCCCACATTAGGTGCCTTAGCAGGCAATGTACCAGATAACCTATCTAAGTATTCTTTGAAGTTATCAATATCTTGTTTATTAGTAAGAGTTACTTCTACTCTTATGGGACCGTTATGCTGTACCTTTGGACCTGAATTCATCTCGGTATAAGCATCTACCAACCTATCGGATAATGGGGTACCATTCTCTGATAGTGTAGTGATTCTAAGTTTTGGTTTATATACTTCTTGTTCCATTTTCGACTTAATTAGAAAATAAAAGGCCTGAACAATTTTTATATTGCCAGGCCTTCTACCATTATTAACGAATACTCAAAAATATGATAAGTAAAAGTAAAAAGTGCTCTTATTAATCTTCTTCTTTAGCGGCCTTCTTTTTCTTCTTGTCTTTGGCCTTCTTATCTTTCTTATCGGAAGCCGGTTTCTCTTTTACCTTTTCTTCCTTCTTTTTCTTAGTTTCCTTTTCCTCCTTGGGAGCCTTACCTGAAGCAAGTTTTCTTTGCTCCATACGGTATTTTTTCTTCTCAGCCGAAGTCATTTCTCTTCCATCGATGAGAGGATAATCGTATTTGGTAGCTGTTCTACCACCATTTCCTTTCTTTTCCTTTTTCTCTTTGGCAGACTTCTTCTCATCTTTTTCCTTCTTCTCTTTTTCCTTGAGTTTTACCAATTTCTTGTTGTTCTCTTGGTCAGCTTCAGGATAGGCAGCAGCAACTTTGTCTCTTTCCTTATTGAGCTTGTTTACAAGTTCGGTAACCTTTTTACCATGTTTCTTGTCTTTGGTCCAATCCTTAGTAGGGTCCAACTTGTTCTCTTTAAGGTAAGCATCCAAAGCTTTCTTAGCCTTTGTGAGTTCCGGAGTCTTGGATTCCGATTTACTCTTCTTTTCTGTTTTCTTAGCCATTTTCATTTATATTAGGTGAATAATTGAATTTCCTATTTACATAATACCATAGTTATACCTTCCTAATTTGGGTTGGGATTTCTTTAATTTCTAGGATTTCTAAACTGCATTGTTTTAAAACTGCCTCGAGTTGAAGTATATCTTCTACCTCTTTCTGAGATAAGTCCGTAAAAGTTTGTTCAAAAGTTTCTTTCTGTTCCCCCCTTATAAAATTAAATTGGGCAACAATATAAGTCCCATGAAGTTTTTTATTCAGGGCTCCTTTAAGGGATATGAGTTTTCTTTTCAGATAATTACTCTTCAACCTATGGGATTGGTATTCGCCTTTCTTACCCTTACTAAGAGCTACCTTTTTAAGGTACGAAACATAATCTAATTCTCTGAGAGTTTGATTAATGTTTCCCACTAATAATCTTAAGTCTTTTTCCATTTGGGTCTTTGCATTACTTGGTTAGATACTTCCTGAGTTTCTTCCGATAGCATTTCTCTTGCCTCATTTATTATATTGATGGCAAGTTCCCTTTCATCTGGTCCCAGGTTTAATTCTTTATCTTCTAGTACATCAGTATAAGTATTTATTAGATTATCCAATGCAAGTATTCGAATGTTCTTTCGAATTGCTAATTTCTCTTCTTCCATGGGTATAAAAAATTAAAGCCCACTACCTTCACAGGCAATGAGCTTTTGGCTGAACAACGTCCTAAGTGTAGATGTTATTCATATGAACTTAAACTCTAAATTTATATAGCAGACATATGGGATAGTAGTTAGTAAGTTAGAGTTTAATCTTCTGATTCTTCCTCTTCTTCTTCCTTAGCCTTTTTGTTTTTCGGAGAACAAATAACGCCATGTCCTTTCTTAGACTTAACGGTAAGAGTTCCCGGAACGAATGAAACTGAAGTTGATACCGGTTTGCCATCCGTAACCAATACAGAAGTAACCACTACACCCTGATAGCCTTCCTTGTTCTTAACGGCATAACCAAAGTTCATTACCTTGGATTTGTCGTTAATGGCAATAACGTCGATTTGCTTGCTGTTAGGGCGTTGTTCAGCCGGCCGATTCTTGAGTGCCTCTTGACGAGCCTTGCGTTTAGCTTCTTTTTCGGGGTCTTTTTCTTTATCCCCTTTCTTCTTGGAGTCTGATTTCTTTGTTGCCATAATTTTTAATGTTTTATAAGTTAATGGTTATTATAAGTAAACTTCTACGTTTATTAATAGTTGATAGTAAAGGTAGGGAAATTTCCCTACCTTCTTTTAAATCTTGAATACAGTTACCAGATTACTTTTTCCCTTTCTTGCCCTTACCTTTGGCTTCTTTCTTTGCCGGCAATTTGAGACCGAGTTCTTTAGCGATTGCTTTACGGAGTTTTTCGATGTCGTCTTCATCATAATCGTCTGGGTCAGTTTCAAGGTCTTTGTCGTCGCAGACATCCTCAAGTTCTTCGAAGTCCATTTCGGCAAGTTCTTCACCGGTCAGTTCTTCCTCTTCTTCTTCCTCTTCGGAATCATCATCATCATCATCATCTTCCTCATCGTCATCATCCGATTCCTCTTCTTCTTCCTCTTCGGAATCATCATCATCATCTTCCTCATCGTCTGATTCTTCCTCTTCTTCTTCTTCTTCCTCGTCATCGGATTCAGAACCAAAAAGGTCTTCGGCTTCTTCGGCAGAAAGCATGATAGGAGCAGGGATAATCTTTACTGAGCCGTCTTCGTACTTAATGATGATTGCACCATTGATTTCTGTTCTGGAAACTTCTTTCAGTTCCACTTCTTTTTTCTTCTTAGCCATTTTCGTAATGTTTAAGTTGGTTAATAATTTATTTATATCACTCTGTTATAAGTTTCTTTACCAGTATGGATTTCTGAGTATACCCAGATTTTACTAATTCCTCCTGAGCAATATTGAATTGTTTTATCTCATCTAGAGTTGTCTTTAATTCTAATTGAGATTCAATTGTTATTGCCTGAGAGGCAAGTTCCTTGTCACCTTGATAAGTGACTATCTTAAACTTCTTACCTGCAAATGGGTTTGCTGGTTGATGTGCTGTGATTTTAAAACCTTCGTTATTCATCGCTATATTTAATTTTAGTTATCCCAGGAATACCCACCTTCCCAAATACTTCGGTATAGGATTTGTATTTCCCTTTTATCATTGTTTTATAGTTATCGGATAATCGAATTGGGTAGACCCATATTTTATTTTCTATCATCCTATTTGTCATTATATAAGCATAAGACCTTCTAAGTTTAATACTCTCTAATGGAACAAACCCTTGAAATAATAAAGACTTCTTAATAAACCTTTCTTTAGGCAAATACCCTAAAAATTTAAGTGATGCCTCATCGAATATTTCGAGCATATCCCTTTGTGCTTTGATAAATAGTACCTTTTGTATTGGGATGTTCATCTTCTTTCTTAAATATAAAGCCAATGAACTTACCAATGGAGGATACTGCAGGAATAACAGATTGAATTTATTTTTCTCCTCTTGACTCAGCCTGTTGTAAATCCTGTAGGATAGCAAGATTGATTTGTAATCTCTTTTGCCTTGTATACTTGGGAGATATGCCTTGCCGTTGTCCATAGAGTTTGATTGAGTACCTTTCATTGAATTCCTTTTTTCCTTTAGACTTAAAGACTCGGTGCATTTGTACCATAAATCTTCTTCGTCGGTGTTTATCTATGTGATATTCATCGGGCATTATGAACTTCCTTGCTTTTACGAATTTACCCTTAAACCAGAATTTAGTACTACCCTTTTTAAGAAGTTTACCATTCATATCGGATAATTCTCTAATGCCTTGTTTTATAAGTTTCCTCCCAGATATTATATGGATATACTGAAGAACATCTACACCATAAAGATAAACTAAGGTAACCTTTACTTGATGTCTAGTAAAGTATGGTATACCGGTTAGATGTTTCCTATATAATTTCTTTTCAGTAACAATCTTATTGGTAGTATCTGGTCTCCAAGTCCATATATAATATCTATCTGGTCGTATGGGTCCGTTGTTACTTTCCTTTAGTTTTACCATTTATATTCCTCTTTGCCATTCTATACCAAAGATTGATAGATTTCTCATTTGCTTCGGGGAATTTCTTTTTCATTCTCCGAATAACTCTATCAAGTTCAAAACCTTTTGCAGTTAATTCGAATACATAAGATTTCTTTGTACCCTTGATAAGATTAAATTCATCCCTCTCTCTTGGTGGTTTCTTTTCTCGAGGTTTCTTTATCCCAGGAACTCGTTTGGTTCTTCTTTGCCCATTTTCCCCTTCTTCTCCGAGAAACCCAAGCCTTAATTTCGAATTCCTTAGAGGGTCATCCTTTGAATAACCTATGTTCTCTAATTGTTTATCCATCCAATCATCATATTGGTCAATTAATGATTTGTCTGGTTTATTGGTTGACCTTTCGATATAACCAATTAAATCGAAAACGCCAGCAGCACAAGCATCAGGGAAAGGCATACCCAATACTATGGCTTTTCTTTTTAAATCCCTGTAAGTCATATTCCTCCCGGCTGAACCAAGGAAACTGGCTTTTTCTTTTGAGGGTGCTGGTTTATTCTTTTTGTTCTTTCTCATATCTTTTATTTTAATTTGTTGCAAATATAATACTTTTTATTTATATAGAAAAATATTTCTATCTATTTTTATAAAAAGCTGAGGTATCTGATATGCGTTCAGCAGCCGTTGATTTAGGCTTTTTCTTCCTTTTCTTTTTAACCTTATCGGCATTGAAGGCCATATCAAGTTTCTTAATACTAAATTCTATATTATTCACTTGATTATAGTTAACTGCTTTTTCCACGCAGCATCTGTACTCAGGCCAGAAGCGTTGTCCTAATTTTACATCAACTGTTTTAATCATAAACTTGGATACCATGAATCCAAATGTATCTGCATCATCTTTCTTTTCGAATACATACATATAGAATCTACTAAATTCACTAACTACCTCATCTAAAGGTCTTACTGGCATTAATAAATACCCATCTGTATATAATTCTTCTGATATTAGGCATACCCAATATTTCTTTTTACCAGGTTTTACTTTATACCTAAACCTTTCTTTCAGTTTAGTGTGCATCCATTCTGGTACTCGACTTAAAAGGTATTTGATATATATCTTGTCCTTCTTATTTAACCTCCTTTTAAATGCAGAAGGCTGTTGTAGCATTCTTGGTAGAATCCTAAAGTTATTCCACCTATCGAACTCTAAGATTAATCTCATTGAATCTAGGTCCCAGGGGTCTTCAGATTCTTTGAGTCTTTTCATATTCCTTTCTATATTACTATTGGTTACATTCAAGAGTAAGTTAGAAGAGTCTCCTGTATATAGACTAGCTTCTTTTCTTGTTAATCTCTTTTCAATACATCCTTCAATAAAATCACAAAAGCTTCGTTCACAGGGGCAATCGGGTCGAAAAATAGAAGTGTGTAACTCAAAAAAATCAGAGAATAATCTGAAGAACTTTTCTGACCTTTCTCTGATTTCCAAATACTTGTAATGTGACAACTTTAAAATTTCACCAGCTTCCCATGAAGATTTGCTTTCTGATAACTGAAGGAATAAGGACTGCCTTTCTATTTCGTTTAAACAGTCCCAAGCTTTCTTCTGAGCATCATTCATAATTAATTCCTCCTAAAATCCATTATTCTATCTATTGATTCACTTGTTATCTCATTTGGGTCATAATCTGGGGAGTTAGCATATAACTTATCTGGGTCATAATTCTGGTACACGCTATAGATTACGTTATCAAAGGGTAACCATATTTCCATTTTACCCATTTCAGGATATAAAAGAAGTTGTACCATTTTATTTATGTGGTCTATACCTAATACCGTAGCATCTATTCCTTCGTATGGATAGCCTTTGAGTACTAAGTAATCGCCTATCTTAACATTCATCAAATCGTCTACAGAATATTTCTTTCCTTCTTTTGCCATTCTCTTAAACCTTTTAACATCCTTTCTGGTGCATGTAGCTACCAATGAGAAATCGTCGAAGTCTTCAGAGTTATCTATTCTAGCTTTCTTCTTTCTTTCATGAAGAGTCTCTGTAGACTTTAACCAAGTTCTTATACCTGATATACTTCTCTTCAATTTGTTTAGAAAAGGTCTAGAGTACGCTAACTCTGTAGGCATCTTGATAAAACCATAATTGAATAAGATTGGTACTTCTTCGAATATCATCTTACCCTTTGCGGTTTTCTTTAAAACGTTTATTGTAGGGATAATGGCACGTACTTTTTTATATCCCTTTTCTTTAAGTTCTTTATTAATGTTCTGATAATACTTTCGTTCTATGTAGAAGATACAATAAGAATAAGGGATACGTTTCATATTACTTCTTTTTAATGATTAACTTAGCTTGCTTATGTACTTGCTTATAATTAACATTCTCTAGAATATCACTTGCAAGAAATACATATAAATTCACTGAAGTACTAATTGACATACTGGGTTTTTTAGATTGTACCCATATAAAATCTCCAAGAGTACCGGGTCCTCCCTCTACTACAAAGAAAAATTCATTTGCAGGCATAGAGTTATATCTCATACATAATATAGGGAGTTTATTTGCCCTTTTAGCATCCTTACTTGCTTGTTCCCAGAATCTTAGGATATCACAAGTTTTATTACCAAGAAGTACATGTTCGAATTTGATATCTTTATAGTTTTTACATTCAATTGATATCTTACATCGATGAGCATGTTTTTCATCTGTACAGGTTAAATCAGAAGTAGCATCCTTATTAGAATGCCAAGCTCCTGAACCTGCCCGATTCCTTTCAAATTTGAACCCGGTCCACTGAGTAAACCAGGCTCCTATTTTTCTTTCAAATCTGTTTCCTTTATTTTTTGAGTTCATAGGTTAATGTCTTGTAGTTATAACATTATAGTAAATTATAACTACTTAGGCCATTGACTTTTTCGACTTGCAGGATTTTCGTATTTGATAGAGGAAGAGAATCCAAATGGGTAATTAAGAATAGGGTTTTATCTGCAAAGGTATGTCTGATTAAAGAAGTTACTACTTCTACATTATCCGAGCTTAATGATTCAAATACCTCATCCAAGAAGGCAAGGTTTATACCTTTAGACATTGTAAGAGATTCGTTCATTGCAAAGGCCATTGCTACATTTACCAATTGCTTTTCTCCACCGCTAAGTTCATCATAATCAATAATTTGCCCATCTCTTTCTATTAAAGTAAAAAATTCTTTTCTAGCGGTGCCAAGGTCTATATTAAATTCAATCCTAAATCCCAATACTTGAGAATATTTATCAAGGGTTCTATTTAACATATCTAAAGATGAATCGAATAAGTAAGCCTTGATTCCATTGTTACCAAGAGGGTCATTAATTAACCAATTGTAATTCTCTAACTCCAACTCTTTATTATGATAATCCTCATCTACTTTGCGAAGAGTTTTTCGAATTTCCTTAAGTTTCTCTTTATATTTAGGAGACATAACCTTAAGTTTTTCCTGTTTGAGTTTTTCCAACTCCTCATCAATATCAGCAATGTCAGAAGCAATATCATCACATTCTTTTTGAAGTCTCTTATACTTCTCGTTTGTAGTTCTCAACTCGTCTAACCTACCCAAAGCATCTTCATACTCTTCCTGGAGTTTATCCGAATTTATGATTGCTTTATAGATAATATCTACGCTCTCTTTAGCACGTTTGTAGTGGCCTTTATCTAACTGTATCTTAAGTTTCTTTACAAAATCTGGTAATGATACTCCTGAAATATTACGATTGTGTTTTATTTTAGATTTAAGACCATCTACATAATCCGTATGTTTCTTAATCTTAACTTTAAGACTCTGCTCTACCTCGTCCTTAAGTTGTTGCTGCTTTTTAATAAGTTGCTTAGTTAGGTCCTCCCTATCTTTCTTTAATTCTCTACGTTCTGATTTGATTTTCTCTTTAAAACCCTTTTCCCTATCTCGTAAATCAAAGTAAGCTTCTTTATTTGCTTCTAACTCTTTCTTTAATATAGCAGATTGACGTTCTACCTCATTGGCCTGAGCTAATAGGTTATTTTTATCCTGCATAGCTATACCTTTGGCAATATTAAGAAATTCCAAATCAAATACTTCTTCGAATATCTTCTTCTTATCTGAATTAGATTCTTGTATCAACCTTTTAATACCCTGACCAAACATAATTGAGTTCATGAATAGAGAGTAGGATAAACCAAGCTCTGCATTAATGGCATCTTGGAGTTTATTCTTACCTTTTACATTCACTACCTCATTATCTTTCATAAAGATAAGTCTATCTTTACCCTTAGCTCCATCCTCAAGAACTATGTTACATTTCTGACATCGGATAATTTTATAAATATGTTCTCCTTTTTGAAAGAATACCTCTACCATTACTCCCTGGTAATCTTTTGGTCTTACCTTTTCCCAGGTAGTTACTTCTGATACTCCCTTTAGATTTTTACCATATATTGCCCATACCAATGCCGATAAGATAGTTGATTTACCTTTACCATTAGATGCCTTGATAAGTATGGTACAATTTGGATTTAAAGGTATGTGTAGGTTCTCTATTGAACAGAATCCTACTACGTTCATTGTTGTAAATGTTAACATGATTCAGCTTTTTTAAGTATGTCAATCAGTAGTTCTTTCTTATCTTGCTCGGTTATACCCTTTTCCTTAAGATACTTCCTTGCTAGAGCTTTCTTAGAAAGTTGCTTAGTAATTTTATGGTTAGTATTTACTAAGTTACTAGTTTTCTTAGGTAAAACAGTATAATAATTGCCATCATCTTTAATATCCTCTTCAGATTCTACATCTACGAATTTAGGGAATTGCTTAAGGTGTACAAATTGCATAGATAAATCAGAATAAATCTTCCAATAACCCAATTTACAATCCCTATCTGTTCTTCTTTGATGATTAGGTGCTCCTATCATATAAACCTTCTTTGATAATCTTTGAGGTTTATGTATATGACCACATAATACAAGGTCAAATCGGTTCAGGATATTTACATTGAGATTTTCTACAGAATCAACTTCTCTACCATCAGTATCCTTTGCTCCTGGATAATCCGTATGAAGAAGGAGTATGTTCTTTACATTCTTATCTAGTTTAAGTTTCTTAAGATATTCACTTAGACCCACATTATTATCAATATAGGGAACTCCATAAATGTGGTAATCTCCATAAGAACACCATTTGATTCTAGTTAAATTAACACAGCTCATAAAATTCTTATGAAATACAAAAGGCCATCCCTTAGTTAGCCTATCAATACGATTTACAGATTTCAAATCATGATTCCCGTCTATGTAAATCATTTTGAATTTTGGATAATTACTCTCTAACCTATCAAACTGTTCAGCAACGAATATTGCTAAGTCTTGGTCAATTGATTCTGGCTTATGAAATAAATCCCCACAGAATAAAGCAGGACATTTGTACTTTTCACATTGACCTGCAATAACGTCAAGGACCTTGATACTATTCAAGGTCCTATTGTTGTTCTCATTGAATTTTGCCCATAGATTTATGTGCAAATCCGAGAATGCTATAAATACTACTTCCTTACTCATGAAGAAAATCAATAATAAGTTTCTTACGAATATCCAAATTAGCTTCTCTTATACAGAGAACTTTAGTTTCACCATACGGGGATTTGATTACTCCTTCTGTTGCACCATATTCCAAAAGTTGATTCTTAAATATATTCTTATAGATAGAAGATATTTCCTTAGTTGGTAAGAATCCCCACAAGTTCAATACGTTATCCATTATAGAAGATATTAAGAACTGGAAGTAATTATTCTCTATTCGTTTGCCATTATCTTCCATAACCCATTCCTTTACCATTGCAGTAGTAAAGTCTAATAGAATGAGGTGAGTACATTGCTGATTGAGTAACATCTTGCAAGTTTCGAAGAAGTGTTCCATTTCACATTTAGGAACATTCTTGGCTTGTTTATAATAGAAATAAGCAGCTAAATCAAGATAGCTCCTATCTGTAACGAATCTATCTCTGTCTCTAAACATTTTATTTCTCAGATTCATTACCTGAAAGTCTTCCATTAATAAATCCTTTGAATCTCTTTCTAACATCTCTTTATGAGACATATCTTTTGTTTTAGGGATTAAATCTGATACACTACCAGATATAAAATCTAGTACCGGAGGATATTCTGATACATCAAACTTAATCATCCCGGGAACTTCCTTTGCTAAAGTGGTTTTCCCAACTCCACTTGCACCTGCAAACATGATTTTCATTCGGATAACTCTTTAAATGGTTTAATAAATTCTTTAGTTAGGAAAGAAGCCAGAGAATACTCTATGCACAGTTTCCTAAATTTATCATAGTTGAAAGTCTTCTTCCTCTTGAGTGGTATCTTGTCTAAAGGAATATTACCTACAAACCAGAATAAGTCAATCAATTTACGATTCCTTTCCCAAGCTTCTTGATACTCCTTGTTTGGCTTAGCTTCCAAATATTTGTAGATTGACTTATATTCGTCTAATATCTTTCTTGCAGTTACTGGACCTATACCCTTAAAACCTGGGATATCGTCAGAAGTATCACCTACCATTGCAAGATACTGAACAGTCTCATGTGAATGATAACCGAAGAGTTCTTTACAATTGCCCACTCGAATAACTTCATCTTTTCTTGGGTTTAATATTCTAACGTTCTTGTTTAACAATTGATTAAAATCCTTATCGGATGATACTAAGATTACATTATCCGAACGATAAGTATTAATAATTAGGTATGCTAAGAAATCATCTCCCTCATATTGAGTTTTATTCCTTTTATCAAAGATATAAGAAATTCTTAGCATACCCAATATCTTCATTATGATTGCCTTTTGTATTTGCAAGGATTCATAATCAACCGATATATTTTTTCTATGGCCTTTGTAATTAGGCAATAACTTATCCCTTACTGGTGAATGACCATTATCAAATGTTATAACTACTTCGTTTGGTTTAAACCTTGTAAGATACATATGAAGTGATTTGAAAAATCCGAATATTGCTCCACTTGGTTTTCCGTCTGTAGATTTAAGTTTCTCGAACTTATGAAAAGATTGATGGAGAATATTCTCCCCATCAATCAATAATACTGTTTTCTTACTCATCGTCTTCCTCCTCGTCATCTGACTCGTTAAATGATTCATATTCTACTCCATCTACTGGATATAAATTAGTAGTCAATGCTACTATCTTCTTTCTAGTTGTACCGATAGTATTTATCTCGGCCTTCTTTAATAATTTACGACGAAGTTCATCATCCTCTTCCAAAAGCTTTTGGAATTTCTCTTCCCCTCTTGCAAGAGTTTTTCCTTTGAACTTATATACTCCACCTGAAGATTTTTCTATGATATCATTTTCTACCAATACATCCTCAAGAGCATAGCATCTATCAAAACCTACTTCATGGAACTTAGGATTGAAGTAAACCGGGCACTTACTGATTGTAGGTCTTGGAGGAGCAACCTTATTTTTAATAAGTCGGATTGTGACCAATTTACCAGCTTTCCGTTCTTTACCTTTCTGTTTAACAGTGATAGACCTGCCTGAGTAAAAGGCAGCTCTGATTGAAGCGTAGAACTTAAGTGCTGCACCTCCTGTAGTAGTTGTGTTATCTTTTCCGAATCCGACATTTAAAGCAGTTCTTAATTGGTTAATGTAAATCTGTGTAACTCCTAATCTATAGAATAATTCACTTCTGATACGGAAGTATTTGTAAAGAGCTTTTGCTCTACCTCCCATTTCTGCTTTACCCTCTACCATTTTAGAATCTATGTTATCTGCACAATCCATAGCAGCAATAGAATCAATTACTAAGAGTATTGGTTCATTCCTAGTTAACTGAGAACGTAAGTAGATTGCTAAATCTGCTACTGCATCGGAAATATACTCTATACGAGTATCGGTTAATACTGTAACCTTTTCTGGGTCTACACCATTTGCTTCAGCCCAGGAGTTCATCCAAGATTGTTCAGCATCTACCCAAATTACATGACCACCAAGTTGTTGACAAGTGTATGCAAAATTATAGGCAATAAGAGATTTACCAGATGATTCTTCTCCAGCTACTTCAAGGACTTTACCAAAGGGTATACCACCACCAAAGGTATAATTGAGAGCAAAGAAAGTAGAGGGTAACCATAAGTTTGATTCTACTGTATCTGAAGCCAATCTCATGATACTACCATATTTCTTTAATATCTCATTTTTTGTTGGTACCTTTAAACCAACCTTAGTTTTCTTTGCCATATTAAATTCCTCTTGATTTTAAAATATTCATTGCCTGATTCAATACGTTTTTCTCTTCATCGGTAAACTTCATGAGACTAACTTTGTCGAATACAAGTTCTACTATGTGATATCCCATGAAGGGTACTTCAGACCTCTCTCCATTGGGTAATTCTACTTTGGCATACATCCATGATAATATCATTTCTGCCATAAGAGGGTCTACCAATTCCAATATTAAAACAGGATGTTCCCAAAATTGATTATTTCTGTATATTCCAGATTCTTTATATTTCTGTTTAACCCTTTCAGAAAAATCCCTCACCTTTGCATAATCAAAGTCTGGCCCAATATCATTAATTTCACAAAATCTTCTTATAATCTTTGACTTATCTTCATCTGATAAGTTTGCCCAATATTCTTTTGATACCATAATGTAATGTATTTAGACTAAAGAAGGTGATAACTGAACGAATCTAATTACCACCTTCGAATGAAACCATATATTAACTAACCTTTAAATGTCGGATTTGTAACGTTTCTTCTTTTTCTTTTTGGGTTCATCATCTTCCATGTAATGGTCTCTATGAATCCCTTTCTTTTTTGTCTTTTTCTTTTTGGGTTCATCATCCTCATCATCTCCTCCATGATCTTCATTTAAGAACTTAGCAAGAAGTTCCTCCAGTTCATCGTAAGATTTAATTTGAGAACGAACTATACCTTCCAGGTCTACATTACCCTGGTACTTCTTGTCCAATTTGGTTGGTTTACAAGCCCGAGCAGAATAGGTAGTATCAAGCTTACCAGAACCAGAACGAATAATTTTGATATCGTATCCATTTCTTGGGTCTGTCATATCACCAGCTTCATCCTCATCGAGGTATAAGTCGATAATATCTTGATAAACAGAGCGTGGAACTAGAACTCCCTTATCTTTACCTTCGTAATCAAATTTAGTTCCCTTTTCGTCTGCATAGACCGGACCACCAATAACGTATCTTCTTCTTGGTACGAGAGTTTTTGCAAGTTCCTTGTCATCCTCATCCTTTGAGTTTTTCAATTCTTGATATTTTTCCATGAAGGGGCATGGTTCATCAAAAGTAGCCGGAGATATTACTCCTCCCAGATTACCTCCAAGATAGAACTGAACAATTTCTATACCCAATTCCTGGTCATCTCCCGGAGATTTGATTCTCATACGTAAAGTACCTTCTTTAGGGAATACCAAACCATTTCCGTTTCCCTTAGATTCTAACTGTTTCTTTCTAGCTAGCATCTTTTCCTTTGTAGAAAGTCCATCTGATGAAACTTTCTTCTTTTTCTTTTTGTCAAGTGCCATATTAATCGTTATTATTTGGTTCTGAGTAAATTATCTCATTCATACTCAACACCGTTAAAGTGTTCTTTTCCAAAAGTTGTTGTAAGCCTGGGGTAAGCTTGTCTGTTTCAAATTCCAGTTCCTTACCGGCATACAAACCATAGGTAACTATTCTACCTATTTGCACCAAATCCCGGTAAGTTCTATACTCTTCGGTAATCTCACCGAGTTTAACTATAACTCCCTTACGAGGAACTCCCTCTTTTACCTGTTCCGGAATAATAAGCCCGGACCGAGTTTGGTTTACTTCTTTTGGGGATAAAATAAGAACTCTGTTTTCAGTTGGACATCCTGGTAATTGATTATCAAACTGAGCTGCTACCATAGCAGAGATAAAAGATAATGAATAATTCATATTCTTAATTCGTTTTAAAAGTTAGTAATTACTTATAGTTATTATTGTTGCTTCCTCATGTTGGCATTAATAGTCCTCAAGATATTCTCTCTAGACTCATAAGCTCTACATATTGTAATATACTTGTTAGCCTTTTCTACTGCTTTCAAATATCGTTGATATATCGATTTATATTTTGGGGATATGTTAGCCTTATGAGCAACGTAATCATTATTGAATCTTTCATTAGATTCTTTAATAAATATCCAAGCAGCAGAATAAGCTTCATCCTTTTCCCTTGCTAGAGCATCTCTTTCTTTAATATACTTATCTCTTAAAGAACAAAGTATATAATAACTAGTAGGAGATTCCCTTAACTGAGAATTAATGATATTTTCATTAATGGATAATTCCTTAGCAATATCTATGGTTATGATATTACCCTCGAATTTAACCTTTAGTTTCTTCAGTTCCGTCTTCATGTACTTTCAATAAATTCTTAAAATCTTCTTTTGAATATTTACCTTCTTGAATTGCTTTAGATACCTGAGCAAATGCGCAATGATATGCAATATCTAAACCAGGCAAATGAAGAATAGATTCGTACTTACCAATTATATCGATTAAAGCCTTGAATCTTAGGTCGCATAGATTATCTGTCCCTCCTCTATCTACTAAAGTCATAAACAAAGCCCAATAAATATGGGTAGCATCTTCATAAGCTAACCTTGCATCTTCATCCTTCATTACTCCAAAGGCTAAATCCTCTAATAACTTTAGATTCGATTGAAGTTGCTCTATCTGAGACCTTACTCTATTGAATACCATCTTATCTCTACCAACTAATCTCAGATTACATTGGTCTAATTGATAATTAAGATTTTGGATAGAGAACTCTAAACAAGCAGATATCGTATAAGTTAAAGATGATAGCCTATTTGTATTCATTATTTGTTCTTCAGTTGCCATAGTTTATAATATTTTATTATTTTATGTTGTCATAGTATCCTCTTTCTTCACTTCTGTTGGTGATTTTGGATTTTCTTCATGATGTAAATACCTATTACATCCAGGACATTTTACAAGTTTACAATCTGCAAAGGTATGTGAATCTACTTCTGAATAATCATATTCAAATTCACAATCACAGTATGGGCACTTAGCTCTCCATATTGTGGGTCCGTTCAAAATCTTTTTCATTTCCTTAGTTTTATGTTATTATACCGTAATATTTTATACAATACACCAGTTGAAATACTGAATTCTTTTAGTATATCTCTTCTTGGTGTGCCATACACATACCTAGAAATTAGTAATTCTACGTTTACCCTACGTTCTCGTTCTTTGCCAACAAAGTAAAATCTTTTATCTTCTATACATTGACCCATATTCATCTTGGCAGTTCCCCAATATAGATTACTTACTCTATTATTTTCAGGGTCATTATCTTTATGGCATACTTGAGGGTAATGGTTTGGGTTAGGTATATAAGTGGAAGCCACTAACCTATGTCTATAGAAATTCTTCCGTTTACCATCATCTCCTACTAAAGAGTTAGATAAATAACCATTATCTTTCATAGCGGGTTTTACCAATCTCCAATTACCAGTAAATTTCGAGTATAACTTCCCAGTACGGGATATGTAGTAATTACTAAATCCCGGTATATTACCCTTTTCTCGATTCTTCATATTCTCGTTGATATTTATGGATTTCCTTTTTATATAGTTCCATAAATACCTCTGGTGAAGCTGCACTAAAATTACCAATTTTACGAGTCTTAAACTTGTGATATTCTTCCATGTAGGCATCTACCGAAAAGTCTGGTTTTAACATTCTAGTATAATCATAGCCTGGCATAAACGGTAATTCTTCTGCCATAGACCTACCTATTGTAAAATCCATTGATAGAGTTACATCATCAACTTGAAATCCGAAATACCTTTTCGTACTCGGATTACGTAGGATATTCCAGATTGTATATACAGTCCATGTGTTAATATCTTGAGGTTTAGAATACATATATACAGCATCATGTACTGTACAAGCTTCTTTCATCATTGGTAATTTACCTTGTCTCATTAACCAATAAACAAGGATAGCTCCGAAATTGGTCATATTTGCTGCAGCACCTTGACATGGGAAGTTAAGACCTAAACGAATTGCATAAGCAACTTCTTGCTTATCATTTGAATATATTTGGGGGAGTCTTCGTTTAGTACCAAATAATTGGGTGTAATACCCATGCTTACGAAGGAATTTCTCTTGTTTCTCTTTAAACTTAAGTATCTTTGGGTGTTTCTTAAAGAACTCATCCATCTCCTTACGAGCTTCCTCTTTAGTAACTATAATACCAGCTTTTGGGTCTGATAATTTTACTGCTAGCAAAGCATCTCCAATTCCATAGATAAGCCCAAATGCAATTTGCTTAGCTTGTTTTCTTCTAGTCTTCCAAAGCTTATGGTCAGGGTGACTTTCGTCTTCGTATATTTTACTGGCTTCCTCAATTGGAACCCCATATTTTGCTGCTGCTATACCAAGGTGAGGGTCTACGCCCTTTGCAAATGCTTCCAGATAAGTTTCATCACCTGATAAATGAGCCATCATTCTTAACTCTGCCTGTGAGTAGTCGAATGCCATATATAGATAACCTGGAGGAGCTACCAATTGTTTCTTGATATTTGGGTCTACTGTTGTCTTTGGGATCTGCTGCATATTTGGGTCTGCAGAACTAAACCTATTAGAGTCAGTACCATGTATGTTATATCTACCATGTAATCGAGAATCATCTTGTACCTTTTCCCACCACCCATAAATATAAGTAGTATACATTTTCTGCAAACCTCTTAATTCAAGTAGCTTATCAAGGAATATTGCTTTTGGAGATTCTGGGTCTTTTATTGTTAACCTTAATTCAACCAAAGTATCTTCATCGGTACTTGGCTTACCCGATTCATTATTTTTAATTACTGGGAATTTAAAACCAGAATCTGAATACATGAGTTGGGGTAAATCAACTGGACTACCAAGATTAAGAGGTCTTATAAGTTCCTGTTCTTTCTTGGTAGTAAATATCCCTGCACGAATATTAGATATTTTCTGTTGTCTTGAATCAATCTTACGTTTGTCTTTTGGGTCATTATAATCTAACTCTTCAAGTTCTTGGTAAATAGATTCGATATATCTTTCAATTTTACCTTGGTTATATTTTTTGGTAAACTTCTTTACCCTTGGTAAATCATAGATTGCCTGTCTAGCAGCATCAATTTTTGGTTTATATTCCTCAAGCAATTTCTGATTGAAATCTCTATCAAGATATAATCCCTCTTTCTCTACAGAAGTTAATACCCGAGAATTACACATGAATAAATTACGAAATACCGAATACATCTTTAAGTCAATTAACTTCTTCTCAAAGAATATCATTAATCGTAATGTGAAGTCTGTATCTTGACAACCATATTTACATAATGGGTCTAACTCTTTTTTATCCCAAGGTATCTTATCAAACTTATCTTGCTTTTCATAATCACCATATTCTGGTAGATATCTTCTAACCATATCCTTTAGACCGTGAGGTTTTTCCTCATTGAGAACATATTTTGCAAGCATCCCATCAAGGCAAGTACCCCTATAATAGATGTGATACTTTTGATTAATCTGGTCATCGAATTTCCAGTTCCATGCAACCTTTACAATATCATAATTCTCAATAACCTCTTCCCCAAATTTCCTTAACATCTTCTTCCAATTCCATCCTGGTGAAGTATATTCTTTGGTTTGGAAATGGTCTAAGGGAATAGAAGCACCAAATCCTGGCATCCAAGATACCGAGAGAATAGTTGGCTTGAAACTTTTGTTATAGATTGGTTCAGCATTAGTTTCGTAGTCACAGCAAGCATAACCAGTTGCTTTGCAACAAGCAATAAGTTTCTTGAGTTCTCTTTTATTCTTAATTATCTTATATCTCGTTTCCATATATTATAAATAGGAAGAGGGACATACCCACCTGTAGTAGATACATCCCTCTAATATTAGAATGAGTCCTGTAAATCTTCAAGATTGGTATTTAGGTATTTCCAATCTTTCTTGTAAGAATGAAGAGAATCAATTGTATGATATAAGTAACCTGGTTTAACTCCAACCTCTTTAGCTACATATTCCATAAGTTTCCATGCAAGGTATACATCATTACCAAAATGAGTAACAAAATCTGAACTCCTTTGATGATAGCAAATATGTAATACCTTCTCTCCTTTACCATTCTGACGGATAAGGAAATCATAATACATAGAACATGGAATACGTTTACTTCCATCGAGAAATCTTAAATCCGTACCATGGAATATAGGGAGTACTGCCTTACGAGTATCATTATCCCTTTTAAGTAGTTCGATAACAGATTGCATTGCAGAATCACAATTAAATGATGTACTACCATACAGATATAATTGATTCCAAATACGTTCTGGATAGGTATAATCAAATCTACCATTTACCAGGAACTGTTCCCATAAATCTTTCCTCAGTTCCCAAGCTTTACCAGGATTTAATTCGTACCAACCAATTCTTTCATCAAACTCGGCATCTGCCCATTCTTTTGAATGAGAGAATACAAATAACCATACCGGGTCTCCGAGTGAAGTTAAGCAATACTGTTGGCAAATGAGTTCCTTAGTTTCGAATCCCTCTTTACCTTCAATGACTTGATTCTGATAGGTCTTTGGTTTTACAGTTTGACCATAACTGTTGAGTTCTCTGCCAAGTTCTGACATTAACTCAAAAGAATTACTGTAGATTCTCATTCTTTTGTTTCTTTAAAAGTTTCTTCTTATATGCTTTACGTTGAGAATAGGATATCACATTTTCTGGATATTCCATATCTTCATATTCTAATAGCAAGTCCTTTGCTAACAAAGCTTGGTATTCGTATAAGTCCGGACGAAGTACTTTAAAACTTCGGAAGAATACCTTAAAGGAAGACCATTCCTTTTCTGTACCATTTTGGATTTTCTTATAAACCTCCTTAACCCTTTTAGTCCAAGGATTATCTATACCCTTGATTACTTTCTTTAGGGGTTTATAAGCCGAGTACATTAAGAGTGTTTCTACATTCCCATACATTTGAGTCGCAAATAAGTTGATCTGTACCGACTGTTCTGGCCCATACACGTATTCTGCCATTCGCTGAATCAATAGGAAGTCGAATATCAACCTCTTCGTTATCTCGGAGGCTCGAACAACCATGGTTATAACCGGAATGTCCTCTTGAAATCTCTTCGAAAAAGTCGCCGCAATTAAACATTGTTTACCATTATCATGATGATTATTGAACATATACGTAACGTTGTAATTCTGATTATATTTGTTCTTCAGGATTCTTAATTTGCTACGTAAGAGGTCTAACTTATTAAAATCAATATAATTATTCAATAAGCTCGTCCACTTAGTTTCTTTGTAATTAAAACACCGGCCATAATCAAAATCTGGGTCTACCCATGCTTTACGTATTTTTATAAACACATTGTATGCTACTGCAACTCCACTGTTTGCAGTAGCACCCTTATCAAAAAGAACGGGGTCTAATCTTAAGAAAGCCTCGTTCAATTTCTCCCATGCCTCTTGTGAAGTAGCAAACTCCAAAGAGTGGAGGGTCTCCTCCGTATTCGATTGAAGACCCGGTAACCTAGAGTTCCAACCACTCATTTTACTACCTCCCCTTTTACTCTTCTTACTATCCTACTCATATTCTTACAATTAAATTTAGTTGATAATTCTTTTAACGTAAACTTACCCGAATCGTATAATCTTACTACCTCCCTCATTTGTTCGAGGGATAGTTTAGAACTAAATTGACCTTTATTCCTACCTTCTCTCATCATCTGTTTGGTATTCTCTTTATAGGTACCCCACTTTAAATTACTCACTTTATTATTTAATGGGTTATTATCGAGGTGCATTACTACTGGTAAATTATCCGGATTAGGTATATAAAGGGTAGCCACTAACCTATTCAACCTTTTTATATGTGACCTTTTAGTCTTAACATTATAGAGATGAACATGTGGATACCCTTTTGGACTAATATACCTTTTCACTTTTATCCATTCACCATTTTTAAATCTCCAAAGAGTTCCTTTTCGATTTAAGTAATGTCCTGGGTAACCTGGTATATTGTCTTTCTTCATGTTAGTAATTTGTTTTTTGTCTCCAGAGGTTAAGTCTTTGTTTCTTAAAGAATAACCTATAGATTGATTCATCTGAAAATCCCTGGATACCCAAGAATCCCATATATAGATAGAAAGCTTTTACCAAAGAATATTGAAAGTCTAATTCCTTAGTCATTACTTGGGTTTGTTTCCAGGGTCTACACTTAAGAAGATTCCTTGCAATATTCAATTCATATACTACATTGAATAATAATACCTTCTCTTCTTCATGAGATGCTTCACTTAAGGTATTAAACCCAGGAGTATAATCTTTTACAGATTCATGGTCTTCATCAATCATATTAAACCGATTAACTAAACCAATACTACCTTCTGTAACCATTGCCATACCCAAGGTAATTACGTCCTTCAATTCTTTTACTTTGAAGTCAGAGTAATCAATTACATAAGATGTCCCCCATGAGAAGATGTCTTCTGGTAGTATATTTGCAAAGTGGAACAAAGTGAATAGAAATCCCAAAGCATCTCCCTGTTCTTCATTGGCATTTTGCAAATGATTAAGTACTTGAGTATATTCATCTTCTGTTAGCTGGTCAATATTCCATCCCCACTTGTGGCATATCTTTACTACCTCAGAGGTAGATTCATAACCCTCCATTAGTTCTTCGATAACCCTGGCAATAAAATCCTTAAGAACTACCTGATTTTGGTGATTATTGATATCAACTGGGTAATCCGGTAACTTTTCTATTTGCCTGTAGCCGTCTAATTGTTCTAACGAAAGAGAATACATTGATTGTAAATACGTACCTACTTCTAAAGTAGGTACTGTTTCCTTAATATTTCTGATATCCATGTTTATTTACTTCCTGTTGAATTAAATCCACCTTCACCTCTTGTTCCCCACATTTGAGATTCAGAATAAAACTCTTCTGATTGAATCTCTTCAGGTTCTGTGAGATAGATTGGTACATGAATAAATTGGGTTGCTTTCTCATCTACTCTTAGAGTCTGTATTACTCGACTGAGATTGATTATACCGATATGAATCTCTCCTACATAAGGAGAATCTACAATCT